>Ga0116231_10000003_pt1 | contig 196332 bp, 201 predicted proteins | sample S1TSphgellanicum_2_FD_89695 | JGI IMG/M metagenome (GOLD analysis project Ga0116231, IMG submission 89695) | Host-associated microbial communities from peat moss isolated from Minnesota, USA - S1T2_Fd - Sphagnum magellanicum MG | ecosystem: Host-associated > Plants > Peat moss > Unclassified...
AACCCAACTTTATAGAGCTTATCAGCGACCTGTAAATCTGGGTCAGAATCAGCTTTAAGTTGCTGGAACTCCTTATCACGAGCGATAGGAGTTTCATTCCAATCAACTAAACCATGGATGTTAGGAAAAAAGAAGGATAAAAAGCTTTCAAAGTATTCGTTTAAAGCTTCCTTCCAAGATTCATCGTAATTGGCTGTTACTTCACTCATTTTGCTTCTAGTAGATGATCTCAGCTTTATTTAAAGCTGCTGTGCAATGATTTTTAATGGTATCTAGTTCAGTGTTGCATGGACTCTAAAACAAAAATCAGTCAGTACTAATCTTGTGAAACCCTCTCAATACTTAAAATTCCTGTCCATCAACCGCATGTATGATGGGTCATTCCTCCTGGGATTAATTGGGGAACAGATCCACAATTGGCTTAAAATTCTAAATTGAGCAGCCAAAATGTGCGCTACTAAGATTAACTACTAACAGAGGAGCTTTGCTGTGGATTTATCCCGTATTCCTGCCCAACCTAAACCCGGTGTGATCAATGTCCTGATTGAAATTCCTGGCGGGAGTAAAAATAAGTATGAGTATGATAAGGAATTGGGGGCTTTTGCCCTCGACCGAGTGCTTTATTCCTCGGTAAAATATCCTTATGACTATGGTTTCATCCCCAATACTCTCGCCGATGATGGCGATCCTCTAGATGGGATGGTGTTGATCGATGAACCAACTTTCCCTGGTTGCATTATTGCTGCTAGACCAATCGGTTTTTTAGAAATGATCGATGGCGGCGATCGCGACGAAAAAATTCTAGCTGTCCCTGATAAAGACCCCCGTTACGCTCATGTAAAATCTTTAAAAGATATAGCTCCTCACCGATTGGAAGAAATCGCCGAATTCTTCCGCAGCTATAAAAACTTAGAAAAGAAGGTGACTCAAATCCTGGGTTGGCAAGATGTAGAGCGAGTCCAACCCCTAGTAGACAAATTCCTCCAAGCGGCTAAACGCTAAAGCAGGAGTCAGGAGTCCTAACTCCTGATATTTATCAATTTCTACTCCTAACCCGTGCCAATTGCATATTTTTTTAGTATAGTCATATTTTAAACGCAAACAGATTCGATATCCAACATTTAAAATTGAATGAATTGACTGAAACTCAAGGATCAAACTGGAAAACCTTGCTTGTAGCCAAGAAAGCCTAAAACCTAATGCAACGTACTCTCCTGTTGGCAAAAATTCATAACTGTACCCTCACTGGAGCTAACATTAACTATGTCGGTAGTATCAGTATTGATCAAGTTCTCCTAGAAAAAGCTGGCATCTTACCCTATGAGCAAGTACAAGTAGTGAATAGTACCAACGGCGAGCGATTTATTACTTATACGATTACAGCTACCCCCAATTCAGGAACTATTGAACTGAATGGAGCAGCCGCCCGTTTAGGTGTCGTAGGCGATCGCTTGATTATAATGGCTTACGGACAGTATACTTTGGAAGAATTAAAACATTATTCTCCTAAGGTTGTGATTGTAGATAAAGATAATCAATTGTTGGAAGTACGGCACTACGATGATTTGCGAAGTTCGCTCTAATTTCAAGGAAAATGTCAAATCTTGAGTTGTCTAATTCCCAAAGCTACGGGTCTAAAGAAAAAACCTCTCTGCTAGTAAATTCGGTCAAAGAGGTAGTTGTACAATTTTGGGGTGTACGTGGTTTAGTTCCCACTCCCAGCGGTGTTAATAGCCGCTATGGTGGTAATACTGCTTGCATGGAAATATACTTAGCCGGCAAGCACTTGGTTTTTGATGGGGGTACTGGCTTACGCATTCTGGGAAAAACTTGGCAAAGCCGCTTACATCCTGCAGAAGCTTTCTTATTTTTTACCAACGCCCAATCCAATCGCATCCAAGGATTTCCCTTCTTTGCGCCTGCGTTTATGGCTGAAAATCGGTTTCATATTTATGGCTCGCCTGCATCAAATAGTGCCTCAATTAAGCAGTGCCTATGCGATCAAATGCTACAGCCCCATTTTCCCTATCCTTTGCAGGTAATGCAGTCAGAATTACATTTTTATAATTTAATACCTAATAGACCGATAGAACTACAGGATATCCAAATTAAAGCAGCTTTAATCAATAAATCTCAAAGGTCGATGGGGTATCGGATTAATTGGGGTGATTATAGCATTGCTTATGCGACGGATTTACCCAGGGAGATTGAGCCGGTGGAACAAGAGCAGATTCTGCAAATAACTCAAGGTGTGGACTTATTAGTTGCTAATGCTACTTATACTCCCCCGACATCAAAAAATCACGAGTCTCCAGAATCACTCTGGAAAACAGCGGTAGATTTGGCTAGGAATAATGGTGTGCGACAGTTAGTCATATCACACCATCACCCAGATGATGATGATGAGTTTCTAGACCAAATTCAAGACCAAATTACATCAGCTTTTCCCAACGCATCATTAGCTTATGAAGGGTTGATATTGGATTTGCGTAAATAAAGGACTGAATTTAGGGTGATGGTTGAGGTGCGATAAACTCCACAGCTCCTGATTCAGTTTCTGATTGAGTTTCTGATTGGGTTTCTGATTGAACCGCTGGCTTAACTTTGACATAGTTAAATCCTGGGGGAACTTCTAGCTGATTCACTGGTGGTAATGGTGATTCTGATGTAGAATTCCTAGTTAGAGGCGCTTCCATTCCACTAATATCTATATTGCTAGTGATGTGATTTATATCCAGATAGTTTCCCGCAACAGAGATAATCCGCTTTGCAGCTTTAGCATTAATATCATATCGAGCATTCTGTCGAAATTCATTCCTAGCTGGGTCTGTAGCGTTACCTAAATCTGGTATTGCTTGAGAAACAATCACTAAACCATCTTCTTGACTATACTCAATCAAATTATTCCGTAAAACTGGGTGAGAATTAGCTTGTAATACAATTCCCGACCTATTTTGCTGGATCCGATTAGCCACAATCACAGGAGCAGCATTATCAACAATATTGATCGCGAAACCTGTCTGGACAAAAAGATTTTCTCTTACTTCTGGACGAGCAGTTCCAGAAATCGTTACTCCATTAGCACCATTTTGATAAAAATAATTTTTGCTAATACTAGGAGTTGCGTTACCAGAAATAGCAATTCCATCCTGTGTATTGCTGATAAAAGTATTGCTTTGAACGAGGGTATTGGTAGATTCAATCCACAAACCATAACCGCGATTATTTGGATTAGAGACTGTAACTCCACTCAGACTTGATTGATTAGCTCCAACTATCGCTACATTTTCCCCACCAAAGCTGCGACTGAGATACTCACCACCACCTAAAATTTTCACATCTCTACCTTGGTTTTCCATATTTCCTTGAATAGAGACACCAGGTTTCAGAAGGAGGGGAAATATTTCTCCTGTTTGACTGCTATAGGTTCCAGGGGAGAGCATAATTACAGAGTTCACTGGTGCTAATTGTAGGGCTTGAGTCAGAGTTTTCCAGGGATTTTGTTGACTCCCGTCACCTGTTTTGTCATTTCCTATGTCCGGGTTAACAAAGAATAACTTCGCCGCAACAGATGAGTTTTTACTAGCATTTATTTGTGTTTTTGTTGTTTGTATTGTTGCTGTAGGTAATTGGGCGATCGCCTGGGATGAAATGCCTACACTTAAAGTAAAACTTAGTATCCCTGCAAGTTTAGCTAATTCTGGGAGAATCAAGTTGGACATGATCATATCTATCTTTAGATACTTACAAAATTCAAAAATAGGAATCAATTTTATACAACTCCTAGAGAAAATTTGATAGTTTTTATTCCGCCAATGAGAAGTAATAAAAATTATGCTACTCATAATTTAGCTAATTGGGTATTGCTAAGGACTGAATTATTTAGCTAATGTTTCAATTAATTATCTTTTACAATATTATTAGCAAATAATCGGTTTGTCATAAATTAGAATACTGAAAATAGGTTTGTTATAATGGATTCAGACGATCGCCAAAATCGGCAAGTAGTAGAAGTTGTACATCGCATATTAGATGCGAACCTCAACCGCGCTCGTGAAGGTCTGCGGATTATTGAAGAATGGTGTCGTTTTGGGTTAAATGATTCTCAGTTGTCTAGTGAATTTAAATACTTACGCCAAGAAATAGCCATTTGGCATACCACTGAACTGAGGTCAGCGAGAGATACAGCAGGTGATCCAGGTACTGATTTAACCCATCCTCAAGAAGAACGACGCACTGATACGACAGCCTTGTTACAAGCTAATTTTTGTCGCGTTCAAGAAGCTCTGCGGGTGATAGAGGAATATAGCAAACTTTATCAGCCAAAGATGGGTCAGGCTTTTAAGCAAATGCGTTATCAGGTTTATATTCTAGAAGATAAGTTAATGGGTGACCAGCGCCGACAGTTATTATGGCGATCGCATTTATATTTGGTGACAACTCCTGTAGATAATTTATTAGCTATAGTGGAAAGTGGACTCAAAGGTGGATTAACTCTTTTACAATATCGAGAAAAAACAGCCGATGATATTTGGCGTTGGGAGTTAGCTTCGCAGCTGCGCCAGTTATGTCATAATTATCATGCTTTGTTTATTATCAACGACCGAGTTGATTTAGCAATAGCCGTGGATGCTGATGGAGTCCATTTGGGACAGCAGGATTTACCTATTTCTGTAGCGCGCCAACTACTAGGAAACCAAAAACTAATTGGGCGCTCCACAACTAATCCTGTCGAGATGGCTGCGGCGATCGCCCAAGGTGCGGACTATATTGGCGTAGGACCAGTTTATGAAACTCCAACAAAAGCAGGTAAACCCGCAGCAGGGTTAGAATATGTGGGTTATGCTGCTCAAAATTGTCAGATTCCCTGGTTTGCTATTGGTGGTATCGATACAAGCAATCTTAATCACGTAATTGATGCAGGCGCAAAGCGTGTTGCTGTGGTGCGATCGCTAATGCAAGCTGAACAACCTACTTCAGTCACGCAATATTTTCTATCTCAACTCAGTCAAATCAAATAAAGTTCTTTCTATGTCTTTCAACCCTACACCCTACACCCTACACCCTACACCCTCCATTAATTTGCAAGTAAATGGAGAAACTCGCAGTTGTTTAGCCCAAACTCCAATACCCAAATTACTCCAGCAATTGGGTTACAATCCCCGCTTAGTCGCAGTAGAATATAACGGTGAAATCCTCCACCATCAATTTTGGTTAGATACCAAAGTAGAAGATGGCGATCGCTTAGAAGTAGTAACAATCGTTGGTGGTGGTTAATTCAATAAACAAGAACAAGGAGATTGCGAACTATACAACCACCGATGATAATTTTTCCGGTTCGCTAGTTCTCTCCCTTGACGACCCAGCTTCTCCCTCAGATGTTTGTCCATTGATAAGCGTTTGAAAGCTTCTAGAACTTGCAAACCAGAATCAGGATTTACCAGGAGTCCATTTTCTTCATGATGAACAATATCTAAAGCCATACCTAAGCGAGAGGTAATTACAGGTTTACTAAAGTAACCTGCTTCTAAATAAACTAATCCTGAATTTAATCCTGAATTTAATCCTGAATTTAATCCTGAATTATTCAGAGATTGAGACCGATTTTGTGGGGATAAAGTTAGCATGGCAAAAATGTCACAAGCTGCGTAATAACCTGCTAATTCTCTATCGTAAACAGGTCCAGCAAAATGGACTCGTTGGTCAACCCGCAACCTCTGAGCTAACGCTTGCAATTTGGTGTCATCTGGTCCTACACCGCAAATTATGTAATGAACATCTACCCCCACGGTCAGCAATAAAGTCAGGTTATCTATGACTCGGTCAAAGCCTTGATGGGGGATTATTTTACCTACAGAGAGAATGACTATCGCCGTTTCTGGAATATTGTGGAGTTTCCGCGTCCGCTGGCGTAAATCATCCAAATGACTGGGACTAGTTGCTGTCCCAAATTTCTCTGGTCGCACAACTGGGTTAATTATATGAGTGGGTATATCCAGGCGGAATGTACTTCTGAGCGACTTTCTCAAGTGTGAGCTGTTACAGACCACCCCTGCTGCACGTTTGAGCGTCAATTTAAACAGCGATCGCCATACAGGATTACTAGCGACACAACGTAAATCATCCCCATGTAGATAGATAAAAAAGCGAATTGGTAAAAGATAGCTCAGGAGCAATAATGCTGGAAAATCGTAGCCATGACACCACTCAATATAGCGGTAATGATAGCGAAAATAGAGTCTAATCGCTAATAACAATTGGCAAACAATATTGTAGAAAGACAGGAGTTGATGACTATGGAAAATTCGCCTTCCACTAATAAAGACTGGCCAGCGATACACAGGAAACAATTGTCCCCGATCAAATTTCTTATCCCCTGTATAACCAGCCGCCAGAACAATTACTTGGTCCGGGTCTTGTAAACAACGATTATAGACATATTCTCCAATACCATTTGTTTGCGAGCTAAAACTACGTGAGGTGATAAGAATGCTGGGATTAGCGACCGCCTTATGCCTAATTTCTGTCTCTAGCTGCGAAATCTGTGCCATAAATTAATTTGGATTATATTTACTAACTCGTAATATTCGCCAAAGGCAAGCAGCAAGCTACATAATTTATAATTAAAAGGGTATAAACCCTCTAGTCATTGCAATTACAAATTACGGTTTACAAATTACGAATTATTCTGACCCTCAATCATATGCTTACACCATAGGTTAACCTGGATAATTGGTAAAATCATGCCAAATCGCCAGAAAACGATCAGCAGAAGTTACAAGAGAAAAAATTCCATCTCCATCCGATTTGTAAACGAATGCGCTAGATTGAAGATAAGTAAAACTGCATATAGCAAAACTCCTATCATCAGCAGGAGAATTAAGAAGATACTGTTTTTCCAATGTGAATATACCATGCATAAAAAGTTACAACTCAATCTTAAACCACTGTTAAGAATTTTATTGGTCTTCAGTCTGGTGCTATCTCTCGCTCTGTGTAATGCTGACAACGCATTAGCGGCTCGGAGTGGCGGGCGGATTGGTGGCGGTTCTTTCCGAATGCCTGCTTCCAGCAGTCGTACTTATGCGCCTCCAAGCGGTGGTGGTTATAGCCCTTATGGCGGTGGTTACGGTGGTGGTGGATTTGGCTTACCCTTTCTGCTGCCTTTCTGGGGATTTGGCGGTGGATTTGGCGGATTGTTTACTCTTTTGATCTTTTTCGCGATCGCCAGTTCTTTAGTCCAAGCTTGGAGACGTAGTAACGGGGATGGAGCAGAAGTCAGCTATAGTAGCAACCCTAATGTATCAGTTGTCCGATTACAAGTGGGATTATTAGCTCAAGCGCGAGATTTACAACCTGAATTGAATCGCATTGCTGAAACTGCGGATACCAACACTCCAGAGGGTAGAGCAGAAATTTTACAAGAAACCAGTCTCGCTTTATTGCGACATCCTGAATACTTTGTCTATGCAGGTAGCAGTACAGAACAATGTAAATTAGATGCAGCCGAATCGAAGTTTAATCGGCTTTCCCTAGCTGAGAGGAGCAAATTTAGCGCTGAAACTTTGACGAATGTAAATAATCAACTCAAATCCGCTGCTCCTCAACCAGTTTTAACCAATACCAATGGTGCTACAAATGGTGAAATCGAGAATCCTACTCAGCTAATCAGTGAAGGTGCTGGTAGATATCTGGTGGTAACACTATTAGCTGCGACTTTGGGACAATTGGAAATTCCCCCGTTGAATAATCCCAATGATTTAGCCCAAGCGTTACGCCAAATAGGTAGTATATCCAGTGAACAGCTGTTAGCAATTGAGGTACTTTGGACCCCCCAAGCTGAAGGTGACACTCTTACATCCGATGACTTATTTGCTGAATATCCTGACTTGAGACTTGTTTAAACAATATCAGGATAAATATCAGGATAAATAAATGGCGAGTGTGCAAACTACCTTAATTTTGGGAATGTCAGCTGATGGAAAAATTAGTCCTGAGGATACTAGTAAAAGCGCTAAATTTTCCACAGTTGATTTTGTCCATCTAGAATATCAAACTTCCCTTGCAGATTTAATCCTGATTGGAGCAGGAACAATTCGCAGCGAGGGAAGGGCTTTTATGATTAAAAATCCTGAATTGTTAGCAGCGCGTAGAGTTCGGGGTCAATCTCCCCAGCCTATTACCTGTGTGGTCTCACATTCATTAGACCTACCACTGACTATACCTTTTTTTAGTCAAGAAGTGGAGCGATGGATATTCACCGTAAGGTCTAGTTTAGAGCGCAGTTGGGCTACATTAAGTTTAGCCAAAACATGTGAATTATTTAGTTTTGGGGATACAGATTTAGACTGGGACCGAGCCTACAATTTGATTCTAGACAGGGATATCCGCAAGGTTGTTGCTTTGGGAGGCGGTTCTTTGACCGCCTCTCTATTGAAGTCTGGGCGAATAGATGATTGGTGGTTGACTGTCTCTCCTACCATTTATGGCGGTAAGAATGCGCGCACTCCGGTAGAGGGAGAAGGTTTTATTCCTGAAACTGCTCCACTCCTAGAATTGATCGAAACCCGTCAGGTGGGAAATGAGATATATTTGCATTATCGTGTGCTGAGAACAGGGAACAGGGAACAGGGAACAGGGAACAGGAGTGGAAGCCAGTTAGTATAAAATTAGCAAAATTTACCTTACAAAATTTCCCTAATATTTTGGGTAATGTTAGTATATAATTAGGGATTGTGTCGATTCAAAACCATCCCATGCCAAAACTAAAAACTCGTAAAGCAGCGGCGAAGCGTTTTCGCGCCACAGGTACTGGTAAGATAGTGCGCCGTAAAGCCTTTAAAAACCACCTGTTGGAACACAAGTCCTCTGACAAAAAGAACCGTTTCTCGAAAATGGCGATTGTGAATGAGCGTGATGAACCAAATGTCCGTTTGATGCTCCCTTATTTGTAAATAATTCAGGTATTAAGATATGACCCGGGTAAAACGCGGTAATGTTGCTCGCAACCGCCGTAACAAAATTCTCAAATTAGCCAAAGGTTTTCGTGGTTCTCACTCCACCCTATTTAGAACTGCTAATCAGCAGGTGATGAAGGCGCTGCGGAGTGCTTACCGCGATCGCAAGAAGAAAAAACGGGATTTTCGCCGTTTATGGATCACCCGGATTAACGCAGCTGCTAGACAACATGGGTTGAGTTATAGCCAGTTGATTGGTAATCTAAAAAAAGCTAATATCCAACTAAATCGCAAAATGTTGGCTCAATTAGCAGTCCTTGACCCGACTAGTTTTGGTAAAGTTGCCGAATTAGCTAATTCGGTTAAAGGATAAACGCCATTAAACGCGATAAAGCATGAAGGATGAATTGTTTTCCCCGAAAAAAGAATCTGGGACCAGGAAAAATGGCAACTCATGGTTGGCATTTTTTCCGAGCATCCTTTGTTGTTTAGTAGTTTTTTCCTGGTTTTTCACTGGTCCAGAAGCGATCGCCTCCGCAGCAACTTTTTCCGAGATTGAGAACCGGGGTTATCTGATTGTGGCTGTCAAGGATAATTTACGTCCTTTAGGATTTAGAGACGAAAGTGGAAATTTACAAGGTTGGGAAATAGACCTAGCTAAACACCTAGCTAGTGATTTGTTAGGTAAAGCGGATGCGGTGAAATTCCAACCTGTAAACAATCAGGAGCGTCTACCCAGCGTTTTCGAGCAAAAAGTTGACTTGGCGATCGCTAGAGTCACAGCTACAGAAAGTCGTTCGCGATTAGTCAGTTTCAGCGTTCCCTATTATTTCGATAGTACTGTTTTAATCACTAAAGATCCGTCTATTGCCCAGCTACAAGATTTATCAGGACGCAAAATAGCTGTCCTGAATAATTCCAGCACGATCGCTCAAGTGAAATATTTCCTTCCTCATGCTAAATTGAGTGGTGTGGATTCCTATAAAGATGCGCGATCACAAATGGAAAACCATGCTGTGGATGCTTTTGCTGCGGATGCAAGCGTTCTCAGTGGTTGGATTCAAGAATACCCCGAGTACAAGCTAATCCCAACTCAGCTATCAGCCGAACCTTTATCTATAGTAATGCCGAAGGGATTACAGTATGATGGATTTAGACGCAAGGTAAATGAGGCGATCGCTCGCTATACAGCTACAGGTTGGTTCCAGAAAAACTCTCAAAAATGGAAATTACTATATTAATATAATCCCTACACCCTAATTCTTATGGATAAAAATCTAATTCTCGTTTACCTCTCAATTTTTGTCGGTATCCTTGCTCTCGCTGGTGTAAGTGTTTTTCGTCAGGTGCTCAAAACCCGGAAACTGGAATCCACCTTCACCAGATTACGCAACAAACTAAATAAAGATAAGGATAAAGGTACAGTCCAAGAATATTATGAGCTAGGGAGTATTTATTCCGAAAAAAAAGTCTTTAGCCAAGCAATAGCATTATTCCAAAAAGCGCTCAAAGCCTCTGAAACTGAGGAAAAAGCAAATATCGCTCCCATTTATAACGCCTTAGGTTATGCTTATTTTGCCCAAGAACAATATGATTTAGCCATTCGTCAATACAAAGAAGCGATTAAACTCCAACCTGACTATATAGTAGCGCTGAATAATCTTGGTCACGCCTACGAACGCAAAAAATTGCATAGTCAGGCGTTAGACATGTACGAAGAAGTGCTAAAACTAGTTCCCAAGAATTCCACAGCTAAACGTCGTGCAGAATCTTTACGTCGTTTGGTTTCAACTTAATTAAACTTAAATATATCTAAATATTAAGATTTATTAAGAAAATCTTGTTTTTTAGTTAAGCTATCAGCCAGAAATCAAGAGATATCAACCTTTCAGCCATTAGACAGTATATAAAACTTGCAACAAAGCTTATTTGTTATTGATCGCAAAACTTGAGACAATCCTCTAATAATCAAACGCTTACTTACCGATCGTTATGGTCGGAATCTGTGTCATTTGAGTTAAAAATGGAGAAGACCGGATGAAATTGGCTTACTGGATGTACGCAGGGCCAGCCCACATCGGCACTTTGCGGGTCGCAAGCTCTTTTAAAAATGTCCACGCAATCATGCACGCACCCTTAGGTGATGACTATTTTAATGTTATGCGCTCAATGCTATCAAGAGAGCGTAATTTCACCCCAGTCACAACTAGCGTTGTTGACCGTCATGTTTTGGCCCGTGGTTCCCAAGAGAAGGTGGTAGATAACATCACCCGCAAAGATGCTGAAGAACACCCGGATATGATAGTTTTAACCCCTACTTGTACTTCCAGCATTTTGCAAGAAGACTTACACAACTTTGTCGAACGGGCGCAGTTGGAGACAAAAGGGGATGTAATGCTAGCGGATGTAAATCACTATCGTTACAACGAACTACAAGCAGCCGATCGCACTTTACATCAAATAGTTCAATATTATATTGAGAGAGCGCGCAAGAAGGGTGAATTACCCACAGATAAAACCCCTCAGCCTTCGGTTAATATTATTGGTATTTCTACTCTGGGGTTTCACAACAACCACGATTGTACTGAACTCAAACGCTTGATGGCGGATTTGGGGATTGAAGTGAATACTATAATCCCTGAAGGTGCTTCAGTTCACGAATTGAAGAATATGTCTAGAGCTTGGTTCAACTTAGTTCCTTATCGGGAATTAGGTTTGATGACAGTCCGCTATTTAGAGGAGGAATTTGGTACTCCCTATGTAGATATTACCCCTATGGGTGTTGTCGAAACTGCTAGATGTATTCGCAAAATTCAGCATGTGGTGAATGCTCAAGGTGCTAATGTAAATTACGAAGATTACATTAATGAGCAAACCTTACATGTTTCCCAAGCTGTTTGGTTCTCTCGTTCGATCGACTGTCAGAATTTGACTGGGAAGAAAGCTGTCGTATTTGGTGATAATACCCACGCAGCTGCGCTGACCAAAATTCTTTCCCGCGAAATGGGGATTCATGTTGTTTGGGCTGGGACTTATTGTAAATATGATGCTGACTGGTTCCGCGAACAGGTAAGCGAATATTGCGATGAGGTGCTGATTACAGATGACCATGGTGTGATTGGAGATGCGATCGCCCGTGTGGAACCTGCTGCGATTTTTGGTACCCAAATGGAACGCCATGTGGGTAAGAGATTGAATATTCCTTGTGGTGTAATTGCGGCTCCCATCCATGTGCAAAATTTCCCAATTGGTTATAAACCATTTTTGGGTTATGAAGGGACAAATCAAATTACCGATTTGATTTACAACTCTTTTACTTTGGGAATGGAAGACCATCTTTTAGAAATCTTTGGTGGACATGATACCAAGGAAGTTATTACTAAAGGAATTTCCGCTGAATCTGATTTGAGTTGGACAAAAGACGGTTTAGCAGAATTGAACAAAATTCCGGGATTTGTGCGCGGTAAGGTGAAGCGCAATACGGAAAAATTTGCTCGTGAGCGTGGATTTAAAGATATCTCTGCTGAGGTATTGTACGCTGCTAAAGAGTCTGTCGGAGCATAATTAGTTCAATTAATGCGGCAAGTAATCACTAGCAATTAGCTGGTAAACTGCCGTATTTCTGTCTTATTCATCCATTTTGCTAGAAACCAATGGAATTTTTCTCTCTCTCAGGGTAGGTATTTATTTAATAGTCTTTGGCTATATTACTAGAGGAATTTCCTCGCTAGTAGTAAGCATTAACCTATGATTTCCTGTAAACGGTTTTTTCAGTCTTGGTGTCAGACCTTTCTCGCAGGATTTTTAGCAACTTTGGTTTGGTTGGGAGTTTTTCACGATCTGGCGATCGCTGCTGATATAGTTCCGCATGATGTCCGTAACCCTGTGGTTGAAGGTGAGCGTCTCGCTGCTATTGTCGATTGTTTACCGAAGGAACTAAGTCAACCTTCTTTGGGACGCGCTTTGAGTGAAATGGGTAACGATCAACTGGAGCGAGCTTTTAATCTGAAGCAAAATCCTCAACTTAGTCAAGCGGAAGTGGCGTTTGAAAATTGTTTAGCAAGTAAAGGCTTTAGTACTCCTCAAGATTTGCGAGAAGCGATCGTTGAAGATTAGAAGTTTTCTCATACGGGTTCCTGCTTTCTTGGGTAATTTATTGGGAGCGATCGCACACTTGAGAAATTTCCCTTTCTTGGGAACCCACCTTTAACCAATCCTTTAATCTTAACGCTTATGTACTGGTGATTTTACCCACTTTTGCTGAAAAAAATTTGTTCAGCAGTTAGACTTAAATCTGGAAATGTAGGTGACTCTATAGGCTCCTCTCCCCTAAATTGCCGATTTTGATATTCCCCGTCATCATTTAAAGTATAAATTGTGATAACTGGTTGTTTTGATTCGCCTATTAACATCTTGCTACCAAACGGAATATAGTCTACAATCCAATATTCAGGTATTCCCATTTCTTCTCTTCGAGACGCTACGCGAACGTAGTCAGCCAATTTCTTATGGTAATCATCTCTCCAATTAGTAAGGCAGTGCGTTGGACGGGTTCCCCGGCTTGAAGCAACTGCCGTACTAACTACTTCAATCACTAAAGGAATTGATGTTCCTTGATTAACAGTTGATTGTTTTTTCCATAGTAATTCTTTTTCTAAGTTAGCAAGGTTTAGTAACAGAATATCTGGATAGTAACCTGATTGTTGATTTTTTGGTTTTACTAGAACGTTTTTACTGCTTATATCATAAAGAAGTTTGAGTTCAACCGTTTTTAAAAGTAGCATTCTTGCCAAAAACATAACTATTTGTTCATGCATTCCCAGTGGTTGCGTCATTTCAACGATATCTCCATCGTGCAATTCGTAACGAATGTTTTCTGGTTGTGTTTCTAAAAAGTCTAAGAATTCATCAAATGTAAATACTTTTTGGAGAGATTGTGTCATGATTTTTACTCATCTTCTGCGATTAATAGTTTTAGGTGCAATACCCATGAATTACTCTGGAATTGATAAAATATATTAAAAACAGGTTTTTGCTAATAAGATTATATATCGTAATTTCGTTAGGTTTCGTAGAGAAACCCATGGTTTGCATTAACCAGAGGTATTATGGAGTATAATAAAAGTATTACATTATAAAATTTGTCTCGCTTTGTCATGACGATTTTAATCCTTAGACCTTCATCTTTCCTTTAGGCTTTGGCTATTGATATTACTTGTTTCAACTTTTGCGGAGTAACCGACTAGCTCTTTCTTGTAAAATCCCTACTACGTTGGTTTTAGGGGGTGACTTGCGAATTTTGGCAGCATTTTGACCTGTAAAAATGGCCTTACCTTTTACTGTCACCGTTAATGGTTGTATAGCCCAATACCCAGCATCAAAGCGTAACAATCCAAAAATCTGGCTGGAGTTAGTAAGAACTTCCTGCGTTATTTCCGATAATGGGCTAATCCGTTGAGTTGCGATCGCCAAACTATCCCCATCCTTCCAACTCAAAACCAGCTGATCATCTTGGGGGACTATTTTGTAATTATCCAAAAATATCGGTTCCGCTAATTGGATGGGATGGCGATCGCTAGGAGGAATTAGACAAGGAATAAAAGAATGATGAGGATTTTCCCCAAAAAACTCGGCTGCTCTAGCCATCAGATCGTATTTTTTCCCCATTTTCGCCTTTTGGTCTTGCCAAATTAAGTCACCTGTAGGTAACAACGGGATATCATCTAGATGTAACACTTGGTTTTTACTGTAAGCTTCTAGCAAAGAAGTAGAGTCTGGAAAGAGTAGCCAAATTTGTTCATGACTAATGACATCAACCTTATACGTAGATTGAGTAATTTTCACTAATCGAATTTCAGCATCATAGCTGAGTAATCCATAGATTGTAAAACTAACTAAATTAGCATGATGGCGTAAATCCATCCCTAAAATTTCTAAATTCCCAGAAACAATTTGTGGTTGTGGTAATGGTATAGGCTGTAATGAAACTATCATCGCCTGTGACCATAAATCTACCCAGCGATAGAGGGGAATAGTATTGGTATCGGCTACAGGTACAAGACCTATCAGTTCGTTGAAAAATCCTGTTAATAGCGCTGATTGACGGATGAGTAAGGGTTCACCCTGAATCTGTTCCAACGTCGCGAGAAAAGGGACTAAAGTTGCAGATTCTAACCGAGTATATCCCACCAATGCAATCTCCATCAACCAGTGACGGACACTTTCTAACCAAACTGATAAATGGGCTGGAAGTTCTCCAGATTGATCGGCGATGGTTATTTGTTCTGATTGAGTCCGTCCTAATAAAGTACTAACTTGCTGTTGTAATGTATCAAATAGCATCCCCTGCATTGCTGCTCTGACAACAGCTAAAATTGCAAAGTACCGTTCTAAGAACTCGTTGGCTTGAATGGCTTTACAGCTATCACTTAAAGGTTGTTGTAATGGTGTTTCAGCAAATACTTGTTGCCATATACTTAAGCTCTGTTGCTGTGGATACTCAAGATTGGCAAAACCTGTTAAAAAACATTGGTCAAAGTCATTAATTAAATCTAACGCAGCTTGAGTACCTGGAGGAAGTTGATTCAAGGTGTTCATAGAAGGAGTCGGATTATATGAACCAAGTCATTTCGGGTAAAGGATGATTACTAGGACTGAGTTCTAAATAGCGTAAATAGTTGAGGAAGCGACTGAAAACTTCGCTCGCTGGTTCTTTTTTGAGACTACCTTGGCGTCCAATAATATCATGTTCGGACTGGATTTGACTCACATCGCCAGGAACTTTCAGGTAATTGCTCACCCGTTCGATCCCATAAGTAGCGATCGCTTCTGTCAGCAAACTTTGTAAATGCTTACAAGGGGAACCTCCCAAACCACCACAAGGACGATTGTTGTTAGTGCTGCAATAAAAATTAAGTGTCTTGGCTTCAAAAAAAGATACATATACCCGTTCAATATCCGAACCGCTAGAAACTACTCCTTGTAAACGACCATTAAACAGTTCTACAAATGGCACCTGTTTCACATTACGTTTACCTGTAAAAACTTGGCGGTCAATACCGCTAAAGGAAGATTTAGACATAAAATCTCTTGTTGCTGATTTGTATCATATCAGCGATCACTCTTTGAAAGCTTTATCTGAGCCGAAAAAATCTTTCCGATATATCGCGATATATTCCGATATATCGTATAATAGAGGAGTCAATCAAAGAGCAATCAAAGACCACAATTTATGTTCAGACAATTTCAACGAAGATTTTTAACACCTGCGTGGGTTGACGTTAATGTAGAAGAAGGACTAATGTTGAAGAATTTCTTTCAGCACCGTTCTCATCATGGTAGAGGACACGGGAAGGATTTTGAAGATGAGATGTCTTCTCGTGGGTGGGGAGATGAATACCGTAACCGCAAGGGTGATATTAAGTTTCTCCTACTGGAACTCTTATCCGAGCATCCCAGTCATGGCTATGACTTAATCAAAGCGATGGAAGTACGCTATGGTGGGTTTCGTCGTCTCAGTCCGGGTTCTGTTTATCCAACTTTACAGATGTTGGAAGATGGGGGATATCTCACCAGTCAACAGGAAAATGGTAAGCGGGTTTATACTATTACAGATGAAGGAAGAAAACTTTTATCCGATCGCGTCCAACAAGAGGATGAAAATTCACCTTGGGATACATTTAAAAACTTGATCAAAAGTAAACCGCCAGAGTTTCTGGAGTTGCGCAATTCAGCGGGTGAGTTAGCTGCTGCTATTATGCAAGTTGCTCGTGGTGGGAATGTAGACCGGATAAACCGAGTGCGTGAATTGCTCGAACAAGTGAAGCGAGAAATTTATGCAATTTTAGCGGAGAAATAAGCAATAGAATTGGCGATCGGGAGAGGAAGTATATCTTTGGTTCGGCGATCGCCAAGAGTCGGAAACATGATTATTTGATTGAGTTATGGCAGTTGTCCATAGTTATACATTACTGCTATCACCACAATTTGCTGCTCAGAAATCGGCAAATAGAGAACATACCAATTTCGGAATTTGATGAAGTAAAGGTCAGAATAGCGTGGGTCGGAACAACACATTCCCTGTCCAACATATGACATATTCCGTAAAAAATCCCTTAAAGGTTTACGGAACTGTGCTGGTACACCACCATGTTCATTTTTGATGTCATCTAAAGCGGTTTGTTGGAAATATACTTTCATCTAGTCTGCAAATACCTCAGCTTCTTCTTCTGGAGTCGCCCATTCTCCTCGGTGGACAGAGGCGATCGCCTGATCTAATCTTTGTAAACTCCCATGTTGCTGTTCATAACTTGATAAAACCGTTTGACTAACCTTAATACAGAATTCATTCCAAACAGAAATCATTGCTTCATAGTGTTCTGGATTCACTAGATAGGCTATGGTTTCTCCATTGCGAGTAATTAGTACATCAGCATCTTTTACCAATTCACCAATTTTGGCAGTATTTTTTAACTCTGTCACCTGAGCATGACGCATCGGGAAGATGGGGTCTTTAGCTACGCTATTATTCATAATGAGAAAACGAACAGGTGATAATTATGGGATTATTATAACCTGGCTTATCAAATACTGGAGCGATCGCTAGTCACAAATTTAGCATTCATTTAAGAAAAAAATAAAATCTCTTGGTGGTAATACTAGTATAGTAATAAACAGTTGAGTTGCAATGAATCAAGTACATGAACTACAGAGCGATCGCTTTTGCTGCAATTTTAGGGTTTTCTACACCAATTATGATCACTACTGCTATTAATAGTCCTGTAATAGCAGCTCCTAAATATAGTTATCCTACCGGTTCATTCTCTAATGACACATGGAATATTTCTTTAACCTACAACAACAATACATATCGTTACAAAGGGCTATATATTCCCAAGCAAACTCATATTGAGTTAGTTGGTGCTAAAGCATCAGGTAATCATGAGCGTCAAGTCTACACTTGGGTGAACAATGGGCTTAAATATCAAGTGGCTTGGCGTCCCAGCGATCCAGATACAATTCGTGTATTAGTAGTAACCTCTAGTGGGAAGACTAATTTAAGTACGTTACTCACCAGAGATACACATTAAATACTAGGAACGCAACCAAGGTATTCCCAGAGCAGGTTTATAATCAATCTCTATCTGAGGAGAGAGGAGAAATAAGAGATGCTGTCATTACTATTAAGAGAATATTTCAGCAGAGTTTTCTCTCCATCTTCGCTCCTCAAATAGAGGAGGATTTGCTGGATATATATTCTCTCTCGTTGTAGCCGTAGCGCTATGGCGGGAGAGAATTTGGCAAATTTTCCCATTTCAATAGAGCGATCGCTCTATATTTATAAATAGGAATACTCCAAAAAGAGATTATGATTCAGATGAGTCAAGCGGCTCTTGAAGCTTACCGCCAAACTGGTTCAGGAACAACACACGAGCGTGTGCGCGAATGGTCAGATAGTTTAGGGACATATTCTAGTTATCCACTAACACTCTTTTTTCGGATAGGCTCTAATTGATTGAGTAGTACTTGAGCTAACTGAACTATATTACAAGCGCCAAAGAATTGCTCTAATGAAATTCGCACATGTAAATCCTCTTCAATTTTGCTCTTCAGCAGAATGGCGATCAATGAGTCAAGTAATAAAGTAAAAGACTGCTCTCGATGAATCTTGAGAGGAAGTTGGAGTGAACTACTCACACAACTCAAAAGATAGTTCTCCAGCATTTGCTGTTGTTCTTCTGGGTCAGCAGCTAAAAGTTCTTCTCTGGAAAAGTTGCTTATTTTTACTGACGAGTGAATGATTTTAGCTTGAGGGATCAATTCATCCCCCAAAGTTACGCTAATTGGAAGTGAACTAATACCTACTGGATAATTGATCATGACAAAATAGTAATAATAGACTAGATATGTTCTGTAAATTTATTAAACACGCTTAAGATTTACATCAAGCAAAACTCCTCCAGTAATTTTTAGTTAGTCAACCGAAAAGCTGCTTGACTTTTCAAGGTTCACTCTAAAAGCTTTGTAAAGCAAGGATTAGAGAAAAAACCCTTCTCCTTTGCTTTACGAAGATTATTGCAAGTAATTCTCAATTAATTTTAGTTTAATAGGAATTAATTGCATTTAGCAACTAAAATAATATATAAAATTCTTATTAGAAGTATCTATATAATTAGTTTTAAATATGATATATGCTAAATAATATCCTCAGATGTCAAATAAACTTGCCACATACATGTTATACTTGCGACCAGTCAATATTTGATACTGATTTCTCCAATTCAACCTCAATCCCCATCAGAAATTACTTTTCTTCCTGCCAAATATTGGTACATTTGCCATCTCGCATCTACTTGAGCTTGCGCCTGTTGGAGCAATTGTTTAGCTAATTCTGGCTTGGTTTTAGTCAGAATTTGGAAACGATTTTCTGAGTACATCGACTTTTCTACCGACTCAGTGGGCGATCGCATATCCAGCTGTAAAGGATTTTTCCCCTGTTGTTGTAAATCAGGATGATATCTATATAATAACCAGCGACCGGATGAAACCAAAGCCTTTTGATGATTCATTCCGGTCGTCATATCAATTCCATGAGCAATACAATGGCTATAAGCAATAATTAATGAAGGTCCATTATAGGCTTCTGCTTCCAGAAAAACTTTGAGAGTATGTTCATCTCTAGCGCCCAAAGCCACACTCCCTACATAAACATTCCCATAATTCATCGCCATTAAACCTAAGTCTTTCTTTGGCGCAGGTTTACCACTAGCAGCAAACTTCGCCACAGCTGCTAACGGGGTAGCTTTAGAAGATTGTCCGCCAGTATTAGAATAAACTTCCGTATCCATCACCAAAATATTCACATTGCGACCAGCAGCAAGAATATGATCGATACCACCAAAATCGATGTCATACGCCCAACCATCTCCACCAACTATCCACACACTTTTTTTCACTAGATAGTCAGCTAGATATTTGAGATTTTCCATCTTGACTTTTAACTCATCTTCGCTGACAGAGATGGCTAAGTCATCTAACTTTTGGTGTAAGATAGCAATGCGTTCTCGCTGTTCCCAAATATCAGCTTCCGTTTCTTGTTGACTTGTGAGAATCTCATCCACCAAACTATCATCTAATTTACTCCTCAGTTGTTGGAGTAACTCCACCGCAAATTCAGCTTGCTTATCGATAGAAAGACGATAACCAAACCCAAATTCAGCGTTATCTTCAAACAAACTATTTGACCAAGCAGGTCCTCGTCCTTGGTCATTTTTTGTCCAGGGAGTTGTGGGTAAATTACCCCCGTAGATGGAAGAACAACCAGTCGCGTTAGCAATTAAAGCGCGATCGCCAAATAATTGCGTTAATAATTTCAAATAAGGAGTTTCTCCACAACCAGCACAAGCGCCGGAAAACTCAAATAAAGGTTCTTGTAATTGTTGTTGACGAATTTGATTAAGTTTCAACGTCTTCCGGTCAGGATTCGGTAAACTTAAAAAGAAATCCCAGTTTTCTCGCTCCTGTTCTAGTAGAGGTGGTTGAGGAGCCATATTAATCGCTCTACTCGTCGCGTCTACTTTATTCTTCGCCGGACAGACAGTGACGCAGATAGTACAACCCGTACAATCTTCCGGCGCTACCTGAATCGTAAATTTCTGGTTGGCGAAATCTTTATCCCTAGCATTTGTGGATTTAAAACCAACAGGAGCATTCACTAACTCCTCTGACCCATAAACTTTGGCGCGAATACTACTGTGGGGACAAACCAGCACGCACTTACCACATTGCACACATGTATCCCCATCCCAGACAGGTATTTGGGCGGCGACATTGCGTTTTTCCCATTTTGCAGTACCCGTGGGGAAAGTTCCATCAACTGGTAAGCTACTCACAGGTAAATCGTCACCTTCCCAAAGCATGATTTTCTGCAAAACATCTTGGAAGAATACCGATGTTACATCGGAAACAAACTTTTTGTTCCCCTCTTGTACCATTTCTCGATTTGCAAAATGGACATGGTGGAGATTCTCCAGAGTTTTGTCCACCGCAAGTAAGTTCTTCTGAACAACTTGTTCCCCTTTTTTCCCATAGGTCTTTTGGATTGCTTGTTTGATTTTGGCGATCGCTTCTTCCTGTGGGAGAACTCCAGCTAAGGCGAAGAAACATACCTGCATAATCGTATTGATTCGATTACCCATACCATGATCACGAGCCACTTGACTGGCGTTGATGATATATAGCTTCAGGTCTTTGGCAATTATCCGTTGTTGTACTTGGAAGGGTAAATTTTCCCAAATGGTATCTTGGTCATAAGGACTATTTAAAAGCAAGATACTTCGATCCGCTGCTGCTTTTAAGATATCAATCTGTTCAATAAAACTCCAGTGATGACAACCAATAAAATTCGCTTGGGTAATTAAATAGGTGGAACGGATTGGCTGTGGACCAAACCGGAGATGGGAGACAGTCATCGACCCGGATTTTTTCGAATCGTAGACAAAGTAACCTTGAGCGTTATTCTCTGTTTCTTCACCAATAATCTTAATCGAGTTTTTATTTGCGCCGACAGTACCATCTGATCCCAATCCATAGAACATGGCGCGAACTACATTATCTGGTTCTGTGGAAAAATTGGCGTCAAAATCTAGGGATGTGTGGGTGACATCATCCTGAATCCCAATCGTAAAATGATTTTTTAGTCGAGGTTGACTCAGATGGTCAAACACACCCTTCACCATCGCCGGAGTAAATTCTTTGGAGGAAAGACCATATCTTCCACCAATAATTTGCACAAATGGTTGTCTCCCTGTTTCATAAATCGCCGTGACGACATCCAAATAAAGAGGTTCGCCAACGCTTCCAGATTCTTTTGTCCGGTCGAGTACAGCAATAGCTTTGACACTTATGGGTAATTCTTGAATAAATCTTTGCACATTGAAGGGACGATAAAGTCGGATTTTAATCACTCCTACTTTTTCATGATGATTATTTAAGTAATCTACCGTCTCATGAACCGTCTCACAACCAGAACCCATGAGCACTATTATTCTTTGGGCGTCTGGTGCGCCATGATATTCATATAATTTATAGTATCTACCCGTGCGATCGCTAAATTTATCCATAGTCTGTTGGACGATTTCTGCACAAGCGTGATAATATGGATTCGCTCGCTCACGAGATTGGAAGTAAACATCGGGATTTTGTGCTGTTCCTCGCAATACTGGTCGGTCAGGGGTTAGGCAGCGATCGCGGTGCGCAAAAATCAGAGATGAGGGAATTAGCGATCGCAAATCTTCATCTGTGAGCAAGTTGACTTTTTGGATTTCATGAGAAGTGCGGAATCCATCAAAAAAGTGAATAAAAGGAATTCTACTAATTAAAGTAGCAGCGTGAGCAATAAGCGCAAAATCTTGACTTTCTTGAACCGAAGCGGAACATAACAACGCAAACCCACTAGCACGAGCCGCCATAACATCACTATGGTCGCCAAAAATAGATAAAGCATGGGTCGCTAAAGAGCGCGCCGCAACATGAACCACCGCACTAGTTAATTCACCCGCAATTTTGTAGAGGTTAGGAATCATTAACAATAATCCCTGGGAAGCGGTGAAGGTAGTACTCAACGCGCCGGTTTGTAAAGCTCCATGAACAGCAGCGATCGCTCCTCCTTCACTTTGCATTTGCGTTACACTAGGAATAGTACCCCAAAGATTGGGTTTACCTTCCGCCATCCAAGCATCAGCCCATTCACCCATAGCGGAAGAAGGCGTGATGGGATAAATTGCGATTACTTCATTCAATTTGTAAGCTATACGAGCAACAGCTTCATTCCCATCAATAGTGGCGCAGGATGTATTCATTATTTATTCTCTCTATCTCAATTTATTTGCTTTATCTTCCAGTCGCCCAATCTTTTAGCCTATGTTTGAAATATTATAAGCTAGCCCAATCTTTGTATTTATTCGTATATTAATCAAGTACTCAATAGATAACTTTAGTTGGTTTATCGCCTTTTTCACAATTGTCTACTAATTTTATGGGGTATAGGTACGGATTGATTTACACAGCAGTAAGTTTTTTTAATAGAAAATACTGTTTTCACTACGCTATGATGTGAACTTAGGTAATAGAATTAAAAAAGGAATGACCAATGGCTAAAGAACTAGTTACAGTCATCGTATGGGAAGAAAACCAAAAAGATTTTCTCAAAAAGTTTTATGACCTACAATTTATTCCCAGAGTAGGTGAGGAAGTATATCTCAAGAAGGAAAAATGGAAAGTAACTAGAGTTGAGCATGATTTGGAAGTTAGTGAGATTAATATCTACCTAGAATTAATCAAAAAAGCTAAGTCGTCAGATAAAACATCACACCCATAAATAAAAGAAAATATTCCTTACTTGGTAGTACTTTCTACAGTACTACCAACCAACTTAGCAGCATTTGCTTCGCTTTCCAGGATACCAAATTCAATCAACAACTCTTCTAGGTGATTTAGGAGTAGATATCTCGGCGAAAACGCGGTTTGAGCACGAAAAATATCGTAAATAACCCGACTAAACCTAAGAAAACTTGAGTCTTACGTTTATCCCTCTGAATTTGGAAACCGAGAATATGGCGGATATTCCCCACCTGTTCGGGTTCTAGGAAAGTATTAATGGGATAGGAATTAATTCCATAAGTATTCACAGATAGAGTTCTCCCATCAGCACTAATATCCAGAGTGACATAATTAAAGGTATCAGGTGAATAGAAATCAATCGGTTGTCTCAAATTATTTGCTTGGGGGTCACCTTCCCGAAAAACATGCTTGAGTCCAGGAAACTTGGGATCTAGACCAATTGGTTCAATACCCAATGCTTTTTCTTTATTCGCCAAGCTATCTGCTAAAGATTTAAGATTGGCGAAACTGTGGTCAGTAATTAAATCTGGACCTTCTGCGCCCAGAGGTCCGGCGACAATTGTCAAAGCATGAGGAACGACTCTCAGGCTTTTGGGGTGATTGATATCAGCTAAATAAGTGAGTTCATTAACTCGATTTTGATGGTCATCTGTGGTGATGATGACTACATTATCAATTTTGCGATCGGCAATAAATTTGAGTATTTCGTTCCGTTCCGCCCTATATCCACCCATCCAGGATTTACCGCCATCCCCACCTAGCTCATCGATGGGTGAGGACAAAGCGATGATTTTCCAAGGGATGTGATTCGTCTGAGCATCCACCAGAGTTTTTTTCAACCACTTGAGTTGAGTTGTTCCTAACATGGTGCGATCGCGATTATCTGCGCGTTCACCTGTATCATCCTTACCGTCTGTTTTTTTGATGCGGATATCTCTATAAGAGCGATCGTCTACATTAATAAAAATACTATTTGCTCCCCACTGCTGGGCAAAATAAAGTTTTTGAGTCCCGTCTGTACGTGGGTCATCAGCAGCAGAGATAGTTTTTTCTCGGATAGGTTCATAATCGCTGTAGGCTTGGACAAGGTATTTAAACCCTGGGGTTTTATTGATAAACTTACCAGTCTTGTTAACATCATTAGCTGGATCGGTCGCATCTGCTCCCTTCCCATCGGGTACTCCCACAGGCGCACCACCGTTGATAAATTGTTTATTTCCTAATTCGTGATTATCTAACAAGGTATAGTTTCCTTGAGCAGCAAACATAGTTTGTAAACTAGGAAATCCATTTGGGTTGACTGGCTCCACATTTTCCCGATATTTCCGGTGATAGTCGGCTAAAACTTTTGTGGGTTCTGCGAATGGATCAGCAGTACCAGGAGATTTGGCGTTTTTGGTTTCATAAATTGTGTCCCCCAAAAAAACAAAGTAGTCTAAATTCAACTGGGGAAATTCTTTGGTAGAAGGATAGGGACGCCATTTACCATCAGCATCACCACTAAACCCAAACCGCACCGCAACAGGTTGATTTTTAGCAGGTGCGGTTTTAAATTTACCCACTCGACTGACAGAACCGTCCGCTGCTTTAAATCGATAATAGTATTGCGTCCCAGTTTTCAAGCCTGTAGCATCTATTTTTAACGTGTAATCTTTATCCGGGTCGGTTTTACCAGAAAAAGAGTAAAGAACGGGATTAAAAGCCTGATTTTTGGCAATTTGTACCGTTAAATTCCTCGCCACTCCATCACCAGAAGTACTATCATACGTCCTTGTCCAGAGAATAACACTGGTATTAGTTGCATCTCCAGCAGCGACGCCATCGTACAAAGTCTCCGCTATTGTAGCTTGTGGGTAAATTAACAGGAAACTTATCGTGACAGATGTGAATAAACACCAGGATAAAACTTGCCAAAATATCGCCAATGAACGTTTTAGCATTTCTTTATTTTTCATCAGTATTAAAATTTACTATATTATTATTCGTTGCTGATTATATGTTAATCAGGGAGAAGAATAATGGTTAGAATGACTATACTAGATTTTATCGCGAGGTTAAGCGTAGCATTTTTACTAGGTGCTTTAATCGGACTAGAACGTCAGTGGCGACAACGGATGGCAGGACTACGGACAAACACCTTGGTAGCTACTGGTGCTGCTCTATTTGTAATGCTTTCCGTACTAACCCCTAGTGATAGCAGCCCTAGTCGAATCGCCGCTCAAGTTGTCTCTGGAATTGGTTTCTTGGCTAGGGGTGTAATTCTCCGGGAAGGTTTGACTGTGCGGGGATTAAACACAGCCACGACTATATGGTGTGCAGCAGCGATCGGTTCTTTATCAGGTGCGGGGTTTCTTCTTTTAGAGCAAATTGTCAGTCATTTAAGTTTGGAGTCAAAAGTTAGTGCGGTGAGTTGGAAGATTATTGAAGAAGTTTATGGCTAAACCGCTAAACCCATCCTTGGTAATTACCATTTTTCCACCCAATAGACAATTTCTCTAGCAGAACTGTCGATCGCCACCCCATAACTATCCCCATGTTTCCACCTGAATCCTACTTCGCCCTGATTATCCGTACCTAAGACTAATATTTCATAACTATGGGGAAAAGTTTGATTTACTAAACCATTAGTATAAAAAAAGGTGGTTGGTACACCATTAGGTAGATTACTATGCTCATTTGTGTCACCACCATAATACTGGTGTTGAGCAATTTTTCTATAGTTAGATAGTAATTTTTGAATTTTTGGCTCTGGCTCTTGGAGGCGAATTTGGAGAAACCTATTACCATAGGCTTTACCATCAGAATAGACCATTTGCACATTTTTAGCATCTATGGGAATTTGTGGAGGAAAATATTTGACTAGATTAATTTCAGACCACAAATGATTGCGAATTTGTCCATAGTGTTTAGCATCAGTAACTATCTGTGTTTCTCCCTGACTACTAAAGCTTTTTTTGATCAAGAAACTACCAGTACAAATACCAACGCCAGCAATAATAAATGAAATAATTGTAGCAATTTTGACGATGGAAAACTGCTTCATAGGTTGTACATAATCTAGTTGATAGATTAATATCCCAACCATTAAAGCTGTAGTCCTGATAATTTTGACTCTAGCTATAGAGATATTAACTGGTTGACTATATGATTGACTTTAACAGGGAACTCTCTAACAGGGAACAATGAATTATCTTATATACCCTACACTTACCATTATTGGCTGTGGTAATCTCAACCGAAATGATGATGCTGTAGGCATAATTATTGCTCAACGCCTACAGCAATATATAAATCAAAACCCTCACCCTAAAGTCCAAGTTTATGACTGTGGTACCAACGGGATAGAAGTGATGTTTCAAGCTAGAGGAAGTGAAAGATTAATAATTATCGATGCCAGCTGTACAAATTCTCAACCAGGTGCTATATTTAAAGTCCCAGGTGAAGAATTAGCTGTCTTACCAGAACCTAGATTTAACTTGCACGATTTTCGCTGGGACCATGCTTTAGCTGCGGGAAGGAAAATCTTTCAACAGAACTTTCCCCTAGATGTCACAGCTTATCTGATTGAAGCAGGAAATCTGGATTTTGGTTTGGATTTGAGTCCTGCTGTCCAAGATTCTGCTAACATAGTCTTTACAGAACTCACTACCATCATCAGCCAAATTTAGCCAAAGTTAATTTACCTATTCCTGAGCTACGCCCAATCTCGATAAACTGACAGTTCATCCACCCTCATTTCAAAAGGTACCCCATTAGCTTCTGGAGGACAAACACGGATTTTGGCACTACTAACAATGCTATAAAGGGTCTTACCCATAGGCACAATTTTTTGTAAAATTCGCCAATTAGTAACTTGATTAGGACACTCAATCACTAATGTTAAAATACCCACATGGGTTGTCATATACCAACGACAATCAGAAAGCAGATTTTGAATACTGCGATCGCTAGATTGATAAAAGTATCTACTAATCGAATTCTCTAATTGTTGACGTAAAATAATATCTGCTGATGTTGGTTGTAAAGGGCGGTAATCATCAGCATGAGAGTCAAATTTATTGATGGACATTTTGCTCGCTTTTCCTAATTATCTGCTAATTGCCATTACATAAAGCACGTCCTTATCGGTTCCTAGAAATTCTTGGCGCTCCCCTATCATAAAAAGCACCAATACCACTACAATCTATTTCCCAATAATTGCTAGATAGATACACTATTTGTTCTAAGAACTCAGTTATTAGTTGTGTATTTTGCTTGTGAATATACGTTGAAGCAGCGATAACAGTCAAATTGTGTTTGCTGTTTAACAAGCAATATCTAATGCTCCTGTTTTGATATTTCCAGCTAGACCTATAATAAACACAACTAATTAAAAAAATGCAGTTGTTGATACGGGTTATGGGGTTTAATCTAGGAGGGAACTGTACTACTTCTGTTTTTCCGGTTGATCTTCCATGTATCAGGACAGTTGCGCTACGATCGCTTTGATTACAAGATATTTCTTTCAGGCGATCGCAGTTTGAGTCAACCCTTAAAAAAATATAAAGAAGTATCTGCCATTCCCTAAAATTTGTTAATTTAAATTAAATAGTTCAAGGTGCGATTAACATATATGGAAATTAGTGCTCGTAATAACCTAGCAACCACTGTCAAGAAAGTTGTTGTTGGTTCAGTAAATACAGAAGTTACTTTAGAATTGGCACCAGGTGTAGAATTAGTATCCATAATTACAAAGCAATCAGCCGAACACCTGAAACTAGCAGAAGGGAAGAAGGCTTATGCGGTGATTAAATCATCTGACGTGATAGTTGCTGTTGATTAAAATCACCAATAGTGATGTTTGAGGTATTGTCTATTATTGTTTTTCTTGTAACAGTAAGTTTGTTCCAAATTGATTTAATAAATTAGAGTAAAACATAGTAATAAAGTAAACTATGTTTTACTTAATTTACTTTAAATTGAGAGGAGCAAACTTGGAAGTGTCATCAAGTTAGTACGCTGACACTTGTGAGTTGACAGTTATGTTTACCTTAGGGAACTTACCTGTGCGTTCCCAAGATACACTTCCACCTCACCCCATTTTGTCAACTAGTTCAGAGATATCCTTATCAAAACTTCATAATTAGAGACTATACAGATACAGCCAATATGGCGTTAAGGTTTAGATATTTACTCATGAATAGGGATTTTAGTAAGTGTATTTAATGTATATTTTTTATATAAAGTAAGTCTTCAATGGTTATATAGAACCTTACTTAAGGATATAGTCAAATAGCTAGGTGATATCTACATTATTAGGAAGAAATTTCAAATGGCTAAGTTAAAAGAAAGTCTTGGTTTGTTAGCTAGTGCAGTATTGGTCGCCGTATTACCCCTGTGTGCAAAGCCTGCTGTAGCAGCTAATTTAGTTGTGAATGGTGATTTTGAAGACCCAAGTTTACCCACAGGTAGTTTTGTTACCTTGCCATCAATTCCTGGTTGGACTTTAGCACCTGGTTCCCTTGGTAGTGGTATTGAAATTCAAAACAATGTCGCTGGTAGTGCCTATACTGGACAGCAATTTGTTGAACTATCTAGCACTAATGTTACAGGCATAGAGCAAACTATATCTACAGTAGCTGGTGACACATATCAGTTACAGTTTGCTTTTTCACCCCGTCCTGGAATAAATCAAGCAAATATTACTGATGTTAGTTGGGGTGGAAACCAAATTGCTACTGTAACAGGTAATGGTGCAAACTTGAGTAATACCGACTGGACTGTTTACGACTATACCCTAAAAGCTACTAGCAACCTAACTACTCTGGAATTTGACGACTTGAGGGAGCCACAAACTAGTTTGGGGTCTTATATAGATGATGTTAGTGTGACTAATGTAACTCCGGTTCCTGAATCCACACCCATTTTAGGTATTTTGAGTCTTGGAGCTATAGGAGTTGTTTCACTTCTCAAATCCAAAAAAATCAAAATTGCTGGTTAAAATACCCATATTTAAATAAAGAATGAAGGGTGTTGTTCTAACATCCTTCATTTTTATCTAAACTTTAAAAAAGAGAACTAGACCAAATAGGGTTCTTGATGGGTTTTAATTGTGCAGTTAGAACGAGGATAAGTAACGCACAACAAGGCGAAACCTTTGGACATTTGTTCGTCATCTAAGAAGATTTGGTTAGATTGATCGATTTCACCTTCTACAATCTTACCTACACAGCTAGAGCAAGAACCGGAGTGACAAGAAAAAGGTAATTCAATTCCAGCTTCCTCTGCTGCGTCTAGAATGGTGGTTTCTTCATCTACCTCTATTGTGGTGTCGAGGTTATCTTTTTTATTGATCAATCTCACTTGATAGGAAGCCATTTTCCGATTCTCCTCAAACGTGAATAATTAGCACTAGCAAAATTAATTAATTAGTTAATTAATTAGTTAAGTCTCCTCCAACCCTTAGCTACAAGGTACACCTGAAGTTGTACAGTCCCCTGTTTTGAATGACTTTCCACAACCACAGGTGTCTGTCGCATTGGGATTGATGAATTTAAATCCGCTCTCCATCACACCATCTACATACTCAATCTCCATACCCGCCAATAACGGCTCGCTTTTCGCATCGATATAGACAACTACGCGACCTTGTTGGATGACTAAATCATCTGCTTGGGGCTTATTGGTAATTTCTAGTCCATATTCGTAGCCGTTGCAACCACCATCCTGCACAGATATACGGATACCTTTTGCTGTAGTGCTATTGGGTTCAGGGGGAGATTTGCGGAGCAATGACCAGAGATGAAATTCCGCCTTTTCAGTTAAAGTAACACTCATTTTATTTCCTGTTCTGTAGCGTAATTTACAAGCCCTTCGGGCAGGGAACAGGGAACAGGAAACAGCAAGAAAAAATACGTCCTTATACAAATCTTCTAATTTTAATTAGGGGGTATTTCTGTTCCCTGTTCCCCGTTCCCCGTTCCCCGTTCCCTCTTAAACTGTAACTGACTGGGATTGCGCATATCTCCAAGGAGCAGTATTACCGCAGACAGGACATGAGCGATCGCGGTAGGAATGACGTTTTGCAAATTCCAGACGCTGCAAATCAATGGTCAGCAATTGTGATAATAGAGGTTGACTAAAGCCAGTGATCAACTTCACCGCTTCCAAGGCGGTCAGACAAGCTAATGTCCCAGATACAGCGCCCAAAACCGCAAACCCGCGCCGATCCCAATCAGGTTTTTCTGGGAACAGACAAGACAAACAAGGAGTTACACCCGGAATAATCGTCGTCAGATAAGCTTCCATACCATCCATTGCCGCTTCTACCATGGGTTTGCGCCAGCGGACACAGGCTTCATTTAATAAATTGCGCTCTGTAAAATTATGCGCGCAGTCCAGCGCCATATCAGCCGACTGTACCAAAGAGTCTACATTTTCTGGGGTGATATAATCATGAACTGCTTCTATTTCAACATCAGGATTAATCGCGCTCAGGGTTTCCTTGGCTTTCAAAACCCTTGGTTTGTCTACCCAATCATCTGTCATCAAAACTTGGCGATTCATATCATCTAAACGCAAGTTTCCACCCCGGACAAGGATTAGTTTCCCAACACCTGCTACTGTTAAGTAAAGCGCCGCTGTTCCACCTAATCCTCCGACACCCGTCACTAAAACAGTTGCTGACTTCAAGCGCTTTTGAGCTGCTTCGCCAAAGTTAGGAAGCATAATTTGACGACTATAGCGTTCTAACTCGGTAGGTGTTAGGTTGATCAATTTTTATCTCCTAATCAGAAATGATTTCTGTCAGCTTGACTACATTCTTTGGCTTATCGTTAAACACTTTGAACAGTTTTTGTTCATGGGGTGTTGACTCTAGAAAAAGCGCGTAAGCTTTTTGTAAAGCTAGAGAATATTGATTTAATTTTTCTGCTTCACTACTTGTTGGATTAGTAGCGTCAATTTCTCCTATGAATTGGGAAAACTTCTGCAAAATATGTAATCGATTCACGTTGACAAATTTTTGGTCGTAGGGGAGTTCAAAAAATTGCAAAAACTCTTCTGCATCTACGAGTTTTTTGAACTGATTCATTGTTTTATTCATGTACTACTCTCCAGTTTTTCCAGATGTTGCTTAATTTCATCTAGTTGACGATAGATTTCATAAGTTTCAGCAGCAACATCCATGAGTTTTTTGTAATCTGTTGGTAATCCCTCTGCTAAATCGTGCAAGTCCATCTTCATTTGACCTGCTTTACTATTTAGCTTCCTGATTTTTCGCTTTAACTCTTCTACTGTCATTTACCCTCAATGGAAAACTCTCCTGACTCCTGACTCCTCATCCTTACAATTTCCCTACTTGAGGAAACTGCTGCGCTAATTCCACACCTTTAGCGACGAATTTCTCACCTTCTTCTGCTAGCTTCTCTATAGAATCAAAACCGAAGCGGTGAGCATCTCGTAAAGTCTTTACTACTAATAATAAGCGCCCAGAAAAGACTAGCGCCCAACCAAATCCTTCGTGATTCAAGTCAACAACAACAGTAGATATCAGAGCAGTTTCTATTTCAATACTAGCAGCTATAGCTCGGAAAAATGAAATAATTCTGGATTTTGTTCCAGGATCTATTTCACCTTCTACGGAAATTTCCCGCTTTTTTTGTTTGCTGACTACGAAGGGTTTAATAATTAAATCATCCGACCAATTTCGGTAAAAGCCATAACTGTCTTGAGCGCGGATTTGTTGGACTAGTATTTTCAAGAAAGGAGACTTTAATTCTGCAGCTACATAACTACCATTCTGGCTATTATTTTGGCTCATAACTTTGCTTCATTTGCGATTTCATCAATAAAGCTGGCTTTTTTAGGCTGGAGAGCTTTACGTAACCAAGGGGGAGGATTTCCTTTCAACGTCTTGACTAATTTAGTCAAAACTTCGGTAATTTCTTCTGTTTCTGATTTGGCTTTGACAGGAGTAACGCCCTTTTTAATTAATCGAGCAGCCGCACTTCCACCAATAGCAGCAACATAGACGATTGTACAATCACTCAAAGCTGCCAGTTTTGCTGCAAGTTTGCTTTCGTTTCCATCCTCTTTGAGTTCACCATCAAAATGTAAAGTCTCTAGAAATTGATATCCTTGGTCGGAAATTTCATAAATATCAATGTCCTTCGCCCAACCAAAATGAGCATTAATATGAACTCGGTCAGTAGTTGTAAATCCAATCTTCATTGTGTTAGCTATCCTATGATGATGCTTCTTGTTCCAAAAACAGGTTTCCCATACCTAACAACAACTCTATTGTTCCGCGATAACCCACTTTCGTGAATAGACCATTACCTAAACGGTCATAAATGGGAATCCCTAACCGATAAAGTGGAACTGAGAGTTTTTTGGCGATCGCTTTCAGATGAGAATTACCCACCAACAGGTCAGAACCTATAGCTAATTGGTGAAAATCTTCCAAGTCCCCAATAGTCACTTGTGGAATTGGGAGCTTTTCTAACAGAGGCGATCGCGTAGTTGTTACCGCAGTATGAATAACAGATCCCATCGATTGCAAAAACTGGACTATCGACCATAACAAATCTGGTTCTAGCGCCAGAGATACTCTTTTACCACCAAAGTAAAAATGACTATCCAACATCGCATCTTGTAATTGACGACGTTGACGACGGTATTTTTCGGGAACTTTTTCCCCACTTAATTCTGATAATCTGTGGAGAAAATCATCTACAGGTTCTAATCCTGTCAAATTCTCAAAAACTTGGTATGCTGTTCCAAAGCGATCGCTCAAAATCTGGGCGGAGTTGCGCATACTTTCCCCCAGAGCTAAGGTAAACGCCGAACTTCCCAAACTCCGTAATTGTTTCAGAGTTGTTCCACTCATCGTCTGGGCGCTATATTCATCTTCTAAATGTCCATCCAAAGAAGCGCCCAAATCGGGGACAAAAATGGGTTGTAGTCCAAAAGCGGTGACAATTTCGCCAATTTCCTGGATATCTCCGGGAGTAAACGCCGAACTCGCTAAAATCGTTACCTGTTCTGGATTGATTCCCCCCATTTTGGGTATTTCCTGGATAATACTTTCCACAGCGATCGCAAAACCATCTTGTAAAGCTCCTTTAAAATCTGGCGTAGGAGCAAAAACGATCGCTACATGGGATAACTCCAGATGACGTTTACGAATTTCCTTCAAGAAACCATCAATGTCATCACCTCTAGTTTCTGTCAATCCAGTACTACATAATCCAATAATTTCTGGTTGCGACTTTTCTACTAAAGTGAGAATAGCTTGTTCCAAATTCTCCTCACCACCTAATATAGTAGTCACCTCAGTCATCGCTGTTGTCGCCAAGGGAATAGCTTCGCGGAAATGTCGGACTAACACAACTTTAGCGAAAGCTGTACAACCTTGAGAACCATGAAATAAAGGTATCGTTCCCTTAAATCCCAAAAAAGCTAAAGACGCTCCCAGAGCTTGACTTTGTTTTAGGGGATTCACCGTGAGAGACTTTTCGGGAATAGCAATTTGCGCCATTAGATTTCCTCCTCGTCCCAAGGTGCGCTCTTACGAACTTGTGACCACACAGGACTATAAAGAGCAGCGTCCAATTCCCGCGCCATTTCTACCATCCCCACATAACCTGCGTAAGGATGATGACGCTCTTGATTAATATCTAAAAAAGGAATTCTCGCTTTTAGCGCTGTGTATTGGTTCCGACCACCTGCGATTAACATATCAGCTTTAGTGTCTTTCACCAGGTTCAATAATTCTTGGGCGTTACCCTTTTCCAGCATAATACCATCATTACCCAACAACTTTTTGATCTTGGCTTTATCCTCCTCTGTACTCTTGCGCGTACTAGTAGCGACGACTTCAATTCCCAGGTCTTTAGCTGCGGAAATAATTGACCAACTCTTCACGCCACCAGTATAAAGAATAACTCGCTTACCTTTGAGGCGGTGGCGATAGGGAGCCAAAGTTATATCTAAAGCTGCAGTTTCGGAAGCAATCAGATTTTCCACCCGTGGGAGTAAATCAGCGTCACCCAGCTTAGTCGCAATATTGCGTAAACAATGATTTATATCATCAATACCGTAGAAAGATTCTTCGATATAAGGAATACCATAACGCTCCTCCATCTTCCGCGCCATATTTAACAATGCTCGCGAGCAAATCATCACATTTAATTTAGCGCGGTGAGCATAGCAAATTTCTTCGTAGCGAGCATCACCAGTAATTTTAGATAGAACCCGAATACCCAACTTTTCAAACAATGGTAATACACCCCACATTTCTCCAGCGATATTATATTCACCAATTAAATTAATATCGTAGGGTGTAGTGTATTCTGGTTCCGCAGTTCCAACTACATAATCTAATAAAGCTTCTCCCCCAAAACGGTTTCCTAAGTTTTTACTCCCAATAAATCCGGGAGCGATGACGGGAACTACAGGAACACCAATTTTTTCAGTCGCAGCTTTACAAACAGCATCAATATCATCACCAATTAACGCAGTTACACAAGTAGCATAGACGAAAATTGCTCTTGGTTGATAACGTTGCTGGAGTTCTAAAATAGCTTTATAAAGCTTTTTTTCTCCCCCAAAAATTACATCATTTTCACTTGTATCAGTTGTAAAGCCCATTTTATAAAGCTGAGAACCAGAGGAAAGACTACCCCGACTACCCCAAGAATTCCCCGCACAGGCGATGGGTCCATGAACTAAATGAGCAGCATCGGTAATGGGAACTAAAGCAATCATTGCTCCATCAAAAGCACAACCTCCTTGAGCTGCTCCAGGTTGTGCTTGTTGCGTGCAAGATTTGTTTTTCTTTTCTCCCTGTTGCTTTTGATTATGTTCACATCCTGGCTGAATCAGTAACTCGTTAATTTTACCTTGTATGGTTTTCATCTTTAGTTCTCGCTGTTTATTTGAAATAGTTGAATAATCCTAAACAGAACACAGGGAAGATTTATTTTCCCTGTTCCCTGTTCCCTGTTCCCTGTTCCCTGTTCTAACAAATATACTTTGTGATATCCTCACCACATTCATCGGCAAGATAAGACAAAGCACGCAGACGTAAATTAACGAATTCATCATATAAAGGATTGAATTTACATAGTGGAGGAATATTTAAAGTCCGACCAAATAAATTCACATCTCGTTCAAAGGGACAACAACAGGGAATTAGCCGACAAAGTAAATGAGCTAGATGATAATTCTTAACTTCAATTCTATCTACAAAATCTCTGAGAGGATTAAATAGCTGAGAAAATCTAGATTTTTTGTAGCGAGGAAAGTTATCATCAGGATGTGAATGAGAGTGAGGAACTGATGACATAAAAGTACCTGATAGGATAACAATATTTATGAGGAATAGGGAATAGGTTATGTGGTGGTTTACCTATTCCCTATTGCTTAGTACTTATTTGTCTCCCTGAAAGGACTTAACGTATTAAGTCGTAAGAAATATCAGTCTTACCAGGAATGTTAGTGCTGCGATCGATTTCTTCAAAGATTGTGTTTACAATCCAGCTGAGTAAGTTTATCACACCTTGATAGCCAATGGTAGAGTAACGGTGGTAGTGGTGACGGTCCATAATGGGATAACCAATTCTCACCAAAGGAGTTTTAGTATCCCGCCAGAGGTACTTACCGTAAGAATTACCAATCAATAAATCAACTGGTTCAGTGAACATCAAAGAACGCAAGTGCCATAAATCTTTACCAGGCCAGAAAGTTGCTTTTTGACCAAATGGGCTAGAAGCTAGCAGTTGCTTGATTTCTGCTTCAAAGATTTCGTTACTGTTGTGAACTAAGACGTGGATTGGTTCAGCGCCTAATTCCAACATGAAACTAACCATGCTATAAACTAAATCAGGTTCACCGTAAATAGCAAAGCGCTTACCGTGAAGCCAAGAGTGGGAATCAGTCATCGCATCAACTGCGCGACCGCGTTCAATTTCCAATTCCGCCGGAATGGGTTTACCACTAATTTCGCTGAGTTTCATCAAGAACTCATCAGTTCCCTTGATTCCCCAAGGACGAAGAACGCTGACTGGTTGTTGCCATTCTTTGGTGATGTATTCGCAAGTCTTAACGGTGGAGTGAGCTTGGAGAGCGATCGTGGCTTTACCGTTGATCGCATCTGCTGCATCTTTCAACTTAGTTCCACCTGGATACATATCAAATTCCCCAGTGTTGGGTGAATCCAAGTAATCGCTATTGTCTGCAAGTATAGTGTAATCTATACCCATCAATTGACAAATCCGTTTGATTTCCCGATTGTTACCCACGTAGGTATCAAAACCAGGAATGAAGTTGATTTTACCGTTGCTCTTACCTTTCTTCTGACCTGCTGTCAAGTTAGAAAGAATTCCCTTGAGCATGTTGTCGTAACCAGTGATGTGGGAACCAACAAAGCTGGGAGTGTGAGCGTAAGGGACTGGGAAATCTTGAGGGACAGAACCTGCGCCTTTCGCATTGGTAATAAAAGCTTGTAAGTCATCACCGATAACTTCAGCCATACAGGTGGTACAAACAGCGATCATTTTTGGCTTGTAGAGCTGGTAGGAGTTAGCCAAACCATCGATCATGTTTTGCAATCCACCAAACACCGCTGCGTCTTCAGTCATAGAAGAAGATACGCCAGAGAATGGTTCTTTATAGTGACGGGTTAAGTGAGTCCGAAAGTAAGCTACACAACCTTGAGAACCTTGAACGAAGGGTAAAGTACCTTCAAATCCCACCGCAGCGAAGATTGCGCCTAAAGGTTGACAACCTTTAGCAGGGTTAACAGTCAATGCTTCCCGCGCAAAATTCTTTTCCCGATATTCCCAACCTTTGGTCCATTCTGCTACCCGTTCAACTTCTTTTGGGTCGTGACCATTTTCAAACTCTTTCTTGTTTTGAAACAGTTGTTGGTATTCCGGTTTGTGGAATAGTTCTACGTGGTCTTGAATTTTTTCTGGATTCTGAGGCATTTTTGAATCTCCAAGCTGGCTGAAATTTTACTCGTTAGGGAAGATGGGTAGTGAGTATATACAGGAGATAGATAGAAATGCTTCTTGTGGCGATGAAGCGTGAGGAATATTGTTCAAAACTCACAAGACAAAATTCATCACTTTGAATTTTGAATTTTGAATTTTGAATTCCTCAATCTTTCCTGGGGTGATAAACAACCCCAGGATATTTCTACCTATTCCTTCTCTCACCTTAGACTGAAGCTTTGGTCTTAGCTTTTTTAGCAGTTTTGTTCCAAGGAGCGCCGATCAATCCCCAGGTGGGACTGTTTAATGCTAAATCCATGTCGCGAGCGAAAATAGCAAATCCGTCATAACCGTGATAAGGACCGGAGTAATCCCAATGCTGATTGGGGAATTTTGCTTTTTTCTGATGTTCTAAATAAACAATGTTGGTTATGAACTTTGTTAATTACTGACAATTTTATTTCTCTTCTAAATATAGGCTAAATAGATTGATTTGGAACTAGAATAACAACTATAAATTCACCATGAAAACAAAGTTACTGGTAGAATTAGACCAGGCTAATCAACGCTTAAAGTCTGCAAAAACTAAAGTTACGGTCAGGGAGTCAAATGGAAGTTTGCAGTTACGCGCTACTTTACCTATTAAACCTGGCGATCGCGATTCTAATGGAACTGGAAGAAAACAATATAATCTCAGTTTAAATCTTCCTGCTAATTGGGAAGGTCTTAAAACTGCTGAGGAAGAAGCTTACGAATTAGGAAAGTTAATCGCTCGCCAAACATTTGTCTGGAATGATAAGTATTTGGGGAAGGAAGCGATGAGAAAAGATTTTACAACTATAGGAGAATTACTAGAACGATTTGCTGAGGAATATTTTAAAACTCATCCCCGAACTACTAAAAGTGAACATACATTTTTTTATTATTTTTCCCGGACAAAGCGATTTACTAACTCGTTAGATTTAGCAATTCCCGAAAATCTGATCGACTCAATTGAAAGAATTGACCAAGCATGGTCTAAGTATAACGCAGTCAGGGCTATATCAGTATTTTGTAGAACATTTGCCATCAATATTGATTTATCTAAATATGCTAAAATACCAGAAAGTAATCCTCGCAGAATCCCTACAGATACTGAAATAATCACAGGGATCGGTAAATTTGAGCTTTATCTGCAAAATAGGGGTAATCAAGTTAATCCAGATGTGAAAGATAGTTGGTTGCTTTGGCGATGGATTTATGGAATGTTAGCAGTTTTCGGTTTAAGACCAAGAGAAATTTTTATTTATCCTGATATCGATTGGTGGTTGAGTCCAGATAATTTAGATTTGACGTGGAAAGTTCATCAAGATTGCAAAACTGGAGCAAGACAAGCTTTACCTTTATATAGACAATGGATTCAGGATTTTGATTTAAGGAATCCTGAGTATTTGCAGATGTTGCGAGGGGCGATCGCTAAAAAAAATCAGCAAAGCCATGCAGATATCACAGCATTGACCCAGCGGGTGAGTTGGTGGTTTCGCAAAATTGGCTTGGGTTTCAAACCCTACGATCTCCGCCATGCTTGGGCGATTCGAGCGCATACTTTGGGAATTCCTCTAAAAGCAGCAGCGGATAATTTAGGACATAGTGTCCAAGTCCATACCCAAGTTTATCAACGGTGGTTTTCTCTCGATATGCGTAAATTAGCCATTGACCAAGCTTTAATGAAAAGAAGCGAGATTGATTTAGTTAAGGTGGAAAACACCCGACTTCTGCTGGAAAACCAACAGTTGAAACTGGAATTGGCAAAGAGCAAAATATCTTTCTGAACCATCCTCTAAAAAATTGCAAAATTCTCCCCCTGTCTAGCCCTTCGGCTAAACCGAGGGAGAATTTACATTCAATCTACCGGATTTATGCAGGTATCAAAACCTTATCGATGATATGAATGACACCGTTATCAGCACTAATGTCTGGAGTTGTGACTGTAGCATCATTGATCTTGACACCATGAGAAGCGTCTATTTTCACATCCTCACCTTCCACCGTTTTAGCTGATTTGAGTTTCACAACATCAGCCGCCATAACTTTACCAGAAACTACATGGTAGGTGAGAATTTTCTTCAGTTGAGGAATATCCTTAAGTAGTCCATCCACTGTACCTTTGGGAAGTTTGGCAAAAGCTTCATCTGTGGGCGCAAAAACTGTGAATGGTCCGGCTCCTTTAAGAGTTTCTACTAGTCCAGCAGCTTTAACAGCATTCACTAGCGTATTAAAAGAACCAGCTTTAACAGCAGTATCGACAATATCAGCCATTGTATTTCACCTAGTTTTGTAATCTGCTCACAAGAATTACAATGACGCCTCTAAAGTTGTCGCTTAATTCTTGTCTACAGGTGTCAGTTTGGGTTAAGCCAATTTGGTCAATTATTCTGCAGAGTATCAACCAGGATTTATGGGGATAGATCATCTTTGGCACAACACACTTCCAAATATGGCAAATAATATTTTTGCTAAAATCTAACTCAGGATAGATATTTCCGATATTATTGATTTGGGGTTGGGCGATCGCCTAAATTATAATTCTGCTAATATGGCTTAAATTGTTTGATCAGCTCGGCGGTTGCGGAAGTAGGACTGAAAGATTGACCATTAAACAAAAATGTCAGTTGGTGTAATTTAGACTTTGGTAACTTGGGTGTAATACAATCTTCGCTATTTTTTTCTGTGTGAATACCCTCTGCTTCTCTCGCTTCACTCACTTTTACAATTAATTTGTTATCTTCTCGGAAAAAATCTTTAATTTCAACTTGATAATATGGTGGTCTACAAGTCCCAGTGTTAGAGTTGACCGCTAACAGATTAGTAGTGGTGTTTTTAGCAGAACCAATTTCTATCTGGTCAAGAGACGCAAATAAATTTCCTTGCGCCATATCCATTATTTCGCATACAAGAGAATTGCGATGATCAGTAGAAGTATTAATCTTCAAACAATCATATGAGCGAAATCCAATTTGATATCTGATCCTAGACCAGCCGTTACTGGTACGGCGCAATAAAACAGTACCTCCGTAATTATTGGCATGAGGTTCACATCCGTTCAAATCAACCAGCGCTTCACGAGTACCAGTTTTAGTAAAGCTACCATAGACTACCGATGTTAAGCTACCACTGGTATCATGAAAAGTAGTAAATGATGGACAAGTTTTACAACCAATTCCAGCTTGTTCTTTGGTAATATTACCCGCTCCACAAATATTTTTCATCAGGGCGATCGCTTCTGCTGGAGTAGGAATTATACTATCTTTCTTAACGTCTTGTCCTAATGCTATGGTAGTAGCTAATTGAGTACTTAAGATTGTACCTATTAATAAAATTGTTTTGAATAGCTTCATTGTTATTTATTGCGTATATTAGTAAAAAGAAATTTGTGCTGATCGGATATATTTTTTCCTTTCGGCTTTTCCTCCTGAATTATACTGTAAATGTAATCACCAATTGCTTTTCCCAGTAGCACAGGTACAGCATTACCAATCTGCTTATATTTAGAAGATATTGAGCCATCAAAAATCCAATCATCGGGAAAAGTTTGTATCCTAGCACATTCTCTCACACTGAGAGGTCGTAAATCTAATGGATGACACATATCTGTCGCTTTTTGGAAAGGACTAGTTGTCACAGTAGGAGATGGTTTATCAAAAGATAACCGTCTGTAGAAGCCCACTTTTCCACCTCCCGACTCATAAGCTCCTCCCATAGCTTCTTTAAGTAAATCTTTGGGTAAATATCTCCAATTTTGACCTGCTTTCAGCAATCTGAGAAACTTTAACCGATTTTCCGAGTAACTAATAAATTCAGGTTCTGGGTCATTTAAATCCCATATTGCATCTCTTAAAGTGCGCCATTTGGGTAATTTATTACCATCTTGAGCATAAGTAGCTAGAGGAAACGATATCGATTCTCGATCCCTAGAACCAATAAACACCACACGGTTCCTATTTTGTGGAACACCATAGTTTGCTGCTTCTAAAAGATTGTAATCCACATCATATCCAAGTCCCTGCATTTCTGCTAAAACCACTTTTAGCGCAGAACCGCGCATTTCATCAGGTTCAAGAGGGGGAAAATTTTCTCCCCTTTGATTATGCGATCGATGTCGAATAGGCGCAGAAAGTAATCCTCTGACATTCTCCATCACAAAGAAACGAGGTTGAATTTCCTTGACGACCCGAATAAAATCCATAAATAAACTACCGCGAGGATCTCCTACTGAACCCCGTTTACCCGCAGTACTAAAAGGTTGACAAGGTGGACCACCCGTAACTAAATCTACTTCACCAGGTTTCAGCGTTCTACCAATATCTAAAACTTTTCCTGCTTCTTGGAGTAAATTTTGCGCATCCACTTTCTCGATTTCTCTAGGGACAGCACTTTCATTAAGATGAGGTCTGTTTAACGCTATAGTTCTCACAGCGTCACTATCTTTCTCTACCACACTCACGGTATGAAATCCCGCTTGTTCCATACCCAGGTCTAGACCAAAAGCTCCTGTAAACAGGGAAATTAATATGGGCTTACTATATATCAATGTGGTGACTCCATCTTCTTTTACTTGTGTTCAATCCCTAAGAACAGTTCTGAATCATCCAAACGAGAATTCCCAGAATTTGCTCTACAGGTGGAAGGGGATAATCCATTAAGTCAATAGTGACAGTATTTTCTTCCAATTTCAAGAACCGCCATTGTGTTCCACTAGTAATAGAACCATAGATTACCCCAGCTGGATGATTTTTAGCAATGTTGAATCTTTGCGCTGCTACCATCTCTGCAATACATTGTCCAAAGCCAGTTCTTAAGTCTGCTTTTTTGGCTTCTACAATCACAACTACCGGAGATTCTATTTCTAGGATCTCTGGCGATCGGCTTAAGAGAAAATCACATATTCCATTAAGTCCCACCGTCTCATCAACAGTGAAGTCTTCTCCCGAAAATAGACTAATTTGTCGATTTAATATCCGTCTAACTTCTAATAATACGGGATAAATAATTCCTTCTGACCGCGCTTTCTCGCTGGCGGAAGCAGCTAGTGGTAAGCTTTCCTCCAGATATCCTGTAAGTACGGGTGATGCTTGAATGGGATTAGTAAAAGGAATAAATTTAATGCCTTCTTGTGTTTTTAAGTTGAAAGACTCTTTAACTCTACTCAGACTAGTAAACTGGCTATAAGACATTTTTATTTCTCTATATCCTAATTTTTAAGTTACCACAAAGATATAAAAAAAGCATAAACCAATACAACTCAAATTAAATTTTAAATTTTTAGCTGTCATCAGTAACTTCTTCATGAGTAGAAACAGGTACTGGCTGTCCAATCGATAACAAAATGCTTTGTGATAATCTCTCTGTAACTTGTCTCAGCATTACCTCCAATTCTACTCTTGGACTGGCCTGTAAACCAAGACACAATGCAATCCCATGTGTGTTCGTGCTCCATCTTTGTATAAGTTGGATGCGATAATCTGAATCTTCAGTAAGCAAAGCATAAGAGTGAAAGTGCATAGGGTTTCCCAATTGAGCATCTTGAATATGTTCAAAGGAAAACTCTCGTTGCATATATTCGATCAGGCAATCTTGGACTACTAAAACAAGATGTTTGCTAAGATGCTCAAATGTATGAATTTTATGGTGAAGTTGCATCAAGACTGTCTTTGCTGTCATCTTCCAATTCATCCCAAAGCTACTTCTTGATTGAACATCCGCATCTCTTACTTCAATACCGTGGCTTTGCAAAAACCGTTGACGTTCCGGCCATACCGTGCCAGTAGTATCGAGGGTTTGCAGCTCAATACCTACAAAATCAATAACTTTTCCTGAGCGGACAGAAGCAAGACAATAATCTATTTTCCCTCCAGGTACTGAAACTTCAGGTACAATCCGCAGTTCATTACCAGGTTCATGCAGTGTTAATAGATGAATACAGTCCGTAAAAATCTGGCTACGTTCAAGTAGCCGAAACGGGCAAATAATAATATTTCGAGATTCTCTACCATATGATACCGTGCATGTTCCAATACTGATATTAGGCTCACTCTTACGGTTTTTTAGGCATTTACGAGCTAAAAAAGGACAATTCTGGGTTGAGGTAATTTCATTCCAAGTAAGTAAATCATTTGTAGGATTACCATATAGTTCTACAACTTTAGTCATAAAGATAAACCACATCTTTCACGAGCAATAGCGATATATTCACCGGAAATATCTATTCCAATTGATTTTCGTTTGAGTTGATAAGCTACTAAGTTTGTTGTACCAGTTCCACTAAATGGATCTAGCACAATACCAGATTTTGGGCAAGTAGCAAGAATTGGAATTTTACAGAGGTCTTCTGGGTAAGGTGCAAAGTGGAGTTTTCGTTTCTGAGTATCTTCTGGTAAAATATCCCAGACATCGCTGGGCTTACTGCCATTTGGATGGTACTTAAGAAAGTAGAAACCACATTCAGTAAGTTCACGCGCTCGCCCAGAAACTTTTGTTGAGTCTGAATGCGTTGCTCGTTGTTGTCCACGAATAATCATGCGAAAGTCAGATATTTTACCGATACGTACTTCTTCCAACACTTGTTCAAGAGCCTTACTTGCATTTATCCGTTCATTATCATTAAGTGCTGTAGACAATTCAATTTGTCGTCGATAACGAACACCAGAAACACCTGTCGCAGAAACCACGGAACCATTGACAATTTTAGCCTGTCTTGGTTTTGAGCGAATTGCATCCACATCATAGAAATAGCGATCTGTTTTTACAAAGTGAAAAACAAGCTCATATATGTTGCGAAGTTTATCTTTTGCATTGTCAGGTGCGCCTTTTATTTTATTCCAAACAACACTATTGCGGAGAATCCAGCCTTGCTTATCAGTCATCTCAAGTGTAACTCGCCAAGGTATACCAATTAAACATTTATTTTGATAGGCATCTCCGATATTAAGCCAGAAAGAGCCATTAGGTTTAATAATTCGCTTTATCTCAGCAAAAATACTCAGCAATTTTTTGATATATTCTTCCCATTTTTCTTCTAGTCCAATTCCTCCATTTGCATAAGCTCTATGTCCCCAATACGGTGGAGATGTTATTACGCAGTCTATACAATTATCAGGCAATAGTTTTAAAAGTGCATAAGCATCAGTTTCTAAAAACAGGGGGATAGACTCTGGTGATGTGATATAATCTTTAACTTTATTTATTTCTTCTAGAAGTTGGTTTCTCACAATCATAGGATTAGACTTTTAACTAAATTTTATTAGATCAGGTGATATCGCCCCATCTAGTCTAATGAAAACCCATCTAAAAAAGTATCTCTATTTGACATTTTCGATCAAAATGTAATTTGCTAAAATTTTCGTTTACTAGAGTAATCATAGTTATAACATATCTAGTAACCAAGGAACATTGTTGCTGACAAACATAAAAAAATACCATTAGGCTAAAACTAGACTCGATTTTTTCATACTACTAAAAATTCCTGCTCTCATTGACTTTTCCAGACAGTTTCTCAGTTCGGAGTAATCCCAAGAGTGCATTTGACGGAAAGGAAGACCCATTTTTTGGAAAACGTACTTCTCTTTCACACCGGAAGCAATCAAATCTGGCTTAAGTGCTTTGACAAACTCTTCAAACTCGTAAGCAGTTACGTCATCGTAAACGATGGTTCCGTTTTCGATATAGTGGGTGGTACGTTTGTAGTCGTCACTATGGGCGAATTCATAGCCAGTACCAACCATCTTCATTCCTAAATCTTGGAAAGCAGGAACAACGTGACGGGGACGTAAACCACCAACCATTAGAGCTACAGTCTTACCTTCTAAACGTGGGCGATATATTTTCAAAATCGCGTCCATGCTGGGTTGGTATTTAGCAATTACTTTTTCAGCGTTTGCTTGAATCTTAGCATCGAATTTAGAAGCAATTTCCCGTAAAGATTCAGCAATCTTAGTAGGACCGAAAAAATTATACTCTAACCATGGAATTCCATAAGCCTCTTCCATGTGACGGCTGATGTAGTTCATCGAGCGGTAACAGTGGATGAGGTTCATTTTAACATTAGGAGTCATCAACATTTCGTTGATGGTTCCATCACCTGACCATTGAGCGACTACCCGCAAGCCAATTTCTTCCAATAAAATCCGGCTAGCCCAAGCATCACCACCAATATTATAGTCACCAATGATGGCTACATCATAAGGGGTAGAATCAAACTTCAAAGTACCATCTTTTTTCGCTTGGTCTGCTCTGGTAAATACCCAGTCGCGCACCATGTCGTTAGCAATGTGGTGACCTAAAGATTGGGAAACACCACGGAACCCTTCGCAACGTACAGGAACAACTGGCTTACCAATTTCTTTAGCTGTTTTTTTAGCGACGCCTTCGATGTCATCCCCAATCAGACCAACTGGACATTCAGATTGGATGGTAACACCGCGATTGAGAGGGAAAAGTTCATCTAATTCTTGAATCAATTTCGCCAATTTCTTGTCACCACCAAACACGATATCCCGTTCTTGGAAATCGGAGGTGAAGTGCATGGTACCAAAGCTGTCAACGCCTGTGTTACCAATGTAGTAGTTACGACGACCAGACCAAGACCAGTAACCACAACCTACAGGACCATGGCTGATGTGGATCATGTCTTTGATTGGACCCCAAACCACACCTTTGGAACCGGCGTAAGCACAACCACGAGCAGTCATTACACCAGGAAGGGATTTGATGTTGGATTTAACACCACAATCACTCTTACCTTCTTCAAATACGTTTAAGTGTTTTTCGCGCTTTTTGGCAGCTTTTTCAGGATAAGCCTTGAGAACTTCTTTAATCAGTTCTTTTCTTTCTTCGACAACTTTGTTGTTTTCTGGAGGTGTCATACTTAGCCGTTCTAACTTAATAAGTAATTAGGGAATTTTTAGGGGACATAAAAGTCCCCCTCTTTTTAAGGTAAAGGTTAGGGAGTATACCTTATTTCTTAGCAGCAGCTTCAGCAGCAATCAGCTTTTCTGCTTCTTCATCGCTTTCAAGAATACCGAATTCAATCAACAATGCTTCGAGTTCATCCATTTCGATAGGTGTGGGGATGGTGAGTTTCTGGTTGTTGATGATCTTCTTAGCTAAGGCGCGATATTCATTACCTTGGTTGCTGTCAGGTGCGTATTCATTAACGGTCATACGACGCAATTCAGCGTGTTGAACAATGTTGTCGCGAGGTACGAAGTGGATCATTTGGGTGTTCAAACGTTCAGCCAAGGTTTCGATCAACTCGATTTCCCGGTCAACCTTACGGCTGTTACAGATCAAACCACCCAAGCGTACACCACCGGAGTGAGCATACTTAAGAATACCACGAGCGATGTTGTTTGCAGCGTACATCGCCATCATCTCACCGGAGGTAACGATATAAATTTCTTGTGCTTTACCTTCACGAGTAAGATTATTGATATAACTTTTCCTGCTGTAAACTGTCCATTTTCTACAATGTTCGCTACAATCATTGTAGGGGATGAACAGTTTTTTTACTAGGGTAAATCTAGGGTATGGATAGAACACAGGAAGCATTTGCCGATTTTCAACCAACAGCTATCACTGATGGAGGATATTTAGGTAGAATGCAAGCAGTTAATGAACAGGAAATTCACCTCAAAACAAAGTTAGAGACGGAATTAAAAGCGCTAAATAATAGACTAAAAGCAGCTAAGGTTTGTGTTTCTGTCCGCAAGTCTGGTAATTGTTTACAGTTGAGAAGTACCCTACCCATTAAACCAGGGGATATTGATAAAAACAGTACAGAAACTAAACAATATGATATTTCTTTGGGGATACCGTTTAATTTTAATGGTTTGAATACGGCGGAAGAGGAAGCTTATGAGTTAGGAAAGTTAATTGCTAGAAAGCAGTTTCAATGGACGGATAAATATTTAGGAAAAACAAGAATTAAAGCTAATTCAAAAACGATTGGCGATTTGATTAGAGATTTTGAGGGAAATTATTTTCAAACTAGAAAACGTACCCTTAAAAGTGAAAATTCTTTTAATAGTTATCTATATATCGCACAAAAGCATTTACCGAAGGATAAACTAGCAATAAATGCTAATTTTATTGAGGCTGTACGGTCTTGTAGTTCTTCGGATAGTGTGAAAAATGAGTTAATTAAAGTAATTCGAGTCCTATGTAAATGTTCTGCTGTAGAAGTTCCAGAGTTGAATAATTTAAAAATCCAATCTACTGCTAAAAGAAAGCGGGATATACCATCAGATTTAGAAATTGAGCAAGAATATCTAAAGTTTGAAAGCTATGCGCTGAAACGTCCAAGTAAGTTAGAAACTAGGGAAGATAGGAACAATTGGAAATTGTGGAGATGGGTATATGGGATGTTAGCGGCTTATGGATTAAGACCATTGGAAATTTTTGTCAATCCCGATCTTAATTGGTGGTTGTCATTAGATAATACAATGAATACATGGCGGGTAAATGAGGAATGTAAAACTGGAGAAAGGGAGGTTTTGCCATTATATCCACATTGGATAGAAACTTTTATTTTAAAAAGCGATAAGGAAGCTATTGAGTTATTAAAAACAAAGATCGCCAATAAAATTACTAGTAAACAAATTAATGCGGCTCGACATGGTACAGATAGATGGTTTAGATTTGTAGGAATTCCTTTTCAACCTTATGATTTACGTCATGCTTGGGCAATTAGGGCGCATTTAATGGGGATTCCGATTAAGGCTGCTGCTGATAATTTAGGACATTCTGTAAATATGCATACTTCGATTTATCAGAAGTGGTTTAGTTTGGAAAATCGGAATGTAGCTATTGAACAGGCTATTAAGAAGAAGTCAAAAGCGGAAGAGTTACAAGAGAGGATTATTCAACTTGAAAGGGAAAATCAAAGGTTGACTATTGAGAATGAACGGTCGAGGTTACAAATGGGAAATTTTAATTTAATATGAGCGATCGATCAAGTATAATAATTAATAACCCAGCTTTTACTACTCGAATTACTCTTGAACGTAAAAAACCTGCACCTGTCAGGGCGGAGCGGCTCCGGTGTGAACTATGGATCTTTACTCTCTGATGACGATTAGTACCCTTAACATTATCTGTTTAGTCTTCTTAACTTTTCAAACGCTTTCTCATAGCCAAGAAGATTTGATATCTTCAATAATATAAGGTAAATTGATATCTTCTGTTCTTTCAAAAATGCTGTCAGAGGTAAAATATTCACTATTAAGTACTAGTTTACTATTGAGTCTGTAAAATAAGATTTGTTCGTATTCTCGTGACAGAACAGCATCACCAATCTCATGATTGAGGACTAACATAGATATTTTAATTATCGAACGTCTTCCTTGGATAGATTCATCACTTTGGAACAGAGGAACAAACGCTATATTAACAGTAGGATAGAATCTAAACTCATCTTTAATTAGACTTTTTGTATGATCCCCAGTTTCTAGTACGTATCCAATACTGTACGGTTAAGGGTAATAATTGATAATATTCTCAATAAGGGAACGAAATAATCAACCTTTTGAGATTCCTAAAATTGGGGTTTTCGATTAACCGTACCGTATTGAGTACGTATCCACACAAGCCCGGTAGTGCAAAAGTTTTCTTATCAATCTTCTCAATATTTGATTTATTACAGATTAAGTCCAATATTTGTTTAGTATTGGAGGAAGTGGCAATTTGTAAAAAGTAGTCAACTGACATATATGTTCAATAATTTCTATGTAACAATATTATACAACATTTCTACTTTTTTCAAAAATCAGGGAAAGCCTATATTTTTATTCTAGTTCTCTTGAGTAAACTCCTAGAAAAACTGAAGTAAGTTTATGTTACCATTTTCTATAGTAATAATTTCTTCTACTTCCATCAATAACTTGATATATTCCTCCCTATCAAATAATACTGAACAGTCTGACGGGGTAACAAACGGGTGCAGATAGCAGTCTGGGGAATACGGAAAATAGTACGGTTAGAATGACATAACTTCGTGTGTTTGAAAAACTTGTGTGCTATTTATCAAAAATAATGTATTCTACTTGACGTTAGGTTTAAAATAGGGTAAATTTAGAATCTCATAGCCAAATAAAATGACATTTCTATAAAATTCATCAGGGCATAAATAGGGCATAGGAAAATCAAAGTTTCCTACTAATTACAACAACAAAACCCTAGATAAGTTAGCTTACTCTTCACGAATAGGCATAGCGAAACCACCGCATACAACGTCACCTAATACGTCGTAAGAAACGAAGTCAACGTCTTGATATGCACCGTTTTCTTCTAGGAAGTTGATCGCGGTGATAATCCCACGACCTGCACAACCAACACCTGGTTCTGGACCACCAGATTCCACGCAACGAACGCCACGGAAACCAGTTAACATTACTTCATGTAGCTCTAAATCTTCTACAGCGCCTCTTTCAGCAGCAAGGTGAAGCACTGTGGTTTGAGCTTTACTGTGTAACATCAAACGGGTAGAGTCAGCTTTAGGGTCGCAACCTACAATCAGAATGCGCTGACCCATTTCAGCCATAGCTGCTAGGGTGTTTTGGGATGTGGTAGATTTACCAATACCGCCCTTACCGTAGAAAGCTATTTGTCTAATTTTTTCATCACCAGACATGGTTATTCTCCTGCAATTGGAAGGTTGTTTTGTGAGTTGCTTTGTCGATTTCTCACGCCTGTTGAGCTACGGCTGTGAGCGTATATAGAACGTCGCGGGAGGCGATCGCTCTATATAGATTAGACTGAGTGAGATATGCATTTATTTGTGAGTTAGTGGAATAATTAAACAGGTTCGACGATAATTTCTGGGCTGACGCGATCGCGTAATCTCGCTTCAATCGCAATCTTCAAAGTCGCCGTACTGCTAGAACAAGCAGAACAAGCTCCTTGGAGCACAACCTTGACTTTATCGCCTTCGACATCGTAAAGTTCGACATCTCCCCCGTCAGCGATTAATACAGGTCTGACTTCTTCATCTAATACTTTTTGAATTAGGGCAATTTTCTGGACATTAGTTAAAGGTTTCTTTTGCCCTAAATTAAGAGATTTTTGGGTATTTGGGACGCTATTGCTGTGGAGAGTTGTTTTAGCGTTCTCTTGCTTTACCTCATTTATTATATCATCAATTTTCGCTAAACAAGAACCGCATCCTCCACCAGCTTTTACATAATTTGTTACCTGTTCAGCCGTAGTGAGATGATTTTCCGCAATTACTCGGCGAATTTTACTATCACTGATACTGAAGCAAGTACAAATTAACGCACCTTCATCATCCTCATCATGACTAGCTAGAGGAATCCCCCGATAATTATAGATAGCAGCTTCTAGAGCTTCTTGTCCCATCACAGAACAGTGCATTTTTGCTTCTGGAAGTCCACCCAAATAATTGGCGATATCTTGATTGGTTACGAGTAAGGCTTGGTCTAAAGTTAAACCCTTGACCATTTCGGTCAACGCACTAGAAGAGGCGATCGCACTCGTACAACCGAAAGTTTGAAAACGCGCATCTAGAATTTTATCTGTAGCGACTTCGACTTTCAAGTGTAATCTCAGAGCATCACCACAAGCAATACTCCCCACTTCCCCAGTCGCTACTTTCACACCAGCTTCACCAGCAATTGTAATTTCTCCCTGGTTTTTAGGATTGTAAAATAAATCTAATACTTTTTCTGTGTAGTCCCACATAGCAAATTTTCAACTTTGGTTCAGAGAGCTTGGAGATAATGGGGAATAGGTAATATCTTCCACCTATTCCCTTTGTTTCTAATGGTGAGTCAATTGGCTTTGTTGTTGTAACCAGCCCGCATCATCATTTTTGAAGGGTGAGAGCGCACGGAGTCGGGTGATAATTTCTGGCATTACAGCAATCACTTGTTCAATTTCAGCTTCCGTGGTGTAGCGACAAAGACTGAAACGAATCGATCCGTGTAATGTAGTGTATGGTAAACCCATAGCTCGTAGCACATGAGAAGGTTCTAGTGAACCAGAGGTACAAGCAGAGCCAGAGGAGGCGCAAATACCGTACTTATTCAAAGATAACAGGATTGCTTCACCTTCAATATACTTAAATCCAATATTTGTGGTGTTGGGCAATCTCTGCGTAGTATCCCCATTTACTTCACAGTCAGGAATTTGTTTCAGTAAAGCTGTTTCTAGGCGATCGCGCAGTTTTCTTTCCCTAGTGGTTGTTTCATCTAAATGTAGCAGTTCTAATTCTGCTGCTTTACCTAAAGCAACAATTCCAGGAACATTCTCCGTTCCAGCTCGGCGTCCTCGTTCTTGGTGTCCACCAATTAAGAATGGGCGAAATCTGACTCCCCGACGCACGTATAAAGCACCTATTCCTTTAGGAGCATGAATTTTATGACCAGACATAGTTAACATATCTATCGTACTAGTCTGTAAATTCAAAGGAATTTTTCCTACTGCTTGGACTGCATCTACATGGAAGAGAGCGCCATATTCTTTTACTCTAGCACCAATTTCTTCTATAGGAAAGATGACACCAGTTTCATTATTGGCGTACATCACCGTGACTAAAGCTGTATTACCTGTCAAGGAAGCTTCTAATTCGTTTAAATCTAATTGTCCCCGACCATCAACTGAAAGATATGTAACTTGATAACCTTGGGTTTCCAGTTGTTTGCATACACTCAACACCGCCGGGTGTTCTACTTGGGTGGTGATAATGTGTCTTTTTTCTGGTTGAGCTAATAATGCAGCACGGATAGCAGCATTATCTCCTTCGCTACCACAACTGGTAAAGATGATTTCAGAGGCTTCAGCACCAAGTATTGCTGCGACTTGCTCTCTTGCTATTCTCACATTTTTGGCAAGTTGTCCGCCAAAGCTGTGCATACTAGAGGGATTACCATAGTAGTCTGTGAGGAAAGGTAACATCGCCTCCAGAACTTGAGGGTCTACTTTCGTAGTAGCATTATTGTCTAGATAGATGCAGTTCTTTTCCATGATTTACCTAAAGAATTACACCAGTCAACAGTTAACTGTTGACTGCTGATACTAAGCAATTAATTGATGTTGACGTTTTTTCATTTGTTCGGCGAATTTCTCAGAATAGGCGTTATACCAACGCTCCCAATAATCCTGTTTTTTTGTTAGTTTTCCTACGACTCGGTTGTAATTAGCAAACCAACTTTCCCAATAATCACTTGGTTCTTTGACGCAACCATTTGCTGTAGGACATACAGATTTACATTGAGGAACGCTGTGAATACTCCCGACGCAGTTTGTGCAAAGTTGAGAGTCAATCCAATAGTTACCATCGACCAACTTAACTGCACCAGTAGGACATACAGACAAACACAGACTACAGGAAATACATTGGCTAGTAATTTTGTGAGCCATGATTATTCTCCTTGATTCCATTGCTCGTAAAATTCTAGAGCTACCTTCTCAATTACGTCGTAAGCTTCCACAGTCTGTATACCAGCTTGCTGCAATTTTTCTTTAGGACAGTTACCTATCTTGGAAACTAAAACTGCTTTACAATCTGCGATCGCTTTCATAATATGTTCGGCGGTACTCTCTTCGCTGTATCCACCTTGACAATATTGGTCAATCTTGCGGTGACCGATAAAACGAACTTGATTACCATCCACTTCGTAAATTTGGAACTCTTTAGCGTGACCGAAGTGTTGGTTTACCAATCCCCCACCTTTGGTAGCAACCGCAACCAAAATTTTGGGGTTATGCGCAGATTTCTGACTGGTGTGGAGCTTTTCTTTAGCGATGGTTAGCTCTTCTCTAAATTTCTCAATTCCTGCGTGTACTTCTTGGCGTTTTTCCAAGTTGTATTCTGGAGACATTTCCAAAAATTTATCTTTGGTAAATTCCTGGCTCCGGTCTTCTCCTAACAATCCTACCGCATCTGCACGACACTGACGACAGTGGCGCATCATTTTCATGTTACCAGAGCATTGGTCTTGGACTGATTGCAATTCTTTGGTACTAGGACCACGTTGACCAGTTAAACCAAAGTGCGTTCCATGCTCAGGCGCAGAAATTAGCGGCATGATATTATGTAAAAATGCGCCTCTTTCCCGAATGGCTTGATTTACCTCAACCAAGTGCTGGTCATTGATTCCGGGAATCATTACCGAGTTGACCTTACACAAGATATCAGCTTCTTTGAGAGCCTGTAAACCTTCTAACTGCTTTTCTAGGAGAATTTTAGCGCCTTCTACACCCCGATAACGTTTGCGTTTATAGTGAACCCAGGAATAAATTTGAGCGCCGATTTCTGGGTCTATTGTGTTCAGGGTAATGGTAACGTGGTCTATATTTAATTGTTTGATGCGATCGATATATTCAGTCAACATCAAACCATTGGTTGATAAGCAAAGTTTAATATCTGGTGCTTGATCAGCAATTAGTTCAAAAGTCCGAAAAGTCTTTTCCGGATTTGCTAATGGATCACCAGGTCCAGCAACTCCCAGCACTGTCATTTGCGGAATTTTTCCCGCAATTACCAATACCTTATGTGCGGCTTCTTCTGGTGTGAGCAACTCACTGACTACCCCAGGACGGCTTTCATTAGCACAATCATATTTGCGGTTGCAGTAGTTACATTGAATATTACAAGCTGGAGCAACTGCAACGTGCATCCTTGCGTAGTGATGATGAGCTTCTTCACTATAACAGGGATGTTTAGCAATCCGTTCTTTGAGCTTATCATCCATTTCTGTGGTCATGCTGCTATCGCAGCCACAACCACTTGATTTAACTGGAGCGAGTGAGGGTTCCTGTGCGGAGGAAATCAGTCCTGTAGCCGGTAGTATCATTGAATTTCGCAAAAATCGGTGGACTCAGAAGTGCCAAAATTTATAGCGGTTTTCAATTGAATTCTGCTATATGTCAGGGAATTAAGTGCTTGGCGATAAATGATTTATATCAGCCATTTTTATTTCTATGGCTAACTTGTCTAGGATAGAATTTATTGTATTTATTAAGGTTGTACTCAAAGTTTGCAGCCTTGATGCTGGAAGAATTTTAAAAATAAATAAAAATTTTTTGGGGTGGAGGTTCTAGTGTTTTCTACTTGGGGTACGAGTATTTTTGGTCAGGGGTTCAGGATTTATTTGTACTCGATTAAAACCCAATATCTATAAGGAATTGGGTAATATTTTGGTTCATTTAGGACTACACTCACATGTACTCAAAATGCTCTCCAGTCAAGGAGAAAGCTAGATTTTACTAGAGATTTGAGGGGGAAAAACTGGAGTAGGATCAAACTTTCTACTCCAGATACGTGCGAAATTCAATTCTGTATGCAATATATCATTTTTTTTGGTGATGAAATGCCATTCATTTTTATTTAATTTTTGGATAATTGATCAGATTAATTCAGCTTATAATCCTGATGATATAGGATTTACAGGCTATATAAAATAGTTGTATTAATCCATTCAAGTTACCAAAAAAAATCAAAGAAATCATTAAATTAAGACTTAGGAGTCATAAGTCGTTATTTTGGGTGAATGAGTCCAAAAATTCTCATCCCCCCGGTAAAAATTGCTAGTACCTGTAGTGATAAAAACTAGAACCCTCAACCTAACAAAGATTCTGCAATTGCTTGAGGGTCAAGGTTTGATCATTATGAGTGCAAACTTAATAAATCTAATAAATCCAAATCTGCATTTGTTAACTCATCTACTCCGCAGTCGCCTGGTATAAGCAAAAAAGTACTCAATGGCTAAAATAAGTCATTAATCAGGAGGTTTGAGATTTGATATCACTAGGCGAACATATTTTCCAAATTCCCTGGGGCGATCGCTGGCGAATTTATCATCGTCTACAAGAATTAATGATTTCCTCTACCTGTCTATCAGATGGTTCTTTACAAGTCAAAATAAACAGTTTTTCTGAAGCGTTGCTTGTGCATAGTACATTAATGCAGGTCATGGCTACCCGCAGTCAATTAGTCGCATGGCTAGAAGTATGCTGGGAGCTAAGAACTAGCCAATAAATAAATTACGGGATGTTTATTCATCACCAAAGCATGATCTCACATCTAAAAAATCGAAGTCAATATTTACTCACAAATTCTCTTGCGGTGTCAAGAAAAATCGCCTAAGCTTAGATTTCATTCAATTGACTCAGAACTTGTAGGAAAAATTCTCAATTGTCTTCTAAATTATGGTACATCGTCACAGTGAAAAGAAATTACTCCATTTTCTCCATCATGAACTAGAACTATCAAGAGCAGATATTGCTGTTGCATTACGACGCCGCGAGTTAGATCATGCGCCTATACCCATGCTACTTTGGCAATACGGTTTCATCAACTTAGACCAGCTAGAACGGATTTTTGACTGGTTAGTAGATGATTCTGAGAATATTTACAAATAGTAAATAGCTATATTAGCTACTTATTTATTAGGGAAACTCTGCTTGATAAAATAGAATTTATTCCTTAGCGAAAAATACATTTTTTGGTTCGTTATCATACAGATATAGCAGTTTGATTGCAGGATAATTAAGATCGTAAATTATGTCTAATCAACAGAGCTGTTTTTTAGCATTCCCTGAGAATTTACCTAGCATTTACTTTTAAGTAACAAGTATTCTGACAGTTCTACTATTATCGGGAGTTGTAGATAAAAGTAAGTGATATCAAGAAAAATTCCGCTACAAGGATGTTTGATATGAATCACCTGATGATTAATGATACGACTTTGCGTGATGGTGAACAAGCAGCAGGTGTTGCTTTTAACTTAGAAGAAAAAGTAGCCATTGCTAAATTTTTGGATGCTATTGGCGTTCATGAATTGGAAGTTGGAATTCCTGCTATGGGTCGAGAAGAAATGGAGGCGATCGCAGCCATTACTCAATTAGATTTACGAGCTAATCTATTGGGTTGGAATCGGGCTGTGATGTCCGATATTAAAGCTTCTATTGCTTGTGGTCTGCGGCGAGTACATATTGCTATTCCTGTTTCTGGAATTCAAATCTCAGCTAAGTTTCACGGTCAGTGGCGAGTCAGCTTACAAAAACTCAAAGATTGTATTAACTTTGCCATGGACCAAGGGCTTTGGGTAGCTGTGGGTGGAGAAGATTCTTCCAGAGCAGACGAAGAGTTTTTGGAAGATGTGGCGCTGTATGCTCAAGAATGGGGAGCCTCACGGTTTCGTTTCTGCGATACAGTTGGTGTACTCGACCCTTTCTGTACCCATCTCAAAGTTAAACGGCTAGTTTCTATCTTATCGATTCCTGTAGAAATTCACACTCACAATGATTTTGGTCTAGCTACAGCTAATGCGCTGGCTGGAATTAAAGCTGGGGCTTCATCTGTGAATACTACTGTCAATGGATTGGGTGAAAGAGCCGGAAATGCTGCTTTGGAAGAAGTGATCATGGCGCTCAAATGTATTTATAAGACAAATTTGGGGATTGATACCCCCCGATTATTGGAATTATCTCAATTAGTCGCTGCTGCGTCCGGCGCTAATGTTCAACCTTGGAAAGCGATCGTGGGGAAAAATACCTTCGCTCACGAATCAGGTATTCATGCTCATGGTGTTTTACAGAATCCAGATACCTATGAACCATTTGCACCGGAAGAAGTAGGTTGGGAAAGACGTTTGGTTTTGGGTAAGCATTCTGGAAGACATTTAATATCCAGTTTGTTAGAACAATATGGCATATTTTTGAATCCAGCAGAAACCCAAACAATATTAGATTCTGTCCGTCACCAGTCCATTTTGAAAAAGCGTAGTCTTAGCATAGAGGAGCTATTAAATCTCGTGCGTGAACAGAGGTATTCCCATGCAGCGCGATGATGAAATCGAACTTAACTCACAACCGATTTTTGAAATTGGTCAAAAAGTTCGTATCCGCAAGTTGATCAAAAATGATGGTACTTTTCCTGGAAGAGAAATTGGCGAAGTTTTAGCAAAAATTGGCGATATTGGTTATGTAGCGAGTATAGGAACATATTTACAAAGTTACTATATCTATGCTGTGCATTTTTTGAATACAGGGTATGTCATCGGTTGTCGGAAAAGAGAACTAGAATCTGTTGAGGAAACAAATGAAAGTAATGCTACGGCTAAATGATGCTGGTACTTTGATTGCTTATGTCGCTAAAAAAGATTTAGAGGAAGAAGTAGTCAAACAAAGAGATAGTGATTCTGGGAAGATTCTGACTTTATCTAATGGTTGGGAATTAGAATTTAGCAGTTTACCAGATCATAGTAGTTTACCTCAAACTCTTGAAGCTAAACGTCTTACTTAAATTCTTGAGAAATTCATCATCTGAGAAGGTAACAGGTAAAAATTGATTTTACTTCTTCCTTCTTTTCTAGTCTTTACTTTCATCATTAACTCGCAAATATAATAATTAAGTAGGTTCGCTATCTGGATTGAGGATTACAGCGCTTTGTCCAATAGCTATTGCACAAAGTACAATACTTGCACCGATAAAACCGCTGACACCAAATTTTTCGCCCAGCAGTAAGAAAGAGAATAATGCTGAAAATATTGGCTCAAGTGTATATAGTAAAGCTGCTTCATCAGATCGAATCCATTGTTGAGCCAATGCTTGGAGCCAATTGACGATCGCTGTTGCTACTAATCCAAGATAAATCAGTACAATCCAATTACTTCCGATTGCATTCAGTTGCTGGAATAATTCTGGGCTACTCCAAATTAAGCCTAGCACTGCAATTAACACAAGTTGTACACTAGTGAGTGATAAAGGTGGATGATTTTTAGCTACTCGTTCTAGCACTAGTGTATAAACTGCATAAATAAGAGCACCAATAACTGTTAATAAGTCCCCAATTCCCAGATTCTCTCCTTCCCAACAAATTACTCCAATACCAATAACCGCAAGCAAGGCGGCGATAAAAGTTCTTACCAAGAAGCGCTGACCAAGGAACAATTCCAACAAGGGTACGAAGATTGCACATAAACTAGCAATAAATGCAGCTCGATTTGCATGGATGCTTTTAAGTGCGATTGTTTCAGTAGCTAAGTAGATAAAAAATAAAAGTCCTAGTATTAGTCCATCTCGCAGTAAAATCTTATTTAGACGGCGTAAGTTTACGCTAAAGAACAATGCTGCTAATGTAAACCGGATAGCGATCAACACGCTAGGAGAAATACTAACTAAGGTTTTCTCAACTAGTGGGAATGTGGTACCCCAAATTATATTAATCAGGACAAACAGTAAAATTCCTCTAACACGCAGGGAGTGTTGGTTGGTTTGATTGTCGTTATCAATCTTTTGCGTCTGAATAGCAACATCTTGATTGGGAAAATCAATAATTTCCTCAGGTTTTTCTGAATTGTTTGGTATTAGTTGTTCTGGTGAAGTCAATGGTAATCTATTTATAATGTTAAATCTATGATATCAATCTTCGGAACCCTATGACCTATTGAGTCTGAACTCCAGGTGTAGGTAATTCTCATAATCTTGCTCTTTTTCAATCATCTCAACAGGTATTTATTATATACTTAGTGATGCCTCCGCTACAATTATTCATAGCTGAAAAAAAACTTATTTTTTTTGGAAATATTGAAAATTTAACTAAATCTCTGTTATGATATTCTTAATAATGGAACTGTGAGTAAAAATAATTATGTATAGGCGCACTTCTATTATCTAGGATGCCGCAGGAAAATTCCGTTTTCATCCTCCTTAAGCCATAGATTCTTGTTTTTTAATTCAAAAAAACATCATTCTTTAGAGGTATTGAAAATTGCTCTTGTTCTTTGTTACTATATTCTTAATAATGGGAGTGTGAGCTAAAATAATTATGTATAGGCGCACTTCTATTATCTAGGATGCCGCAGGAAAATTCGGTTTTCATCTTCCCTAAGATATAAATTTAATTTTTTTCAATTATTACTGGCGAGCCTGAATTTAAGATATCGAGAAAAGATAGAATGCTTTGAGCAATAGAATAAGCAGTCAAATAAGGAACTCCATTACCAATAGCTTTAAACATATTTGTTAGTGTCATATCAGGTGGTAAACAGTAGTATTTTGGTAAAGATTGTATAGCCAATGCTTCTGCTACCGATATTCTCCGAAGTTTATATGGATGTAGATGTACTTCATTATTACCATAGCAAACAGTAGGAGAATATCGCCATCGATGTAACCGTTTAAATGATTTTCCCGAATCATCCCCTTCTTGAATGATGGCAAATTTCTTAATTCCAGTCCTGGGAATGAAGTGGTTTTTTGCATTTGGATGATTGATCACATCATTTTTCCTAAACCAATATTCAATAGTTAATTCTGGCGGAATATTACTAGGACAAGTTAGCTGAGAGTCTTGTTGAAATTGATTAACTGTAGGCCAAGATAGAGAGGAAATCTTTTGTCTTGAATAACTTGTATGATTTTCCCAAGGAAAAGATAAATTATGAGTTTGACTGTTTTGCGGATTTTCCGATAACACCGAGGAAAGAAAACCAATCATGATGATTCTATCTCTGTCTTGAGGTGTACCATACTCAATTGCATTAATCAATCTTTCTGTTATTAGATATCCTGAGTTAGACACTTTGCTCTTGATATCTTCATAAAACAGGCGATGTTTTTTTGTTTTCCATAAACCCTTAACATTTTCAAATACAAAAAAATCAGGTTTTTGCTGACAAATTAATTCTATAAATGTAGCTGATAACCTACCGCGATCGCCTGCTTCTCCCCGATTTTTTCCTCCGACTGAGAAATCTGGACATGGTGGACCACCGATAAAGCCTACTAAACGAGAAGACTTACGCGCATCTTTCAACAAATCAGCAAGCTTAGTTTTTCCATTCGGTTGTAGATAGTCTTCTATACTACAATTTTCATAACCATATTTTGCTTCTAGTAGATTAGTATTTCTTCGAGAGTATTGATATGCTTTTAAAAAAGGGAGGAAAATTTCATTCACAAAAACTACATTATATCTACTTGACTCGAAACCTAGATCTAAAAACCCTACTCCACTAAAAAATGAGAATATAATAGGAGGATCAATCATGGAAATTTATCTTCTAAAAATGGCATGGATCATCTGGACTTTGAATAATTATACAAGATGATTTATATCAATAGTTAAACAAACTGTTATAATTACTTGTGATCTCCTCTTGTCCACTCCTTATTATGTCTTATAGTGAATTCAGCTTGGCAAAAGTAAAAAAAATATTTGCATTAAATACCTCTGAAAAAATAGACTTATTTGCTGATATCGAGAAAGTTAACTGTGGTGAGTATTTAAAAGAAACCCTCTACTATAATACTCCTCTAGCTTTGGCGAGCAACAGTGAAAAAGCTCGCTCAGAAATGATTATTACACCAATTTTAATAGAAGTCAGAAAATATTTAAACTCAGAAATAAGTTTATTTTCTGGTGTGGAATTTAATATTAATCCAGAAATAGGATTAAATGGCTATTGTGATTTTATTTTCAGTAGTGCTAGAGAACAATTATTTGTTAGTACACCTGTAATAATGTTAGTAGAAGCTAAAAATGAAGATATTAAAGGAGGAATTGGACAATGTATCGCCGAAATGGTTGCAGCTCAAATATTTAATGAACAAGAAAATAACAATATTTCCACTGTCTATGGTGTTGTTACTTCTGGAACAAATTGGCGGTTCCTTATGTTGAAGGGAAAATTAGCAGAAATTGATTTAAGTGAGTATTATTTAGATAACATTGACCAGATATTTGGCATTCTTGTCTATAGTATTAATCAGACTTTAAAAAGAAAGGAACAAGTTATTTTACTGGATTAACACAACTGGGTAAAGTATATGGTGCGCTTAAAAACTTGGCAATTGCTGATCTTAGTGACACCGATCGCTCTGATCGTCTCCTTTCTGCTCATCTCCGCTGGAATGCAAATTCACACTTGGGGAATTAGTTGGATTTGGGCTATATTTACCCTCATATTTGTCATCTGGCGCTGGCTGCTGGTGCGTTGGACTAAACCTACAGTTAATCAAATAGAATCACTATTCGCCCAAGTAAACGCCGAATTGTCAGCTAATGCTAATTATCATTTATCTACATCAGCTCAAGAATCAGCTAAGGACGATAAACTTCAACAAGTTGAAACAGCACTGCAAAAAATCCTGATATCATCTCAGAGCGATCGCCTAATTTGGGAAGATTGGCAAAATATGTGGCAACAATGCCAATATCTAGTTGGTGAAATCGCCCAAATATACAATCCTCAAATTAAATATCCCCTACTGAACATTTACATTCCCCAGGTTTATGAATTAATTCGGGGAACAGTAGATGATTTACATCAGTGGTTACAGAAGTTATCACCTATCCTGAATCAAGTTAGCGTTGGACAGGCTTATCAAGCCTATGAATTCTATCGGAGGTTAGAGCCATCTGCTCGCAAATTCTGGCAAGCTTGGGGTTGGGCGCAGTGGTTATTAAATCCCGTAGCTGCAGCAGCCAAACGAGCTAGTCAAACCTATAGCGATCGCGCTAATCAACAACTATTATTAAATTTAAGCCAGTTAATCCGTGAAGCCGCCTTGCGCAATCTCTGTAAACAAGCTATAATTCTATATAGTGGACAAGCGAGCAGTCAAGTCACTTTATCACCTACTTCTACAACTAAAATAATCGGTAGCCTGCGATCAACCCAAACCCAGACCTTACGAGAGATTCTAGTTCAAGCAGAACCACCGGAAAAAATTGAGTCCAAACCTGTGAATATTCTACTGGTGGGGCGTACAGGCGCAGGTAAAAGCAGTTTGATTAATACTCTCTTTCAAGCAGAACTGGCGGAAGTTGACCTTCTCCCTTCTACGGAGCAGATTCAAAGTTACCAATGGAAAACTCCAGATGGAGAAAGCTTGATACTTTGGGACAGTCCAGGTTATGAACAAGTCCAACGGGGAAATTTACGAGAATTGGTGATTGATCATGCAAATCTTGCTGATTTATTGCTGTTAGTTACCCCTGCGCTTGACCCCACATTACAAATGGATGTGGATTTTCTCCAAGAGGTAAAAAAGGAAGTTGCGGATTTACCCGTGATTACTGCGCTAACTCAAGTAGACCGTTTGCGCCCTATTCGGGAATGGCGACCACCTTATGATTGGGAATTGGGAGAACGACCCAAGGAAATAGCCATTCGGGAAGCAACGGAATACCGTAAGCTCGTATTAGGTGGTTTTTGTCCGGTTGTTTTACCCATTGTCACCAATGACAGCAAGACTGAGCGGATCGCGTGGGGGGTGGAAGCTCTATCTTGGGCGTTAGTAGAGGCGATCGCGCCCAGTCAGAAATTGCGTCTAGCTCGTTTTTTGCGCAATCTGGAAACCCGGACGATCGCTGCTGCCAAAATTATTGAAAATTACACTTTGCAGATGACCACCTCACACGGACTGACTGCGCTCCTCAAAAGTCCTGTCCTCCAATTCGTTTCCACTCTATCTACAGGTTCTCCCACCCTCGCCTATTTATTAGCAGAACAAATTCCTGTAGAACAATTGCCTATTGTTATTGGTAAGCTACAGATAGCTTATGAGCTTTTCCTGCTGTTGAATACGGATAAATCTAGGGGATTTAACTTTGATTTACTATCTCTCTGGCCTTTGTTATTAGAAAATTCTGCCACACCAGACAAGAATGCTTGGGCTTTTGGTCATGCTTTGCTGGAATATTTGACCCAGGATTTAACTATTCCCCAACTACAAGAGCGATTTAAGTATTATCTAGATTCTCCAACACAAAACTAGCGCTAAAAATCTTCATCATCCACAAAAAACTCAGCATCCTCATCTGATCGCGAATTATCTCCCTGAGACATTCTCAATCCCCAAATAGGCTGTAATACTGCTAATACTAATAACCCTATAGCCGCACTGAATGCTATGACTAAGCCCATGGGAATTTGGATGGAGCGCCAGAATAAAAATTTTAAGGCTATGGGTGTGGCGTTTTGTACGGAAATAATCGCGATCGCCACCAGCCAAACCGCTAAAATCAGGGATATAGATAAATTTACAATTGTCTTCATCGGAAATTAGGGTGTCGGGTGTCGGGTGTCGGGTGTCGGGGAAAAGTATAGAGTTATAAAAATCAAAGAATAAAATCAATCAACAATTCATTCCCTACACCCTACACCCTACACCCTATTTCTTACTGTCAATCAAACTCGCCATTTCTTCAGCAATTTGGCTCAGTTTCGCTGCGGAACTGGTTTCTATATAGACCCGGACTAATGGTTCTGTTCCAGAAGGACGGAGCAATATCCAGCTACCTTCTGACAAGTACAATTTAATCCCATCTTTCCGTCCTACTTCTTTAACTTTAATTCCAGCCACTTCTGTGGGTGGGTTTTGAGTGAAAAAGTCGATCACAGCAGTTTTATGAGATTCGGTCAAGTGCAAATCTAGTCGCTGGTTGAACAATGGACCACCTGCTTCGGCGATCGCTTCTTGGACAAGTTGGCTGAGTGGTTTACCAGCATAAGCAATGGCTTCCGCTACCAGCATGTCCGCCAAAACGCCGTCTTTTTCAGGAATATGTCCAATTATACTTAAACCGCCCGATTCTTCTCCACCAATCAGTACCGCTGTTTCCCTCATCTTTTCGCCAATATATTTAAAGCCTACAGGTGTTTCATAAATTGGCAAATTATATTTAGCGGCGAAATTGTCTAGCAAGTGAGTTGTCGCTACAGTGCGTACAATAGCACCAGTTTTACCTTTATTCAAGATTAAGTGACGGGCTAAAAGCAAAAGCACAGTATTGGGAGTGAGCACATTTCCTTGCTCATCTACAATTCCAAAGCGATCGCCATCGCCATCTGTAGCTAATCCTAAATCAGCATGGGACAAGCGCACAGAATCAACTAACTCAACTAATTGCTCTCCTTTAGGTTCTGGCATACCACCGCCAAAAAGTACATCCCTCCAAGTATGGAAACTTTCTAATTCGCAACCACAATGTTGCAGAACTTCATCTAAATAACCACGAGAGGTAGAATAGAGAGCATCGTACTTGACTTTTAAATTAGCGTCCCTAATTTTATCTATATCTAATAACGTATAGATAAAATGCAAATAATCCGGCTTTGGATCAAAAGTAGAAATCGTACCAGATGGATTGTTTCCGGGCAAATCATCCGCTGCATTTTCTATATGTGCCACAATAGTATCAGTAATCTCTGGAGTGGCAGGTCCTGCATAGTCAGGGATATACTTAATCCCACAATAGGGTGCTGGATTATGACTAGCTGTAAACATCAACGCCCCTGCTGAGTTCAGCAGACGGGCGTTATAAGCAATTACTGGTGTGGGACAATCCCGATCGGTAATCTTGACGTTCCAACCTAAATCTATCAGCACCTCGGCGGATTTGAGCGCAAATTGGTCAGCTAAAAACCGAGTATCGTAGGCAATCAGTACTGGTCTGTCCTTACTATAGGCAGTTTCCAGATAACTGGCTATTGCCCTAGTTACTTTTCGTACATTAGGGAATGTGAAATCATCAGCGATGATCCCCCGCCATCCATCAGTACCAAATTTTATCTTGCTGGAATTGCTACTAGTGCTTGTCTTCATATGCCTTTTTCTCCATTGTGTATTTATGATTCTTATTAGGAAGCTTCCCGCAAAGCGTGTGAAGCTGCAAGTGTCTCTCAGTTGTTTCTTGTGAATTATTAGGGCTGAAAACACCTTCCTTAAAGAAAAAAACGGTTTATAAATTCTTTTCTCTTACTGTATTTGAAAAATGTTAACCTCCGATCGCCTCTTTGTTAGTTATCACCTTTGGTCTTTAATTGCTCCCGCAATCGGTCAGGAGCGTTGGCATTGCCAAATGAGACGAGGATTTATCAAAGCGCGACAACATGAACCCGAAGTTAAAGCTCTGCTAGCATTAGCTACACCACCTCAAAGAATTGGTATACTCGCTCAAAAAGGTGTATACGAGTTCCACCATCATCGACATTGGTTAAGTCATCCTGATGGTGTAGAGAAGGTGGCTCAGTTATTAAAATTAAGCAACTCCAATCAGCAAGTCAAACAGCGTGTGTTGCTGATTTTACAAAAATACCACACTGCTCCCGTACTTTTAGGTAAACATATTCTGCAATTAACGCCGGGTGACGAAGGATTTCCCAAACCTATTGTGATAGAACAGGAAAATTACCGCTTTCGCTTATATGCGGCTATGGATTGTGTTTTTATTGAGTCCGATAGTACTTTACATATTTTAGATTTTAAAACAGGGAAGTCTACTTTTGACCGACGACAAGCATTAGTTTATCTCCTAGCTGCTCGATATCTTTATCCGGGGAAACAAGCTGTCGCTTCATTTTATAATTTGGAGATTGGTCAAAAATCGGAACTAATTACTGTTAACAGTCATGAGTTATCATCTTTAGAAATCAAGTTGGCTGATATAGCCCAAAAACATCAGGATGACTTACAAAAATATCACGTAGAATCTCAAAACTTTAGCCAGATATTTCCACCCAATCCTGGAAATCACTGTCGATTTTGTCCCTTTAATTCTATCTGTGAATTTTCCCTACACCCTACACCCTACACCCTACACCCTACTGTCTAACAAAACTTTTTAAAAAAAGACAAATCCATATTACCGAAATTAATCGTCATGGCAATATTTAGTTGTTCTAAAGTTCCTACTAACCAAGTGAGTCCATCAGTGGTAGAGGATTCGTAGTGATTAAACAATATAGCAAATTTCTTTTCCAAGTATGGTTTAACTTTACGACAAATCAGGACTATTTTCAGCAGTAGACCAATTGTTGGTAATGTACCTTGGCTAGTAATTAAATCTAAAAAAGTAGAGTGTTGTGGTGATACTTGGTTATGGACAACCAATAAGTTAAATAACTGGCTACAAGTTCTGACAATTAAAAATTCGTTGGTTTTTTTAAAGTCAGCTTGTGGCATTGTGTTCTGTAAATGCTTGTATAAACGCTGATTAAACTGCCGTTTTCCATATTGTTCATCAACGGAAGTTATCAAGTATTCATATAAGCCATCCTTAAAATCACGGAAATTATTGGCACAGCTACTATAAGTGACAAACTTTTGCGCTAGCTCGTTATAAGTACAACCACATTCCGTTTTACCAATAAATTGTTTTAATGTACTGTAGAGTTGGCGATCGCTTAACAATGTGGGGTTATTTACTGGGCGGAGAATTCGATTGATATCGGTTTGGGGAGTTTTTTGGGAAATCTGAATTCGTCTCACTTTATAGGTGACATAGTGCGACAAATCAATTTCAAACTTTTTTTGGACTTCCGCTTGAAAGTGTCTTACTGTTTCTTTCTGTTCATAAGTAGAGTCCTCATTCATTAAACAATGTTCATATAAATAAGGATAACGACGAATCAAGGTCATTAATGGCTGTTGCGCTGGGCGATTTCCCTCTATGGTATTTTGATTGATTACCTGGGTAAACCGTCTCAAGATTAAATATTGTTCACTTTTGATAAACCTATGTACTAACTCGCGTAATCGCTTGATTTCTCTGTAGCGTAAACTAGTCGTTCTTGATCCAACTGGTTCTGAATCTAGCATAGTAACTAATTCAGCGATCGCAAAATGTAATTGAGGCTGCATGTGCCATCGATTAATCAAAATATGGCAACAACGATTTAAAAAGAAGTCAAATTCTTCTATTGCTTGTGCTTGTTTAGATAGAGTTATTTTATCTATAGCTGACAAAATTTCTGGTTCTGGATACCCCTTTCCTTCAATGAAGAGGGTACGACAACGCTCAATCATGTCACTGGGAGACTCAGTTTGTACCAGTTGTAACAGATGATTATATACCCTCTGTTCATCCTGCGAAAGAGAATGGGGATTATGAGAATAATTTGCTGTAACGCCAGTAGCTCTCTTGGGGATGGGTGTTTGTTCCACAGGTTTTTGAGTGCTAAAATCAAAATAATGATTCACATTTTTATTACCGATATGATTAAAATAGCATTTGTTTCTTAGATTAAGGCATAACTTGACAAGAAGTTATCAAGCAAAAATGAAGTTTTGGTTTTAGCTAGTGAATTATATATAAAGTATAGACAAAAAAGTCTTGTAAGGGATGAGAGGAATTACGGACTTATTCCTCTCCTTTAAAAATGGAAACTGCTAACTAAAAGGTGGTAATTCCTTCAGAATTGTGAAGCGAATATGATTAATCGCCAAGTCACCGATGGGGACATCGTCTTTAGTGAGTCGATTACCATTACTAGTCAAAGTTTCAAAGGTAATTCCTTTGCCAATTTCAATGTGATACCAACAAAGTCCCATGAAAAACCTGGTGGGATATGGTCCAGAATCACTGACATCATCAGGATTTGATTCCATCGGTAACCAGCCAAAATTCGGAATATAGAACTCTAGCCAGACATGATTAAAATCGGGTTGTAGTGGTATACCTTGCTGTTCCCCAAAAGGAGGGCATTTATATCTACCAACAGTGCGACAAGGAATACCATTTAAACGGCAAAGAGCCAGTAAAACACCTACGTATTCTCCGCATGACCCTACACCTCTTTCTAAGACTACATCTGGTGTATCAATATGGGGTTTTATACCATATGACAGCTGATCATAAACATAGTTACGAATGCTATACATCTTGCGTAACATATTAGTTTCTGAACCAATTGCTGCCCGAGCAGCATGATCAACCGTTGAGGTATGCATAGCTAAATTGTCATCATCCACCAAATAGCGGGTGGATAATTCTCGAGGAATTTCGGGTATATTTTCTACATCTCTAGGCGTGATCCGGTACTTGATTCCTCGAACTTCTACAAGTGCTTTCCAGCCAAATATATGACGTTCACCTGGGGTGAGTGAATCAAATTTAAACACAGCTACCCTCTGTCCGTCAATGATTTCTTCTGTGAAAGGTAGACCAATAGGTTCAATGTGCTGGACTTTTTGCCGTTCAGTTTCCGAAGGTAGAGCAATCCGCCATTCTACATTGGGCAAATAAACTTCATCTAAGGGCGAAATTTCCTCAACGTAGGACATTTCGATCAGATAACCATTGGAGAGAGCATAGTGTTTCTCTGGTTGGTAGTGGTAGTACAAAGGATGAATAAAGGCAACGTCACGATACGTTAACTCATGGCTAGGGTCAGCGTTGGGATTGTCCCGAATATACGGAACCTCTGATGAGTATGCAATGTAAATATTTTCCTGTCCAGAAGCAGTGTTTTTATGGATGGCGATTCCTGTAGGGTCAGCAAAAGGTGTGAGGACGTTGAAGTTAATTTCTCCTGTCGCTCGGTCTAGAGAATAAACTGTTTGCTCTGTGCGATCGCAAACCCAAAGAACGTCTTGACTAACTACCAAATTTTCCACACCAATTCCTGGAGCGTAAAATCTAGTAATTTCTTTTTTGGCATCGCGGTCAAAAACCAAAATTAGTCCGAGTTTCTGGCAGCTGACATAAACTGTTGATTCCCAAACAGCGATACCATCAGCAGTGTATGGTAAAGTAATGAAATGTTCTAGACCTAAAGAAGCGAATTTAGATAAATAGACACTGTTACCACGGGTTACCCAAAGAGAATCTTCCCATACTGCTAAACCTGTAACTCTCTCAAATTCTCTAACTTGGTGGGGATTGAGAATTTTGCTGTTATCAGTGATGGGGTCAATTTCTAGTAGATGTCCTTTGAGACTATCAATCCCGATCAGTCTGTCTTGAATGAAAGCAATGCCATAAAGGGTGGCAGCAGTAAGCGGACGGATGGTTTTTTGACCAAACATTTGGCTAATGGTCAAACTGGGGAGTGCGAAACTCATATTAAAACAAGTATATTAGCTGAATGGTTGAGCACGCCTAAAATTAATTGTGGCATAAGTAAGGTGTAGGGTTGTGGGCTGTAGTGGGGTAGTCTCCATCAAGAAATTTAGGGTGTTGTACCAGCATAAGCTTTAGGCACGGTATTTAGACAAAAAATATTCTCCATTCTACTCCTACACCCTACACCCTTACCCTACACCCTATAATATGTACCTTAAAAAGCTATATCTACGACAGTTTCGTAATTACCAAGAGCAGAAGGTAGAATTTAACGCTGCTAAAACAATATTGGTAGGCAATAATGCTCAGGGAAAGTCCAACCTACTAGAAGCTGTAGAGTTGTTAGCAACGTTAAGGTCCCATCGCATGGCCCGCGATCGCGATTTAATCAAAGAAGGAGAACCGTTGGCTCAAATTAATGCTTCTTTAGAAAGAAGCCTTGGTATTAGTGATTTAAGCTTAATGATCAAGCGTGGTGCTCGCCGGACTGTCTCTATCAATGGAGAATCTATCCGCCGTCAACTAGACTTTCTGGGTATTCTCAACGCAGTAGAGTTTTCTAGCTTAGATTTAGAATTAGTCCGTGGTGGACCAGAAGGTCGTCGTAACTGGCTAGATACACTATTAATTCAACTTGAACCAATTTATGCTCATATTTTGCAAGAATATAATCAAGTTCTCCGCCAGCGCAATGCTTGTCTCAAGCGCCATCTGAATGCGCCAGCGCATTCTCTCCAATCAGAATTAGGGATTTGGGATGCACAACTTACCACCGTAGGAACTCGTGTGATTAGAAGACGAGATAGGGCCATTCAAAGGTTAGCTCCAATTGCAGCAGATTGGCATGGTAACATCAGTGCTAATACAGAAGTTCTCCAAATCAAGTATTTGCCTAATGTACCCATAGACAATCGTCCTGAAACGATTCAAGATTCCTTTTTAGCCAAAATTCAACAAAGGTCTACCGCTGAATTATATCGCGGTACCACCCTTGTCGGACCTCACCGTGATGAACTAGAATTTATCATTAATCAAGTCCCTGCTCGTCAATATGGCTCCCAAGGTCAGCAACGAACACTGGTTTTAGCTTTAAAATTAGCAGAGTTACAATTAATTGCAGAAGTTGTTAAAGAATCGCCATTGCTGCTGCTAGATGATGTTTTGGCTGAGTTAGATTTATCCCGCCAAAATCAACTGCTCGACGCAATTCAAGACCGATTCCAGACTTTGATTACTACCACTCATTTGGGTTCCTTTGACTCTCAGTGGTTAAAATCCTCTCAGATTTTGTTTGTCAAAGCAGGTGAGATAAGTAGTTAAGTGGAGAAACTCTATTGGCTTGACCAAATTCAATTCTCAGACCGTCCTCAAGTTGGCGATAAAGCAGTGTATTTAAGTCGGATTATGCAACGAGGGTATCCAGTTGTACCCGGTTTTGTGATTCCGGCTGATGCTTTAAGCAAATTTTTGGAAAACCTCCACAGTTCCGAGTCATTAGTGGCTGATTTACCTGATTCTTCCCTCCACTTAGATGTCGATAATTGGCGACAACTCAAGCAAGTAGCTGGAGGAATGCGTCAGGAAATTATCTCTGCTGAAATTCCTGACGTGTGGGTGAATACAATTTTTTTCGCAGCTCAACAATGGCAAAAAAATTGTTTAATTTTACGCCCTACAGTCTGTGCTAAATCTTACCAGCAGGAAATAGGCAGTATGTCTGGATTACTGGAATCTGTATTTTGTCCTTGTCATCCCCAGGCGATCGCTAGGGGATTAAAGCTAGTCTGGAGTCAATTATTTCGGGCTAGAAGTCTACTATATTGGCAGAAGTTAGGAATTAATCTCCAAAAAATCAATTTAGCTATATTAGTCCAACCGATAGAGGAGGCGATCGCCTCTGGTTTATTCAGCCATAATACATCGGGGTCAAAAATTGAAGCTACTTGGGGATTAGGAATAACTTTGACCAAGGGTGAAGTATTACCAGATACCTATTATATCAACCAAGCGACAGGCGTGGTGACGCAACAAGAGTTAGGGAATAAAATGCTGGCTTATCAAATTAATCATCAAATTAATCATCAAATTAATCAAAGTGAGCCTAATGCTTCTGGGTCAATCTTACCCATATCCCCGCTATTGGTAGAAGATAATTGCCTATCCCTGAACTTACTAGAAGAAGCGCAACAAAAACAATACTCTTTGACAGAAGCCGATTTGCAACAACTCATTTCTTTAGGGAATCAACTAATCGCCGAAATGGGTACAAAGCTAACCTTCAAGTGGTTGTTAACTGCTTCTTCGCCTCATATACCAGCCAACAAATTCTATATTACTCAAGTTAGACATCCTCAGAATGAAACGACTAACTCAACTTTCATTAAAGGAATTGGTGCGTCTAGAGGAAGGGTGACAGCAAGTGCTTATGTTATAAATTCGCCTAATTCGCCACAGAAACTGACAAAAATTCCCCAAGGAGTGATTCTGGTTGCGCCACTAGTTACTCCTGATTGGTTACCATTACTCCAAGAAGTTGCGGGAATTGTCACCGAACAAGGAGGAATCACAAGTCATGCAGCAATTTTGTCCAGAGAATTGGGTATTCCTGCCATTGTAAATGCTAGAAATGCTACGAGTATTGTGCAAAGCGGCGAAAAATTACTGATTGATGGCGAGTGGGGAGAAGTTTATCGCCTACCAACAGGTTTAGTGAGTGTAGCAGCAGGGGAGAGCTTATCCGAGAAAACTGTGGGTACACAGCCTATTTTAGAGGTTAACTATCAGCCATCAGCCAAACATTCGACTTACACTGCTTTACCCATGATTGCTACCAAATTGTTGGTTAACTTAAGTCAGTCTCAACTGATTGGAACAGTGCAAAATCTACCTGTGGATGGATTGGGATTGGTGCGTTCGGAACTTATGATGTTAAATATCCTAGAGGGAAAACATCCTGGGACTTGGTTACAAGATGGACGACAAGGAGAGTTATTAAAGTTATGGTCTCAGCAGATTATCCAGTTTGCTCAAGCTTTTGCTCCACGACCCGTTTTTTATCGCTCTTTAGATTGGCGATCGCCTGATTTATCATTGGTGAATCATGCCCCTTCAGCTGTCAAGGAATCAATTTTGGGAACTAGGGGAACTTTTAGCTATCTGCTTAATCCCGATCTGTTTGAGTTGGAATTAGAAGCTTTAGCTTTGGTTCAGGGGTCTAACTACACGAATGTAAATCTGTTATTACCCTTTGTCCGCACTGTAGAAGAGTTTGTCTTTTGTCAAAGAAAAGTGGAACAAGCAGGATTAACTAAATTACCACAGTTCCAGTTGTGGATTATGGCAGAAGTTCCTAGTATATTAGTCTTACTCCCAGAATTTATTAAGGCTGGTATAGCAGGAGTTTCCATTGGGACGAATGACCTGACGCAGTTAATCCTGGGTGTAGACAGGGAAGATGGTCAATTAGCCCAAATGTTTGATGAACGACATCCGGCTGTGATGGGAGCGATCGCCCAAATCATCAAAATGGCTCAAGCGGGAGGAATCCCTTGTGCTATTTGCGGTCAAGCGCCGACGCACTATCCAGAGATTATTGACCAGTTGGTCGCCTGGGGAATTACTGCGATTTCTGTTGAACCAAAGGCGGTGGAACGAACTTATCAGGCGATCGCTCGTGCGGAACAACGTCTAATTTTAGCAGCTGCGCGACAACAGATAAATTCCCAACTGAACTAATCGCTAGTAATCACCAAAATTAGCATTTGGGGATAAAAGCTGTGACTTATCAGCTAAAGATAATAATCCTTCATCTAATGATTCTGGGGTGGAAAGAGTTTGTAAAAGAGATTTTTTCTGAATGAAAGTCGAGGGTATTCTTCGAGTAATGTAATATATTTATGGTTTACAGTAAAGATATTAATACTTGTGAATTTGGGGATTTTCAGACTCCTCACTGTTTAGCAAGAATTGCTATAAATGTGTTAAAGGAATTATCTTTTACTCCTCAATCAATTATTGAGCCAACTTGTGGAAAAGGGAGTTTTTTGCTAGCAGCAATAGAATCTTTCCCAACAGCCAATAAATGTATTGGCTTAGATATTAATAGAGAATATTTAGCTGTTTGCCATAATGCGACATCTCAATATATAACTAAATTATCTCTCGATCTTATACATGCAAATTTTTTTACATTTGATTGGTCTAGTGTGCTATCGAGAATAGATAATCCAATACTTATTATTGGCAATCCTCCTTGGGTAACTAGTGCTGAACTTGGCAGTTTAGGAAGCTCTAATTTACCGAATAAATCTAATTTTCAAGGATTTAATGGTCTAGACGCTCTTACCGGAAAGAGTAATTTCGATATTTCAGAATGGATGATTTTAAAATATCTAAATTGGTTAAATAATAGAGGTGGTTATATAGCTGTACTATGTAAAACATCCGTCGCACGTAAAGTTTTGAAGTATCTATGGAACAATAACTATCCTCTGCAGTCTGCACGCATTTATAATATTGATGCTAATAGATACTTTAGAGTTTCTGTAGAGTCTTGTTTTTTTGTTTTAGAAGTTGGTAGCTTTGGATATAATAGAGTTTGTTCGATCTATTCCACTATCGATTCAAAAAATGAATCTTCTGTAATTGGTTATGACAATAAAATAATCTTCTCGAATATTACCTCATATCAAAAGCATTTATTAGGTAATGATAAAAATTATATATGGCGCTCTGGAATAAAACATGACTGCTCTAAAATTATGGAATTAGAGAAGGAGGGTAATTTATATATTAATGGAAATGGCAATACTTATGAGTTAGAAGAAAAATATATTTACCCATTGCTGAAGAGTTCAGATATCAGCAATAATCGAATTAGCCAGTGTCGGAAATATTTACTGGTAACACAACAGTACATTGGCGAGGATACGACAAAAATATCTCTTGCTGCTCCAAAAACCTGGAAATATTTAAGTGAAAATTCAGCTTTTTTAGCAAGACGCGGTAGCTCAATATATAAGAAACGTCCTGAATTTTCTATATTTGGTGTTGGTAATTATAGTTTTTCTGTTTGGAAGGTGGTAATATCTGGATTCTACAAAACATTAAAATTTAGATCGGTTGGTCTAATTAGTGGCAAAAGTGTAGTTTTTGATGATACTGTTTATTTTCTATCTTGTCAATCTCAGGAAGAAGCCGAGTTTATTACTTTTCTTTTAAACTCTAAAACAGCGCAGGATTTTTTCTCATCTATGATATTTTGGGGAGAAAAACGACCTATCACTATTGATCTTCTTAAACGTTTGAATATTCATGCTTTAGCTTGTGACTTGAGCCGAGAAGAGGAATACTTGTTTCATGTTGAGCAAAGGGATATTCAAACTGTGAAGCAATTAAAAATCCAATTTGAAGCATTACAGCAAAACTCATAACCTAATGTATTCCTTATCATCTAAAGGTAATAATCCTTCATCTACATCAGCAAAGTCTTCATCTAATGGTTCTAGGGTAGAAAGAGTTTGTAAAAGAGATTTTTTCTGAATGGGAGAAATAATAGCTAAAGGGATACCATTTCGACTAATAGTCAGGAGTTCACCTGTTTTTTGAGCTTGGTTGAGTAGGACTTGGATAGTTTCCGGGAGATCGGAGAAGGTAATCTGTGTCATAGTAAGTTCTGAAGTTAAGGAATAAGAACCTGACGTATATTAATATTATCCTATGGTGTAGGGTGTAGGGGGAAAGAAAGCCTATTTCATCAGTTCTAAACAGAGAAAATTTGCTTAGGTGTTAACTTTAAATCGGAAAAAAGTGCTGATTTAATTTCCTCATTTTCTGTAAATTCAGTCACTTCATAAAAACCATTTACCAATAATAAAACCGAAACCTTTGCTAATTTTGGATCAATTATCCAATACTCAGGAATCTCTATCACTGCATACTCAGAACGTTTATAGCGATAATCATCATCAGAATTTCCAGGACTGACAATTTCCACTACTAATATAGGAGAAGATTCTAACACTGCGGATGTCATTTCTCGGATTTCTTGACATTGTTCTCCAGATAAAACCATAATGTCAGGAATCCTCGACTTATTATAAGCAGTTCTCACGCCTACTGTACCAGGAATAACTTGCCATGATTTTTGAATTTTCTTAATTTCCGCTTTTAAAATATCATAAATAAAGTTCAGAATCAAAGCATGAAATCCACTAGTAGGAGACATAATTTTTAATTCCCCATTCACCAATTCATATTTATTATCTGTATGGGTTTGCTCGCAGTAATTAAGATATTCGGTAAAAGAGTATATTCTAGTGGCTAATTCTGCCATGATTTTAGTTTCCTGTATGTAGCTCAGAGTATAACTACTGGATTGACTTAACTTAATTTATCGGTATTTCATTTACGAGAAGCTCGTTATAAAACTCAGACTCAATCTGTCACCATTATACCACTGCTTAATCTTGAAGATTCAGAAAATGACGGATTCTAGCGACAATATCATCAACATCTTGTTTATCTGTATATTGTGGATTAATGGGAATTTCTTGAGAATCTTTGGTAGAAATTACAGCCTGATAAATAGTAGAATTTCTATATGGTTTATTTCGAGTATAAAGACTGTGAATTTCTTCCAGGGGATATTCCATAACTTTATTACTACGTAAACTTTTACGTTCTATTAAAACTTTATTCATATTTTTATCAAACGAGCAAGTTGTTACAGGTGTTGTTACTAAAAAAAGACATATTCCCACACCCACTAACATATATACAGACAAAAATATATAATAATTCCGATTATTTTGATGTAATGTTAAGAAACTTTTGCTAGAATTAATAAAACTATTAAATTCAGAAATAAATACTTTATCATCCTCATAGCTAATATTAGGTAATAGGGAAATTTTTCCCAACTTACTCACAATAATTACTTGATGGATTTCATCTGCTTTCCTACTAACCGTTTGAATATATGCTTTTTGAGGTGCGAATATTTTCAATTCTTCCATACTTCCTACAGATGTAAATTTCTTTAACTCGCAATTTATTTCTGGGAGTGATGAACGAGTACAGGTGAGATTGAGGTAATTAAAATCAAAACATATAACAGGAATCCAGAAAAACAAATCAATTGTAAATAATGACATCCCCAATATCCATCTTACTATTGGTTGATGTTTAATTACTAATCTACTGTGGGTCTCTTCTACAACTTTCATAAAGTAAATTCTAATTAAGACTTGCTGAATAAGGTCTGGGATCAAGATACGGGTACGATTGACAAAATACTAATTAAGAGGGAACAGGGAACGGGGAACAGGGAACAGGGAAATCCCCATAATTAAAATTAGGGGATTTGTATAAGGATGTGTTTTTTCTTGCGCTTCGCATCTCGAAAAAAATGGTTTATTTCTTTTCATAAATAAATTTAGGGGCTTTAGACCCAAAATTCGGCTTGCTGTTCCCTGTTCCCTGTTCCCTGTTCCCTGCTCGAAGGGCTTGGTAAAGAGATTAAAATAATTATAGCTATGTAAAGTTATATAAAATTGACACAACTCTCTTGTGTTCAGGATTTGATTGCGATAAAGCGCAACTACAAACTATAGTCTTTTGGTACAAGTTGAGCAATTGACTATCTTAAAAACTCATGATATCTATAAATTGAACAGCTAGATTCAGATAATTAGATGGAATCCAATATTAATCAAATATTAACACAGCTGACAGAATTAACCAAAGACTTAAATTTCCCTATTAGTGAATCTTTAGATCCTATCTTTCCTTTCTTTTGGGATACGAAAGTACAAGGAGAATTCACTCTAGAAAAATTACTCAAAACTGCCATTCTCAATTTCAATAATTATAGTATTGGTGGACCAATAATTCAAGCAGGAGACTTAGAATCATATTTACAATTCTGCTTACAAGAATCTCAAAAGTATAACTTGGAAACGTACCAAAAATATCAAGATTTAATAGATTTACTCACAAATAATCTGAACTTAGAGTTATTGAATATCCGAGAAATGTATGATGCAGGTAGTAAATTTCGTATTCTTATAGGGGTTACACAGTCAGGGGAATGGTTGGGAATCGCTCCTAATATTATGCCTGGATACTATACAATACAACCATATTCCAATCCACAGATAGGTTAAATATTCCTAGACAAATTTCAACCTAAAACAGATGTAACAACCATTTTACTACATAGAGTAGAATCCATTTTGCAGGATCTAGTGTTTTTTGAGCCAGATAATATCAATAATAATCCTGGTAAGGGTTGGCATGTAAGAACAGGTGCAACTAGAGAGTTTATAATATATAGCTTATTGGAGTCTATTGATTTTGTCAGAACTTTCCCTCCATGTCAATTGTCCCTCGACAGTATGCAAGAACACGAGCAATATCCATATGATGAGGACAGTGATGAAATGGATGAACTGAAAAACCTACAAGCATTAGATGAGTTTTTAGCGACCAATCTAACAGATTTGCGTACTTACATAGTTGGTGTAGCAGTTTGCTACTTTTATTTTGTGATTGGACAAACCTCTACTGGTGATTGGGCTGGAATAATTTCTAAGTCAGTTAGCACATAAATATAGTGGAGTAAAAATCCTTACTCCTGCAGCTTAACTTTATCAGCTTATTTACTTAGTTGTTTACTGCTTTGCTATTTAATCCAACCACCTAACTCTATCCCAATCGCATTAATTAATTTTCCTGCAAATTCGTAACGATGTGTGGGAATTAACTCAAATTCTATAGGAATTATATTTGATTTCTGAATAAACTCTCAGTAAAAAGCTGAATTACGCCCTCATCCCCCAACCCCTTCTCCCATGAGGAGAAGGGGAGAAATTCAAAGTCCCTCGCCCCTTGGGAGAGGGATTTAGGGTGAGGGCTGATTTTCAAAAATCAAATAGGATTCCTATAATAAAAGTCGAGTTTGATAGCGAAGAATATCTAATTTACTATTTATTGCTTCTAACCTTGTCAGTTTTTCTTGGGAATATCGAGCGACGATTAAATCTTCTAACAAATTATACAACCCATTAGTCATCCTCTCCCCTAAAGTGAATTTATGCGCTTTAGGAAGACGATGCAGAATTGGAACGTACCATTTAATCAAATCGTAGGTTCTTTGTATAATTGCTAATTCTTCCATTTAAGTAATTTCTAAATTAAACCAATATATTATTTATATTCTAAGCCTTTTATGCTATGATAACTCCAAAGAACACAACAAGCCTTATAACTTAATGCAAAATTGTAATCTTGAATTAATAAAAATAATTTTGTTCGCTTCGCTCACTTGGGTTTAAGAGAAGAAGGGTAAAGAGCAAGAGCGCAAGAGCGCAAAGGGCTAATGAAGAGTCCTCGCAACGCCACCGAGAACGACCCGCAAACCGAAAGCGTCGAGCCTGCTGCCGGACGCGCTCCTGAGGCGATTGGCAGACCGGCAGTAGTCAGGGGAAAAGTACCACGAACCACCGCGCAGCACTCGGTATTTATTCTCGTTAGCATTTATCCATGCGCTTCCATCTGTAGGCGCACCTTCATAGCTCTCATGATAAGCGTCTTGACACCACTCCACAACATTCCCATGCATATCATATAGTCCAAATGCATTTGGGGGGAAAATTCCTACATCAGTCGTTTCTTGGCGATATTCACCCTTTGGCCCAGAGCCATAATTTCCTGGATAAGTTTCACCCTCATACTCCCAATCTGTTCCTTGGTAATTTGCTAACTTAGTCGTTATCGTATTACCAAAATAAAATGGTGTAGTTGTTCTAGCTCGACAAGCATATTCCCATTCAGCTTCACTAGGAAGACGATAATCAGAACCTAACCTTTTAGATAGTCTAGCACAAAATTCAACTGCATCATCCCAAGTAATTTCCTCTACAGGACGATTATCACCTTTGAAATGAGATGGATCTGATTTCAAATCACGATTAACCTTAGGAAACCCTGCGACCATTTTCCATTGAGCTTGAGTAACTTGATATTTCCCTATAAAGAAAGGTTGAACAGTCACTTCATGCTCAGGTCTTTCACGATCATATCCTATCCCTTCCGATGAACCCATTTTGAATTTACCGCCAGGGATGGAAACCATTTCTAGTTTAACACCATTACCTAAATCACTAACAATATATTCCGCTTCACCCTTTCTCCGATTAACTTCCTTACCTTGGTCATTTACAGTCACCACCTCAAATTGAAAAACTAATTCTTTGGACAATAGATTTTTCATCCAAGCTTCCACTGTCTGTGGTCGTTTACTTGCTTCTAATTCCATCCCCCAAATAATCGCCTTATTCACCTTATCGCTAATATTACAATTCAACTTTTTAGGTTCATCTAACGATTCACTTATTCTATTCAATACATGAATTGGATGTTTTTGCGTTAACAAATAATATAACGTCGCAGCTAGACCATATACATCTGTATACTTCCCTCTCTGTGCTTTTGGATTAAGCTGTTCCGGTGGAGCATAACCTTGCGTATATGCTACAGTATGAGCCTGTGTAACATTAGGACTAAACTCCCTTGCTATCCCAAAATCAATCAGTACTGCATCATTTTTATTTTCTCGCACCATAATATTTTTTGGTTTAATGTCCCTGTGTAACACACCTTTATTGTGTACAACACTTAATGCTCTACTAATTTGCTCAATATACCGCAATGCTTCTGTTTCTTCCAGAGGGCTATCTCTCTTACTTATAAGGTCTTCTAAGTTTTCTCCTTCTATATACTCCATTACCAAAAATGGCAATTCCAATTCGTATACTCTATACAATTTCTTATCTTGTTTATTATTAATTACTAACTTCATGCTTTGAGTTACATGGTTCTCATACTTTACAATATGATTATGTTTAAAACTTGATAAAAATTCGGCTTCTTTTTTAAAAGATTTTATCGCTTGAATAAATTCTTTTTCTGTTTCTTGATTATTATTTTTAATGATTTGAAATAATTCATCAATTTTTATAGTCTTAATCACAACATAATTTGATTGGTCTTTTATATTAGCACGGTAAGTAATTCCAAAAGCACCCATTCCAAGTTCTTCTAAATCATCATATTCATCTTTTAATTTACCCTCAATAATTGTACGTAAATCGCTGCTCATTTTAAGACTTATTTTTTGAATAAATCTTTGTAATCCTTGGTTTCCAGACTTATCATTATATGCAGCACAAACTAAATCTTCAGCCCATCCCTCAGCTTCTGCTGTTTGTATTAATTTAAAAATAATATCTTTTAGATCTCCTTCATCAGCAATTGTTCTCAATTTTTTGTCTAATTCAAATAACAACATCCGCCCTAAAGATTCTTTATCAAGATAAGCATCAATCAGAGCATCATGTAACTGCTTAACTTGTTGACCTGATAAACCCATACTCAGAATTATTAAGTATTTTTGTCAGTATAGCAAATACCAAACACTAAAGTAGACTGTTAATTATTCGGGAAATCCTTCGCCCTCACCCCCTACCCTATCCCAAAGGGCGAGGGGGAAATTCAAAGTCCCTCGCCCCTTGGGAGAGGGATTTAGGGTGAGGGCTGCGATTAATCATCACACTCACATTATCTCAGTATTTCAATACTATGTTTTTGTAAACATCAAAAAACGATTGTTTTATAAGCTTTTCAGAGAAATTTATTTAGCATAAAAGGAACTGGTTTATTAGCTATTTATATAAGTAGCAACTTCAATTAAATTCAAACCAGGATCTCGGAAGTACACTGACATTATTGAACAAGGAGTGGTGTTGAGCAATGTAGTATATAAATTTCTACTTGTACTATGTTTCAGAAAGATGGAATATCCTTTATTGTCTCGGAAACTATATCATCAGCAGACCTACAGCAAATTGAAATAGGTCTTTCTGAGTCCCATCAACAAGTCATTCCCAGACTTGAGCAGGGGTTAATTGTCCTTGTCCGTACAAATGACAATCAACTTATAGCAGGACTAAATGCAAGTACTTATTGGCAGTGGTTAAATATTCGCCATCTTTGGGTAAGTAAGCTTTTTCGAGAACAAGGTATTGGCAGACAAATAATCAACTTAGCTGAAGCCGAAGCTTTAAACCGTGGTTGTCACTCCAGCTTTGTTAATACCTTTAGTTTTCAAGCTCAAGGGTTTTATAAGAAACTGGGTTACGAAGTCTTTGGTGTTTTAGAAGACTTTCCACCAGGACATCAGCGTTTATACATGAAAAAATTACTCCGGTTAAGTAAGCAAAGCTAGCTGGGATCATCCGATCGCTTTTCGGATCTAAAGACTCTCAGCCTATCTTTCCCCTTTTGATAGCTTCATTAGTTTTACCTCTACTACCAATTTATTAAGAGCAATTAGGCTTTTCAAAGAGAGGTGTCATAATGTGTTCATTAGCTTATTCTGATAGACAGTTTCGCATTGGCTTGCTAGTACCTGGTGGTAACACAACGTTTGAGCCAGACTTTAGCTCTGCTTTTTCTAGTCAAATTAGCATTCATGCTCATCGTGTCCTAGCTAAAGGTTCTCATAGATATGAGAGTTCTGAATCTATGGATGATATCAATGAAGAAGCAGTTAAAGAAATCGAAAAATTAGCGAGAGCTGAAGTGCATTTTGGAGCATACGGCTTCACGACAGCAACCTTCTATCGCGGGCGAGTTTTCGCCGAACAATTAGAGCAACGTTTTACCCAAGTACTGGGGGTACCCGTTGTTGTGCCTTCTCTTGCCCTATTGGAAGCGTTAGCTTTCCTAAAGGTAAAAAAAATTTCTGTAGTGACCCCTTATCCAGAATGGAACAACCAAACGCTAAAAACATTTTTGAATGACGCGCCTTACGAAATAGTTGCTTTTAAAGGCGATGAACGTCCAAAAGAAGTAGCTCAGAAGAATTACCTTTGGCATCAGTCACCAAAAGAGGCAGCTGCATTCATCAAGGAAGCGTCCCATAAAGATGCAGATGCTATTGTGTTACCATGCACTGCATGGAGAACATTTGAGATAATTGAGGAATTGGAGGCGGATTTAGATATTCCTATAGTTACTGCAAACCAAGCCACGATATGGAGTTTGGCAAGACGCGCTTCTATTGAATATGCACTGCGTCCGCCAGGGACACTGCTATTTTCTAGCTCTAAAAATTTGATTAGCAGTTAAATTCAATTCGGGAAAAGTTGGTGATACTATTCGTTCATCACCTTTAAACTGAGTAATTTGATATTCACCCTCAATCAACTCATAAATAGAAATAGTTGGTTGTTTGGGATTACCAATAAATCTTTTACCACCATAAGCTAAATAATCAACAATCCAGTATTCAGCTACGCCAATATCTTCATAATCATTAACTTTAGTTGAATAGTCAACTTTCCAATTAGTACTGACAACTTCTATAATTAAAGGGATTGATGCGCTTTGAGTTACTGTAGAGGTTTTTTCCCATAACGGCTCATTTTCCAAATGAGGGAGATTCAACACTAGAATATCTGGGTGATAAGCTGATTCAGCGCCTGGTGGTTTAATTAAAACGGTTTTAGATATTGCATAGGTTAGATTTAAGCGAAAGCATTCAGCTGCGATGATAGTATTCAGGAAGCAAACAATATATTCATGACCTCCTAGCGGTGGATTCATTTCGACAATTATCCCATTATGTAACTCGTGGCGGGTTCCTTCTGGTTTCCACTCTATGAACTCTGAAAAAGTCATTGTCTTTGGTAAGGCTTGAACTAACATAAAATTTACTTACCTTCGTCTATTGTGAACGAATCCCCACGTTCAATACGGTTCGGATAATCTAAAAAAGGGTATTTTTATGAAAATGGAATAGCTGAAAGTTCGTAGTTGCGCTTCAGCGCTATTTACATATATTGCGCTTCAGCGCAACTACGGACTCAACCGGATGAAATGATCTAGGATTAAGCTAGATTTTTGGCAGCAAAGTCCCAATTAGCCAAATTATCCAAGAAATTTTTGATGAATGCTGGACGAGCGTTTCTGTAATCGATGTAGTAGGCGTGTTCCCAAACATCTAGAGTCAGCAGAGGTTTTTGTCCATGGACTAAGGGATTTTCCGCGTTTGCTGTTTTGGTTACTTCCAATTTACCGTTATGCTCAACTAACCAAGCCCAACCACTACCAAATTGCGTAGTAGCAGCAGTAGTGAACGCTTCTTTGAACTTATCAAAACTACCAAAATCCCGATCAATCTTAGCAGCCAAATCACCTGTGGGAGTACCACCACCTGCTGGCTTCAGAGAATTCCAGAAGAAAGTATGGTTCCAAACTTGAGCCGCGTTGTTAAAGATACCAGCTTTTGTTTTATCTTTAAATGAAGCATGGATTACTTCAACCAAAGACTGATCAGCTAATTCCGTATCCTTAGTCAGATTGTTAAGATTAGTTACATAAGCCGCATGATGCTTACCATAATGGTATTCAAAGGTTTCACCCTTCATGCCATATGCTTCTAAAGCATTAAAGTCGTAAGGTAGGGGGTCTTGTTGGAATGCCATTTTGTCAAATCCTCTCTTTAACTGTTTTCTAGTTGAAAGCTATTGCAAAGGTTGCAGAAGTTACAGAATTTTGGTTAAGAAATTTTATATCCTTAATTATCAGAACATAAAACTTAACATTGTCATTTTACTATCTTCAGGCGAGAATAGCGCAAAAAAACACGCATATCCTCAGGATTTTTTTTGCGCGATCGCCCGAATTTCAGGTAAAAATATAAGAAAGATTACTCTATAAGAGTTCTCTCTTAAAGGGGTATTTTAGCAGGAGAATTTTCCCCATGTTGGCATATGTCCTAGCTTTAGTAGTTGGAATTGGAAGTTTAGCCATTTACTTAGCAGCTTTCCTTTTTCCAGAAATCCACCGTAAGAATGATTTTATCTGGAGCGGCATAGGGCTATTTTACGCTCTAGTGCTATTGGTTTTTGCCCCAATTATTATGGGAGGGCTTTTGCTGGGTCATTTAGCAAGTGTGGCGCTGTTGGTTTGGTTTGGTTGGCAAACTTTGTCATTACGGAGACAATTAACACCAGAAGCGCAAAGAACACCCATACCCACCCTAGAGTTAATCAAAATCACCATACAAGATACCGTACAAAGACAAATATCCCAGATATCTGTATCACAACGTCTGAGCCAGTTTACAGATGTAGCGGTTAATCTTTTCGAGAACCTAAAAAACTGGGTACAGCAGACCTTTAACCAAACTTTTAGTAAACAATCAGCACCCGTAACTCCAAGCACTGCAAAAGAACCTGTCGAAGATATTACTTCTATAGTACAGCAAGGGAGTGGAATAGAAACTGAAGTCATCCCAGAATTAAACCCAACCACACAGATTACGGAAATCGAGGCAGATGTGGTGCTCCCAGTTGAAGTAGTAGAAACAGTTGAAATAACAGTCGAAACAGTTGGAGCAGAAGTCCAAATAGATACATCAGTGACTACTTCAATCGGTGTTTTGAGCGAACAAACAGCAGTCAAGAATCTATCCGAGGAAACCTTAAATCAGTTTGAGGAAGGTAGTACAGAAAATTCTCATAGTTCTCATAATTCTCATATAAATTAGGAAGACGACCTATTGTTTCCCCTATACGATCAGAACTCCACACGTACCAATCCATATTTGACCTATGGTTTGATTGGGATAAATGTTTTAGTATTTTTGCACGAAATACACTTGTCTAATGAACAATTAGAACAGTTTATTAATGACTATGCTGTGATTCCCAGATATTTAACTACGAACTTTGCTACAGCATGGACCACCTTATTCACATCGCAATTTCTTCATGGTGGTTGGTTGCATTTAATGTCAAATATGCTCTATCTTTGGGTATTTGGTAAAAGTATTGAAGACCGTTTAGGACATTTTAAATATCTAATTTTCTATTTATCTTGTGGTGCTTTAGCTGCTTTATGTCAATATTATTTTATGGGGATTTATTCTTCTATCCCTTCTTTGGGCGCAAGTGGGGCGATCGCCGGTATTTTAGGAGCCTATATTATTTGGTTCCCTCAAGCCAGAATTAAGAGCTTGCTTTTTTTGGGTTTCTTCATCACCATGATCAATATTCCCGCCCTTTATTTAATTGGACTGTTCTTTGTCGAGAATCTGCTATCTGGTTTTGCTAGTCTGAGCGCAACAGCGAAAATGACTGGGGAAGCAGGAGGAATAGCCTATTGGGCGCATATTGGTGGATTTATATTTGGTATGGTTTTAGCTCCTCTTCTCAATTCGTTGAATTGGGATGAATAGACTAGACTAATAGGCTAAACTATTTCATCATCGCCCCCACAGGTACTTCCGCAGATTCTTCCTCTTTTGCTAGTTCTGCAGTGTCTGATATTGTGATGGGTGATTCTAATGGTAAACCTGTCATCGATTCAGGGATTGGAACTGCTATATCCTCAGCATTAATAATCGCTCCTAAAAGTCCTAATTCAGCTTCTACCAGTTGATCTATCGTTTCACCCAATAGAGCCTCCTTAGTATAAAGAGGACGTGTGACTAAAATCATCCCATCACTATAAGGTTGGATTAAGTAGGTGTCGTTAGATGAAGTTAGTGGCTGAGTATCTAGAATAACTAAGTCGAAGCGCTCACGCGCATCTGCCATCAGCCGTCGAATCTCACTGGACTCTATAATAGCAGCAGATTGTGATAATGCTCCTGGGCTGGGAATAATATATAGATTTTCTACATCCGGTACTAAATGGATACAGTCACTCAAACTAGCATAATAAAGTAAAGGTTCAAGGGTAGCATCCAAGTTGGGACTGACTTTCAGGGATGCTGCGCCAGAAGGCGATCGCAAATCTAGTTCAATAATTAAAGTCCTTTTACCAGCTCTGGCTGATGCGATCCCCAAATTATAAGCACTAACTGTCTTACCCTCCTGATGCCCAACACTGGTAATCAGTATCACCTTCAAATTTTTGCCATGAATTCGCCGTAAATTACTGCGGAACAGTTCATAAAATTCTAAATAGGGAGAAGATAATGAGGCGATCGTGGGTAGTCCACCTGCATCCAAATTATCTACAGACATGAATGGTAATTCTCCCAACAACTGTATTTCCCGCTGCTTCAGACTAGCACGGATATCCTCATAAGTTTTGAAGATACCCTCCATCGATCCCATAAAGAAGATAATTCCCGCCCCAATCCCTGCACCCAAAACACTACCTATAGCCAAAGTTACGACTGGGCTAGTTGATTTGACAACATCAACCTTCACAGAAGGTGCTTTAGCAATATTCAAACTACTCACAGTTTCAGCTTCCGCCGCTTTTACATCTGTTAGCTTGGCTTCTATTTCATCGTAGATAGCTTTTTTCAAGGCCACTACCTGTTCTAAACGCGATCGCTCCAACTGCTTATTTGGAATCGCCGAGTATTCCTTGCGTAACTTATCTTCTTGTCTAATTTGTTGGTTTAGTTGTTCTTGCAATGTCTCTCGCTGAGTCTGCAAAGTCACTAATTGGTTCGCCAAAGCTTGTCTTGTCGGGTCTAAGCTACTTTGAGTCCGAATCCCTGCTATATTATCACGTATAGGAGATGCTAGACCCCCACCGCCCAAAACTTCTGTGGCGCGTTTTTGCAACAACTCTTCCGCAGATTGTTTTTGGCGACGCAATTGAACCATTGTCGGGTGTTCAGGTCGTAAATCTTTCTGGAGTAGAGTAATTTGTGACTCGGTTTGATAAATTTGGGTACGCAAATTAGCAATGATGGGGTCAGCACTTAAAGCAGAAGAAACATAAGCTTGAGCGACAGTCAAACCCAATTTATTCTGTAAACTGCGAATTTGAGCTTCAATTCCCGCAATAGTTAAACTAATTTGGCGTTGTTGATTTTGGCTGAGGGTAATCCCACTCAACAAACTACCATTTTCGGCGACCAAAATAGCAGGTCTTTCCCGGCGATCGTACTCCTCTAGATTCTTCTCCGCAATTTGTAGTTCAGTTTTAGCCTGTGGTAACAGATGGTTAATTTTTTCAATGATTGCTTTTAATCGCCCAGTATTAACATTTTGACTCAGCTGAACCATAGTTTGCATCATTTCTTGCAGTACATGTTTAATAATATTAGGATCACTATCCTTGTACTCAAGTCCGATTATATTCGTCTCTAGTTCTCCAGCCTTATTTTTTTTCGGCAGATTCAGAGATATATTTAAAGCCAAAGTTTTGGGACTAAGATTAAGTTTCTTCGCTACCGGTTCAATGACTTGTGCTGATAGCAAAAATTCCTCCTTCAATTCCTTACCCTGCTGCTGAATTTCTGTACCAGTCTTAGAGAAAGAAACTGAATCACTAGTATAAGTAAGTTGAGAATCTCCCACAAAACTTGGTGTAGGCTCTGGTTCTGCAGCGACAATTGTTGCACCAGCCACAGCAAGAGCAAAACTGGCTAGTCCAAACCATTTGTATTTCTGAAAAGATATAAGATAGCCTTTAACTATGGGCGGTGTCATAAGTAATTAATTTTACGAATTTTACGAATTATGTTGGTTGATGTTGATTTACTTGTTCGTAGTCGAGCCACCGAGAATTCCACTACCAAAATTTTGAAAAAAGTTGCTAAATGACTGAATATTGAAAAAAGGTTGGGTAATAGTGTTCAATAAATTAGTCAACTGGCCAATCAGGTTACGTCCAACTACAACGACATCATTGTCCTGTAATGGCACATTTTGGGAGATATCGCCCGCCAATGCTCTTTTTGCATCAAGTTTTTGGGTAACAGCTTTTCCTCGTTCAGGGTCAAAGCGAACTAGTGCTACACTATGGAGGTTAGCCGTATCCAAACTCACACCATTCAAAGCATCAAGAAAATTACTCCCATTAGGGAGCGTTTGTGTAATAATTCCCCCAGCTGCATAGTTTAACACCCGAACTTTAATCTGTGATATCGCCAAAGAAGAATGCGACACTAAATTGCGGTCATAACCACTATCATTACCAATATCTCTCCGAGGTATAACGATCGCATCACCGTCTTGTAACCGCAAATTAGGTGGTGAGTTACCGTTTTGTAAAGCTGTATACAGGTCAATATTCTGAGAAATTATAGAGCCATCGGTTAATTTCCGCCGGATTAACACTTTACGCAAATCGGCTGCTAAAGTTGTACCACCAGCTAAAGGTAATATTTCAGTAATCCGGGGCATGGAAGAACCACCACCATAAATTCCTGGTCGCAAAACTTCCCCAGTAATAATAATTTGGACTGGACGTGGTAAAGCCAGAGACACTTGGACAACTGGATTGGGTAAAACATTACTGAGAGCTAGGCGGATATTTTCTTGGGCTTGTTCTATAGTCAAACCTTTAAGGGGTATTTTACCTACTTGGGGGATAAGTACATTCCCATCTAGAGGGATAAGAGCTTGGAAACTTAAATCTTGGCGCTGTCCTGTCAGCGCTAAGGAAACTTTAGGTTGGACTACATAACGGTCTAGACCGAAGCGAATTTTTTCCCGTGCTGCTTCCAAGGTTAAACCTTTCAAGAACACAGAACCCAGTAAAGGTACAACAATATTACCCTCAGGATTAATTACAGCTTGAAAATTTAGGTCAGAAAACCTTTGCACTGTGACAGCAATACTATCCCCTATACCCAGATAATAGGCTCCAGGAGGTCTTTGGACGACGACACTAATGGAATCCCCTGTATTTAAGAGATAACGATTGAACTCTGGAGAGATTTGATCGCTTGGGTTCGATTCAGAATTGGGTAAAGGTGCTGGTATTTGTGCCGGAGATTTCTGGTTATATGGTAAATTTTGAGCTATTACAGTTTGCGTACCCGCAATGAAACTAGCCCCTACTTGGATAGTAACAAGACTTAGAATACTCAATAGATGCTGATAGGAGCTATTTGTTTTAAACATTTTACGCTAGGTAATATCTGCTTTTGTAACACTGTTTTTCTAGTCCTGATTCATATTCTAAAATATCAACTATTGCTACAGGAGCAGAAAACAGGAAAATTAACTCATTCAACTTGTAAAGATATTTGTGCAAAATCTCAAAAACCCGCTTTGACTATTTCTACTTGGACTATTTCTCCCAAAGAGCGAGCTAATGTCCAGTAATCTTCCACTTGTCCGAGAGGCTCCATAGGTATGAGAATACTTACAGCTACCCAGGGAACGCGTTGCTGTCGCCATTGTGCTATTTGATCTGCTATAAACCAATTCCCAGGAGATATATCTCCCAGATTCGGCATCGCATACCACTGTAAAACGGCAAAGGTATTTTGTTGCGTGGTGCCACGAAAGAACCTAGCCTTAACCTGATATGGCTTGTGGGAATTAATTAAATCCAACTGTTTTACGGTAAAGTCGGCCACACGAAATTGAGATATTTGCCAATTCCGCCAGAGAGAATTCGCCCAACCATCAATATCTGTCCATTCTACTTCCGGCTGGTCTGTTGGTCCATTTTGTGGTAGTAAAAGCAACACAGCTTTGACCTGTGAACCTTGCTGCTGAATTTTTTGTACAGACCATTGGTGTTCACCAATTTCTTGCACATTTTGCTCTTTGGTGGGCCATCCGGGGAGAGTTAGCCCTTGATGGCGAATTTGCTTTAATTTCTTCAAGCTGATTACAGCTGGCGGCTCTTGCCATTTCCAATGTCCTCCCAAATATCCTGGGATAGTCCCGACTCCTAAGAGCAAGATTAAGCCTAAAATTGCTATTATCCGCGTTAATAGTTGTTGATGATGCCAGGAAATCATTTGACTTCTGACTCCTGATTCCTGCTATGATCACTCATCCAATTCAATAAAGGCATCAGTAGTAATAGTACAGAGGCAGAGTAAAGGTCCCCACCCCAACCTGCATGTAGCCAAGCAAAAGCCTGATCTTGTCCTGTGCCATGGAAATAACTAAGTAAAGTATTGCGAATTATATTAGAAATTATACTAACAATTATGGTGGCAGATAAGAAGTAAATTTTTATTTGGCGTGAGGATAGCGTATCTGTCCAATAAAGTAGGATTAAACTAACATAAATAGAGGTAAACAGCATTTTTAAACCTGCACAGTAAGGAGCAACTTCTACAATTCTGCCATTTATGTATATATTAATTCCATATACAGTCACATCCATCCCCAACTGATTCAGGATAAAGCCTACTGTGTTGGCAATAAAACTTTGAAGAGGAAATGTATAAGGAGCTACTATATAAGGTGCTGCTGTTGGCGTTGCCAATAATACTAGTAGCAGTGCGAACCCCTGCAATTTAAATCCTACTGTACCTTTGAACCATAAACATAGTCCTGTGAGGATGGTGGGTAATGAAAGATTGACCCATTCGGCAACACCACTTAAGTAAAAAACTCCCCCTAAGAATAACAACAAACCACCTAAAGGATGAGGTCTATTTGGTAGACGATGCCATTTTTTCCGATTTAGCCAAGCAACATAGCTAGCAAAAGGTAGACCTATAATCCCATGGCTGAAGTATTCATGCTCCGTACTAATGTTTTTGTGTAGCCAGCCGTCTACCCAATGCAGTAGTATGGGCGCATAAAGTAACAACAAAACACCTAAGATACTTAAGTCTAATATCTGCACGAAGTTATTTTTTGGGGAATTTTGCGGTATTTCCATGAAGCACCATTTGAATCAGTCGTTGGCAATTACTTGGTTATTTACTTGACTAGCGCAGGCTGATGCGATAGTATTCACAACTTCTTGGACTTGGGAATTTGTTAACCCAGGATACATAGGTAGGGAAAGAACCTGCTCGGCCAATTTTTCTGATTGGGGAAAATCTCCTTGTTGATAACCTAAGTTCCTAAATCCTGGCTGGAGATGGCAGGGAATGGGGTAATGGATACCTGTTTGAATTCCTGCTTCTGTGAGTTTTGCTTGAATTTTTTGACGGGTGATACCGGAAGTATCAGCAATTTTGATCACATAGAGATGATAAACGTGCCCTGCACTACTTTGGTTTTGTATGGGTATAATCCCAGACGATACTAAGTATGATAACTCAGAATCATACTGCTGGGCAATAGCAAAGCGATCGCTATTCCAATGCGATAAGTAAGGTAGTTTATGATTTAAGATAGTTGCTTGTAAAGTATCTAACCGACTATTAGTACCATAATCAGTATGGACATACTTTTGAGTCGCCCCGTAATTACGTAAGCGGCGCATTTTTGCAGCAATATCTGGATCTTTGGTTACCAACATACCACCATCACCAAAAGCACCTAGATTTTTACTAGGATAAAAACTAAATGCTGCTGCTATGCCTACTCCTCCAGCCCGACAGCCTTCTTTTTCGGCTGCATGTGCTTGAGCCGCATCTTCAAAAATCAGCACCTTATGGGTACGGGCGAAATCCCATAGTTTGCTTGGTGATACCATTTGACCGTACAAATGCACAGGAATAATAGCTTTGGTTTGAGGTGTAACGGCTGATTGTGCTGCTTTTAAATCTATTAAAGCAGTATCAGGATCGCAATCGACTAAAATTGGTTTAGCCCCAGATCGGAGTACGCCAATGAGTGTGGCGATAAAAGTATTTGCTGGTAAAATTACTTCATCACCAGCACCAATGTTGCTAGCTTGTAAACCAAGAGTAATGGCATCGGTTCCTGATGCTACACCAATCCCATATTCAGTACCACACATCCTCGCAAAAGCCAGCTCAAAATCTGACACCGCTTGCCCTAAAATAAAATCTCCTTTTGTCAAAACATCTTGCATAGCTATTTGTAATTTCGTTTCCAGCGGCTGATGTTGCAAATTTAGGTCTACAAAGGGAATTTTTACGTTCATAATTATGCCTTTTCATCCATTTTCAAAAACAAAACATGCATCTAATTTAACTAAGTCATCATTTACAGAATCAGTTTACAGACATGGATTTGCGGAAAATAACAACAAACTGAGGAGATTCAGTGTAAAAATTAGCGAATGCGGGCAGTTCTAGATGGGAAATAGGATAGGAGCGGTAGTGATAAAAATTACATCATTGATTAAATTGATTAATTATTAAGGTGGTAGTGGCAATGATAGAGCCTGAACATAGATTATTTGCCCCATCAGATAATGAGGATTCTGTTGCAGCGACAAGAGAACAGCAACGGCTACAAGCATTATCGGAATTGGGTTTGCGGCGATTGGAAACAGTAGCAATTTTTGAAGAAGCTACACAAACGGCGGCGCATTTTTTAGCAGCAGAAATTTCTATATTGGGATTTATCGACCAAGAGACTCATTGGTTTAAATCATCAGTAGGTCTATCTAGATTAGGACTGATGAATGATCTAGCCCAAAGTCGGTATCTATTACGTGGGGAATCATTTTGCACTCAAGTTGTGGAAAATGTGCGTGTATTAGTCATAAACGATACTAGCGATCCTATCCATTCCCCTATATCTAACAGTAAATTAGTCCAAATTTATGGCATTCGTTGTTATTTAGGAGCACCATTATTGGATGCTAGGGGAATTTGTTTAGGTTCTTTGGCAGTAATGGACCGTAAACCGCGCCATTTTACCGATAGAGATATCGAGTTTTTGCAAATAATTGCTCGTTGGAGCATGAGTGAGTTTGAGCGAGATCTATTGTTACAGCAACAGGCAGAACCGCAAATAGCTAGAAGTACAAAAAGCTACTCGGCAAATACGGAATATACAGTTGACTTGAAAATCTCTCCACCTATGGGAGAAGTCAGCGCTGACTTTACCAAGCAAATCAAACTAGAACTTCTGCGTCAACTAACTCAAGAATTGCGCACTCCTTTGACATCTGTTTTGGGTATGGCTAGTGTTCTGGGGAGAGAAATTTATGGACCTTTAACGACTAAACAGCGTGAATATCTGGAAATTATCCAACATAGTGGACGTTATTTACTTTCTTTAGTGAATGAAATTACTGAGTTGGGGTCGATGAATGGCAACATAAATGCACTAGATATAACGCCTGTAGATATTGAAATGTTATGTCAACAAGCAATAAAGACTTTAGAAGATGTAGCTAGTCGCCGCGAACAAGATATTCGTCTCTCCATAGAGCCAGGTTACAACCGGATTTTGCCTTTAGATAAAGACAAAGTGCGCCAAATTATCTACCATTTACTATTTAGTGTGATTCAGCTTTCTCCTACAGGTAGTATTGTGCGAATACATGTCTCTTTTAAAGACAACGGACTCTGTATTGCTGTATGGGTTTCTCATCCTTGGTTAGGAGATGGTATTACTGAAGTGGATTCTTATTTTCACTCTAAATCTTTGCCTATGTTAGAAATAACTGGTGACTGGATAAAATCTAACCCACATCTCCATAATCAAGCTGTGCTATCTACAATATTTAATCAATCTAATCAATCTATTGATTTAAATGACAATGAACCAAGTGATTTTCTGGACAATTCCATTCAGACATCTTATAATTTACCCCGAGAAAAACTCGGTTTGGTACTTAGCTGTCAGTTGGCAGAATTACATGGTGGACAAATTTCAATTCAAGGTTCATTAGAATCTGGCTATCGTTATTTACTCTCTCTACCGCAGCAATTAGCTACTCCCTCAGAGGTAATAACGGATATTTCTTAATCAGGAATCACAACATTTTTTTATGAACTTATTTTGGCAGAGATTGACTTTATCGTATTTACCACTGAAAGATTATCTAACTAGTAGTTATTTACATCAATCCCTAGTAGGAAGTTTGCGCTCTTGGAGGCAAACAAGTATTTTGTTCCAGTGGGGGGATGCGATCGCCGCTATTCTACTTAGTCTCGTCTATGGTTTAGCACCATTTGTCCCCAGCACATTGATTGCAGTATTAATTATAGCTTGTGGAGGATTCTGGCTACTGCTAACTTTATCCGAGGGGACAACGGATGTAGATAATGCATCAGTCACTCCTATTCACTTTCTGGTATTACTTTATTGGGTAATTGCAGCCATAGCTACAGCCTTATCGCCAGTCAAAAAAGCGGCGATCGCGGATCTGTTTCCTCTGACACTGTATTTGCTGCTGTTTATTCTTGGCGCTAGAGTTCTGAGAATCCAACGTTTTCGGGATTGGATGATTATCTTTTATCTACATATATCACTTATCGTCAGTGTATATGGTATCCGACAATGGTTTTTTGGAGCAGAAGCACTAGCCACTTGGGTTGACCCAGAGTCACCACTATCTAAAACTACAAGGGTTTACAGCTATTTAAACAATCCCAATTTGCTAGCGGGATATCTGATACCAGCAGTAGTTTTCAGTTTAGTTGCCCTCTTTGTATGGAAAAGTTGGCTACAGAAAGCATTAGCCGCAACTATGTTGACCGTGAATACAGCTTGTCTGGTACTGACTTTTAGTCGTGGTGGTTGGATTGGTCTATCTGTGGCGATTTTAATCGTGATGACATTGCTAGTTTATTGGTGGAGTAGGTCAATGTCATCTTTTTGGCGAACTTGGTCAATACCTATTCTTGTCGGAGGTTTAGTGGGTGTATTGGCCTTAGCTGTAATTTTCATAGAACCGATAAATATCCGCTTCGTGAGTATTTTTGCCAACCGGAGTGATAGTAGTAATAATTTTCGCCGCAATGTCTGGGATGCTGTGCGACAAATGATCCACGATCGCCCTATTTTGGGTATTGGACCGGGACATAATGCTTTTAATCAGGTCTACCCCGCTTATCAACTACCTCGTTATAGCGCTCTGAGCGCTTATTCTGTTTTTCTCGAAACAGCGGTAGAAACAGGTTTTATCGGGTTAGCTGGCTTTCTGTGGTTAGTAATTGTGACTGTGAATTCAGCTTTTACACAAATGTACCGATTACAAAAATCTGACAATAAACAGGGATTATGGTTGATTGCGGCGATCGCTACCCTGGGTGGAATTCTCGCCCATGGGACAGTAGATACTGTTTTATATCGTCCTGAAGTCTATACTCTCTGGTGGCTGTTATTAGCTTTAGTTGCTAGCTATTGGACGCCTCAAAGAGTTATCCGTAACTAATAGCTTTTCATGGCTCGCTGCATATCCCGCTGGTCTTGGCGTCGTTTTAAGCTTTCTCGCTTATCATGCAGCTTTTTGCCCTTTCCTAAGGCAATAATTACTTTTACCCAGCCGCGTTTGAGATACATTTTCAAGGGAACTACTGTTAAACCCTCTTGTTGTACCTTCCCAATCAGCTTGCGAATTTCCTGACGATGCAGTAATAATTTACGTGTGCGACGGGGTTCATGGTTAAAATACTGACCACTTGCATTGTAGGGAGAAATATGCACGTTGATTAGCCAAACTTCACCATCACGGATCAACCCATAGCCATCTTGGAGGTTGACTTTTCCCGCACGGATTGACTTGACCTCGGTTCCGGTTAATTGAATCCCTACTTCATAGGTTTCCAATATCTCATACAAGAATCGAGCTTGTCGATTATCACTAATAACTTTATAACCGTCGTTCTTATCGCTCATGGAAGATTTAATCGGGTTTCAGGTGTTGGGAGGAATGGGTTTGAGGTGTTAGTTTCTTAATTGTAGGCTTTTTTTGCATCAGGATGGCAGAACTTGCGTGAAATCAAATTACTGGCGATGATTGTGAATACTTCTTAAGAATTTAAGATTTTCTTTATAAATCATTCTCTGAGCAGTCATTAATAGATCATCTTGGCATAGGATGAATAAACGTCATCCAAAAAACTCGGCAGAATATTATTGCTTGTATTTTTTGATAGCATCTATGGCTAAAAATCACTTAGATCAAAAACTAGTTAAAAAAATATCGGGGTTTACTGTCTATGTCTTTGACTATTCTTATAGTCGATGACGATCTAGGTACTCGTCTATCCATTGGCGACTATCTGGAACTGTCTGGCTACAACATAATCACTGCTGATGATGGACATGAAGGCTTGATGATGTTTGAAGAGCATCATCCTGATTTAATTGTTACGGATATTATTATGCCACAAATGAATGGGTATGAGTTAGTCCGTCGAGTCAGACAACAATTTGCTTTTAGATTACTACCGATTATCTTACTCACAGCGAGAAACAAAATCCAGGAGAGGATTTTGGGCTATCAATCAGGTTGCGATTTATATTTACCTAAGCCTTTTCAGCTTGAAGAGATATCTGCTGCTATCAGTAACTTGCTAGAGCGATCGCAAATCATCCAATCTGAATGCAGCTTTTCTCGTCCAGAGAATTTAGGACTTGTTGACCGTAGCAGGTCAATTGTTATGGGTAATACTGGAGCAACACATAGGCTAAATACCCAAATGATAGAGTCTCTAACTACCAGAGAGCAAGAAGTGTTAGTCTTGCTGACCCATGGTTTATCTAATGCTGAAATAGGATTAAAAATACATCTCAGTCCCAGAACAGTAGAGAAATATGTCAGCAATTTATTGCGCAAAACCTCTACTAGCAACCGAGCTGAACTAGTGCGATTTGCGATTAAGCACAATCTAGTTGATTGACGTATTTTAGTAGTCCAATACATGCATCAGTGAGTAATTCAATCACTTGATTAAATCCCTCTGTACCACCATAATAAGGGTCAGGTACTTCTTTTAAGTCGTATTTATCGCAAAAGTCGCACATCAGGCGAACTTTATGGTGATACTCTCCAGATGGGTCTGTAGATAAAATATCTTCATAGTTATGTAGATCCATCGCTAGAATTAAATCAAACTGTTGAAAATCCGATTTTTGCAACTGACGCGCTCGACCGCGCAACTCAATCCCCAATTTTGCGGTTGCTGCTTGACTCATGCGTCGATCTGGTGGACTACCAATATGGTAACTAGATGTACCGGCGGAGTCGCAAGATATTTTGGCACTTAAGCCAGCTTGCTCAATCAGATGATTCATGATATTTTCCGCTGATGGAGAGCGGCAAATATTACCAAGACATACAAATAGAAGTTTGTAGGACATAAAGAAGATAGGGTGTGGAGTGTAGGGTGTAGGCTGGAAAGATAATAAATAAGTAAGTTACTTTCATGAGATTAACAACATAATATTACTCATCTATCATTAATTTAGGTTAATGAGTGTTTAATCTAACCCTACACCCTACACCCTACACCCTACACCCTAATTCTCTAATTCTCTAAAATCCTGGTAATTCTAGTCCACTAGTTAAATCTTCCATGCGTTCTCGCATTTTGGTAGTGGATTTTGTGTAAGCATCTTTCATCGCCACTGTGATTAGGTCAGAAAGAACTTCAGCACCTTCTCCTAAAGCATCTGGAGAAATTTCTACTCGCAATGGTTCTTGATTACCACTCACAACCACCTTGATGAGTCCGTTACCAGACTCTCCCTGGATTTCCATTTGCTCTAATTCTTCTTGGAGTTGTCTGGCTCCTTCTTGTACTTGCTGTGCTTTTTTAAAAGCTTCAGCTAGTTCTTTCATTTTTCCTAAGCCAAAGCCGAATCCTTGTCCTTTTCCTGTCATAGTTTGCTTACCTGCTGGTGCTTTGAATAACAAATCAAATTCAATTATAGATGTGGTTGGTAATTTACCTATGTGGTTTACCCAACAGTCTGAAAGTCGCCAATCATTTTTACTTCTGGTTCTAACCAAATAGACCAATGTTCTTGTACTCTATCCTGAATATGGCGAATCAGACAAAAAATATCATTAGCTTTAGCTCCACCACGATTAACAATAAAGTTAGCATGGAGATATGCTACCTGTGCTCCACCAATTTGATAACCTTTTAGTCCAGTTTGCTCAATCAACCACCCAGCAGAGTATGGTTTGGGATTACGAAATACACTACCACAACTAGGAAAGTTGTAAGGTTGGGTAGTTAACCTATGTTGCTTGTGTTCCTTCGTTGCAGCTAATACCCTGGCTGGATCGTGACCAGGTTGGAGTTGGAAAGTAGCTTGGGTGACTATGCGATCGCCCCCTTGGAGTAAGGAGGTGCGGTATTGATAACCCAAATCAATAGGATTCATTTTTTCTATTGTACCATTAGGCAAAAGTACTTGAGCACTCACCAACATATCTGCGATGCAGGCATTATGTGCTCCAGCATTCATTACCACAGCACCGCCCACAGTTCCAGGAATACCCACAGCCCATTCCAAGCCTGACCACCCCAGTTCTGCTGCTTCTCCCGCCAAATTAGGAATAGATTCTCCGGCTGAGGCAGTTAATTGACCAGTTTCTGCGTCAAAGTGTCTAGAACGGATGTGGCGAGTTGAGACAACTAAACCTTGTATACCTTGATCGCTGACCAGCAAATTAGAACCAGCACCTAATATGGTTAATTTTAAATTCTGTTCTTTAGCGTACTGAATACTTGCTTGTAATGCGGTGATATCTCGTGGAGCAGTATACCATTGAGCGGCTCCTCCAACTCTATAGGAAGTAAAGGCTGATAGGTAGGCTTGAGACTTGATTTCACAATTAGTACCTGGTAAGTAACTCAACTCACTATGGACCGGATGATTTTTTTCTGGTTGCTGTGGAGTCAAATCAGAAATTTTGCAGAGGTTGCCAACTGCCTGGGAGATGATCATTTTTATTTCAGTTTGTGAAGTTTTAGATTGCTTTTTCACCGTAAATATACGGTAATACAATTAACTTTGGAGAATAAATGCTAGATCAGGATTTGACGGGAGCAACACAACAACCTAGCAAGTTAGTCAACTTTAGGATGTGGCTTGAGCTGGTTGGCTCATTGTGGCAATAATTTCTGGAATTATCTGATTTAAGTTGCCTGCTCCTAAAAACAACGCTAAGTCACCTGCGCGTAGGGTTTGCAGCAAGAAATCATTTACGGCAGACAACGTTGGCTGGTATACTACTGGTATGTCCTGTTGACTAATCGCAATTGCTAGCTGCTCTCCACTAACTTGCCCTAAATTGAGTTCCCCGGCGCTATAAATATCAGTCAGCACAACTAGATCAGCATGGGCAAACGATTCGGCAAATTCTGCTAAAAAAGTCAAGGTACGACTATAACGATGGGGTTGAAAAATGGCAACAACTCTTTGGTTTGGTCTGGCTTGGAGACGTGCTGCGGCTAATGTCACACGGATCTCGCTGGGGTGGTGAGCATAATCATCAATGAAGGTAATTCCTGCAGCTTCACCTCGATACTCAAAACGGCGTCTTGCACCTTCAAATGAGGCAATACCCTTGGCTATTTCCCCAAATTCTAGTCCCAAGATTCGCCCCACAGCTAATGCTGCTAAGGCATTACTCAGATTATGTCGGCTCAAGAGCTTTAAATTCAATACGCCTAAAGCCTTACCCCTTTCCCAAGCTAATGCTGTAGTCCCATCGGCACGGTAGTCAACATTTGTGACTGTATAGTCCGCATTGGTATCTGGGTATAAGCTATAACTAATCCTTGGCTTTAGGCGATCGCGTACTGTTTGACAATCAATGCTACCCACCAAAACTTTGCAGCCTTGGGCAAACTTTTGGAAAGTTTCCACTACTTCATCTAATGTTCCATAATGGTCGGGATGGTCTAACTCGACATTCGTGATAATACCGATTTCTGGACTGTGCTTAACTAAAGAACCATCCGATTCATCTGCTTCAGCTACCAAATAACGGCTTTGTCCCAAACGAGCGTTTCCTTCCCAAGCATTAACTTCACCGCCCACTAATATAGTTGGATCAAGACCGGCTTGTAATAGCATATAACCAATCATACTACTAGTTGTAGTTTTACCATGAGTCCCGGCTACAGCAACGCTATAATAATCTGCGATTAAAGCAGCTAAAACATCAGAGCGATGTAGAACTGGACAACCCATTTCCAGAGCGGCTTTGTATTCCAAATTATTTGTATTGATCGCCGTCGAACAAATTACTTGGGGTAAAATTGTCTGGTACGGGTAAAATTTTTCTGGTGAATTTAGTAATACTTCATTAGTAGATAACTGTTTCCTGAAAACTTCCAGATTACTTGCTTCTTGTCTACTAAAAATATAGGCTCCCAGAGATTCTAATTTTCTGGTTATGTGGTTCGGACGTAGGTCTGAACCAGAAACGGGTAAATGCCTTTTCAATAAAACATGTGCCAAGGCAGACATTCCAATCCCACCGATCCCTATGGAATGAAAAGGTCTACCACTAAAATCTATAAAATTATTCATTCCCTGCTCCTCTAAAACCGCACCACACCATAATCAAAAATAACACGCGTATCATATCAGGATTTGTTTTTTAACGATACTGCTTTTGTAATACTTTCATAAATGATCAAGGATGAGTTTTCTAATTTGTTTTTGCTGCTGGAGGAATATTTTCTGCTTGTAATAGGATTTACCTATTGGGAAACTGTTCTTATGATTATTCAGCAAATTTTTACTACATCGGGAAATAAATTCTTGTGATTTCAAATACATAATTTGGGGTCGAATTACTGGGTTGACAAGAATTAGGACATGGGGGCGTTACTGAAATCGTTTACAATAGTACATTGGTAGTGCAACCGGAGGTGGAGCTATTCTTGCTCCGCTCTTCTGCTATCAACCAGCAAGCTAAATTTTACCTGATGCAAAAACTGGCAATTTTTGGTGGCGCGTTTGATCCAATCCATTGGGGACATTTACTCATAGCCCAAACGGCTCTGAATCAAGTACCCATAGAAAAAGTAATTTGGCTGCCATCATACAATCCTCATCATAAACAAACTGCTTTATTTGAGCATCGCCTAGCTATGCTGCAATTAGCTGTAAAAGACCACCCAGCATTTACGATTTCCAGGGTAGCAATAGAAGACTCTAAGAAAAACTATGCTATCAATACCCTAATAGAACTAGCATCTACCTATCCAAATACTCATTGGTATTGGATTATAGGCTTAGATGCTTTTCGGAATTTACCTCGTTGGTATCGAGGCTGTGAATTAGCCCAAATGTGTGATTGGTTAATTGCACCTCGACTGCTAGGTGGTGAGACTATAGCTCAAAGTGAGTTAATCTGCAAGCAGGTAGAGCAAGAAATAAAGGCGCGATCTCATACCATAAATTGGCAATTTTTAAGTACACCTTTAGTAGGAGTTTCTTCAAGTTTCATTCGACAAGTTTACAGCCAAGGAGACTCAATCCGTTATTTAGTCCCAGAGTCTGTGAGACTTTATATCACTGCTCATCAACTTTATTCAAGTAATCTGGAATAAATTCTGTGTTTTTTTTCAGATATAACACTTGATAGTTATTAATGCTCCCTCCCTTTGCGATATGATTGGGGTCAACGATATCAACTTATAGGCATAAATACAGAGGGCATAATACTGTGATTAGAGTCGCAATCAACGGTTTTGGGCGCATTGGACGTAACTTTGCGCGTTGTTGGGTCAGGAGAGAAAATAGCAAAATCGACTTAGTAGCAATCAATGATACTTCTGACCCCAGAACGAATGCTCACTTGCTGAGGTATGACTCCATGCTGGGCAGATTAGAGGGTGTTGATATAGGTGCTGATGATAATTCGATTAGCATTAATGGTAAAGTAATCAAATGTACATCTGACCGTAATCCAGAAAATTTACCTTGGAAAGAATGGGAAGTTGATTTAGTAATCGAATCAACTGGCGTTTTCACCAGCAAGGAAGGGGCGCTTAAACATGTGAATGCTGGAGCGAAAAAAGTTCTGATTACAGCACCAGGGAAAAACGAAGATGGAACTTTTGTTTTTGGTGTAAATCATGGCGACTATGACCACAACCAACATCACATTATCAGTAATGCTAGCTGTACTACCAACTGTTTAGCTCCTATCGCCAAAGTATTACATGAAAAATTTGGCATTATTAAAGGCACAATGACTACCACCCATAGCTACACTGGTGACCAACGCCTATTAGATGCTTCTCATCGTGATTTACGTCGGGCTAGAGCAGCAGCTATCAATATTGTACCTACTTCTACAGGAGCTGCAAAAGCAGTAGCTCTAGTTATTCCGGCGCTGAAAGGTAAACTCAATGGTGTGGCTTTGCGCGTACCCACTCCCAATGTTTCTATGGTGGACCTGGTGGTTCAGGTTGAAAAATCAACCCTGACTGAAGAAGTTAACCTAGTTCTCAAAGCTGCATCTGAAGGCGAACTGAAAGGGATTTTAGATTATACTGAATTGCAACTAGTTTCCTCTGATTATCAAGGTACAGATGCTTCCTCAGTAGTTGATGCTAGTTTGACATTAGTTATGGGGGGTGACTTGGTGAAAGTCATGGCTTGGTATGATAACGAGTGGGGCTATAGCCAACGTGTTCTCGATTTAGCAGAATTAGTCGCCGCAAAATGGGTCTAAAGTTTAGCTAATCAGAAATAATAATTGATGATTAACTAATCATTTGATATCGGGCTAAAGTGTTGAAATCCTCGATCAGATTTCAACACTTGCTCAGGAAATAGGTGATTTTTATCCTGCAATATTACCCTTGTGTCCTTTTGAACTTTACCTATAATTGCTATACCTTCACCTAATGGCTGTAACTGCTCTACTAAAGTACAAGCCAAGGTAAATGGTAAGCACAAAACTAACTCAAAGTCTTCACCACCGTATAACATATACTCTAAGGATTTCTCCTCTGTCAACCAGTAACCAAAACCTGGTGGAACGGGAATCTGATCGTAATCAAGCACAGCTCCTACATTACTAGCGTGACAAATTTGTAACACCGCATCTGCTAATCCATCGCTACTGTCCATACCTGCTATATGTACTGGATGAGAAATATTATGAGAAATATTATTTCTGTGTGGAGTAAAAATTTCTTTCAGTATTGGTAATACATCTAAACGAGGTCTGGGACGCTGATGCGCTTTAATCAATGCTTGTTTATCAGCAGAAGATAGACATGCGCCAGCTTCTGGATGTAAGAGTAATTCTAAACCTGCGCGGGATGCTCCATGATAGCCAGTAACAACGATCGCATCTCCCACTTGCGCTCCAGAACGGCGGATAATCAAATCTGAATCAACTTTCCCCAAAGCAGTAATGGCGATAGTAGTTATAGGCGATCGCACAATATCACCCCCAAGAATAGGCGTGTCATATTGTTGTAGACATGCTGTCATTCCTTGGTACAATCGCTCCACCCAATTCACCTCAACATTCCCCGCAAGTCCTAAACCCACAGTTATCCCTAGTGGAGTTGCGCCCATAGCAGCTAAATCCGATAAATTTGCCGCCGCAGCGCGCCAACCAGCATCCTCAGCAGATGTAGTCTGAGGGCTAAAATGCACCCCATCCAGCAGCATATCCGTGGTGATAACTAATGATTTTTCACAGTCTTTTTCACATGCAATTTCCAGCACCGCAGCATCATCGCCAATGATGTCTGGAGGACAAAAGCGGTGCAATTTTTCTAGAAGTCCTGTTTCACCAATATCTTGAACGAGCACGGTAATTAGGGTGTAGGGTGTAGGGTGTAGGGTGTAGGGGGGATACACCCTAGTTGTCGATCAAGTGATTAAATTTTCTTTTCCTTGAATAACCGTCGCGGATTCTATTTTATCTCCTGCTTTCAGTTTATCTAAAACCTCTTTCCCCTCTGTTAAATAGCCAAAAACAGCATAACGACCATCTAAAAGATTACGTCCGGCCGGTGTCAGTTCTGGTTCAAATAGAAAGAAGAACGCTTGAGAAGAACCACCATTAGCTTCACTTTCAGGTCGCGCCATTACCAAAGCACCAAAAGCAGAAAAAGGCAAAACAGGCATATCCAAATAACGTCCAGCGTCTTCCAAAGTAATACCATAAGTTGGCTGTCGATCGCCGGTCGCCAAAATCTCTAGGGGAATTGCTCGATATTTGCCCGTTTCTGGGTCAATAAAACCTACCTCTTCGCCTACTGGGTCGCCAAATTGGAGTACATAGGATTCTTCAGAACGGGTAAATTCTAAACCGTTATAAAAGCCTTTCTCTACCAAATCCACAAAATTACCAGCAGTTACAGGAGCGCTATAACCATCTAAAACTACAGTCAGCTTACCTTTGTTGGTTTGCAATTCCACTGTAGCCCGACCCTTAAGTTGAGGTAAATTACTATATTCGGCTGGAATCTCATAGGGGAATTTCTGGACCATTGATTCTTCCAGCCAAGAAACGAGGTCGAGTACTTTCTCTCTCTTCGATAAAACATCCACTTTACTGCGAGTCTCTACCAATTTTGCCAACTCCGCCACACCAGATTGCAAATCATTAATCCAAGCTTTAGCTTGGGGTTGGCGTTCTGGGGAAACACTTGCTAAAATTTGGGAAGGTTGCGCGAGAATCTGAGATGCTTGGCTAATATCCTGGGAAATCGCTCCCCATCGCTTATTAGCCCGTAGTTGATCTGAGATATCTTCTAACCTCGCTTGTAGTGTTCTTATGGGTTGATTATCGATTGGTAGTGCATTCCGTAATAAAGCTTTAGCATCGGTGATCGCATTCCCTGATGGTAAACTGGGGTTACTAGAGATGCTGGTGCATCCCGCCATGCTCATGCTGAATAATATTGCGATCGGCAATATTATCTGGAAACTTTGTTTCAGCCAGGATTTGAATAGGTTAAACATGAATTTACTCAAATGTAGCATTAAATATTTGATTTATTTGATTTAACAGGGAGTGACCCATCAATAATCTTCCCACATGAGAGAGTTTATGAGCGCTCTTCCTCTGAATTACTGTCAAATTAATCCGCTTGAAGGGTACAATAAATGCCGATTGTCTTCCAAAACTTGCAAGTTTCATGATCTCTAGTAACGACTTTCGACCCGGTGTCTCAATTGTATTAGACGGTTCTGTATGGAGAGTGATTGAGTTTCTCCATGTAAAACCAGGTAAAGGCTCTGCCTTTGTCCGCACTAAATTAAAGAATGTTCAGAGTGGTAATGTGATTGAAAAAACCTTCCGCGCTGGGGAAACAGTACCTCAAGCTAATCTGGAAAAAAGCACAATGCAACATACCTATAAAGAAGGTGATGAATTCGTCTTTATGGATATGGAAACTTATGAAGAAGGTAGATTAAGTGCATCTGAAATTGGCGATCGCGTCAAATACCTTAAAGAAGGTATGGAGGCTAATGTTATCCGGTGGGGTGAGCGAGTACTAGAAGTAGAATTGCCTAACTCCGTGGTTCTGGAAGTGATTCAAACAGATCCAGGAGTAAAAGGTGACACAGCTTCAGGTGGTACTAAACCTGCAATTGTGGAAACGGGTGCAACTGTCATGGTTCCTCTGTTTATTTCTCAGGGTGAGCGTATCAAAATCGATACCAGAGAAGATAAATATTTAGGTAGGGAATGAAATTCATTTAGTACCTCACTCAACTGGAAACTGCTTGATAAATGCTTAATTTACGATTAGGTCGAGGTAAAAAAAACTGTGACATTGGATTTTAACGAAATTCGCCAGCTACTGGTGACTATTGCCCAAACAGATATTGCTGAAGTCACGCTGAAAAGCAATGATTTTGAGTTAACAGTACGTAAGGCTGCGAGTGTAAACTATCATTTATCCTCCTTAGGACAAACAGATAGTTTGGTAAGTCAGCCTCCAACCGCAGGAAGCCAAGCAGTAACCCTTCCTATATTGGAAGTACCCACAAGTCGTGACCATGCGAGTACCAGTTCATCCACCTCGTCAGTTAATTCGCCTGCGACCAAATTAGTCGAAGTTCCGTCACCGATGGTAGGGACTTTTTATCGCGCCCCCGCGCCAGGAGAAGCGCCCTTTGTCCAAGTAGGCGATCGCGTGCGCAGTGGTCAAACAGTCTGTATTATTGAAGCGATGAAACTGATGAATGAAATTGAAGCTGAAGTTTCGGGACAGGTAATGGAAATTCTGCTCCAAAATGGCGAACCTGTAGAATATGGTCAACCTTTAATGAGAATTAACCCTGATTAAGTATTAATCTATAGATGATTTGTAATTCTCGCCTAGAATTCGAGAATTACAAACTATTAGCCGTTCAAAAAACCATCATTAAAGCTGATAGTCATGTTTAAATCTTTCCCTAGTTAAGGGTTGTTGCAGTTCTACGCCTTCTCCACCCAACACATCTAACTGTTTACCATTCACTTCAATAAATACTTTGGACTGAGGACGTAAAGCTGTAGCAGTATAGACCACCTGTCCCAACCGACCCATCATTGAAGTACTACCACCACCAGTAGTAAAATCCTCCGATAAATTAACGTGGACAACATTCCCCTTGACCTTTAATCCTAATAACTTCGTACCTTGAGGAATTGTAGTTGACCCTTGGTCTTTATCAGGTCCAGCTAATAGAGTCTGAAAAGCAGCTTCTAAAGCTTGCTTGGGTTGTTGAGTATTAACTTTTACAGTATCAGGAACTAGCTCAAACTTGGTCCCAGATGGCTTGAGCCAATATATTTGGGTAGTTTGATTAATTTTGCGGGCTGAGGTCTGTGGCTGTTTAGGCGGTTGTTGGAGATTCTGTGAGGGATTGACTGGTACGGGAGAATTGCTAGAGTGCGAACTAAACCAAGCTATACCACCACTGACCGCTATCAATACAGCTGATACAGCTGCTATCATACTGGGAGAAATTCGGTTAGTTCTTTCTTGGTCATTCATATATATAACCTGCGTGACTAAGGCGGAAAGTATTTGTAAAATGTAAGGCTGGATACAAAGACGATCAAGGTGAATCAAGAGTTGCTGAAAGACTAGAGATTCTGTGATTTATCCGGTTCTTACTGCTGGAATTATTTTTGCGGTTTCATTTTCAATTTTAGGTTTAGATTGATTGTCCGTCAGCTGATGTTAGAGTCGCGAGTTGGAGAGATTCCTGCTTTGATCCAGGTTTGGATTGTATCGATCAAGTCGTCTATGGCGACTTCTTGAGTTTTACGGGTAGCTCTTTCTACAACTTCTACTTTACCATTGGCAATCGAGCGCCCAGTCACGACTCGATAAGGAATCCCAATTAAATCAGCGTCTTTAAATTTCACCCCCGCTCGTTCATCTCGGTCATCCAGTAAAGTTTCTACTCCCACTTGTGATAAATCGCTGTACAGTTTTTCGGCGATCGCCATTTGTTTAGGATCATTAATGTTGGGAATCGTAATCATAACTTGATAAGGAGCGATCGCCACTGGCCAAATAATCCCATCTTGGTCATGGGACTGTTCTACAGCCGATTGCGCTAACCGGGACACACCCACACCATAACAACCCATGACTAAAGGTTTTTCCTCACCTTGTTCATTAGTAAAAGTCGCACCCATATTTTCTGAGTACTTTGTCCCTAATTGAAAGATGTGACCTGCTTCTATTCCTCTAGCACTCTTGAGAATTTGCTGGGGGTCGTGAAAGGCGCGATCGCCAGGTCTAGCTTTGCGAATATCCACCACCAAATCTGGCAATTTCAACTGTTGACCCCAATTAGCGCCAACTACATGAAACCCAGATTCATTAGCACCTGTAACAAAATTCTTTAAATCAATTGCAGTTTTGTCTACAAACCGGAGAAACTGGGAATAAACATGATCCCGAACGGCGATATAGTCATCAGCGATATCTGGTCCTATGTAGCCTAAAGGTAAAGATTTTGCTGCCCATGATGCTTGGACATCAGCACTAGGTACAGTTAAAGCAATAATGCTTTTAGCGTCATAATTAGCAGCGATCTTGGTCAACTCATTTTGTAACTTAACTTCATTTACTTCCTGATCCCCACGGATACTAACTAGAACTAATACCGTCACACCATTATTAAAGATTGTCTGATAAAGGATATTTTTGACAACTTGAGTCGGAGAACAAGAGAAAAATGCACACAACTTTTCGATAGTATTTGTTTCTGGAGATGATTTTTTGGCGTAACTAGTAAAAGTGGAAATTTCTACATCAGCCTGTGGAAGAGAAACCGCCTTTTCCACATTAGCCGCATACTTACCATCATCAGTGTAAAGAATTTCATCTTCTCCCGCATCTGCTAACACCATAAATTCTGTCGAACCAGAACCACCAATAGCCCCGGAATCAGCTTCTACAGCGCGGAAAGCTAAACCACAACGCCGGAGCATATTACTGTAGGCTTGATACATATCCTGGTAAGTTTTTTGCAAACTTTCTGGATTAGCGTGGAAAGAATAACCATCCTTCATAATAAATTCCCGTCCCCGCATTAAACCAAACCGAGGACGGATTTCATCCCGGAACTTAGTCTGTAATTGGTATAAATGTAGGGGGAGTTGACGATAAGAACGCACCATATCCCGCGCTATCATGGTAATTACTTCTTCGTGGGTGGGACCTAAACCTAATTGTTGCTCCCGACGGTCGATCAAAGAGAACATGATTCCTTCTGCTTTAGTGTAGGTGTCCCAACGTCCCGATTCTTTCCATAAATCGGCTGGTTGTAATTGAGGTAATAAACATTCTTGTGCGCCTGTAGCGTTCATTTCTTCTCGCACAATTTGGGAAATTTTTTCTAGTACTCGCCATAATAGAGGTAAATAAGCATAAATACCACTTCCAATGCGACGCATATAGCCTGCGCGGAGTAAGAGTTTATGGCTGGGGATTTCCGCATCAGCGGGATCATCCCGTAAAGTAACAAATAACATTTGTGATAATCGCATCGTTTTTTACCTTTGATAGTTGATAGTTAACAGTTAACAATTAAGTTTATTTATGTATCAAGCACAACCACCTTTAGAATTTATCCCGCCAGCATTTAATCCCTTATTTTTAAAATTTTTTCAGGTTCTACTACCAAGTTGGATTCGTTGGCAAACGGCTATTAGCTATATTGAAGCAGACAATGTTTCAGTTTTATTGGATCTATATCAGCAGTTCCAGCAAGGTAAAATCCGCTTGTTATTGGCTTTTCGCCATCCCAAAACAGACGATCCACTCTGTTTAGTTTATTTGCTTTCGCAACTTGTACCCAAATTAGCCAAAGAGAAAAATCTACACATCAAGCAGCCAATTCACGCTCATTTTATCTACGATCGCGGTATACCTCTATGGGCTGGTTCCTATGTTGGGTGGATGTTTTCCCAGTTAGGCGCAACTCCCATTCAACGGGGTAAAGCTGATTGGACTGGTTTACGTTCAGCGCGGGAATTACTACTAAATGGCCAGTTCCCCTTAGCCGCAGCGCCAGAAGGTGCTACTAATGGATTGTCAGAAATTGTCAGTCCTTTGGAGCCGGGTATTGCTCAACTTGGTTTTTGGTGTACGGAAGATTTAGCGAAAGCTGGTCGGTCTGAACAGGTTTTTATTCTTCCAATTGGGTTGAAATACAATTATATAAATCCTCCTTGGAGTGCGATCGCTGACCTATTAGATGGATTAGCAGTGAAAAGCGGGTTATCGCTCAGTTCAGAAAACAAAGAACCTACCTTTGCGACACTCTATCCCCGTTTGTTAAGTCTAGCAGAGCATTTACTTTCAGTCATGGAACGGTTTTATAATCGGTTCTATCATCAAAAACTCCCAGATGAGAAGATCGCCAATGCAGAAATTTTGGACCGCAATGAAGCTTTGGCTCATCGATTACAAGGGGTAATGAATATAGCATTATTCATTGCTGAACAATATTTTGATTTACCATCCAAGGGAAATTGGAGCGATCGCTGTCGGCGCTTGGAACAGGCCGGTTGGAATTATATTTTTCGAGAAGATTTTAAGGATAGCAAATCACTATCTGAGATTGAACGCGCCCTGGGCGATCGTGTAGCAGAAGAAGCTTCCGCACGTATGTGGCATATGCGATTAGTGGAAAGTTTTGTGGCTGTTTCTGGAACCTATATTCGGGAAAAACCCACCGCTGAAAGATTCGCTGAAACTACTTTACTCTTAGGGGATATGTTGAATCGAATTAAAGGGGATAGTCCTTTTCAGAATCGTCCTCAATTGGGAAAACAACGTGTCAAAATTACAGTTGGTACACCAATTTCGGTTACAGAGCGTTATGATGCTTACAAAGCTAGTCGTGGAGGTGCAAGACAAGCAGTTTCAACATTAACTAGTGATTTACAGCAAGCGTTGGAAGAAGGGTGTAGAGAGGGATAAAAGTTTTTTAGCGAGAGTAGACGAGAAGGGCTATAAAATATCAATTTTTACGCAGAAAGTCGTTGAGAAAAATTAATTTGAGACATAACCTGCGCACGTACTGAGTTCGCAGCTTTCTCAGCAATTTCTAATCTGTCAGAATCTGTCAGAATTACCGCAAGTAGTGATTTGAGAGCTTCACGGTTAGATATGAACTCTTCACCGTATAAATCATCCTGCAAGAGAGTAGCTTCTAAATGAGGTATTAGTTCTGGTGTGGGAGATATCAATCGCTCCTTAATAAGTTCCCTAGCGGTTTTCGTTGCCGAGGAAGTACCTATACCTAAATCCCATGTTTCAATTATTAATCTAACTTCCCGATTCAGAGATACCCGCAACGTTGATAAGCGACCAAACAAAGGAAGATTGAGCATTAAACGACCTAATGCATTACCCCAATCTAATCCAGCACCAATCGAGCAATTTACGTCATCTTCAATGTTACTATTGAAGTTCCTCGGATTAATCAATTTACTCCTGATGCGCTCCAAGCAATTATTCAATGTATTAGTTATGGAGATTTGCCATGAAAGTTACAATTAAAGATAGTCAAACACTGAAAACAGTTCAACCGGATATTATACAGGAACACTTACAAGCTACAGGATGGAAGGAAACAGGACGCATTTATAATGGTGCTGGAGCAATTTGGCGATTTAAAAATGACCCCACTAATGAATATGAAATTTTGCTCCCTATACAACATAATTTAGGTGATTACGCAGAAAGAATTAGTGATATATTAAAAACATTGGAAATAGTAGAAAAACGTGATCAAGTTGATATTTTAGGCAAATTTATAACTAATTATCCTAACTTCGCCGTACAAGGTGTTGTGATGCAAATTGCTACCCCAGAGATTGATAAATTGAGAGGAGAAATTACACTACTAGGTGGAGTGTTTGAAAAAATACAAGAAATTAAAACTACTCTTGCTAACCAGGATTATATTTTAGCAGTTAAAGCTTATCAGGAACGTTTACCAATTCGCTATACAGGTGATTTGGTAAAAGAAGATAATTATTTTATGCTCAACAATCCGCAAAATTTTCAAATTGAAAACCGCAAATCTTGATCGGTTTGGGGTCACTGTACCACTCTGAAACCTTACACTTAGGTTAAGTTAATAATACCCTGTTGAAAAGTCTTGATGGCATCAACATGATTCACTATATTTATGCAGCGCAACAGCAGATCCAGATCGATACCTTGGACTTCTTCACTACTAGAAATTCTTTCATAATAAACTCCGTCTTCTTCAGAGCGTAGGTGATAAACCTCTAGCACACCATCATTCCAGAACCATACTTCTGGAATTAAAAGTCGCTTATATGCTTCCAATTTGTTGATACCACCACTGCCAAACACCACTTCTATCGCTAAATCGGGGCGTTTTCGACCAGGGGCGAGTTTATATGATTCATCGGCTTCACGTTTGACAGCGCCCGATTCCCTCTCTAATGTCATTGAGCCAGTGGGAGTAAAGTCAAACCCTGCTATCAACAGGTACAATTCCACCAAAGCGGCAATTCTTTTCTTGATGGTTTCGTGTTCTTCTCCTCGCATTTTTCGGATCTCCAAAACCCCATCTAGATAAGACAGCCGATATCCCGGATAGTCTAATAGCTGTTCGACTACTTTGAACTCTCTCCACGTCAGTCCATCGAACAACAGAGGTGTTTCGTCTTGTCGAAGTTTGGCGAACACTGCTGGGGTCATAAAAGTTTCCGGTCTGTTTCTAGATCAGCAAATCAAGAGCGATTAATTTGCCAGCTCGTTTATTTTAACTTCTTTTTGGGTCTTTTCAACTTAAAGGGAATACTTGTAATTCTAATACTTTCCCTCACGAGCTATATGAAAAAATTACAGCTATGGCAGGGAAGGAGCATAGGAGCATAAGTCAACAAATTGTCTATCTATGCCAAAATATAGTTAGAACAGTTAGAAAGTGAGAGTAAAACTTCCTGAAAATTGGTTATCTCAGTAAGAAAACACTGAATCTAAATATAACTTTATGACTATCTAACATCCTGAACCAGATATAGTCACACAACTAGAATGCTTAAATCTTAAAACTGACAGCAATACTAAGGCTATTTCTGAACTCGCTGAGATTGTCAGGTATTGAATTAAGTTAATAGTCGTTTTGATGATCTGTTTTCTGACTTTTCCTCCGCATCTCCGAACCCCTAGATGCGCCCGTACGTTGCTAATAGCAATCGCCCGTGGAACATAAGTCGTAACAATCACTCGCGGAATTCTCTCTTCCTCCTGCTGCGCCAAATTAGCTGGAGCAATAGCAGTTTCAGCTTGCAGAACTTCTTCCAAGCTAGGTTCTACATGATAATTTACAATTAAATTAACTAGTGACTTAATTTAATTGACATTATAAAAATCCTATAATTTTAAACATGGAATATACGTAGGTTTTGAGCTATGGTTTAGGTAAATAATTACTCTACTATCCCAAGTTCCTAATTAGTGCCGTACAATGTATTTTAATGATACAAAAATTCCAATGCTTAGTATCGATAAATACTGGCTCTAAGTATTTTATACTTAAAGATGGGCAATTTTTTATAACTAGCAACTTGGGTTAGTAGAATTTGTTATACACACTATATTGATGATTATATTTTTCAATGCTAGAATTCAATTTTAAACAATCAATAGTTTAGGGGTACTTCTATGATGAGTAATAATGTACAAAAAAAACTTGAGCAATATGGATTTGCTGAAATTACTGTTGAAGATGGCATGACAAAAGGAAAAGCATATACAAAACAATGTTCCGGCTCTCGTTCAGATTGCTGTACTCGTACTTGTTCAAGAGATCAAAACTTTGTTGGAAATACAGATGAATGGGAAGAATTTCTTAATGTTGAAGCTGGACAGGTACAATACTGATGATTGAAAACTGGAATAAATACAAACCTCGTCTTCGAGATGGGGTTGACATTTATTTAGAGTCTGAAAGTGACGTTACTTTTGTCTATTTATCTTCTCGAAAGAGAATCAAGATTAAATGTCATCCCTTATTAATAAAAAGTCTTTCATGGCTAACAGGAGATTTTTCCATCGAAGAGTTAAATTCTCGTTTAATGAATTTTTCCCACGAAGGATTTTTAGCTAATAATGGATTTTTAGAATTTATTAAATATTTGTATGGAAAAGGAATCCTTATTTCTGAGCATTGGATTGATGAAATTTCCCTACCACACTTATACAAAAAAAGGTTAGAACGTCAACTAAATTTTTTACTTGATATTACTGATAGTTCTGATGAAGTTAGTAGAGTACAATCTAACATCTATCAAGCTAAAATAGCAATATTTGGTCTTGGTAGTGTTGGTAGTTGGTTATGTCGGGAACTTGTAATGATGGGGTTTCGTAATTTCTTGTTAATCGATTACGATGTCGTTTCTGAATTCGATATATCTAGACATGAATTTTTTGAACAAAAGACAATAGGTATTAAAAAGACTGAAGTAACTCAACAAATGATTCTTGATATTGATCGAGAAGCTTGTATTAAAATCTTTGATCATGCTCTAACAATAGATACTGATTTAGAAAATTTATTACTAGAGATTGATTTTATAGTTGATACAGCTGATGAACCTTATATTGGTTATACTGGATTAAAGCTGTCTCGTTATTGTGTTGAATATAGAAAACCATTAATGATTGCTGGTGGTTTTGATGCACATTTAGGCTCTTTAGGTGAACTAATAATACCAGGCGTTACACCATGTGCAGACTGTTATAATACCTTCTTTAAAGAATCTTTAAAAGATTGGAAGCCTATCAATCATCCTGTTATTGAGAGAAGGATCTCATTTGGAGGTTTGGTATCCTTGTCTGTTCTTACAGCCTCAACAGCCGCAATGACTATTATTCGTTATTTTATTGACCCTACAACTAAATTTGAAGGTGAACGAGGAGAACTACTATTTGATAATTACGATTTAACGGTATTTTCTGTTCCAAAAAACTCTACTTGTTATATATGTAGTCATTTAGATAATGAAAAATAAATATTTTCGTCTCAGACCATCTGTTAGTTTTGTTCCTATTGATATAAATAACGAAAGTTTACAGCGTTTTGACTTCTTTTTATCGAATACTCGTCGAACAGTTCCAGTAGTATTTTCTCAAACTATATTAACTGACATAATAAGTAGTTTAGATGGAAGTAAATCTGTTTCTTCTATTATAGATTCAGTTGGTAAAAATCACGAAAAATCTATATACTCCTTTTTAGAATTTCTTGTTTATAAGTGTCTTATTGAGGACATAGAAACTGGAGTAGCAATTGCAAACAATCCTTATCGCAGAGTATTAAATTTCCTTGGAGATTATATTTCTTATAATTCAATCTTTAAAGTTTGGAATAATATTAATAATATTCATGTTGTTATAGTAGGATTGGGGGCAGTTGGAAGCTGGATCTCTATTCTTTTAGTTCAAAGTGGAATATATAAGTTAACGCTTATTGATAACGATGTAGTTGAAGAAACTAATTTAAATCGTTCACTTTTCACTTATAAAGACTTAGGACTGAAAAAAATTACAGCAATATCAAATAGAATAAAATCTATTCGAGTTGATGCTAAAGTAAATGAAGTTGCAACAACTATTTCACAATTAGATCAAATCTTAAATATATTAGATTCTTTAAAAGAGAATAACGAAAGTATTCTACTAATTAATTGTGCTGATTACCCGAATGTCGATATCACATCAATGTTAATTCATAAAGCCTGTATGGAGAATAGAATTCCCTATATTATAGCAGGAGGTTATAATCTCCATCTAAGTTTAATTGGACCAACTATTCTTCCTTATGAAACAGCCTGTTTTGAATGTATGGCTCTTACTCTTAATGAAATAAATATACCAGAGTTAAAAAATATTAGAAAACTTCCTCGTCCACAGCGTAATATAGGAAATCTAGCTCCATTAACTGGCATATCATCATCATTTGTGGTTAATGAAGTAATACGTATCGCCTCAAAAGAACCTCAGCTTAGACCTGCAATGATAAATCGAAGAGGTGAATATAATTTTTTAACAAATAACATTAGTTTTGTTGATTTACCAAGACGATTTGACTGTCCATGTTGTGGAAACAAAAAGTAATTAATCAACTAGAATTACTGGCTTTACCGTTCTCTTTAGAAATTAATTTAGACTTGCACAAAAAATAATGATTCAGCTTATCATAAAATGTCTATAATCGTTGCTTAATAAAAATTTCCAGCGACTAGCTATAAATTCCCATTCTCAAGAAGAGCTACGCAAAACATGAATTTTTGTACTTTATTCACGAGTAAAGATTATGAAGAAGCAAAATTAAATTTTGAAACTATCTCTTTGACTGGGTTTCAGACACCTGAATCCTTACAATTAAGTAGAGAAAGTAAAATAATTATAGCTGTGTAAAGTCATGTAAAATCGATAGAACTCACTTTTGCTCAGGATTTGATTGCGAGTCCAGCGCAACTACGAACTATGAGTTTTATTTTGCTCACCTACTTAAGTTACTGGTTGCAAATTATGATTATTTGCATAAACCCTCGAAAAGGCGGAATACCAAAAACAATACACATAGTTTTTCCCCTCATATTAGCATAGCTAGTGCTACAGTTACACTTAGAATGGAAATAGACATTGATTTCCAGGGTATCTTTGGATACTGTTCACGACGCTCATTAGGAATTTTTTTAGCAGCTTCCCCAATAATTTCTAAAAGCTTTACCACCGCCAAAGTTTTCTCTCTGTTAGACTTAAAAGCCTCATAACTAACACCATTTACAAATAACTCAATTTCTATAATAGCGTCTAAAATATCCTGTAAAAATTCCGTATAACTACGCTTCATATATAAATTGCCTCAGCCAAAATACGATCACGAATCCGAGGCTTAAGACCATTCTTTGTGACAATATCTACCTTCAATCCAAAAACTTGACTTAAATAATCCCTAAGTTCGACCAACATAATAATAGTAGGCGCTGTTTCATAATCAACCAGAATATCTATATCACTTGCTTCTGTCTCCTCTCCCCTAGCATAAGAACCAAAGATCCCTATTTCTGTAATTTGATAATTTTTACAGAGAGAGTGCTTTTGTAGTAATAAAACTTCTCGAATCTCATCAAGGGTTTTCATTTTAACATTCCCTCTAGTTCTTTCATTCCCTGCTGTATCTCAATTTCTAGTTTTGCCAAATTAGCTAAAATATCTTTAGGAGCGCGATGCTCTACTTCTTCATGTACCACTTCTTTATAACGGTTTAGGCTGAGATCATACCCCTGAGATGCAATATCAGCTTTTGGTACACAAAAACTCTGAGCAGTACGCGCTCGCTCTCTCTCACTAGTATCTCGTAATTTCCAACGACTAAGGACATCTGGTAGATTATTTTTAATATGTTCCTCTCTTTATGTGCCTTAGAAGAACCAAAAAGCACACCGTCCGGTACGATAACCGCAACCCGTCCCCCAGGCTTCAGTAATCTCAAAAACAGAGCCAGGAATAATAACTCAGTTTTTTTAGTCTTAACAATTGCCTGTAATTCCTTGGCTGTATTCTCATAGTCTAATGACCCAGCAAAAGGTGGATTAGCCAAAACAAGTGTATAAGATTCTTCATCACCCAAATTTTCTTGTGATAGTGAATCTTTATAACGAACATCTGGGTTTTCAACACCATGTAGTAGCATATTCATACTACCAATACGGAGCATGGTATTGTCAAAATCAAAGCCATGAAACATCTGACTATGAAAGTGTTTTTTAAGCTTGGCATCAAGGAGAATTTCCGGGTGATGCTTCCGTAAGTATTCATTAGCAGCTACCAGAAACCCACAAGTACCACTAGCCGGATCACAGATTACATCCCCTGGACTCGGCGCAGTCATTTCCACCATCATTGACAAAATCACCCTCTGGAAAAATTCGACGTTCCATCGGGCGCTTCAACCGATTAGCTTTGTTTTCTTCCAAAGTATGCAGATCGTCAAGACGACGCAAAAAAAGCAAGTAGGTAATCTGCTCCATAACTTCTAGGGGATTCGAGATACCACCTGACCAAAAAGCATCCCATATAGAATTTATTTGACTTTTGATTTCCCCTGAGATCATATTTTAAGGTTTTTACAGTGTTGACATTATATGGCAAACAATAACGTAAGGAGGGATGGTACTTTCCCTAAGACTGAATCCTCTGTAGGTAATAAATCTGCCAAAGTTTCCTCTAATGAATAATCCTGTCGGGTTATTATGAATATTTGCTAAAAGGTGACAAAGTTATTTAACATTAATATCCATCACATTTTATTTAAATTAGGACTGCGGTTAAAAATCTTCATCTAATTCGCTAAGTACATCTGCATTTCCATTAATCAATATGTAATTTGCCTGCTGCCGCAAATCTTGCGTTGCTTGGTTTCTGACAACTAACTTATAGTTCATGCGTCGCTTTATGTTGCTCTATTATTTTCATCTAAAACCGCAAAACGCAAATTTTGCCAATATTCTGGTGTTACTTCCTGAGTATCCGAGTTAATGCCTTCAAGTAAAAGCATTTCTAACTTCGCTTGCGCCTTACGTTTTTTGTCTTGCTGCACTAAGTCTAGAAAATACTCACCAATGTTGTTGTAAGTACCTGTGATTAATTGTGCCTCGACATAAACGCGAATCTCATCAGGTGTATCAATATTGATATTCATTAACTTTTAAGCATAACTACATCTACTATTTTAGGTTACTGTCATGAAGTTTTTGCGTAAGGAAAAACTATAATCTTATTCCCTAAAGCGATTAGGTAAATTTTTAAGGGATTGAAGCGCCTTCATTAATCTTGCTAAATAATTCATCTAAAACGCCTGGGTTTACTTCCTGTACCGATTGATACGCTTCCTCAATGTTTTGGATTGCTTTCCTTGGAGAGCTTAACCGTACCCTGTTGAAAAGTCTTGATGGCATCAACATGATTTACTATATTTATACAGCGCAACAGCAAATCTAGATCGATACCTTGGACTGCTTCACTACTAGAAATTCTTTCATAACGAACTCCATCTTCCTCAGAACGCAGGTGATAAACCTCTAGCACACCATCATCCCAAAACCATACTTCAGAAATTAAAAGTCGCTTATATGCTTCTAATTTGTTAATACCGCCACTGGTAAACACCACCTCTATCACTAAATCGGGGCGTTTTCGACCGGGAGCAAGTTTATATGATTCCTCAGCTTCACGTTTGACAGCACCCGATTCACTTTGTAATGTTATTGAGCCAGTGGGAGTAAAATCAAACCCTGCTATCAGCAGGTACAATTCCACCAAAGCGGCAATTCTTTTCTTGATGGTTTCGTGTTCTTCTCCTGGCATTTTTCGGATCTCCAAAACCCCATCTAGATAAGATGGCCGATATCTCGGATGGCCTAATAGCTGTTCGACTACTTTGAACTCTCTCCACGTCAGTCAATCGAACAAGAGAGGGGTTTCTTCTTGCCGAAGTTTGCCGAACACTGCTGGGGTCATAAAAGTTTCCGGTCTGTTTCTAGATCAGCAAATCAAGAAGGCGATTCATAAAGGAGTCAGGATTTTATCTCACCACTACTTTCATATCACTACCAGAAATATAATTACTGGGATAATCGAACAACATGGTTTAAGAGCTTAATCCATCATATCTGTTGGGATCTTTTTTCTCCTTTTTCAGGCGAGAGTCTTTTTTGGGTTTCTTTGTTTCTCGGTTACCTTTTTTTTCTTTAGACATGATTGTTCTCCATTACTGTTGATGGTTGACAGTCAACGTTTACACTTAGTAATAAATAAGGTTATTTGCCCTACTGAATACTAGTCTTCAATGGCCGTTTTAAAACCTGTTGAGCATCCATGCTTGGTTGCTTTTTCTATTGATATTATAGCAGCTATATTTTGATCAATGAGCAGAAGTCAATTGGACTTTCAATATCTCATCATCTCGTTGCTTCTTTCGGCTGATGGGTGACGTCCAATGGTAAGAAAATTGTCAAAACCTCCCCATACTGAGGACGCTGGCGCACAATTAATTTACCCCCAATTGCTTGAAAGAGATGCTTCGTTGCGGCGAGATTTAAACTAATTGTTCCTGTCTCTGGTTGAAACATCAGTAGATGACCCAGTGCTTTACGTAGAGGTGGCGGAGTTGTCTGATTGTTGTTTTGGCGATCGCATTCTGGGGACATCTGCAATTTTAATTGCTCTCCTGCGGGAATCACCTGAACCTTAATATGACTATGCGGGGGTAAACTACGGGTAAAATTTTCGATCAAACCTGTGAGTACACGGTCCAACATCGCCGGATTACTCACCACTGTTGGTAGTTGTTGTGGTAAAACCACATCTAAAGTTAAGCTACGTCGGTTAGCTGCTTGTTGCCAACGCGGTATACTTTGATGCAAAATTTGGTCTATAGACATGGGAGTCAATTCTGTATTTAACCGTGGGGATGATATACTACTTGTCTCTAACTCCGCCGCTTTGAAAAGTAATTCCATCCTATCGATTTGCTCAGTACATTCATGGTCAATAATTTCTAGACGCCTCAGGACATTTGAGGGTAAATCTTGACGTTTGAGCAACAAACGAGTCATCGTGCGGATTGTAGTCAATGGAGTACGTACTTCATGCGCAAAAGCTTGGAGCAACTCCACATCAGAACGGACAGAAGACTTGGTTGTGGAGGGATTTGGCTGTAAAGGAAATGTGGGGATACTGGAAATAACTTTATTAGCTTCTGGGTCTGCTAATTCTGCGAGTAATAGTTGGCTAAATTGGACAATAGTTTGATAATTAGGCGTGACTGATTGATATTTTTTAACTAATAAATTTAAGTCTGCAAAAAGTTCTGGGTCAGTCAATACTACCCTAGACCCTAGCGCGTACCAAGCTTGTTGTACCACATCTGGTTCAAAGGAAAATAGAAATTCCTTTTTACCACTCCTGGATTCTGCTAAAATCAGCACTAAATTAAACTTATTGGTAAACACTAAGCAGAAACACTCTTTTCCTAAAGGGTCTTCTGGAAGTATAGATAAAATAGATTCTTGCATAGCAAATTCCTTTTCCCCTGTAGTCAAGTTTTCCTCTGGAGCGATCGCTATATGGGGAAGCTCAAATGGCATCAGAGCTAAAGGATTAAAGGGCTTAGCAGTAAAAGTTACTGTTTGTAAACTTTGATTTAATTCTGGTTGACTGAATAAAGGCGCGGGTGCGGTGATGACTAAACCTTGATTTTTATCGAGGGTATTTGTAGCTAGAGTTTTCAGCAAGAGATTTTCTGTCGCAGCCAGACTTATCCGCCATTGCTGTTCTGCTTTAGCCGATGAAGAATCAGATATAGCTGATCGACTTTCAACTAAAACTTCTCTTAAACTTGGCAAAATCCATTCGTACACAGGTTTTCACCCCTTGATTGCAGAACACTAGCAAAGCATTTTTATGATAGTTAGGATAAATATCGCACCTCACATTTATCAGCTTATAGTGATTATCGGATTAGCGAAAGTCGTATAACCGAACAATTCAGGCGAAATTTCCATTTCTGGTACTTATAGCAGGAGCGGAGCCGGAGAGGCTCCGCCTCCGGTCAGGAGTCAGGAGTCAGGAGTAATCCTAAATTTCAGATAATATATCCCCAAGATGCATAAAATCTGATAACATCAAAAAATTGATATAAAGCTAGGATTCTACCTCCTCCGAAAAGTTACACGCGATATATTTGGGTAACTGTATCATCCAGGGAAGCCAACTACAAAATACAATTCGTCGCTTCAAATACATTATTGGCAGATAAAATGAAGAAACTAATTCCACTTATCATCAGTAGCCTTTTGGTGGTTGGCGCTTTTGGTTGTCAAGAAGCCCCTCAAGCAAGTTCAGAAAATCCCAGTAATAACAGTGAACCTGTGTCAGCACCTGCTAAGGAAGCTGCTCAAACAACGGAGACTACGGCTCAAGAAGCTGCTGAAAATATGAAAGCGGCTCCTGTAACCGGAACTCAAGCACCTGCTGAAGATATCAAAGCAGCCCCCGTGACAGCAAATCAAGACAATCCTAAATCTACTAAAGGCTTGGCAGATACCACTAAAACTGCTGTAATCAAAACAAAGTCATCCGTTGCTACAAGTTCGACTAAATCTGGATTAATAGAAGCTGCTAACCATCTCAAAGCCAATAATCTCACGAGCCTAGCTTACAGTAAGTTACAAGAAAAGTTACCTGATAGTAATTTAGAAGTTGCGGATCAAGACGGTTTGTTGACAATTACAGGAACAGTGCTCTCTCCATCTGATATCAAGAAAATCGCACCTATTGTTAAACAACTTAAAGGAGTTAAGCAAGTCAAAGTGGCAGCAAAAGTCGCAAATGATAAAAAAACACAAGAAGATAATAATTAAATTAGGGTGTAGGGTGTAGGGTTTGGGGTGTAGGGTGAAGAATATTAATTCCCCCTGCTTCCCCAAATACACCTTATGTCTAAATAACGATATACTGGAGTCGTGATTTATTGTTACAATACTTAACAACATTCATCCGCTCGCTAGCTCATGCATAATGGTTAAGACAATTCCTACTATTTCCCACTCGATTTTAAATGATATTCGTCCCAGCGAATCTGTGATTGATGTAGTGTCAGAAAGGGTAACACCAAAACTTTTACCGCCAGCTAACTCCAGAGTCTTTGGGACAAAAGCAGATCAACCAGAGTCGCTGGATTACGATCCAGAAGAAATATTGATATATTATGGTAAGAGACCGCTACAAGTTCTCAAACGGATCTTGGCAATTTTGCAACCAATATTTTGCTTTATTTTTGGTTTATGGTGGGACAAAAAAAGGGGAATTAAAGTCAAAAATGACCGTCGTAAAGCGATTCAGTTGCGCAATCTACTGACAAAACTAGGACCTGCTTATATTAAAATTGGACAAGCTCTATCTACTAGACCAGATTTAGTCCCTTCAGTATATCTAGAAGAATTAACTAGACTACAAGACCAACTCCCACCTTTTGCTAATGAGATTGCTTACCAATTTATTCAAGAGGAACTGGGAGCACCACCAGAAAAAATCTATGCAGAAATTTCTCCTGATCCGATCGCCGCTGCTTCTCTGGGACAAGTATATAGAGGTAGACTAAAAACTGGGGAAGAAGTCGCCATTAAAGTCCAGCGTCCAGATCTACGTGAACGGATTACTATAGATTTATATATTCTCCGTCGATTATCTGCTTTGATCCAGCGGACATTTAAAGTTATTCGCAGTGATTTGGTAGGTATTCTAGATGAATTAGGCGAACGCATTTTTGAAGAATTGGACTATATCCATGAAGGGAAAAATGCGGAGCGCTTCTTTGAACTCTATGGTCATATGAAAGATGTATATATACCCAAAATTTATTGGGAATACACAAACCGACGCGTCTTGACAATGGAGTGGATTACAGGAATCAAGTTAACTCAAACAGAACAACTAAAACAGTTAGGAATCAACGCTCGATATTTAATTGAAGTTGGTATTCAATGTTCTTTACATCAATTGCTAGAACATGGGTTTTTCCACGCTGACCCTCACCCTGGTAATTTGTTAGCTACTTTAGATGGTAAGTTGGCTTATCTTGATTTTGGCATGATGAGCGAGATTAAACCACTTCAGCGCTATGGTTTAATTGAAGCGATCGTTCATGTTGTTAACCGAGATTTTGATAGTTTAGCTCAAGACTATGTGAAGTTAGAATTTCTTTCTCCAGAAACAGACTTAACTCCAATTATTCCCGCATTCTCTAAAGTGTTTGCTAACGCTGAAGGTGCTAGTGTTGCGGAATTGAATATTAAAAGCATCACTGATGACTTATCAGACTTGATGTATGAGTATCCTTTCCGAGTACCACCTTACTACGCGTTAATTATTCGCTCTCTTGTGACTTTAGAAGGTATTGCTATTTATGTTGACCCCAATTTTAAAGTGCTGAGTGAAGCTTACCCTTATGTCTCTAAACGCTTATTAACTGACCCATCAGATGAATTAAGGTCATCATTACGAGACTTACTCTTTAAAGATGGTAAATTTCGCTGGAACCGCCTAGAAAATTTATTGAAAAATGCGCGGGGTAATCAAGATTATGATTTCAACCTAGTTTTGACTCAGAGTGTACAGTTTCTCTCTTCCGAGCGTGGTGCTTTTATCCGCGATAAATTGGTGGATGAATTTATCAATGGAATCGATGCTGTTAGCCGGAATTTTTTGCACAATTTTACTTATCTCCTCCGAGAAAAAGTCGGTTTGACAGCAATCCACGAAACTCCCTCAGCTTCGATTGAGCAACAACAAAACTTAGAACATATTAAGCGGATTTTGGAAATTCTCCGAGAAACCCGGGGATTTGACCCGACAAAACTAGCGAACCAAATGGTACAAATCATTTTTAATCCTGAAATCCACCGTTTAGGTCAACAAGTTGTCAACCGATTTACACAAAAAGCCTTAACTAGATTGATTCGACAATTATTAACAGCTGATGAAAGAATAAAATATGAACTATAGCACTCCTGACTCCTGACTCCTTCTACGAGTTACTATTTTTATACTCTCCAAAACCATTTTTCTCTCGGTTGAGCCGTTCTTCTAGAGCTTGAATTTGTTGGCGATGTGCTTCCAATTCTAGAGTCCGACGGGCTAAATCCTGATTTTGCAATGTCAAGGATTGTCGCCAATCTTCTATATTTTCTGCTTCCTGTTGTAAGAAATCTGGCTTTACTCCATCTGTAAGGTAAGTTTGGACTAAATAGATTACCCAACTAGTAGCTTCTTCAATTTTTTCGATTTCACCTGTGGGAGAAATTTCTACTAGTACCAGCAATCTCTCATTCATGTTTTTTCCTTTGGGTAAAATAATCAACGGTTCGTCTGTAATCACTACCCACACATTCTCATCCTCTTCGCGGGCTAATAAACGTAATGTCAATCCTAAAAAGTCATTTTTCCGTACTTGCGCTAGATATAGCATGATGATTAATTTTTGATCAATTCAGTTATTGGGTTTATTCAATATGAGTCAAAAGCACATAGGTTACTTCTGACTCATATTGATCATAAACTCTCTAAGCGATCGCGTAAGATTTCCGCTTGTTTTTCAGCTTCCACCAGAGCTAAACGGACACCTGCGACTACATCTGGAGGTGCTTTCCCGACAAAATTAGGATTGTTTAACCTATTACTCAAAGACTGACTTTCCGCGATCGCCTTATTCAAGCTTTTCGCCAATTTACTGCGCAGAGCTTCTATATCCACAACCCCCGCCAAAGGAATCACCACTTGAATAGTCCCCACAACACCAGCGATCGCCTGATCAGATTCTGTGGATTGGGTAACAGTATCCACAACCGTCAAAGTTTCCACCTTAGCTAAATCTTGAATATAAGCATCACCAGCATTCAGGATCAACCGTTCCTTGGCGCTTTCACTTTGCAAATTCGCCGTAATTTTCGCTCCTGGCTTGATATCCGCTTCCGCCCGTAAATTCCGAATGGTACGAATGGTATCAATTAATAGTTGAAATTCTGCTTCTAAATCCAGGTCAATCAGATGAGTATCCGCTTCAGGATAAGGCTGTAAAGGTAAAAACTGAGGTGATTCGGCTGGCTGTTGAGTCAAGGTCTGCCAAATTTCCTCAGTAATATGCGGCATGAAAGGATGAAGTAGGTGTAAAATTCCTTGCAATAGATGGGCGAGGATTTGTTGAGCAACTTTCCTGGATGTGGGATTTGCGTCTTGAGGTAACCGGGATTTCACTAGTTCAATATACCAATCGCAAAAATCACCCCAAATAAAATCATAGATTCCCTTGGCTGCTTCTCCTAAACCATAGTCATTAATATAGTTATTAGTCTGTCTGACAACTTGGTGATAACGAGAGAGAATCCAGCGATCGCTCAATTCTGTAGCAACGGGACTACCCAATTGAATAGGAGTCTGTCCATCTAGATTCATCATCACGAATCTAGCAGCATTCCATAATTTATTGGCAAAATTACGCGCAGCTTCGACAGAAGTTGATTCGTCTTTCTGGCGATCGTATTCTAACCGAATGTCTTGTCCCGCTCCTGCGACTTCCTTGACTAAGGTGTAACGCAGCGCATCAGTTCCATATTTAGCAATCAGCAATAGAGGGTCAATCCCATTCCCAGCTGACTTTGACATTTTTTTATTATTTTCATCCCGCACCAAACCATGAATATAAACGGTTTTAAATGGCATGGTTCCAGTAAAATGTCCAGCCAACATGGTCATTCTCGCTACCCAGAAAAAGATAATATCAAAACCTGTAACTAAGGTAGTCGTAGGATAGTAAGTGGTAAAATCAGGGGTTTGTTCTGGCCAGCCCAAGGTGGAAAACGGCCATAATCCAGAAGAAAACCAAGTATCTAAAACATCGGGGTCTTGTTCTAACTGGATATTTTCGCCAAACTGGGATTTAGCCTTTTCTAAAGCTTCCGCTTGTGACCGAGCCACAAAATAAGGAGTCGATGCGGTGATTTCTCCCTCTGTTTGACTGACAACATACCAAGCCGGAATTTGATGTCCCCACCAAAGTTGGCGGGATATACACCAGTCGCGTAAGTTGACTAACCAATCCCGATAAACCTTTGTCCAACGATGGGGAATAAATACAGGAGAATTTTGTTGGTCGAGGAATTCTAAAGCTTGGTCTGCTAAGGGACGAATTTTCACGAACCATTGAGTTGAGATCAGCGGTTCTACTGGAACTTTACCGCGATCGCTATAAGGTACAGTATGTTTATATTCTTCCACCTTCACCAAAGCAGCGATCGCCTCTAAACGAGCTACAACTTTTTTTCTCGCCACAAAACGGTCTTGTCCCTGAAACTCACCAGCATTTTCATTCAGAGAACCGTCTTTATTCATAATATTAATCAACGGTAAATTGTGACGCCGACCCATCTCAAAATCATTGGGGTCATGAGCTGGAGTCACTTTCACGCAACCAGTACCAAAAGCAGGGTCAACTAATTCATCGCCAATAATCGGAATTTGTCGTCCCATAATTGGTAAATCTAAAGTCTTCCCAATCAAATGTCGATAACGTTCATCTTCAGGATTAACCGCTACTGCTGTATCACCCAACATAGTTTCCGGTCGGGTCGTCGCCACTTCCACATAACCAGAACCATCTGTCAGGGGATAGCGAAAATACCACAGATTCCCATTTACCTCTTTCGGTTCTACTTCCAAATCTGAAACGGCTGATTGGGAAGCTGGACACCAATTAACTAAATAATTACCCCGATAAATTAGCCCTTCTTCATAAAGGCGGATAAATGCTGCTAAAACCGCATCTGATAAACCTTGGTCTAAAGTGAAACGTTCTCTTGACCAATCCACAGATACACCTAAACGCCGCATCTGATTAACAATATTTCCCCCAGATTCTGCTTTCCATTGCCAAGCGCGTTCTAAAAACTTTTCCCTGCCCACATCGTACCGGGTTTTATTTTCCGCTTTTAGTTGCTTTTCCAGAATTGTCTGCACAGCAATACTAGCATGGTCAGTCCCAGGTAACCACAGGGTATTTCGTCCCTTCATCCGATGATAACGCACTAAAGCATCAATCAAAGCGTTTTCAAAGGCATGACCCATATGCAAACTACCAGTGACATTTGGCGGTGGAATCACAATGCAATAGGGTTCGCCTGGATGATTGGGGTCAGCTTGGGTTACTTGGTTTTCTCCCCAAATTTTTTGCCACTTAGCTTCCGTGGAAAAGGGATCGTAGAGACTGGGGAGATGGGGAATAGTTACGGTCATGACGGGAAAAATAGGTTCGTTACAATTTTATTAAATTTTTTGCCATACTGTAAAATTACCCTACACCCTACACCCTACACCCTACACCCTTCTTATTCGTCACATTATGAGGTATTTTGATAATTATAAATAATTCTTAGATTTAAATTATGAATTACGTCTTAGGTATTGATGGCGGTGGTAGTAATACTATATGCGCCCTGATGAATGATGAATATCAAGTGTTAGGTCGTGGCGAAGCAGGCCCATCTAATTACCAAAATGTAGGTATGGCAACTACATTGGAATCTATCCTAGCAGCAATTCAAGCCGCAGTCCAGACTACAAATGATTTAGAAATATCAGCTATTTGTTTGGGTTTAGCGGGAATAGGACGGAAAGTAGATTTCGATGTCGTCCAAGATTTAGTCCAGGAATTACAAGATGGTAAATCTCTACCGATTAATTGGAATCTCCACCCAGAAAATATTATCATCTGCTCCGATGCTTTAGTTTCTCTCTGGGGTGGAATTGGTCATAATGTCGGGATTGTTGTCGCTGTGGGCACAGGTTCTATAGTTTTTGGACAAAACCATCAAGGTCAAAGCAAGCGTATTGGCGGATGGGGTCATATACTAGGTGATGAAGGGAGCGCTTATAAAATAGCTATTGCTGGTATGCAGGCAGCATTAAAAGCTTATGATGGTAGGGGAATGTATACAAGATTAATGGCGGATTTTCAACAAAATCTAGATTTAGTTACTATAGAAGACTTAGTAGAAGTTATATATCGTGGAGGATGGGGAGTTAAGGAAATAGCGGCTTTAGCACCAATTGTAGATTTTGCTGCTGCTGCTGATGATATTGTAGCTAATCAGATTATTGATCAAGGTGTACAAGAATTAGTCAAAGCCACTTCGATTGTGATTGAGGAAATCTTTAGTCCTGATTCAGCTACGGAAGTGGTGACTACAGGCAATGTTTGGTCGGGTAAATGTAATATGTTTGCTAGATTCGCTACAGCTATCACTGAGAATTATCCCCATGTTAAAGTTATTCACCCACGTTATGAACCAGCTTATGGTGCAGGTTTGCTAGCATTACAAAGTTTAAAGGTTGATAGTTGAAACTTCTTTCCTATTAGAGAGTTCTCTGTTCCCCGTTCCCCCTGTTCCCTGTTCCCTGTTCCCTTTTAAATTATGACCATAGCCATGATTGAAGTTGATCATCTGAGTAAAGTTTACGGTTCTACTCCAGCTATTTCTGATGTTACTTTTAGTGTTGAACCAGGGGAGATATTAGGTTTTTTAGGACCTAATGGTGCAGGTAAAACCACAACTATGAGGATTTTAGCTGGATATTTACCTGCAAGTACAGGTACAGCTCGAATTGCGGGTTATGATGTCCATGAAAATTCGCTATCAGTCAGGCAGAGGATTGGTTATTTGCCAGAAACACCACCCCTATACCCTGAAATGACAGTAGAGGGATTTTTGCAGTTTGTGGCGCAAATTAAAGGGGTATCGGCTGGCGATCGCCCCATGAAGGTTTCAGCAGCTATAGAACGGTGTAATTTACAAGAAAAACGCCAAGTCATTATCCGCAAACTTTCCAAAGGATATCGTCAAAGAGTGGGGATTGCTCAGGCGATCGTCCATGACCCACCAGCGATTATTCTAGATGAACCGACCGTCGGACTCGACCCCAGACAAATTATTGAGGTGCGGAATTTAATTAAAAGCCTGGCTGGAACCCATACGATTATTCTCTCTACTCATATTCTCCCAGAAGTGAGTATGACTTGTAGTCGCGTGGCGATTATCCATCACGGTCAAGTGGTGGCGACCAATAGTCCAGAAAATCTGATGACACAATTAACCAGTGGTTCTGGTTATGATATAGAAATTGCGGGAGAAGAAGTATCACTGGCTAAACAAGTAATCCAAAATGTAGCTGGTGTGAGCTTGGTGGAGTCAATGCCCACAAGTGGAGAAAATCGGAGTTGCTTGCGGGTGATATTGCAACCAGGAACAGAAATTGCACCTAAAATTGCTGCGGCTTTAATTAATTCGGGATTTGATTTATATGAAATGCGTCGCATTAGCGCTACTTTAGAAGATGTCTTCTTAAAATTAACCACGGAAGAAAAACATTTACCAATAGAGGTAGACACAGAATAGATGCGTATAGTACTGGCTAATATTATTGCTATTTATCGTCGAGAGTTACAAAGTTATTTTGTTTCGCCTTTAGCTTATGCGATCGCCAGTGTATTTTGGTTTCTGGCGGGATTGTTTTTAGTCATGATTCTCTTAGGTCCAGATGGGATTTTACCCACGATCGCCGCCTATGATTTACAAAGTCAGCAAATGGGTGGAGCCGTCCCTGTGATCGATGTAGCGTATGAGTTTGTCCGCGCATTTTTAGACCGGATGGGGTGGTTATTGTTATTCATTTTGCCAGTTCTTTCCATGGGACTGTATGCGGAAGAACGTAAACGAGGAACTTTGGAACTTTTAGCCACTTCGCCATTGACCAACTGGGCTGTAGCGATCGGGAAATTACTGGGAGTACTCACTTTTTTCACCACAATGGTTTTACCTTTGTTGGGATTTGAGGCGATCGTACTCGCTGCAGCCAGTCCTCCTGTATCACCGATAATTCCCCTGTTGGGACATTTAGGGTTAATTTTACTAGCAGCCGCAATTTTATCCTTAGGAATGTTTATTTCCTCTTTAACAGACAGCACAATATTATCTGCTGTACTAACTTTCGGAGTAATTATATTGCTGTTGTTTGTGGATTTAATCGCCAAAATCATTCCCGGATCAATTGGTGAAGCTATTAGTCATCTGTCCCTACTCAAACATTACGACACCCTAGTCCAAGGAATTTTCGACACTAGCTCCTTAGTTTTATTTAGCAGTTATATAATTTTAGGCGTCTTCCTCACAGCCCAATCCATTGACACACTCCGCTTCCAACGTCAATAAGTAACCAATTTGCTCCCCTGCTCCCCTGCTCTCACCATGATCAAAAAACAATTTTTGCAACTCCCCTTCTTACTAGGTCCATGTCTATTGATTGCTGGTTTAACTTCTGGATTAATATCGGAAAAATGGGGAGCAGTATCTTTAGCGTTAGTAATTGTCGGACTTGTCATCTGTTGCTTATGGATAATCACACAAACCCAAAAAAATCACTTTTGGCAGCGGCGGTCTACTCAAGCAAGTACTAATGCTTTAATAGCTACTTTAGCAGTAATAGTTATTTTAGGACTAATTAATTTTTTAGGTGTTCGCTACCATCTGCGGACAGATTTAACAGAGAATCAGTTGTTTACCCTCGCACCCCAATCGCGGGAACTAGTTCATAACTTATCAAAACCAGTGACGGTATGGGTATTTTCTAGAGATGAAAATACCCAAGACAAGGAATTACTGGAAAATTATCGCCGCCAGAGTAGCAAATTTAACTTTGTATATGTTGACCCTGAAGCTAGACCAAAACTAGCGGAAAAGTTTGGTGTGAAAGACTTTGGCGAAGTTTATCTAGAGTTAGAAAATAAACACCAATTAGTCCAGACAATCAATGAATCCGAACCTCTATCAGAAATTAATTTAACTAATCATCTCCAACAGATTCTCAGTTCCAAGGTAGAAAAAGCTTATTTTCTCCAAGGTCATGGTGAACATCAACTAACACCAGGTAAAGGAGCAATTTCCCAAGCAATTCAGGGATTAAGTAGCAAAAATTTCACCGCATCGCCATTGAATCTCACAGAAAAGCAGAAAGTTCCTGAGGATGCTGCTGTTGTGATTGTCGCCGGTCCACAGAGAATGTTATTGGAGGGTGAAGTTAAAGCTTTACAAGATTATTCGAGTCTTGGAGGTAATTTACTCTTGATGATTGACCCGAATACTGACCCTAAAATTGACAACTTATTAAAAGACTGGGGTGTAATATTAGATAATCGTTTAGCGATCGATGTTTCTGGGGAAAGTTTAGGACTAGGACCCGCTGCTCCCTTAGTCACTGATTATGGGAAACATCCCATCACTAAAGATTTCGGTAATGGGATTTCTTTTTACCGATTGGCGAGACCTTTAAGCATAAAACCAGTACCTAATGTAGAATCATCACCATTATTGCTAACCAAACCCTATCCTAAGAGTTGGGCTGAAATTGACCAACAAAGTGAAAAATTGGAATTTCATCAAGGTGATATTAAAGGACCTCTAGTTTTGGGTGTAGCGTTAACAAAAAAAATATTAACCCAACCAATTTCTCGGATTCCATCTCAGGTTCCAACTTCTCCAACGCCTTTACCTATACCAACAATCCAAAATCAAACTACTCCAAAATCTACAACTTCTCCAACACCAGCAGTTTCTCCAACACCAAAATCCACAGTTTCTCCAAAATCTACAACTTCTCCAACACCAAAATCCACAGTTTCTCCAAAATCTACAACTTCTCCAACACCAAAATCCACAGTTTCTCCAAAATCTACAACTTCTCCAACACCAACACCAATAACTTCTAATTCTCCAATTTCTAATTCTCCAATTTCTAATTCTCCAATAACTTCTCCAACACCAACAACTTCTCCAACACCAACACCAATAACTTCTAATTCCCAAGCTAGCGCCAAAGAATCGCGTTTAGTTGTGTTAGGAAATTCAGATTTTGCTACCGATGGATTATTTCAACAGCAATTGAATGGAGATGTATTCCTTAATTCAGTCATTTGGTTGAGTCAGCAAGACCAAGCAACTCTTTCAATTCGTCCCAAAGAACCAAGGAATAGGCGGATTAATCTCTCAACTACCCAAGCCAACATCTTAACATTATCTTCCTTACTGCTTTTACCATTCATTGGTTTAACAGCAGCTACTATTATCTGGTGGAAACGACGGTAGAGAGAGTAATTATACTTCATAGCTACTTAGAATCAATTCAGTCATTCGTAAAAGAATATTGCATGTTTATCATCAGGAAGGTCGCGACAAGTAAAATGAATGTATGACAGGTTTATATCGTCTAAACCCATGAACCACTATGACACAAAAAACTTATCAACTTTCTCTAAACTTTGAGCAAGTTCTTGATGTTGTTTTACAACTCCCCGAAGAAGAACAAGAAAAAATCATTCAAGAAATAAAGAAATCTTCTCTAAAAAATGGAGAGCAAAATTTACTGAGTGGCTTTAATGAAAAATCATTGACCATCACGCAAAATGAAGAGCAAAATCCACTAAGTACCTTTAAAAAAGGCGCTAGCATTTATCCCATTGGTATCACTCCTCCTTATCCTATCAATAAAAGTAAAAGAGCTCCCTTTGGAGTAATGAAAAATAGTGGGAAGATTATAGGAGATATCGTCGAGCCTACTTCAGGTTTATCCACTTGGGATGTTCTGTCATGAAACTTCTACTAGATACCCATATTTGGATTTGGTATATTTTGGGTAATCCCCGCCTGTCAGAAACCTTACAACAAGCAATTTCTAACCAAATAAACGAACTGTGGTTAAGTCCTATCAGCATTTGGGAAACCCTTTTACTTGCTGAAAAAGGAAGAATTATCCTAGAACCAACCGCAAAACAATGGGTTCAAAATAGTTTACAGGAAGTCCGTACCAAAGAAGCACCCTTGTCTAATGACATTGTAATACTAAGTCGTCAGTTAAATTTAAGACATCAAGATCCTGCAGATCGATTTATCGCCGCAACCGCAGTTCATCATGGTCTTACTCTCGCCACAGTGGATGAAAATTTGACCAACGCTGACTGCTTAAAAATTTTGAGCTAGTCCATTACTGGAACCATCATGACACAAAAAACTTATCAACTTTCTCTAAACTTTGAACAGGTTCTTGATGTTGTTTTACAACTCCCCGAAGAAGAACAAGAAAAAATCATTCAAGAAATAAAGAAATCTTCTCTAAAAAATGAAGAGCAAAATTTACTGAGTGGCTTTGAAGAAAGATCATCGACCATCAAGCAACATGATATCCCCAAAAATAAAAGAGCCTCCTTTGGAGTAATGAAGAATAGCGGGGAAATTATAGGGGATTTAGTCCAGTCATTGGAGAGTATTCAATTTTCCGATGAGGTTCGAGAAAAAGCTTTAAAAAAAGCAAAAGAAGGTTATATAATGACATTATTAGAGGTGGGTAAAATCAGCAGTGGACGGGCGGGAAAAATTCTTGGTATTTCTCGTTTAGAGGTTATCGAAATGATGCAAAAATGGGGTATTTCTCCTTTTGATGACTCACAAGATTTAGAGGAATTACATCAAGAATTGAAACAGGCGGAGTTAATTTTAAATTAGCTTAACTGTTTAGCAGCGCAAGGAGCACAAACCAACCAACGTTCAAGTTCGCCAGGTGGGGTGGGACATTGACAATGAGGACAAAGCGGTAAATCATGCGATCGCGATCGCATCACATTAGCCCAATCCAGAAAAGTCTGATTAACATTCTCCATCACTGGAGTAGTTGGCGCATTACCCAAATAACCCAAATAACTAGGATGTGTTTGCGGAGAAAAAATATCTTGTGGCTGTTTATTATCTGCGTAACGCTCCCACTCGGCTGGAGAAAAACGCATATCTACTAAAGGCTTAGGTAATTTTTGATTCAACTTTAAGGTCAGATTTTTACGCCCAAACGTTAAATTCTGCGCCCAGACAGCACTAGAAGTAGCTACCCATAAGACATCACGCTGAATTAATACAGGACGAGTTTGAGCCGCCACCACCGCACCAACCACTTCTAACCAACATTGGAGTATAAGAAACATTGGCTGCTCTTGCCAATTTGCCTTCTGTGCTAAGACCTTGAGAATATCATTGACTGGTTTTAGAGACATATGGATGAATATTCTGGATTTGAGTAAAAACGAAGTATATTTAAAATTAATCTCAATCAATTCACATCAATTCGGTAGTCTACGTTTGAGGAAATGTGGAAATGGAGCAAAGTCCACTCATCAATTCTGACATTCAATCCCCAAAAACATCTAGATTGAAACCTGTATTAGCATCTGCATTGGCGAGTTTAGAAGTGCAATTAGACCAAGAGCTAACTAGATACCGTCGTACCCGCAACGGAATCAGAAAGCCTCAGCCTCAAGAATTTCCCCCAGAACACCTCCCACCAACTGAGGAAACTAGTCAAGATCAAGATCCTCCTCACCAAGAAACTCCCCAAATAGATACTTCACTACCTCCATTAACCACAGATAGTAATGATGCAACATTACCAATATCTAACCGGAGTTTAGTCCATAAAAACATTAATCACAATTCTACTAGTGATTCGCCAAATCATCAGCAGCAACTTGCGCCAACTATCGCTACGAATGATACCTTTCTCCCCGCAGAAAATGCGCCTAAACCACCAGATGATTATCTAGAGTCTAGTGAAGCATTGTTACGCAGTCTCGCTTCAGAATCAACCAGAACTAGCAAACCGACACAGCCAACTTCTCATAATCACGACAGTCTATTATCGCCTCTAGGAATTAGTTCTATATTCTTGCTATTGATGTCTAGCCTAATTCTGGGCTATGTGGTGTTTAATCCCCAGAATTTACCTCGACTGGATTTAGCAAAATTACTTAACTTGAATTTTTTCACCTCATCTGCTGATCAACCAGTAGTTGACAATCAGCCTGCTGCTAAAGTTGAGCCAGAACTTACGCCTATAGGTAAATATCCCAACTTGGCTACTCATGAGTTTCCTAATTTAAGAGACCCCAGCGATGTAGTTAACTTAGAACCCAAATTAGAACCTAAACCGGTACCTCTTCCTCCGCCAACTCTATCAGGTCCGATTACTGTTTCACCGCCTATACAACCAATAGCTCCCATCAAGCCCGTTCCTCATATAGAACCGTTCTCTCCATCACAACAAGCTCAACAAGCTAACATCAGCTTATTGAACAGAAAAATCCAACCATCAGCGGATGGGCTTTATCATGTGATAGCGGAGAATCAAGGTAAAGGTACTTTATCTGCTGCTCGGAAAGTAGTCCGTGATGCTTATTTATCACCTAATAAAAAATACATTTATCTAGGCGCTTCAAAGACTAAACAGGAAGCACAGAGAAGAATACAACAGCTAGAAAGTAAAGGAATTAAAGCTAGATTACAGCAGTCATAATCAAAAATAGTAAATGGAAAGCTGAAACTTGAAATGTTCAAACGCATCCTGCGGGTAATAAGTGCTAACTTCCAGAGTTTTGTGCGCACTACAGAAGACCCAGAAAAAATTCTCCAACAGACTTTTGGGGAGTTACAATCAAATTTGACTCAATTACGTCAGGCAATAGCCGCAGCGATCGCCACCCAAAAACGGAGTGAACGCCAAGCAAACAATGCTTTCTCCTCTGCTGAGGAATGGTATTGTCGGGCGCAATTATCACTACAGCAAGGTGATGAATCTCTAGCCAGGGTCGCTTTGACAAAACGCCAAACCTATTTAGAAAATGCTACGGCTCTATCTCAGCAGATAGAACAATATAAAGATGTTATTTCCCAGCTGAAACAAGATATGCGGACGCTGGAATTGAAAATTGCTGAGTTAAAATTAAAAAAAGATATGTATATTGCTCGCGCCCGTTCTGCTGAGGCTAATTATCGACTTCAGGAAATGTTAAATAGTGTTTCTACTGTATCCAGTTTAGATGTATGGAGGCGAATGGAAGCAAAAATACAGCAGATGGAAGCAGAAGTAGAAGTTTTGGCGCTGACTGACTCGGATGAACTGGGAAAAAAATTCACGACATTGCAATCTATCAATGACGTTGATACAGAACTATCTGCTATGAAAACGAGGATTTTTCCGAACTCCTAATTCCGAATTTCCAACTGCTTCTCATTTTTATGCTTATGCTCCAAAATGGAGAAAAGATCCAATTAAACCTGGAAAGACTAATTTAAAAAAAAATCGCGTAAACCTTGCAGGAACAACAAAGTTATGGGACTATTTGACCGCCTTAAACGAGTAGTTGGTGCTAACCTAAACGACCTAGTAAGTAAAGCAGAAGACCCAGAAAAAATGCTAGAGCAGGCTGTTCTGGAAATGCAGGAAGACTTGGTACAGTTACGACAAGGAGTAGCACAAGCGATCGCCGCCCAAAAAAGGACAGAGAAACAGTATAATGAATCTCAAAATGAAATCAATAAATGGCAACGCAATGCTCAACTAGCCTTACAAAAAGGCGATGAGAATTTAGCGCGTCAAGCATTAGAGCGCAAAAAAACTTATACTGATACTGGTAGCGCCTTGAAAAGTAGCCTTGATCAGCAAACAGCTCAAGTAGAAAGCCTCAAACGTAACTTAATCCAGCTAGAGAGCAAAATTTCCGAAGCTAAGACCAAAAAAGAAATGCTCAAAGCTCGGATTACCACAGCTAAAGCGCAAGAGCAGCTTCAAGGTATGGTCAGCGGAATGAATAGCAGTAGTGCTATGTCAGCTTTTGAGCGGATGGAAGAAAAGGTGATGATCCAAGAAGCTCGGGCTCAGTCAATGGGTGAATTAGCCAGTTCAGATTTAGAATCCCAGTTTGCCCAATTGACAAGTGGTAGTGATGTAGATGATGAATTAGCAGCGATGAAAGCTCAACTTTTACCACCTGCACAAACCCCACAACAAAGCCTACCTCCAGCTGCTCCCGTAGATTCGGAATTAGAAGCTCTCAGAAAACAATTGGACCAACTGTAAGCTTTGCTGGTAGTACATCTCAAACAGTTAATCAAAGTCCTGTAGACTAGAGACTACAGGACTTTTAAATCACTGTCTTGTTGCTAATTTTTTATACTGCCATTTGAGACATGCCTTGTAACTGGCGTAAAGCATTAATGCAAATTGGACAATCACAGCCAAATAATTTTATAGCCTTATCACTTTCTGCATCGGTGAAGTCTAACTCTTTAATCTGATTAGGTGGTACTGCTGCTACTAAAGTCTGTGATTTATTAGGGTTGCGATTAGCTTTAGTTAATGGTATACAGACTAAACGTGGAGTCGCAGAATGAGGAGCAGCAATGCAGACTGAATTTGTATTAGTATTAACAAATGCTTGACTAGCATGAGCTGGTCTACCTGTCATGACCATAGACATTACAGACGCAAATAGTACGGGGCTAGAAAGTAACCTTAAGACAAATCTTTTGTTCATTTTGGGCAATCTATTTTTAGTTATTGTCATTAATTGCCAATCGGCTTGTCCATCTTAGCCAAATTTTCGCTAAATATCTAGGCAAAATTCTCTGTATTATGTTAAGTGTGAATTAAGAGGCAAATCATGAATAATCCAGCTTCGATCCCAGTTATTATTAATGGCGCAGCGGGGAAAATGGGGCGTGAAGTGATTAAAGCGGTGGCTGGAGCCGCCGATATGGTTTTATTAGGTGCCATTGACCGCAATCCTACATATCAAGGACAGGATGCGGGAGAATTAGCAGGTTTAAATCAACCCTTGGAAATTCCCATTACTGACCAATTAGAGCCAATGCTAGCTTATGTAGCTGGGGAACGACAAATGGCTCCTGGCGTGATTGTAGACTTTACCCACCCGGATTCAGTTTATGAGAATGTGCGCAGTGCGATCGCCTATGGAATTCGTCCAGTAGTAGGGACAACAGGGTTAAGTCCTGAGCAAGTCCACAGTTTGGCAGAATTTGCGGACAAAGCCAGTACTGGCTGTTTGCTCATCCCCAATTTCTCAATTGGGATGGTGTTATTACAGCAAGCTGCTCTCACAGCTTCTCGCTATTTTGAGCATGTGGAAATTATTGAATTGCATCACAATCAAAAAGCTGATGCTCCCAGTGGTACAGCTATCCAAACAGCCCAACTTTTAGCAGATATAGGTAAAGATTTTAACCCTGCTATCGTCAAAGAAACTGAGAAAATAGCCGGAGCTAGGGGGAGTTTAGCCGATTCAGGTATTAGGATTCACAGCATCCGCCTACCTGGATTAATTGCCCATCAAGAAGTTATTTTTGGGAGCACGGGGGAAGTTTATACCTTACGCCATGATACGAGCGATCGCGCCTGCTATATGCCAGGAGTGTTACTCGCAATTCGTCAAGTCTTACAACTAAAGTCGTTAGTATATGGATTAGAAAAGATACTCTAGAAAAAAACTATTACTTAAATCATGCTTGTGCCACTAACGCGTAAAAAATTTGACCAAATTGTTCCCCTAATTGCCACTGGAGACCAGTACAGATACTACTGGGGAAAGTTTGCCAGCTTTTTGCAACGACTGTTGATTTCCTTAGTGAGTGTAGTTGTACTGCTGCTGGTAAAAATTTTCTTAGCGCTAGAAGTAGGACCAATTTTATTTGTGACTGGAACATGCGCCACTTTTTTCTGGTTCTGGTATCCAGCTCTGCAAGCAAGTATCCGCAATAGTCAGATCCGGCGTTATAAATATAGCGGTTTTTTTCGTGGAAGAATATTAGATTGGTGGATTACAGACCGATTAATGGGGAAGCAAGAAACAGTTAATAGTCGGGGTGAACTAGTAATTGTCGAAAACCGCGAGAAACGAATTAACTTAGAAATAGGTGATGAAACCGGATTTAGTGTTGAGTTTGAAGCTCCATTGCGTCCAGCTCATAAAGCTGTGAGTCGTGGTCAAGTTGCAGAAATGGTATTGATGTCCAACCGTTCTGATTTAAGTACGATTGAGCAATTCAGTGATGTATATATTCCTAACCGTAATTTGTGGATTAGTGATTATCCTTGCTTGCGACAAGATTTTTTTATTGAAGTTAGTCAACGCTTACGGGGAGACGCAGAGGGAAGACCCCGACGGAGGCGGTAATGATAGATGATGGAAATATCAATATCTATCAAATCAATCCTCAATTACGCGCCTCCGTTTCTGTCTTGTCCATAAGCTTGCCAAGCTAAATCTACCAATCCATCCACAATGGCTGCGGCTACTACTGCGTTTCCCTTATGGCTTTCAATCGTAATATAAGGAACCAAAGATTCTTGCAATCTTTCTTTGGCAGAATCTACATTTACAAATCCCGCCGGAGTAGCAATAATCAAAGATGGTCGAATTTCTTCCGCTTCGATTAAGTCTGCTAGTGCAGTCAGAGCTGTTTGCGCTTGACCAACCACAAATATCCCTTCTGGATAACGCCTAGCGAGGGTTTCAATCCCCCAGGCAGCGCGAGTCTTTTCCTTTTGTGGACGTGTTAGGGCTTCCATGCTACAGTACACAGGATTGGCAAAGGTATTTTGAATATCATGGGCAATACCTACTTGTACCATTGGTACATCTACGACAATAGTAGTACGGGAAGCTAGCGCAGCAGCCCCAGCTTGTAAAGCCTGTTCTGAAAAGCGGATTAAGGATTTATACTCAAAATCATATGTGGCATAAATCACCCTCCTCACAATTTCATATTCTGCGGGTGAAAAGACATGGTCGCCTATTTCACTATCTATAATTGCTAAACTCTGAGCATCAGTTACGTGCCATTCCATAAGAATTAGGTTGTGGGTTGTAGGCGGTACTTACTTATACTACCTAATAATCTTTACTAGGGCGATAAAAAACAGGAGAGAGATAAGCGACTAGTGTACCAATCAGGAAAGCGGAAATATTCCGTACTAAAGGTAACCAGTCACTAGTACGGGAGACTACAGGACCTATACCAAATGCCAGAAATAATATTCCCCACAAAGGCGAGAAAATTAAAGCCCATTGCCAGGCAAATACTTGTTTTTCATGCCGGGGTTGAGCAGCAAAACCACAGATTACCCCACCTACAGCAGAGGTAATCAGGGTGAGTATCCACTGTTCTTTTGGTAATCCAGGGACTACATTACAACCACCATTGAGTAAACAACCTTTAACCGCCGCTAAAGCCTGTAAAATGGCTTGATCTTCTCCTTCCTCACGCACAAAATACAAATTACCAAAACGTGTTTGCAATTCAATCCAAAAAGTGCGGGGTAAGAGTTGATATACTGCGTCACCAACGCTAAAGCTGAGAATATTACCGCCCCGGGAGTCAGCAACTAGCAAAATACTTTTATCATCCAAACCCCAATAATTGATCACCGCTCTACCCGGAGTGCGATCATACTGGGTTAATACGCGCAATTTCCAGCTAGTATCTGTTTCAAATTGTATCAGTTCCTTAACCAGCTTTTCTTCTTGTGCATCGGGAAGAAATTCAGCTAAATCTACAATCGGGGTAAAGGTATGGGGGAGTAAGTCGGGATGATCATCAGCTAAAGCAGATGGAGAAGATGTCACCCAAATTGACCCAGCCAAGCAAAAAACTGCAATGGACATGAAAACTCGTTGCCAAAAACACAGATACATGGAAGTTTTTATCTAAATATTTAATCGTGGAGATGAACAGGTTGCGGGAGTTAATCAGCAGAAAAGTGATATTGCTTTACACTTCTTTACTGTACTCTAATCTGGGAGATTAAAGCAAAATTACTCACCTATCTTCTTGCGCCTGAAATTCCCTTTGCTCCCTGCTCCCCCCGCTTGTATACTTCTAGAAGGCTTTGTCCTTGTGAATGTCTTCCAAGCGGCTTTGATACCGATAAAAATACTCTGTGTTTTTACTTGCAGACTTTGGGCTTGTTTGCGAGCACCATCTAAGCTTTGGTCTACTTGCTTCACAACTTGCCCTGCGCTTTTGATACCTTCACTCATATCATCAGTCAAACCAGTAACTTCTGAACTCGCATGACGAATCGCGCTCAGAGTGGGTGGTAGTTCCCGCGATAGTGTATCAAAGAATTTTTCTGCACTACGAGCAGCCCGCGCCAACTCTTGTAGGGCTGGAATTGCTGCTACCAAAACAGCTGTCAAACTAGTAGCTACTAGGAGGATGGATAATCCCAGCCAAAATAAAGGGTGAATCACGATGATGTAATTTGAGAGCGTTCTAGATTCTGAATTAAAGGTAAGGAATTTTCTGCTGTAGTAGTCACATCAACAGTGTTTGTTTGGCTGTTTGTTTGGCTGTTTGTTTGGCTCTCCCGTTGAGTCGCATCCACACCAGCGGCGATCGCCTCCTTCAGTCTCTCCAAAGTTTCATCCCAGTTTTTCAGCGCATTATGAGAGAGTCGGTCAGCTTGAATTTGCATACTGGTGGATAAATCTTCTGCCAATTCTGGGATAGCATTGGCAGATTTTTGCAAAAGTTTACGCGTTTCGCGCCCTGTGCGTGGAGCAATTAGCAACCCAGCTAAACTACCAATAGCAGCTCCCAGCATCAAACCGCCGATAAATACTCCAGAACGGTTATTAGACATATGTTATATTTATTTTCTCCCTATCCCCATTTTAAGTGGGTTCTTTGGACTGGACAAGCTAGTTCTTGTTCCTTTGTTTCCTTTTAGAATATATCCGATTTAGTGTCTCCGCCCATATTCATGGCTTTTTCCCGATTTTCCCCCAGCTTTTCCTCTCAGTTTCTGCCAAATTCTCCATCCTTGTCCCATAAGAGTGAGAATTTGCTGGATTTGTAGGACTTGGAGTTCTAACTTTTGTTGTTTTTTATGTAGATTAATTATATTTTCCTGTTGAGCATAAATATGTCCTGGTGCTCTGGCTAAAAATTTATCTGTAGCACTCTCATAAATAGTCAATTTATCCGCGATTAACGCCAGTTTATCTGTGACTTTCCTTAGATATCTAGCAATATAAATTAATACTAAGGAGATTAAGATGTTAGTAATGACAACAGATGTTACCATAAGTCTCCAATACACATACTAAATAACATATATTTTATCTGAATCTCTATCTGAGTCGATTGGAGGTAGCTGATTCTCCTCTGCTATTTTCGCGCCCAATTAGGTAAAATCCCTATTTGAGATATACACCTAGGTGATACTCTGTAGAATGACGTAAAATTATCTATGAGAGATGCTAGCTCATACATTAGACCTAAATAGTTCGGAAACTCAGAATCCTCATATCTACATCAATGAATGTAGGTTTGGTAAAGGTGTTTTTGCAGCGGAAAACATCAATAAAGGACAAGTCATTCTTACCTTTACTGGTAAAATTATCGATTTGGAAGCGGTTTTAGAGAAGGGAGAAAAAGAATCTAATCCCCTGCAAATAGATACATTTAAATATATTGATATAGAAGAACCAGGCGTTTTAGTGAATCATTCTTGTAGCCCCAATGCGGGAATTTTGAATGATACAATTTTAGTAGCGATCGCCGATATTTATCAGAATGAGGAAATTACATTTGATTACTCAACTACTATGAGTGAAGACTTATGGACGATGAAATGCGAATGCTTGTCCAGTAATTGTAGAGGAATTGTGCGGGATTTTGAGTTTCTGTCAAAAAGCATTCAAGAAGAATATTTACTATTGGGCATAGTTCAATCCTTTATTGTTAGGAAAATGCTGAGAGTAGAACCAATGAAGCAATAGCCAACAAAATTCCCACAATCTCATAAGGATTTAGGGATTCCTGGAAAAAAATAACACCTACCAAAGCTAGTAATACAACTGTGGACACAGAATAGATAACACCTATTGTTGCTAGCTTGAGGTACTTCATTGTGTATACCCAGCCAAATGCAGTAGAGCCTAAGACAAATAAGCCAAAGAAGAATGAGTATGTCTTTAATGAGTTATGGCTATCGCTAGCAATTTTTAGGAAGTAATCGCCTGTAACCCCTAATAAGCTTAGTGCGATCACAATACCAATTGCTATGTATGTCTGATCCATAATTTTGCTTAAGTTCTCAAATATAATTCATCATAGCAGCTAATACTTATAACTAATATGATTTTTTGCTATAAGAGGCAATATTAGTATCATCCATATCATCTATAACTAAATTTCCCCCTGGCTGAGCCAAAGTATGGCTGTATTCAAGTCTAGCCAATTGATTGATTGCGACTAAAACTTCTGACGCAGACTGATATCGCTCTCGACAATCATTCAACACCATTTTGTTGATAATTCTTTGTACCGCCGGACTGACTAAAGCTAAGTCTAACCATTTGACTTCTCCATTTTTAGACTTGTCTAAATCATGAGGATCCCTACCAGTTAAAGCTTTAATCCCAATCATGCCAACTGCATAGATATCACTATTGTATTGTGGACGCCCAAAACATTGCTCATTAGGCGCATAACCTTTTGTCCCCATCCCAATGGTAAAAGCACTATGCTCACAATTTTCCAATTGTTGTGTCGAGAGGTCTTTCACCGCACCAAAATCAATTAGGACTAATTTTCGGTCTGAATGTCGGCGAATAATATTACCCGGTTTGATATCCCGATGAATTACGCTATTTTCATGCACAAATACTAATGTTTCTAAAATATCACGCAGAATATTGATCACTATTTCCTCTGACAAGGTTTTCCCTAAGGGAATCTCTTGGCTCAAAGGATGACCATCTATAAACTCTTGGACTAAATAAAATTCTTCATCCTCTTCAAAGTAAGCTAAAAGTTCGGGAATTTGGGGGTGTATTCCCAGTTTCCTCAGTGTTTGGGCTTCTGAGTTAAATAACCGTCTAATCAGCTCTAGTCCTGCTAATGTAGTATTGGCGGGTATTAGCTGTTTGACAACGCATTGTGGCTGACCTGGAATTTGTAGGTCTTCAGCGATATAGGTTTCACTAAATCCACCATGACCAAGAACTTTGACAATTTTATAGCGCTGACAGAGGATGCGGTCTGTCAAGGTTAAGTCTTTAGACTTGACAGACCAGGACTCAATATTTTGGACAGACGTGTTTTCCAGAATCGCTAGGGAAGATTGAGTCTCAGATAACAGCGCTAATTCCGGTTTTCTGTTTTTTTCTCTAATTACTTGTTCAGCAATTAAATAGAAAATACCAATAGCCGTAATCGTAATTAGGGGAATTACTGTAGGAAAGGCCAAGTGGAAATAGATAAAACAACTATAGCTAATGACTCCCCAAACACCAGCCAAGAAGATACTCGATATTAGTCTATTAATATGCTTTTGTACCAGGTTCACCGTCAAGCTGGTGACTATCAAGAGCATGGAGACGAATAAACTCCGCCAGAATGCACCTGGAGTTGCTAATGCAATGGTTTGATTTTTGATTAAAGAGGCGATCGCATGGGCATGAATTTCCACTTCCGACATCTGTTGGGGATTGAGCCAATTAAAGGAAGCAGCAACGGGATGGTCATTATGGGTCAAAGTAGCAGTAGAACCCACTAAAACTATCTTATTTTGGAAAAATTTGCCTTGATTCAAATAATTGCGCCAGTTTTCCTCGTCAAACAGATACCATAAAGGAATTTTCTGAAATGTCCCAGATGGTCCCCAAAAATAAATCAAGCTCCCTTGAGGGTGAGGATATTGTACTTTGGCAATTCCCAAAGTAGCTGCGTCAAAAGATGGTATTTTAGGAGTTGATTTATTTATCGCCGTCAACTGTGGAGCAAAATCCTCTGCCAAACGATGGATTTTACCATCCACATCCACAGGGAAATTGACAGAACCGATCGCGACTCCAGTGCTTTGAAATATTTGTTGCGGTAGCGTTAATTGAGAGATAGACCCTTGAGACAGCTGTAAATTTTCATATGTTGCAGCTAAGGTAACTTTATTGCTATATTTTTGTAATATTTCCTGGAATTGGCGATCATCGGCACCACCATAGGGGCTTGGTCCAGCAAAAACTACATCTAACGCAACTGATTTGGCACCTGCTAGGACTAATTTGTGAATCACCTGAGCATAGACTGCTCGCTTGAAAGGAAATGTTTTCAGAGGCTCTAAGTAGGCAAAGAGTCGGGGATTTAACTGATACGACTGTGCAGGAACTGATATTGACTCATCATCAATCGCCAAAATGACAATATTTTCTGGAGGAGTTATTGGACCGCGTACTCGAAAAAAAATACTTTGAGCCTGATTTTCCAGTAACCCAATCCCATCCCCACTAGTAGCACTCAACAGTGTAGCAAATACAATACTAGCAGCAGCCAATAGATGACCTAAATGCAGAATCATCAAAGGCTCCCGTAACAAGTTCGTTGAGGTTTTTTGGGCGGATTGAATGAATGGGGAATTGGCAGCGGGGACTGATTTATTCGCTAAAGTAGATATAGGTTCGTCTGCCATTTGTATTACTGGTTAATTTAATCACAACCTGTTTATTTAGTTAAAGCTTCTCTATGGCAATTCAGCTTATATATTCATCTTAAGACATATGCTGTACATCTTGAGGAGTAGGCTTGACTATTGTCCAAAAGAGAAACCCTGTTAATAGGTCAGTTTTATTGGTAGATTTTGATCATCAAGGGTGTTTCCAGGTGAGGGAGGTAATATAGTTTAATTTTACTTATGGGAAAATTTTGTGTTTTAGCCAATTTATGCTTTGATCGAGGTAAGATAAAAGCTATACATAAAAATATCTACTTTTCTAGATACTAGCAACTTTACCAGTTGAGAATTGCTATAATCTATTGTCTCATCTAACATTCTTATCTATCTATTAGGTGTAAATTTTTATGGGTTCTCCAATGAATCGTCTGTCTATTTTTGTAGACGGAAACAATATGTTCTATGCTCAACAAAAAAATGGCTGGTTTTTCGACCCACGGCGGGTTTTAGAATATTTCAAAAACGAACAGTCAGAGACAACATTAATCAATGCTTTTTGGTACACTGGTTTAAAAGACCCACAGGATCAACGCGGATTCAGGGATGCACTCATCAGTTTGGGATATACAGTCCGAACTAAAATACTCAAGGAGTACTATGATGATGCTTCTGGTCGCTACTCACAAAAGGCGAATTTAGATATTGAAATTGTTGTAGATATGTTTAATACAGTAGACCAATATGACCGGGTTGTCTTATTTAGTGGTGATGGTGATTTTGAAAGAGCAATAGAGTTATTACGGTCAAAAAATACCCATATTACCGTCGTATCAACGGAGGGAATGATTGCCAGAGAGCTACGTAATGCCACTGATAGATATATAGACTTGAATGATATTAGAGACCAAATAGAAAAAACAGAAGGTTAAAGAACTTAACAAAACTTAACAGTCAGTTGCAAATCTGCCCAAAAAAATCTCCCCTAAATCTTCAAGTTAAAAAATAAAGTTTCAGGTATTTTAAGCGGACATTAAAAACCCAAAAAAAGAGGAATCCCATGGATAACCAAGCAAATAGAGTGCTGATTTTTGATACGACACTGCGGGATGGAGAACAGTGTCCTGGCGCGACGCTGAATATGGAGGAAAAGCTAGTTATTGCCAAACAATTAGCCCGTTTAGGCGTAGATATCATAGAAGCAGGATTTCCCTTTGCTAGTCCAGGGGATTTTGCCGCAGTTCATAAAATTGCCCAAGTGGTGGGTACAGAAGATGGTCCGGTGATTTGTAGTTTAGCCAGAGCTAGACAGGATGATATCAAAAGCGCCGCTGAGGCGATCAAGCCAGCAGCTAAAGGGAGAATTCATACTTTTTTGGCTACTTCCAACATCCATATGGAATACAAGTTAAAGAAGACAAAGTCAGAAGTCATCGCTATAACGGAGGAAATGGTTGCTTATGCCAAAACCTTCACCGATGATGTGGAGTTCTCCCCCGAAGATGCTGGACGTTCTGAACCAGAATTTCTTTACCAAGTACTGGAGCGAGCGATCGCTGCTGGCGCAACAACAGTTAACATTCCTGACACAGTCGGTTACACCACTCCCCAGGAATTTGGGGGTCTGATTCGGGGAATTAAGGAAAATGTCCCCAACATCGACCAAGCAATTATTTCTGTCCACGGACACAATGACTTGGGGTTAGCTGTGGCGAATTTTTTGGAAGCGGTGAAAAATGGCGCTCGACAATTGGAATGTACGATTAATGGGATTGGTGAAAGAGCCGGAAATGCAGCTTTAGAAGAGCTAGTTATGGCATTACATGTTCGGCGTCAATATTTCAATCCCTATTTTGGTAGAGATGAAGATGATTTAACACCCCTGACGGGAATTGATACTCGACAAATTTACAAAACCTCCCGTCTCGTTTCTAACTTGACGGGGATGTTGGTACAGCCAAATAAAGCCATAGTGGGAGCTAACGCTTTTGCGCATGAATCGGGGATTCATCAAGATGGGGTGTTGAAAAATAAGCTCACCTACGAAATTATGGATGCTCAGTTGATTGGGTTGACAGACAATCTGATCGTCTTGGGTAAGCATTCGGGGAGAAATGCTTTCCGCAGCCGATTGAAGGAATTGGGTTTTGAGTTGTCCGAGACAGAATTGAATAAAGCTTTTATCAAATTTAAAGAAGTCGCTGACAAGAAGAAAGAAATTTCTGATTGGGATTTAGAGGCGATCGCCAATGATGAAATCCAACAAGCACCAGAGTTATTCCGCGTCGAGTTGGTTCAGGTTTCCTGTGGGAGTAACGCTAAACCAACAGCGACAGTGACTCTCCGCACCCCCCAAGGTGAAGAATTGACCGACGCAGCTATCGGTACAGGTCCTGTAGATGCGGTTTACAAAGCCATCAACCGTGTGGTCAACGTTCCCAATCAGTTAATTGAGTTTTCCGTCCAATCAGTTACGGGGGGAATTGATGCGATCGGCGAAGTAACTATCCGCCTAAAATACGAATCAAAGGTATTTTCCGGTCATGCGGCGAATACAGATATTATTGTCGCCTCGGCTCAAGCCTATGTAAATGCTTTAAATAGATTATATGCATTCTTGCAAAATCAAAATCAACCAGAAGCAGCAAAAGTTTCCCAGGTATCACTCTAATACAGACTAATTCAATGCGTTTGACTTCATTGGATGTATTTCGGGGAATCACAATTGCGGGAATGATTCTGGTGAATATGGTCGGAGTCGCAGATGATAAATATCTCCCTTTAGACCACGCAATATGGAATGGCTGTACCCCCACCGATTTAGTTTTCCCCTTTTTCCTGTTTATCGTTGGTCTAGCCATGACATTCTCTTTGGCGAAATATACCCAAGACAACAAACCGACACCAGCTGTTTACTGGCAGATTGGGCGTCGTGCGGTTCTCCTGTTTAGTTTAGGATTGCTCCTCAATGGTTTCTGGAATCAAGGGATAGGAACTTTTGATTTCAGTCACCTCAGATTTATGGGAGTTTTACAGCGGATCGGTTTAACTTACTTGCTCACCGCTTTGATTGTTTTACAATTTTCACAGAAATATCAATGGCTATTAGCAGGGGTGTTACTGATTGGGTATTGGTTAGTCATGGTTTATGTTCCTATTCCTGGTCATGGGTTTCCTGACCTGACCCAAAAACCAGAAATTGTCCAAGAGTGGAATTTTGCATCTTTCTTCGATCGATTAGTTATTCCTCGGGAACATCTTTATATTGGCTTTAATTATTTGGGAGATCCAGAGGGAATTTTTAGTACTATTCCAGCTATTGTCACTGTGCTGATTGGCTATTTTACTGGACAGTGGTTACGAGATAATCAACCTGCGACTTCTAAAACTAGTATGGATTTAGTCTTGTTTGGTTTGAGTTGTCTGGTGATTGGTGAAATTTGGGATGTGGCTTTTCCCATCAATAAAAAACTCTGGACGAGTTCCTACGTCCTATTTACCGGTGGTTGGGCGCTGATGTTATTAGCTGCTTGTTATGAATTGATCGAAGTTAGACTGATCAAGCGCTGGAGCAAGCCTTTTGAAATTATGGGTCTGAATGCGATCGCCCTATTTATTGCTTCTGTGTTATTGATCAAAGTTTTAGTCAAAACTAAAATTGGTATGGGAGAAACTCCTCTTACAACTTACAATTGGATTAATCAATATTTATTTGTATCTTGGGCGGGAAAGTTGAATGGCTCATTACTATTTGGAATCGTGACTGTTTTACTGTGGTTTGGTGTTGCTGTATTTATGTATAGAAGAAATTGGTTTATTAAAGTTTGATGATAGAAGGAGTCAGGAGTCAGGTTTATTGACTACAGTTAATTGGAATTGAGACCCACTAATCAATTCACTCAAACTAACTTTGGGATTTTGATAGAGGACATTCAGGGCGCTGATGAAATCTCGAATAATTTCTCCTGGCGTTAGTAAAGCGTTTACTCCTAAACGACCGCTGATTTCTTGGATAAATTTTTGTAAATCAGCATTATTTAAAGTCTGTCCATAGCCAAAATGGAGAGCATGAATTTCTAATAACTTTTGTAAAAGTGTGAGAATTTCCTTTTCTGTTAAAGGGTGAAGACGAATTACTGGACCCATATATTCTTGGACATTAGACTGGGTAACAAACCGACTTTCCTTAGTGCGTCTGCGCCAAGCCTGGTCAGCAAAAAGTCCTCGGTTTGGATCTTCCAAAAATTCTGTTGTTCCGCCAATAAAAATACCCAAGTGCTCCGCTTTACATTGCATAGTGTCATTAAATATTGTTAAAAGTCTGTTATAGTTTTTTTCCCTTGTAACTGTAGTCGAAATTTGGTACAAATTCACAGCCTCATCCAGAAAAATCAATAACCCTTGATAACCAATTTCCGCAGTAAATTTAGCTAATAATTTGATATAGTCAAACCAACTATCATCATCAATCATAATCCGCACACCCAAAGCTGTTTTGGCTTCAGTTTTAGTATTAAACTCTCCTCTTAACCAACGGAGAGCAGCATTTTTTAATTCTTCATCATCTAAACGATAACCACGCCAATATGCAATAATCACATTCCCAAAATCAAATCCATGGACTAAATCTTCAATATATTGAACCACCTGACGAATTTTACTTTCTACTAGGTCATCAAAGCCAAGGTCATTTGGACGCATCCCAGATTCTTGAACTACCTCCTGTTGGATTTTATTAATCCACCCTTCTAAAATCGAGACAAGAGCACCACCATCAGGACGAGTTTTTGTAGCGAGACCACTTATTAATTCCCGATATGTTGCTAAACCTTCATTATGAGTTCCTGCTAAGCGGCGATCGCTTGATAAATCAGCATCAGCTACTACAAATCCCTGCTCCAAAGCTAGTTTTCGCACCATTTGTAACATGAAGCTTTTACCTGAACCGTAGTTACCAACAATAAACCGAAAAGCCGCGACACCTTCAGCAATATCATTCAGATTTTGTAATAAGCTCTTGATTTCTTTTTCTCGACCTACGGCGATATGTTCAATTCCGATTCTAGGAACTACTCCCGCGCCCAAGGAGTTAATTAAAGCAGTAGATACTTTCTTGGAGATTTTGATTTTTGACATCTAATTTACGACTCTTGATTTTCGTACAATGAAATCATTCTTTTCACATTTGACATATACTCTTGATAGATTTCCGGAATATCTGTGGTTGTCTGAATAATTAATTCACCAATAGTGTTATTGGCTATTTCATTGATAGAATCAATTAATAAATTTGGCATTGTTATATTTGCTTCAGCTATCTGTTTAATCATAGCATTAGGATTCTCTCTCATTACTATAGCTTTTAAAACATCTATTTTATCAGAGGGGAGATTTTCTAAAAAATTCTGCCACTCCCTGGATAACTTCTCTGGTTTCTCTGCTATTGATTCCCATAACTCATCAAAGGGAAATAAACCCAGTTCGTCTGAGTTAGGATTTTGAGTAGAAGTTTGAGTAGAAATTTGGGTCTCATCCGTGGAGTCATAACCGAGTGTTTCTACTTGTTGGAGTAAGTCCCAAACTTGATTTTGTAAAATGTCACGTTCATCTTGTAAAAGTGAAATTTGATCCTGTAATTGAGGTTTTAACCGCTCCAAAAGAACTAAGTTACTTTCTACCTCTTGTTTTTCTTGCTTCAATTCATCAATTTGACTTTGTAACTGCATTAATTCCGAACGTACTATATTACAGTTCAACTCTAAACGACGTTTCTCTGATATCAGATTAGTAGAGGAATTTTGTAATTCTTGCTGATTAGTTTCTAATTTGCTGCGTTCGATGTTTAAATTGTTGATCTCTACTTCTAATTGCTTTTTTTGTCCAGCAAAAATACCTATGTCTCTATGTAGAGTATCTCTTTGATTACGACATTCAATAATTTGATTTTGCAGTTGATTAGTTTCTGTATATAGAATATGGTGATGTGCTTCAATTTGGTTAGCTTCTCTAGCAATACGCGATTTTAATCCCTCAAGCTCCCTAATCCGGCGATGCTGAGAAACTAAAACAGTCATTTCCTGATTTCTGTGCCTTTTATCAACAACCAATGCGGCTATATAAGTCGATATAACTGTAAATACACTCGATATAAAGGATTGATAAAAATTTCCACTTGTAAAAAAAAATAGTCCAAAACTGAGACTAAAAGAAACTAAACCTAAAATCAATCGGCTACTTACTATTTCTGACTGCATATTGTCTGTGCTTAATTAGGGGGTGAATTTTGCGGAATATTCTCCTAAATGTGAAAGAATGTGAAAGTCTGTTTCTTTATCCCATACTTCATCTCCATGTATGGCGTCTATGATGAATTGGTAGGCGATCGCAGGAAGGAGGAAGAGGTATTAGTAAAATTTTCTAACTGTCCCAATATCCCGACTTCCTGACTTAAACTTATGCTTAGATTTATATTATAAAGGTTACAGTTTCTGTCCCAACTTTTTAGATGACTAGATAATTTTAATTTCCTCAGAACTCTAGCAACCATTAGTATAATAAAAACACAGTGCCTAATTTATGGTAAACACCGATTTCCCCAAAGTCTCCACCCAGGAAAATATAGAGAGTATCCTATCACAGATAAATGACCTCCTCCAGCCGCATGGTATCAGCGCTACTGCAGAGCGGGAAAACAACTACTTATATATTTTATTAGAAGCAACCCACGTACCTGATGAGCAGACGATGGTAGCTCTCGTAAGCTTGGGAATCATCAATTTAGACGACCCATCGATCACAAAAATATGGATTTACGGGCGACCATTTGGTGAGCGATTTACCGCATGGAGCTATAAAATGGACTTGACTGCGGGAGCAAATGGACATATTGCTGATAATAGCTTAGGTAATTCAGCGGTTACCAGCAAACCCAAATTGGATGCTGCAGATGAAATCATAGAAAACTCCCCATTTGGCTCCCAAGAAGAACGCTTTTTAATCTGTGGTTTAGGTAGTCTAGGACAACATTGTATTTCCGCATTGAAGTCATTTTCCAGCGCTCAAAATGAGATGAAAATTATAGCTATAGACTTGAAGCCACCTGAGAGTTGGATACTTGATGAACTACCAGAGCTATTATCCGAGCCATTAATTTTAGGAGATTGTCGCCAAAGTAAGTTATTAGAACAAGCTGGAATCCGCAGCTGTCGAGCTATGGCAATTGTTACCAGTGATGATAGTACTAACATTGAGACAGCAATCGTTGCTCGTCGGTTAAATCCTCATATTCGCGTGGTTGTCCGCTCTGGAAAAGAAAATTTAAATGAGCTTTTGGAGCAAAAACTCCAAAATTTTGCGGCGTTTGAACCAACTGAACTCTCCGCAGCTTCTTTCGCTTTATCGGCGTTAGGTGAAGGAACTTTAGGGTTTTTCACTGTCGCCAACCGCCAAATGCGAGTTCTAGAACAAGAAGTTTTCCCCGGAGACTATCGGTTTGAGAATTTTCCTATTTACCAGTTACACAGAAAAAACTACCGTCTCTTAAATTACCCTAATTCTCCAGAACTGGAGATAGGTCAAGCTGACGCTAAATTAGCAGATGATTTAGCCACACCTCTCCCCAAACAGCTGATATCTTCTAGCCCTTCAAATGTATTTTATCATTGGAATCCTAGTACACGCGTCAAAGCAGGAGATAAAATTGTTTATATTGAGGAAATAGATCAGCCTTTGACGGAGATGGAATCCCTTACCAAATCCAGTAACTGGGCTAATTGGGAAGCTCTACAGCAATATTTACGCGGTAATTGGTGGGAGAATTTCTCTCAAATTAAGGATTGGATTAACCAAGACCAGACTCGTCGGATTATAGCAACTGGGATGTTGGCTGCTGTCCTATTGGGAATTATTGGCACAATTTTGATCAAATCAACGATTCCCTATATGAATTGGCAAACGGCTATTTCCCTGGCTGTAATTCTACTCCTGGGAGGTTACGGGGATGTTTTTGGCGGTTTAGAGATTAATCAAACTATTCCTTGGTGGGTACAATTTAGTTGTCTTTGTATTACTGCGTTCAGCCTACTATTTATTTTGGGTGCTTTAGGCGTAATTGCTGATAGTCTCCTGAGTACAAAGTTTGATTTTTTAAAACGACGCCCTGCTCCTCCCCAATTAAATCATATAGTCCTAGTCGGTCTAGGTAGGGTAGGAAGACGAATTGCTACTTTATTAAGTGAGTTCAGACAACCTTTCATTTGCATAACTGACCAAGCTGACCAAAAAGAATTAACCCTTAATTTTCCAGTAGTCTACAATCAAATTTCTCGCGGATTGAAAGAAGTTAACTTGGCTCAAGCTAAAAGCGTGGTTGTAGTTACCGAAGATCAGATGTTGAACTTGGAAGTGGCTCTCATGGCTCGTGATGCGGCTTTAAGAGTAAATCGCACTATCAATTTGGTTGTCCGTAATTTTGATCAACGTTTTAGTGATAACGTTGCTAGTCTTTTACCAGATGCTAGAGCCTTATGTGCTTATGCTTTATCGGCTGAAGCTTTCGTTGGCTCTATGTTTGGCGAAAATATCCTCAGCTTGTTTCGCATGGAAAAAGAAACTGTTCTGGTGACAGAATATACTATCGAAGCCAACGATACTTTAAATGGCAAAATCTTGGCGGAGGTTGCTTATGGATATGGAGTCGTCCCCATCTATTATCAATCCCCGCAAGATGAGTCAGGTAAAATTGTTCCTTCGGATGAAACAAGGCTGCGGGTTGGCGATCGCCTAGTAATTTTATCGACGATCAATGGTTTAAAGAGAATTCAATGGGGTTCCTTAACTCCACCACGCAAGTGGCAATTACAGGTATTAAAACCACTCAACCCTAATGTGACTTACTACGCAGGGGATATCCTGGAAAATATTTCTGGCTGTAATTTAGCTGTAGCGAGGGAGTTTATGGCGAACCTCCCTGGAGTTCTCAAAGTCCCAGGTGTTATGGAACTAATGCTTTATGACAATCAAGCTTATCGTTTGGTACAAAAAGTTTGTAAGGTTTTACCTGCGCGATTAGTCCCTATGGATGATAACGATGCGCCAATTCTAGATTTATCCCCACGAAAATGACCATAAATCAGACATAGTTTAGTTATCTACCTCTGATGACAGAATCCCATCTGGTATGTAAAGTAGGTGAGAATAAAATCTTAATCATCTACTTTTTTGATGCATCCATCTATGGACATAAAAACTAAACGTCTATTGCTACTTGCTGTTTCCTGTAGTGTCATTGGGGTGGTTTTAGGAGGGACTGCTAGTTGGGCGTCCAGTAGTATGTGTTTACAAGACAATACTACGACGAGTGAATGTCTGACCCAAGACCCAGTTGAAAAAACCTTAGAAGGAATGAGTGCGGGATTAGTAGCTGGAGTCGGTGGGGCTTTTGGCGTAGCTTGGAATTTACATCAAAAAGATTAATCAACATTCCCTACACCCTACACCCTACACCCTAATTCTTATACATTTGGGGGAACTGCGATCGCAGTTGAGCTAATTTTGGTAAGTCATTAATTACCACATAAGGATAATTCGGGTTGTGGTCAATAAAATGCTGGTGGTATTCTTCAGCCCGATAAAAACTTTTTAAGGGAACTAATTGAGTGACAATTGGATTTGGGAAGGTATGTTCTTTCTGAAGTTGATTAATATATGTCTGTGCTATCTTTTTCTGGTCGTCATTCGCAAAAAATATAGCTGAACGATACTGTCTACCAGTGTCAGGTCCTTGACGATTCAATTGAGTGGGGTCATGCGCTACCAAAAAATAAATTTTCAAAAGCTGGTTATAAGAAATTTTGGCTGGGTCGTAGGTAATCTTCACTGATTCAGCATGGTCTGTTAATCCAGTACTGACAGTCTCATAATTTGCTGTTGTCGCGCTACCACCAGAAAATCCAGAGACAACTTCTGAAACCCCTTTGAGATGCTCAAACACTGCTTCCATTCCCCAAAAGCATCCACCAGCAAATACCGCTGTTTGTTCCCCTTTTGGTAAAGAGGTGGCGATATTTGTCGCCATATTTATGGTTGCATGGGATGTGTTTGATTGTGGTAATATGGCTCTCGATACACCATAAGTGATCGCTACAGTAGTCAGTAACAGGATGGATAGATAGCGTATAAGAGGATAAGAGAACCGATTATCAGGATTTGACATAGGACTATACAGTTATCTAGTTGACAAACATGTTACTGACTATGGTAATTTACCTCAACTATAAATTTGATGAGGATTATCTGAGAAAGTGATTAAAATTCCCCGATAAATACCCGTTCAGCAGGTCCAGTCATATAAATTCTTTGGTCGATTTGGGACCATTCAATCTCCAAAGGTCCTCCTGGTAACTCAATAGTTGCAGCGCGATCGCATCGGTCATTTAAGACTCCAGCGACTAAGGAAGCACAAGCACCTGTTCCACAAGCCAAAGTAATCCCAGCTCCTCGTTCCCAAACCCGCATTTTCAAGTAATCACTCCGCACCACTTCCACAAATTCTATATTTGTTCTTTGGTGAAAAACAGCATGATGCTCAAATAATGGTCCAATGTTTTCCAAAGCAATCCCTGCTACATCTTCTACAAAAGTGATGCAATGAGGATTCCCCATGCTTACACAGGTAACTAACCAAGTTTCCCCAGCTACTGCTAAAGGTTGATTAATCACTTTAGCTTCCGGGGGTGTGAGGGTGGTGGGAATTTCTCCTGCTAGTAACCTTGGTAAACCCATATCGACTCTGACTTGACCATCAAGCATTAATTCAGGTGTAATCATACCAGCTAGGGTATGAATATGATATCTGTCTTTGGTACGAGATATACCTTCTAGTTCCGCTAAGAATGCTGCTAAACAGCGAATCCCATTTCCACACATTTCTGGTTCTGAACCATCGGAATTAAAGATCCGCATGGAGTAGTCAGCATCATTTTCCCCAGGTAAGGCGAAAATCACCCCATCAGCACCAATACCAAAATGGCGATCGCACCAGTTGATTGCTTGTGCTGGTGTAATCATCGGTGTAGAGGAAATACGATTGTCAATCAGAATGAAATCGTTACCGAGACCATGATATTTAGTAAATTGAATTGCCATTTTCCCCAGAATGAATAATTATAGAAGATTAATAGCATTTATTTAAGACTAGTCCTTCCTACACAAATACTTTAACTAAAATGGCAACTACTGAATTTGACCTCTCAATACCTAGTATTAGACAACTGCAAAGTTGGATTAAACAAACCACAAAAACTGAGTTTAAATTGGTAACAGGTGAATTGATCACAGGTAGAGTTTTTTGGCAAGACCATAATTGTGTGTGTCTTCTGGATAGTGAAGAAAACCAGATCACCATTTGGAAGCAAGCGATCGTCTATATGAAGGCTGCTTAAGCAAAGTTACGGATAAGAGTGTTAGTCAATAGCTGCTCAAGTTGGTTGATACTCAGTAAGTTACCACATAATAATACCTGATCTCCTGCCTCTAAACTTGTTATACCTTCGTCAAAACGAATAAATTTGCCATCTCGCCGAATTGCTTGGATTTTGGCGTCATATTTGGCATAATATTCAGTATGGACTAAAACAGGTGAATTATCCGCTACTTTTACCCATTGACAGATGCTGTTTTCTCCAGGAATAGTTATCTGTCCTTGAGCAAATTCTATTAAAGCTGCTAGTTCTTCAGCTGCTCCCACAACTAATAGGCGATCGCCTAATTCCAGTTGAGTTTGACTATCGGGATAATCAATTTTTTCACCATTAGCTCGACGAATAGACATCAAACTAGCTCCTGTTAAATAGCGCATGTCTATTTTTCTGAGAGTCATCCCAATCAAAGGCGAATCATCCGGTAAATCATACCAACGACGATTCAGATCGCGGGTAACTTCTTGTAAGTGCTGCGAAACTTCAGCAGGGGAACGCTCTAAACGTAATTCTAAATAATGGTCTTGGCGGATTTGCTGCATTTTTTCTTGAATCTTTGTCAATGGTAAACCAACACCAGTTAATAAATAAGTTGCCATTTCTAAACTAGCTTCAAACTCTGGTTGTACCACTTCTTTCGCACCCAGTTGATAAAGTACTTCAATATTTTTATCTTGGGTAGCGCGGACAACTAAATCTAGTTCTGGAGATATTTCTAGAGCACGTTTCAAGCACAAACGGATACTAATAGGGTCAGGGAGAGCAATCACCATTCCCTGCGCATAATTTACCCCAGCAGTTTCCAATACATGGAGACTCATTGCATTACCATAAACATAAGGTATTTCTGCTTCTCGTAGTTGTTGAATCCGACTTTCTGATTCATCGATTACTACTATAGATAATTGATATTGCTGGAGCAACTTTACCAAATTCTGTCCTATGCGTCCATATCCACAAATTACTATATGGTCTTTTTGAGGTAAATCAGTTGATACATCATGTACCCGATCTTCTGCTAAAAATTGTTTTAGCCAAGGGACTAATTCCGCCATATTAAATAAAAATGGTATTAACTTGAGGAGAAATGGCGTTAACATTAATGTCACAGCTGTTGTTCCCAAAATCAATAGATATATATTGTGGGAAACCAATCCTAATGTCTGTCCTTCACTCGCCAGAACAAAGGAAAATTCTCCAATTTGTGCTAATCCCAGTCCCGTGATTAAAGCTGTTTTCCATGAGTAGCGGAATATTTTGACGAGTGGAGTGATAATTAAAAATTTGCCTATAAAAACCAGAGCTACTAAACCCAAAATAAATTCCAGGTTTCTCCACAAAAACACTGGGTCAATTAACATGCCAATAGAAGCAAAAAATAAACTAGCAAAGATATCTCGCAGGGGTTCAACAATGGTGAGAGTTTCATCAGCGTATTCTACTTCCGAAATCATCAACCCAGCTACAAACGCTCCCATTTCAATTGATAGCCCTAAATATGCAGTTAATAGGGCTATGCTTAAACATATTGTTACTACGCCTAATAAAAACAGTTCACGGCTTTCGGTGCGAGCGAAAATCCGCAATAGAGGTGGGACTAACCAAATACTAGCAATAACAGCACCAGCTGCAAATAAGCCAATCTTCACTAGGGCGATGATTAACGCCATCCCAATGGTTTCGTTTGGTTGATGGATAGCAGGTAACACGGCTAACATTAAGCCCAATGCTAAATCTTGGACTACCAAAATTCCCAGCATTACTTGACCATGTACTGTTTCTGTTTCATTGCTTTCCATCAAGCACTTGAGGACAACCGCTGTGGAAGATAAAGAGAGAATTGACCCTAAAAACACTCCTTTGGCGGGTAAGGTTTCCCAAGCACCTGTCAAACCGCACAATAACACTGTGGTTCCAATGGTGAGCGCAATTTGTAATATCCCTCCTCCTAGTGCGATCGCCTTGACTTTTTTCAGTTCTGTTAAGGAGAATTCCACACCCAGAGCGAATAGTAAGAAAGCCACTCCCAATTGAGCTAAGGTGTCCACCTGTACGACTTCTTTGATCAGTCCCAGTCCAGATGGACCAACTATCATCCCCCCGATCAGGTAACCTAGTAAAACAGGTTGTCTCAAAACAGACGCCAACATTCCTCCACAGGTAGCAATGGCGAAGACTGAGACTAAATCTACAATTAACCTAAAATCCTCTTGCACAAGTTTCCTACACAGTCCTGGAGAATAGATATAATTTCAGCATACTAAGTTTTATCGTTATCAGGGTCAATTAAAAGTTGATATATTACCAAATTGGCAGAAAAGTCGAAAAATAGCCAAAATCTCCCCTCTCGCAGCCGCACGGCCACAAGGGGGGAGATTTTAACATCCAACTGTACTCTCCCCCTGCCAGTAACCTAAACTTGGGGAAAACATATGTTGAATATTCCCTTAATAGTAGATTCCAGAATCTAGGCTCTCCTCTCCCTTTGGGATGATATTCTTCAATCTTGACCTCTTCCTTATTGCAGATTGAGTTGATTCATTTTTTCCATAACTTGATGAAAAATAATTGCTATTTTCCTTGTGCAATTTCGGCTTTAGCCTGTTTCCAGAGAGCATCTAATTCATCCGAACTGTAATCTGTAAGAGGACGATTGGCGACTGCTTCAATTTTCTGCACTCTCTGAATTAATCGCTGATTCGTTCCTTGTAAGCCAACACTAGGGTCGAGATTGTTCCAGCGAGCAAGCTGTACAACAGCAAAAAGTAAATCGCCTAACTCCTCTTGTTGTCTTGCGGTTGTTTCTTCGGCTAAAGCCTGTTCAAATTCTTCCAGTTCCTCGTAGAATTTTGCCCAGACATCATCCATATTTTTCCATTCCAAACCAGCTTCAGCGGCTTGAACAGAAATTTTCATCGCTGATGATATTGGGGGAAGACTACGTTGATAACGACTTAGTTTATCACTGAGTTTTTGGGTTGTAGTTGTTTGTCCTTTTTCTGCGGCTTTAATATTTTTCCAATTGGTCTCTACTTCATCCATATTTTCCACCTTTTTATCCCCAAATACATGCGGATGACGGCGGATTAACTTTTGAGTAATCCCTTGGGCGACTTCTGCTAAGGAAAATTCTGCGGTTTCGCTGGCGATTTGAGCATGTAACACTACCTGTAATAACAAATCTCCTAATTCTTCGACGATCGCCTGTTTGTCTCCTGATTTAATCGCGTCCACCACCTCATAAGCTTCTTCAATCACATAAGGAATCAGCGTTTCTGGAGTTTGGGCTAAATCCCAAGGACAGCCATTTTCAGGGGATCGCAACTGCGCCACGACATCAATTAATTGTTGTAATTGTTGTAAAGCTACATGCTGTTCTGACATATTCCCATTCCTGATATGGTGGTTTACTGCTTTTTCACCCGACGACGACTGCGGATAACTTGACGTTTTTTTATTTTGCCATGATTCAACCATCCCCAAAATCCTAGCTTTTGGATGCGTTTATAAGCTGAAAAGCTCCAATCACTCACAGAATGACTCATTGCTCCTACTTCCAAACCTACCCACAGCGCCAAGAATTCACCATAATGGAAAGCAAGCGATCGCCCCACATTCGTACTCAAACTCTGAAAATTCACAGGAATATTTTCCCACTTGACGAAAATGAATAAAACGGCGATCGCCAAAATTGTCAACCAACTGCTGAGATAAATTACCCTGAGCGTTGTCCCAATGATGGGACCATGAGATAAAAAAGAACGGTGACGGAGACTTTTTTGATAAGGTAACCAAATCCAGCGCAGAAATCCCCAACGCTGAAACTGGCGTGAATAAATATCCAAATCGGGACCGAACATGAGTCCCCCAAACACAAATCCACTAGCGACAAGTAAAGTCATACTGCTGCTGTGGGTGCAAGATAGAGTTATAGCAGTTACAAATGGCAAAGACCATAAAGTAATGCGATCATGTGTCTGGCCAGAGGGCATTATTGTTGAATGAAAATGGGGAAACTATATAATGATATGGTCTTGTGGAATTTTGTCGATTAGAAAAACAATTTTGCCAAAAAACTTGCTAAATTCTCCATTACTATGCTAGATTGAATAAAGTCAGTGGATTGGGTGGTTAGCTCAGTTGGTAGAGCGCCTGCCTTACAAGCAGGATGTCATCGGTTCGAGTCCGGTACTACCCATAGTTAATCAAGTCGCAACTTAGAACGGCTGTTTGTAGACCAGGGAAAAATATAAACCTTGCTCTTGTAATGTTTTTTTGTCTCCAGAGACGCTAATTAGAGGTATACCCCAATCAAACCGAGCCGTGAGGCGATCGCTCATATTTAACAGCAATCCCGAACCAACCGAAACTAGATCGTTTGGGGAAGGATTAGCGATACTTCCCTGGTTAAAGCCATGACCATAGTCCACAAAGGGGCTGACCTGTAAGACAATCTTCGGATCGCGAATTCTCAAGATGGGAATTTTAACTTCAGAAGATAGGAAGACACCACTATCTGTAAGTAATAGATCTTGTCGATAACCCCGGACACTCTCCTGTCCTCCCAGCGCAAACTGTTCTAAGGGAACCAGCGTACTATCTGCAAATTGAATATCTCCTCGCAAGAGTAGGGATGTATCTTGAGCCAAAAGTCTGACGTATTGGGCCTGTCCTCTCCATGTGAAAAAGTTGCTTTCAGGCGGGGGATTGGGTGTAGCGTTCAAAGCGTCTAAGGGGAGTAACCCAAAACTGAATTGGGAATGAAAAGCGAGCACTGCTTTCTTGTTTTGGATCGTGTAGTCTTGAAAAAACCTGAGGGCTGTAACCCGTGTTGTTCCATTAGCATCAGAGCCTGGTGATGGAAAGGGAATCTCTCCTCCCAGGAGAGTTGCGCTACTTTCATGATGGCTGAGGGTCAATCCCAGGGACAAATCCTGGGCTGTGGTTTGCAGAATCGGTTGGCGGACTGACAGTTCAACATAATTCGAGTTGGAGTTAATATCCAGAACATCATATGGACTTTCAATAATATTGCTGTAGGCAAAACCTCCGTTTACTGTAATCGTGCCATTATTGGCATTGAAGGGAAGGGTATAACTGGTATCCAGGGAATTGCTACCCGTGGTATTGGTATAGGTCATCGCCAGGCGATCGCCAAAACCCAGCAAATCATAATTGGTCAGTTGTAGTTGGCGACGGAAGGTACCAACACTAGGTGTGCGTCCGTTATCTAAGGTGAACTGAGCTTCCCATCTGGGGGCTTCAGTAACGTGGATCTCTAACAAACTCTCACCCGGCTGCGTACCTGTAGATAGTTCGGCTGAAATATTCTGGATCAGCTGATTGTCTTTGAGTCGCAGAAGTTGCAGCGCTTCTACTAAACGGTTTTGATTCAGGGGTTTTGTGATGGCAAGTGCTACACGACTACGGATATAATCGGGGTTAAGATGCCTAGTTCCCTTAACTTTAATGTCTTCGACTCCCCCTTCACTGATTTGAATTTTTACCACTCCGTTGTCTAAATCCTGGGGGGGAATATAGGCTCCAGATGTTATATAGCCTTTATTAATATAGAGATTAGTAATTTTAGTTCTGACTTCAAACAATTCTGTCAAAGAAATAGGACGGTTGATGTAACCTTTAGTGATATTGTCAAAATCTTTGGGTTTGAATACTGTACTCCCAATGACTTCAAATCGCTGGACTGTAATTGTGGCGGGAACCTCCCCTGGTATGGGTGGTGAGGATGGAGTAGGTGGCGTTATGGGTTGAAGAATTGGTGGTTGAGATGGAGTGGAGGATGGTGGGAGATTGAAAGGTGTTGCCGGGGGAATGGGGATAACATCCTGTGGGCGTGGTAAAGAGGGAGGAGGAAGTTGAGCAAAATTAATAGTTTGAGCTTTAAGCAGTTTTACAGGTAGATTAATTATGACTGTCAGACTCAAACAAAACCAGGGTAGATGGGATTTATTCAACATTATTAAGTATTGATACTTTAAAAGCTAGGTTAATAAATATTGCTAATACTAGTGTTGTACAATATACATTGATTATGTTTTTTGTCAATGCGTAATTGCTATATATTGCTATATACAGTTGAAATTAAAAACAAAACTAAATAAAACTAATGATAGAAAATATTCCTAAGATCAGGCTTGCAGTCAGCTTCTCAATCGCAGTTCTCACAAGTATTAGTCCAGTACGGGCACAAATTGTGCCTGATAAGACATTACCAATCAACTCGCAGGTATCACAAGGAAACTGTGCTGGCTGTATGACGATTAATGGTGGTACTGTCCAGGGGGTTAACTTGTATCATAGTTTTCAGCAATTCTCCGTTCCTACTGGCGGTGCAGCTATCTTTAACAATGGATTGGAAATTCAAAATATTCTCACCCGCGTCACTGGAAATTCTCCCTCTAGCATTGATGGACTGATTAAAACCAACGGAACTGCTAACCTATTCTTCCTCAATCCCAATGGAATTTCCTTTGGACCTAATGCTCAGTTGCAAATTGGCGGCTCATTTTTTGCCAGTACAGCTAATAGTTTCAAACTACCCAATGGCAACGAATATAGTGCTGTCAATCCTACAGAGCCACCGCTCCTCACGATCAACCTGACACCAGGAGTACAAGTGGGAACTATTGCACCTGGTTCTAAGATTACCAATCTGGGTAACTTGAGTTCAGGACAAGACTTGACTTTTGTGGCAGATGTCTTGGACTTGCAAGGACAATTAGTGGCTGGTAGAGATTTAACTCTTCAAGCTCAAGACAGCGTCAAGATTAGAAATTCTGCAACTGCTCCCTTTTTGGCACAATCTGGCAGGGATTTGACAATTCAAGGGAATCAGGGCATTGACATTCTGGCACTGAATACCACTGAGCAAATGCCAACATTTGCTGTCCAGGCTGGTAGGAATCTGAGCTTGATTAGTGATGGCTTGATTTCTGGCGATGCTCATTTTTTGAGTGGAGGAGAGTTTCAAGTTCGCAGTTTGTCAGGAAATTTAGCTAACTTTAACAGTCTCTACGACCCAATTATCAGTAGCATTGGGGATGTGGATATCGCTGCCGATTATACTGGAGCATCATTGTTGATTGAGTCCCAGGGTAGCGTTCGCATTCAGGGTGCAGTGACAATTAATAACATAGATACTAATTCCGCTTTTGTGGGGAACGATGCAGTATTGAGTAGCCAACCCGGTTTAATTATTCGTTCTGGACAGACAAACCTGGTTTATGGGGGTATGAATCAAAATAGTCCACCTACCTTCACCAATGACACAATTCCCTCTGGCATTACTCTAGACCAGGGAGTAATCGTGCAACCCAATACTAATGGGGGTATTGTAAAACTAAACGCTGATAATGGTGGTATTACCTTTAACTACATAGATACCTCCAACCAAAATGGGGGTAATGGTGGCTCGATTGAACTGACTGCCAAGGGAGATATTACAAATACGGGATCATTTCTTGACGAAAATCAAAATCCTACTGCGTTGGGTTCTTTCGCTTATTCAAATATTAATGCAGGTAATGGAGAGAGTATAGCTCTTACTTCAACTTCAGGTAATATTGTTCTTAACAGCCAGGTTTCCTCGCACTCGAACTCGTATTTGGGAAATGCAGGAACGGGAGGGGCTATTTCTTTGACTGCTACTAATGGCTATATCTCCCTCAACAACTCATCTTTGAATTCATACTCGTTATCGAATTCGGAAAATGCAGGAACAGGAGGGGCTATTTCTTTGATTACTACTAACGGCTATATCTCCCTCAACAACTCATCTTTGAATTCATACTCGTTATCGAATTCGGAAAATGCAGGAACAGGAGGGGCTATTTCTTTGACTGCTACTAACGGCTATATCTCCCTGGACAACTCATCTTTGAACTCGTTATCGTCATCGTCATCGTATCTGGGTTCGGAAAATGCAGGAACAGGAGGGGCTATTTCTTTAACTGCTACTAATGGCAATATCTCCCTCAACAACAACTCATCTTTGAACTCGGACTCGTCCTCGTATCTGGGAAATTCAGGAATGGGAGGGGCTATTTCTTTAACTGCTACTAATGGCAATATCTCCCTCAACAACTCATTCTTGTACTCGCAATCTTCCTTGGCATTGGGTTTGGGAAATGTAGGAACAGGAGGGGCTATTTCTTTGACTGCTACTAATGGCAATATCTCCCTTGACAACAACTCATCCTTGAACTCTTTCTCGTTATCGGATTCGGGAAATGCAGGAACCGGAGGGGCCATTTCTTTGACTGCTACTAATATCTCCCTCGACAACAACTCATCCTTGAACTCTTTCTCGTACTCGGGTTCGGAAAATGGAGGAACGGGAGGGGCTATTTCTTTGACTGCTACTAATGGCAATATCTCCCTCGACAATAACTCATCCTTGAACTCTTTCTCGGGTTCGGGTTCGGAAAATGGAGGAACGGGAGGGGCTATTTCTTTAACTGCTACTAATGGCAATATCTCCCTCGACAACAACTCATCCTTATACTCGTCCCTGTCTTTGTCAGATTCGGGAAATGGAGGAACGGGAGGAGCTATTTCTTTGACTGCTACTAATGGCAATATCTCCCTCGACAACAACTCATCCTTGAACTCGTCCCCGTCTTTGTCAGATTCGGGAAATGCAGGAACGGGAGGGACTATTTCTTTGACTGCTACTAATGGCAATATCTCCCTCAACAACAACTCATCCTTGAACTCGTTCTCGGACTCGTCAGGTTCGGGAAATGCAGGAACGGGAGGGGCTATTTCTTTAACTGCTAATAATGGCAATATCTCCCTCAACAACTCATTCTTGAACTCGTTCTCGGACTCATCAGGTTCGGGAAATGCAGGAACGGGAGGGGCTATTTCTTTAACTGCTAATAATGGCAATATCTCTCTCAACAACTACAACAACTCATCCTTGAACTCATCCTTGAACTCGTTCTCGTACTCGGTTTCGGGAAATGCAGGAACAGGAGGGGCTATTTCTTTGACTACTAATGGCAATATCTCTCTCAACAACAACTCGGGATTGTACTCGTTCTCGGACTCGTCAGGTTTGGGAAATGCAGAAACGGGAGGGACTATTTCTTTGACTACTACTAACGGCAATATCTCCCTCAATAACAATTCCGATTTGTTGTCGCTCTCTAGCTCTTCTGGGGGGAATACAGGAGGCGGGGCTATTTCCCTGAAGGCTCCAAATGGAGATATTACGGGACAGGATTCTCAACTTTTATCCTTTGCGGTTGCTCCTTCTGGAAGAAGTACGGGGGTAGGAGGAGATGTGCTATTAGAAGCACAAAATCAGATATCAGGACTGGAGATTCTTACTCTTTCGTCTGCTGGGAAATCAGGAAACACTCAAATTAATGGTTTTGGAGACTTAGTAGTTGCTAATACCTCTATTATAACCAGTAAGCAGGTATCGATTGATCTAACATCATTAGGATTTGGGACAATTCAGATTTCTGTAGGTGGTGTGGGGCAATCAGGAGATGTCTCGATCGCTAGTACAGGCAATCTCACCTTTAACAATAGTTCAATTAAAAGTGACACTAAAGGAAGCGACCCAGCAGGCAATGTTGTAATTAACAGTCCTAGTCTCATCACTTTTAACAACAGTCAAATTATCAGCGATACCAGTAGCACTGGTCAAGCTGGCAATATTTCCATTAATGCAGGTCAAGGCATAACTCTGAATGATGGTAGTCAAATATCCGCCAATACCTCCAGTAGTGGACAAGCAGGTGACATCACCGCAAACCTGCAAGACCAATTGATCTTAACTGGTAATCAAACTGGCTTATTTGCTGATACTGCACTAGGTTCAACAGGTAATGGCGGTAACATTACAATTAATTCTCTCCCAGGCACTCAGCCAACTTTGACCATTCAAAATGGTGCCAGTATTGCCGTTAATAGTCAGGGAATGGGAAATGGAGGTAATATCACTATCAATACTCCCGGAAACATAACCCTCGATAATCACGCCCTGATCTCAGCTTCTACCTTGAGTGGTAATGGCGGTAATATCACCATTGACCCTGAAATTTTGCTTCTGCGTCATAACAGCGACATAAACACTAGTGCAGGTACGCAAGGTTCTAGTGGTGGCAATGGGGGGAATATTACTATTGATAGCACATTTATTATTTCTGCTCCTTTGGAGAACAGCGACATTTTTGCTAATGCTTACAGTGGTAGTGGAGGTGTTATCCAGATTAATGCCAATGCCCTATATTGGTTCGATGTCCTGAATCGCAATCAGTTAGCTCAACTTTTAGGGACTAATGACCCCACACAACTGACACCTGTTAAGTTACCGACAAATGATATTACTGCCTTCTCCCAAACTAATCCCAATTTAAATGGTACAGTTGCGATCGACGCACTTGATTTGGATGTGACGCAGGGACTCGGAGAACTGAATCTCCTACCTGTTGACACTTCACGACTCATCGCTCAAGGTTGTGGAACTGGTAAACAGGTGAAATTAAATGAAAATAAATTTGTGGTGACAGGTCTTAGTGGTATTCCCGCTAGTCCAGAAGATGTCTGGTCAAATCATCACTTCCTGACTGAATTAGGCACTCCTACAGCTACAAATTATCTTTCTAGCAGACCCCCTATCTCTGCCGATCGCATTTCCCGCGCCTTACCTGATCAGATTGTAGAAGCTCAAGGATGGATAGTTGACAAACATGGCAAAATTCACTTAGTTGCCCAATCTACCGATATAACTCCATCGCCTCTCCCACAAATACCCATGACTTGTCCAAACAATTCTACCTCTAGCAATCCGTAAAAAGGAGTTCAATATGCACTTGCTAATTTTACGGCGGATGAAACGATTATTGATATTGTTGGGTTTAGGAATTTGTACAACTATTGCAATTCTTGTTTTCAGCTTTACTCCTAGTTCTAGTCAGGCAAAATTAATTCCCGTCGATCGCTCTTTCCCCACTTTTCCTTTATTCCCGGTAAATAGGGCGAATATCTTATTATCTATAGATTCTATAGATCATCATTTAGTTAATCCTACACTCGATTTAGTGCAGCAAGGTAAAACTTACTACCAAAAAGGACAACTAGAGTCAGCAGTTGCAGTTTGGCAACAAGCAATTAGTGCTTTTGTCGCTGCTGGCGATCGCCTACATCAAGCTATGACTCTCAACTATTTAGCTCAGGGGTATCAGCAATTAGGAATCTGGGAAAAAGCCAATAGTGCGATCGCTGAATCTTTAGCATTGCTGAAACAAAGCGATAGTATCAAGACAAAGGAATGGTTGCATATTCTGGCGGAGACTCTTACCACCCAGGGAAGTTTACAATTCGAGCAAGGACAAGTATCTTCATCTGTTACCAGTTGGCAAAAAGCAGAAAATATCTTTGGGCAAGCAGGTGATTCTGTGGGTACGATCCGTAGCCAAATTAACCAATCTCAAGCTTTAATCGCCCTAGGATTCTACAAACGAGCAAACGATATGCTAGGTTTGTTGTATAACAAACTTCCAGCAGAAGAACCCATTCAGCTTGCCATTCTGCTTAATTACGGCGAAACATTAGGATTAGTTGGCTTATTAGTACATGAACCACCCAAATCTCAAACAGATGAGAAAATAGACGAGAAGCAAACAATTGATTCGGTAACAGTTTTACAGAAAGGATTGGTTCTAGCTAAAAAAATCCACTCCCCTGGGGATATCATATCTGCCGAACTTAGCTTAGGTAATACTTATCGTAGTTTGTATCAAAATGAGCTAAAAAAAACTGATGATGATGGATACTATCAGAAAGCATGGGACTTTTATCAGCAAGCAAGAGAACAATCCAACTCTCCCACTGACAAAATTCAGGCGCTATTAAATCAACAAAGCCTGATGTTGGCAAAAAAATCTCATCTATCTACTCTTGATCTATCTACTCTTGATGCACTACAAGTTAAGTCGCAAGCTGATTCCGTTGAGGAGATAGCATTTCAGATCCAACCCGAACTGGAACGCTTACCAATCAATCGTACAACCCTATATGCCCAAATTCAATTAGCTGATAATTTGTTGAGAATAGGAAACTCAAGTCTTGCTGCTAAATTTCTGGAAACTGCGGTTACACAAGCAGAGAGATTGGGCGATCTTACCGCCCAATCCTATGCACTGGGCTATCTTGGTCAAGCCTATGAACAACAGCAGATAACAGACCAAAAATCGACAAATCAGCCCCTGTTGCTGACAAATAAAGCTTTAGATATAGCTATGGGGCTGAATGCTCCTGACATTTCCTATCGTTGGCTTTGGCAGTTAGCTCGTCTTGAGCGTGAGCACAATCCAGAAAAGGCACTGAAAAACTATTGGGCTGCTTACCAAACACTACAATCTTTCCGCACAAATCTGGCAGCGGATAATCCAAATCTCCGGTTCTCATTTCAAAAACAACAAATAGAACCAGTTTATCGAGAATTTGTGGATTTACTTCTACAACGTCAGACAGTCAGCGATCGAGTAAATAATACATTTGAGCATCATCAATATGAAAAGATTCAAGACAATGTTGAATCCGCCCTAGAATATCCTCTATATACAGCCCGTCGGGTAATGCAAGATTTGCAAAGTGCCGAATTATCTAACTTCTTACAGGAACCTTGTACTTCACAAAATATACGAGCAATTGACCAGCAAGTGAATAAATCTGGTTCATCTACTGTTTCATTGTACACCATAATATTAGGCGATCGCATTGAGGTAATTGCCAAATTTCCTGGACAGTCTTTGTTCCATTACTTTTCAACCATACCTGAATCCGAGGTTAGGCAAAAAATTGGAGATTTTCAACAAATCATAACCCAAAATTATAACATATCTAACAAAATCAAATCTCAAGGGATGGAGATTTACCAATGGTTAATTAAACCTATCGAGGAGAAATTAGAGAGTTCACAGATTAAAACTATTGTCTTTACTCTAGATGGACCTTTGCGAAACATTCCTATGGCTGCTCTATATGACGGGAATAAGTATCTTATTGAAAAATATGCAGTTGCGGTAACACTGGATCTAGGAATACAAGATCCCAAACCTCTAAGAAACGATCATTTAAGCGTGCTTGCTGCTGCTCTGACTAATCCTCCTGCACAACTGAGCCGACAATTTAGCAAACTGTCTTTTACTAGCAAAGAGATAGATGCAATTAAATCAACTAGAGGAATTAAGACAAAAACTCTTGAGGACGAGAAGTTCACCCTGGAAGCATTGAGGAAAGAACTGAGCGATTTCTCTTATACAGTTGTTCATCTTGCGACTCATGGGAAGTTTAGCTCTAATCCAGAAGATACATTTATTTTGGCAGCATCTAGTCATCTGCCCAATCACAAAATGTCTGATGGTAAAGTTCGATTACGTGATATTGATAAAATGTTCCGTACCATTACTTTAAATCGGACTAATACCCTTGAATTGCTAGTTCTAAGTGCTTGCCAAACAGCCCTTGGTGACGAGCAAGCTTCTCTGGGTATTGCTGGAGTTGCTGTTCGCTCTGGTACTAGTAGTGTGATAGCTTCTCTCTGGAGTATAGACGATAAATCCACGCAGAAATTGATGGCAGTCTTCTACAATAAGATCGCTCAACCTGGTGTAAGCCGTGCTGAAGCCCTGCGCCAAGCTCAACTGGCTTTACTACAGGCAAAGAAGGATAATACTTATAGACATCCTTACTATTGGGGAGCTTTTCTGCTCCTGGGGAACTGGCTTTAATTGGAGGTAGACAAATTCTAAATGATTCTCATAAGTTACATCATTAGTAATAGGAATATCTGCATTTTTGATTTTCTTACCTTGTTCATCTACCACATATATTATCATTAATTTTGGCTCAACCCATTCAGCCGTATATCTGTTTTATTTCTTTAGCTAAATCCTCTAACATTACTTCTACTTGTTCCCCTGTACGTAAATCTTTTAGGGATGATTTTCCTGCTGCTGCTTCTTCAGAACCAATAATTACACAAAGAGGAATTCCCTGTTTATCCGCGAGTTGAAATTGTTTACCCAAGGGACGCTGATCAAAATTGGTAATTACATTGATTCCTGCTTGACGTAATTGTTGTGATACCTGTAAATATATAGGCATTAAATTATCCTGCATATTTACTACCATCACTTGTGCTGGTGAAGAAGATAATTGGTTTAAAATACCAGCTTTTAATAAGCGACTAATTAAACGAGTTAAACCTATCGAAATACCCACACCAGGCATTTTTTCATCTAAAAATGTCCCCACCAATTCTTCATATCTTCCACCAGAGCAGATACTACCTAAACTTTCATGTCCTAGTAAAGTTGTTTCGTAAACAGTACCTGTATAGTAATTTAGTCCTCGCGCAATAGATAAATCAATAGCAAAGTGTTTAGCGGGAACTCCCAAGTTGCGCACACCTGTAATTACGGTTTCTAGTTCTGTTAATCCTAAACTAAATGCAGAATTTTCTGCTAAACTTTCGCCCAAATGCTTGAGTTTATCTAAAATATCATCAACATCACCTGTAATTTTGATAAAATCTATAATTTTCTGGGTTTGCTCTGGTGAAATACCTTCTTTTTCTAGTTCTTGCTTTACCTTGGTTACGCCAATTTTCTCTAAATTATCAATGATCCCTATACAACTTTTAATCTGATTCTCAGCAATTCCTAATGACTGAAAAAAACCTGTGAGCATCTTACGATTATTAATCCGAATAACAAAATCACCGATATTAATTGCTGTAAATATTTCTGTAATAATTGCCGACATTTGAGCATCATAAAGTAAGCTGAGTTTACCACGACCAATCACATCTATATCACATTGACGAAATTGGCGAAAACGTCCATCTTTGGCTCGCTCTCCTCGAAAAACCATATCCATTTGGTAACGAGCAAAGGGAAAAGTTAGTTCGTTTAAATGACGCGCAATATATGCGGCGATGGGAACCGTCTGGTCAAATTTTAAAGCTCTAGCTTCAGAACCAGCTTCACCCGATCTATCTTTTTCAGCTTGGCGATTGGGTGGTAAAATTGGTTCAATACCATAAATAATATTATCCCCTTGATTACCTTTAGCTTGTAGTACTTCTAGTCTTTCTACCGCTGGAGTTTCAATCGGTGTAAATCCATAGCTTTCAAAAACACGACGGATAATATCTAATAAATAAACTTCTAGTCGTTTTTCGCCAGGTAAATATTCTGTAAAACCGCTAGGAGTTGAAAAGTTGATTTTGTCGATTTTTGCCATGTTTCTATTTTGGATAACATCTAGATATTAATCAATATTAATCAATCATGAAATTACTTGAATCTTTCTTCCTGGATCAGAGTTCTTTGGTAAATTTGATTGTTTTTAAACCAATGCGCAGTGCGAGATCGATAATTATTACAAGGACTAATCTGAATCATTTCATATAAGTATACATCGGGGATATTCTTATAACTAAACTTCATGATAATGGTATTATTATCGACTTCCCAGACTTGACCTTGAAATCGGTCACTTTCCATCCACAGCTTTTTATCCTCCTGATATGTTCCAGGACAATGATATTCGTCCTTTTTTCCATCGTCCCAGCTATAGCGATTAATTTGGTAGTAGTGATAGGATTCATTTTCTGGAAATAAGCAGCTGATATGGGACTGACGAGTAGAAAGAACTTTCGCTTCCAAATCGACTACAGTATATATACCAACCCATTCCCCTGCGTGACGAGAAAGTACGGTCATTTCTTTACGAATATCAAACATGGAAAAACTCCTGATAAATCAACATGATTAAATTATATAAGTTTAGTTGGTTTGGTTGATATTTCGGATAACGCTAAGAATGTACATTCCCACACTAGACGCGGTTGAGCATAGCAAAGTAAGTTTTTACGGGTTTTCTCTAATTCTGCAATTATCTGTGATGGTTGTTTTTTTTGCCAGTAAGATTGTTGTAGATAATCAACCAACCATAATTGGGCTTCTATTTCTAATGTTTTGTCAATTTTTCGAGCCAGTTCCATAGCACTGTAGTAAGAAGTAGGGATTTTTACAGCTTGTTCCAATAGCTCGCACTGTATAGACTCTAATTGCTGATAAGAGGCGATCGCACTCCCTGGACTACCGGCGGCTAGATTTAAAATTTCTGAACTCTGGAGAATCGCCTCATTTCCTGTTTGTTGGAGTACTTGAGCCATATCAGCACTATGTAAACGATAAAAAGGAATCCGCTGACAGCGTGAAACCAAAGTAGGGAGAACAGACTCAACAGCAGGAGCAATCAGAATTAATGTTGCTTGTCCTGGTTCTTCTAAAGTTTTGAGTAGAGCATTGGCTGCGGATTCCGCCATAGTTTCTGCTTGTTCCAGTACCACTATATTTCTTGGCGCTGATAATGGTGGACGGGAAAGAAACTGGGTGATTTCCCGAATTTGCTCCAAGCGGATAACTGGTGGTGCTTTCCGTTTAATCCCTTTTTCTGCTGCTTCTGCGGAAGTGAATCTTTGTCCTTGGTGTTGGTAAGTAGGTTCTACCCAGAGTAAAGCGGGGTGGTTTCCTTGACGAACCTGTTTTTGTAAAATGGGAATCAGATGTGATTCTACAGATTGAGAAAATAGCAATTCAATAAAACACCTAGCTGCTAATTTCCGTCCTATCCCGTCTGGTCCTGTAAACAAGTATGCTGGTGCGACTCGATTTTGTTTTACAGCCTGAGTCAATAACTCTACAGCTTGTCGTTGTCCCACCAATGCTGTAAACATAATTCCCCTACGATCCTAACTCCCACTAACTCCCAATTCTAGAAGCAAAATTTCCTGAATCTTCTTTTGGACATCTTCTATATTTAGGTTACCATCTACTCGAAAAATGCGTGATGGAGATTCAGCAGCTAATTTTGCATATCCCTGCTGTACAAGCTGATGGAAATTGAGAGTTTCTTGTTCAATTCGGTCTAATAAAACTCCTGTTCCTCTTTTGCGTGCTAATCCTAACTCTACATTAATATCTAGCCAAATAGTCACATCACTTGTTAAGCCAGCTGTCGCAATTTGATTTAGCTGTTGAATCACTTCCATCGCCAAACCGCGTCCATAGCTTTGATAGGCGATCGTCGAGTCAGTATAGCGATCGCACAAAATATATTTTCCCGCTGCTAAGTTGGGTACAAGTTCTTGAACGACATGTTGAGCGCGATCAGCAGCATATAATAAAAGTTCTGTCAATGCGGCTACTGGCTGATCTGACGATTTTTCTAACAAAAGTTGGCGTAAATGTGAGCCTAATTTGGTTCCTCCCGGTTCGCGGGTTAACATTACAGGTAAACCCAGATTTTCCAGCCATTGACGACATAGCTGTATTTGGGTACTTTTACCACAACCTTCCACCCCTTCAAATACAATTAACTTACCCCGCATTTTTTTATGGTTTTTTAGGTTTTTTGCTGAATCAGCCAGATTGTGAGCAGTGATATTCCCAGACTAATGATCATAAAACAAGAAATGTAACCATAATTATCCACTACTTTCCCGAACACAGCTGCGCCAATACCCTGTCCAATGAATAAACTAAAGGCGAAGAGTGAGACAGCTACCCCTCGTGATTCTGGTGTTAATTCTGTAGCTCTTGTTTGTAGAGTACCATGCATCATGTAAAAGCCTAATCCCATGAGGATATTGAATGGGATGAATAAAACCCAAGTTGGGAAAAGAGCGATCGCCAAAAAAGCAATAGACATAAAACTACCACCCACTAGGAGGAAGCTATTTTCCCCCCATTTTTTTAATAGGGATTTGACAGAAAAACTATAAATCAAACCACCCAAACCAAAACTGACAAGCAGGAATCCGACTTGGATATAAGGTAAATGATAGCGATCGCGTAAAAAAGCTCCGAGATAAGGAATTCCACCGAATAAACAAAAACCCTCAATGAATACTCCTAATATGACAATACGCGCTCGATGTTGAGTCAAAATTTGCTGATAAGGACGTAAATTGAACCAACTCCCTGTATTGATTTGGGCAATATGTTCCGGGGGGAGATCGCTGATTTTTCGCCAAAGAATTACCGCAATTGTGAGAGCTATAACCCCAAACAAGATGAATACATCTCGCCAACTAATATATTGTCCAAAAATACCACCCAAACTCCCGCCCAAAATCTGTCCTAAAACTAAGCTGGAGATATATCTACCAATAGCAGCTTGGCGCTGTTCATAGGGAAAATTATCTCCAATATATGCTAATGATACGGGAATGATCCCCGCTGCAAATACACCTGTTAAAAAACGCAATAAAGTCAAAAGAATGATATTAGGAACTAAAGCACAAGCCGCAGTACCTACAGCAAATGTAGTTAAAGCAAATGCTATTACTCTTACTTTGCCAATGCGATCGCCCAATGGTCCATAGAATAATTGGAAAAGTCCATATGGTATTGTATAAGCTGATACGATAATTCCTGCACTACCGACAGGAATTTTAAAATCATCAGCGATCGCATGTAGTAAGGGATCAATTACCCGCACATCAGCAATGACGATAAAAGCAGCAGCACCCAATAATTCTAAAGAAACTCGATCATTACCAGCTTTGTTCATGAACAAAAAAATTTACTTTGTCAATTCTTCTGCCTTTTGATAGGCGCGAATTACTGCAGGACGGTGTTTAATTATTTCAAACCAACGCTGTAGATGAGGAAAATCTGACAGCTTTTGGCTTTGGCGCTCATAAGGAACAATCCAAGGATAAATGGCAATATCTGCAATAGAATATTCGCCAGCGACAAACTCATGATCTGCTAGTTGTTTGTCTAATACTGAATATAAGCGTCCAGTCTCTTTAACGTAGCGATTAATTGCATATTCGATTTTTTCTGGAGCAAAGAGGCTAAAGTGGTGGTTCTGTCCCGCCATCGGACCTAAACCCCCCATTTGCCAAAATAACCATTGGAGTACAGATGTACGTCCTCGTAAATCTTGAGGAATTAATTTACCAGTTTTTTCGGCTAGATATAGCAAGATGGCTCCAGACTCAAACAGAGAAATTGGTTGGTCTCCTATGGCTGGTTCATGGTCAACAATGGCTGGAATGCGATTATTGGGAGCAATTTTGAGAAATTCTGGTTTAAATTGGTCGCCCGCTCCGATATTTACCGGAGTAATATTATACTCTAATCCTACTTCTTCCAAAAAGATAGTAATCTTATGTCCGTTGGGAGTTGTCCAGTAGTAAAGGTCAATCATGATGATTATTTTTCCTAAAAAAGTTATTTGAAAAATTGATTAATAGTCAAAAATCGGGATTTGAACATTGATGCTTACAAATGTTAACTCCCGATTCTCAACTCCCTAACCTTGATAGGGATTATTGATTTTGTCTACCGAGACATTATAGGAAAAAGGTAACCGACCGGGGTTCAAGCGCGGTTCTGCGGGATAACCTACAGGAACCAAAACGGCGATCGCAAGATCTAGGTCATCCCCCGCACCAATCACGGTCTTAACTTGGTCTTCCACCCAACCATTCATAAAACAGCTAGATAAACCTAAGCTTTCTGCTGCTAATACTAAATGAGTAGCAGCAATTATAGCATCTTTAATTGCATATTCACGGCGCTTTTCTCCCAAACCTTTTTGGAATTGGGGAATAGCATCTCGAAAATAAGCGACTGTCTTGTCATTCCAAGCTCCTGTGGTGAGTCCTTGCTCTAGAATGGGAGCCAAATCCTTCTCACCAGCGCTGGTATCCGCAGCAAAAACGAAGGTAACTGGTGCTTGGATAATTTGCTTTTGCTTCCAAGCCGCATCTGATAATGCTACTTTTTGGGCTTCGTCTTGGACAAGAATAATCCGCCAGGATTGGACATTGAAGCTGCTAGGAGCAGCTACAGTTAGCTCCAGCAATTTGCTCAACAATTCGGGGTTAATTGGGTCTGATTTGAAAGTTTTGATTGAACGACGTTGGGTGATAGCAGTTGGGACATCTAAAGCTTTGATTTGGGTAATTGCAGTCATAGTATAATAGTCCTATTTTTTCCTATTCTTGAAGTCTGAGTTTGTTCTGATGCTTTTTATTGTGAGATAAAAAGCTCTCGGATGGTTAAACTGTATGTTAACTAAATTTTGGTTAATTACTTGGTTAACGGTTAACCGTTAACCGTTAACCGTTAGCAAAGGCTAATGTTAGTAGGAAAATCCCATATTAAGCCGAAATATACTGTGTGAGAGTTTTAGCTAAAGTGGTTTTAGAGACAGCACCTACAACAGTATCAACCTGTTTGCCACCTTTAAATACCATTAAAGTAGGAATACTACGGATACCATAGTGACTAGCTACTGTCGGATTTTGGTCTGTGTTCAGCTTAACTACTTTTACCTGTCCCTCATATTCAGTTGCAAAATCATCAACTACTGGAGCTAACATCCGACAAGGACCACACCAAGGAGCCCAAAAGTCTACTAAAACTAAATCTTTGCTCTCCAAGACTTCTTGTCTAAATGTAGCTTCCGTAACATTGGTAACGGATGTCATAGTTGTCCTTTTGGTTTAATTCGTTAGTTCGCTTTTATCGAATAAACAAAATATAAGTCATTTTCAGATATGATGCAAGTATGAGATTTTTGTATCACCCAGAGAGACAAAATATTTGTTTACCAGGTGTGCTATACGCCTTGGGCGACCCTGTGCGGCTAGAAATCGTGCGATTATTGGCTGTGAAGGGGGAGTTATCTTGCGCTGGATTTGATTTTGCGATCGCCAAATCCACAATGTCGAATCACTTCAAGATTTTACGGGAATCAGGCGTGGTGATTACGCGTAAGGAAGGAACACAACACATTAATCAACTGCGACGGGAGGATTTAGAAGCTTTATTTCCAGGACTATTGGATGCTGTGTTAAAATCTGCGGAATCATTAACTTTAACGGTTTAATCTAATTTGGCAGAATTTGGCAAAAAATCCGCATTGAGAGTTTCTGCTAAAATATAAGGACATATTTCTGGAAATAGCTGTTCGCCTAATTGTGTTTCTCTCATGGCTAAAGCTAAACCCAATTCGTAAGCTGTGGGAAAAATTTCTGCTAAATAGGGGTTTAAGCTGGGACTGTCTTTTAAAAGTAGTTTGATTTGAATCCGCTGTTCTTTAATAGTACTCAACCAGCTATTACTGCGTTTTTCCGCTTGAAATTGCCATTTTAATAAATGTCCTAGTAATATTGCTAGTCTATTTCTCAATTCTTGTCTTTCTTTTCTTCCCAATGTTTCCAGTTCTTCGATAAGATTAACGCTATCTAATTTTTCCCATTGTTGGGTTTTGAGTAAGTTAATCTGTTGTTGAGTCCAGCCATAGAAGTCAGTTGTGTAGAGTCGTAAGGTGTTCATTTTTACACCTGCATTAGGTTGATATATTTCTAGATTAGTTGTACATTAATTATAGTTTAGATTAGTCATGTCCAGATACAGATTGAAAAAAGCAATAAAATTCTCAAATAAAGAAGGTTGTTTTTCTCGTGATTAAACTATTAATTATATGAAGATTTTTTAGCGCTATGTTGTTCTAACTAGTGAATTAGGAGACAAACATAATGAGTACAGTTCTTTCATTTCAGCAAATCATAGATTCCATCGAAAATCTTTCTTTAGAAGATCAAGATTATTTATTTAACTTAATCCGAAAAAGAAGGATTGAACAACGACGTTCAGAAATTGCTGCGAATGCACAAGCCACAATAGAGTCTTTCAAAAAAGGTACAACAAAAAGGGGGACTATAGATGATTTAATTGCTGATTTGCTCAATGATGATGACGAGGATAATAATGGAGATAAATTGGGATAATTCGGTTTAGAAGGTCTCTTAAAAAATTGATCAAGAAGAATCCTGAGATTGAAAGTAAGATAATCGATGTTTTGATTTCTCTAAGCTTTGACCCTTTTTCCCTATCGTTAAAATCTCATAAGCTAACTGGTTCTTTAGATGGTTTGTGGTCTTGCTCAGTTGCTTATGATTGTCGAATTATATTTACTTTTGTTAAAGATGAGAAATCAGCAGAGTCTATGATTATTTTACTTGATATTGGATCGCACGAAGATGTTTATTAATGCAATCTTGATTAGATGTAAAGTAAATATCCTTAAATAAGGATAAGCCAAATTCATTCAACTTTATCTTACTAAATGAACATATTCGCAGAGCGATCGCCAATGGATTGAGATTGACGGTTATAATTAAACAGGGAACAGCGCCAGAAAAAATATGTTAATTCCCAAGGAACAAAAGCAATTATCACTCAAGTGATGGTTCAACCCTCGTCCTGGGTAGAATGTGGAATCCAAATCAGCAAAGTGAGAGACTTAAATCTATTTAAGTTTACTTCAGAACTACAGACTCGTTTGGAAGAACTTTCTGAGCGTAGAAAATCGGAAATAATAACTTCCTCTGAAGAAGCCGAATTAGCTGGAATACTAGAACTGGATAGAATTTTCACCTTGCTGAACGCTAAAATAATTGCTCAGTTATGACAATTAATGTTCCAGTCAGAAAATTAGTCAGAGCAAGAGCCGAATATATGTGTGAATATTGTCATTCTCTGGAAAAAGTAAGCGCAGCGTTGTTCACGACTGACGATATTATTCCACAATCTTTTCCTCGGTTTCGCTCAAATCACCGCTTCTAGAAAACAAAAAGTAAATCCTGGCAAAATATCTTCTCCTGATAGTTGCTGAGGTAATTCTAATATTTCCACTTTTTGACCAAGACGATAAATTTCTACTTCCATCAATTGGGGGTTGATTAACCAGCCTAACTTGACTTTGTTATTCATATATTCTTGCATTTTTGCTTGCGCGTCTTCCAAGCGATCGCTAATCGACAGCAACTCTAAAACAAAATCCGGCGCAATTGGAGGAAACTGAGATTTTTGTGAACTTGTGAGAGTATCCCAGCGATCTTTCCTGATCCAAGCAACATCAGGAGAACGGTTTGCGCCATTAGGAAACTTAAAACAAGTCGAAGAATCAAAACAAACTCCTAATTTAGTCCGGCGATTCCAAATAACGAAATCAGTTAAAATTTCGGCGTTAATTTTCCCAGTTTCTCCACCTGTGGGTGACATTAACAATAATTCTCCCTTTGCGTTTCGCTCAAACTTAACTTCAGGATTTTTCCGACACAATTGATAAAATTGAGTGTCGGTTAGCTGAATAATATGGTTTAAATCAACTGTAAGAAATGTCATAAAACTCGGTGTTACTCCCTTAAAGTTAAAATTCCCACCAATATTTGCATCAATGTTTCTAAATCAGTTGGTACACGATACAACATTAAATCCTGAATTATCAAGCTGTTTTGACGCTGGAAACTCCCAAATTGCCAAATATCACCAGTTGTCACCGCACCATATAATACTGGTTTATCTGATTCACTCCATTGATCAACAGCAATTAATTCCACCGCCAGTTGTGTAAATCCTCGCGTTAGGTCAGCTTGTTTCGCTTCCACAACCAATAGCTCTTCCTGCGATTGGAGATAATAATCCAAGTCGCCACGCAAATACTGATTAACATCAATCGTATATTCAATATTAATTGTTGATTCAGTTATATGTGCGACTTCCAATAAAATTGGCGCAATTAACACTTCTCTACGTGCTGCTTCACTGGTCAAATTGACACGCCTAATAGCTTCTTCCAAGCGCCCTTGCAAATCTTCGAGTCGGAGAACTTTATGGGAACTAATTGGTAGCTTCATTTTCTCTCTGATTAAAGTGACTCCCAAATCCCGTAAAATGTCGGCTGGAGCAAATTTCAAATCAAAGTATTTGCAAAAAATATAAATTTCATCCGCTTTGAGAATTCGGGGTCGCTGATGAATAGACATAATCTAAATTCCTTGCGTAAGTGAGTTTATTGCACTAAAGTGCAACTACCAACGGCTGATGAACGGACATAATCTAAATTCCCGCGTTTAGAGTTCCCTTCTCTTATAATTAACAGAATAACCTGTACAATTAATTTTAGGCTTGAGACTGTGACGGAAACTGGAAAATACAAAGATACGGTAAATCTCCCTAAAACTCAATTCGATATGCGAGCCAACGCTATTAAGCGTGAACCGGAAATCCAAAAATTCTGGGAAGACAACAAAATTTATAGTAATCTTTCACAAAATAATCCGGGTGAATTATTTATACTGCATGATGGGCCTCCCTACGCTAACGGCTCGTTACATATTGGTCATGCTCTAAATAAAATTCTCAAAGATATTATCAACCGTTATCAATTATTGAAAGGACGTAAAGTTCGCTATGTTCCCGGTTGGGATTGTCACGGATTACCAATTGAATTGAAAGTTTTGCAAAATCTCAAGTCAGCAGAACGACAAAACTTGACTCCTTTACAATTACGCCAAAAAGCCAAAGAATTTGCTCTTGCTACCATAGATGACCAACGCCAAAATTTTAAACGTTATGCGATCTGGGGTGATTGGGATAATCCTTATTTAACTCTCCAACCGGAATACGAAGCTGCCCAAATAGGTGTATTTGGACAAATGTTCTTCCAGGGTTATATTTATCGCGGTTTAAAACCAGTTCATTGGAGTCCTAGCTCTAAAACCGCTTTAGCAGAAGCGGAGTTAGAATATCCTGAAGGACATACTTCTCGTAGTATTTACGCTGCGTTTCCTGTAACTAGTCTTTCTTCCGCTTTGAAATCAACCCTCAGCCCATACCTGAATCACTTGGGAGTGGCGATTTGGACAACTACTCCTTGGACAATTCCTGGTAATTTGGCGATCGCCATCAATGCGGATTTGAATTACGCAGTGGTAGAGGTCGCATCACAGGACTTGGGTTTCCAGTATTTGATCGTCGCTGAGGATTTAGTGGAAACACTCTCAGCCAAATTCGCCACCGAGTTAACAATAAAAGTCGTTTTTCCAGGGAAGGATTTAGAACATTCTACTTATCGCCATCCTTTGTTCGACAGGGAAAGTCCGATTGTCGTAGGTGGTGATTACATTACAACTGAATCTGGGACTGGTTTAGTCCATACTGCTCCTGGTCATGGACAGGAAGATTATATTGTCGGTCAACGATACGGTTTACCCATTCTCGCTCCGGTAGATGATAATGGGAATTTTACCGCTGAAGCAGGAGAGTCATTTGTTGGGTTGAATGTCTTGGGAGATGGGAATCAGGCGATTATTGATGCGCTGACATCGGCGGGATCTTTGTTGAAAGAAGAAGCTTATGTTCACAAATATCCCTATGATTGGCGCACTAAAAAACCCACGATTTTCCGAGCGACTGAGCAATGGTTTGCTTCTGTCGCAGGATTTCGAGACGCAGCTTTAAAAGCGATCGCTTCCGTTAAATGGATTCCCGCCCAAGGGGAAAACCGGATTACACCAATGATTGCGGAACGTTCTGATTGGTGTATTTCCCGTCAACGCAGTTGGGGAGTTCCGATTCCTGTTTTTTACGATGAAGAAACTGGCGAACCTTTATTAAACGAAGTGACTATTTCCCATATTCAAGCAATTATTGCTGTTTGTGGTTCAGATGCTTGGTGGGAACTGTCTGTCGAGGAGTTATTACCAGCAGAATATCGCAGTAATGGGCGGAAGTATCGCAAGGGAACAGATACAATGGATGTCTGGTTCGATTCTGGTTCGTCTTGGGCTTCGGTTGCGAATCAGCGCCAAGAACTAACTTATCCTGTCGATATTTATTTAGAAGGGTCTGATCAACATCGCGGATGGTTCCAATCCAGTTTACTTACGAGTGTCGCAGTTAATGGGATCGCTCCCTATAAAACTGTATTAACTCATGGTTTCGCTGTGGATGAACAAGGGCGAAAAATGAGTAAGTCGGAAGGTAATGTAGTTGATCCTGTGTTTATCCTTCAGGGAGGAAAAGACCAGAAAAAAGATCCGGCTTATGGTGCTGATGTATTGCGTTTGTGGGTTTCGTCGGTTGACTATTCCTCAGATGTGCGTTTGGGGAGTAATATCATCAAACAATTGGCGGATGTTAGGAGTAAAATTCGCAATACAGCGCGGTTTTTGTTGGGTAATTTGCATGATTTTGACCCGGAAAAGGATGCTGTACCTTTTGAAAGTTTACCAGAACTCGATCGCTACATGTTACACCGCATAACTGAAGTGTTTGCAGAAGTGACAGATGCTTTTGACAGTTTTCAGTTTTTCCGATTTTTCCAAACTGTGCAAAATTTCTGCGTGGTCGATTTGTCGAATTTTTATTTAGATATCGCCAAGGATAGACTTTATATTAGTTCCCTTTCCGGTTTCCGTCGTCGGAGTTGTCAAACAGTTTTACAGATTGCTCTGGAAAATTTGGCTAAGGCGATCGCTCCGGTTTTATGCCATATGGCAGAGGACATTTGGCAATTTCTCCCCTATACTACACCTTATAAATCCGTATTTGCTGCTGGTTGGGTGACGTTAGCAGCAGAATGGCAAAATCCCCAATTAGCGAAGTTTTGGGAACAGTTGCGGGAACTGCGGGCTGATGTAAATAAGGTGTTGGAGCAAGCTAGGGTAGAAAAAATGATTGGTTCTTCCTTAGAAGCGAAAGCGCTAATTTATGTCACGGATGAAAAATTGCGTGGGGCGATCGCTGGTTTTAATCCTGTGAGTGGGAATGGTATTGATGAACTGAGATATTTATTTCTCACTTCTGGGGTGGAATTATTGGATAATGCGGATGCTTTGGTTGGGTTGAAACACACTTTACAGGTTGATCAATGGGGAATTGCGATCGTTAACGCTGATGGACAAAAGTGCGATCGCTGTTGGAATTACTCTACTCATGTGGGTGAGTCAGCAATACATCCTTTGATTTGCGATCGCTGTGTTTCCGCTTTAGCTGGAGAATTCTAATTAATAAACAGATACCAAACGAGTTTTACTCCTGACTCGGTGACTCGGTGACTCCTATAATTATGTTCGCTCTGATATCTGATGAAAAAATTCAACTTCCACCGGGTACAGTTGTCAAGTTACCTGCTAATTGGGATGAGTATCAAGCTTTGAGTCAACAGCGAGGTAAGAGCGCTATCCCCAGAATCAAGTATCGCGATGGAGAAGCATTTTTAATGTCTCCCTTACCTCAACATGGACGAGATGCTAGTTTGATTGCGGATATCATAAAAATTTTGTTGGATTGGGGCGATCGTGAATATGACTCCTTCACTCCGATCACAATGGAATTACCACAAATAAGCGGGATAGAACCAGATTACTGTTTTTATATTGACAATTGGGAAGCTGTATCTGGTAAGGAGCGAATTAACTGGATTGTCGATCCACCACCTGATTTAGTGCTGGAGATCGATGTAACCAGTTATTCTGATGTCAATGACTATTTACCTTACAAAATACCTGAAGTATGGCTATTTAGACAGAAAAACCTGGGAATATACCGATTTCAGGACGAAAATAACACCTATCTACTTCAAACTAATAGTTTTTATTTTCCAGGAATTGACCTACAAGGAGTAATTAATCAATGTCTCCAAATTGCTTATGAGAGTAATACTAGCAATGCTCTGCGTGAACTGCGACAAAATTTGAGAAAGCCCTATAGCGGTTTGCGATTGAATGAGATGCGAACTTATGTACTATACTCTTTATTGGTTAAAATCAGGCGTTATTTAAAATACTTGAATCCGACTCTGAGTACTCAGTAATGCAATAGCAGCAATGAGTAAACCAGTGATGAATATCTTGTAAAGAGACTTTCTGAAAAGCTGTCTTAATCGCCAAAGATAAGTCAGGATAATTACGAGGAGCGAGAGAACGGATGAATTCTTTCACCTTTGACCAGCAATTTTCAATAGGAGAGAAATCAGGAGAATAAGGAGGGAGAAAATGTAACCTAACTTGAGCTTTTTCTAAAATAGGTCGTAAAAAAGCTTCTTGATGAATTGATGCATTGTCCATTACCACGCAGGCTCCAGGCCAGAGATTGGGAAGCAGTCTTTGGCAAATAAACGCTTCAAAAGTTAAACTATCTGTAGCTCCCAAAATAGCCGTTGAAGCTACAACACCTGTTAATAAGATTGCACCAATCAGACTCACATTCTTACCCCTTTGTTGAGGACGTGTTCCATAAGCCCTATGTCCTGATAATGCTCGTCCAAATTGACGCGTCATGCCTAAATTAACTCCAGCTTCATCCACAAATACTAAATTTTCTACTTCCAGGCTCGTCACTTGTTGCATATACTCTTTCCGTAAATTTTGCACTCGTTCTGTTTGTCTTTCTGTGGCGTGGAACGTTTTTTTTGCGCGTCAATCCCAAACTCAAGAGTAAACGACTAATCGTGGAAATACTCACCTGGGTTTGAGTTTGTTCATATAGCTTTTCTTTTAATTCAGCTAAGGTAGCATCATTTTTATCTGCTACTAGCTCTGTCAAAATTATCACTTCCTCCGACCTTAATTTTAGACCCTGACCACCTCCATGACCCTTGGGTTCTAAGGTTCCTTTCTCTTTATACTGTTTGAGCAATTTATATATAAAGCTTGGCGCTACTCGAAACCGCTCTGCTAACTTCCGTTGAGATATGGATTCTTGTTCATAAGTCTCCATAATTTTCTGGCGTAAATCTATAGAATATGCTTTCATTGTTACTTGATTTCAGTACTGTATATTTTATACTACACCATAATTGTATCTCACTCGACTGAGAACCGCTATATCATCCTTGATTGTTTTATCCCAAGAGCTAAAAGAATGGTGAACTGCTATGATTTAACGGCTAGCAAAAAACTTACAGCAATCTTTTCCTGATTCAAAGTCTTTTCCACACAAAATACTTTGTGAACGTGAACTTCTTACCCAATTACACTTAATAGTTCCAAGGTTCCAAGGAATTTCAAGAAAGAGTCTATCGGAAGTATGTGGTCGAATTTCTGCCACAGCTTGTGGCAGAAAGTTCTTGGGTCAGTATGTCTTTTTGTTAGAAAAAGTTAAAGACTTACTTAGACATCAGACTTTGGTATTGTTGTAAAATATTACAGCATAGCTGGGTTTGTCGCGCTTTATGCTGTAATGTTGACATAAAGCGCTTTAAATGAGAGTACAAGCACTATTTTATGTTGCTTTTCATAAGCAGCAATGTAGTCAATTGCTGTGAATGGAGTTTACATCTATCAAGATCGCCAATGTCCCGCGCATTTTTTGATAGTTCAATAATTTCAGCAATTGATTCTTTTCGTCCACACATTGATACTTCATGTTCTTGGTTATCTTTGTTAATCTGTTGTTTAATCTCTTCGCAGCGTATTTCTTTATTCGATGATATTTCCATTCGTTTGGTTAGCTCCACTTCCTTAACTTTAGTAATGTCAGCTTGAGCGGAGATAAAGGTCTTAAGACCATCTACTACAGATGACTCAATCATCCATTCACGTATAAGACCAGCGTCTAATAGTTCAGCTACATGGGGAGTAACCGCTTCTACAAATGGGACAATTATACTGTTTTCAAGATCCATGTTAGTTTCTCCTGTCTTGTATATTTATGTACAGATGCTTAGAAAAAGATGTTCTAATCTAGCAAAAATCTCAGATCATCAGGGTTTATACTGCTCAAATAATGTTACTGAATCAGAGCATAGTTGCCCGTTTTCATCTAAGACTCTGGCCTTCGATAGTAAAAGAGCTAAACAACTAGCTGAATAGAGAAGAAGCTGTAACATCTCAATATCATCGTTGAGATCATTTTTGGAATTGTGTCCAGTCCTTATACCACTATTCAAAGCATAAATTGCTTTATTCTTTCTATCATTAGACAATGCATTAAATTTGTACAGACCTTGTTTTACCAACTCGGTCATAGAATGTATGCCATGATGCAACTCTAACAATCTAGCTTCAACAAATCTTATTTTATTGCGAAAACGCTCCATATGCATAACTATAGTTTCTACATTGGCGCTGTATTCTAATGCATTAGTCAGAACTTGTTGAGTCTCAGCAGAGAACTTACCACTCATTGCTGCAAAAGTTGGCGGTAGTACAAAACTGAAAACACTACCCAAAGCGATACTTGAAGCAGAAGCAGCCAAAACCTTGGTAGTAGTTGCCTTTACACCATACAAACCCAAGTAATTTATGGTATCCCGAATACCAATCGCTTGAATTCCTTTAATTAAGGTAGATGCTGCAAGTCTGGTTAAGGCTTCTGTTACTGCACCAGCACCAGCACATACAATTTGACCAGAATCTACTGAACTCATCTGGTATACATCAAAGGGTTTAAATAATATATTGAAACGTTCAAGAATTCTAGGTTTTGAATCTACTAGATTGTAAACCGAATAGATAGTACACAATGCTTCTAATTGTGTCTCAACATACTTTTCTACAATTAAGTTAATTTGATCCACATCCGACTTCAGTTGGTTACAAGCATTGTAATATAAATTCTCGGCACTATTTCCAATAGATTGTGCTGCGGTTAAATTACTTATCCCATTTACTGTATGGCCAACAGCTGTTCCGATACACCACCCAGTAGTGGCTGATACTAAAACTTGTCCTACTAAGAAGAAAGGGATTGCCATATTTCACTCCTCCCTTTGCCACTAATACAATCAATTAGTTCCATGTTTACTTTGAGCCTAATGAACTTGATGTTAATTAAGATTTAGCCCACATAGATTATATTAATGTATCTAGTTATCCGTGGAGCTCGCGCAATGACCCAGTTTTACTCGTCGAATAACCCAGTTTTACTCGTGTATAAACTCTAACAAGAATTCCTTAATCCAGAAATATATTTTAAATCCACGCTTGACTTGTAAACAATATAATTTAATAATTATTTGATTAAGTATTCACACTGGTACTGCCTATTAAAATTAAGGGAGATATGAGCTACTACCTTGACAAAGATAGTATAGACGTAATGAAACAAGCCCCTAGCTACCTACGGTTAACCAATAAGGCATTCTCTGACGAGTGCCACATAGGGTTAACTACTTATGGCAGAATCATTAATGGTAAACCCGTAAATCTCAATACAGTAGAAGAAGTAGAGAAATATTTCGAGCAAAATGAAAAATTAAGCAAAATGAAAAGGCTTAATTGGATAATTAAGCCTAAAAAGCGAGATGAACAAGAATACAAGCATAACAATCACAATCTCAATAATATTAATAATGGAAGCATACCAACTATAAAAGAACCTAATAACTTAGAATCTTCGTTTTCATCTATCAGACTTAACAATCAACATATTTCTAATGACGATTATTTAGATGAAAGAATTGCCGAAATTCAGAAAACCTTAGAAAGTAAGATTAATGAGAAATGCGGAAAAATACGAGTTCTCAAAATGGGAGAACCGATCGCAACTTTAAAAGTGTATGTAAACATAGATATTATCAGCAAACAAAATGAACGAAGACTATATTTAGATAATCCTCTCGCTAGTGAACTTGTTAGGCTCAAGAAGTATAGTGAGCCAGATAGCCAAAGAATAATAGTTGTGGGTAGTACGGGTAGTGGTAAAACTATGTTGCTACGGAGGTTGGCTCTTAGTTGTTTTCAAGAGAAAAGTCTTTTAAAGAAGAAACAACATTTTCCATTATATATAAGCTTAAGAGATTATATAGAGAACGGAGAAAAAATTCCTAAGCTTGAACAGTACATTGTGTATGAATATAGTATTGAGATTTCAGATATTGAACTATTATCAAAGACTGGTCGATTACTAATACTTTTTGATGGGTTTGACTCAATAAATTCAGACAGTAAAAAATTTGTTTACCATCAAATAAATGCGTTTATTGATAGATTTCCCAACAATGATTACATAATTTCTTGTAAGTCTGATAAACATATTTTTGAAAGATTTGAACAAGTTAAATTACGTCCTCTAGATTATAAACAAATTTGTAGTCTCATCAAAAATAGAATAGATGTAAAGTCTCCCTACCTATCTGAAAAACAGGAAAATGAGTTGCTGAAGCAAATAGATGATGATAAAGACTTGTTATTAATTGCTCAAAACCCACTCTTGCTTGTGTTAATCTGTCTGGTCTATGCTGAACGAGGAATTGATGGATTACAGAAAGAGAAATGGAAAGTTATTTATGAAGCAGTCTTTGTCCTTTTAGAAGGATGGGACAGAGAACAAGGAATTATTTATGAAACGGAAACTAACTTTAGTAAAAGAGATAAATCTAAGTTTCTTTCATTTATTGCCTTTTCCTTAACTCAAAGCGGAAAAGACCGTTTGGATCAGCAAACACTTGAAGAATATACATCGGAATATATACAAAAGATACTCTCTACTTATCCATACTTGACTCCTGAAAAGCTATATACTGTTGAAGATATTCTTACATCATTGGAATCTGAACACACACTCCTTATTAGAAGAAGTGATTTGAAATACGAATTTTCTAACTTGATATTTAAGGATTTTTTCACACTAATTTTTATTAGAAGTGAATTTAAATCCCTGGAAAAATTTGAATCTCAGGATATGGTTCGTCAGCATCCAACTAGATGGGAGAGATTTTTGACAGTAGCTAAGAATGCATACCCAATCATCTTTGATGATTAGGTTACTCGAAGATTTTGGCTCATTTCGCTTCTAACTTCCACTTTTTTGTCACTATCTGTCAACTATATCTATAAATGCATACAAGATGGGGGGAGATCGCTTTATCCAAATTTACTCACAGTTAATACATTTGCACTATTAAATAGTAAATGATATAATCTAACCGTGCTATAGTGTTTTATCCTTAATCTTTTGCAAAAAAAAATTGGAAATGATTGCTAGGGAAGAAAATTATCGTTTAAAAGAGTTTGTTCACTACATATGCCATAAATACAGCACATCCTTTGATTTGCGATCGTTGTGTTTCTGCTCTAGCTGGAGAATTTTAATTAATAACCAGATACCAAACCAGTTTTATTCGGTGACTCCTGATTCCTATAATTTATGTTTGCTCTGATATCTGATGAAAAAATTCAACTTCCACCAGGTACAGTTGTCAAGTTACCTGCTAATTGGAATGAGTATCAAGTTTTGAGTCAACAGCGAGGTAAGAGCGCTATCCCCAGAATCAAGTATCGCGATGGAGAAGCATTTTTAATGTCTCCCTTACCTCAACATGGACGAGAAGCTAGTTTGATTGCGGATATCATAAAAATTTTGTTGGATTGGGGCGATCGTGAATATGACTCCTTCACTCCGATCACAATGGAATTACCGCAAATAAGCGGGATAGAACCAGATTACTGTTTTTATATTGACAATTGGGAAGCTGTATCTGGTAAGGAGCGAATTAACTGGATTGTCGATCCACCACCTGACTTAGTGCTGGAGATCGATGTAACTAGTTACTCTGATGTAAATGACTATTTACCTTACAAAGTACCTGAAGTATGGCTATTTAGACAGAAAAACCTGCGCATATACCAATTTCAGGGCGAAAATAACATCTACTTACTTCAAACCGATAGTTTTTACTTTCCAGGAATTGACCTACAAGAAGTAATTAATCAATGTCTCAAAACTACTTATGAGCGTAATACTAGCACTGCTCTGCGTGAACTGCGACAAAATTTGAGTAAATAGTAAGGCAAACTAAAACTCTCAGTTCGTAGTTGCGCTTTAGCACAATTGAATTTTGAACACAAGCCAGTTCCATCGATTTTACACTCAAGAGGGTATAAGAAATCCCAAACATTACATCCAAAGTAAATGGACAATGGAACTGTAGTAAGTCTACAAGCTCAAATAGGTATAATTTTGTGTCTTAATGTATCTGATGGGTGTCCTCTAAGAAGATTTAGGTTTGGAGTAGATTATCAGTGTTACAATAGGGTTATGCAAACAACCCAGCCAAATATTATTATTATCAGCCCAGATGGGGAGTATTTGATGCTTGTTGAGGTTAATGACAACAGTTTCCACATTCAAAACACTGTTGATCAACTTAAACAATTCATGGCATCCATAAGCTGCTCCGTTGGTCTTGTCGTATCAGGGGAGCGTATTATTCTCCTGCGTGATTCCTTAGAGAAATCAAACGGTGAATCAATTGATATAGTTGGTGAAGCAAGACTTCCAGATTCTTTACTACCACCTGTGGATCAACAGTGGAAGGAAGAACAAGGTTTTGAGTTTGAATCGCGAGTTCAACAATGGCTAGAAAAGCTAAAGCTCACTTCTAGTATAAAAAATCTGCCAAATGACTTAAGGGAACTTCTTGGAGAGCCAATTCTTACCCTTCTTAGACTAGGTGAAATCAGGGCTGCTGGTCCGAGATGGAGTAAAGTCGCCAGGTGAAACCCAAAGTAGTTTTAGTTGAAACAAACTGGGTAGTAGATGTTACTGCCCCAGCACATTTACAAAGTCCACAGGCTATTCAATTACTTCGACGAGCTGACGCTGGCGAATTCAATCTATGGGTTCCTGCAATATGTTTAGCAGAAGCTCGCGAAACTGTACCCCGGAGATTTACCCCACGTTCACGCTCGGAAGACTTACGTAAATTTGTTAGATGGGCAAGAGATGAAGGTCATGTGAGTACTGAGGACGCAAAGGCAGCATTTCGGATATTTAATCAATTTGATGGGTTAGTCACAAATGAACTGACGAAAGTTCCAGAAAGATTAGATGCTTTAGCTAAACATCCTGGTCTTAGTATTTTTCCGCTTTCAGAAACAATGCTAGAGCGCCAAATATCTATTGGTGCAATGAATCTTGCTCTCAAACCCTATGACTTAGCTGTTTTGGCAGCTGTAATGGTTAAGTCTGAACAATTACTACAAGAAGGGTATGCTTGGGTTGGGTTTTGTGAATTAGACTCCGATCTTCAACCTTGGGATAAATCTGGTGCTCCAAAACCTATTCTTAGCGATCTTTATCATAAGTCCCGAATATGGGTATATAGTGACTTCTTATTAAATGAAATCGATGAGCTTCCTGAAGGTTGGACTACATCAAGCTAGTCTGAGAGAGTGACAAGAATGGAGAAGGTGAATTTAAGCGACCACAATTATGTGGGCGTTGCTCTATCGCATAACCAGTATGCTCTCTAACTTGAGGAGGATGAAAAGGGAGTATAATATAGTCTTTGGGTACTCTAGCAGTGACTAGTTCACCAATGATTTTATCTTGACCTACTGTTTTATCATGTAGTAGTTGAGCTAAAAATGCGAGAATTCAAGCCAGAATATTCTGGCAAAATGAATTTCTATATCTCAGATGTAGATAATTACTAAATATAAATAAGGAAAGGATCAATGAACCATCTGCAAAATCTACTAAAAATATTACTCTTAACCATTCTCCTAGCTTGTAGCTATACACCTTCAGTTTTGGCTGATGTAATACTTCCTGGACAATCTCCGGTTGAGTACTGTTTCCAAATTGCTAATATTAACAAATATCCTAACTACTTATTTGTCGCTAGTATCGGAGTTCCGTGGAAACCTAATTCGCGAGATAACAGAATTGTCAGACAAAATGAATGTTTATCACTAAAATATATAGCTGAAGCCGATATCTATGCTGTCACAAAAAATCAAGTTAAACCTGAAGATATTATTACTAACAACCAAGGAGAAAATTTTAAAAACTTTAATAGTCAGAAGTTTACCTTAATTCCGACAATAAATAAGATCCATAATTTGAGAGCTTTACCAACTGAATATGGTGTAAAGAAAGTTGTTGATATTTTGGAAATTGTCGCTATTCAACCAACATCCCTCGATTTAAGGTTTAAAGAAGTTGTTTACACTTTTAATCAGGGTGATTCGGAAACCAAGACTTATCAAACACAACATGAACGACCATTACCTTCTGTCAAGCAATCGTTTAGTTTTTTGAATTTGACAATCCCTGGATTCTCCATAATTGGTATGATGCTAGTTTATAGAAACTTAAAAGGTTTCCGAAAACGTAATTTGTCGTAGTAAATTTCTATAAATTTTTCTATAAGTTCCTAATGTGTCAATAATTGCTGTTATCGCTCTAGTTTTAATTAGTGCAATATTATCCGTAGCTTTCCCCCTAGCTACTTACACCTTTACTTTGGCGACCTTTGGACTCACCCATATTTTAACAGAACTACATTACGTCGATAATCGATTTCACAAACGTCTTGATCATACTCTGCGTCTGAGGATTTTACAGTTACTTTTACTCATTATCAGTTTTCGCATTTTCCAAGTATTGGGTTTTATTCCTGTTTGGGTGAGTACACCATTAGAATTAACTAGTGTAGTAGGTTTGGTTGCGCTTGTAGTTCCAGTGTTAGGGAAAAAAGACTGGCGACTAGCAACTTTGGCGATCGCCTTCTGCGTTATAATCACAGCAGGGGTATACTGGGCGAGTGCTTTAACATTACTTGTGTTTGCCATTTTACATAACATTACGCCTGTAGGGTTTATTGCGGAAAAGTTGCGGGGTTTAGAAAAGTATCGTGCTTTATTAGCTTGTATTATAGTGTTCGCCGTAATTCCCTTGGTGATTCTTTCAGGACTCCCCTACAATTTTTTATCCTCTATGGGTTTGGTGTATTTGGACACTTCCTTGTTTCCTGTAGGAGGACTAGAATCTGCTTTGGGAGCATTTGTTCCACCACAATTACAAGATCAAGCGATCGCCATTCATGCTTTTTCCGCAGCTGTATTTTTACAATCAATGCACTATACAGTCGTGATTGGAGTGTTACCTAAATGGGAAAAAGCCGATCAAGAGCGAATAATTAACGGGTTCTCCCTCTGGTACAAACAGAATCAGTTTAGAGGATTGACTACATTACTAAGTGGGTTGTTATTTCTGGGTTTTGCTGTATCTTTTATTAACGCTCGCGCTGTATATGCGATCGCTGCTGCGTTTCACGCTTGGTTAGAAATTCCCATCCTACTTTTGGCTTTAGGATTGTCAGAGGAAACCCAAGTAATTGATTAATGCTTATCCTGTGAGAAGTTTATCAATGACTAACCCTCCTAAAAATGAGCTAGTGTTAGCAATAAGAGATAAAAATAAACCTTTTCTCCAATCTAAGTTTAAAATTACCCAATATAGAATACCTTCGGCGATTATAACAACACTTTCTATCAGAATAGCTCTGACAGGAAATTCCAGATAAAGAATCAGGATGTTGTTGATCTCCCAAGCTAACGGATGGGTTAAGAGGGTTACAGCATAAGCTATAATTAGAGAATTGCAAAGATCGAAATAAGACAGGATTTGCTCTTTGATGAGCAGAGCAAACAATATTATTGGTACTTCGATTGTTAAGGAAATTAATAAAGCTAATAGCTGATTCATATGGTTTCGGTTTTCACCGAAGAAATATGACTCCTTTATTCTGGATGTGAGTCAGATTGAACTCGGTTTGTTTCTAGTCAGGTTGATAAATCGGCGATCGCTTGAAAATCCAACAAAGCTTCTCCCAAGGATTCTAGCTGCTCTATTGATAAAGCTGCGATTTGCGATCGTATTTGTAAAGGTACTTTACCCACCCGACGAGTTATTTGTCGGAGAAGCAAAGATATCTGTCCTTCTTGTTTCGTCCGTTGCTCCCATTCTAGAATTGATACGAAACTCAGTTTCCTTGACATTGGTAGAATAAAATTTGTAGTTTTCTGCTCCTGATGGACTTTCCTCGACTAACTCAAAGAGTAAAGCAGGATTTTGCTTAAATATTCTATAAAAAATGGAATCTCGCTTCATTATTCCCCCGCATAATTAAAGCAGCAAACTAGGAAAATCCTTAAAAGATTGATGTAGCTGAAAAACCCGCAAAAATCCCAACAGGAAAAATTCTGAATTTATTGAATAATATGGTAAATGATATTTAAAATTTGGGAATTAATCAATTGAAAGAAATACTCCGATCTTTACTTAACTTCATCTGGGCTGGCTTATTTGAGATCGGCGGTGGTTATCTGATTTGGCAATGGTTGAAAGCAGGAAAGCCCATTTGGTGGGGACTTGCGGGAGGTATAGTGTTAGTTTTATATGGTGTAGTCGCCACTCTCCAAACTGCTAATTTTGGTAGAGTCTATGCTGCTTATGGTGGTGTATTTATTACAATGGCAACACTTTGGGGTTGGCAAGTAGATGGAATATCTCCAGACCGCTACGATATATTAGGAGCAAGTCTGGCTTTAATTGGCGTATTAATTATTATGTATGCGCCTAGAGGCTAAAAGGCTAAAAGGTAATTTCCCTATTTGCTCAACTCTCCTAAATAAGTATAAAATCAATAAATAATCACAATACTCATCCTGTTGGGATTATAGCTGAATCAGGCTGCGCTATGAACCATAAATACAACTTTAAATTTAATTCCTCTGTCAAAAATATGGAGTTAAGCGGGTTCGAACCGCTGACTTCTTCAATGCCATTGAAGCACTCTACCAACTGAGCTATAACCCCAGAGAACGTAATAATCATCGAATATATCAATAATTATCCTCCTAGTCAAGACGCCCTAAACCTAAAACCTCTCACCTTGAATCAAAGGAACCCGAATAATTCGCTCTTTTCTACCACATAGCGATTGATAATAAAACTAGAAGCTCGATTGATGCGATCGCCATGACCACAGCAACCAAAAAACTCACCCTAGAAGAATATCTTGCTTATGACGATGGAACAGATAACAAATATGAACTAGTAGATGGGGAGTTAGTAGCAATGCCACCAGAAAGTAATAAAAATAACCGGATTGCTCTCTACCTACTAGCAGAATTTCTTAAGCTCATCCCTTTCTACCTAATCTGTTACAAAGATACAGAAATTGTGGTGACAGGTAATCGCACTCGCGTTCGCTTACCAGATTTGATGGTTTTAACTGAAGAGTTATCCGCAGCGATTGGTGGTAAAAGGGCGATAATTACCCCAGATATGCCATCTCCCGCATTGGTGGTAGAAGTTGTTTCCCCTGGGAAAGTTAATCAAGACCGTGACTACCGCTACAAGCGATCCGAATACGCCGCCAGGGGAATTCCAGAATACTGGATTATTGATCCTGATCGGGAACAAGTTACAGTGCTAACACTAGTAGACGGATTATACGAGGAAACTATGTTTTCAGGGAGTAATTACATCGCCTCAGCCATTTTTCCTGACCTCAGATCAACCCCAGCACAAATTTTAGCAGCAGGACAATAATATTAAATATTTATTATCTGCGATCGCCCCTCACCATCAACGAACTATTTGGGCTAAATTAGGGATATCCCATACTTGAAACTTCCATCATAAGGGTGGCTCGACCTATGTATCAACCCGATCCATCGCCAACGCCAAAAACCTTGTTACCGACGATGTATGACCTCAAAAGTGAAGACCCTGAGGAACCTGGTTTGCCCGATGAGTTTCACATACTACAACCTCGCTTACTAGATTACACTTTATATCCCCCTCATTACCCCAGAGAACAGATATTTGTCGGGACTGATATCAATCTCTATTATGACTCCCAGCATACAAACTGGTACAAGCGTCCAGATTGGTTTGCTGTCTTAGGCGTTCCAGAACTGTATGAGCA
>Ga0116231_10000004_pt1 | contig 192294 bp, 164 predicted proteins | sample S1TSphgellanicum_2_FD_89695 | JGI IMG/M metagenome (GOLD analysis project Ga0116231, IMG submission 89695) | Host-associated microbial communities from peat moss isolated from Minnesota, USA - S1T2_Fd - Sphagnum magellanicum MG | ecosystem: Host-associated > Plants > Peat moss > Unclassified...
CGCCTCTAGGGGCTCGGAATAAGCCCGCGCTCTTGCCTCCCGCGCCAGATCAACGCCGCCGTCGGCCATGCCGTCCTCCCGATTTCGGCGCGCCCTTTGCGTCTCAAACTCCCGCTTGGGACGAGGGTGCGTCATTGCTCTTATTTTGCCGCATCATCGAACATCCCGGCGCGCCCCTAGTCAATCAACCGCCGAACGCCGCGCACGCGGCGCAGGCTCGCCCCGCCGCGCAGTCGCGTTGCCAAGGCCGGATCGGCGCCGCTACTCTTCAAAGACGACGTTGGACGCCGACGCCCCTGGCGGCGGTCGCTGCAAAGGAGCGCGCCCTGGCCGATCCGCGAACGACCTGGCTTGAGTTCGGTTCCGAAGCCCTCGCTTTCGTCTCCCTCGCCGATGAACCGCCGTCCCTCGTCTACTGGGGACCTCGGCAAAATCCGCTTCCCGATCCTGCGGATATGGCGCGCCTGGCGCAACGCGCGGTTCCCCATGGGGGCCTTGACCTTGGCGAGCCCGGCGACCTTTTTCCTGAGGCGGGACGAGGCTCAATGGGCTTTTCCGCCCTGTGCGCGTGCCGCGGCGGCGTCGAGATCGTCACCCAGTCCCGGCTTGTGGATATTAGCTGCCCGTCTGAACGCGCGGCGGCCTTTCACCTGGAGGACGCCCAGGCCGGCGTCAGCGTCATCTTGTCCGTCGAGGGTCATTCGTCCGGCGTGGTGCGTATGAGCGCGTCCGTGCGCAACCACTTTCAAGAACCCCTGAGCGTCTTATGGCTCGCACCCGCGGCGATACCCCTCGAGGGTGAAGAAGTGGCAACCTTCTCTGGGCGCTGGGCTCGAGAATTTACGCCCGCCCGTACGCGCCTCGCCTCTGGCGCCCTCGTCCAGGAGAACCGGACCGGGCGCACGTCTCATCATGCGCCGCCCTTCTGGGTGATCGGAGAGCCGGGCTTTGGCGAGGCGCACGGCGTCGTTCTCGGCCTCCACCTCGCATGGAGTGGAAACCATAGGGGTTTCGCTGAGCGTCTGCGCGACGGCGCGCTCAGGTTCCAGGCGGGGGAGCGCCTGCAGCCCGGAGAGGTCGACCTACCCCAGAACGGCGCCTACGAAACCCCGGACCTATTTCTGGCGCGCTCGGAGACGGGGCTTGGCGGTCTTAGCGACCGACTCCATCCTTTCGTCCGTGCAGAAATCCTCGACGGCCGGACGGCCAAGGGGCCCAAAGTGCACCTCAACACCTGGGAGGCGCTCTATTTCAATCACACGCCTGACGACCTAGAGGCCCTAGCGGTCCGCGCCGCCGCCCTAGGGGTGGAGCGCTTCGTCCTCGACGATGGCTGGTTCAAGGGGCGCGACACTGACGCAGCCGGCCTTGGAGATTGGACGCCGGATCCGAGAAAATATCCTGAAGGTCTCCAACCCCTCGCCGCGCGGGTTAGGTCGCTGGGCATGAGCTTCGGCGTTTGGGTTGAACCGGAAATGGTCAGCCCCGCGGCCGACTTAGCCAGGGCGCGGCCGGATTGGATTTTGCAGGCCCCTGGTCGTGTCCAACCCCTCGGTCGAGGGCAAATGGTCCTCAATCTCAGCAATGCGGCCGCCTCAGACTTCGTCTTCTCCGCCCTGGACACGCTCCTGCGCGAGACGGGCGCCGACTATCTGAAATGGGACATGAACCGGGATCTCGTGCACGCTCAGGCTGATGGCGCGCCCATGGTCCGTCGCCAGACCCGAGCGCTCTACGCGCTGATCGACCGGGTCAGGCAAAGGCACCCCTCAGTAGACATTGAAACATGCGCATCCGGAGGCGGCCGCGTCGATTATGAAATTCTGCGCCGGACCGATCGGATCTGGGCGTCCGACTGCAACGACCCTTTTGATCGGATCGCCATCCAAAGGGCCCTGTCGATCTTTCTTCCGCCGGAGATCCTCGGATCGCACGTCGGCCCTGGGGAGGCGCATACGACCGGACGCAGGACGCCTCTCGACCTGCGGGCCGCCGTCGCGCTTTTTGGATCCTTCGGCGTCGAAACGGATGTGCGGCGCTTGAATGCGGCGGATTTTGACGCCCTCAAGGGATGGATTGAGCGATATAAGGCGGTGCGGACGCTTCTGGCCGCCGCCAGGACGGTGCGCCTTGAGACGGCGGACCCGGATCTGCTCTGCCACATGCTCGTCGGCGAACACACCTGCCTCGTCCTCGCCGTCCAGACGGCGGCGCCGCGCTTCTCGGTTCCCGAGCGTCTGCGCCTGCGCGAGCTGCCCAAGGGCGTGTGGACAGCAAGGCGTTGGGACGTGCCCGGACCATGGGGTCGGCGAATGAAAATCGCCCCAAGCCTCGCCTTGGGCGCTCCGATGGTCCTGCCCTCGGATGTCCTGTCCCGCGCAGGTCTTCCCATGCCGGTTCTGTCCACCGGGGGCTTTATCGTCTTCCAGCTGGAGAGGGTCGGCTGATGCGACTTGGCGTCTGTTACTACCCCGAGCACTGGCCAAGGGCGCTCTGGGCTGATGATGCGCGCCGCATGGCCGAACTTGGACTTTCTCGCGTTCGGATCGGGGAATTCGCGTGGAGCCGCCTTGAGCCGGAGCCGGGGGTCTTGACGTTCCAATGGCTGGACGAGGCCATAGAAAGCCTGGCGCGGGCTGGCCTTGGCGTCATCCTTTGCACGCCGACCGCAACCCCGCCCAAGTGGCTTGTGGACGCCCACCCGGAAATCCTCGCCGTAGACGCCGAAGGCAGGCCACGGCGGTTCGGCTCGAGACGGCACTACTGCTTCTCTAGCGAAGTTTACCGCCAAGCCAGCGCGAGGATCACCCGGGCGGTGGCCGAGCGCTACGGGCGCCACCCTGCGGTTACGGCCTGGCAGACGGACAACGAATACGGCTGCCACGACACGACATTGAGCTATTCGGACGCGGCGGCGAAGGGCTTCCGGATCTGGCTGAGGACCAAGTACGGAACGGTTGAGGCCCTGAACGCGGCCTGGGGAACGGTGTTCTGGTCGCAAGACTACCCAAGTTTCGAGGCTGTCGACCCGCCGCATTTGACGGTGACTGAGGCCAATCCGAGCCACCGGCTCGACTTTCAACGATTTTCGTCAGATCAAGTCGCCGCGTTCAATCGCGTTCAGACCGACATCTTGCGCGCGTTTTCGCCCGGACGCGACATCGTTCATAATTTCATGGGCTTCTACACGGATTTCGACCACTTCAAAGTAGCCGAGGACCTCGATGCGGCGGCGTGGGACAGCTACCCCCTAGGGTTCACCGAGCAATTCTGGCTCAGCCCTGAGGACAAGCGGCGCTTCGCTCGCCAGGGCCACCCCGACATCTCCGCTTTCCATCACGATCTTTACCGCGCGGTCGGCCGCGGCCGACTTTGGATCATGGAGCAGCAACCCGGACCGGTGAACTGGGCGCGTTTCAACCCAGCGCCCTTGCCGGGCATGGTGCGGCTATGGAGCTTGGAGGCCGTCGCGCACGGCGCCGAACTCGTAAGCTACTTTCGCTGGCGACAGGCGCCCTTCGCCCAGGAGCAAATGCATGCGGGCCTGAACCGCCCCGACAACACCCTCGACCACGGCGGGCAAGAAGCAGCCGAGACGGCGAAGACCCTTAAGGCGCTCCTCGAGGACCCAGGTCCGGACCGCCTGAACCTCGCCCGGTCCGAGGCGGCTTTGGTGTTCGATTTTGAGGCGGACTGGATGAGCCGGATCCAGCCGCAGGGCGCGTCGTTCCGGTGGCTGCGCCTGGCCTTTGAAACCTACGGCGCCCTGCGTCGCCTAGGCGTCGACGTCGACTTCGTCCGCCCTGGCGACTCTCTGGAGGGCTATAAGCTGGTTGTCGTTCCCTCGGCCCTGCACGCCAGCGAGGCTTTGGTGAGCGCGCTCCAGGCCACGACGGCGATCCTGGTGTTCGGCCCACGTTCCGGCTCGAAGACAGAAAATTTCTCGATTCCGGAAACGCTTCCCCCAGGCGCCCTGCGCGCCCTGCTCCCCTTGCAGGTTTTGCGTGTGGAGAGCTTGCGGCCTGATCTTGAGGCCGCAGTGGTCGTGGATGGGGTTTCCTATCCCGCCGGCGACTGGCGAGAGGACGTGGAGGCGGACTTCGCCCCAGAAGCCGTTTTCGCGGACGGCGGCGGCGCTTGGTGGCGCTTCGGGCGGGCGCACTATCTTGCCGTGTGGCCGCAGGAGGCGCTCTTCGATCAGATCGCGAGGAAGGTTTGCGCCCAGGCCGGCGTCGCGGTGCTCGCGCTGGAGGAGGGGGTGCGCGTGCGCCGGCGTGGGACCGTGACCTTCGCGTTCAACTATGCGCCGGAGACGCGCACAGCGCCAGCGCCCAAGGAGGCCGTCTTCCTCTTCGGCGGGCGGACTTTAAACGCCGGCGGCGTATGCGCCTGGACATCGTCCTGACGCGCCGCTCCCTTTACGGCGTCGCCGAAGCCGCCGCGGACGCGCCCGGCGATGGGACGGGGGCGAGAAAAATCAGCCGAGCGCGGCGTGCGAAGATGAAGCGATTGGCGGCTAGGCTGAGGGCGACGGCCGACCAGAGGGTGATGAACATCATGTGGATGTAGTGCAAAGGCGTCCAGAGGAAGGAGAAGACCGCGTAGAGAGCCACCCCGAAAACGAGGCCGACCAGGGCGGCGCGGGGATCCACGTCCGAGAACAGGAGCCCGACGATGAACACCGAAAGCACGGGCATGCTGGTAAGCCCATTGAGCTTCTGAACCAGGTTGATGATGCTGTCGGCGCCGTCATAGACCGGCACCAGAAGAATAGCTGCGGCGACGCAGAGAAGGATCGCCGCATTGCTGAGCCGCGGGACGTTCCGGCTCGCTCCAAGGTAGGGCTCGTGAAGATCGCACACATAGAGAGCCGCCGATGCGTTGAGCACGCTCGCGAAATGCGCGAGCACCGCAGAGGCGATGGCCGCGGCGAACACTCCAGATAGCCATGGGGGAAGGACGTGCCAGACGATGCGCCCGTAGGCGGCGTCGCCGAGATGACCAAAGAGCTTGAACGAGACGATCCCCGGGATCACCACCATGGGCGGAATAATCAGGAGCCTCACAGCCGTTGCGGTGAGGACGCCCTTCTGCGCTTCGCGCAAGGTGGGTGCGGCCATGGCGCGCTGGGTGATGGTCTGGTTCGTCGACCAGTAGAACATCTGAATGAAGATCATGCCCGTAAACAGGGTCGGCCAGGGGAGGGGCGATTTGGGGCCGCCGATCAGGGTGAGCCGGTCGGCGGGGATCCCGGAAAAATCAAAATGGATGGCGGTGAGGGAGAGGAACACCACGAGCATGCCCATCCCCAAAAGCAGAGCTCCGCTGTAGGTGTCTGTGACGGCTACGGCCCTCAGTCCGCCGAACAACGCATAAAGGGAGCCGGCGGCGGCGAAGGCGGCGGCGAGCATGAGGGTGGGCGCGGTCAGGCCGAACATGCTCTTCATCATCAGGGCGCCAGTGTAGAGGGTGATGGGCTGGTAAATCGCCACGTTGCCGACGAGGAAGATGGCCGCGATGACGGCGCGGATCCGCCGGTCGTGATACTTGCGCTGGAGCAGCTCCGTCACCGTCGTGCAGCCGTTCCTGTAATAGATGGGCAGGAACATGAAGGCGAGCATGGTCAGTCCCGCCACGGCGCAAAGCTCCCAGAGGCACAGAAGGGCCATTTGGTTTCCGTTCATGCCCACAAGCTGGTCTGTGGAGAGGTTTGTAATGGTGATGGATCCGGCGACGAACATCCAAGAAAGGCCGCCGCCGGCGAGGAACACTTCACGCTCCGTCTTAGGACCGCGACCCTCCCCCCGGCATTTCAAGTAGGTGAAAAAGCCAAGGAGCGCCGTCAGGCAGACGGCGACCCACGCCTGAAGCGTCTGAAGGTGCATGGCTTGGGTCTCCCTGCCCTGACGCGCCCGCTTGGGCCGGCTGCGCCGAAAACCTTACAAGCGCCTCGGGCCTTTATGAAACCGCAGCCCAGGGACCGTCTTCCTCATAGCTCCGCCCGTAGGCGCTCCGCCGCCGCTTCCGGGGTCAGGTCGCGCTGCGGCATGGCCAGGAGTTCGAAGCCAACCATGAATTTGCGCACGGACGCGGAGCGGAGCAGTGGCGGATAAAAATGCGCATGCAGGATAAAATGATCAGAGGGGCCTGCGCCAGCCGGCGCCTGGTGCCATCCCATGGAATAGGGGAAGGGGGCGTTGAAGAGCTGATCGAAGGCGCGGGAGAGACGGTGCAGCAGATGCGCCAGATCATCGACGGCTTCTAGGCTAAGCTCGTCAAGACGGCTAACCGACGCTTTGGGAAGGATCAGCGTCTCATAGGGCCACGCGGCCCAGAAGGGCACGAGGGCCAGAAAATGCTCGCCCTCGACGATGACGCGCTCCCCCTTCTCCAGCTCTCGCCTGCCATAAGCCAGGAGAAGGGCCTCGTTATGGCTCGCGAACCAGAGCCTTTGGCGCGAATCTTCCCTGGAAAGCTCGTTAGGCACGCTTGAGGTCGCCCAGATCTGTCCATGGGGATGTGGGTTGCTGGCGCCCATCATGGGGCCGCGGTTCTCGAATAGGGTGACCGCTTGGATGTCGGGACGGGCGGCCAGGGACCGGCTTTGCTCGACCCAAACCCCAATCAGCTCTACGATGGCTGTGTGGGTCATGGTGGATAACCCCCCAGCATGATCGGGCGTGTAGCAGATGACGCGGCAGACCCCGGTTTCCGGGGCTTCCACCAAGAGAGGATCCCTCTCAGACGGCCCAGGGACCAGGGGTGACGGCGCGCCCTGCAAGAGGGCTGGGAAATCATTGTTGAAGACGTAGGCGCCCCGATAGTCCGGATTGCGCGCGCCGCCGGCGCGCTCGGCGTTTGGGCAGAGGGGACAGCTTGGGTCGTGATGGGGCGCATCCGTCGTCGGCGCCGGCTCATGGGCGCCGGCCCATGGGCGGCTCAGACGGTGAGGAGATACAAGGACCCAGTCCCCCGTCAGCGGGTTAAAGCGGCGCGAAGCGCCTGCGCTGGTCATGCACGGATCTCCTGAGCGCCCGAGGCGAGCGCGCACGAAAGGGCGATGGGCGCTTCACCGATATGGGCGCCGTAGGCGTCGCAAATCGCCGATAAGGCGGCCGCGGCGTCGGGCGCGCCCACAAGGACGAGAACGCAGCCGCCGAATCCGGCGCCCATCATCCGGGCGCCAAGGACGCCCGGGGCGTGGCGGGCGATGTGCGCTAAAAAATCCACCTCAGGCACGCTGACCTCCATGTCGTCGCGCAGGCTGGCGTGGGATTGGTTCATCAACGCGCCGACGGTCGCCAAATCTCCAGATTGAAGCGCTTGCGCCGCTTTACGGACCCGCTCCGTCTCGCTCACCACATGCCGACACCGGCGCGCGAGGCGTCCGGGCAGGCGCGCCAGGGCGAAGGGCAAATGCAATGGGTCCAGGGCGGCCAGATGATCGAGCTCGAGACGCACTGCGGCCTCGGCGCAATCCGCGCGCCGCTCCGCATAGGCGCCGTCTGTGAGGCGGTGGCGAACCATGCTGTGAACCAGGAGAAAGCGCGCGTAGGGCGGGAGGGGTGCGGGCGTCGAGGCGAGGGCCGCGCAATCCAGAACCAGGGCCGACCCCTCCACGCCGTTTGCGCTCGCATACTGGTCCATTATCCCGCACGGAACGCCGACGAACCGATTCTCCGCCGCCTGAGCCCATGCGGCGATCTGACGTCCGTCCGCCTTGATCTTGGCTAGGGACGTCAGGGCGAGGACGGCGGCGACTTCAAGCGCTGCGGAAGACGAGACGCCGGCGCCCATGGGCACGTCGCTGGTGATAAAAAGGTCCGCGCCGCCAAGGGGCGCCCCAGCTTCCGCGAGGATGTAGGCGACGCCGGCGACATAGTCGCTCCAGTCGCCGCAGGGCGTGAGGCGGTCGAGATTGAGTTCGGCGACCTCATCAAGGTCCAGGGCGTTCACACGCAAGGTTCGGTCTGGTCTGGGCGCCGCGGCGATGAGGCAGCGTCTGTCGATGGCTGCCGGCATGGCGAGGCCTCCGGCGTAATCGGTGTGCTCGCCGATGATGTTAATGCGGCCCGGAGCGGCGAAGAGCCTAGGCTGCGCGTGCAAATGCTCCGCAAAGCGTTTTCGCAACCGATCTGCCGAGACTACGGCCGTTTGGCTCATGACGCCCCCTTAGGGCACGGAAACAGAGAAGAAACCCTTGGGCCTGTCAATCCAGTCGACCCGCCGACCCTACCGTCTTCTTGCGAGATAGGTCTCAAGCCGGTCCAGGCCGTTGGCGTTCTTTTGCGGGCGGGCGGCGAAGCACCAGCGGAGCCACCCTTCGCCCTTCTCCCCAAAGGCCGAACCCGGGGCGAGCCCGAGGCCGACCTCGGCGATGAGGTCCTTAGCCAGGTCCACCGACGCGCGGTCCGAAGCGATCCGAAAGAAGGCGTACATGCCTGCGTCCGGCGCCGCCGCCTCGACGCCCTTGAAGGTGGACAGTCGTTCGACCACGAGGGCGCGAGCCGCAGCGAGATCTGCGTGCATCTGCGCGATGGAGTCCTCCCCGTGGTCCAAGGCGGCTTCTCCCGCAGCCTGAATGAAATCAGGGGCGCAGGAGGTGTTGTACTCGAGAAGCGTGCCCACATCCGCGGTCAAGGTCTGCGGAAGCACAAGCCATCCCAGGCGCCATCCGGTCATCCGCCACGCTTTTGAGAAGCTATTGGCGCTGATGACGCGGTCTTCCGGATGCGCCAGGGTAAGGAAGGACGGGGCATTGGGGCCCGGGTTGAAGGCCAACCGCTCGTAGACGTCGTCGGCGACGAGCCAGATCCCCCTCCGCCGACAGTGCTCGAGGATGATGGCGCGGTCGTCGGACGGTAGGGTCCATCCTGTGGGATTGTTGGGAGAGCTTAGAAAAATCGCCCGCACGCCGGGGTGGAGGGCGTCCAAGAGTTCGTCGAGGTCAAGTCTCCAGCGACCGTCCTCGACGCGCAGGTCCAAGGTCCGCACGCGGGTCGACAGGATTTTTGGGATCTCCACGATGTTTGGCCACACCGGCGTCACCACCACCACCTCGTCCCCCGGCTCCAAGACCGCCTGCCCCGCGATCATCAGGGCGCTGACCCCTGAGTTGGTGACCGCGACACGAGACGCAGGCGTCTCCACGCCGTGGAGGCGGCCCAGGTAGGCGGACAGGGCCTGCCTCAGGGATGGGCGCCCGAGGTTGTGGGTGTAGAAGGTGCGTCCCTCCGCGAGGGCCCTGGCCGCTGCGTCCCTGATGAAGCCGGGGGTCGGCAGGTCCGATTCGCCGAACCAGAAGGCGAGAACGTCTTCCCGGTCGAGGGCTGCGTTGGCGATTTCGCGGATCTGGGACGCGCGGAGCGAGAGGACGCCGGGGCGGACGGATGGCGTGGTCATTGCGCCTTCTTAGAGGAGACCGTCGCCGCGCGACATGGTCAGGCCCAGGTTTCCGCGAGGATGTCTGTGGAGGGAAGGGCTCCCTCAAGGCCTCAGCTTCGTGTCGCGCCGGCGAGCGCCCGAATTTCGTCGTGCAGCCCTTTGGACACGGGCAGGCCGGCCACTTGGGCCGTCGCCCGCGCTGCTAAACGGCGATCGCCAGGGACCCGCACGCCCTCCTCCTGGGCGAGGGCCAGGAGGAGGCCGGTCATTCGAGGAAGGAAATCTGGTCCTGAGAAAGCCCCAGGATCGAGGGCTAGGATAAGCTGCCCGACGCCCGGCGGGGCGCCCTTGTCGTCGAGGAAGGAGGACGCCTCCCACCCGTAGGCGCCGCCGACCAGGGCGGCGCAGAGGATTTCCACCATCAGGGCCAGGGCTGCGCCTTTGGCGCCGCCGATGGGGGAAAGGGCCCCGGCGAGGGCTTCACCGGGATCGGTGGTCCCCTGTCCTCTCCGGTTGGTGGCCCAGCCGGCTGGGATGGCGTCGCCGACGTTTTCGGCGGCGACGATCCGGCTTCGCGCCACCAGGCTTAAGGCCATATCTATGACGATGGGCGGGCGGCCTGGCGCCGGGGCCGCGAACGCGAGGGGGTTGGTGCCCATCATCGCGCGCGCGCCCCCCGCAAAGGCCATGGCGCGGGGCGTATTGGACATGACCAGGCCGATGAGCCCCTGATCGGCGAGGCGCTCGGCCGAGCGACCGGCTTGCCCGATATGATGGGACGCAAACACGCCGGCGGCGGCTAGGCCGTATTGGCGGGCGAGGGGCTCAAGGGCGCCGAGGGCGAGGTCGAGGGCGGGGTAGGCGAAACCGCCTTTCGCGTCGATGCGAAGGACTGAAGGGCGGTGTTGGGTCATGACTGGGACGGCGGCGCCGTCGATTTTTCCAACCCTCACCTGTGCGGCGTAGCTCGAAACGCGCGACAATCCATGTCCGAACTGGCCGTCCGCCTCTGCAGCGACGAGGGCCTTCGCCGTCGCCGCCGCTGCTTCGGGGGCTGCGCCGCTGCCGGCGAGGGCCCCTGCGGCGAGGCGTTCGGCCTCAGCCAGGGAGAGCACGACCGTCCTCGCCGGCTGCGCCACTGCGCCTCAGGCGCTCCGATAGAGTTTGGTCATCACGAATTCCCGGTGCCCAAGGGCTTCGGCGGCGGTGTAGCGGCCATTGGCGGTGCGTTTGATCATATCGATCAGGAGGTCTCCTGCCTGATCGACGGTCATGTCCCGCCGCACGATGCCGGAGACGTCGAGGTCAATATGCTCCGACATGAGGCGGACCGTGCGGGGATTTCCGGTGACCTTGACCACGGGCATAATGGGGTTGCCGATGACGTTGCCTTGGCCCGTTGGGAAGATGTGAACCACATAGCCCGCCGCCGCCTGAAGGGTGCAGCACTCGGCCGCCGCCGATGATGTGTCCATGAAGTACAAGCCCGGGCCCCGCCCCGGGGCCTCGGCGGGCTGAAGGACGTCGATGAATTTAACGCTGCGTCCGATTTTCTCAAGATTTCCGAGGGCTTTCTCCTCGATGGTGGTCAGGCCGCCGGCGATATTTCCCTTGGTCGGCTGGCTGTCCGAAAGGTCTGAGGTCTTGTGCGCGTCAATCACCTCCTCCTGATAGGCCCGCCAGGTCCGCATGAACTTTTCAGCCACTTCAGGCGTCGCGGCGCGGGCCGCCGCCAGGTGCTCGGCGCCGGTGAGTTCGGAGGTTTCTCCAAAGCAGCCGTAAAGGCCGCTCGGGATCAGTTTGTCGTACATGTTCCCCACCGTCGGGCAGGAGGCGAGCCCGGTCGTGGTGTCGCTCTCCCCGCACTTGGCCGCCACCCAGAGCTCGGTGAGGTCGCACTCTTCGCGGAGCTTCTCAGAAGCGGAATGGAGGAATTCCTTGGCTTTGCGGGAGGCGGCCGCCACGGTGGCTATGTCCCCGTTGCCTTCGATCCAGAAACCCTCGACCGGCTTTCCGGTTTTAGCGATTCCTTCGACGACGGTCTGCGTCCACTGCGGTTCAATCCCGATGACGATGCAGGCCGCGACGTTAGGGTTGGAGCCCGTGCCGATCATGGTGCGGAAGTGCAGTTCGAGGTCCTCACCGAACTGTAGCCGTCCGTAGGCGTGGGGCAGGGCGATCGTCCCTTTGATATGGGCAGCAACCGCTTCGCAGGCGGCGTTGGAGATGTCGTCAAGGGGAAGGATCGCGACGTAATTGCGCACGCCCACGCGGCCGTTTTCCCGGCGGAAAGCCCAAATCTTTTGGCTCGTCATGGTTAGGCTACCACCGCTTTGTCTTGAGGTTGTGCACGTGGACGTGGTCGCCGGTCCGCACGTCAGCGACGATGCGGCCTATCACCTGGCCATATTTGACGGCGTCTGATCCCGCCTGCAGGTCCCGCAAGGCGATCTTGTGTCCAATGGGGGTGTCGACGTTCGCGGTGATGCGGAACTCCGAGTCGCCGTCCAGGACCACGCCGAAAAGCTCTTGTCCGGCGGCGACGCCCTCTGTCACGACGACGCCGACATTGTCGCTACGGTCATGCACGAGCAGGTGCGGTGCGGTCATGGGCGAGCCCTTGATGAGGCTTGAGGTCTTATATAAGACCTCCGGAAGGGGTGCGGTTTGGCCGAGTTCAACCGGGCCGTCAAGATCGAAGGGGCGACGGTGGCTCACGCGCTTAAAGCCCGTCAGGCTGCGGTTGAGCCGCGTTTTGAGACGGAGGCGCGGGCCGGCGCGGCGGGCCATTGAACATGAGGCAGGACACCGTCATCCTTCGGTCAGGTCCTTGGCGCGCCATGGCGGCGCCTGGCCTCGGCGGCGCGCTGCTTTATCTTGACTGTGACGGCTATCCCCTTCTCCGCCCTGGGGCGAGGGAGGCTTTGGCAGGCGGCGAGGTGCGACGGTCCGGATGCTTTCCCCTCGTGCCCTACTGTAACCGTATCGGTTTCGGCCGCTTCGACTACGGAGGCGAAGCGCATCACCTTGAACGGGATCTTGCGGGCGATCCTCACAGCCTGCACGGGATAGGATGGCGAACGCCTTGGGCGCTTCGCGAGGCTAACGCGTCGCAGTGCGTCCTGGAAATCACCCACCAGCCAGAGGGGGATAAGTCTAGGGGCTGGCCTTTTGCGTTCACCGCGCGCCAAAGCTTCGCTCTCAACGCCCATGGGCTCTGCGTGACCCTCAGTCTCACCAACTTACACGACACGCCGGCGCCGGCCGGCCTCGGGTTGCACCCCTTTTTCCACCGTCGCGCCGGGGAGCGCATCCGCTTCGTCTCCGATCACGCCTGGAGCAACGGGGCGAACATGTTGCCGCTGGCCCCGGTGCGAGGGGCGCCCTTCGACTATGGAAGAGGACGCATCCTCGATGCTCGGCTCGTCGATCATGATTTTTCAGCCTGGCGGGGGAGCGCGCGCTTTGAGGCGCCTGACGGACCGACGGTCTCGCTCATAGCCGATCCAATTTTCAGGGTCCTGCGTTTGTTTGCGCCGCCAGGTCGAGATTTCTTCGCCGTCGAGCCCATGACGCATGAAACTGATGCGCTTAACCGCTTGGACAGGGTGGCGCCCATGAGCACCCTCGCACCGGGCGAACGCCTCGAGGGCCGTGTTTGGATCGGTCTGGAAGGCCGCGCGTGAGCCCCCGCTTTGCGATTGTCCTGAGGCGGACTGCGGACTGCGGACTGGGCGCGTCGCCTGTGCGGCTGGCGGACGAAGGGGTCCTCGCCTTCTTGGACACCATCGAAACACCTATCCCTGCTTTGACGCGCCTTGACCCACACCTAAGTCCGTCGCGACGTCGACGAGGATGGGGCCTGCGTCGCCCCGCGACGCTGCGGCGGCCTTATCGCGGCCCTTCGATCGGGGATTTGGCGGTTGGACGGCGAGGGGAAGAAAGGGCCATGCTTTGCGCGATCCCCAAAGAGCCCCCTTACCCCTGGTGTGCGCCGCGGAGGGTCAGTTCAGGGTCACCGCATAAACCAAATTCGCGGATCGAATCCGGCTCACCCGCCACTCGACTTTCACGTCTTGCAGCGACGTGGCCACGCGATCGATCACCAAGAGCGGATCGCCAACCCCGACGCCCAGCGCCTCGGCGTCTTTTATCGTCGCCGCAACGGCCCCCACTTCTTCCCGCGCTGAGACGATGTTGATGCCGTATTCAAGCTGGTAGAGCGAATAGAGCGTATTGGGCAGCTCCGAACGCGCCTCCAGACCTGGGAACAGGAGCGCGGGCAAAATTATGCGCTCGCTAATGGATGGTGAGCCGTCGATGTGGCGCGTGCGCATCACCTCCAACACTGGTTCGCCTGCGCCCATGCCAAGTTTTGTCCGCTCCTGCGCCGTCGACGCGCGGGACACGATGCGCTCGGCGCCCCGCGTTGGGGTCGCCCGCTCCCCGCCCGGCCGCGCCATGCGGAAAAATCTGAACAGGGCGCGCTCCTGGGTGTTCTTCGCGATGAAGGTTCCTTTCCCCTGGCGCCGCTCAAGGAGGTTTTCCGCGGTTAGGGCGTCCAACACCTTTCTCATGGTTCCCTGGCTAACACCGAACTCCAGCGCGAGGGCCTGTTCGCTCGGCAAGGCCTCTCCGGGCTTCCAAACGCCTTCAACGACCTTTCGCACGACGACGTCGTAAACCTGGCGGTAAAGGGGGCGGTAGCCTGCAGGGTCCGTCACGGATTAAGGTCTCTTGAGCCCTAGGGGGCCTATCCGCCGCCGGACCCGCCCGAAGGGCGGCGCAGGCGGGGTCTGAGAGAGGGCCGATCGTCCTCTCAAGCTGCATAGTCTTTTATCTCAGTTACAACACAAGAGGGCGCGATACCGCCGTGGAGGCGGTGGTGGGTTCTTTTTCGACGCCAACGCGCGCGGCGGCGCGGCATTGGCGTGGCGAGAGCGGTTGACGTCGAAGTGGGCCCGCCGCCGACGCCATGGTATTCTCGTCGCGGAGGGGGCAGCACGGGAGAACGCCCATGGACGCTGATCACTTTGCGCGCCTCGCCCTTCAACTTCCCGGCGCCGTTCAGGGCGCCCACTCCGGGCATGCCGACTTTCGCGTGCGGCGCGGCGTATTCGCCACCCTCGGCTATCCAGACCCGGATCATGGGATGGTGAAGCTCACGCCGGAGCAGAGCGAAATCGTTTGCGCGTCCGACCCACACGTCTTCAGCCCCGCGAAGGGCGCGTGGGGGCGGGGCGGCGCGACCCTCGTCCGTCTCGCCGCCCTCACGGAGGATACGGCGACAAGCGTCCTCAAGATGGCGTGGGTCAATCGGACCGGCGAGGACCCGCGTGTGTGAAGGCGCCGCCTCGGGGGCCCCTTAGGGCGTAGGCGCAGCCGGTGCGTCGGCTTTCATGGGAATGGTCTCAAGGTATCTGGGCGGCCTGCGGGCGCGCGACGCCGCTTCATAGGCATAGCCGTAGGAGAGAAGCTCAGCCTCGCTCCACGCGGCGCCCACAAACGACAGGCCCACGGGCAGCCCTGAGACGAGACCCATAGGCACGGTGAGATGCGGATAACCAGCCACCGCCGGCGCCTGGCCGACGCCGCCTCCCACGAAGTGGTCCTTGAGGACGGGATCGATAAGCCAAGCAGGTCCAAGAGTTGGAGCCACAAGAGCGCGTACGCCGTAAGTGGCGAGCAGATGGTCGATCCCGTCCGGCCCCGCCAGCCTTCGCGCTTCGGCTAAAGCTTTGCGATAGCCGTCGTCGTCCAACCCCTGTGTCGCCTCGGCGGCTTCGAACTCGTCTTGACCAAATAGCGGCATCTCGCGATCAGACTGCGTTTTATTGAACGCTATCAGGTCTGCAAGGGTTCGGCTCGGCACCTTGATCGGATCCGTAGAGGCGAGATAGGCGTTCAGGTCTGCTTTCAGCTCGGTGGTGAGTACGCGGCTCTCAAGATCGCCGAGATCCTTGGCGGCTGCGGGGTCCTTGATCTCGACCAGAACGGCGCCGGCGTCGGCGAGCGTCTTCAAAGCCGCCTCGAACACCGCGTCGGTCTGCGGCTGAAAACCGGCGGCGCTTCTCAGCACGCCAATTCGCGCGCCTTTCAATGCGTCGGGGCGAAGCGCGGCGAGGTAATCCGTCCGCCGTGCGTCCGCTTCGCGGGTCGCCGGATCCAGGGGGTCCGACCCGGCGATGGCGTTGAGGATGAGCGCTGCGTCCCTCACGCTTCGGGCCATGGGGCCTGCCGTGTCCTGGCTGTGACTGATGGGGACGATATGGGTTCTTGAGACGAGGCCCACCGTCGGCTTTAGGCCGACCAGGCCCGTGATGGAGGCCGGACACGTGATCGACCCGTCAGTTTCAGTTCCAATGGCCGCTGCCGCAAGGCTGGCGGCCGCCGCCGCGGCGGATCCGGAACTCGATCCGCAGGGGTTGCGATCAAAGGCGTAGGGGTTGCGGGTTTGCCCGCCCATGGCGCTCCACCCGCTGATGGATTCGTTTGATCGGATGTTCGCCCACTCCGAAAGATTGGTCTTGCCGAGGATGACAACGCCCGCCGCCCGCAGCCGGGCGGTGAGCGGCGCGTCGCGGCCTGTCACATTGCCAGCGAGGGCGAGGGATCCGGCGGTGGTGGCCATGGGTCCTCGCGCCTCGATGTTGTCTTTGATGAGCATCGGCACCCCCAGGAGAGGGGACGCGGAGCGCCCGGATTTGCGTGCAGCGTCCGCTTCCGCGGCCTCCCGCTCCGCATCAGGATTGAGGGCGATCACGGCGTGAAGGCGCGGGTTAAGGGCGGCGATGCGCGCCTTATAGAGGCGAACCAGTTCGACCGACGTCACTTTGCCGGCGGCAAGATCGGTTTCAAGCTCGCCGATGGACTTCTCCTGCGGATCATAGGCCAGGGCCGCAGCGGGTAGAAGCATGCTCGCCGAAACCAGGAGGATATGTAGGAGGGAAAACTTCATCAACGCCAGCCGACTGGAGGAGCTCTTCTTGAGCGGGGGGAGAGTGGAAGGGCCGCGCCGCGGGGACGAGACAGGCTCGCCCTCAAGGGTGCGACGGCCCCTCGGCGAGGAACCGGCGAATATTATCGTTGAGGAATTTTCCGTCAGCAGGATTGCTCGCCGCTCCGGCCGTGTGTCCCCAGAGCGACGGGATAGGCAGGAGCTCTACATGGGGGATGTACTTGGCCTCATACTGGGCGTCCTCCAGGGGGAAATAGAGGTCCGTCGCCGACGGCATGTAGAGGACCGGGGCCCGGATGGACGCCAGGGCGAGCGTCACGTCCCCATTGAAGCCCGGCGTGCCGCCGACATCATGGGCTTCCCAGGTCCGCATCTGCAAAATCAGGTTGTTGGCGTCGGCGCCGGGGATGAAGTTCGTCCGAAAGTGGTCGATGACGCTCTGCAAGGTCGTGTCAGGCTTATCCTTCCAAAGCTCCTTGCGCCACCACTCCTGAGAGAACAGCCAGCCGGCCCAAACGATCCCGAAGGTGGAGATCCCGACTTTGGGCTGCTCGGCGTAGTCGCCGCCATGGAACGTCGGGTCTGCGGTGATGGCGTCGATCTGGCCCTCGAGACGCACGACGCCATGGGGATAGGTCTTGGCGGTCGCCGAGGTGACCACGACCTTGTCCATGAAGTCGGGATGGCTCACCGCCCACTGGAACGCCTGTTGGCCGCCCATGGAGAAGCCGATCACGGCTCTTAGATGCTTTACGCCAAGCGTCTCGGTGAGAAGGCGGCGCGTCGCCTCCACGTTGTCCCGAATGGTGGTCACTGGAAACCTGGGTCCGTGGAACGGTTCGGGCGTGTTGCTGGGTGAGGAGGACTTTCCGTTTCCGAACAGCTCCGTCGCCACCAGGAAGTACTTGGCCGGATCCAGGGCCTTGTCGGGCCCAATCAGCCAATTGTAGCCGCGACTGTCGGCCATGTAGTGGGAGGGAAGCAGGATGGCGTTGTCGCCGGCGGCGTTCAGCTTCCCCCAGGTCGCATACATGATACGGGCCTGGGGAAGGACGGTTCCGCTTTCGGTCTTGAACTGGTCTATGACGAACACGTGCCGGTCTCCATCAGCCGCCGTTGCGCACCCTACGCCGCCCACGAGCGAGACAATCCCCAGGAGCGCCGCCGCTGCGAGCGCCCTTAAAGGCGGGCCTTGGCGGCGCGACGGACGCGAGCCCGGACTGTGACTTCCTCGGCTTCCGCCGGCCCAACGCGCAACACCCAATGACGCATCCCCCGATCGGCGCCGCATTGCGCCTGGGCGACACCTTGACGGTGGTTTCGCCCTGCGACAAGGCGCCCGCAAAGATTGCTGGGTTCAGCCCAGCCCGCAGCCTAGGGATGCGGCGGCCGGCTGCGTTTTGTAGGCGTTAGACCCGTTCGATAATAATGGCCGGAGCCATACCGCCAGCAGCGCACATGGTCACGAGGCCGCGCTTGAGATCACGGCGTTCAAGCTCATCCAGGATGGTCCCGATGAGGATGGAGCCGGTCGCGCCGATGGGATGTCCGAGGGCCATGGCGCCGCCGTTCACATTGACCTTCTCACGGTCAAGGTTGAGGTCGCGAATGAACTTTTCTGCGACCACGGCGAAGGCCTCATTGATCTCGAACAGATCGATGTCGTCCAAGGTCAGGCCCGCCTTCTGCAGGACCTTGCGCGCCGCCGGGACCGGGGCGTTCAGCATCAAGGTTGGGCTATCGCCGACGTTCGCCATGGCCACGACGCGTGCGCGGGGTTTCAGGCCGTGCTTGGCGGCGTAGGTGGGCGAGGCAAGAAGAACCGCCGCGGCGCCGTCGACGACGCCGGACGAGTTCCCCGCGTGGTGGATGTGGTTGATGTTCAGGTCGGGGTAGACCTGCCGGATGAGGGCCCCATAGGTCAGGCCCGCCTCGTCGAGGGGAACTTCAGCCATAGCGGCGAAAGACGGCTTGAGGGCGGCGAGCCCTTCGAGCGTCGTTTGCGGCCGGGGGAACTCCTCGTGGTCGAGGGCCAAGGAGCCGTCTTCCCGAAGCACCGGCACCAGGCTGCGCGCGAAGCGGCTCTCCTTGATGGCGGCGTCGGCGCGCTGCTGGCTGACATAGGCCAGCGCGTCAACCGCCTCGCGGGAGATGCCCTCCAGGGTCGCGATGGCGTCAGCGCACACGCCCTGGTGTGACTGCGGGTGGCGCGCGCGCAGGCGAAGATTGCCCGAATCCATCATGGGCGGGGTGCGCGGATCGGCGTTCGACGCGGTGTAGGACATCATCTCGGTCCCACCGGCGATGACGAGATCCTCCATGCCCGACATGATGGAGGCGGCGGCGAGGTTGACGGTGGTGATTCCCGATCCGCAAAACCGGTCGATGGTGGTTCCGCTGGCGCGCACATCATAGCCGGCGTCCAGCGCCGCCATACGGCCGAGGTCGCCGCCCTGCTTGCCCCTCTGGCTCGACGTGCCCCAGATGATGTCGTCAACTTCAGCGGTGTTGATCCCGTTGCGCTCGCGCAGGGCTGCGAGGACGGTGGCAGCCAGCTGCTGAGGGTGAATATCGGCAAGGGCCCCCTTGCCAACCTTTCCAATGCCCCGCGGCGTGCGGCAGGCGTCGATGATGAGAGCTTCCGGCATTGCGGCTCCTCGCTTGTGTTTTCGTCCCTATGGGACGCGGACCGACGGTGGCATCCGTGTGACGTCGCCGTCGGCCCGCGCTTGTTCCCACCATGGATAGAACAGCGCCCTCTGGCAACATGAGCGACGAAGCAGCGGCGTCTATCGATGGCGTTCGAAAACACTTCAACTTTAGGCAATCGCTCTCCGACGGTCTTGCGCGGCCGGCCTTGGTTGGTGCAAGTGGAGCCATGGGGTCGAGCTTCGCCGAACCGCGGTCTTCAACCATCCTTTTGGCGGGGGGCGGACTTGCGAACGGGTTGATCGCCTACCGGTTGGCCCAAAGACGGCCCGAGGTCGAAGTGACCCTCATCGAGGGCGGCCCTCGTCTGGGTGGGCGCCACACCTGGTCCTTCTTCGCCACGGACCTGACGGCGGATCAAAGCTGGGTCGACCCCTTCGTCGTGCGTGACTGGGACCGGTACGAAGTTCGCTTTCCCGCGCGTCGCCGCACCATAACCACCGGCTATCGCAGCATCACCTCAGAACGGCTTCATACGGTCGTCAGCGAGGCTCTTGGGGATCGGGTCATGGTGTCCTCACCCATCGCCGCGCTTGAGGCTGATCGGGTTGTCCTCGCCGACGGTTTGGCCTTGGAAGGGATCGTGGTGGACGGCCGAGGGCCGGAGCGCGCCCCGGATCTGGTTCTTGGGTATCAGAAGTTTCTAGGCCAGACGGTGCGTCTGACGCGGGATCACGCCCTCGCCGGTCCCATCATAATGGACGCCACGGTCGACCAGGGGGAAGGCTATCGCTTTCTCTACGTCTTGCCTTGGGATGCGCGCACCCTCCTCATTGAGGACACCCGGTACACGGACGGCGCTGATCTTGATCGCGATGACCTGCGTGAGGCCATCGGCGCCTATGCCCGATCACAGGGATGGACCGTGGAAGCAGTGATCGGCGAGGAGGAGGGCGTGCTCCCTGTGGCCTTGGACGGCGATATCGAGGCCCACTGGCGAAGAACGCCCCGCGGCGTCGCGCTCTCCGGTCTTCGCGCGGTTTTGTTCCATCCGACGACGGGATATTCCCTGCCTGACGCAGTCGCCCTCGCCGATGCGGTGTGCGATCTGCCGAGCGTCGACGCGGCGTCCATCGAACAGCTGGTGCGTGAGCGCTCCATCCGCGTCTGGCAAGAGCGAGCCTTTTTCCGTCTGCTCAACCGCATGCTCTTCCGCGCGGGGTTGCCCGGGGAGCGATACAGGGTGCTCGAGCGGTTCTACGGGCTGTCCGAGCCCTTGATCCGCCGGTTCTACGCCGCACGCCTGACGAAATTCGATAAGGTCAGGATCCTGACCGGGAAACCGCCCGTGCCGTTCGGCCGGGCGTTGCACTGTATCAACGAAAAAGGGCATGCATGAAGACGGCGGCGGTCATTGGTTCCGGGTTTGGCGGCTTAGCCCTCGCCATACGCCTTCAGTCGGCTGGGGTTCGCACCACCCTCTATGAGGGCCGGGACAAGCCCGGCGGCCGGGCCTATGTGTACGAGGACGAGGGCTTCACCTTCGATGCCGGCCCGACGGTGATCACAGATCCTGGAAGCATTGACGAGTTGTTCGCCCTCTCCGGCCGCCGGTTGAGCGACTATGTGGAGATGATCCCCGTTTCGCCGTTCTACCGCCTGTGTTGGGAAGACGGCTTCACGTTCGACTATGCCGATGACCAGGAGGCCCTCGATCGCCAGATCAAAGCCAAGTCTCCCGTGGACGTGGAAGGCTACAAAAAGTTCTTCTCCTACTCGCGCGAACTTCTTGAGGAGGGCTATCTGAAGCTTGGGGCGACGCCGTTTCTCGACCTTGGCAGCATGCTCAAGGCGGCGCCCGCTCTGGTTCGTCTGGAAGCCTGGAAATCCGTTTACGCGAAGGTGTCGGACTATATCCAGGACGAGCAGCTCAGACAGGTTTTCAGCTTCCACTCTCTCCTTGTCGGCGGAAACCCGTTCGCGACATCATCCATCTACGCCCTGATCCACGCCCTTGAGCGCCGGTGGGGCGTATGGTTCCCCCGCGGCGGCACGGGCGCTTTGGTCCAAGGCATGGTCCGTCTGTTCCAGGATCTTGGCGGAGAGTTTCGGCTCAACACGCCGGTCCAGGCGATTGAGGCTGACGGCGCCGTCGCGACGGGCGTGCGGCTGCAAGACGGGTCGGTGGAGCCTTTCGACGCGGTGGCGAGCAATGCTGACGTCGTGCACACCTACGCCAAGCTCCTGCGCGGCCATCCCCGGGGACGCGCCGAGGGCGTCGCCATGGGGCGAAAGCGGCACTCTATGTCGCTGTTCGTCATTTATTTCGGCCTGAAGCGCCAGCATCCCAATCTCGCCCATCACACGGTCCTGTTCGGCCCCCGCTATAAGGAGCTGATCGCGGAGATCTTCAGCGGTCCCGACCTCGCCGACGACTTCTCCCTCTACCTCCACGCCCCCTCGCGCAGCGACGCTTCCCTCGCGCCGCCTGGGCAGGAAGCGTTTTACGTGCTGGCTCCGGTGCCCCATCTGCGTTCGGCGGACCTCGACTGGTCGGTGGTGGGCCCCGCCTACAGGGACCGGATTTTCGCCTATCTGGAGAAGCGCTATATTCCAGGCCTTACGGCTGACCTTGTCACGAGCCGGATTTTCACCCCGTTTGAGTTCCGCGACGAACTCAACGCCCACAACGGGTCAGCGTTTTCCCTCGAGCCAATCCTCACGCAAAGCGCTTACTTCCGGGCCCATAACCGCGACGACGTGATCCGCAACCTCTATTTCGTCGGTGCTGGAACCCATCCCGGGGCGGGGGTTCCAGGCGTCATCGGCTCGGCTAAGGCGACCGCGTCCCTCATGCTGCAGTGACGGGTGCTGCATGAGCGATCTCGTCGTCGACGGCAGCCGGGACAGCATCGTTCGCGGATCCACAAGTTTCGCCGCGGCCGCGCGGCTGTTTGATCCTTGCGTCCGCGACGACGCCTACTGCCTTTATGCGTGGTGTCGGCATTGCGACGACGAGATCGACGGTCAGGTCCTTGGGCACGGCACCGTGGGGCTTCACCCTGTTCTGGCGCGCGCCAAGCTGGACTTGCTTGAGGAGAAAACCCTTCGCGCCTTGCGCGGCGACGCCATGGAGGACCAGGCCTTCGCCGCGTTTCAGAGGGTGGCTCTGCGTCACGCCATTCCGAGCGAACATCCCCTGGCGCTCCTCGAAGGGTTTCGTATGGACGTGGAGGGCAGGTCCTATCGGACCCTGCAGGACACCCTCGTCTACGCGTATCATGTGGCGGGGGTGGTGGGGGTGATGATGGCCCACGTCATGGGCGTGGAGGACAAAAAGACCCTGCGGCGCGCCGCCGATCTCGGCCTAGCCTTGCAGCTTACCAACATTGCGCGAGATGTCGTTGAAGACGCCCGGGGCGGGCGGGTTTATCTTCCTTCCGATTGGCTTGGCGGTCTGGGAGAGGATCCAGCCGCTGTCGCCGATCCTGCGAACCGCGCCCTCGTTTTTGAGGCGACACGCCGCCTCATCGACGCTGCCGAGCCCTATTACCAGTCAGCCCGCTGGGGCCTGCCGGCCCTGGGCTTCCGTTCGGCCTGGGCGGTCGCGGCGGCGAGGGGCGTCTATCGTCATATAGGCCTGACCGTGGCGGCGCGGGGGCCGGAGGGTATGGAGGGCAGGGCGTCCACGAGCGCATGGACCAAGGCTGTGCGGGTAGCCCAAGCGGGGTTCGTGGCGGGCCGAGCGATGTCGTTGGACGCTTGGCGCGGGGCTCCGGAGCGACCGCCGCTGTGGTGCCCGTTTTAAAGACGTCTCCGGCTCTCCAGCATCAGCGCTAAGGCGAATCCGACTGCGGCGAAGGCTGCGAGCACCACCCACGCCTCAAATACCACCGGGCTTACGATCCTGCGCCATAGGATCTCCTGGTAGGCGGTGATCACCCAGGCGTGGGGCGTCAGCCAGCCTAGGCGCTGCAGAAGGGCCGGCATGAGAAACCGGGGAGCCATGGATCCTCCGACGGCGGCGAGGATCAAGATAACGAAGGTGGATGCGGTCTGCGCCTGCGCCCGCGTTGAGCACGCCGCGGCTAAGGCCAGGGCGATGCCGGCGCTCGCCGCTGCGGCTGTCGTCGCGGTCACGCTCCAGGGGGCGAGGGCGGCGAAGAGCGGGATGTGGTAGATCGCCGCCGCCACCCCAAAAAGCGCTGCAGCTTGGCAAATTCCCAGAGCCGTCAGCCAGAGCATCCGGCCTGCGAGCACCGGCGCAAGGCCGCCCACAGCCAAACCGAGGCGAAGGCGCAACCCCGCACGACGGTCATCGATGAGGCTGAAGGCGCCTTGCATGGCGGTGAACATGAGAAAAAGGATGCTCACGGCGCCGGCGTAATAGACCACGAGGGGATCGTCCGCGCCGAGGGTGCGCTCCGCGACGAAGGTCATGGGCCCGGCGCCGCTAAAAACCGTCGCCAGTCGGCGCTTTTGGTCGTCCCTTAGTCCGAGGAATACGCCCAGGCGCTCGGCATCCCGCCGGGCGAGGTCGCGCGCCAGGGTCGAGGCGACCGCCTCTCGAACCTTGGCCGACAAAACCTCGCCCGATGCTCTCCTGCCGGAGGTCATGACGACGGACGCCGGGTAAGGATCTGTGATGAGATGGGCGGAAAGATCCAGGCCTGCGTCCACGTCGCCGTCCAGGACGGCCTCGCGCAGAGCGTCTTGTGTCGCGTAGACCCTGATCGGCGCGCTGAGCCTTTGCTGAAGCGCCGTGACAAGACGGCGGCTCTGGACGCTCGTCGCAGCCTGATAAAGACCCGCCCTGACGTCCAGTCGGCCACTAGCGCCCGATCCGAAAACCGAAGCGAAGACAAGGAAGACCACGGGCGGCAGAAGGAAAGCGAGGATCAGGCCGGCCCGGTCCCTTACGAAACCGCGGGCCATGACGCTCAACATGACAAGGATCATGGCTGTGGGGCGCTTGAAGCCCAGGCAATGAGAGCGTCGATCCGGGGGTGTCGGACGATCAGTTCGCCCACCGGGACGCCTGCGGCCCGCAAAGCTTCATCGATGGACCGCGCTTGGGCTAGGGCGTCCGCAGCTAATCCGCTCCAGGCCCCTCCGTCGGCGGGGGTGAGACCAAAACCGGTTAAAATCAGCGCTGTGGCTGAGCTTTCGGCGTCCACTCGGACGGTGAGCTCTTGGCGGCCTGCGAACGCGCTCGTCATGAGGGAAGCCGGCGTCCCTTCCGCTGCAAGGCGCCCGGCCTCAAGGACGCCCACGCGGTCAGCCAAGGTCGCGACGTCCTCCGCATCGTGGCTTATGAGGAGAACCGCAGTGGCGTGTCGGCGCAAGGTCTCGACGAGGGTCCGAAGGGCGCAGCGCGTCTCGGCGTCAAGCCCCTCGGTGGGTTCGTCCAGGACAAGGAGGCGGGGGCGATGGACGATGGCCGCCGCCAGATTGGCGCGCCGGCGCCATCCGCCGGACAGGGCGTCCACACGCTCGCCGCGTCGATCGGCGCACCCGGCCGCTGCAAGTGCCTGGTCCACCGCCTGAGAACGGTTGCTTGGAGCGACGCCCGCCAGGACGGCGAACGCCTCCAGGTTCTCCTGAATGGAGAGGTGACCCCAAAGGGCGATATCCTGGGGCGCCACGCCTATCCTGCGGCGCGCCTCGCGATCGCGCACCGGGTCTGCGCCCAAAACCCGCACCGACCCTGAGTCCAACGCCAGCGCCCCCACCACGGCCTTCGCAAGGGTCGATTTCCCGGCACCATTCCGTCCGATGAGGGCGTAAACCTCGCCCGCGGCGATGGACAGGCTGACCCCGTCCAGCGCAGTCCGCCCCGGGTAGCGACGGACAGCGTTGCGGACGCTGAGAACCGGACCAGCCGGTTCAGCCGTCATAGCCGGCGGAGCGGAAGAGGTTCAGGGTGTAGAGGGCTATGGGGCAAGCGGGGTCGCCGAGGGCCGATAGGGCGGAGGCTATGGTGTCGTCGATGGCGGCGCGGGTGCGCTCCACCCCCCAAAGGCTCACAAAGGTGACGTGACCGTCGTCCTGACGGGCGTCTTTTCCCATAGCCTCGGCAGTCGAGGTGAAGTCTTGGAGGTCGTCCCAGAGCTGAAAGGCGAGGCCCAAGCGTCCGGCGAACGCACGGGCCCGCTCCTGCGCCTCCTGGTTCGCCCCGGCGATCATTGCGCCGCCGACCATAGCGGCGACGAAAAGGACGCCCGTTTTCTGGTGGTTGAGGCTCGAGAGCGCGTCTTCGTCGCGGATGGCGCCGGCGTCCCTAAGGTCGCGATACTGTCCGCAGACAAGGCCGCCGAAGCCGACGGAGTCGCTCACCAGACGCAGGAGGCCGACGCGGGTGGTCGGATCGATGCGGTCGTCGCGACTGATGATGCCGAAGGCCTCATTGAGGAGGGCGACTGCGCCGAGGATCGCGGTATCTTCACCGAAGCGTCGATGCAGGGCTGGACGGCCCCGGCGCATGGCGGCGTCGTCCATGCATGGCAAATCGTCGAGGATAAGCGAGGCGGCGTGGATGAGCTCCAACGCGCATCCGTAGTCCACCGCCGCAAGCTCGCGCCCGCCGAAGTGGGCTGTGGACAGCATGGAGAGAACCGGGCGGACCCGTTTGCCCTGGCCCAGGCACACATCGCGGACGGCGTCTGTCAAGGGCGTCGGCGAGGATGCCGGCCGCGGAAGCAGCTTGTGCAATCTGAGGTCGATCCACGCCTCGCGCGGAATGGAGGATATGCTCGTTTGACGCCCTGGACAGGCGGCGCCGGCGCCAATGGCGGCCACGCTTTCCGTCATGTGCTCGCCGTCGCCCACGGCCATAAAGCGCTCGTTCCCACAATCAGCCCTGAGGTAGGTAGCATATCAGCGCCGCGAAGTAAGGACAGATCTCGATATTGGGGAATTGCGGCCCGCAAAGCGTGCGACGCCCTTTTCAGTCCCTCTATTACGGGTTGCGCAGGGCCATGAGCTGCCGTTTCAGCGTCCGTGCGGGCTTGGCCCAGAGGAAACCGTAGGAAACGCATCCTCGCCGCGTGTGCACCGCGTGATGGATCCTATGGGCTTGAATACGGGACCTCCAAAATCCGCGGTCGCTCACCAACGGCAGGGGAAACCGCCGATGCACAAGGCCATCGTGGAAGAAGAGATAAACCGCGCCGTAGGCCGTGATGCCGAGGCCTAAGGGCAACCACCAGTGCGAGACGTTGACGCCTAGCCAGATGCACAGGATCGCCGGCGCGGAGAAGACGACGGCGAAAAGGTCGTTGAGTTCAAAAACGCCCTCCCGCGGCTCGTGATGGCTTTTGTGCCAGCGCCAGAGCCAGCCGTGCATGACATATTTGTGGGTGATCCAGGCGAACCCTTCCATGCCGACAAAGGCGATGAGGAAGATCATGAGGCTGGCGATCAGGACGACCATGGCGCTAATGTAGCGGCGCAATCTGGAAATGCGAGCGGAAGACGCCGCCAAATCCCGAGGCGTGTGAAAGAGGTTCAGTCAACTTGGGCCAGCTCATTTCAATCACTGCGGCCCTGAGCGTGATCATCGCCCTGCGGTATCTCCTCGTGGCCGGAGGCGCCTATTGGTTCTTCTGGTTGCGCGGGCGGGCTTGCGGGCGGCGTCTAAGCCTTGCAGCGCCGAACCGTGCCAGGGTGGCTCACGAAATAAAAGCCTCCCTTGTAAGCGCGCCGATCTACGCGTTTCCGGCCGCGGCGGCCTATGTGGGCTCCTTGCACGGCGTCACGAAGATTTATCAGGACCCGTCCGCCTACGGCCTATGGTGGCTCCCGGCGAGCGCGGCGATCTACCTTTTAGCGCACGACGCCTTCTACTACTGGCTCCATCGGGCGATGCATCACCGGCTTCTGTTCGCCGTCACCCACCGTGGACACCACCTTTCGCGAGATCCCTCGCCCTTCGCGTCCTTCTCCTTCGACCCGGCCGAAGCGGCGATGACGGCCTGGTTCCTGCCGGCCCTCACCCTCATTATTCCGATCCACATCGGCGTTGCCCTGACGCTGTTGACGCTAATGACCATCACCGCCGTCCTCAACCACGCCGGCTGGGAGGTGTGGCCGACTGGGTGGATCGACAGCCCTGTGGGACGCTACGTGATCACCGCGCGTCACCATGACGTCCACCATAAGCGGTATGGGTGTAATTACGGGCTCTATTTCCGGTTTTGGGACAAATGGGCCGGCACCGACCGGTCGTGAAGCGTGGCCGCAGCCCTTCTCTTTCCTCAATGTGATACTATTGCAGACTGCTCCGCGTTAGCCTAAGTGGCGCGCTGTGAACGCAGTGGAGTTCCAGGTGACGGCGGCGCGACGGGAAGTTCGGCAAGAAACAGCCAATACCGCTCCCAAGCCGCCCCAAACGCCGCGACGTTCTGTTATTGATAATCAAAATCAACTAGACCTCAATACTCGTCCACGCGACGCTTTTCGGACCAGGACCATTGCAGCGATAGCGATGGGGCCTCAATCTCTCGTGTCTGAATCAGGGAAATGTCTTCCTTGGCAAGTCTAAGCCAGGGGTTTGTAAGCAAGGCCCTGGCTAATACGCCTGCGGTCATGGTGACCATGTGAAAGAAGGATGTGGATATGACTGACAAAACCAACGCCGCGACCCGCCGGACAATCTTGCTGGGCGCTGCGACCCTTGCGGCCGCGCCGCTCGTGGCCGGCCAAGCGCAGGCCGCCGGCGCCATGGCGCAGAAGGCTGTGCAATATGTGCCCAAATCCAAAATCGCGAACCACTGCGGGATCTGCAACTTCTTCATCCCCGGCCCGACACCGACCGCGAACGGTCAGTGCAAGGCTGTCGCCGGCGTGATCAATCCCGCGGGCTATTGCGTCCTCTTCGCCGCGAAGCACTAATCGCCGAAGAAGCCGCTCAGCGCGAGGGCGCGGATGCGCTTTCGTCCCTATGCAAGAGGGCGCAGCTCCCCGCGAGCTGCGCCTTTTTTCTCGGGGAGAAGCAAATGCCTCCGGCAGAGCCGGCGCCCGGATCCCTTGAGGTCCGGGAGAGTGCGAAGGGGGCTGAGGGCCATTAAGGCCTGTCTGGCCGGTGGGCGGCCACGCTTCAGCGGCAGCGGACGCGCGGCTTGACCGCGCACAGCCACACCCTCAGGCTCACCGCTCGACGAGGCGCGTGTAGAGGTGCCAACTGGCATATCCGAGGACCGGCAGGACCACGGCTAAACCAACGAAAGCGGGAATGCATCCTACGAAGAGGAGGGCTGCGACCCATAGACCCCACTGGGCGACGGCTTTGGGGTTCGCTTGCACGGCTCGAAACGAGGTGAGGATGGCGATGCCGGGATCAGTGGCCTTGTCCACAATCATGGGAAATGACGCAATCGACACCACGAGGGTGATGACGGCGAAGACGAGACCCGCGAGATTGCCGAGGACAATCATCATCCATCCCGCGGGCGTGGTCGCCACCGCGCGCAGGAAGCTGTCTATCCCTGCGGGCGGCAAGGGTCCAAGGGTAGCGTTGTAGATCACCGCCGCCGTCGTCATCCAGGCGCCAAAAATGCCCAAGAGACAGGTTGTGAGGATCGCCAGACTGAGACGATTGCGCCCGTTGAGGGGATCGAAGAAATGCAGCCAGCTTGAATCTTCGCCCGCCTCCCGTCGCCGCGCGAGCTCATAAAAGCCTGTGGCCACAGCCGGGCCAAGAAGGGACAGACCGGCCACCATGGGGAAGAACATGGCCACCAGCTGCGCGTTGAACGCAAGGGCCGCCGCGGCGAACGCGACGAGGGGATAAATCATGGCGAGCAGCAGTAAATCGCCTCGCTTCGCCTGGAAATCGTTCCAGCCTTCGTGCAAAGCCCAGCGCAGATCCGCTGTTCCGATGCGTCGGATAGGGATTTGGGGTCGCGCTGCTGGCGCCGTGGGCCCGTGAATGACCGTCATTGGATCTCTCCGTAACTACATGAGCGTGGAGGTCTGCGGTTTTTTCTTATTCTGACGACGGTAACACGAATAAACGGGCCTTTACAGAGGAGGAATGCGAGGCCCCGCACCGGCTTTGTTCGCCCGTTCCGGCGTTTGCGATACGGGTTGCAGAAGTTCATTGCGACGCATGAACCATGGCGTCCAGGGCGGATCGTACCGGGCGAGGATGGGTGCGCCGACGATGGTCAGGCCGCGTGAGGCGATAAAGCCCGCAAGGCGCCGGCGCTCTCGCTCAAGGTCCCCGTTCTGGGTCAGGCCCGAGAAGGTCACGACGGCGCAGCGCATGGCGCTGATGCGGCGCACCTTGACGGTCGCATCATTGGGCTTGGGCAGGGCGTCGAAACTGTAAGCCCTAGGCATCGGGAACTGGATCACCCAATGAGATGGAGCCGACGGGTCGGCCGCCTGCATCACGGGGGCGGTCATAGCGATGCTCGCCTTGGCCTGGTTTCCCCCGAATATATAGCCGGCGAGACGGCGAAATCCGGCGCTGATGGCGGCCTGACGGTCGGCCGCTATGGTGGTCTCGGCGACGATGTGCTCGGGATAGTCGCGGATCTCGAAGGGCGCAGAGCGCTCGACAAGACGAAACGTCGGCTCCTCTATGGCCATGGCCGCGGTTCCGAGAACGCACCAGGCCGTCGCGATAAGAGCGGCCATCCGCCGCCGGCTCGGACGGCGCGAGAGGAATGCTGTGCGCAGGACGGCGGCTTTAGGCCGCCACCGCAGAGCGGCTGAGAGCGCACATATTCCAAAGCTCGGAAAGGGCGGCCACCAGTTTGGCGATGTCGGCGTCGGAGTGCAGGGGCGAGGGCGTAATGCGCAGACGCTCGGTTCCGCGCGGAACGGTGGGATAGTTGATCGGCTGGATGTAGAGCCCGTAATTGGTCAAAAGCCAGTCGCTGATCATCTTGCATTTGACCGGGTCTCCGACCACCACCGGGATGATGTGGCTCTCATTCTCCATGTAGGGAATGCCCGCGCGATCCAGGGCCGCCCGGGTTTGCGCCACGCGATTTTGGTGACGCAGACGTTCCGCCGCGCTTGCTTTCAGATGGCGGACGCTCTCCAACGCGCCCGCGGCCAGGGCTGGCGACAGGGCCGTCGTGAAGATGAAGCCCGAAGCGTAGCTTCTGATGAAATCACACATGGCCGCCGATCCGGCAACGTACCCGCCCATGACGCCGAACGCCTTGGCGAGCGTCCCTTCGATGACGGTGAGCCGGTCCATCAGGCCGTCTCGCTCCGCGACGCCCCCGCCGCGCGGCCCATAGAGGCCCACCGCATGAACCTCATCGAGATAGGTCATGGCGCCGAACTCGTCGGCGGCGTCGCAGATGGCGCTGATGGGCGCGATGTCGCCGTCCATGGAGTAGACCGACTCGAACGCAATGAGCTTGGGCCGGTCCGGATCAACGGACGCAAGACGGCGGCGCAGATCGTCCACATTATTATGGGCGAAGATCTGCCGTTCCGCGCCGCTATGCTTGATGCCCTCGATCATGGAGGCGTGGTTCGCCTGGTCTGAGAACACCACGCATCCTGGAAGTCTGCCGGCGAGGGTTCCGAGCGCCGCCCAATTGGAGACGTATCCTGAGGTGAAGGTGAGGGCGGCCTGTTTCTGGTGCAGATCGGCGAGTTCGGCCTCAAGGAGCACATGGTAGTGGTTGGTGCCCGAGATGTTGCGCGTTCCGCCGGCGCCGGCGCCGCAACGGTCCAGCGCTTCGTGCATGGCCTTCAAAACCGCTTCGTTCTGGCCCATCCCAAGATAGTCGTTGGAGCACCAGACGGTCACCTCTTCAGTTCCCGCCTCCCAGTGACGACGGGCGCATGGGAAACTGCCCGCCCTGCGCTCAAGATCCGCGAAGACCCGATAGCGGCCTTCTTGGTGTAGGGCTTGGATCTCCTCGCGGAAGAAAAGCTCATAGTCCATCGGCGCACTCTCCTTGGGTCTTCCCGAAGCCTTGTGCCGGGCGACGGTCGTTTGGGTTGGTGTTCGTGGCGCAGATCATGCCGTCACAGGTCTAGGGGCAGAGGGGTGGGCGGCTTCGGTTGCGCCGGCAACGCCCAGCGCCAGAGACTGGCGTCGGGCAGGGGCACGACCATGAAGACGTGTTCAACGAGAGCTAAGCTGGTCAGGGCGATCAGAAGCGTCAGGCCCATGACGGCGAACGGGCTGGTCTCCGCCGCCGCTGCGCTCCACGCCTCGAAGAGTCCAGCAACCGTGAGGAGCGCGAGCGAGGCGGGAAAAAATAGGCTTGCGGGCCCCCGGCGAAGGTACGTTGTCAGGTATTTCAACCGATCCGGAAAAAACTCCTCGCTGAAGTTGGGCACTCCGGCGAACAGATTGAGCTTGGCGAGCAAGCGGCAGACAAACAACGTCAGGAAGGTCCAGAACGCGATGGCGTTGGGTTGACCCCAACTTATCGCACCGAGAACAGCAACGGTCCCGGCCAGGGCGAGTTCGTGGTGGATGAGCGTGGCCGCCGCCAAAACAAAGCGGCGCAGCCCTTGAGCGTCGTCGGGGCAGTCTAAGGTTCGCGGACCGGCGATGCGCCCGCTGAGGAAGCTCTGCTCATGCCAGCCCCAGAGCACGATGGCGCCGGTGAAGGCCAAAATCGCTCCAAGGGGCGTGGCGAGGCGCAAGGTCATCACCACGACGGCGCCGGCCAGGACCGCTGCGATGGAAATAGCCGCCAGGTTGCCGCCACGCGTCGCGCCGGTGCGGCGCTCCAGCCACAGGATGACGCCCGTGCTGAACCACCATAGGAAGACGGTGTAGAGAATCGCGACGGCGACGGCGGCGGGGGTCATGGATCGACGCGCCTCACCATGCCGGCGAAAGGCGCACGGTCGAGGGGGACGTGTTCCCCACGGCCGGCACGAAAAAGACGCGCAGGAAGGTGATCCCCGCGGCGAGGCCCAAGCCGATGCGCTTAAACCCGTTGACGAGACCGCCCGCGGCCTTGGCCTCGTCCATGGCGGCCCCGATGGCCGCAAGGCGGTCAAAGCCCTTGCGGAATACGGGGTTGTCGATGTCGAGGACGATGGGAAAGACCTGCTTGGAGATCTCAGAGCAAATTCTGTAGACGCGGTAATCGTAATCCGTCGGATCAAGGCCGAGGGCCCTGTGGAAGGCCGGTCGGGCGTGATCGCGGACGAACATGGTCGCATAGACCGACAACAGGAAGAACTTGATCCAGAGCACATTGGCGCCGCGAAGCAATTTCGGGTCGGCGCGCATGAGAAGCGCAAAGGCCTCCCCATGGCGGAACTCGTCCGCGCACCATTCCTTGAACCACTTGAATATGGGGTGGAACCTCAGTTCAGGATGGCGCTCAAGCTGCCGGTAGATCGTGATGTACCGTGCATACCCGATCTTCTCTGATAAATAAACGGCGTAGAAAATAAACTTCGGCTTGAAGAAGGTGTATTTCTTCGTCTTTGTCAGAAAACTTAAGTCGACGCCAATATCGAAGTCTTTGAGGGACTCGTTGATGAAGCCGGCGTGACGGCTCTCATCACGGGTCATATATTTGAAAAGCGCCTTCACATCAGGATTCTGGACGCGTTTGACGATTTCTGCGTAGAGGACGCACCCGGAAAACTCCGCCGTCAGGGAGCTGACGAGAAAATCGACGAATTCCTGGCGCAGCTTCGGCTCAAGCTTGTCGAGTATGTTTTCAAACGGTTCCGCCCGCTTAAAGTGATCCTTGTTGAGATCGCTCGCCATCTCTTTGATAAGGGCGTCCCACTCGCCCCGGACGGCGCTCACGTCAATGCGGTCCATGGCGGCGAAGTCCGTCGTGTAGAAACGCGGGCTGAGCATCGTGTCCTTTTGGGCGATGCGCGTCGTCTCGCCGACGGATTTCTCTAACGTGGCGGCGTTCATGGCAGTCTCCCTGCTGTGAATGTGACTTCATAAAGTTCAGTGAGGGCGAACCGGGCGGCGAACCGCGTCCATTGCCGCTCCAGCCAACCCGCCCGCTCCACCGTCGCGGTGCGACGCAAGACCATGGTCTGGCCGAATTTCACCCGGATGGGCTCGCCATGGACGTGCACCCGATCGCCGGGCTGCAGATCCTGCGCCTTATCGAGTGAGACGTGGGCGTGCAGGCTTCGCTCTGAGTGTTCGATATCGATGGTGCAGGCCGTGTCTTCGGTGCGCCGCACGATAAAGGGGATTGTGATCATGACCCGCTCCGTTGGGTGGGCAGCAGGTCGGCGAAATACTGCCGCTCGGGCTTGCCGAACCCTTCGAGGTCGATGAGGCGTCCTGTGGCCGGATCCTGAAGCGTGAGCTTGCCGTTACGGCCTACAGCGAGGTGGAAGGGCTGCTGCGGGCCAATTTTCCGCCTCAGGCGTTCATGGGCAAGACCCCGGACGACGACGCGAATGAAAGCGTCCTCGCCCGGCTTTATGGTCTTGATCAGTTGGTCGTGGCTGTTGCGAACCTCAACCGCGCCGTTGGGCTCGTCTGCGAACCGCAGATCGACGCTCTCCGCCGCCGGTCCCGCCTGCTCAATCAGGGTGGGTCCTTGAAGCCGCTCGAATCTGGCCGCCGCAGCGGCGATCACGGTGAACGCCAGGAGAGCGCCCACGCCGATCAAAACGGGCTTGGGGAAGGTTTCGTTGGCCAGGGTGCTCATGGGGTCCTCCGCTTACGCGGTTGCGATTTCTGGGTGACGATGTGGAGCGCCGACGTGGCGCTCGCGCGCGCCTTCGACGGTTCTGTTCACTTCGATGGGCAGTTCAGCCTGCATGGCCGAAGCCAGGATCGCACCGACCGCCGAAGGATCGGCGACGCCGCGGAGTGTGGGCTGAGGCTGCGCCATGCGCCAAGGGCGGGCGTGGGGCCAGAGGTGGAGAAACGCGATCTTGTTGGGGGCCTTCAGCGCCAGGGCGACGTCGCCGCCGCCCTGGTCTAGGGACTTGACCGCCGCGCTCTCGATGACGGTGAAGGGAATGTTGATGGCCTTGGTCACCGCCAAGCCGAAGCGCAGGACGACCCGCTTACTGGTGATGGTGTAGACCGTCGTCTTGGTGTTTAGCCACGCCAAGAGGGTGACGAGGCCGAGGCCGGCCAGGGCGATCGGCAGGCTGAAGGCCGCCGCGGCTAGAACCTGGGTCAGGCTCTCGCCGCCTGAGAGGGCGCTGGCGGCCCGCCAGGCGATCAGGGCCGCGAAATAGGCCGCCACCGCCCGGATATGAAAGGCCTGCTGGGCGAGGAGCCAAAACTTTGGCGCGCCTTGCCACAAGATCGTTTCTCCGGCAGGCAGATCGCCTGGAAGCCCCCGGATGGGCTCAAAATCATGTTCTCTCATAGCAGGGGCTCCAGGCGATTGGGCGTGGCGTAGAGGAAGCCAGCGCCGTAGTAGGCGACGATCCGCTCTTCCTCGTAGAGCGTCAGCTGATGTTCGCTTTCCGTCGTCGGGACGTTTGCGAACTGCGCAGCGGTGATGGCCGCAACGCGGACCGTCTTCTTGCCGCGCTTGACGTCGGCCATGGTCATGGGCAACAGAACCGTCTTCGAGGCCGGCGCCGCGCCGACGACGCTGAGGCCCGCTGCCGGCGCCTCTACGGCCACTTCAAGGTAACGGATCAGGCTTTCCGCCCGATCAACCCAGGCGTCTGTCACAATGCCGGCGACGGCGCCGTCCGCGCCGACGACCTTCATACCGCGGGGATCAGGACCGCCCGCCGGGATGGTGAAGCTCGGATCATCGCGCAACGGAACGATCTTGGGCGTCCCATGCACCATCATGTCCACCGTCTTGGCCCGGTTGGCGTAGGACCCTGGACCAACGCCAGCGAGCATCGGATCACCGACGGGCGTTAAGGGCGAGCCCGGCGCGCCAGAAGTTCGTGCGGCGTTGAGGGGCGCGCCATCGCGAACCGAGTCGGGCTTGTAGATGATGGAGCCATGCCCAAGGCGGAACGCCTTTGGCTTCCCGTTGAACACGAAGCCGCCGACGCTCTCAAGCTTGCCGGTGACGTCGTCTTCAAGGGGATAGCCCTCGCGGCGATCTTCGCGCCGAATGTAGAAGGCGATAGCGAACAGAAAGGCGACAAAGGCGACTAGGATGACCTCGGTAAGATCAATCCCTCCTGCGAATACAAGGTTATACATGGGTCTGGCTCCAAATCTGGCTTGACGGGGGCTGGGCGGGTGAAACGGGGCGCAGGCGCACTGCGGAGGAGCGGTTTACGAGGGGGCCGATGGCGACGAGGGTCGCGAACATCAAGAAGGCCTCAAGACCGTAGACGGCGACGTATCCTGTGGCTGGGCTGACCAGGGCCGAGCCCAGGCGGCCGGACCGCGCCAACACCCCGACGCCGTCGCTAATCATGCCGCCCGAGGCGATGGCGAGGCCGGCCGCTGAGGCTTGAACCGAACCCCAAGCCCCTAGGGCCAGTCCCGCGCCGTCCGCGCCTGCTCCGTTCATAGAGGCGGTGAGGGTGCCGTGGGCGAAGAGCCCGGCGCCGAAACCCACCAAGGCGACGCCAATGACGAAAAGCGGCGCGGACGCCATTGGCGCCGCCAGCATCAGGCTCGAGAACGCGCCAAGCCCGACGACGGCGCCGTAGCCGGCGACGCTATAGGGATCAGCGCCCCGATTGAGGCGGCGGGCGGCTAATCCCAGACCCGCAGCGCCGCTGAGGGCGAGGAGGGCGGTAAGCGTCGTCGTGGCGCTGACGGAGAGATGGAGCACCCTGCCGCCATAGGGTTCAAGCAGAACGTCCTGCATGGAATAGGCGACAGTGCCGAGGCCGATGGCCACCAGACGGCGGACCGCGCGGCCCGTCTTGGCGTAGTCGCGCCATGCCTCGAAAAAACGGGGCGCTGGGGGTTCGGCCATCCGGTTACGGTTGCGCGCCTCCTGCTTCCAGAGGGCGACGCCGTTCAGAACCATGGTGAGACCGGCGGCGCCCTGGACGACCTGAATAAGGCGCAGCTCGCTGAAGGGCGACAGGAGCGCGCCGAAGACGACGGCGGCAACCAGGGTCCCGATAAGCAGCATCATGCACAAGAGCGCGACGACCTTCGGACGCGCCGAGGGCGGCGCAAGGTCCGTCGCCAGGGCCAGACCTGTTGTCTGTGTCATGTGCAGTCCGGCGCCGGTCAGCAGAAACGCGAGCGCCGCGCCCGCTTGGCCGACAATCGGCGGGCCATGGCTGTCGCCTGAGAGGAGGATCAGGGCGAAGGGCATGATGGCCAGCCCGCCAAATTGCATCAGCGTGCCGAACCAGATGTAGGGGACGCGTCGCCAGCCGAGGACGGAGCGATGGGCGTCTGAGCGATGGCCGACCAGCAGTCTGAACGGAGCGAACACCAGGGGAAGCGAGATCATGGCCGCGACGAGCCACGACGGCAGTCCCAGCTCGACAATCATCACCCGGTTTAGGGTGCCGATGAGAAGAACGGCGGACATGCCGACGGTGACCTGGAACAAGGATAGGCGAAGAAGACGCCCAAGGGGCAATTCCGCCGTCGCCGCGTCGGCGAACGGCAGCATGTTCAGCCCGACCTTGCGCCAAGACCAGCGCGCCATGACATCCCTGGCTTTCACCGCCTTACGAGCTCCATGGCCTGCGAGGTGTAGAAGCCGCTGGCGACCCTGTGGGTGCGCCCAACGCTCCAGCGGAACAGTGAGGGCTCCGCGGCGAGGGCCGCGCGAAGCCGCCCTTCGCTGACAGGCTCGATGGCGGGAGCGCGGTCCGATCGTGGGAACAGCAGGCCAACGCCCCAGAAGGCCATGAGAAACGGGGTCTGCGGGGCGAAGGTGAAGATAATCGAACCGCTGGTCCGCTCCGCGAGGGCGGCGACCACAGCCACAATCTGGGGACGCGTGTAGTGAATGAGCGAGTCCATGGCGACCACGTGCTGAAACACGCCGAGTTCCGGGCTCAGCATGTCGCCCGATCGGAACTCGACGGTTCCAGGGCCCAGATCAGCCGGCGTGCGGTCCCTGGCCAGGGCGACGAGGTTTGCAGCGATATCCACGCCGAGCACCCGCGCGCCGCGGCGGGCGGCGTCTAGGGAGAGGGCGCCCGTCCCGCATCCGGCGTCGAGGACGGCCGCATGGCTCAGCGTCGTCGGCAGCCAAGACAGAATGGTGTTGCGCATCTGGTCGCGGCCCTGGCGCACGGTTTCGCGGATCTTGCTGACGGGCGCGTCCGAGGTGAGCTGCGCCCAGGCCTTGACGGCGGTGGCGTCGAAATAGGTCTGAAGCCGACCGCGACGTTCGTCGTAGGGCGTAGCGAGGGACATCATTCAAACCCCAGGAAGTCAAACACGTCCCGGTCCTTCATGGGAGCCGAGTCGTACTGCATCCCGCCGACCCAGAGACTCGCCGCGAGGCGCATGTATTCGTTCTGGACAGCTTCAAGCTCCGGCGATGGCTCCATCTCGAACAGGGTCGATTTCTTCAGTCGGCTGCGGCGGATCACGTCGAGGTCCGGGAAATGACCGATCCGCTCGAGACCGATGGCGGCGTTGAACCGGTCGATTTGGTCTGTCGCGGCGCTGCGGTTGGCGATCATGCCGCCCAGCCGCACTTCGTAATTCTTAGACTTCGCCCGGATGGCCGCGATGATCCGGTTCATAGCGAAAATCGAGTCGAAGTCGTTGGACGCGACGATCAGGGCGCGCTCGGCGTGCTGCAGGGGCGCGGCGAAGCCGCCGCAAACCACATCGCCGAGGACGTCGAAAATCACCACGTCGGTATCGTCGAGGAGGTGGTGCTCTTTGAGGAGCTTCACCGTCTGACCGACCACATAGCCGCCGCATCCGGTTCCCGCAGGAGGCCCGCCCGCCTCAATGCACATCACCCCGTTGTAGCCCACGAAGCAGTAATCCTCTGGGCGCAGCTCCTCGGTGTGAAAGTCCACGGTCTCGAGAACGTCAATGACCGTCGGCGCAAGCTTTTTGGTGAGGGTGAAGGTCGAGTCGTGCTTGGGATCGCAGCCGATCTGCAGCACGCGCTTACCGAGCTTTGAGAAAGCGGCGGAGAGATTAGAAGATGTGGTGCTCTTGCCGATCCCGCCCTTGCCGTAGATGGCGAAGACCTTCGCCTTGTCTATCTTCAGGGAGGGATCCATCTGCACCTGCACGCTCCCTTCGCCGTCCTGACGGCGTTGGAGGGTGCGGGGCATGTCGAGTACGGTCATGGTGTGGTCTCTTTCGTCATGCTGCGGTGAGGACGCCCTCAAGGCGGTCCTCGAGTTCGTCGCTGGCTTCGTGAAGGCCCTTGAGCGTCGCCTCGTCGGGCGACCAGAAGTTCCGCTCACTCGCTTCAAGCAGTCGCTTGGCCATGCGGGATGAGGCGATGGGGTTAAGCTCTGCGAGCCTCGCCCGCATTTCCGGGTTCAGCACGAAGGTTTCGCTGATTTGCTGGTACACCCAGGGCTCCACCTGGCCGGTGGTGGCCGACCAGCCCATGGTATTGGTGACCTGAGCCTCGATCTGCCTGACGCCTTCATAGCCGGCGCTGAGGAGGCTCTCGTACCACCGCGGATTCAACGTGCGTGTGCGGGTCTCCAAGGCCACCTGTTCGGCCAGGGTCCGAACCTTGGCCACGCCCGCGGTCTGGTCGCCGATATAGACTGGGGCTTCGACGCCTTTGGCGCGGCGCACGGCTCGGCTGATTCCGCCGAGGGTGTCGACGTAGTGATCAATGGTGGTCACGCCGAGCTCGACCGACTCGACGTTCTGATACGCGAGGTCAACCCGCTTAAGGATCTGAGAGAGCATGGTCGACTGGCGCACGGGCTTGCCAGACCGCCCGTAGGCGAAGGACTTGCGCGCCTCATAGGCGTCAGCCAACTCGTCTTCACCGGTCCACGCGCCTGAATCGATCAGCTGGTTGACGTTGGCCCCGTATGCGCCTTCCGCGTTTGAGAACACCCTCAGGGCGGCGGTCTCGAGGTCGCAGCCCTGTTCCTTCTGGAACTCCAGAGCGTGCTTGCGGATGAAGTTCAGCTCGACGGGCTCCTCAGCCGTCGCGGCTAGATAGGCGGCCTCCGCCAACATGTTGCTCTGTAGGCTCAGGAGGTCCCGGAAAATCCCCGAAAGGGTGATGAGGACGTCGATCCGGGGGCGGCCAAGTTCTGAAAGCGGGATGAGCTGAGCGCCGCAAAGGCGTCCATAACTGTCGAGCTTCGGCAGGGCGCCCATCAAGGTGAGGGCTTGGGCGATAGGCGCGCCTTCGCTCTTCAGATTGTCTGAGCCCCAGAGCACCATGGCGATGGATTGGGGCAGATCCCCCGTCGCGGCGCGGTGCCGATCGAGAATGAGCTGGGCTTGACGTGCGCCGTCGCGCAGGGCGAACGCGCTGGGGAGAAGGAAGGGATCAAACCCATGCAGATTGCGGCCGGTGGGTAGGATCGCGGGCGTGCGCACTAGGTCGCCGCCCGGCGCCGGCCGGATATAGCCGCCGTCCAGGGCCTTAAGAACGGCGGCGATCTCGTTGTTCTCTACCAAGCGCCTATTCGTCTCTGCGAGGCTCGCCAGGATTTCGAGGTTAGCCGCGTTGGCTTTGAGGCCGCTTACGGCCAGGGCCTTCGGCGGAGCGTCGCCGTTGACGAGGGCGGCTATGGAGGCGCGGCTCGGCGTGGGGCCGCCTTTGGCGTCGGCGACGGCGCAGAGAAGATCCAAGCGCTCTTCTGGAGACGGCGCCTGGCCCACGGTGTGCAGACCCGCGGGGATGAGCGCTTGCTCAGCTTCTGTAACTTCGGCGGCGATCGCCTCAATCCGGGTCTGGTCCGTGGCGGCTGTCGCAGACGCCAAGTCGAGGGCGCGCGCCTGTTCGAGAATGGCCTCCTCAAGGGATGCCCGCTCGGCGGTGGCGGACAGGGGAGCCGCGCGCCACCTTTGGATCGTCCCTTTGAGGTCGAGCAGCCCTTTATAGAGACCCGCTTGGGTGACGGGCGGCGTTAAGTAACTCACAAGTACCGCGCCGGAGCGGCGTTTTGCGAGAGCGCCTTCCGATGGGTTGTTGGCCGCGTAGAGATAGATGTTGGGGAGATCGCCGATAAGGCGCTCCGGCCAGCAGCGTCCCGACAGGCCGGTCTGCTTGCCCGGCATGAACTCCAACGCGCCGTGCGTGCCGAAATGCAAGACGGCCTGCGCCCCGAAGTCCTCACGCAAATAGCGATAAAAGGCTGAGAAGGCGTGGGTCGGCGCGAAGCTGCCTTCGAACAGCAGACGCATGGGATCGCCTTCGTAGCCAAAGCCGGGTTGGAGGCCCACGAAGACGTTCCCAAGCTGGATGCCGAGAACAAAAATGGACGCCCCATTGCTGAGAGCCTTGCCTGGCGCCGGGCCCCACTGGCTTTCGATTTCCGCCAGGTGCCGCTCGCGACGGACATGGTCCTCGGTCGAGATGCGCACGTGAACATTGGCGTCGACGCCGAACCGCTCGGCATTGCCGCCCAATAGTCGTTCGCGTAGGGCATCGGCGGAGGCTGGGACCTCGACCGTGTAGCCTTCCGCCCGCATGGCCTCGAGGGTGTTTCGCAGGGATGCGAAAACCGCAAGGTAGGCGGCGGATCCAACGGCGCCGGCGTTGGGCGGGAAATTGAAGAGGACGACGGCGACTTTGCGATCGCGTCGGTCAGTCGCGCGAAGGCTTACGATTTTCGCCACCTTCGCAGCCAGGGCTTCGGCCCTTTCCGGACAGGCGTGCATGCGCGAGGCCGCGGTGTTGGGCGGGAAGACGCAACGCCGCTCACAGCCCACGCATGCTGCGCCGCCGCCCTGAGAGCGGCCGCCGAAAACCATGGGCGCGACGGCGCCGTCCAATTCCGGTATGGCGACCATGATCGTCGCTTCGATGGGCGACAATCCGGCTACGGACGCGCCCCAGGCCTCAAGGGTCTGAAACTCGAGGGGCTGTGCCGAGATGTAGGCGACGCCCAAGCGGTCCAGGATGTCTTCCGCCGCCTTGGCGTCGTTATAGGCGGGCCCGCCGACCAGGGAGAAGCCAGTGAGGGAGACGACGGCGTCGACGCTGGGGACGCCGGCTTTGATGAAAAACTTTTCAATGGCCGGGCGGGCGTCAAGTCCGCTGGCGAATGCGGGGACCACCTTCATCCCCCGGGCTTCCAGGGCTGCGATGACGCCGTCGTAGTGTCCACGGTCGTCGGCCAACACATAGGAGCGCAGGACCAGCAGGCCGACCACGCCGCGGACGGGTCGAGGCAGCGCGGGGAGGGCGTCTAGGGTTTCGACAATGGCGCCGTCCGCGCGGGGGTGGTAGAGCCCGATCTCCGGATACTCCCTCGGAGGCGCGGCCTCCAGGCGACCTCGCAAGGCCCGCCGCGGCCCTTCCGCGTAACGCCCCATGAGAAAGCGAACCATGGCGGTGAGGTTGTCCGGCGATCCGGACAGCCAGTACTGCATGGTTAGGAAATATGCCCTCAGGTCCTGGGCAGGGCCTGGGATGAAACGCAGAAGCTTGGGCAGGCGGCGCAAGACCGCCATCTGCCCTGCCCCTGAGCTCTTGCTCCGCCCGCCCCGAAGCCGCTTCAGCATGGCTAGCGGGCCCTTATCGGATCCGTCCATCCGAAACGTGCCGAGCTTGGTCGTCTTGACGATTTCGCCCGCCGATAAAAGACCAAGGATCGCATCGCAGTGCTCGCGGCGCGCCTCAAGGGCAGGAAGAACCGCGCGCACATGCTCTTCGATGAAGAGCATGGTGGCGAGGATAATGTCGCCTCGAGCAATGTCGGCGATGCAGCGCTGGAGGGCGTCGGGGTCTTCAGCCCAGTCCGTCGCGGCGTGGAGATTTAGGGTCAGGCCGGGTATTTCAGCTGCGAGGATTTCAGCGGTTTGGTTGAAGACCCCGCTAAGGTGCCGATCAAGGGTGATGACGACGACCCTCGGCGCAGAGGACCCGTCGCGCGCCATGGGGGCGCTAGCGCGAGAAGTGACTGCGTGCGTCATAAAGCGTCTCAACTTGAATGATGGCGATGCCCTTGTCGGTGGCGTAATCTTCCGTGTTCCGCCGGGCTTTGCCTCGGACGAAGAAGGGAATTTTACCGAGCTCCTGCTGGGCTTCCGGACTCCAGGCTACGGACCCCGTAACCGGCGCCTCCACCGGGGCCGCCTCCGCAAGGCCGCCAAGGTGCGAAGGACCCGCCGCGTCGTTGAACTCGTGGTCATCGCGGAACATGGCCAGCAGGTGTTCTTCAAGGCCCATCACGAGGGGGTGGACCCACGTGTCGAAGAGGACGTTAGCCCCTTCAAATCCCATCTGAGGGGAATACCGGGCCGGGAAGTCCTGAACATGGGAGGGCGCGGAGATGACGGCGCACGCAATTCTCAGGCGCTTGGCGATATGACGCTCCATTTGCGTCCCGAGAACAAGCTCAGGTTGTAGGTCGGCGATGGTGCGCTCGACTTCCAGATAGTCGTCGCTGATGAGGGCGGGGCATCCGAGTTTCTCGGCGGCCGCCCGAACCTCGCGCGCGAACTCTCGGTTGTAGGCGCCCAAGCCCACCACCTCGAAACCCATCTCCTCTGAGGCCACTCGCGCGGCGGCGACGGCGTGTGTCGCGTCGCCGAAGATGAAGACCCGCTTGCCGGTCAGATAGGTCGAGTCCACCGACCGAGACCACCACGGCGAGCGCGACGCGCCATAGGCGAGGCCGGGTTGAGGGTCGACCCTTGCGATAGCCGCGACTTCGGCAATGAAGTCTCGCGTCGCCAGGACGCCGATGGGAATGGTCCTGACGGCGGGTTGCGCGAAGGTCTTCTCCAGCCATCGTGCCGTGAGCTCACCAGTTTCGGGATAGAGAACGATGTTGAAGTCCGCATGGGGAAGGCGGCTGAGATCGTGGGGCGAGGCGCCCAAGGGGGCGGTGACGTTGATTTCAACGCCGAGGGCGGCGAGGAGGCGACCGATTTCGACCACGTCGTCGCGGTGTCGGAAGCCGAGGGCCGTGGGGCCCAGAATGTTGCACCGCGGAGCGGCTCCGGCCGCCCGTGGCGGACGGACGCTGGCGGATGCATGGGTGCGGACCAGCTGAAACAAGGTCTCGGCCGATCCCCAACTCTCCTTCTTTTGATAGGAGGGAAGATCGAGGGCCGTGACCGGCACGGGCAGGCCCAGGGCTTTGGCGAGGCCGCCCGGATCATCCTGGATAAGCTCCGCCGTGCACGAGGCGCCGACCATCATCGCCTCGGGCCGAAACCGCTCATAGGCGCCCTGGCAGGCCGTCTTGAAGAGCTCAGCCGTGTCAGTTCCAAGGTCGCGGGCCTGGAAGGTCGTATAGGTCACAGGAGGCCGTTCGTCGCGACGCTCAATCATGGTGAAGAGGAGGTCGGCGTATGTGTCTCCCTGAGGGGCGTGGAGGACATAGTGAACGCCGCGCATGGCGGTGGCGACGCGCATGGCCCCCACGTGCGGCGGGCCCTCGTAGGTCCAGACGGTAAGCTTCATCGGTTACACCCGCACAAGGGCGCGGCGCATGAGCGGACGCGCGAATAATCCGGCCAGATCGCCCGCTTGGTCGAAGCCATGCACAGGGGAGAAAACAAGCTCGATGGACCACTTGGTGGCCATGCCCTCCGCCTCGAGGGGGTTGGCGAGCCCAAGGCCGCAGACCACAAGGTCCGGTCGGGCCGCGCGGCAGCGATCCAGCTGGCGATCAACATCCTGCCCTTCACTGATGACGGTGGCCGCCGAGAGCTGGTCCAACTCAGGGCCCATAATTTCGCGATGGAGGTAGGGCGTTCCGACTTCGACCACCTCCATGCCGAGCTCCTTGGAGAGGAACCGGGCAAGGGACGGCTCAAGCTGGGAGTCGGGAAAGAAGAAGATGCGCTTTCCGCTCAGGACCTTCTGGTGACGCTCCACCGCTCGCCTGGCCCGCTCCCGTCCGGGGGAGATCACGCGGTTGAACGCCGTTTCCGTAACGCCCCAGGCGTCGGCGGCCGCTTTGAGCCAAGCCGCGGTGCCTTCGGCGCCGAAGGGAAAGGGTGCAGACAGGCGCCGGGCGCCGCGCGCCTCGAGTTTCTGGGTCGTTTCGCCGAGGAAGGGTTGCGCCAGAAGGAAGCGCGTATTTTCGCCGATGGCGGGAATGTCATGGGCGCGTCGAGGGGGGAAGAAATCCACCTTTGGCATGCCGAGGCCCTCGAAGAGCCTGCGGAACTGGTCCTCTACGATGTCGGGCAGCGCCCCCACGACGAGCAATGAGGGTGAGGCCCCCGGCGCTTGGACTGGCGCCTCCGGAACGAGGGCCGCCAAGCAGGCGTCCTCACCCTGAGTGAATGTGGTTTCAATGCCGCTGCCGGAATAGTTGATGACCTTGAGGCCCGGCCCATGAAGTGCCGAAAGGCGCGACGCCGCCCTCGAGAGGTCTAGCTTAATCACCTCTGAGGGACAGGAGCCCACTAAAAACAACATCTTAATGTCCGGCCGACGCTCGAGCAGCTGCGCGACGACCTGGTCGAGCTCTTCGTTGGCGTCAGCCAGACCGGCAAGGTCGCGCTCCTCCATAATCGCCGTGGCGAACCGGGGCTCGGCAAAGACCATTACCCCGGCGGCGGACTGGATCAGATGAGCGCAGGTCCGGGACCCGACCACGAGAAAGAAGGCGTCCTGGATTTTCCGGTGCAGCCAGACGATCCCAGTCAGGCCGCAAAACACTTCCCGCTGACCGCGCTCGCGCAGCACGGGCCGGGCCTTGGCCTGGTTAATAGGCAACGTTGTCATCACGCTCATGCGGTGAAACCGTCAAAGGTGGATGCGGCCCGACGCGAAGCCCCTGCGCCCTCAAGGCGGGCCGCCCGAAGCTTCAGCAGGAACTGGGAAGCGTTGATGGCGTAAGCGGCGTAGGCGCACATGGCGATCGCCATTTGCTGCTCAGGCGTGGCCCAATGCAGGAACAGAACCGCGAGGTAGGCGGTCTGCAGGGCCAGGACGAGCATGCTGAAGACGTCCTCCCAGAAGAAAGACCGTGCGAACAGCCACTTGCCGAAGACGACCTTCTCCCAGATCGATCCGGTGATCATGATGGCGTAGAGCGCGGCGGTCTTGATGAGGATCGACGCCGTCGCGGTTTCGTAGCCGAGCCCTGTCGCCATGTAGCGGATGATCAGGATCAGGCTGATGGCGAAGGCGGCGAACTGCAGTGGGGCTAGGATGCCCTGGACGAGGGTCCAAGGCGATGCATCGCGGCGCTGACGCTCTTCGGGCGTGTAAAGAGGACGTCTGGCGCGCTTTTGCCTCGGCATAGGGGGCGAGCTTTCCCAGGGCGAGGCCTTCGCGCCGAATGGGCTCAGCCCCACATGAGCGCCCCAGGGACATGGGGCGACCCTCTCGCAGAGCTCGGTGGCGAGGGCTTCGAGCCGGGTGCCGCGGCCACGGCGGGGTGCTGCAGGCTGCGCTGGAGACCGCTTAGCCCCGCCTCCAGAACCCACCGACCGCTCATTCCCCGGGTCAAAATCGACTGCCATGGCGTACGCTCCAGCGGCGAGGGTCCTCGCATTGAGAAGCGTATGGCTGGGCCCATCAGACTGTCAAGACGATATTACGTCCAAAATTTTGGACACTTTTTCAGCTTTGCCTCTAGAAAGTGTTTGCCAGCCCTTATGGTTCGTGATGTCCTTCCTTGACGAACACTTCTGGGTTGGATCGGCGGCGCTCGAGTGGTGTCGCAGTGGTGCGAAGGGTGACCGTTCAGGGCGGCCGAAGCGGGGCCGGGAGGACGTAAGAGGCGCAGGCGCTCTGCTGAAGGCGTCGCGCGAGAAGCAGAGCCGAAAGAAAAAGATGCTTTGCGCAGTTTAGGGAGCTCCTTGTGGCCAGTTTGCCTTCCCTCCTCGGCATGGCGCTTGACGACTGGAGCCGGCGGATCTCGCTCAAACGCGATGAAGGTGAAAAGGTCCGTCAAGTGCTCGATTTCATCGCGCCGGGTGCGGCCGCCGATGCGAAAGCGGCCATGGGCGGCGTCGACATCGGCAAGGTGGTGGAGGGGGAGATTATTCCGCGACTGATGCTGGCGCACAGCGCTGATCCGGTTCGCGTCGCCCCCGCAGTTGTCCAGGATCTGTCCCTCGGGCCGGAGGTGACGGAGCAATTCAGCAAGCTCGCCCTAGGCTCCGATTCTGAGTCCCTCATGGTCTATGTCGGCGGGCTGCTGCAGCGCGGTCTCACTATGGAGGGGGTCTATGTCGGGCTTCTCGCGCCGGCGGCGCGCCGGATCGGCGAGTACTGGGACGACGATCAGATTTCGTTCACCGACGTAACCATCGCCTTAGGGCGCCTGCAGCAGGTGATCCGGACCCTCGGGTGGCGGCTCCCGCCGGCCATTCCCGGCGACCACGGCTCTCGTTCCGCTTTCTTTGCGCCGATCCCCGGCGAGCAACACACGTTCGGCCTCTTTATTATAGAGGATTATTTCCGGAGGGCCGGGTGGCGGACCTGGATTGAAACGCAAAGCGAAGCTGAGGACACGGTCGATACGGTGCATGGCCATTGGTTCGACGTCATCGGGCTCGGCGCCAGCGGCGCGGCCCCCATTGACGACATAGCCTCGACAGTCGCTTCGGTGCGGTCATCTTCGAGAAATCCGGACATTTTCGTCCTCGTCGGCGGGCGGTTGTTTATGGACCATCCTGAATATGTCGCAGCAGTGGGGGCTGATGCGACGGCCGCTGATGGCGGAGAGGCCTTGCTTGTTGCAGATAAAGCGGTCATGCGCCTTGCGTCGGCGTCTTGACGGATAGGCGTCCTCTCATGGTGCTCCCCTAAGCGATGGATACAGTGGCCTCCCCAGCCTTATCCCCTGCCCAGCCGTTCCCACGCGGAACGTTGGGGGCGCTTGACGCCGCCGCGGCGAGACGCGTGGTCGCCGCAGGCGGCGATGTGGCCATGGTGATCGATAGGCACGGCGTCATCCGCGATATGGCGGTCAGCAATGAGGCCATGGTGCGCCAGGGCGCGGCGTCCTGGCTAGATCGACGCTGGAGCGACACTGTCACAAGCGACAGCCGGCATAAGGTGGATGAGCTTATTCGCGAGGCGCAGACGAAGGGCGGCACGCGTTGGCGCGAAGTCAATCAGATCACCGAAGACGAAAGTTCTCTGATGGTGCGCTATGTGGCCGTGGATGCGGGCCACGATGGGCACATTATCGCTATTGGGCGTGATGATCGCGCCACGGAGGCCATGCAACAACGCCTGCTGGACGCCCAGCAGACCATGGAGCGGGACTATTCTCGTTTAAGGGACGCCGAGTTCCGATATCGGCTGTTGTTCCAGACCTCCAGTGAGGCCGTCATCATCGTCGACGGTGCGACCAAACGGATCCTTCAGGCCAATCCCGCCGCTGAAGCATTTATCGGTGGCCGCATGCCGCTCGTGGGCGAGGCCTTTACAAAAATTTTCGCCCCATCGAGCCATGACGCCGCGGCGGCGCTACTGGCGGTGGTTCAGTCCTCGCCCCGTATAAACGGGTCCGAATCGCGACTGGTCGCCAACGACCAGGAATTCATCGTCTCCGCTTCGCTGTTCCGTCAGGATCGCGCGTCGCAGTTTCTGGTCCGCCTGTCTCAGGCCGGCGAAAGTGGGCGGTGCGACGCTGATGTGGGGCGCGCGACCCAGGAGGTTATGGAGCGCGTTCCTGACGCGTTTCTGGTGACCGACGAACAGCTCAAGATCGTCTCAGCCAACAGCGCTTTCCTCGACCTTGTTCGCGTAGCAAGCCCTGAGCAAGCCGCTGGCATGCCGTTGACGCGATTCCTGGGCCGCGCCGGTTTGGAGCGTAATATCCTCCTCGACAATCTCCGCGCCCACGGGAGCGTGCGCAACTTCGCGACGGTCCTGCGCAACCAGTTGGGCGAACAAGATGACGTGGAGGTTTCGGCGGTTCTCGCGCCGGAGGCGGGTGAGGTCTATTGCGGGTTCACCATTCGCATGGTGGGCCGAAGGGCGTCGGATCGCTCGCCAACGTCTCCGGAACTGCATCGTTCAGTGGAGAAACTCACCGAACTCGTCGGCAAGGTGACCCTGAAGGAGCTCGTTAGCGAGACAACGGATCTTGTGGAGCGCCTTTGCATTGAAGCCGCTCTGGATCTGACCAAAAATAATCGGGCGTCGGCAGCCGAGGTTCTCGGCCTTAGCCGCCAGAGCCTCTATTCAAAGCTGCATCGTTTTGGCCTCGGGAACCTGGGCGGCGGCGAGGGATCTTCCTCGGAATAAGCTGTCCAAGGCGTCCTACTTAGACATCGCTGCTTTGCCCGAGTGTCAAGTCGGGCTGACACGTCAATTCGAATTGACATATCGAAGTGTCAATCATAACCATTGGCTATGAGTGAAGCCGATATTTCCCTAGGCGGGAGAGCTGCTGGACAGCGGTTTCCAAGCCCTGCCGCCGTGCTGGAGCTTCTAAAGCCGATCACATGGTTTCCGCCCGTTTGGGCGTTCATGTGCGGGGTCGTGTCGTCCGGCGTCCCGCTGCACGCCCGGTGGCTGGAGGTCGTCGGCGGCATGGTCCTGGCGGGTCCAGCCGTTTGCGCGACGAGCCAGGCGGTCAATGATTGGTTCGACCGCAACGTAGACGCCATCAACGAACCGCATAGGCCCATCCCCTCGGGCCGTATTCCTGGGCGCTGGGGCCTTTGGATCGGCGTTGCGTGGAGCGTCATTTCCCTTCTCCTCGCCCTCGCCCTTGGGCCATGGGTGCTTTGCGCCGCGGTGTTCGGCCTCGTCCTGGCCTGGGCCTACAGCGCCCCCCCGGTGCGGCTCAAGCAAAGCGGTTGGTGGGGACCAGCGTCCGTCGGCATCTGCTATGAGGGCTTAGCCTGGTTCACGGGAGCGGCGGTCATGCGGGGCGCCCTCCCGGACGCGCGGATCATCGCCGTCGCCGCCCTCTACAGCTTTGGCGCCATCGGGATCATGACGTTGAACGACTTCAAAGCGATCGAGGGCGACCGGCGCATGGGCATTCGATCGCTGCCTGCCGAGCTTGGCGTCACAAACGCCGCTCTCTTAGCGTGCGTCCTTATGGCGGCGCCGCAAGTTGTGGTGGTCGCCCTCCTCCTGGAGTGGGGACGTCCGTGGTTCGCCGTCGCTGTCACAGTCTCCCTCATAGTCCAGGGCCGCCTTATGATCCGTCTACTGACGGACCCTGAAAAGAACGCGCCTTGGTACAATCAGACCGGCGTGCTTCTGTCTGTCCTCGGCATGCTGGTGACAGGTTTCGCCCTTGGTCTGCACGCAGGAGCTGGATCATGACCGCAAAGCCCCTCAGCTGGCCCGGGATCATCAAGCTTGGACTGGTCCAGTGCGCTTTGGGCGGCGTCGTCGCGTTGACGACGTCGACCCTCAACCGGGTGATGGTGGTTGAGGAGGCTATGCCGGTGGCCCTACCTGCGGCTTTCGTGGCCTGGCACTATATCATCCAGCTCTCCCGGCCCCACTGGGGGTACGGATCCGACCGGGGCGCGCGCCGCACGCCTTGGATCATTGGCGGCATGGGCGTTCTGGCCCTGGGGGCCATCATCGCCACCGATGCGGCGTTAATGCTGCGCGGCAACGCGTTTGGTGGGGTCCTCTTGGGCCTTGTGGCGTTTACGATGGTGGGCGCGGGCGTCGGCGCTTCGGGAACGTCGCTTCTCGCTCTCCTCGCGGCGCGCGTCGCACCGGAACGTCGCGCCGCGGCTGCGTCCATAACCTGGATCATGATGGTTTTGGGGATCGTGGTGTCCGCCGGCGTCACCGGCAAGCTTCTGCAGCCCTTTTCGCCCCAACGCCTCGCCTCAATCGCCTCCGGCGTAGCGGGGGTCGCCTTTTTAGCGACGCTGTTCGCTGTGTGGCGCGCCGAGCCGTATGGCGCAGCGACGGGTGCGGCTCCTCAGGCGACCGAGCGTCCCAGAGGTGACGCCCAAGCGGAGCCTTCGGCGAGCTTCAGCGATGTCCTGCGCGAAGTGTGGAGCGATACGCTGGCCCGCCGCTTCACGATTTTCGTCTTCGTTTCGATGCTCGCGTACAGCGCACAGGAGCTCATCCTTGAGCCCTTTGCCGGCCTCGTCTTTAAGATGACCCCTGGTCAGTCGGCCCAGCTCTCCAGCATGCAGCATACCGGCGTCCTAATAGGCATGATCCTGGTCGGCGTCGCTGGCTCTCGGTTTGGCGACGCCAAACGCCTTTGGATGCGGCGTTGGACTATCGCGGGTTGCATTGGATCGGCCATCGCCCTCGTTGGAATGGCCGGAGCCAGTCTCGTCGGACCGAGGTGGCCGATAGCGCCGACGGCCTTCATCTTGGGTTTCGGCAACGGCGTTTTCGCGGTTTCCGCCATCGGTTCGATGATGGGTCTCGCTGGAGCCGGGCGTAGCGCCCGGGAAGGCGTTCGAATGGGCGTTTGGGGCGCGGCGCAGGCCGCCGCATTCGCCCTTGGCGGCTTCTTCGGCGCTGTGGGTGTCGACGTCACGCGGGCCCTCGCCGGTCAGAGCGCCGTCGCCTTCCTCGTCGTCTTTTTGGCGGAAGCTCTGGTCTTCCTTCTAGCCGCCGCCCTTGCGAGCCGACTGGATGCGGACAGGGCGCCCCGCTCGGATCTTCAGCCCGCAGCCAGCGATCGGTCGGCGGCGACAATTCAATTCGGCGGAGCGTGATAATGGCTGGAACTAATGAGACCTATGATATCGTTGTCGTCGGCGGCGGGCCGTCCGGAGCCACAGCGGCTCACGACCTCGCCCGCGCCGGACGCTCTGTGCTGCTTCTGGATCGGGAAGGTCGCACCAAACCGTGCGGCGGCGCCATTCCGCCGCGACTGATGCGGGACTTTGAAATTCCCGAGTCCATCCTTGTGGCGAGGGCGACGGCGGCGCGCATGATCTCGCCCAAGTCCCGGGAAGTGGATATGCCCATCGAGGGCGGGTACGTCGGAATGGTCGACCGCGACGTCTTCGATGAATGGCTTCGAACGCGCGCGGCGAACGCGGGCGCTGAGCGTCGAATTGGCGTGTTCGACCGCCTTGACCGTGATCCGGACGGTACCGCCGTTGTGCTCTTTCAGGGCAGGGGGGCGGAGCCGGGCGCTCCCCCCCAGCGTTTGCGCGCGCGAACGGTCATTGGAGCGGACGGCGCGCGGTCTCGCGTGGCGCGTCAGACTGTCAAGGGCGCCGACAAGATCCCCTGCGTGTTCGCCTACCACGAAATCATCCGCGCTCCCAAAACCGGCGTAGGCGGGTTTGACGGCTCGCGGTGCGACGTCTTTTACCAAGGGCATCTTTCTCCCGACTTTTACGCCTGGATCTTCCCGCATGGGGATACGGCGAGCATCGGCGTGGGCAGCGCGCATAAGGGGTTCTCCCTCAGGGGCGCTATCCGGACGCTTAGGGCCTCGACGCACCTCCAAGACTGCCAGACGGTTCGCTCTGAAGGCGCCCCCATCCCCCTGCGTCCCTTGAAGCGCTGGGACAATGGACGCGACGTGGTTCTCGCCGGCGACGCCGCAGGCGTCGTGGCGCCGGCGTCAGGGGAGGGGATCTATTACGCCATGGTCGGCGGACGGCGCGCCGCAGAGGCGGCGGACGCATTTCTGACCACAGGCGACGTTAGAGCGTTGCGCACGGCTCGAGCCAACTTTATGCGCGAGCATGGCAAGGTGTTCTGGGTCTTGGGAATGATGCAGCACTTCTGGTACCGGAGCGACAAGCGTCGTGAGGGCTTCGTGAAAATGTGCGCTGATCCTGATGTGCAGAAGCTGACGTGGCAGGCCTATATGAACAAGGAGTTGGTCAGGGCCAATCCGGCCGCGCACGTCCGCGTTTTCTTTAAAGACATGGGTCATCTCCTCGGCCTTTCGCCCACATGAATCCCTCGCGGTCCGTAGCCACTCGGGCCGTCCTCGTGGCCGCGGCTGCGGCGATCGTCACCGGGGCCGTGGGCGGCACGGTGACCGATGTCGGCCCATGGTACCAAGGCCTCGCCAAGCCGGCGTGGAAGCCCCCCGATCTGGCGTTTCCCGTTATCTGGACCCTCATTTTCGCGCTTTCGGCCATTGCAGGGGTCACCGCGTGGCTGCGCACGCGCACGCGCAGCGAACGCGAATGGATCATTGCGCTCTTCGCGTTCAACGGCTTTCTCAATATCCTTTGGAGCTTGCTGTTCTTCCGTCTCCACCGCCTCGATTGGGCTTTCATCGAAGCCTTCGCCTTATGGGGATCGGTGGCGGCTCTGATGGCGTTCCTGTTCCGGATCTCGCGGACGGCCAGCCTGCTGCTGCTTCCCTATCTGATTTGGGTCACCACAGCCGCTGTGCTCAATCATGCGCTCATCGCGCTCAATCCAGTCCTCGCTTGAGCCGGCTATTAGACGTCGCTGCCCACACGATGGCCGGGTTCGTCCGGTCCGGACGCGTGGCGGACGTGGTTTTGATGGTGATCTTGCTGGAGTTCCTCGTGCTTACGGTGCGTCGTTCGCGGGTGAGGAGCGGCGCGCTACGCGCGCCGGGCAGCCTTGACAGGGCCCTGGCCCTCGCTCCGGGCGCCTGTCTCCTCCTCGCGTTAAGGGCGGCGCTGACCCAAGCAGGTTGGGTCTGGATCGTGGTCTTCATAACCGCGTCGTTCCCCTTCCATCTCGCCGACCTCGTTAGACGACGCCTTTAACCCGTTTATACAAGACCTGCGTCCTGATAGAGGTTGGAGCCCGCCTCAGTCTTGACGCTCGCGCCGAAGCGGCGGCCGATCGCCGCCGCTTGAGCTTCGTTCTCGCAGGGCTCCTCCGCCGTCCGACGCCATCGATGGACGCCGTCCGGAGATAGGGCTTCCCCGACAAACCAAAGCTTTCCATCGCACCAGCGGCCGAGGGCGGCGATAGGGGTTCTGCAGGAGCCGTCCAGGGCCTCAAGAAAAGCGCGTTCGGCCGTTATCTCCAGCCGAGCGCTGGGATCCTCGATGGTGTGAGCGAGGTCTGCGACGGCCTCATTTTCCGTCCTCGAGGTGATGGCGAGGGCGCCCTGGCCTGCTGCGGGGGGCATGGAGTGGGGATCGATTAAGGCGCTTATGGCGCTCTCCAAACCCAGGCGACGCAACCCGGAAAGCGCAAGTAAAGTCGCATCCACGTCCCCCGCGGCCAGCTTCTTCAATCGCGTGTCCACATTCCCGCGCAGCATGCTGATCCGGTAACCCGGGCGAAATGCGAGGAGTTGGGCCTGGCGGCGAAGGCTCGCCGTCCCAATTTTGGCGTCAGCCGCAAGGTCTTCTAGGGTCCGGACCGAGGCGCCGGCGATGAGGGCGTCGCGCGGATCCTCCCGTGGCGGAACGCTGGCCAGACGCACCCCTTCTGGCAGCGTCGTGGGGAGATCTTTCATGGAGTGAACGGCGAGGTCGATGCGCCCGTCCAGCAGCGCTTCATCCAACTCCTTCGTGAACAGGCCCTTTCCTCCAGCCTCGTTCAGTCTCCGGTCCTGGATCCTGTCTCCGGTGGTGACGATGGGGACGATTTCGAACGCCACCTGCGGATGGGCGGCGGCGAGGGCGTCTCGGGTCAGCCCCGTTTGCGCAAGGGACAGCGGCGAGCCGCGGGCGCCGATCAGAATACGATCAGGTCTTGTCACAGGATCATCGCCTCTCAGGAGCCTCGCAAGGTCTTTAGTAGTGCGGAGACATGCTCCGGCGGCGTCTCGGGCGTTATGCCGTGTCCGAGGTTGAAAATATGCGGGCCGGAGCGAAAGGCGTCGAGAACGCCGCGAACGGCCGCCTCGAGGGTCTCGCCGCCACAGATCAGAATCTGAGGATCAAGGTTGCCTTGCAGCGGCATGCCTTCAGGCGCCTGCTCCCGCGCGAACGCCGCCGGCGTCTGCGTGTCCACGCCTAAGGCGTCGACGCCAGTCTCGCGGGCGTATCGTCCTAGCAGGGCTCCAGCACCCCGGGGAAAGCCGATCACGGGCACGGTCACGCCCCGCGCCCGCAAGAGGGCGACAAGCGCTTTGGTGGGCTCAATGATCATGCGTTCGAAGAGCGGTTCAGGAAGACCTTCGGACCAACTTTCAAAAATCTGCAGGCAGTCCGCACCCGCCTTCACCTGCGCTTCCAGGTGACGCGCGGTGGCCGCCACAAGAACCGCTAGGAGCGCGTCCACGTCCTTCGGCCTTTGGTAGGCAATGCGCCGTGCGAGATCTTTGTCCCCTCCCTTACCCTGAACCATATAGGTCGCGACGGTCCATGGGGCGCCGGCGAACCCAATCAGCGTCAGCTCCGGGGAGAGTTGGCTCTTCAGGCGACGGACGGTTTCGTAGACGGGCTCCAGACGCTCAACCACAGCGTCAGGATCCCCAAAGCGCCACTCCGCCCGATGGGCGAGGGGCTCAAGTCTCGGGCCTTCGCCTTCGACAAACCAGACCTTGTGACCCAGAGCGTCTGGGAGGACGAGAATGTCAGAGAACAGAATTGCGGCGTCGAGTTCGAACCGCCGCAGCGGCTGTAGCACCGCCTCCACGGCGAGGTCCGGATCATAACAGAAGCTGAGGAAGTCGGCGGCCTTCGTCCGCAGGGCCCGATACTCCGGCAGATATCGACCCGCCTGACGCATGATCCAGACCGGGGGAGGGTCCATCCGCTCTCCGTTCAGCACCCGGATCATTGTTTTCTCAACCATCGCTCCCCTTTCGTCGTCGGTTCGGCCGCTGTCCGCGCTGACTTTTGTTTCGTCGCCCAGCGCTTCGGGTCCACAGCCAAGCCGTGCCCCTTGGCTTAATCTGAAACCGGATCGCCCGATAGACCAACCCCTCGCGGTCCGCGTCAAGAGCAGGGTTGATCCTTATGAACGCGGGCTTGCCGGCGTCGCCGTCGCTCTCAGGGTGACAGAAGTGTCAAAGTTGATTTACGGTCCCTGGCGTAGTCGAATGCGGACGGGGTTTGTTCTTCAGAATGCGAGCCAATTATCCTTTTTCAGCCATCGTCGGTCAGGATGAGATGAAGCTGGCCCTGTTGATGGCCTCCGTCGACCCGGGGATCGGCGGCGTGATGGTGTTCGGCGATCGGGGAACGGGGAAGTCCACCGCTGTGCGCGCCCTGGCCGCACTGCTTCCGCCGCTCGAGGCGATTAGAGGCTGCCGCTACCACTGTGATCCCGCGGGAGAGGGGCGCGGTTGCGATGAAGGGTGTCCAGGCCGCAACGGAGCTGGGTGGACCACAGAGACCATTCCAACCCCGGTCGTCGATCTGCCCCTTGGCGCAACGGAAGACCGGGTCGTGGGCGCTTTAGATCTTGAGCACGCCCTCACCCGCGGCGAAAAGCGATTCGAGCCAGGCCTTTTGGCCCGCGCGCACCGGGGTTTTCTCTACATCGATGAAGTCAACCTTCTCGAAGACCATCTCGTCGACCTCCTGCTCGATGTGGCCGCATCCGGGGAGAACGTGGTTGAACGTGAGGGACTGAGCGTGCGCCATCCTGCGCGCTTCGTGCTCATCGGCAGCGGTAATCCCGAAGAGGGTGAGCTGCGGCCCCAGCTCCTCGACCGATTTGGCCTCTCCGTTGAGGTCAGGACCCCGTCCGCCCTGAGCGACAGGGTCGAGGTCGTCCGCCGTCGCGACGCCTTTGATCGGGGCATGGACGCCTTTTCTCACCGTTGGGCCCACGCTGACGCCGAGATCGGGCGAAAGATCGTCTCCGCGCGCGAGCGCCTCGCTTCGGTGGATGCGCCAGACCCGGTTCTTGAGATGGGCTCGCTGCTTTGCATGACGATCGGCGCTGACGGATTGCGCGGCGAGCTTACGCTTTTGCGCGCTGCGCGCGCCCTAGCAGCCCTGGAAGGCGACCAGACGGTGGATCGGTCGCACCTCCGAAAAGTGGCGCCCATGGCCCTGCGCCATCGACTGAGGCGCAATCCCCTCGACGAGGCAGGGTCCACCGTGAGGATTGAGCGCGCGTTGGAGGAGCTTTTCGCGCCATGAGCTTTTCCGGGTCGACTTACCCTGCGCAAGCCGGGTCGCCCCAATGGGAGGACGCGGTCCTCGCCGCGCAGCTCTTCTGCATCGACCCGTTCGGCCTTGGCGGCCTTGTGGTGCGCTCAGGGCCTGGGCCGGTTCGGGATGCCCTCATCGATCTCGTGCGCTCGCTTCTGCCCGAGGGGACGCCCGTTCGGCGCGCTCCCCTCGGCGTAACCGATGATCGCCTGTTGGGCGGTCTTGATCTCGCCGCCAGCCTTGCGTCCGGTCGGCCGGTGGCGGAGCGGGGAATTCTCGCTTCCGCCCATGGCGGCGTCGTCATTTTGCCCATGGCTGAGCGGATGGATGCGGCGGCGGCGGCGCGTTTTCTCGGCGCGCTGGATTGCGGGCGGATTGATGTTGAGCGTGACGGCATGACCCTCAGCGCGCCGGCGCAGATCGGCCTCATCGTCCTGGACGAAGGCCTTGGGGCCGATGAGCAGGCGCCGCCGGCTCTACAAGATCGTCTCGCTCTTCACCTCGACCTGAATAGCGTCCCCGCCAGGACCCTCGGCGCGGCGGCCGCGCCAGGCAGGGTCGGCGCGGCGCGGGAGCGGCTCGCTGCGGTGGCGCCCGCACAGGATGACCTCCTTGAGGGGCTCTGCGTCATTGCTGAAGAGCTTGGCCTTGTCTCGGCGAGGACCCTCCTTCTCGCCCTGCGGGTCGCCTGCGCCCATGCGGCCCTACAGCGCCAGGACGCCATCACCGCCGAGGACGCTGCTGTCGCTGTCCGGCTCGTCTTTGCGCCCCGGGCGAGGTCTCTCCCGCGGGGTGAAGCTGGGGACCAACCCAGGGCGGAGCCTTCGTCACCGGAAGAGCCGGCGCCTGAGGCCGACCATGCGCCGTCGCAGGACAGGCGGGAGCAGGATGAAACGAACCAGAACCAGAAAGAGATGTCGCTTGAAATGATGGTGGAGGCCATCCGTGCGGCGCTGCCGGACGGCGTTTTCGACCAGGTGGACTTCGGCTCCGCCGGGCGAAACGCGGGGGCGCGGGGCCGCGGATCCGGCGCGCCGGTGCGCGCAGCCGCCCGCGGGCGACCCACTGGGTCGCGGGCCGGCGCTCTTCGATCAGGGGATCGTCTCAATCTCCCCGATACGCTGCGCGCCGCAGTGCCCTGGCAGAAGCTGCGGAGCGGGGGGAGCGCGGGACCTATTCAGGTTCGGTCGCAGGATTTTCGTGTTCGCCGTTTCGCCCAACGCCAAGAGGCGACCACAATCTTCGTTGTCGACGCTTCAGGCTCCTCGGCCTTCCAAAGACTGGCTGAGGCAAAGGGCGCCGTCGAGCTCCTGTTGGCCAAGGCCTATGTCACCAGAACACGTGTTGCGCTGATCGCGTTTCGAGGAAAAGGCGCGGAGGTCCTGCTCAATCCCACCCGCTCCCTGACGCGGGCGAAGCGTCAACTGGCCGAGCTCCCCGGTGGAGGAGGCACGCCCTTGGTCGCCGGCATTGAAGCCGGTTTGGTGCTTGCGGCGGCCGAAAAGGCCAAGAGCCGCACGCCGCTTCTTGTTTTTCTCACCGATGGCCGCGCCAATGTCGGGCGCGACGGAGCGCCTGGGCGCGCAGGCGCGGACGCCGACGCCCTGGCCGCTGCGCGGCGGGTGCGCGAGGCTGGGGTCGGCGCCGTCTTCATCGACACCTCGCCTCGGCCCCAACCCGACGGTTCCCGCTTCGCCGCGGCCATGGGTGCGAGCTACGCCTTGCTTCCCTATGTCAGGGGCGCGGACTTGGATGGACTTGTGACGCGTCTGGCGGAACAACGGCGATGATGGGGCGAAGAGGCGCGCTTGGCCATGAAACCTAGCTGGTCTCGCGAGGGGCGCGACTGGCCCAATCGGGTCGCCAGCCGATTTGTTTCAGCGGGCGGTTTTACCTGGCATGTCCAAGTTATGGGTGAAGGCCCGGTGGCGTTGCTGCTGCATGGTGCGGGCGCCGCAACCCACAGCTGGCGCGATCTGGCGCCGCTTTTGGCGAAACGCTTCACCGTCGTGGCGCCTGACCTCCCTGGCCACGGCTTCACCGATACGCCGGACAGTTTAGCCTTGACCTTGCCAGGCATGTCGCAGGGCGTCTCAACGCTGCTGTCAATTCTTGAATTGCAGCCCTCGCTCGTCGTCGGCCATTCGGCCGGCGCTGCGGTGGCGATCCAGATGGGCCTCAACGCGCCCTCCGGCGACGGGGCGCCAGTGGTCAGCCTTAACGGAGCGCTCTTACCCTTTCCCGGAGCCGCAGGTCACCTCTTCCCCGCGATCGCCAAGCTGATCTTCGTCAACCCCATGACCAGCAGCTTTTTTGCGTGGCGCGCATCCCAGCCCGGCGCGGTACAGCGCCTTCTAGAGAGCACCGGCTCACGGATCGATGAGCAGGGCGTCGCGTGCTATCGCGCGCTGCTTGGGACTTCGGGACATATTGAAGGCGCCCTCGGCATGATGGCCAACTGGGACCTCCATACCCTACGCCAGACGTTGGCAGGATTTAGTGCGCCCCTCACCCTGGTGGCGGCGGATCGTGACCGAGCGGTGCCTCCGGACGTCGCTCAGCAGGTTCACGCCCTCATCCCACAAAGCCGTCTCATGCCGCTCGAGAGGCTTGGCCATCTCGCGCACGAGGAGGATCCTTCGAGAATCGCGGCCATCGTGTTCGCCGCCGCAGACGCGGTCACGCGGGACGCCGCCTAGGGTTCTTCAAAGCCCAGGGTCGCACCACGGGGGTCTGTCGTGAACCATCATGCTCTGTCTTTTCTGGCTTTTTCGCTGTTTGACGGCCTCGCTATCGCTTTTGGCGTGTACGAGCTCTGGTCCATGCGACAGCGCCGGGCGAAGGATGCGGTGAAGGAAAAGGGCGCGATATCACCAGAAGGCCCGGGGCATCCGAAAGGGTAGCATGGCTCTCACAATAGGCGACCTCAGCCGGTCAAGGGAGATGCTCTCATGGACAATGGGGGTCTGGGACCCCTCCTGTCCGGCCGTTAAGGCTGTCCTTGAATAGAAGGGCGCGTCTTCAAGCGTGCGTCGCACCTTAAGGGGCGCGCCGTACGGCGGACGCACCGATCGGTTCATGCGCCAACCGGTCTTCGCCAGGGTCACGGCGGCCGGGGACGCAATGGCCTCCATGGCGCCGTCCAATCCGACCCGTAGGCCGATGTGTAGCGGAGCCAAATCCAGTCGCTCGACGTCGTAGAAGAGAAGGGTTTCTTGGCTTTGGTGGGCTCTTGACCAGTTCCACGATGAAAACGCGGTCTCCAGCGCCCCGTCGCCAGCGTTGGTGTCGAAATAGCCGTCCCCTCTCCAGTGGCAGTCGGGTTGGCTCAAGGTCACCTCGACGGCGGCCCTTGGCGCGATGGGGCGCCAGATGTGGTCGCCCGTGGGACTAAGTTGAAAAACGCAGTCCACCAAGGCGGTCGGGGTTAGGCGGACAGTTCCCTTGATTCGCGAGGGAATGGGCGCGGTGATCTCATCAAACCTGATGACGATGGCGTCGTTCTCCCACGTCATGGCGCTCGGCCCAATTTCGATCGAGCAGGGCTCCTGGCGCAGGGCTGTTCGCCCGCGCTCCGTCATGGCCCACCGGTTGCGCCTGGGACCGTAGAGGGCGACGTTGAAGGCGCAGTGGTTCTGCGGATCGTTTCGTCCCGACCAGTGGTAGTAGGGGGAGAAGACGCTGCCGATGAAGGCGATGACGGTCAGGCCGAATCGCCCATCGTCGCTGAGCGCGTCAACGTACCACCACCGATAGCCGCCCTGGGGGACGGTGAGGTCAAAGCGAGGTCCTTCAGGACCCGGGCGGCCGTCAGCCTCCCCGATAGGGCCGCCATGGGCACGCCCGCCCCCGGATGGGCGCCTCCGCCCGTCTGGTAGACGCCCTTGGTCGGGGTCATCGGACCCGGGCGCCGGAACGCCGCCGCCCATCCGTGTGTCGCCGCCCCATAAAGCGCCCCGCCCGAAGCCGGAAAGAGCCGGTGAAAATCCCGTGGCGTGGTCGCCACCGCTGTCTCCAGGCCTCGTCCCACCGCCAAGCCGCACCGCGCCAGATGTTGGAAGACCTGGTCTTGGCATAGGCTTAGCTCCGTTTGATCGATTGGGCCGAGATCCCCGTTGGGCGGGGCGTTGATAAGGACGAGGAGTCGTTCGGGACCACTAGCGCCGAAGCCCTGGTCGTCGCGGTCCTGCGCGCAGACATAAATGGTTGGCGCGCTCGCAAGGCGCCTAAGACCGAAGAGTTCGTGAAACTCCCTTGGGTAGTCCTCTGAGAAAAAGACGTTGTGGCGAGACAGGGGAAACCCTGAGGTCGTCGCCTCAAGGGACCAGGTGATTGCCGACAGGGATCGCGGGCCCGCCCGCGCGAGGGCGCGGCGGCTCGCGCAGTCCTGTCCTAGGGCGCCCGAAAAGAGGGCTCTGAAGTCGGCGTTGGTGACCACGCCGTCCGCGCGAACATGTTCTCCCCCCACGAGGTCGACGCCGGCAGCGTGACCATTTCGCAAAACGATGCGCTCGGCGTCCGCCCCGTAACGGAACTCAACGCCCACACTGACGGCGAGGGCCGCAAGGGCCTCGGCCAAGCGCTTCATGCCGCCCCGCACGAGCCAAACGCCCTCCTGCTCGACGTGGGCGATAAGCATCAATGTGGCCGGGGCAGTGAATGGCGAAGATCCGCAGTAGGTCGCATATCGACCAAAAAGCTGGCGCAGTCTGGGATTTTGAAAGTGGCGGCCAAGGGCGTCCCAGAGGGTCTCGAACGGCCGAATAGCCATCAGGTCGCCGAGACGGAGAAGGCCTACATTTCTCGCTAGGCCGACCGGCCCGGTCTTTTCCGCATTGAGAAAGCTGTCGCGAAGGGTGGCGAAGATCCGGGCTCCCTCCCGACGGAACGCGGCGTATCCCTTGGCCTCTGCAGCGCCGGCGAAGGCGCCTACCGCGTCCGTGGACTGCTGGGGGTCGGCGAACAGATCCAGCCTCGCCCCGTCGGCCCAGGCATGGCGCGCGAGAACCTCCGCCGGGGTCAGACCCACGTGACGCTCGAGGCTTGATCCGGCGTCGGCGAAAAGAGCCTCGAACACCCAGCGCATGGTGAACACCGTGGGCCCGGCGTCCATGGCGGTGGATCCCGCCACGACCTCACGGATCTTGCCGCCTGGGGTTTGGGCGCGCTCCACAACCACGACCTTGACGCCCTGTCGCGCGAGGTCGATGGCGCAGGCCAGTCCCCCGACGCCCGCACCAATGACCACTACCTCACGTTGCAGCACGGGATCGCCTGAGAGTACATTGCAATGGACAGTCGCATGTGTCTAACTAGTCTGACACATCGGCGATTGGCAGTCGATGACCGGGAGCGAAGTTCAATGGCGACAACCCTTCGCATAGAGGCGGCCCTCGAAGGCGCCATTGCACGCGCCGCGGCGAGCGAGGCCCCTCCGCGCTTGGCCTCGGCCATGCGCCACGCAGTTTTTCCGGGCGGGGCGCGCCTGCGGCCGCACCTTTGCCTGGCCGTGGCCGCCGCGTGCGGAGACGAGGACGGCGCGCTGGCGGAAGGCGCGGCGATCGCCATCGAACTTCTGCACTGCGCCTCCTTGGTGCACGACGATCTGCCCTGCTTCGACGACGCCGACCTGCGTCGCGGCCAGCCGTCCGTGCACGCCGCGTTCGGCCAACCTCTGGCTGTGCTTGCCGGCGATGCTTTGATCATTCTCGCTTTCGACGTCCTTGCTCGCGCCGGCGCAGTGGCGCCGGCGCGTCTTCCTCTCCTCCTCACTTCCGTCACCAGGGGCGTCGGCATGCCGGGAGGCATTGTCGCGGGCCAGGCGTGGGAGAGCGAACCGGAGGCCCCTGTAGAGACTTATCACAGGGCTAAGACGGGTGCGCTCTTTGTGGCGGCCACCACCTGCGGCGCCATCGCGGCGGGCTCAAATCCCGGTCCATGGCGGGCCCTTGGCGACGCCCTGGGCTGCGCCTACCAGGTCGCCGACGATCTGGCGGACGCGGCCTCCTCGCCGGAGATCTGCGGAAAGCCCATCGGACGGGATGCGGCGCTGCATCGGCCGAGCCTGGTCGCCGAGCTAGGGCTGGACGGCGCGTTTGCGCGGCTCCAAAGCCTCGTAGCGCAAGCGGTGGCGGCCGTTCCCGACTGCGACGGCGCCAAGGGACTTCGCGACCTTGTCCAAATGCAGGCGACGCGGCTGGCCCCGGGTCATCTGGCGCGCAGCGCCGCCTGACTTCACGCATGTCCAAAGCCGTCTGGCGCGACGCCTTCATCCGCTGGCGGAACGGACTGCTCTCCGATCCCCGGTTCCAGAGATGGGCCGCTGAGTTTCCTCTGACGCGCCGCATCGCCCAGCATCGAACCCAGGCCCTGTTCGATCTTGTAGCGGGCTTCGTCTACTCCCAGACCTTGTCGGCCTGCGTTCGCTTGAAGATCTTCGACCTCCTGTCCAAAGGTCCCGTGACGACGCCTGACCTGGCGCGAGCCCTTGGCCTCACCGAGGCGGTGGCGGAGCGTCTTATGGCCGCCGCCGCCGCCCTGGGTCTGGCGGATCGCGCGGGAACGCGCCGCTACGCCCTTGGTCCGCAAGGCGCCGCGCTGATGGGCAATGCGGGCTTGATGGACATGATCGAGCACCATACCCACCTCTACGCCGATCTCGCTGATCCGGTGGCTCTCCTTCGAAGCGGCAAGGGAAGCCTGGCCGCCTACTGGCCCTACGCCACATCCTCGGCGCCCTTGGCGACGACGCCTGAGGGGGCGGCTCCCTATTCCGCACTGATGGCGGCGACGCTCCCCGCCATCGCTCAGGACATTGTCGACGCCTACCCGTTGCGCGGGCATCGTCGCCTTCTGGACATAGGGGGCGGGGAGGGGGCTTTCCTCGCCGCGGCCGCGGCCCACGCCCCCCACCTTGAGCTTATGCTGTTCGACTTACCGGCTGTCGCCGAGCGCGCCCGCGCTCGGCTTGGACGCGAGGGGCTGTTAGAACGCACGCGCATTGTCGCAGGCGACTTTCTAAACGACCCCGCGCCAGTGGGCGCAGATCTCATCACCCTCGTGCGGATCTTGCATGATCACGACGACGCTGGGGCCCTGACGCTGCTCAAGAGCGTACGGGCGGCGCTCCCCGCAGACGGCGCTCTCATGGTCGCCGAGCCGATGGCTGGCGATGCGGTCTTGGACCGTGTTTCAAACGTCTATTTCGCCTTCTATCTCCTCGCCATGGGCCGCGGGCGCGCCCGAAGTCCGCAGGAAATCATCTCCCTCATGAGGACGGCCGGGTTCACGCGAACCCGGGTGCTGCACACCCGCACGCCGGTCCTGCTCCGCGCGATCCTCGCCCAACCGTGAGGACGCCCCAATGGCGACAGTGATGGCGGAGCCCAGCCCAACCTTCTGAAGGATAGTCCCATGGACACCCTCGCCGTTATTTTGGAAGAGCCCGGCCGCCTCGCCCTGCGTCGCCTTGAACTGCAGGACCCGGGCCCTTCCGACGTTGTGGTTGAGGTGGATTGGAGCGGGATCAGCACCGGCACAGAGCGTCTCCTATGGTCGGGTCGCATGCCGCCTTTCCCCGGCCTCGGGTACCCGCTGGTTCCAGGATACGAGTCTGTCGGCAGGGTCATTGACGCGGGACCGGAGGTCCGCAACCGCATCGGCGAAGTCGTGTTCGCCCCGGGATCTTCGGGGTTCATTGGCGCCAGGGGCCTGTTCGGCGGGGCCGCCCGCCGAATCGTCGCCCCCGCCGCCCGGGTCATCCCTTTACCGCCGACCCTCGGGCGGCTCGGCGTCCTTCTCGCCCTCGCCGCCACGGCGAGGCACGCCCTCGGCGAGGGCGGAGCGGCGCCCGCGGACCTCGTTGTGGGTCACGGGGTCCTCGGCCGGCTCTTGGCGCGGATAACCCTCGCCCAAGGGGACCCGGCGCCGACGGTTTGGGAGACCAACCCCGTGCGCCGTGACGGCGGCGAGGGGTACCCCGTCGTCGATCCCGCGGCGGACGCACGACGTGACTACAGGAGAATCTATGACGTCAGCGGCGATGGCGGCCTCTTGGACGCCCTCATCGGACGCTTGACCCGGGGCGGGGAGGTCGTCCTCGCCGGCTTCTACAGCCAGCCCCTGTCCTTCCAATTTCCGCCCGCCTTCATGCGCGAGGCCAAGATTAGAACCGCGGCGGAATGGGCGGCGCCCGATCTAACCGCGACCTTGGCCCTCATTAGAGACAATCGCTTGGATTTACATGGGCTTATCACCCATGAGCGCGCCTTCCACGACGCGCATGAAGCCTATCGCACGGCCTTCGAAGACGTCTCGTGCCTGAAAATGGTTCTGGATTGGACGGGCTGTTCTTGAGGAGGGAACAACCCTAGCTGACGGACTGTACATTTTGATTGACATATATCAGCGTCAATCTAGGCTGACATCTCTGGGATCAGCGTCGCGGTCCATAATGCGGGGGTGGCGAATTGGTCAGGTTGAGTTTCGGCCAAGCCCACACCGTCCGCTTCGGCGACGACGGTTTGGCGGACGGTCTTAGCGACCCCTTCGACGGCCCTGGTTCTGTTCGCCTCAACCTGTCGCCTATCGCGCGGGTTGTTCTGACCCAAATGTGGAAAGGTCGCTCATGAGCGTCACATTGATTGATCGGCGTGCCGCCTTGCGCGAGGAGGCCGATATTGAGCCGGATCCCGTGCACACGGGCCCTGTGGTGAAGGAGACCCAGGTTATCGCCATCTACGGCAAGGGCGGAAGCGGCAAGAGCTTCGCCCTGTCCAATCTGAGCTATATGATGGCTCAACAGGGAAAGCGGGTCCTGCTCATCGGATGCGACCCAAAATCCGACACCACGTCTTTGCTGTTCGGCGGAAAATCCTGCCCCACGATCATCGAGACTTCCGCCCGTAAAAAGCTCGCTGGCGAGGAGGTGAAGATCGAGGACGTTTGCTTCACCCGCGACGGCGTGTTCGCCATGGAGCTTGGTGGGCCGGAAGTCGGCCGCGGATGCGGCGGTCGTGGAATCATTCACGGGTTCGAACTTTTAGAGAAGCTGGGGTTTCACGACTGGGGCTTTGACTATGTGCTTCTGGATTTTCTAGGTGACGTCGTGTGCGGCGGCTTCGGCCTGCCCATCGCCCGGGACATGTGCCAGAAAGTCATCGTCGTCGGATCCAACGACCTGCAATCGCTCTACGTCGCCAACAACGTTTGTTCGGCCGTGGAGTATTTCCGCAAACTGGGTGGAAACGTCGGCGTCGCGGGTATGCTGATCAATAAAGACGACGGCACTGGGGAGGCGCAGGCTTTCGCGGAGGCGGTGGGGATCCCTGTGCTTGCGGCGATCCCCGCGGACGAGGACATTCGCCGCAAGTCGGCCAATTACCAGATCATCGGCACGCCCGGCGAACGGTGGGCGGGATTGTTTGAAGGCCTCGCTGAAAACGTCGCCGAGGCTCCGCCGCTTCGGCCTAAGCCGCTTACTCAAGATGGGCTTCTGGCGCTCTTCGCGCCGGATCAGACCGGCGCCGCCTATACCCTTCGCCCCGCCACCCAGGCGGATATGCGAGGCGGCGTGTTCGCCGAAAAGCCGTCCCTCGAAGTCGTCTACGACGCGGTCTAATCCCATGCCCCTAGATGTTGACCCATTTTTGCGCGAAGCGCCAAAAGCTCCAACCCCGGCCGACGGGGCGGGCTGTCACGCCGGCGCCGAAACCCTGCGCGAGGCGGCCGCGAAGGCGGGAAAGTCTGAAATTCTGGATCAGTACGCCGCTGACTATCCCAAAGGGCCCCATGATCAGCCCCAAAGCATGTGCCCCGCCTTCGGCTCCCTTCGGGTTGGCCTGCGTATGCGCCGGACCGCTACGGTGCTGTCGGGGTCGGCGTGCTGCGTCTACGGATTGACCTTCACCTCCCATTTCTATGGCGCGCGCCGGACCGTTGGCTACGTTCCCTTCAACTCTGAGACCCTGGTGACGGGCAAGCTGTTTGAAGACATCCGAGAGGCGGTGTTCAAGCTCGCAGACCCCGAGCTCTACGACGCTATCGTCGTCACAAACCTCTGCGTCCCCACGGCTTCGGGCGTCCCGCTGCAACTCCTTCCCAAGTCCATCAACGGCGTACGCATCATCGGCGTAGACGTGCCCGGATTTGGCGTGCCCACCCACGCGGAGGCCAAAGACGTCCTCGCCGCGGCCATGCTCCGCTACGCCCGGACGGAGGCGGAGAACGGCCCGGTAGCCGCGCCGCGCGAAACCTCCGACCGACCCACTGTGACGCTCCTTGGGGAGATGTTTCCCGCCGACCCCGTGGGGATCGGCATGATGCTTGAGCCCCTCGGCCTCGCCGCAGGACCTGTAGTGCCGACCCGCGAGTGGCGTGAGCTTTACGCGGCCCTGGACTGCGCCGTCGTCGCCGCCATCCATCCCTTCTACACGGCTTCGGTGCGGGAGTTCCGCGCCGCCGGACGCAAAGTCATTCCATCCGCGCCTGTGGGGCGCGATGGGACCGCCGCCTGGCTAGACGCCGTGGGCGATGCGTGCGGGGTGGCAAGATCTATAGTAGACGGCGCAAAAAATAAGGTTCTCGGGGCCATTTCCGGCGCACTGGCGGGCTCTCCGATCCGCGGGCGGATCACCCTCAGCGGCTATGAAGGATCCGAGCTCCTGGTGGCTCGCCTCCTCATCGAGAGCGGCGCAGACGTCCCCTACGTCGGGACGGCGTGTCCCCAAACGCCCTGGTCGGATCCGGATCGGGAATGGTTGCAGGCGAGGGGGGTGCGCGTTCAATTCCGGGCGTCCCTCGAGCAGGACCTGGCCGCGTTCCACGAATTCGGTCCCGATCTGGCTATCGGGACGACGCCCGTCGTCCAGCATGTGAAGGAGCGCAACAAGCCCGCGCTTTACTTCACAAATCTCATCTCGGCCCGCCCGCTCATGGGCGTGGCGGGGGCCGGATCCCTCGCCCAGGTGGTCAATGCCGCTCTGGCCAACCAGGACCGTTTCGACAAGATGAACGCCTTCTTTGAAGGCGTCGGCACGGGCCACGCCAGCGGCATCTGGTCGGAAACGCCCAAGGATCGACCCGAATTCAAAGCTAAATTCGCGAAGGCCGCCGCCGCCGCCCGCGCGTCAGAGGAGGCGGTCGGGACATGAGCCTGATCCTCGATCACGACCGTGCCGGCGGCTATTGGGGGGCGGTTTACGCCTTCACCGCGGTTAAGGGCCTTCAGGTCATCATCGATGGCCCGGTGGGGTGCGAAAATCTGCCGGTCACCTCGGTCCTGCACTACACCGACGCCCTGCCGCCCCACGAACTTCCCATCGTCGTCACGGGGCTGGGCGAGGAGGAGCTTGGGCAACACGGGACCGAAGGCGCGATGAAACGCGCCTGGCGCACCCTCGACCGCGATCTTCCTGCGGTGGTGGTTACGGGGTCCATTGCTGAGATGATCGGAGGGGGCGTCACGCCCGAGGGCACGAATATCGCCCGTTTTCTGCCTCGCACCATCGACGAGGATCAGTGGCAGTGCGCCGACCGGGCGCTGAAATGGCTCTGGACGCAGTACGGTCCGAAAAAAGTTCCCCCCCTTCGTCCGCGAAAGCTGGGCGAGAAGCCGAAGGTCAACATCATCGGACCGAGCTACGGCATGTTCAATCAGCCCTCGGACCTGGCGGAGATTCGTCGGCTGATTGAGGGCGTCGGCGCCGAAATTAACCTCGTGTTCCCCTTGGGCAGCCATCTTGCGGACGTCCGCAAGCTCGCGGACGCCGAGGTCAACGTCTGCCTTTATCGCGAATTCGGACGCCAGCTCTGTGAGACGCTGGAGCGCCCCTACCTCCAGGCTCCCATCGGCCTTGAATCGACGACCCTCTTCCTGCGAACCCTAGGCGATCTTTTAGGTCTTGATCCTGAGCCCTTTATTGAACGTGAAAAGCACACGACCATAAAGCCCCTTTGGGATCTCTGGCGCTCGGTGACCCAGGACTTCTTCGGGACCGCCAGCTTCGCCATCGTGGCCAACGAGACCTATGCGCGGGGCGTGCGCAACTACCTTGAGAACGATCTGGGTCTTCCCTGCACATTCTCCTTCTCCCGTACGGCTGGGGTGAAGCCGGACAACGAGGCGGTGCGTCGCGCCGTTCGGGAAACGCCGCCGTTGATCCTTTTCGGCAGCTTCAACGAGCGCATGTACATGGCTGAGGCCGGCTCAAGGTCGACCTTCATTCCCGCCTCGTTCCCAGGAGCCATCATCCGTAGGCACACTGGAACGCCCTTCATGGGCTATGCGGGGGCGACCTACCTCCTGCAGGAGGTCTGCAACGCCCTCTTTGACGCCCTTTTCCATATTCTGCCCCTCGCCTCCCAAATGGATCGCGTGGAAGCGACGCCTGCGCGCCTGTCTGAAATCCTGTGGGACGAAGCGGCCAAGCACGACCTCGATCGTCTGGTGGAGGCTCAGCCCGTGCTTGTGAGGATATCCGCCGCAAAGAGGCTGCGGGACGCGGCCGAGCGCGAGACCCGTCTTGCCGGGGAGCAGCGCGTCAGCGTGCAGCGTCTCGCAAAAGCGCACGAGGGCATTCTTCAGGGACAGGCCGCATGAGCGGTCGGTCCCCGTTTGCGCCCGAAGGGCGCGCCTTAAGCGCCTCCCACGGGAGCGCGCTCGAAGCTTACTGGGTCTGTCTAGGCACGCCCAACAGGAATGTCGTGACGATGGTCGTCGCGGCTAGCCTCGCTGTGAAGGCTGACCCGCGCGGCGGCGAAGCAACAGCGTGAATGGAGGACAGGTAATGGCTGAAAGACAAGACGTGGGCACCCTATCGGGCCTGACAGAAGCGGAGGCCAAGGAGTTCCACACGATCTTCATCGGCAGCTTCATCGGTTTCACCCTCGTCGCGATCGTGGCGCACTTCCTGGTTTGGAACTGGCGGCCCTGGCTGCCCGGCCCGAACGGGTACGCCGAGCTCGTGCAGGGCGTGAAGCTCGCTCACCAAACCGTATCGGCCTATTTGGCCTAAGGAGGACTTTATGTGGAGGATTTGGCTTTTATTTGATCCGAGGCGCGTTCTTGTCGCCCTCTCGGTCTTTTTGTTCACGCTTGCCTTGCTGATCCATTTCATTTTGCTCAGCACGCCGCGGTTCAACTGGATCGAAGGCCCCAAAGCCGCCAAGCCGCCAGCCGCCGCCGCCCAGCTTTTCAAAGTTGGACCCGCGCAGCAGCTCTCCGGCCAAGCCTAGGCGTCCGCCCTGCGGCACTAGTGCGAAAGGGGCCTGCGGGCGACGTCCGATCGTGATCGGCGTCGCCTGCAACCCCGACATTCGAAACGGCAGGCCGCTTCAAAAAGGCGGCCTTAGCGGGCGGAGGCCCAACCATGGCGCTGTTGAGTTATGAAAAGAAATATCGCGTCCGAGGAGGGACGCTCCTAGGCGGCGACCTCTTCGACTTTTGGGTCGGCCCCTTTTACGTCGGCCTTTTTGGGGTCACGTCGATCCTATTCGTGATCCTTGGAACGGCCTTGATCATCTACGGCGCAGCCATCGGCCCCACATGGGACATTTGGCGCATCAGCATCAATCCGCCCGATGAGTCCTACGGCCTCAGTCTCGCGCCCCTGCGCGAAGGGGGTCTATGGCAAGCGGTGACGGTCTGCGCCATCGGCGCCTTCGGTTCCTGGGCCCTAAGGGAGGTTGAGATCGCCCGAAAGCTCGGGATGGGACTTCATGTGCCCTTCGCGTTCAGCATAGCCATCTTGGCCTATGTGACCCTGGAGGTGATCCGCCCCGTCCTCATGGGCGCTTGGAGCAACGCCTTTCCCTACGGGATCTTCTCCCATTTGGAATGGGTGTCCTACACCGGCTACAAGTATGTGAATTTCCACTATAATCCGGCTCACATGGTGGCGGTGTCGCTCTTCTTCACCACCACGCTCGCCCTTTGTTTGCACGGATCGCTGATCCTCTCTGCGGCCAATCCGGGCGATGGCGAGACCATGAAGACGCCGGAACACGAGGATACCTTTTTCCGCGATCTGATGGGCTACTCCGTCGGTACCCTCGGTATTCACAGGGTGGGCCTGCTCCTCGCGCTTTCCGCTGGCGTCGCCAGTGCGGTCTGCATCGTCATCAGCGGTCCGGTTTGGTCGCAAGGCTGGCCCGAGTGGTGGAACTGGTGGCGCAATATTCCGATTTGGAGCTAGGGAAGGAACACGACTGTGGCCACGTATCAAAATATCTTAACCCAGGTCCAAGTACGCGGACCTTTAGAACTCGGGGTCGCCCTGCCTAAGGGTGACTTCCAACGGGACGGAAAACCCTGGTTTTCCAACCTCATGGGCATTATCGGCAATGCTCAAATCGGGCCAATTTACCTTGGCTTTCTCGGAGTGGGCGCGCTCCTCACGGGTTTCATCGCCTTTGAGATCATCGGCCTGAACATGTGGGCGTCCGTGGGTTGGAATCCGGTCCAATTCATCCGCCTACTCCCCTGGCTGGGGCTTGATCCGCCTTCTGCGGAGTATGGTCTGCGCATCCCGCCCCTGCAGGAAGGGGGTTGGTGGCTTATGGCCGGCTTCTTCCTCACAGTGTCGGTTCTTCTGTGGTGGACGCGGACCTATGTCAGAGCCAAAGCCCTCGGCCTCGGCACCCATGTGGCATGGGGCTTCGCCGCTGCCATCTGGCTCTATCTCGTGCTCGGCTTTATCCGTCCGATCTTGATGGGAACGTGGAGCGAGGCGGTGCCGTTCGGCATCTTCCCGCACCTGAATTGGGTGAACAGCTTCTCCCTGCGCTACGGGAACCTTTTCTACAATCCGTTCCACGCCTTCTCCATCGCGTTCCTGTACGGCTCAGTTTTGCTGTTCGCCATGCACGGAGCCACCATTCTCGCCGTCAGCCGCTACGGCGGCGAGCGCGAGCTGGAGCAGATCACGGACCGCGGGACGGCTCTTGAGCGCGCCGCCCTGTTCTGGCGCTGGACCATGGGCTTCAACGCAACCATGGAATCTATCCATCGTTGGGCCTGGTGGTTCGCAGTCCTGACCCCGCTTAGCGGCGGCATTGGGATCCTCTTGACGGGAACTGTCGTCGATGACTGGCACGGTTGGGCGGTGTTGCACCATTACGCCTACACGATCTAGTCTCACCGCACAGGACCGGCTTTCCGCGCTTTTGCGTAGGGCCGGTCCTTCGCGTGTCTGGACTGTGCGTGAAAGGGGCCCGTAAGAAGGACCTTGCGCGCCGTCAATGACGCAGGGGGCTGTGGCGATGAAAGCATTTTCCCCTGACGAGAAGGACAGAGGATGTCTCTTCAACATCCGATTATCGCCATCACCGGCTCATCCGGCGCCGGGACCACCTCGGTTCGACAGACCTTCGAGCAGATCTTCCGCCGCGAAGGCATAAACGCGGCCTATATCGAGGGCGACGCGTTCCACCGCTACAACCGCGCGGAGATGCGCCACCGCATGGCGACGGCGGCGAGCCAGGGCAATAATCACTACAGCCACTTCGGCGACTACGCCAATCTGCTGGCTGAACTCGAGGCTGTGTTCGCCGAATACGCCTCGAGCGGCGCAGGACAGACCCGTCACTATGTTCATGACGGAATGGACGAGCGGCGTTTGGGAGTGAGGGTTGGCGAGTTCACCCCCTGGGAGGACCTGCCTGAGAACACGGACCTGCTCTTCTATGAGGGGCTTCATGGGGCTGTGGTGACCGAAAAGGTCGATTTGGCGCAGCACGTCGATCTAAAGATCGGCGTTGTCCCAGTGATCAATCTTGAGTGGATTCAAAAGCTTCACCGCGATCGCTCCGCGCGCGGCTACTCAACCGAGGCGGTGACCGACACCATCTTGCGGCGCATGCCCGATTATGTCGCCTTCATTTGTCCCCAGTTCACCGAAACCGACATCAATTTTCAGCGGGTCCCGACGGTGGATACGTCCAACCCCTTTATAGCCCGCTGGATCCCCACGCCGGACGAATCCATCGTGGTCATTCGCTTTCGCAACCCAGCGGGGGTGGATTTCACGCACATGCTCGCCATGATCGCGGGCAGCTTCATGAGCCGGGCCAACTCCATCTGTATTCCGGGCGGAAAATTGGATCTAGCGATGCAGATTATTTTGACCCCCATGCTGTTAAAGCTGGTCGACAACGGGCGCAGCGCGCGGGGCTGAGGGGCCGCCTGCCGGTGTCGCAATCCCGTCGCCAAGGTCTGGCAGTAGGTCTGCCCGAAAGGCTGCGGGTCTTGAGGGATGAGAATGCGTCGACACGGACTTCTGGGAGCCCTCGCGGGCGTTGCGGCCGCCTTGTGCGCGGCGTCGGCGCCGGCGCAAATTGGAGGCCAGGCGCGCCTCGCCGCTGACGACGCCGTGCCCCATTACGCCCATGTCTTCGTCATCGTTGAGGAAAACAAGGATTATCAACAGATCCTGGACCCTGACGCCGCGCCCCATATCAGCGCTCTCGCGTCGGCCTACGGCTCTGCGACGCAGTTTTTCTCAGAAGTCCACCCGAGCGAAGCGAACTATGTCGCACTCCTCGCCGGCGACACCTTCGGCATTCATGACGACGACGCCTTCTATTGCCGCCCGGGCCCGTCCACAGATCCGTTTTGCGCCGGCTCAGGCGCGCCTGACTATGTGGATCATACCATCAGGGCGCCGCACCTGGGCGCGCTGCTCCAAGCCAAAGGGCTTGATTGGAAGGGTTATTTCGAAAACCTTCCAGAACCCGGATCCCTCGCCGTCACCGCCAGCGACCCGGCCTATGACGACCATACGCGCAGTACCGCTCTTTATGCGTCAAAGCACTCCGGGTTCGTCAATTTTGAGGACGTCCAGAAGGATCCCGCGCGGGCGTCGCACCTTGTGGGGTTCGACGCGCTTTACGATGATCTCAAGAGCGGGCGTCTGCCGGCTTTCGCCCTTATCGTCCCTAACCAGTGCAATGAGATGCATGGGCTGAAGGGCGAGAAGATTCCCGATGATTGCGACGGCTCAAAGAACCTTAGGGGACTGATCCGGCGTGGGGACGCGGAGGTTGGCCGCCTCGTTTCGGCGATCCAGGCCGCCAAGGCGTGGCGCTCGGAGGCGAACTTCGCCATTGTTGTGACCTTCGACGAAGGCTCGGGGAAAACCCGGGAGGGATGTTGCGGCGTCACCCCGGGCGAAACGTCAAATTTCGGTGGGGGTCACATACCCACGATCGTCATCACCAACCATGGGCCCAGGGGCGTCGCCGACAGTACGCCCTACAGCCACTATTCCTTGCTGCGGACCCTGGAGGATGCGTTCGGCCTGAGGCCTTACCTCCGACACGCCGCCGACACCGACCATGGCGTGCGCCCGATGGTGAAGCTATTCGCCACCGGTCAGGGGGCGTAACGCCGTCGCCCCTTGCCATTGGGCCTGGAGCCGGTGACGGTGGGCCATGCAGCCTCTGTCAAAATCTGTCGCCGGCGAACAGCCCCTCGCCGCCAGCCTCGCCGTCCTGCGGATCTGCGGCATCATAACCGCCGTCATTCTGACGGGCTTCACGCTCTTTGCGCTTCGTCAAATTCTTGAGCCCTTCGTCTTAGCCCTCTTTCTCCTGATCATGATCGACGGTTTAGCGCGCAGCTTGAGCGAACGCGTTCCAGGATTTCCCGAGAAAGCGGCCTTGCCCTCCGCGATACTCTTGATTGTGGCCGCCTTCGTCGCGACCGTCTGGGTCACAGCGGACAATGCAGGCGACATCGCTGGGCGATCAGGGCTTTACGCGGCGAAAATCAACCTGTTGCTCCAGAAGGGCGCCGAGGGCCTCGGCGTCACCGTAACGCCGACGGCTGAGGGCTTGATTCGGACGATCAATCCGGCGCGCTTCGCCGGGGCCCTCGCGAGGGCCCTTAGCCACTTCGCCGAGGCGGCGGTTTTCGTCCTCGTCTACCTTGGCTTCCTCATCGCCTCGCGCCAGGGGTTCTCCAAAAAAACCCAGGCGCTTTTCTCCACGCCGCAGAGCGCAGCCGAGGCGGGCTTAGTTTTTCACAGGATCCGGCTCGGCGTTGAGAACTATATGGGGGTCCAGACCGCCGTCGGGGTGATCATCACCGCCGTGTCCGCCGTTCTGATGCTGGCGACCGGCCTGTCCCACATCCCGTTCTGGTGCCTGATCATTTTCCTCGCCAACTACATCCCCGCCGTCGGCGCCGCCGTCGGGGTTCTTTTCCCCGTGGCCTTCGGCCTCGTGGAGTTTGACGGAATTTGGAGATCGATCATTCTGGTCATCGGCCTTGAGGCCACACACTTCGGGGTCAGCCACGTGCTCCAGCCCCGAATGCAGGGGCGCAGCCTCAACCTCGACCCCATCGTCGTCCTCCTGGCCCTTGGCTTCTGGGGCGCCGTCTGGGGCGTCGTCGGAGCGTTTCTCTCGACGCCGCTCATGGTGGTCGTCATGGCGATCCTTGCGGAATTCAAAGGCGGTCGCCCGCTGGCGGTGCTGCTATCGAGCGACGGGCGGCCCTATCGCGATACTGAGGAGACGGTGCAGATGGCCGACGCGGCCGCCAAGGGAGGCTGACATTGAAACCTGTTCGCTCAGCAATCCTGGAGGGTCTCAAAGCGATGGGCGTCGCGCTCGCGTTCGGCGTCCTCCTCGCCGCCGCAGCGTTCCAGTCTCGCGCCGAGGCTCGCGGGTTCACCCTGGACCAGGTGCTGAGCTACCCGTTCATCACCGGGCTTGTGGGCGCTGAGCGGACGGACCGGATCGCCTGGGTTCGCACCGTCCGGGGCGTGCGCAATATCTGGGTCGCCGACGGGCCGGACTTTGTCCCGCGTCAGGTGACGCGTTTCACCGAGGATGACGGGCAGGAGTTGACCCAGCTGACCTTTTCGCCGGACGGCGAGGTCCTAGTCTTCGTCCGAGGCGGGGATCACGACGAGAATTGGCCTGGAACGCCCGATACGCCGCCCGATCCCAACCTCGCGGCGCAGGGGGAGAAGCTCGCCGTCTGGAAGGCCGATCCCTCAGGCGCTCAGCCGCCGACCATGGTCGCTGAAGGCGATGAGCCGGCCGTGTCCGCCCATCACGCCTTGGCGTTCGTCAAGGACGGCGTCATCTGGACGGCGGAGCTGGACGGATCCGGGGCGCGACGTCTCCTTTTCGATCGGGGCAAGGACCACGAACTTGTCTGGTCGCCGGACGGAAGCCGCCTGGCTTTCGTCTCAGGCCGCGGCGATCACGCCTTTGTCGGCGTCTATTCCGGCCCCGAAAAGCCCATCGTTTTTATGAGCCCGTCCATCAACAGGGACAGTGCGCCGGCGTGGTCGCCCAACAGCGCGCGGCTTGCCTTCGTGCGCCTGCGCGGCGACGGCGGTCCTCCGCGCTCGCGCCTCATCCACACGCCCAATCCCTGGAGCATCATGACGGCCGTGGCGGACACGGGGGAGGGGCGCGCGGTTTGGCGCAGCGCAACGACCCTTCATGGCTCGTTTCCCACCACCGAAGGCCAAGCCAACCTAGCCTGGGCTGCAGGCGATAACCTTATCTTCACGGCCAACGACGACGGCTGGCCCCACCTCTACCGCGTCTCTGCCGAGGGCGGCGCAGCCAGCCTCGTCACCAAAGGCGCGTTCATGGTGGAAGGCGTTGCTTTGACCCGAGACCGACGTGAGGTGATTTACGCCGCCAACGCGGGCGACCGACCAGGGGATGATCAGCGACGCCACCTTTTCGTCGCCGCGCTGGACGGCTCCGCGCAGCGCCCCCTTACCGCGGGCGGTGGGCTTGAGTGGAGCCCCGTGCTCCTGGGCTCCCGCGCCGCCTTTATCTCCGCAGACGCTCGGCGTCCGCCCGCCGTGGAAATAGCCGCCTATGGGCCGCCGGGCGAAAGGCGCATCCTCGCCGGTCAAGCGCCTCCCGACGGCTTTCCCACAACGGAGCTGCTCGAGCCGACGCCTGTCCGCTTCACCGCCGCCGACGGGACCCTCGTTTCGGGCCAGGTGTTCCAGGCTGCGGGCCAGAGAAAATCCCCGGGCGTCGTTTTCGTGCACGGGGGGCCGCCGCGCCAGATGCTGTTGGGCTGGCACTACATGGATTACTACAGCAACGCCTACGCCGTTAACCAATATCTGGCGGCCCACGGGTTCACGGTCTTGTCGGTTAACTATCGCCTTGGGATCGGTTACGGCTACGATTTTCAATACCCGGAGCACGCAGGGCCCGCAGGCGCAGCAGAATATCAAGACGTCGCGGCGGCCGGCCGATTCCTGCAAAAGCTCCCGGGCGTGGATCCGGACCGGATCGGCATCTGGGGCGGCTCCTACGGCGGATATTTGACGGCCATGGCTCTTGCCCGGGACCCAGACATATTCAAGGCTGGGGTGGACCTCCACGGCGTCCACGACTGGACCCTCGAGCTCGCCCATGAGACGCCTGACCTGTCAAAGCGGTTCGAGCAGGGAGACAGGTCCGAGGCGCTCGCCGTCGCGTGGCGGTCGTCGCCTGAATCCGATCTCAGCCGCTGGACGGCGCCGGTTTTGCTGATCCAAGGCGACGATGACCGTAATGTCGATTTTCATCAGACCGTGGACTTGGCGCGACGTCTCGAGGACAAGGGCGTCGCCGTGGAAGAGCTTGTTCTACCGAATGAAATCCATGGCTTCCTCAGGTACTCAAGCTGGCGGCGAGCCGACGGAGCGACGGCCGACTTTCTTGATCGGACCCTCAAAGGCGCCGCCCCTTAGGGGGTCTTGAGGACCTTACGCGCATCGAACGCAAGACCGTTGGCTGGCGCCACCCCGTGACCCATCATGACCTGCGTGGTCGCCTGCCACCGATCGGCGGGTCCTTTTTGCGCGGCTTTGCACAATCCGTCCGGGGTGGGCGCGAATGACCATTGTCCCCTGCACGCCGCGCCCCACGTGAGGTGAAGGGAGGGCGCCGCGTCCGTGTCGGCCGGATGGTCTATGGCTGTGGCCGCCTTAGTCTCCACAGGCTCCGGCCTTTCGCCAATAGGCGCAAACCAGGAAAAGCCTTGGCGGAGCGTAAGCGTGGCGGTTTCCCGTAGAATCCGCCGCTCGATCTGCGGCCCGTCGAAGGGACCCGTGTCGGCGATCCCCACCCTCCAGCGCTGAGGTGACAGCTGCGTGTAGAGAAAGCCGACCGCCGCCGGCTGGTTCGCAGGCGTCGGGGCTTTTGCGAAGGCCGGGGTTGCGAGACACAGGGCCGCCGCCGCCAGAACTAACCGTTTCACGCCTCATCCTCCGCCGCACCCGCTCCGACTGCCTCTCAAAACGCGCGAGCGCAAGGGGGCTGCCGCCTGAACCGGACACGGGCGCTTCTCGTCCTCGGCGCGGCATCACGAGGCTCAGCCTTGCTCCCCGGCCGGATGGGCGACGCCGGAGAGCGCGAGGGCTCGCGGATCCATCACCCGCCGCCACAGCGGCGGGACGAGCGCGAGGAGAATGGCGCCGGCATAACCGTATGGAAGATCGGCCTCCGTCTCCACAGCCCCCAGCGCCGCGTACGGCGCCAGGGGACGGGCGTGGTGATCGCTATGGCGACCCATGTTGAAGAGGGCGGCGTTGTTCATCCGGCCGCGCGCGCTCCAGCAATGACGCGGCTCCAGGCGTCGGTATCCCGAACCCGCCCGCTCGCGGCGCAGGCCGTAGTGGGCGACATAGTTGAAGAGCTCAAGCATGACGACGGCGATGACAGCCTGGCCTAAGAGGGGGATCAGAAATCTTGGGTCCGCAACCGCAACGCAAAGGGCGAGGCCGACCTCTAGAGCGATGTAGTGCGCCATCCGATTGTGCGCCCAGCGCTCAACCCCACCCCGACGGCGCAGGCGGTGATGCTCGAACAGCCACGCCTCGCGCCACTGACCTGCGACTGACCGGAGAAGGAAACCGTAAACGGGCTCGCCGAGGCGGGCGCTGGCCGGGTCCTCCGGCGTCGCCGCTCGACGATGGTGGCCGTGGATGTGGGCGATGCGGAAGTGCATGTACCCCAGCGGCCACAGACTGAGTAAGCCAATCGCCCTATCTGCCCGGTTTGGACTGTGGATGAGGTCATGCGCCGCGAGCATTCCGAACACGCCGGCGCACACCCCCATGGAGACGACGAGGCTCGTTGCGTGAGCGATGTCCGGCGTTTGCGCCGCCCGCCAGGTTGTAAAGCCGATCGCCGCGGTCTGACAGAGGGCGAAGGCTCTTGGCAGCCCTTTGGTCCTGGCGCCCGACGCGCTCTCCGCCCGGGGTTTGTCGTCTTGTCCAGCATCTTGACCGAGAACGCCGTCAAGGCCGAGGAGGCTTAGTGGGATCAGCGCCACAACCCCAAACGACCACAAAGGACCCAAGGCGGCCGCGAGGATCGCAAGGGCGAGGAAAACGAAGGGAACCGTGAAACGCACGAACCGGACCCCATGATGATTGGGACAATACTGCGCCTAGCGTCACCCTGACGCTAGGGAGGAGGGCATAACGGGCTGTGGGCGATGAAGCGTCGGACCATGGCCTCCAAGACGACACCCGCCGTCTCAGGGGAAAGCGCCTGCTCCTTGCGCAGTCGACGCCACGTGTCGAAGCTCAGGAGAAGGTCAAGGCCTTCGGTCAAGACCGGATCCGCTGCCGCCGCCTCGGGAAGGATCTCCAGGATTGAGCGGCGCTGCTCCCTCACGGTCTCCGCTGTCTGAGCCGACAGGAAGGCGGAATGATGCCGGTGGACGTCGGCCGCTATTTTCAGGGCCATAATCCGTTCGAAGATGGTGGCGCGCCGGTCGATGAGTTCTCTGAGCCGATCCGGCCAAGCCTCGGATTGATAGCCGCGCTCCATGATGGGGCGGATCTCGGCCGACACCTTTGCGTTTATTTCCTGATAGAGGGTCTCCATGTTTTCGAAATGGCGGAAGACAGTGCGCAGCCCGACGCCGGCGCGACCCGCGACGGCCTCTGCGCTAGGCGTCACATCGCCCTCAGTGATCAGGGCGATCATGGCGCTCACGATGCGTTCGCGGCTGACTTCGCTCCGCAGACGACGCCCGTCCACCGCCGGTTACGCCCTGATCCGCTTTGACAGGCGCACGCGCGATCCGGCGGTCCGGCGATGAACCGGACGCGCTGCAAATGGGGCGTGCGGGGCGGTTAGTTGTCCCAGAGGATGTACTCCTGACCCTTCTTTTGCGGATATCCGGAGGGGTGGTCCACGAAAATCGGCCCCTGAAGCAAAGACGGCCATATCGGCTTGACCATCTGGCGATCCTGCTCGGCGAGGATCTTGGCCAGCTCGGCGACCTTCGCCGGATTCGCGGCGGAAAGCTCGCGGTGTTCCGTCGGATCCTCCGCCAAGTTGTAAAGCCATATCTTACGCTGCGCGTCGCTCACCTGGAGCTTCCAATCTCCGGCAAGGATGGTGCGGTACTGCCCGGACCGCCAGTAGAGCGTTTCGTGCGGCCGCCCCTTGGCTTCGCCAGAGAGATACGGGAGGAGATTTACGCCGTCTATTTTTCGATCCGTAGGGAGGGGGGCGCCGGCGGCGCCGGCGGCCGTGGCGAAAATGTCCACATGCCCGACCGGGTAGGGATAGCGTGATCCGGGTTTAATGACGCCGGGCCAACGCATGAAGAAGGGCGAGTGGATGCCGCCTTCAAAGAAGGTCGCCTTCCATCCCCGGTAAGGCTTGTTGATGTCAGGAAGCCCGATGTAGCCGGCGCCTCCGTTGTCGCTGGTGAAGATGACCAAGGTGTCGTTCTCAAGGCCCCGGTCCTTAAGCGCGTCCAGCAGCCGCCCGACGTTGCGATCTAGATTTCGCACCATGGCGGCGTAAACGCGCAGCCGGTGGTCTTTAATCTGCGGAAGGGCGTCGTAATCGCTCCGGAGCGCCTGGAGCGGCGTATGGATGGCGTTGGGCGCAAAGTAGAGGAAGAAGGGACGGTTGCGGTTGGCGTCCACCGCCTTGATAGCTTCGTCCGTCAGATAATCAGTCATATAGCCCTTAGGCGCGAACAAGGGCGACCCGTTGAACTGCACCGCATAGGGAAGATTGGGCCACAGAAAGCGGTCGATTGGGTCCCAGGGCTGCTTGGAGTTCACGGCCTGGGGGTCGTGTTCGGGCAGATACATGGACGCGCCCGCCATGAAGCCCAGGCTCTCGTCGAACCCCCTCTCCTCGGGGCGCGTTCCCGGCGCCCCGCCAAGGTGCCACTTTCCGAAATGCAGGGTGTGATAGCCCCCGTTTTGCAACAGTTTGGCGATCATGATTTCCCGCGTCGGGACGGCGAGATTGTTCACCGCCTGCGCCCCCGTGGTCGTGCCTTTAGGCATGGCCCTCATCCTTTGGGAGAAGAAGGTCGGTAGAACGATGTCGTCCTGATCGTGCTCAGTGCCGACCATCTTTTCGAATGCGACCGGGGCAGGCGTGAATTCAAAGCCGAAACGGGTGGCGTAGCGGCCGGTCATAATGGCGGCGCGCGACGGGGCGCAGGTGGCGTTTCCGTCGTAACCGGACGCGAACGTGACCCCTGCGCGGCCAATGGAATCGATGTTCGGCGTCGGCACGGCGCCTCCCGCAACGCCGCCGCCGTTGAAGGTGATGTCGTTGAAGCCCATGTCATCTGCGAGGATAAAGACGATGTTTGGGCGGCGACGACCTGAAGGCGGCGCCGAAGGGCCCTTCGCCCAAATCACCTCGTGGTTAGGTCCAACGTGTGGAAGCTGACTGTGGGCGATCATAATGAAGATCGCCTCCCGGTTCGCAGAGGCGATGCCGAGTAAGGCTGCGAGGGTCAAAACGACCAGGCCGCCCAAAAGTAAAATCCGTCTCATCCGTTCCTTCCCCTAGGCCTCGCGGCCGCGCGCGCCTCGCCTCTTTTTAAAACCACATGCGCCGCGGCGCGGGGGCTCAGCGTGACCGCCCCATTGCCGCGCCGAAGAGCCGTCTCCGCGCTTACACGACGGATCCCTTCCCGTTCGCCTTGCGGCATTCTAAGGGACTTTGTCACAAGGGCGCGCTCCGCATCACCGTGCGAAAACCGATATGGTTCTCGCCGGTGTCCGAAGGTCCGGCCTCCCGTGCTGGGGGGCGGTAGCGGAAGCAATAGTCAGGCGAGCAGAGAAAAGAGCCGCCCTTGATGACGTGCCGCCGCTCGCCCGGCGTCCTGGGATCGATGGCGGAAGGGCCGTCTGGACCGGCAGGGTCGACGGCGTCATTGGGATCTAGGTTAGGTCTGTACCAGTCCTTGGTCCATTGCCAGACGTCGCCAGCCATATCGTAGAGCCCATAGCCGTTGGCCGGGAAGCAGCCCACGGGAGACGCCTGCATGCGATAGCCGTCTTCGCCCGTGTCGATGCGTGGGAACACCCCCTGCCAGACGTTGGCCTGCGGGCGCTTGGGATCGAAGGGCGCGTCGCCCCACACATATCGACCGGCTGGGCGTCCTCCTCGGGAGGCGAACTCCCATTCAGCCTCCGTGGGCAGGTCATGGCCAAGCCAGCGGGCGTAGGCGAGGGCGTCTTCATATCCCACTTGGACCACGGGCAGCTGTTCTCGCCCTGCGATGGAGTTCCCTGGGCCCTCGGGGTGACGCCAATTCGCCCCGGCGACGACGCGCCACCATTGCGACGGATCCGATCCCGGAGGTTCGGAAGAGCCCATGAAGACGATGGCGGACGGCGCAAGAGCGGCCTTGGGAAGGCCTGGATAGGTTTTCGGATCCAGGGGCCTTTCGGCTTGGGTCACATAGCCGGTCGCGGCGACGAACCGGGAGAACTCCGCATTGGTGACGTCCGTCCGATCGATGAAGAAGGCGGAGACCCGGGTTCGTCGGGGCGGCCCCTCCTCCGGGTTAAGGGCCTCGCCTCCCATCGTGAAGACGCCGCCTGGGATCAGGACCATGCCGGCATGGGAGGGCGCCGGTTCGGCGTGGGGCTCCGGCGCGAGGCAGGCCGACCGGGCCGGGGGCGTGGACGCCTTGGATATTTCGTTCCCGCCGGCGCCGCACCCCGCCGCCACGAGGCTCGCGCCAAGGGCGCCCGCCATGACGATCCGCTCCGCCCACCGCTGGCGAGGTCCGACAAGAGGCGGCGATGGCGGCGCCATGAGCGGCCCTTCAGGCGGCGGGGAAAGCGCGGATGTTGAGCTGGCCCGCGAGGCCCGCCGCTCTATGGTGCTCGATCGCCCGATATTCTGCGGACGTCGCCATGGCGAAGAAGGCGGCGAGGGACGGGTACTGGGCCAACGCCACGGCGTCCCAGAGGTCGTCGACCTCTCCAAGCAGCAGTCCCGACACCGTGCCGGAGAACCGTACTTCGCCGCCGACCTTGGCGAGGAGGGCGGCGACCGCGACGCCGTAGCGCGCGTAGGCTTGAGCGCCCGTCAAATGGCTGTCCGAACCATCAGCATATTCCGCCTTAGGCTTGAATTTCAAGAGATTGACCATGACGAAGGGCCCCTCTTCGGGCTGGCCGAAAAAAGCCGCGGCTTGGGCTGGGGTGGGTTGGACGGCGTTGGCGACGTGCATGACTTCAAGCCTCGTTGGTCAATGCTGGGCGGGTGCAGGGCTAGAGCCCCGCGCGAGCGCGTCGAGGAGACGCGCGATGGCCTCGGGCGAATCCTCCTGGATGAAGTGGCCGCCTTTCAACGTCACGTGACTTTGTCCAAGGGCGCCGGGGACCCGCGTCAGGAAGGGCTCGGCTCCGCCTCGTGTAATGGGATCGCCGTCGCTGAAGGCCGTCACGAAGGGCTTCTCAAAACGCTCCAGAGCTGTCCAAGCGGCCTTGTTCTCCGCAACCGACCTATGCTCAGGCGTTATCGGAACCAGGGCGGGAAACTGCCGTGCGCCCTCCTTGAAGCTTTCGTCTGGGAAGGGCGCGTCATAGGCGGCCAGTTCAGCGGCGGTGAGGTCGCGCGCGCAGCCGCCGTTGACGATCATGGAGATGGGCAGAACGGGCGCGTTCTGGCTGAAGGCCAGCCAAGCGTTGAAGGCCTCGGAGAACCCTGAGCCCGTGGGCAGTCCGGTGTTGGCGATGGCCACTGCCTTAAAGCGCTCGGGAAAGGCTGCGACCAGGCGAAGGCCGATCAACCCTCCCCAATCCTGGCAGAAGAGGGTGATCTCTTTGAGATCCAGGCCCGTGAGCCACGCGCTCATCCAGGCGACATGGCGCTCATAGGTGTAATCGGACCGATCCGCCGGCTTATCGGAACGGCCAAACCCTATGAGATCTGGCGCGACCGCTCGGTGACCCGCCGCAGCGAGGGCGGGGATGATGTTGCGATAGAGATAGGCCCACGACGGCTCCCCATGGAGCAGGAGCACAGGGTCTGCGGTCCTTGGACCCTCGTCGACATAGTGGACGCTGAGAGGCGTTCCGTCTGCGTCATGGATCTGCAACCGATTAGGTGCGAAGTTCCAGCCGTGAAGGCCGTCGAAGCGGTTCTCGGGGGTTGTCAGAACCTTCATGGCGTTCGCCTCAGCGCGACTTGCGGGACGGAATGGGATCATATATTGACACAACGAATGTCATAAGATTCATCTAACGTCAATCGGGATCCGAGCCCATGAAAAGACGATCCCTCGCGTCTGTCATCGCCATGGGCCTGATCCTCGCTGGGGCCGTCGGTCTTGGGGCATGGGCGCTGCGCGGCCCCCTCGCCCTCGCCCTGTTCGCCCGCGCCTTTGATAGGGCCATGGCGCAAGATCCCGTCGCCGCCTTGCCCGATGGTCTGCACGTGGGCCTATGCGGCTCCGGCTCGCCCCTTCCGGACCCGACCCGGGCGGGCCCTTGCGCCGTCGTCGTGGCGGGCAGACGTCTATTTGTTGTGGACACCGGACAGGGCAGCGCAAAGGTTCTGGCTCTGATGAACCTGCCGCCCGCATCGGTCGATGCGGTCTTCCTTACCCACTATCACTCCGACCATATCGCCGATTTGGGCGAATTTCTCCTGCAACGCTGGGCTGGCGGCGCCCACCAGGCGCCGTTGCCTGTATATGGACCTACAGGACTTGAGAGCGTGCTTTTGGGTTTTGAGGCGGCCTATGGCTTGGACCGGGGATACCGCATCGCCCATCATGGTCCGACGGTGGTTCCGCCGAAGGGTTTCGGCGCCGCGCCCCATCCGTTTTCCACTGAACCCAGGGGCCCGGATGTGGTCCTCATGGAGGATGCGGACCTTAAGGTCGTAGCCTTCCCCGTCGACCACCGACCCGTTGAACCGGCGGTGGGATATCTCTTCATCTACAAGGGCCGGCGGGTGGTTATCAGCGGGGACACTGCGCCCTCCGAGAGGGTGGAGGCGGAGGCCAAGGATGCCGACGTCCTGGTTCATGAGGGTCTTTCCCCCAACCTCGTCGGCAAAATGCGAACCATCGCCTTGCGCTATGGACGTACCAATCTTGCGGCGATCTTTCACGATATTCTAGTCTATCACACAAGCCCCGAGGCTGCGGCGGCGATCGCCGAGCGCGCTCACGTGCGAATGCTGCTGTTCACGCATATCATCCCCCCGCTCCCCCTCCAGGCCTTGAACGGTCCATTCCTCGGTCGGGCTCCGGAAATCTTTCGGGGCCGTATCCAGGTGGGCCGAGATGGCGATTTTGTGAGCCTGCCGCCTCAGTCCAAAGCGATCTCCGTGTCAAATCGGTTGACCGTTTTCTTCTAGTACCCGTTCGGGTGCGCTGGTCGTCAATCCGCAGATGCGGCGGTCGGGGGCTCGCCGACGGAAAAGGGGGCGTTCAACCGGACGATGGTCAGGTTCAGAAAGGCCGCGAAACTGACCCACAGGAGGTAGGGCACAAGGAGGGCGGCGGCCAAGGCTGACGTCGGCGCCAGGTCGGTCATCAAAGCGAGAATGGAGAGCCAAAGGAGCGGAACTTCCAGCAAGGCCCAGTCCGGTCTGCGCATGTTGAAAAAGAGCGGGCTCCAAAGCATGTGCAAGGCGATATTCGCGCCGAATAGAAGGCCCAGGCGCGCAACCGCCGCCCCATCCTTAGCCCTGTCCCAGCCGATCACCCCAGCCCAGGCCGCCAGGCCCAGGATAAGGGTCCAAGCCGGACCAAAAACCCAGTCCGGCGGGTTCCACGCGGGCTTATTCAGGCCGCGATACCACGACCCGACCGATGTGCTCGCTGCGCCAACGCCAAGGACGATGGCGGTCACGACGACGGCGACGACGATGTGAATAACCATCTGGGTGCAGTGACACGTCCTGCGAGGGACCGCTACTCGGAAAATACGGCCAAGCCCAGCGTTGCGTCCTTCTGCGTGAGCCGCCACACTGGTCCGTGGGTTCTAGGCGGGCGCGGCGGGTGACGATGGACGTGTTTTTGAAACGAGCCCTGACTGACGCCGGTCGGACCGCGGCAGGTCTCCTTGGCCTCCTCAGCCTCCTCAGCCTCCTCGGCGCCGAGCCCGCTGCGGCGGCCATCACTGTCACTCTTCCGGCCGCCGCCGGCCGTCTCGACGGGCGCCTGATCCTGATTATGAGCCCAAAGGCCGACCCTGAGCCGCGGTTGCAGGTTGCTCTGGAGGCGCCCTTGCGCTCGCCGTTCATCTTCGGGGAGACCGTGGACGCGCTCCCGGCGGGCGGCGCTTTGACAGTGGACCCGCAGGCGGTCGGCTGGCCGGCGGCCCACTTGGCTGACTTGCCGGCCGGCGACTACACCGTTCAGGCTGTCTTTAACCGATACGAGACTTTTCATCGGGCGGACGGATCGACAGTCAAGCTGCCGCCTGACGAAGGGGAGGGCCAGCAGTGGAACTTGAAGCCGGGGAACTTCTATTCCAAGCCCCTTAAGGTCCATTTCGGTCCAGGCGCGGGGGACCTCGCCTTAACCTTGGATCAGACCATCGCCCCCATTCCCCCAAAGGCCGATACTCTCTTCATCCGACACATCAGGATAAAAAGCGAGAAGCTCAGCGCTTTCTGGGGACGGCCGGTCTATCTGACCGCCCATGTGCTGGTTCCCGCGGGCTTCGACGCCCATCCGAAGGCGCACTATCCCCTTATGGTGTTCCATGGCCATTTCCCTGACGACATCTCAGGGTTTCGCACCACGCCGCCGGATGCGGACCTTAAGCCGGATTACTCCGAACGCTTCCACCTTGCAGGGTATAATAGGATCCAGCAGGCGGAGGCATACGCCTTCTATAAGACCTGGATCGCCAAGGGCTTTCCACGGTTTCTCGTCATCGAGATCGCGCACGCAAATCCCTACTACGACGACAGCTACGCGGTTAACTCGGCCAACCTTGGCCCCTATGGCGACGCTATTAACTACGAGTTGATCCCCGCCGTCGAAAAGCGCTTCCGCGGCATCGGCCAGGGGTGGGCCCGCTTCACCTACGGCGGATCAACCGGGGGGTGGGAGGCGATGGCCACCCAGGTGTTCTATCCGGATCTCTACAACGGCGCCTTCATCGCCTGCCCTGATCCCATCGACTTCCATGCCTACACCACCATCAATCTCTACGACGACGCCAACGCCTACGCGAGCCCAGGGCTTGTCACGTCCATCGAAAAGCCCGCCATGCGCGACTACCTCGGCCAGACCCTGGCCACGCAAAGGCAGGTCAATCAGATGGAGGCTGTCTTGGGCGATCGGGGGCGGTCGGGGGGACAGTACGACATTTGGCAGGCGGTCTTTGGACCCGAAGGGCCTGACGGCTACCCCAAACCCATTTACGACAAAGCTTCAGGCGTCATCGATCACGAGGTCGCCGCCTACTGGCGAGAGCATTACGATCTCACGCACATCGTCGTGCGCGATTGGGCGCGGCTTGGTCCCAAACTGAAGGGCAAGCTGCACCTCTACGTCGGATCGGCCGACACCTACTTTCTCAACGACGCCGTCTATTTCGGTCAGTCGGCCTTCGAGGGTCTGAAGGCGCCGCAATGGGCGGGGGAGGTGGCCTATGGCGATCGGGCGGAGCATTGCTGGAACGGCGACCCCAAGCTCGCCAACGCCTATTCCCGTTTGCACTATAACACCCAGTATCTGCCGAAGATCTTGGAGCAAATAAGAAAGACAGCCCCGCCGGGTGCGGATCTTTCAAGTTGGCGCTACTAAACGGTCTGGGCCCTTTGCGGGGGTTTCCCGGGCCGGCCCTGCGCCGGGCTCAAGCGCAGCCCGCATCTCTTTGTTCGGCGGCCTCCGTGCTTTAAGGGAGTGAGGGACGCAACCGGCCGCTCTGGAACCCTGGATGACCCAAAACAAGACCGCGCTGATCACCGGAGCGACAGGACAGGATGGGGCCTACCTGGCCGAACTTCTGCTCTCAAAAGGCTACTGCGTGCACGGCGTGAAGCGCCGATCCTCGTCTTTTAATACGGGGAGGGTGGAGCATCTTTATCAAGACCCCCATGAAGAGAACAAAAACTACATCCTCCACTATGGTGATGTGACCGACAGTTTGAACACAATCAGGCTTGTTCAGGCAATCCAGCCGGATGAGATTTATAATCTCGCGGCCCAGAGTCACGTGGCCGTGAGTTTTGAAACACCCGAATACACAGGAAATGCTGACGGCCTGGGGGCCTTGCGCCTCCTTGAGGCTATTAGGATCTTAGGACTAGAGCAGAAGGCTAGATTTTATCAGGCGTCGACGTCGGAGCTTTACGGGAAGGCGCAGGAAGTTCCCCAGACTGAAAAGACGCCCTTCTATCCGCGGAGCCCCTATGCGGTGGCCAAGCTCTACGCCTACTGGATCGTCGTAAATTACCGCGAAGCCTACGGGATCCACGCGTCCAACGGCATTCTGTTCAACCACGAAAGCCCCATTCGCGGCGAAACCTTTGTGACACGGAAGATCACCCGGGCTGTCGCCGCCATCCATCATGGGCTCCAGGATCGACTTTACCTGGGCAACCTCAACTCACGACGAGACTGGGGCCATGCGCGCGACTACGTCAACGGCATGTGGCTTATGCTGCAACAGGACGAGCCCGATGATTATGTCCTAGCGAGCGGCCAAACCGTGACGGTGCGAAGCTTCGTAGAGCGAGCCTTTCAGGAGATCGGGGTGACCCTGATTTGGCGGGGCGATGGGGTGGATGAGCGGGGGGTCTGCGCGCGCACAGGGCGTGACTATGTCCAGGTCGACCCACGCTACTTTCGCCCGACTGAAGTGGAGATCCTTCAGGGCGACCCGAGCAAGGCGCATGCGAAGCTCGGCTGGCGGCATCAGACGAGTTGGGAGGAGCTCTGCGCGGAAATGGTGCAATCCGACCTCATCACCATGCTCAAGGAGGCCCCTCGCCGTGCGGACTGACGAAGGGTTCAGCCTCGAAGGCCGCCGCGTTTGGGTCGCCGGTCATACGGGAATGGTTGGATCCGCCCTCGTACGGCACCTTTCTGGGGAAGGTTGCGAGGTTCTGACGGCGGAACGGCGGGAGGTCGATCTGCGCGATCAGAACCAGGTCGACGCCTGGATGCAGGACAAGCGGCCGGAGGTGGTGTTTCACGCCGCGGCGCGCGTCGGCGGCATCCTCGCCAACGACAGCCATCCTGGATTGTTTATTTATGAAAACCTGATGATCGCCGCCAACGTCATAGAGGCGGCGCGCCGGGTCGGCGTGCAAAAACTCCTCTTCCTCGGATCAAGTTGCGTCTATCCCAAGTACGCGCCCCAGCCGATCGCGGAGGAGAGTTTGCTCACCGGCGCGCTCGAACCCACCAACGAATGGTACGCTTTGGCCAAGATCGCCGGACTGAAGCTCGCGCAGGCCTATCGCCGGCAGTATGGATGCGATTTCATTTCAGCCATGCCGACGAACCTTTACGGCCCAGGCGATAATTACGATCTTACCTCAAGCCATGTGCTTCCCGCGCTGCTGCGCAAAGCGCATGACGCCAAGTGCGCCAATGCCTCCTCCCTGACCCTCTGGGGGACAGGAACGCCGCGCCGCGAGTTTCTCCATGTGGATGACTGCGCTGACGCCCTTGTCTTCATGATGCGACGCTACAGCGACGAAATTCCCCTCAATGTCGGTTGCGGGGAAGATATCGCCATCGGGGACCTGGCGCGGCTGGTTTGCCAAGTGGTCGGGTTTGACGGCGAGATCGTCCATGACCTTTCAAAGCCCGACGGGACGCCGCGAAAACTCTTGGATGTCGGACGTCTCGCTCAGCTGGGCTGGCGAGCCCGCCGCCGCCTGGAGGAGACGCTTCCCTCCGTCTATGAGGCCTTCCTGGCGGACGGCACGCGCCGCTCTGCGGCGTAATGAGCCTCACATCTGCCGTTGAAGCGCTTACCCGTCAAAACGGAAGGCGAAGTACCACCCTGAAACGGCCCAGGAGGGCAGCCGGTCGGCGATCTTCACATCCAGAGCGGAGCCCGTCAAAAAGTCGGAGTTGGCGCGACGGATGAGGGTGAAGTTCTCCCGTGCTGTCAGCGTGAGAAGCCGTTTCATTGTGAACCATTGGACGTGGTCCATGGTGTCGCCTTCCTGGAAGTCGGGCATCTTCAGCCAACGTCTAAGGACGTTCCACCGCTTTAAGCGCGCCTTCGGATTCAAATGGAAATTCTTGAATTCCCAAGGTCCGTACCCGTTTGGGCAGGTGAGGATGAGCAGTCCGCCGGCCTTCAGGCTCCTCTTGACGTTTTGCAGGAGGGCAGCCGGCTCCTTGAGATGTTCGATGACTTCAGAGGCGATGACGCAGTCGTACAGGGTTCCATCGCTGTAGGTCTTTGCGTCCCCAGAGACGACGTGCAATCCACGCGAGCGGGCTAAGGCCCGCCGTTCAGGGCTAATCTCCACGCCTACAACCCGGTCGAAGCCGGCGAGGGTCATCATGATGCTGCCGGGCCCGCATCCAAGTTCGAGAATGCTTTTCGGCTCCTCTTGCGCAACAATCGCATGGATGAACCTCAACTTTTTGAGGTCGCAGGCCCTGACGTAATCTGTTTGATAAAGCGGCTCGGCTGTCACGGCGTCGTCCAATGGCAACCAATTCGCCCCACCAGCCGCCGTGCGGCCATTGGAAGCCGGTCTCATGTCGGGGCGCCGCGTTGAACAAGCAGGGTGGCCAACCGTCGAAGCTCCTTTGGCGCAAACACGCACAACGACACCGCATAGACGCTTGCGCCAACGACCACTAGGCCAGGAAGGAGGAGGTACCGGCCGGCGACAGGGGCGAGGAAGGGCCCGGCGAACGTTACAGCAGCGCCCATGATGCAAGCGCCGACCGCTGGGCCGAGTGGGGCGATCAAAAGCTCTAGGGGATCGACCTTGGCGTAGCGTTTGAGGACGAACAGGAGTGCAACGGCTAGCAGCGTCAGTCGGACAAGGAGGCTGGCGCAGACCGTGGCCAACCCCCACTGCGAGCACACGAGAACCACAAGCAAGGCCGTGACGCCTAACATGGCTTGGATTTGAGCTTCGAGCCTTGATAGGTTGACGCCCATGGTCACGGCCGTCGCACAATAGAAGTAGGTCCACGGCGCCACGGTGAGGATCGTCAGCTGCGTCGGCACAGCCGCCCCCAGCCAGCGTTGGCCGAGGCCCGCGTGAAGCAGCGCGGGCGTAATCGCCGCCAGTCCCACGCATGCAGGGAAGGCGATAGACCCCACATCCAGCAGAAGGGTTTTGAACGCCGCGTTCAAGCCGAGGTGGGAAGCATGGTAATGCCGCATTTCGAGGCGAGCGACGGTGGTCGCGGGAACAAGGAGGATTTGCAGAAGAACGTCCGTCAGCCTTTGAGCTAAGGTGAAGAGGCCCAAGCCGGCCGGTCCTAGAAACCAGCCAAGCACAAGTCGGGGCGCCTGTCCCGCACACCACGACATGGAGCGGGCGAAGAAAACGTTGCCTGCGCAGTCTTTGAGGTCGCGAAAACACTGGGTGGACCACGTAAACGCTGGGAGCTCGCGCACAGCAGCCCACAGAATAAGGAGTTCGGCAGCGCGCTGAACGACAACTTGGATCACCAGGGCCCAAACGCCCGCCCCCGCCAGCGCCGCAGCGATGCCGCAAACGCCCCCAAGGCTCAGGCCCAGGGCTGAGCGCACAGCAAGGGGACGAAACCGAGCTTCGCGCTTCAACATCGCCACAGGGGAAGAAATCAGGGCCGAAAGCACGGGGAGCGGCGCAAGCGCCAGAAACATCAAGAATAGCTCCGGCGCATGAAACATCAGCGCGAACGGCTTGGCCAAGATGCAGATCAGCGCAGCTGCGCCGACACCAGCGGCCAGACTGCAAATGTTGGCTGTCCCGACGTGCCCTCGCGTCGCCGTCTTAACCGTCAAAAGAGCCTCCCCGGCGCTCTCGGTCAAAACAAGTTCGCAAAACCCGACAATGACCATGGTCAGCGAAAGCAGTCCGTAGGGGGCCGGGCCTAACTTCGGCGCCAGAATAAGGAAAAGCACCAGCCACAAAACCTGCTGCGTGATCTTCTCAACGGCGACCCAGGCGACTGGCGCGACCGACGGGCTTATGGCGTTGGCCATGAACGGTCCCAAGTGGTCGCCCCCGAGGCGACAAGACGGTCTTTATCTTTCATTTCGCCCATGCCGCTCTCGCCCGGTGAACGATCTTGAACGAGCGCGTCTCGAACCGTTCGGCTCGGCTGTCCATCCACAGCGTTCCGCAAAGACCGCTTACAAGATTAAGCGTAAACCAATCGATATCGCCCTGTTGTCCAAGGTTAGCTTCCGTGAGGCTTTCCAGCAGAACTCCGAAAATCAAAACAAACGCGGTTATTGCCGCCATGGAGAATTCGGGTCGAGAGAAGAGTTTGAGGGCTCTGACGAGGCTTTCCATAACGACGGCGGCCGTAAGGGCGACGCCGAGCACACCCAGATCCAGGCCGACCTCAAGAAATCCGTTGTGCGCGTTGGGGGCGTTCCACTCAATAGCCTCCCAAATCCGTATAGCTAGCGGATTATAGGCCTCCCAGAACGAACCGTATCCGTACCCGAACAGGGGTTTGGACTGAAACGCCCTGACGGATTGTCCCCACAGTTCGGTCCTCCCGCTCAAGGTCGCGTCGCGACCAAGAGCCTTTGACGCGAGGTCTGGAACCATAGAGAAGATCGCCGCAACGACGGCGACGCCAGCGGGGATCAGCACCATCATCGCCCGGCGCAAGGTCTTCCTAAGGCGCAAGGAATGATAGACGCCGATAAGACCGAAGGACACGGCGACAATGAGGAGAGAAGTCACGGAATTGGACCGTAGAAGCAGCGCCAGTTCAATGAAAAGGATCACGACATGGATCCGCTTCGATCGCCCGGTCGTTAGAAGATAGGTTTCAATCACCGCGCCAAGGGCCATGGCCTGGGCGAGCGGGTTCTTGTGCGTGTAAACGCCTCTCCAGGCGCCATGCAAGCTAGGCGTGGGCATGACGCCGATGGCGTGAAACCCGAGCCCTGCGATCAGCGAGCCTAGCGCTCCAAGGCCAATGGCCTGCGCTAGGCAGGCCATGGCGTCTTCGAAGCTCAGGCGTGACACCATGTAAAGCGCGAGGAGAACCGTGTTCAGGTGCACGACGGATCGTTTCAGCGAGAATGTGAAGCTGATCGACCAGAGGGGAGACACCAGCATCACCCCGCAAAGCGCGAGGATCGGCGCGCTCCGCGCCAGTGTGCGCCCAAAAGCCTCACGGTGGATGGGAATGAGAACACCCAGTCCTAGGAGGGTCGCAACCACCAGCGCCGCGTTCAGCGGATCGGTCGCCGCGCTCGCGGCTTGCACGACGGGGTCGGCGCCGCGCAAAACGCGAAACACGTTGAGGTAGGCGTCCTGCTGGTCAAACAGAGCTAGGATCAAGAAACCGCGTTCCCATACCCCCATGGCCGGGGGCGATGCGAGGCCCTGCAGCGTCTGATCCGCGTGCGGCGTCGTGGGACCCGGGATAGGCGCCTGACCCAATGGCCGCGCGCGGCTCAAAACCCCGTTGCGGGACCGATCCTTATGAGCGGCGGCGCTTCGGCCGACGAGCGGACGCGATCTATGCATTAGAAGGCGGGCAGCTGGATGCCTGGCGTGATAGGCAACAGCCGTCGGATGTAGAGGTCCACGAACTCATCGATGTTCCCGATGTGCGAGCGGGGCACGTAGATGATGTCATGAGGCTCGAGGGCGTAGTCGTCCGCCAAGTCGCCGTGGCGCATGGATTTCTTGAGATTGAGCAGCTTCCAGGTGGCTGTGCGCCGGCCGGTCGGTCTGATCAAAAGGACCTCGTCCGTCTTCGCCGTCGATTTAAAGCCTTCCGCGCTCAGTATCGCCTGAAGGGCGGTCATGGATCCCGCCAGCGCGATCGCGCCGGGGTGAGCCACCTCGCCGGTCACATAGACTCGGTTTGAGCCATAGGTTCGGACGACGACGGCGATGTCAGGGTCTCGCAGTTCGGCCGAATAGGCCTGCTCCAGGCGCGCGCTCAGCTCTGCGGTTGTCATGAAAGCCGCGGAGAACTGACGTTTTTTCGGATCAACGCCGCCGACCAGAGTGATCTCGCCCGAAGGACTGATGGTCTGCTTCACATTAAGTTCAGGCGTCCGGACGAAGATCAGTTCGATCTCGTCGCCGGGCTCGAGGACATAGGCCGGCCGAGGGGCGAGCGCTGCTGAACCGAGAGAAAGGTCGGCGCTGGGGACGGGCGGCTCAATGGCGCATGCCGAAAGGCCTGCCGCTACCGTCAGACCTAGGATCGCACGCCCAAATCGACCGCCTCTCGTCCAACCTGCAGCGGGTGCGTCTACAGCCATTGATAAAACACGTCCGGAATGTGGCGGCGGCGACGATTGAAAACGATTCCCAGGATGTGGCCGCCGGCTGTCTCTATGGAGGCGACCGTCGTCGCTAAGACCGCCGATCGGGTCCGTTCGGCCTCCATGAGCAGCAGCACGCCGTCCTGGGGACGAAGCAGCGGCCCGACATTCATGTTGTTGAGAATGGGCGGAACGTCCGTCAGCACAACGTCATACTGTTCCTTAACGCTCTCAACCCAGTCACGAAAATCGATAATCGCACTATTGGAACACCGGTTTTGGTGTAGGTCGCCTATATCCACAAAGAAGAGCGTCGGTGCAATCTGCGTGCTGACGATGCGCCTGGCGCTACGGGACCGTGCGCTACGCGGACGCGGCGAAACCGCGACGCTTGCAAGCAAGACTTTCGCCCCATCCAGGGCGAGGGACCGTGACAGCTCTCGGATCATTGTCGTCGTGCCCTCTCCGTGATTGCACGCCGTCAGGGCCAACAAGGTCGGCTTACGTTCATCGAGGAGAGGTTGAAGCTGTCCGCGCAGGATGCGCATCTCACCTTCAAACGGGGTTCGTTCCCCTAAAATCGGCGCAGGCCGGCGACCTGCGGGCGGCAAGCCAAGCTTCAACCGTTCCAGTGCGCCGTGAATGTTAGTCACTCTACGCTACCGGACACGAAGAACCCATGAGGGCCGGATTGCGACAACTTCAGACTCCTAAAAATCTACCAGCGTCCGTCGTACCCCGATACCCTTACAATAAAGTGCGATTCGGCAGGCCGCATTACCCTCCTGAGACTTTCTCCCTATGAGCGTAAGAGAACTGGCGGCGCTTTTTTTTCGCGAGATCAAGTGGATCACATTGGCGTTTGTGGCGCCGGTGGTGATTGCGATGGTGTTTTTTGTCCACGCCCCACGCCGGTACGAAGCGTCCGCAAAGATCCTCGTCAGCGGGCTCGAAGAGCTCACACCAACGGCTAACGCGCCACCGTCGGGTTCGTCGACCCAAGTGACGACCCAGGAGGTGCTTAATTCTGAAGTAGAGATCCTCACCGGACGCGATCTCGCGTTAAAGACCATCCAGGCCGTCGGGGCGGATCGTCTCTTTCCCCGGTTGAAGCGAAAATTTCAGGCGGGCGCTCTCGATAGCGACGCATTAGCTTTTGCCTTCGGGCGTTCGCTTCGCGTACGGCCCATCTCCACTTCAAATGTCATTTCCTTGGCGTTCGAAGGCCCGACGCCCGAATTGGCGGCTGAGGCGCTGAGACGCTACCTTCAGTTCTACGTGACCTTTCAGAGGACGACATACGCCGCGCCGGCCGCCGGCTTTGTCGATGAAGAGCGGTCCCGGTATGAGGCCGACTTACGCGCGGTGGATCAATCCATCGACAAGGTCAAGGCGCGTGCCGACGTCTTCAATCCGGACCTGGAGGGCAAGAACCTTCTAGACGCCCGATCCAGCCTAACGGCGACAATATCAGACTTGCGGTCCCAGGCGGACGCCTTGTCCGCCCGCGTAACCGCCCTTCGCCGCTTGAGGGACGGCACGCCCGAGCAAATTCAACTGTTTCCGGAGACCGCTGAATCCCAGGCCATGGACCACGCCCGCGGCCAGCTTTTGGACTTGAAGCAACAACAGGCCCGCCTTGCACAAAATTATCAGCCCACAAGTCGGGCGGTGAAGGATGTTCAAGCGCAGATTGAAACGGTTAGTGGGTTTCTGGACGCGGAAGGACGGCGCAGACTTCAGCTCTATCGTCCTGGCCGAAACCCATTATTCGATGAGCTCACCGCCGATATAGCCCGCGATGAGGCTCAGATCGGGCCCGACCAGCGGCGGGCGTCGGACCTTGAGCGGCAAATCGCGGGCATAAACGCTCGGCTGGAGCAGATCACCCAGGCGCAGGTGGCCCTTGAGCCCCTGCAGCGGGAACATGACACCGACGTGCAAGCCATCACCGCCTATCGGCAAAAAGAGATTGACGCCAAGCTCTCCTCGAGCGTCGACCACCAGCGCAATCCGAACGTCAGCGTTATCCAGGATGTCACCGCAGGCGGCGGACGGCGCGCGTCTGAGCCCAAGATCCTGCCTTACCTGTTAGGCGGCGTCGCTGGCGGCATTCTTGCAGCCGCGTTCACCTGCGGCGTTTTTCTGGCGCGGAAAAACACATTCCTCGTTCCAGAGAGCGTCGAGGCGAGAACGAAGGTTCCCGTCCTTGTCAGCGTTCCGGAGAAGATCGTCTAGCCCCTTCACGGCGGGGGCGGTCTCGCGGACTAACGTCTCAACGAGGTTAAGGTCGATCCATGGCGCAGAGGTGTAAAGCGGTTGAGCCGGCGGGCGCCAAGCGGGTCAACATCCTCGGCGTGGCCGTCAGCGCCTCGACCATCGAGGGCACCTTGCTAACCTTCGAGCGCTGGGTTGAGACCGGAAGCAGAAACTATGTTTGCGTGGTGGATGTTCACTCCGTCATGCAAGGCCAATGGGATCCGGCGTTTCGTAAGGTGCTTAACCGGGCAGGCCTCGCCACCTCTGATGGCATGCCTTTGGTATGGTTATGCCGCCTCGCCCACGGCCCCGGCGTCTCTCGGGTTTACGGGCCCGATCTTCTCCTCGCCGCATGCAAGGCGGGTTTGGCGGCGGGACGAAGACACTATTTCCTCGGCGGCGGACCTGGCGTCGCCGAAACCCTTGCAGGGGCGCTGACGCAAAAGTTTCCGGGCCTCGTCGTGGCTGGCGCCTATGCGCCGCCTTTTAAACCTATGTCGCCGGAGGAGGAGGCCGCAATGGTGGACGCCGTCAATGCGGCGCGGCCCGATTATATTTGGGTCGGGCTCGGCGCCCCGAAACAGGAATATTGGATGAGCGCATTCCGGGAGCGTCTGCACGCGCCTGTGATGGTTGGCGTCGGCGCCGCCTTTGACTTCATCTCCGGAGCCAAGCCGCAGGCTCCCGCCCTTTTGCGCGCGACAGGCATGGAGTGGCTCTTCCGATTGCTTTCCGAGCCCACCCGGCTTTGGCCGCGCTACCGGCGCGTCATCCCAGGATTTCTCTACCGGCTCGCCCTACAGAAGTTAAAGCTCGTCGACTACGCCATCGACGTTGACTAGGCCGACATCAGATCCGCGGACGAAGCGCGAGAGGAAGATCGACGGTTGCGCCCGGGCGCGGGATCGCCTTCTCGGTTGCGCGCTCCAGGGGCTGGCGACGATCCTGCTCAGCCGTAGCGCCCGACCCATCGGCGGACGGCGCGACTTGGCGGCTTTCCAGGGGCCGCGCGCCGCCGAACAGCACAGCTGGCGACACCAGGGCGTGGGGCCCGAGAAGGGCGACGACGACTGCGGCCGCTGCGGAAAAAACGCCGCCCACCACCGCGGCGAGGCGCCGCTTGGGTATCCGCCTCTCGTCGCTCAGACCGAGAGACCTCGCGACGCGAACGACAATGGATCGATCGACCGGCCGGCGCTGCGCCGCGAGGCCCTCCAGAAGGGCGAGGGTGGCGATGGCGTTGATTTGCCTCGGAACGCCCTGCGCGGCGGCAATAAGGGCGCGTACGGCTCCAGCCGTGAACACCTCCTCCGGGACGAGGGCGTCCGCCCGCGACAGACGACAGGCGATGTAGGCCTTGGCGTCCTCGGTCGACAAGGCCTGCAGGCGGCCACGCACGGAAATGCGCTGATCGATGGAGCGCCATCGCGGTCGGTCCAGCCGCTGTTCAAGCTCCGGCTTTCCCACAAGAACCACCTGCAGAAGCGCCTGGTCTTGAAACTGGGCGTTGGCGAAAAGACTCAACTTTTCAAGGATGCCAAGGGGCGTCTTCTGGGCCTCGTCGATGACGAGAATGAAACGCTCGCCTTGCTCCCGTCGGCGCGCCAGGGCGTCCTGAAGTCGGTAGGCGAGCATGCCCGGGTCGGCCCCCTGCGCCGCGTGGAGACCCACGCGTTCCGCTATCAGGGCCAAAAGATCCTCGAAGCGTACCCGCGGGTAGGGCAGCTGGATCAGTGTGACCGTCTTGTGCGCGCGGCATCTTTGAATGAACGTCGCAACCACCGCGGTTTTCCCGAGGCCCGCCTCTCCCGTCAGGCTCACCCACGCCGTACGGCTTTCAAGCGCGTACTCAAGAACAGCGAGCCCCTCGCGGTGCATGTCGGAGGCGAAGAAGAAGGATGGATCTGGAACGTCTTGGAAAGCCGGACGCGCCATCCTGAAAAACGCTTCGTACATCGGGCGATCCCTAGTGGAGCGGACGGACGCGCCGGTGCACCTGCGTTCGGGCGACAGGAGGCGCAGCCGTGATAGAGAGTGATCGTGATTAATGTTCTCATAATGAGCCCTGGCCGCCTCGAACGCGGCGGCGGAATTGGGCGTCTGATTGGATATCTTTTGGACGCCTGGGCCCAAGAGCGGCTAAGCGGGAGGCTCTGGTGTGTCGATACGCGAGGGCCCGGTGGGCTCGCCGCGGCGCCCTTCTACTTCGGTTGGGCCCTGGCGCGGGTGATCCTCGCCGCCGTCGGCGAGCGCCCTTTAGTGCACGTTCATCTGGCGGGGCGCGGGAGCACGGTAAGAAAAGTCCTCATCGTCCATCTCGCCTCGGCCCTCGGCTTGAAAGTGATCCTGCATTTGCATGACTACGACTACGGCGGGTTTCTGAGGTCCGTGCCCACTTGGGCGCGAAACAGCATAAGATCCATGTTCCAGCGCAGCGCGCGCACCATCGTTCTAGGCCATGCTGACGCTGCTTTAGTGCGAAGCGCACTGGCCGTGCCCGACGCCAAAATCATTGTGATGCCTAACGCCGTACCTCGGCCCCAAGTCCCCCGTCGGTCGCTGCAAGACCGCGGCGGCCCTGTCAGGATCCTTTTTCTGGGCGATCTGAGCCGACGTAAGGGCGTGCACGATCTTCTCTCAGCCCTCGGGAGCGAGGCTTTGCGCGCACGCGATGTGCCAAAATGGACAGCGATCCTCGCCGGAGGCGGGCGAGAGCTGGAAGGGTTTCGGCGGGACCTTGAGGCCCTGTCCCTCGGGGATCAGGTGGAGCTGCCCGGTTGGCTCCCTAGGCCAGAGGTCCACCAGCTCCTGGCGCAGGCGGACATCCTTGTCCTGCCGTCCTACGCGGAAGGTCTTCCCATGTCAGTGCTGGAGGGCATGGCCTACGGTCTATGCACTGTGTGCACGCCTGTCGGGGCGTTGAACGAGGTGGTAGAGCACCGGGTGAGCGGCCTTCTTGTCTGCCCTGGCGATGTGCAGGGCCTTGCGCACACCCTCGCCGAGTGCCTCGGGGACGAGGCCTTGCGCCGGCGCCTCGGCGAGGCGGCGCAACGCCGGTTCAACGACCACCATGAGATTTCCGGCTACGTGAGACGTCTTCAGGCCGTCTACGCTGACCTGTAGCAAGGCCGAGGGGCTCCCTGGTGCGCCTTTTTTCTAAGCGCTCGCGGCTTGAGCATGCGCCGATCAATCAAATGACGCAGTCGGCGCCCAGGATGACCGCCAGCCTGGGGCGCCGTTCCGGCGTCCGCTCTATGAATGCGCAGATTGCACGCTGGGGCGCGGCGGCGACGTCTGGAGGTTGATTTGTCAAGTCCTTCAGGTGACGACGCTTAGGTTGTCTGGGCACGCGGCACGAAGTTTGCTGGCCGCGCCTTTAGCTGATCCACAGGGAACGCGCTGATGGGAAAGCCCCATGGTCAAGTTGCGGGAAAAATGATGCTCGCAACTGCGCCAACCATCGGCGTTTCGGGCACTGGGGGGTGGGGGTGCCAATGGTCCGCCTACGTCGCACGCTCGATCCTGACCCATGACTATCAAGCCCTCGCCCTCGTTGTGGTCTCCCTTGGAGATCTCGTCGCCGTCTTCTGTGCAGGTCTGGCGGCTGATCGAATAAGTCCTGTGGACGCCTCCACCATGACCCTGAGCCACTGGGCGCTGACCGTGTGTCTTGTCGCCGTCGTCGCCTGCGCAGCCGGGGCCATCTGCGGCGGCTACCCGCTTCTTGACCGACGCGGCATCGTCACGGCCTGCCGCAACGCCGGTCTGGGATGCGTCGCGGTTTTCGCCGCGCTCATCGCGTTTGAATCCGTTCCCGGCGTACGCGTTCCGCTTTCGGGGCCCCTCTTGGTCATCTGGCTTTCAGGATCCATGGCCGGCGTGGTCGCCATGCGTCTGGGTTTCGCCACGGCGGTTAGGCTCGGACTTAACACGGGCCTTTATCGCAAGCCCGTGGCGCTCATCGGCGCGACGCCCGTCGCCCTCCAACTGGCTCGACGGTTCGATCCAGGCCTTCGCAGGCCGATCAAGCTTCTTGGCGTATTCGACGATCGCGGCGCAAGCCGCGAGGATCATGTGCCCAGGGTCGATGGAACGATCTCCGAATTGATCAGTTTGGTGCAGGCCGGCGCAGTGGCCCATATTCTCCTGACCCTCCCGGCGAGCGCCAGTCAGAGGATCGACGAAATCGTCGATCGCCTCAGGAGCTTGGCGGTGGATGTGACCCTCGTGCGGGACGACGCCAAATTTGCAACGTCCATGTCCGTTGACGCGCCACGGGCGGGAGCGCCGGCGCAGATGCTGCTCGAGCGGCCACTGAAGGGGTCTGCAAGTTTTCTCAAAGCGCTTCAGGACAAGGTCGTCAGCGCCGCTATGCTGGTGCTGTTCGCGCCCCTCATGGCTGTGATCGCCTTGGCCATTCGTCTCGAAAGCGAAGGGCCGATCATCTTTCGTCAAGAGCGCTACGGGCTGAACAACCGGACCATGATGGTGTTCAAATTCCGCACCATGCATCACGCAGCCACAGACCATCGCGGCGCGCGTCAAGTCAGCGTCGGCGACACGCGTGTCACGCGCGTCGGCCGTTTTTTGCGCCGGTCCAGCCTTGATGAACTTCCGCAGCTTTTCAACGTGTTGCGCGGCGACATGTCAATTGTCGGGCCCCGTCCGCATCCGCTGGGCATGCTGACCGAGGGGCGCCTTTGCGAGGAGATCGTGCCATCCTACGCGTGCAGGCATCGCGTGCGTCCTGGACTTACCGGCTGGGCCCAGATTCACGGTTTCAGAGGGCCTGTCCTCACCGTCAAATCGCTCGAGGAGCGGATCAAGTACGATAACTATTACATTGAAAATATATCACTTTTGATGGATTTGAAGATCCTTCTACTCACCCCGGTCCATATCCTCTTTAGCAGCGAGGCCATGTAAGTCGCGGATGACGACCCATAGCCGGATCCCCTGCCGCCGTCGCCTTGCCCTGGCCCTTGTCGTCAGCCTTGGATTAGCGATGTCCGCTGCGGGCGCGGGCGCCGAAACCTATTTTGTCTCCGCTCAAGGGGGGACAGACGCCGGCGCCGGATCACGCACTGCGCCGTTCGCGACCTTCGCCAAAGCAGCCGCCGTTCTGACGCCTGGCGACACGCTCGTCGTCCTTAAGGGGCGTTACCGGGAGGCGTTGAAGGTTACGGCGTCTGGGCGCGCCGACAAACCCATCATGATCCGAGGCGAGGGGCTTCCGCTGATTGAAGCCGACGGAGATGCTGTTGTCTTAGCTGGCGATTATCTCGTCCTCTCAGGGGTCGAGGCGCATTCCTTCGGCTGGGGCTCTGCGATCATGGTCGGCGAGCACAACCATCACATTCGGGTGGTGGACAACGTGGCCCGCGATTCCGCGTGCGGCGGGGTGGCGGGGGTGAAGGTGGACTACCTTGTGGTCGAGGCTAACCGCGTTTTCGGCAATAGCCGTCGGGCAGTGTGGCAGTGCAGCGGCATTTCCATCTACCAGGCTGAAGCGGCGGACCACCGGCCGGGCTTTCACAATGTCATTCGCGCCAATCTGGTCTACGACAACCTCAACCTCGTCCCTCCCGCTGGATCGAGCCGCACGACGGATGGAAACGGGATTATTGTCGATGATTTCGACCATACCCAAGGGGCCCCGGGCGCGCCCGCCTACACGGAAGCGACCCTCATTCAGGACAATATCGCTGTCAACAATGGCGGTCGTGGCATCCATGTATACCACAGTCGAAATGTTGTGATCGCGCATAATATTTCCTACTATAATTTGAAAGATAAAATGCTAGAGCGTCCCGTAGGTGAAATATCAGCAGCCTTCTCTGGCGGTATAGAAGTCTATGATAACATAGCGATTAGTCGCGGGAGCGATTTCGCGCTCCTGGACAGCTATGCAACTGGCGCAGATGTCTGGGATTACAATCTGGCGTTAGGTGTCCGCCCTCTTGGGCTTGTGCAGACGTCGAATAGATGGGGCGGCCATACCTTCACCGCGCCCGAAGCTCTCTTTATGCGTCCGGCACTTGATCCGGCCGACGCCGATTTCCGCCTGGTCCCAGGTAGTCCAGCGGAGCGCCAGGGCATAGCCCTGCGGTATCGGACGCCGGACCTTCTCGTGGCTGAGCCCCTGAGGAGCGACCGGCTCGGGCCGACCTCCGGGCCGCATTAGGGGGGCTGAGGACCATCCGCCGTGGGGAGCCGTCAGAGCGAGCGAAGGCAGACCGCCCTGAGGCCGAGCCTGCGGGCGAGGGCGCACGCGCGGGCGACCGGTTGAAGGTTCTGGTCGTCGCCGACCTAAGCCATCCTGATCACGATCTCGCCTTCCTTTGCGCCATGAAGCGCTATTGCGACGTCGTCCTGTTCGGGCCGGATATCCCCGCTATGCGCGACGCCGTAGACGACCTCCGCGTCACCGCCGTCCTGGCGCCCTGGCCAAGGCACCGGCATATGGGACGCTCGCTATCCTTGATCCGCGCTATCGCGCGCTACGCCAGATCCGGTGGGTTTAATGTGGTGCACGTGCTGTCTGAGGGGCAGGTATGGATGAACCTGCTGCCGAGCCTTCTGCGGGGCGTCCCGATGGTTGCGACCTTGCACGATGTCGTTCCCCATCCCGGCGATGCGGCGACGCGAAGGGTCCCGCGTTTCCTGGTCCGAGGGTTTGTCGGGCAAGCTGCCGCAATTATCGTCCACGGTCAGAGCTTGCGCGATATGGCCATCGAGCGCCTCGGACTCCGCGCCGACCGGGTCTTTATCGGCGTTCATCCGCCCATTCGCCGCTATCAGGACCTAACGGATAGGCGTGACCCGGTCCCCAAGGCGGATAGACCGTTCCATATCCTCTTTTTTGGACGCATTTACCCCTATAAGGGCCTCTCCCACCTCATCGCGGCTGAACCTCTCGTCGCCCGCGCCATCGGCGACGTTGTGACAACCATCGCAGGCTTCGGCGACGAGTTCGGGCCGTACGCCGCCTCCATAACAGCCCCTGAGCGGTTCGATGTGAGAAACCGGGTCATTCCGGACGACGAGGCCGCAGCCCTGTTCGCGCGCGCCCATGTCCTGGTGCTGCCCTATGTGGAGGCGTCGCAAAGCGGCGTCCTTGCGGTCGCAGCCGCTTGCGGCCTTCCGGTGGTGGCGACGGACGTCGGTGAGATCGGCGCTCTGGTCCGCGCCACCGGCATTGGACTTCTTGCGCCGCCCGCCAACCCCCAGGCCCTTGCCGACGCCCTCATCACTATGGCTTCGGACGCGGATCTGCGCGCACGGTGCGCAGCCAACGCGCAAGCCGCCTTGGCGGGCCCCCTGGGGGACGATGCCGTGTGGAGCGGCGCTGAGGCGGCCTACCGGGCGGCCTTGCGCGTCTCAAGGCGAGGCGCGCGCCGCTAGCGGTTAGCGCGTGCTGGCTCCCGCGCCGAAGACAACTTTAGCCGGCACCCCGAAAACCGTGACGTTGGGCGGCACGTCCATAAGGACGACGGTATTGGCCCCGACCTTGGCATTATCGCCGATCGTAACATTGCCGAGGATCTTCGCGCCGGCATTGATAATGACGTTGTTGCCAATCCTCGGACAGTGAATACGGTCGTTCGCATAGCCGATGACGACGTGCTGGTTGATCCAACAGTTGTCGCCGATTGACTCAGCCGCAATCATCGTGGCTTCGCCATGTTGAATGAATAACGCGCTTCCACACTGTTTGACGTCAATTTTTAGAGACGCCATGGGTGGGCAAAGCGGCCAAAGCAAAACTCTCAAAGTCCCGCAACGAAGATAGAATAAGTTCCGAAACTCTGGATAAAATGTCAAAAAATAAATGAAGGCATAAAGTATAGAAGGTTTGTCTCCATTCTTTTTTAGGGCTGTGGCCTCAATCCAGCGCGCGACATCACTATGCGCCATCTTCAACTTCGGTACAGTGTAAAAGACAAGGCAGTGCAGGGGTAGCCGAAGGCAGCTGATGCAAAGTAATATAAACTTGAGTGTTCGCATGCTCAGGCGTGTCTCGAAGGTGCCCCGTGGGATCCATATCATCAGGAAGATAATTTCTCACTGACGCAGGCAGCGGCTTTTCCTCTTTTTTCCTCCACGATGCCAAGCCAGGTGTAGCGTTTAACCGGGGTCGTGGCCGAAGATCGCTACGGCCCCGCGGAGTTTAGGCGGACGCCGCCGTCTTGGCGACGGCGCGGCGGCGCAGGTTTGCCTTGGCCGTCGATCGTCAGCCGACCGAAACCGCAAGAATAGCTTGGGTCCTATTGGTGACGCCAAGGCGTTTAAAAATAGCGGACATGTGAGCCTTCACCGTCGGCTCAGCTAAATTCATATCGTAGGCGATTTGCTTGTTAAGTTTCCCTGTCGCCGCGGCTGCAAGAACGCGCGCCTGCGCTGGCGTCAGCCGGGAGATCGCATCGGCGAGGCCTACGGCGCCTGCGGTGGCGGGGAAGACCGATGCGCCGCTGATGATGGCCTTCAAATGGTTCTGGATGCGGGTCAGGGGGTCAGCTTTGGAGATGAAGCCTTCCGCGCCGACGGCCTTGGCGAGGCTCACGGTCACCGGGTCATCCCGACCGGAAACGATCACGACCCGCGCGCATGGCGCCAGATCGCGTATTCGTGCGACGCTTTCCACCCCGCCAGCGTCAGGAAGCATCAAATCAAGAAGAATAAGATCGACGTCTGTCGACTGTAGAGTCTCCGTCGCAGCGATCAGGCTTTGTGCGCCCAGAATGCGCGCGCCTGTAAGCATAGGTTGGAGCGCTATCTTCAGGGCGTCGATGAAGATAGGATGATCGTCAATAATAAGGACGGAAAGCGGCTCTCTAGTCACGGCTGAAGAAAATCACAGGGGAGGTGATGAGACAACAGGGATCTCCGTCGCACCAGCTACTCTCGAATCGGTCGGGAGGCATGTTTTACGAGACATCAGTATAGGATGGTCATCGCAAGGCGGTTGACCGGGCGCAAGTCGCCGGTGGTCCCGGGGCGCTTTTTTTGCTCCGACGGCGGCCCTGGCGCTCCGACGGGGCTCTCTGTTACGCTGAAGGTTGGTGAAGGGAGGCGTCATGAGGTCAGTGGCGCATGCGCGACGAAGTCGGAACCCTTGGGTGTATTCCGCCAAGGGCCGGCGCTGACGCCGTCTATGTCGCACCCCAACGCGATCCACGACCACCCCTCGCCGCGAGGATCGGCGGATTTTGGCCGCTCAAGGATCCTTTGCGTCGAGGACGTGCCGGTCAATCAGGAATTGATGCGCCTTTGTCTTGAAGGTGAGGGCTTTGAGGTCGAGGTGGCGGCCGACGGCATGGCGGCGGTCCGCGCCGTGACCCGCCGCTTTTACGACCTTGTGTTTATGGACGTTCAGATGCCGGGTATGGATGGGCTCGCGGCCACCCAGGCGATCAGGGCCCTCGGCGGGCGTTTCGCCGACCTCCCCATCATCGCTCTTTCCGCAAATATCCTCGGCGAAGATCTACTGACCTATCGACGGGCGGGCATGTCGGCCCATGTGGCCAAACCTTTCACGGCGGCCACATTGGCGGCCTGCGTGCGACGTTGGACCGGGGTTCGTCCGGCTCGGCGTAACGCTGTCTTAGAAAACTTTACCCGGCAGGCCGGGTGGGAGAGCGTGAGATCGCTCCTTGAAATGCTAAAAGTTCAAGTCCTGGGATTTCAGGCGCTGCCGCGGGACGATGCGGACCGCATCAGCCGCCAGGCCCACGCCCTTCACGGCGCAGCTTCAGCGCTTGGCTTTCCGAGACTCGCGGGGGCCTGCCGCGCCCTCGAGCGCGCCAGCCGTTCTGACCACGCCTACGCCCAGACCCTTGAGATGGTTCTCGCGGAGACACAAAACGCCCTTAGCGAAATCGACTTCGAGCTGTCCCAGGGCCTCTAAGGCGCTCGCCAGCGGCGGAACTAACCGGACCGACCTCAAAGCCGGCGGCCAAGCTCCTTGTTGAGGGCAAGGGCCGCCAAAGTCGCCAAAGCGCCGGACAAAAGGTAGCTGCCGGCGGCGATGAGGCCAAACCGTGTAGCGAGGAATAGGGCGACCAATGGCGCAAAAGCCGCCCCGACCAACCAGGCTAGATCGGCGGTGAGGGCGGCGGCCGTATAACGGACGTCGTCTGGAAATTTCGAGTTCACCGCTCCTGAGGACTGACCGAAGGACAGTCCAAGAAGGATGAAGCCGAGGACCATGAACACCAGTTCGCCAAGGTCGCCGGCGGCGAGGAGTTGTGGGGCGAAACCACTGAACACGGCGATGGCTGCGGCGCTGGCCGCCAGAAGCGTTCGACGCCCGAAGGCGTCCGCAGCTGGGCCTGAGGCGACGATGGCCGCTACCCCGAACACGGCGCCTATGAGCTCAATCAGAAGAAACCGGGCGGGGCTTTCGTGCGTGAACAAGAAGATCCACGAGAGAGGGAAAACAGTCACCATGTGAAACAAGGCGAAACTGGCGAGGGGCGCGAACGCCCCGATCACGATCCTTGGACTCTCCCGCTTCAGTGTTGCAAGGACCGGGGAGGGGTGAAGCTCGCGCCGTTCGAACAGCACGGAGTAGTCCCGGGCGCTCACGATCCGCAGGCGGGCGAACAGCGCCACAACGTTGATGGCGACCGCCACGAAGAATGGATAGCGCCACCCCCAGCTCAGAAAGTCCGCGGCGGACAGGGATGAGACGAAGAAGGCGAACAGCGCGCTCGCCACCATCAACCCAAGGGGCGCTCCCAGTTGGGGGATCATGGCGTACCAACCCCGGCGATGAGGCGGGGCATTGACGGCCAGGAGCGAGGCTAAGCCGTCCCATGCGCTTCCCAGGGCCAGGCCTTGTCCGATCCGAAAAGCCCCAAGCAGCACGGGGGAGAGCAGGCCGACATCCGCGTAGCTCGGCAAGAACGCCACGGCGGCGGTCGATCCCCCGAGCATGAATAGAGCGATGGTCAGTTTCACGCCTCTGCCGTAGGCGCGGTCGACAGCCATGAAGATCATCGACCCCAGGGGCCTGGCGACAAAAGCCAGGGCGAACAGCGAGAAGGAATAGAGCGTGCCCAGGAGCGGGCCCGCCCAAGGGAAGACGTAGGCTGGGAACACCAGAACCGAGGCGATGGCGTAGACGAAGAAGTCGAAGAACTCGGATGTGCGGCCGATGACCACGCCGACGGCGATCTCCCCCGGCGTCACCGCGCCCTCGCCGTAAACCTGCGGCTCGGCCGCGAAGGATGACGAGGCTGTGTTGTCGCCGACGCTCATGGACACTGGGGCTCCTCTCGTCCCATCCTCCTGCGTCTCGCGCCGGTCAGGATCCGCACTGGCGGTCTCGTTACGGGGATGAGCTGGACCTTGGCATTGGACAAACCGTCCAATAGGGGCGGAGGGGTCGACGGCTTAGGTGGGCGCCATGACAGCCCGCACGCCCTCCAGCCTCTCGTGGCTTCACCGCTTCCGCAGCGTCGCAGCCCTGCCTGCTCTGGCCTGCCTGGGAGCCTGTCATGCTGTCGTCATCGACCCTGCCGGCGAGGTCGCCGCTCGCCAACGCGACCTCTTGCTCGTCGCCACAGGGTTGATGCTGGTGATCATCATCCCCGTCATGGCCCTCACCGTTCTGTTCGCTTGGCGTTACCGAGCGTCCAACGCCGCAGCCCGATATGAGCCTGAATGGAGCCACTCGACCCACCTTGAACTTGTGATCTGGTCGGCGCCGCTCTTGATCATCATCTGCCTCGGCGCTGTGACGTGGAGCGGGACGCATCTGCTAGATCCCTACCGCCCGCTCACCGCCGCCGAGGCCCGCGGCGAGCCGCCCCTTGAGGTCGACGTCGTCGCGCTCGACTGGAAATGGCTCTTTATCTACCCGCAGTACGGCGTCGCTAGCGTCAACGAGGTTGCAGCGCCCGCGGGCCGGCCCATCGCGTTCCACATTACCGCCTCCTCGGTGATGAATTCCTTCTATGTCCCGTCTTTGGCTGGCCAAATTTACGCGATGCCTGGCATGGAGACGCGGCTGAATGCGGTGATGTCGCGGCCAGGCGATTTTGAGGGTTTCTCAGCGAATTACAGCGGCGCCGGGTTCTCCGGGATGCGCTTTCGCTTCCACAGCCTCTCTGACCGGGCGTTTGGGTCCTGGATCCAAACGGCCCGTCGGGGCGAGGCCTTGACACGAGACCTATATCAGCGGCTCGCAGCGCCCAGCGAAAACCAGCCGACATCCATCTATGGGCGGGTCGACGCGGGTCTTTACCCCGCCATCCTCGGTCAGACCGTCGCGTCAAACCGCCCTTGCGATCACAGCCTCCCGGCCCGCGACCGACCGGCGGGGGGAGCTCAAGATGCGGCTGGTGTCGTCAACGTTCAAAACGCGCCCATGGCGGGCGGGCTTGTGGGCGCCGGCCTGCCCATCCCCGCAGCCCGGGGCGAAATCGGATGGCGGGCGCAGGCAGGGCAAGCGACCGCCAAGACCGTACTTTGACGAGGTGATCGCATGACGCTTCCTAGTCTTCCCGTTCCGCCTTCCGTCATAGCCAGCCTGTTGTCGGCGGTCTTCGGGCGCCTCACCCTCAACGCGTTTCCGATCAACGAACCCATCTTGGTCGCCACCTTCGTCGTGGTCGCCCTCGCCGGCGCCGGGGTCGTGGGCGCGGTGACCTATTACCGGCAATGGGCCGTTCTCTGGCGCGACTGGTTCACCAGCGTGGACCACAAGAAGATCGGCGTCATGTACGTGGTCCTCGGCCTCGTGATGCTCCTGCGCGGTTTCGCCGACGCCCTCATGATGCGCTCCCAACAGGCCATGGCCTTTGGGAGCAACCAAGGCTACCTGCCTGCGCACCACTACGATCAGATCTTCACCGCCCACGGCGTCATCATGATCTTCTTCGTCGCCATGCCCCTGGTGACCGGACTGATGAACTATGTGGTGCCCCTTCAGATTGGCGCTCGCGACGTCTCGTTCCCCTTCCTCAACAATCTGAGCTTCTGGATGACGGCAGCGGGTGCGGCGCTCACCATGGCCTCCCTCTTTATTGGAGAGTACGCCAAGACCGGCTGGCTGGCCTATCCGCCCCTCTCTGGCGCGTATTTCAGCCCGGGCGTGGGCGTCGATTACTATATCTGGGGCCTACAAATCGCCGGCGTGGGCACGCTGCTGTCTGGGGTCAATCTGATCGCCACCATCGTCAAGATGCGGGCGCCGGGCATGTCGATGATGCGCATGCCCGTGTTCACCTGGACCGCCCTATGCACCAACATCCTCATCGTCGCCGCTTTCCCCGTCTTGACGGCGGTCCTGGCCCTTCTGACGCTGGACCGATATGTGGGAACGCAATTCTTCACGAACACCCTCGGCGGAAATCCGATGATGTACGTGAATTTGATTTGGATCTGGGGGCATCCAGAAGTCTACATTCTAATTTTGCCAGTATTCGGAATTTACTCTGAAATAGTACCAACGTTTACGGGTAAGAAGTTATTCGGATATAGCTCTATGGTCTATGCGACGGCCGTCATTACTCTCTTGGCGTACCTTGTTTGGCTGCATCACTTTTTCACTATGGGGTCGGGCGCCAGTGTGAATTCATTCTTTGGCATAACAACGATGATCATCTCGATCCCGACGGGCGCCAAGATCTTCAACTGGCTTTTCACCATGTATCGAGGCCGCATCCGCTTCGAATTGCCCATGATGTGGACTCTGGCCTTCATGCTGACCTTTGTCATTGGCGGCATGACCGGCGTGCTCCTGGCTGTGCCGCCAGCAGACTTTGTGCTTCACAACAGCCTTTTTCTCGTCGCCCATTTCCACAATGTCATCATTGGCGGCGTTCTGTTCGGGCTTTTCGCGGGGATCAACTATTGGTTCCCCAAGGCCTTCGGTTTCAGGCTCGACGAGCGTTGGGGCAAGGCGTCTTTCTGGTTCTGGGTGACCGGCTTCTACTTCGCGTTCATGCCGCTCTATGTCCTTGGCCTCATGGGAGTCACCCGGCGCCTGAGGCACTTCGATGATCCGTCCCTTCAGATCTGGTTCGTCATCGCCGCCTTCGGCGCGGCCCTGATCTTCGCAGGCATTCTGTGCATGCTGATGCAGTTCTACGTCTCGATCAAAAACCGCGAAGCGCTGCGGGACCTTACGGGGGACCCCTGGGACGGGCGGACCCTTGAGTGGTCCACAGCGTCTCCGCCGCCGGAGTACAATTTCGCCTTCACCCCCATTGTTTACGACTTGGACGCATGGGCGGACATGAAGGCCCGGGGCTACCGGCGTCCCCTGGATGGATTCCGCGCCATCACCATGCCGAAGAACACGGCCACGGGGATCTTCATCGCTGGCCTCAGCCTCGTCTTCGGCTTCGCTATGGTCTGGTACATGTGGTGGCTGGCGGCGTTGAGCGGTTTGGGCATTCTCGCTGTAGCCGCAGCCCATACCTTCATCGTCGACCGGGAGACGGTGGTGCCTGTGGACGCCATCCGCGCCGTCGAGGGTCGACGCACTCGCGCCCTCGTCCTCCAGGATTGACCGCCATGAACATGCAGACCTTCAAGGCCTCAGACGGCCCGGGCCCGGCGTTCTTCAGTTTCGAGGCGGAGGAGCACGAAGCCGGTGCGAGCACGATGCTTGGCTTTTGGATCTACCTGATGAGCGACTGCCTCATCTTTGCCGTCCTCTTCGCCACCTACGCGGTCCTCGGCCGCAACTATGCGGGCGGTCCCACCGGTCGGGAGCTGTTCGAGCTCCCGACCGTCGCGTTCAACACCGCCATGCTGTTGGTGTCCTCCGTCACGTTTGGCTTCGCCTCCCTCAGCGCCCAACGTGGCAAGATCGTCGCGACCCAGGGTTGGCTGGCGGCGACGGGGCTGTTCGGTCTGACGTTTCTCGTCACGGAATTGCGGGAGTTCGCCCACCTCGCGGCTCAAGGCGCTGTCCCTCAGCGAAGCGCCTTCCTCTCCTCGTTCTTCACCCTGGTGGGCACTCACGGGCTGCATGTGACGGTGGGCCTCATCTGGCTTCTCGTCGTCATGGCGCAGACCGCGCGGGGCGGACTGACGGAGGCTAACGGACGTCGTCTCCTGTGCCTTGGCATGTTCTGGCACTTCCTCGACGTGATCTGGATCGGCGTCTTCACCGTCGTCTACCTCCTCGGAGTACAGCCATGACCCGCGCGCACCACGCGTCCGCCCATGGGGCGAAGGACGGAGGCGCGGCGCATGGCGCCGCCGCGCCGCACGGCACCACCCAGGGCTACCTCTTAGGGTTCATCCTCGCCGCCGCCCTAACTGCCGCTGCATTCTGGTTGACGGCGAGCGGCGTCCTCGGCGGCCCGTCGACGACTGTGCCTCTCGTCCTGGGTCTGGGTCTGGTCCAAATCATCGTCCACATGGTGTTTTTCCTCCATATGTCGCCACGGACCGAGGGCGGTTGGACGCTCATGGCGCTGATTTTCACCGCCGTGCTCGTGGTCATCGCCCTTAGCGGCTCCATCTGGGTGATGTATCACCTCAACGCCAACATGATGCCCATGACCCCGGACGCCATGCGACGGATGCCATGACGTCCAAGGGCCTCAAGGCCCTTGGACCGGACGCCCCGCCGGCGGCGTCGAAACGCGACTCAAAGAGGTCTAGACGCCTATCCGGCGCGCTCCTTGTCGGGTTGTGCCTTATGGGGGCGATGGCTTTCAGCGCTCTCGGCGTCTGGCAGCTAGAGCGCCGTGTCTGGAAGCTCGCCATGATAGAGACGGTGAACCGACGGGTGAAAGCGGCGCCTGTTGAGGCCCCCGGGCCCGCCCAGTGGAAGGAGCTTTCGGCGGCGGGCGACGCATACCGAAGGGTGCGGGTAGAGGGCCGTTATCTGGGCCAGGCGTCCGTCCGCGTCCAAGCGGTGACGGACCTTGGGCCAGGCTTCTGGGTGCTTCAGGGGTTTTGTTCTGATCAAGGCTATGTTGTCCTGGTGAACCGCGGTTTCATTCGAGGCGAAGACGAGGGAGGGGGGCCCAAGGCGCGCGCCTCTTGGCCAGCGCCGCCGGCCGGTCGAACGGTGATTTACGGCCTCTTGCGGCTGAGCGAACCTGGCGGCGGTTTCCTACGGCGCAACGATCCGCGCGCTCAACGATGGTATTCGAGGGATGTGACGGCCATCGCGGCGGCGTTGCATCTTGGCCCCGTCGCGCCCTACTTCATAGACGCCGACGGCGCCGGCGAAGCGCCGGGAGGGCCGGTTGGAGGACTGACGGTGATCCGTTTTCCCAACAGCCACCTCGTTTACGCCGTCACGTGGTTTGGCTTAGCCCTCATGTGCCTCATAGGCGCCGGATTGGTGATCCGGGACTGGACCCTGCCGCTCAGCAGCGTCGCCAGCCGGGACGCGGCGTGACGGTCCGCCCCACAGACGAAGGGCGCGTGACGCGTCTCTTCGCCGCGCCCTTCGCGGCGGGCCGGGAGAACATGCGCCAGCTCGTTTACCTGCGCTGGCTCGCCGTCGCGGGGCAATGCGTTACGATCCTTGTCGTGCACTCTGGCATGGGCGTCTCGCTGCCTTTGGCTCCCATGTTCCTCGTCATCGGCGGGCTTGTGGTCCTAAACCTTGTGAGCAGCCTCGGCCTTCGCCGTGCGCGACAGGTTTCCAACACAGAGCTTTTTGTCGAGCTGCTCCTCGATGTGACGGCGCTGTCGGCCCTTCTCTACCTGTCTGGCGGAGCGTCGAACCCCTTCATCGCCCTTTTCCTGCTGCAAGTCGTCCTTGGGGCGGTTTTGCTTGAGGCGTGGTCCACCTGGGTGATCGTTGGCGTGACGAGCGTGGCCTTTATGGTTCTGTCCGTGACCCACCGCCCGCTCGCCCTGCCGGCAGGCGCGTCTGAGGGATTTTTCGATCTCTATGTTCGGGGCGCGCTTGTGTGCTTTTGCCTCATCGCCGTCCTCTTGGTGCTGTTTGTCACCCGCATCACATCCAACCTGCGCCGCCAGGACGCCCGGCTGGCCGAACTGCGTCAGCACGCGGCCGAAGAGGACCACATTGTGCGCATGGGGCTTCTCGCATCGGGCGCCGCCCATGAACTTGGAACGCCCCTAGCCTCCCTCTCGGTGATTCTGAACGACTGGGGTCACATGCCCCTCCTGACCAGCGATCCTCAGCTTGCCGAAGAAATCAACGAAATGACGGCCGCAGTAGGCCGATGCAAAACTATTTTGACGGGGATCTTACAGTCTGCAGGGGAGGCCCGTGGGGAACAGCCGACCATCACCACGGTGGGCGGGTTCTTGGCGGATTTGGTGGAGAACTGGCGTGCGAGACGTCCTGACATCCATCTAGACTTCGAAAATCGATTTGGGGAAGACCCGGCCATCGTTTCCGATACGGCGCTGAGACAAGTGATCTGCAATGTCCTCGATAACGCCGCGGAGGCGTCGCCCCGTGGGGCGGCTCTCCTGGCGGACCGAGAGGGAGATGCCCTGGTCCTGCGCCTGCGCGATCACGGCCCGGGGTTCACCGAGGCGATGCTGGCCAATATCGGCAAACCCTACCATTCCACCAAGTCGCGGGCGGGCGGCGGTTTGGGTTTATTCTTGGTGGTCAACGTCATGCGTAAGCTTGGCGGCGAGGTTCGGGTCGCCAATCTTGAGGGCGGCGGCGCGATGGTCGAGCTGATCCTGCCCCTATCCGCCCTGGCCTTCACAGGAGATGTCAGCCTTGGAGACTGAGCGGGTCTTGCTTATTGTGGAAGATGACGAGGCGTTTGCCCGAACCCTGCGCCGGTCCTTCGAGCGCCGCGGCTACCGTGTCGTCGTCGCCGCGAGCCACGATGCTCTGGAGAGCGTCCTCAAGACAACAACGCCCGGCTTTGCGGTGGTTGATCTCAAATTGGACGGAGGGTCTGGTCTTGTGTGTGTCAAGTCCCTTCACGCCCAAGACCCGGACATGATCATCGTGGTGCTTACAGGCTATGCCAGCATCGCCACGGCAGTGGAGGCCATCAAGCTGGGCGCCGCGCATTATCTGGCCAAGCCGTCGAACACGGACGATATCGAAGCTGCGTTCGGCAGGGCGCTGGGCGATGCGGACGCGCCGCTTCCGCAACGCACTACCTCCATCAAGACCCTGGAATGGGAACGCATCCACGAGACCTTGGCGGAGACGGGGTTCAACATCTCCGAGACCGCGCGCCGTCTGGGCATGCACCGGCGCACCTTGGCGCGAAAGCTCGAAAAGCGCCAGGTGCCGAAATAGGGTCGTACCGGCAATCCTTGGCTGAACCTGGGGCCTACGCCGGACGGCTCCGACCTGGTATGTCGCGCGCGTTCGGGACCGCCGGACGGGCGCGGCGAAAGGCTCAGGGTCGGCATGACTGAACTCCAGGGACCGGCCGTCGTCTTCGGGGCGTCAGGCGGGATAGGACGCGCTCTGGTTGAGGGTCTCCTCGGCGATCCGCGGTTCGATCCTGTCATCGGCGTGTCGCGGAGCCGGCCCGAGGGCCTTGGGTCCCGCGGCGGGGCCGTATGGCGCCAAGCCGACCTCCTTGATGAGAGCAGCCTTGCCGACGCCGCCTTGTCGGTGGCGCAGCTTGGCCGGCCTGCGCGAATCATCGTGGCGACCGGCCGCCTGCATGGACCGACCCTGACGCCGGAAAAGAACATGCAGGCGATCAGCCTTGAGGCGCTGAGCGCGCTCTTCAACGTCAACGCCGCAGGCCCCGCCCTGGTGGCGAAGCATTTTCTCCCCCTCATGCGCAAGACCGGCCCAAGCGTCTTTGCGGCCGTCTCAGCCCGTGTCGGCAGCATCGGCGACAACGCCCTGGGCGGATGGTACGGGTACCGCGCCTCCAAGGCGGCCCTCAACATGTTGGTCCGTACTCTCGCCATTGAGCACCGACGGTCTCATCCCCAAGGCATTTGCGTTGCTTTACATCCGGGAACCGTCGACACCGCCTTGAGCGCGCCTTTTCAGCGCAATGTCCGGCCAGGCGCCCTCATGTCTCCGGAGGCTTCAGCGCAGAGCTTGCTGAAGGTCCTAGACGCCCTCGAGCCGGACGACAGCGGGAATTTCTACGCTTGGGACGGGCGCCCGATCCCGTGGTGATGCTGAGGCTGCGGATCGGGTAAGTCGTCGCCTCCGCAGCGGACACGCTGACGTTAACAGCGCCTGTTTATCCGATTTTAGCCATCATCGTCCTAGGCTGCCGACACGGTCCGAAGTCGGTCATGACCGGCTGCAGCGTAAGGAAATTAACTAAGTCTTGGGTTGTGTGGGCCAAAGGAAGCAGGCGGTGCTCATCCTTTCCGTTTAAGGGCCTTCGTACCGGGAGTTTGGCGTCAATGCGTGAGGATACGGCCCGTCTTCTTGAACTCATCGGCGATCGGGAATTCCCCTACCAAGAGTTCGCCTCAGATCCCGCCGAGAGCGACGCCTGGCCGCTATTCGCCGCTGTCGCTGAAGCCCTGGCGAGATCGAAGGCCATAGGCGGCGACGCCCGACGGCTCATGAACGATCCCCAAGCCGGAGGGCTTAAGGTTGAGGCCCTCGCCGCAGGTCTCGTCGATCGTCCGCAAGCCCAGCCCGCGCCGGCCCCCGCTGCAAGTTTCCTCGGCCGCTACGCTCGCGCCGAACCCGAGTGCCCCGGCGTGGCCCATGAGGATGTCGGGGCGTTTCTGCAGGCCTTGGCCGGTCCCAAACCATGAGTTTGATCCTCGTCCAGTCGCCGAAGGGCGGCGTCGGCGTGACCATGTGCGCCGGATCCCTCGCCATGATCATCGCCAAATCGGGGGCGACGGTGACCGCACTGGACCTCACCGGCCAGGACAGTTTGAAGCTCTGGGTTGGGGTGCGCCCCGAGCAGGTTGTTTACGGCGCAGCCCCCCACGCCAAGGACATCATGCTGCAGAGCGGGGTTCGTCCCGTATCCGTTGGCCGAGCCAGACCGGGGGCGATGCAGAGCCTCGCCCTGGTCGACGCTGTCGCCATCGCCACAGACTACGCCATCGCCGACATTGCTTCGGATGACGAGGACACTCTGAACGCCCTCATGCCGAGGTCGTCCCTGTGTCTAACGGTGCTATCCGCCCAGGCCGGATCCCTAGCGCTCCTGCCGCGCGCCCTTGAGCGCGCCGGTGAGGATGGCAAGGTCGTGTTCGTGGTCAACAACGTCGATGCCCGACGCCGCGTCGCGGCCGACGCGGCAAGGATGGTGGCGGCCTCCGTGGGCGATCGCGTCACCGCCCTTATCAGGCACGATCAGGCTGTCGAGGAAGCTTTGGCCTCCCTCGAGCCCTTGCCGCTCTTCGCGCCCCTTAGCGCCGCCGTGGCCGACCTTACGGCCCTGAGCGGCTGCATCGCAAAATTGGCGCGCCGCCCGGCGGCCCGCGCCCCTGCCGCAGACGTCGGATGAGCGCTCGGCTCTGGCTGCGGGCTCCTGCGGCGTTGCAATGGGCGGCCTTGGCCGCCGCCGGCGTTCTTTGCGTCCTGGTCATAACGACGCCCATGGACTTGAACCGCCAGTTGCTGTTCGCCCTCGGCGCCATGGCGGCCATCTCTATGGTCGAGCGTTGGCGCACAGCGCAGACCACGCTTTTCATGTGCCTGCTGACGGTGGTCGTGTCGACGCGCTACATCTTCTGGCGGGCGCTCTACACGCTGCAGTTCACCTCGCCCCTCTCCGCGCTCCTCGGCCTTTGTCTTTTCCTCGCCGAACTCTACGCCTGGCTCATCCTCTGCCTCGGTTTCATGCAGACCGCGTGGCCCCTAAAGCGCCCCGTCGTCGCCATTGCCGGGGAACAGCAGCGCTGGCCCACCGTCGACATCTTTATTCCTACCTATAACGAGAGCCTGAGCCTGGTGCGCAACACGGTCTTTGCGGCCATGGCCATGGACTACCCCAAAGCGCGCTTTCGGGTGTTTCTCCTGGACGACGGTCGACGACCCGAATTCCGGACCTTCGCCCGGATGGCGGGTTGCGGTTATCTTACGCGGGAGGACAACCTCCACGCCAAGGCGGGCAATCTAAACGCCGCCCTTAAGAGGACTGCCGGCGAACTGGTCTGCGTCTTCGATTGCGATCACGTGCCTACTCGCGCATTCCTTCAGATGACGGTGGGGTGGTTCCAGAAGGATCCAAAGCTCGCCCTCCTTCAGACCCCTCACCATTTCTACTCCCTCGATCCGGTGCAGCGGAACCTTGCCGCCAACGAGGCCGTGCCAGGAGAGGGCGATCTCTTTTACGGCTCGGTTCAGTGCGGCAATGATCTTTGGAACGCGACCTTCTTCTGCGGCTCTTGCGCCGTTATCCGCCGAACCGCCCTCGACGACACCGCGGGTTTCGCCGGCGAAACCGTCACTGAGGATGCGCATACGGCGTTAAAGCTGCAGCGGCGCGGCTGGAATACCGCCTACATCAACCTTCGCCTCTCCGCGGGTCTCGCCACGGAACGCCTAGCTTTGCACATCGGTCAGCGGAGCCGCTGGGCGCGGGGTATGACCCAGATAATGCGGTTGGACAATCCCCTATTCGGACCAGGTTTGAGTCTATCGCAGCGCCTTTGTTACCTAAATGCTATGCTGCATTTTCAATTTCCGCTTCCAAGACTAATTTTTTTACTTTCACCTTTGGCATATTTGATTTTTGGACAAAGCGTCATTCGCGCGTCAGCCGGTTTAATACTAGCTTATGCGTTACCCCATCTCTATTTAACCTTGAGGACGAACGAGCGCCTTCAAGGCCGAGAGCGCCGTCCGTTCTGGGGCGAGATCTACGAGACCCTCCTGGCCTTTCACCTGGTCAAGCCCACGGTCCTGACGCTTCTCAACCCCGCCAAGGGTAAGTTCAACGTGACCTCCAAGGGCAGCGTCGTAGAGGACAACTATTTTGACGCTGAGAGTCTAAGGCCTCATATGATCGCAATGGGCGCGTTGCTGTTCGCCCTGGCCATCGGCTTCGCCAAGCTCGCGTTCCCTGACGTTTTTCATGTGGATTTCAACACCCTGCTTCTCAACGCAGCGTGGACGGTCAACAGCCTGATTATTCTTGGCGCGGCGATGCTTGTAGGGATGGAGGCGCGCCAGGCCCGCACCGCCGTTCGGGTCGACGCCAATCTGTCGGCCACCGCCTATTTCGACGACGGCTACGTGACCGACGGCGTGACGGACAATCTTTCCTTTACAGGCCTTGCGCTAACTCTGCCGTCGGGATTTCCGACACAGGGCCGCCGCATCACCCACATCGGCCTTTTAGTGAACGACGCGCCGGCCACCTTTGAGGTGGAGACCATCGCCATCGCCGGCGCGACGGCGCGTCTGCAATTCGCTGACATGGATATGAACGCCCAGCGCAAACTGGCCATCGCCATGATGGGGCGTGCGGACGCTTGGGTCCCTGACGAGGGGGCTATCCCTGCGGCGACCACTGTTGTGCAGTCCGCCGCTCAGATCCTCGCCGCCCTTGCGCGTACGGTGTTTGCGCGCGGTCGCGTAAAGGCCAAGACCGGTCAGCCGCCGGCGGGCCCTGGGGGCGTGCGGTTCTGGAGAAACGCCCCTTCCGCTCGGACGGGCGCCGCGGCGGTCCTCGTGTGCGCCATGGCGCTCCTCGCCAGCCTCGTCGGGTCTGCGCACGCCGCGACGAGCGGAGATGCGGTCGCCGACGGTCATGGCGTCTATGAGAAACGTCTGAGCTTAGAGAGCCTGAAATTAGCGGACACGGTGCGTCTCACCGGCGCGCAGGCGGAAATCGGCGTGCCCTTCGGCCTGCGCCGCGACGAGGTCGTCACCGGGGCGAGCCTGACCCTTAATTTCGCCTATTCGCCCTCCGTGCTGCCAGACCTCAGCCACCTCGTGGTCCTGCTCAATGGGGAGGTGGTCCGCTCAATCCCCCTCGTCCGCGGCGGCGCGGACGGCGCTGTCGCGACCATGCCGATCAACCCCGCCCTGTTTCTCGCGGGAGACAACCAACTGAACATCCGCCTCGTGGCCCACTACACCCGCGGATGCGAAGACCCGCTTTCAAGCACGCTCTGGGCGAACATCAGCAATACCCGCTCGGCCATGGTCCTCACCGTCCAGAAATTGCCCCCGCAGCGCGATCTCTCCCACTTGCCCGCCCCCCTATTCGATCGTTTCAGCGGCGAGACGCTGGCTTTGCCATTCGTCTTCGCGCGCCCGCCGACGGCCGGCGAACTCGAAGCCGCCGCGAGCGTCGCGTCCTGGTTCGGTTCGTTAGCGAGCTACCGAGGCGTCCTCTTCAAACCGGCGATAAACGCCGTTCCAAAAGGTAACGCCGTCGTCTTCATGACCCCGAACCACATTCCCGACGGCGTCGTCCAGCCCATCGCGGGACCGTCACTGGCTGTGGTCTCAAACCCCCGCGATTCCTTTGGGGTTCTTCTGCTGGTCATGGGTCGCAACGAACAGGAGTTGAAGCTCGCCGCGGCGGCCCTCTCGGCGCAGCAAAGCTTTCCCATCGGTCCCCTCGCTTCGGTGGACAGCGTGAAAGTGCCCATCTACGGGCTGTACGCAGCGCCTAAGTGGCTGCGTACGGATCACCCCGTGCCGCTTGGTCAGATCGTCGACCCTTTGAGCCTGGAGGGACGGGGGCTGCCCCCTGGGCCGTTGACCGCACGCTTTAGTCTCGCACCGGACCTGTTCTACTGGCCCCAGGCTGGGGGGCGGTTGAGAACCATCTACCGTTACCCGACCGGGCCGTGGCTGGACCGCGCGCAGTCTCGTCTTGACCTCTCGGTCAACGGCAAGTTTCTCAAGACCCTGCCCCTGAAACCTGAGGGGCTGTTCGGCGGCTTATTCGGCGGCGGAACTAGCGGATCGAAAATCAGCGTGGGCGACGCGACCCTCCCTGACTACGCGCTCTTCGGACAAAATGAGCTCAGCTATTTCTTCGACCTGCATGTCGCGGATAAGGGGCGCTGCACCGGCCAGCTGCCGAGCGACGTCAAAGTTGGGATCGACCCGACGAGCACCCTAGACTTCTCCGGCGCCCAACACGCGGCGCGTCTGCCTAATCTAGCGCTGTTCGCAGGTTCAGGCTTTCCCTTCACCCGGACGCCAGACCTCGGCGAGACAGCAGTCGTCCTCGACGCCGCTCCCAGCCTCGGGGCGATCGAAGCGTTCCTGGAGCTCATGGGTCGCTTTGGCGACGTCACCGGCGCGCCGACCTATCGGGTTTCCGTCGTGGAGGGGCTTGATGGCGCGAGTGTCTCCGGGAAGGATCTTTTGATTATTGGATCTCCCGCCCTGGCGAACCGTGGAAGCCTCTTCGACGGGGCCCCCGTTCGTAGAGACGGCGAGGGTATAGCCGCGCGAGCGCGCTCGTGGCTCGGCGCCGTGGCCGACTATTTCTCCACCGACCGCAAGGACCCGCCCGCGGCGGTCGATCCAGCGGTTTTGAACAGCACCTCCTTCGCCGGCTTGATCGGTTTCCGTAATCCCCATAGCGGTCGCTCCGTGGTCGCCCTGCTGGCGGCGCGCCCGGACCTTCTGCCAGGCGTCGTCGCGGCCATGCAGGATCGCAAGCTCGGGATCGGCGTCCAGGGCGACCTATCCATCCTGTCCAATGACGGCTTCAAGAGTTATCATCTTGGCGATCGCTACTGGACCGGATCCCTACCGATCTGGATCGCCGTCGGGTATGGCTTCAGCCTCCATCCCCTGATCCTTGTTTTCTGCGCCGTCGCAGCGGCGGCCATCGCCTCGGCGCCCCTCTATGTCTTCCTCGCTGTGCGGGACAGACGCCGCGTCAAATTAGCGACGGAGCGCTCCCGTGACTAAGGGCCCTTGGGCGACGGCGGGCGCCGCCGCGCTGGTCCTCGCCTCCTCCGGGGCGCACGCCGCGCCGCCGGCGGGCGTGGATCCGCTTTTGAAACAGGCCCAGTTCTGGCGGGAACGCGGTCGCGGCGACCGCGCCATGGACGCCTACCATCGGGTCTTGGCCATCGATCCGGAGAATGCGGCGGCCAAGGCGGGGCTAGCGACCCTCGGTCGTCCGCCGGCCGCTGCGCCAGTCGAGCCTGCGCCCCACATCACACTCGCCGCGCGGCCGCATCGCAAACGTTCCCGCGACCCATCAGGTCCTTCGCGGGTGGCCGGTTTCTCCGCCCTCGCCCGTAACGATCTCTCTGCGGCGTCCGCCGCCTTTCAAGCCGCCTTGGAAATTTCCAAGACAGACCACGACGCCCTTGGAGGCCTCGGCCTCGTCCGCCTACGACAGCATAAATTCCACGAGGCGAGCGAGCTGCTTGGCGCTGCATCCGCGGGACGTGGGCCTGGAAAATGGGCCGACGCGCTTCGCAGCGCCAATTTCTACGCCGGACTGAACGCCGCCATGGCTGCTCACTCAGCGGGAGATGATGCGGACGCGGAAGCCAAGGCGCGCGCGCTCGTGGACCAAGGCTTCGATCCGGACGGTTCGGCCCATGGTCTACTGGGGGACATCCTGCAGGGGAGCCGCCGCTACGCGGATGCGGCGCAGTCTTATGAAGCTGCCGCGCGCGCCGCGTCTGACCCTGGGGCTACGGAGGGCTTTCAAGCCAAGGCTGTGCGCGCGCACGCCGAGCAGGCTGCCGCGGAAGGGGAGAGCGCGAGGGCGGAGGCGATCCTCTCGGCGGGCGTGGATCGCTTTTCCCGCGATCCCTGGTTGCGTCACGACTTAGCCCTTATTTTTCTCTCGGAGGGCCGGGAACCGGAGGCTCGTGCAACCATAGAGCCCCTTCGCTCGGCGACTGAAGCCGAGGCGCTGTTCGCCGCAGCCCTCGTCCTCGCTCAGGACGATAAGCCCGATGCGGCCTCCGACCTCATGGCGAGGGTACCCGCGACTGAGCTCCAAGCGCCCATGCGCGACCTTCTTGTGCGCCTCTCCGTTGCAAGGGCTGTGGGGCGCGCCAAAGTCCTCGCCGCCCAAGGGCGGAGTGATGCGGCTTTGGAGGGTTTGCGCGCTGTCGCGGCCAACCCCGAACTGCCCGTGGCCGCCTTAGGCGCGCTCGCCGACGCCTTCGCGAGCCTGGACGACACGACCATGGCCGCAGATCTTGCGGACCGCGCCGCGTCCTTGCCGAAGGCCGAACCGAGCGACTACTTCGCGGTCGTGGCCGTCCTTGGACGAACCGGTGAAATCAAAGCAGGCGCCGCCCTCATGACGAGGTTGACGCCAGGCGACGAGGCCAAGCCTTCGCCTGAGGTTTGCCGGCTGAACGCGGTATTCGCCGCCGCCTCCGCCGACTGGCTGCGTCTTCATCAACAATACGCGACGGCGTTCAACATGCTTCGGCAAGCGTGGGCGTGGGCTCCGAAAGATCCAGATATTCTCGGCGCCACGGGTCGGCTTTACCAGTCGGCAAAATTGAACGTTCAGGCGGCGAAAGTGTTCGCCATGCTGGTCAAAGTCCAGCCGGACAACGTCGACGCCTGGATGGGTCTCGCCCAGACCTCCCTGGGTGCGGGGCTCAAGGACCAGGCCCATGGCGCCGCCGCTGAGGCTGTCCGCCGCTCGCCCGGCAACGCGCAGGTCCTTTTCCGAGCGGCGAAGATCGAAGAGGCGAGGGGAGATAAAAAGCTCGCCCTCGTCTACCTGCGCGAGGCGGAACAGGTTCTGAGCCGTGCGACGCTGCTCGCTGAAGATTCGGCCTTCCCAACCGCCAATCCGTTCAGCAATCAGGGCGCAGATGAAATCCTCCCCGGCGCCGCTTCGGGCGCGGGTCTTGTCAACGTCGGGAGACCTATGGGGAGGAGCGGCGTCGGCCTTTCCGCGCAGACGCGGTTGACGCCCGCTTCGCCAATCTACGTCGCCTCGGCCGCAGGCGGAGCTCCAGGCAACGATTTTGCCGCCGACGTCCCGACGAAGGGGGCGCCCGCCAGCCAACCGACCGACCCACCCGGCGACCCCACCGTTGCAACGATCGAAAGGGAGGTCGCCGACCTTTCAGACGCCGACGGCCCCGTCGTTTCGGGGACCGTGGCGTTGCGGTCGCGGTCAGGCGAGGCGGGCCTGAGCGCTTTAAATGCGCTGTCCGCCGATGCGACCGCTCACATCACCCTCGGGACGGCCGCCCTCAGCGTCTCGGTGATCCCTGTGGTCCTTGAGGCCGGCTCGCTGAGCGCCTCCGCCCAGAGCCGCTATGGCTTCAACGCCACGCCCGCCGCCCAAGCGCTTGTGACGGGTTCGACGGCGACGCTTGCAGCTGTGAGCGCGCCGCAGGCTTCAGGCGCCGCTTTGGCCGCCAAGCTTGCCGAGGGCCCGATCACGGCGGAGGTCGGCGTCACCCCGTTAGGCTTTCAAGACGTGAACCTCACGGGGGCGCTGAGGTTTAAGGTGAAGCCCACGGACACGACCACAGTAGATGTTTACGCGGAGCGGGCGCCCGTCACAGACAGCGTCCTCGCCTATGCTGGCGAGAAGGACCCCCGCTCAGGGCGCGCATGGGGCGGCGTCGTCCGCAATCAGGCGGGAGTTTCCTACAGTTTCGATTCCGGCGGAATGGGCGCCTATGTCCAGGCCAGCGCTAAGGATTATCAGGGCGCGTCAGTGAAGCAGAACTATGCAGGCGAAGTCAATGCTGGGGCCTACGTCACAGTGCTTCAAGACGATCGCTCGCACCTGACGGTGGGAGCCAACGTCAATGTCCAAGGATATCGGTACGACGAGGACTTCTTCACCTTCGGAAATGGCGGTTACTTTAGTCCGCAAAGCTTCGCTAGCATTTCCGTTCCGATCCGCTACGCCACCCGCTTTGGTCCTTGGTCGCTGGCGCTGGACCTGTCGCCGGGCGTTCAGGCGTTCTCAGAAGCATCCGCGCCGATCTATCCGACGGACTACGCCGCGCAGACCGTCTTAAGCGCGCTGAACGCGTCCACCCCATTGGTTCGCTCGACGTACGACAGCGCCGCCGCCAGCGGGGCCGCCGTCTTCGGAGACGCCAAAGCGTCATACCCCATAGCACCCGGCGCCCTAATCTCAGGGGAGGTGTCCTATAATTCCTTCGGCGCCTTCAACGAGCTGCAGGTTCTGTTGACGATGAAAAAAACCTTCGGGGGCGCATCGCGATGAGCGCCGTGGCCGTCCATACGCAGGCGCGCGGCCAGGCGTCCGCTCCCTGTGAAGGGCGTTTGCTCGCAATCCTCCTGGATGAAATTGAAGCTGCAGGCGACCCGGCTCAGACCGAAGCGTTTCTCATCGCCGTGGGCCGCCGCTTTGCTGGCCATCACCCGCTTGCGAGGGACGTGGCGAACAGTCCCATGACCCTCGACGTCCTGGTGCACACCATGAACGCGGTTTGGGCGAGTTACGACCTCGGAGCGGTCGCCGTCTCGACCGCATCAGACGGATACGGGCTTGTTCACACCCTCGGCGGCTTCGCGGCAGGACCCCTGAACCGTCTAATGGGTCCGTTTCTTGAGGGGTGCTACGACGCTTGGATGAGGTCGCTGGGCAGCGGAGCCGCCCTTCGGACGCTCAGGACCGACCATGCGGCCGGGTGCGTGCGCTTCTGGCATGGACGTTAATCGGCGCAACTTCGTGAGCGCCGGCGCCCTAGCTTCGCCGCTTATTGCACTCCTGGGCGGCCGCGCGGCTCTAGGCCAAGGCTGGCTGTCGTTCCGGGCGCAGTTTGAAGGTCCTGACGGACGTATAGTCGACACGGGAAACGGCGGCGTGAGCCACTCCGAGGGGCAGGGATACGGGATGATCCTCGCTGAGGCCGCTGACGATCGTCAGGGATTCGCAGACCTCTGGGCGTGGACCCAGGCTCACCTGCAGCGTCGAGAGGATTGCTTGTTTTCCTGGCGCTACGACCCGCGCGCCTCTCCTCCGGTCCAAGACGCCAACAACGCGACGGACGGGGACATCCTCTTAGCATGGGCGCTCCTCCGCGCGGGGCGTCGTTGGGCCGAGGCGCGCTATATCAAGGCGTCGCATGACATAAGGTCGGCGATTGCGACCCTTCTCCTCAAACCGATGGCTGGCGGGACCATTCTCTTGCCCGGCCTAACCGGCTTCAGCCAACCTGAGTTCACAGTCGTGAATCCCTCCTACTATGTCTGGCCAGCCCTGGACGATTTCCACGCCGCCGACCCGGGGGGGCCGTGGGACCGCGTCATTGATGATGGCTTGGGCCTGTTGGAGAAGGCGCAGTTCGGCGGTTACGGTCTACCGACGGACTGGGTCAAGTTGGACGGCGAGGGCGTCGTCGCGCCGGCCAGGGATCGCCCGCCGCGGTTCGGCTACGACGCGATCCGCATCCCGCTCTACCTGTCCTGGTCAGGACGAGTCTCGGTCCTCACCCCTTACATACGCTATTGGCGCGGTCTCATAAGCGCCGGGCGCCCCATACCGGCCTGGCGCGACGTCGTCACGGGCGCCGCCGCCGATTATGCCCTCGATAGCGGAGGGATGGCTGTGGTCGACCTCACCCTTGGCGAGTCGCCAAGCCATGGCGCGCCGTCCGCGACCGACTATTACGCCGCGGCCCTCTATGCCCTCGCTACGCTTGCGGCGCTCGAAAGCGCCAGGACCTGACCGATGTCTGGGCGCCCAGGCCCCCTGGATCCTGCTTTCTGGCGCGCAGGCGCGACGCTGGGCGGCCACGAAGGGGGCGGCGTCGCGCCTGCGCCCAGAAGAGCGCGCGGGGCCTTGGTGCGACTGTCACACGAGGATCAAGCCTACGTCCAGATTGCCACGGGTGGCGTTGGAATAGGGGCAGACGGCGTGGGCGGCGTGCAGCAGCTTTTCGCCAAGGTCGCGCTCGACGCCAGGCAGACTGACTGCGAGATCGACGGTTACGCCGTACCCGCCTTCCGATCGCGGCCCAAACCCGACTTCGGCGGTGACCGTCGCATCCGGTGGGACCTTCACGCCGACTTGTCCGGACACAGCCTTCATCGCGCCTAGAAAGCAGGCGGAGTAGCCTGCGGCGAACAGCTTCTCAGGGTTGGCCCCGACACCCCCCGGGCCGCCCATCTCCCTGGGAACCACTAGTTTCACATCGACGGACCCATCGTCTGATTTGGCCGACCCATCTCGGCCTCCTGTGGCGGTGGCTGAGGTCTTATAGATCACGGTCACTGGCATATCGGGTCTCCTTGCAACGACATCGGGGCCGCCCCGCCGCAGCGGCGTCTTGATTGCGGTAGGCGTGACGACGGCGCCCCGGCGTCGCTGAGATGGAAAGTAGCGCCCCTCGGCGCCAGGGCGCCGCCGTCCCGCCGACGGCCGAGGACGGTTTAAAACGTCATCAAGCCGTGGTTCTTAGCCAAGGCATGTTTGTTCTGGTCCCTTATGACGCTCCAACCCCGTTCTTTTGATCTCGCCGTCGTCGGGGCGGGCGTGGTCGGCCTAGGTTGCGCCCTTGCAGCCGCCAAGCAGGGCAGGCGCGTTGTCGTCATCGACCGCGACGCCCAGGCCAACGGCGCTTCGGTTCGCAACTTCGGTTTCGTCACGGTCACGGGTCAGCAGCGGGGCGCCATGTGGCGCCGCGCCATGCGGAGCCGCGACCTTTGGGAGGAAACGGCAAGGGCCATGGGGCTCGAAATCCTGCACCGAGGCCTTCTGATGACCGTACGCCGGCCCGAGGCAATGGCGGTGCTTGAAGCCTTTCTGGCAACTGAAATGGCGGAAGGATGCCGCCTCTTCGATGGTTGGGATTTGCGGTCGCAATATCCCGAAATGGGCGGCCACGCCCTCGGCGCTCTCTACAGTCCCCATGAGCTGAGGGTCGAATCGACGGACGCCCTGCCGCGCTTAGCGGCCTATTTGCAGGAGCGTTTCGGCGTCGTGTTCTTATGGAGCGCAGCTGTCCTCGGCGTAGAGTCGCACCGCGTCGCCACCACCCGCGGCCTGATCGAGGCCGAAGGGGTTTGCGTTTGCCCAGGCGACGACCTCTCCACCCTTTTTTCGGACATTCCCGCGCGGCACGGCGTGACGCGGTGCAAGTTGCAAATGTTGCGCCTGGAGCCCCCAGGCTTTCGCTTGCCTGCGGGCGTCATGTCGGATCTCGGCCTCGTGCGGTATTCGGGCTATGCGGCCCTCCCAGAGGCCCAGCCGCTGCGCGTCCGCCTAGAAGCCGAGCAGGGCGAGCACGTTCGTGAGGGCGTGCATCTTATTGTCGTACAGAGCGCGGACGGCAGCCTCGTGGTAGGCGACAGTCATGAGTACGGCGCCACGCCCGATCCCTTCTCTCGGTCCGCCGTTGACGCGCTCATCCTCGAAGAGTTCACGTCGGTCTTCGGTTGCGCGCCGCCGCCCGTGCGGCTTCAGTGGACCGGAACCTATTCGTCTTCGCCGAGCGTCGCCGCCATCTTAGAGACGCCGCGTGAGGGCGTTTGCTACCTGATGGTCACGACCGGCGCAGGCGCCTCCACCGGCTTCGCCCTTGGTGAGGAGGCGGTTTTGCAACTTTTTGGAGCGACGCGATCATGACGGAAGACGCCCTCGACGCCTTCAGCCTCGTGATATTCGATTGGGCGGGAACGACTGTCGACTTTGGCTGCCAGGCGCCCGTCGCGGCGCTCATTGAGGCGTTCGACCGAAGGGGTGTGCATCTCCCTGAGGACGCGGCCCGCGCCGATATGGGCAAGGCAAAAGCGGACCACGTACGCGCCATCCTCGCGCGCCCGTCCATAGCTGAAGCCTGGGCCAAGGTCCAAGGCGCGCGGCCGGGAGAGACCGCCGTGGCGGCCCTCATGGCGGACCTCGAGCCTCTCATGCGCGAGGCGGCGGCCGAGGCCGCGCAGGTGATACCGGGGGTGGTGGGCGCCGTCGAGGCTTTGCGCGCGGCGGGTGTCAAGATCGCCTCCTCGACAGGGTATAGCCGATTCATGATGGATCCTGTCCTCGCCTGCGCCGCCGACCAGGGATATGTCCCCGATCACCTCGTCTGCGCGGGCGAGACGCCCCAGGGACGCCCCGCTCCCTTGATGATCTACAAGGCCTGCGCAGAACTCGGCGTCTGGCCCCTTAGCCGGGTCGTCAAGGTGGACGACTCGGAGGCGGGGGTCGCCGAAGGCAAGGCCGCGGGCTGTTTGACGGTCGGCGTCGCCGCCTCTGGTAATTTAGTGGGCCTTTCCGCCGAGGCCCTCGCCGCCCTGGATCCGGACGATCGGGAGGGCCGCATCCGATCGGCGCGTGAAATCCTCTTCGGAGCGGGCGCAGACATGGTCGTCGACACGGTCGCCGACCTTGTCCCAGCCTTAGTGAGCCGGGTCGGCGCGTAAGGGGACAATCCGGTCACGCGTTGCGCCGCTCGGAGCCGGCGCGCACTCAGCGCCTGAGCCAACGAGGCTCAGGCGTTGGTGCTGTGGAAAGCTTGCATCAAGCTGAGAAGGCGATGTGCGCCCTCGTGGTCCGAGGCCTTGGCGTTCTGATCTTGAACGAGGGGCTCCACGTGGCCGGCGACAAAGGTCGAGGGGCCCCAGTAGACCAGGGCCCAGCGGTTGAATCTGCGACCACTGACCGGCGCTTCGGTCAGAACGCGCAGGGCGGAATGCCGGCAATCCCTACGGATGCTGTCCATAAGCGTCTCAACAGCCCTCGGCGGGCCCTCCAGCCACTGGGCGAACGCGGCGCGGGTCGCGATCAGGGCCCCGGTCACATCCAGCATCGCATTGCGCACTCTGGAGACGCTCATGATGTCGACAATAGCGCCGCTCAGGTCCGGGTAGGGGACAAGACGTCGGCTGACGTAGAGGAGCGCGGTATCCAAGACGTCTCAGCCTCCTAGAGGGCGCGGGGACGAAACCCACGGACGACGTCGCCGGCGACACTTGACCAAGACTTGGCATGACGCGCCTTTCTCCCCGGGATTCCATGACATGGGTCAATCCGGTCTCTGGCCGTGGAGATCCGGAAATAAGGAAAAGGCGGCTTTGACCCAGGTCCCAAGACCTCCGCGCCACGGCGACCCTTGACCTCTCACGCGAGACGAGAGCGCTGGTGAGGCCGCAAAAGAGCGCAACCGGATGGTCTAGGACTTCCCTGGGCGCCGCAGCGGTCTTGGAGCCTATGGGCGGTCGCACGTTCGGCTGGGCGTTCGGCGTCGTCGCTCAGGCCATGCCAGACGCCGCTAGAAGACCGTTGTCGCCAGTCTCTGACCGGCCTTGACCTAGGGTCCCATCCCGCCGCGCCTCCCGTCGGGAAAGGGGACGTGGGCCAGGGGGGCGCGCCTCGATCAGGCGTGTGAAAACTTAAGCATCGGCGTGGAGGCGCCGGCGCCCAAAATTCAAGCTGTTCGGAAGCACCGGCGCGGGAAGCCGACGCGGCGCTTTTATTACGAACTAATCCATTCGTAATACCGCACAATTGAGTGTCGGTCCCTCCGCCCAGCTCGCGGCCAGGCTTTCGTCGCCTTGGGAACCTTGGGCCTGGAGTGCGACCGTCCTTTTGGGGGATCGCGATGCGTTATTATTCCAACGGCCTCAACATCGGGGCCGAGTCTCGGACGCCGGTGTCGGGGCGCCTCGCCCTTCGTTTGCTGGCGACGGTCTTTTCGGTCGGACTCATGGCCGGCGCGGCGGTCGCGGCGGAGGCGCCGACAGCAACGGCGCCCGCGTCGGATGCGCCTGGCGCCGACAGCCCGACGACGGAGGTTGTGGTGACGGCGCAAAAGCGGGCCCAGGATCTCAAGTCCGTGCCCATCAGCGTGACGGCCCTCTCGGGCAATCTCGTCGCCGACGAGCACATTGAATCGTTCGACGACCTTAGTCGAGCGGCGCCGGCGGTGGCGTTCGATTCCAACGCCACCTTTGGAACGACCAACATCTCTATCCGGGGCGTCAGCTCTCAGGCCGGCGCTGCGACGGTCGGCCTCTACATCGACGACATCTCAATAACGACGAAGAATTTCTTCTATGAAGGCGCGGTTCAGCCGGCGCTCACGGATATCGACCGGATCGAAGTCCTTCGCGGTCCCCAGGGCACGCTTTACGGCGACAGTTCAGAAGGCGGCACCATTCGTTATCTGAGCAAGCAACCTAATCTGACGACTTACAGCGGCGAAGCGTCCGTCGGGACGTCCAACACCCAACACGGTGGGGAGAACTACGATGGCGCGTTCGCCATCAACTTGCCTATCGTTAAAGACGTTTTCGCTGTGCGCATAAGCGGCAGCTCCCAGAGCGACAGTGGCTGGATCGATCACTACAGCCAGGACATCGGCCCGGAGGACGCGGTTTTAGGCGCCGGGACCTTACTGAAAAAAGGGGTCAACTCCGATCACATCGAGACCCTCCACGTCATTGGGAAGTTCTCCCCTGGATACGGCCTCACAGTGACGCCGGCCTTCTACTACCAGTCGGAACACGCCGACGACTCGTCAGCCTTCTACATCGACACCCCCGGGCTCGGGCTTTATGGTCAAGATAAGGAGGTGCCGGAGCCGGGCACCGACACGCTGCGCGTTTACAGCTTGAATGTGCAGGAGGACCTCGGGGCGGTGAAGCTCACGTCCGTCACCGGTCTGCTGGACCGCTCTGCCAGACGCCAGGAGGATGGGACCTTTTTCAACAGCGCCTCGTTCGTCGCCCTGCTTGAAGGACCTCCTGCGGTTCCATTGCCCAACCCGGTCAACGGCGTGCCGCTACAGCAGGCGTTAAACGTTCTTTCAAACCTTCCGTCCGCCGTCAAATTGGACACTGAGTATCTTCAATTCACTCAGGAATTCCGCGTCGCTTCGCCAGACAATCCCGGCGACCATGTGCACTGGGTGGCGGGCGTCTATTTCGCCCAGCAGTCGGTCCACAACACCGACTTCCAGCAAATCCAAGGCATCAACAGCACGTTCCTGAATCTGTTTGGCGTTCCCATGGAGGACACCGCCGTCGAGTCGACCTTTAACGCGGGCGTTCCTGGGACGACGCTCTTCCCCAATGACGAGGATGAAAGCGACAACCGCACCTATAAGGAGAGCCAGTACTCAGGCTTCGGCCAGATCGACATTGATTTCTGGAAGACCTGGCACCTGGGCCTAGGGGGACGCTACGAAGTGGCTGCGGAGCATTACATTTCCGAGGAAACGGGTTTCTACCAGATCGGCAACCTGGGTTTCACCGGCTTTCCGCCCGGCGCCCCGACCGCGCCCTACACGCAAGCTTCAACCTCGACGTCCTTCACGCCCAAGGTCACCCTGACCCACGATCTATCCACCAACGAAACGGTCTACGTCTCGGCCGGAGAAGGCTTCAGGCTCGGCGGGCCGACGGGTCCAATCGTGTTTGGCCCCGAAACCGTTTGCGCCAGCGATTTCGCCCTGATCAATCAGCAGACGCAACCCATCAAATTTGGATCCGACACCCTGTGGACCTACGAGGTGGGGTCTAAGGGGCGGTTCTTCGACAACCGTGTCTCGTTGAACGGTGCGGCGTTCTACACCGACTGGGATCACGTCCAACAGCAGATTTATCTGCCGGACTGTGGGTATTATTTCACCGAAAACGTGGGGAATGCTCGCATCTACGGCGGAGAGCTCGAAGCGTCGTTCAAGATTACCGACCATCTTACGGTGAACGCTAACGCCAGCGCGGAAAGCGCAACCATCACCTCGTCCGTCAATCCCGTGACGGTGCCGGTAGGATCAAACCTCATCGACGTCCCTCAAGAGACCTTCGATATCGAGCTTGCGTACAGGCGCCAGCTCACCGAAACACTCAAAGTGACTGCGTTGCTTAACTATGACTGGACTGGACAATCCAACGGTAGCTATCAAAAATTCACCAACACGGTCGCTCTCGGATCTCTCGTCAACCTAAACTATATAAATCCGTCCTATGGCGTAATGAATGCTAATGTTGATTTCATGCTAGACCGGTACACGCTGACCTTCTACGCGAAAAACTTGCTGGACGACCGAACCATTATTCAAACGCCAGAAATCAATACCGTCTACGAAGGCTACACCGTTCACCCAAGACAGATCGGCGTTCGGGTGAAAGCCGTCTTCTAGGTGGCGATACGCCTTAACAGGCGCGTGCTTGGGTCTTGACCTTGGGCGCGGCCGTGTGACCGCACCCCTTGTCTTAGCGCCGTCGCACTGACCGCGGATAATGTTATTTTGCCTCTAGATTGTAATATCCTCATAAGATTGCCGGATGTCCGCTGATAATCCTTCCCACCTCGCCCGCTTGAGCATCAGCCTACCGACCGACTTGGTCGAAAGGTTGGACGCCATGATCGCCCATCGCGGGCTTACGAACCGGTCGCAGGTCATCGCCGAGTTGATCCGCCATGAGGTGGCCGATCACAGTGAAAGCCAAGTCGGTTCGGTGATTGCCGGCACCATCACCCTCATCTACCGCGCGGAGAGCGGGCGGGTTCGCCATGCCCTCGCCCAGACCCAGCTCACCTATCTAAAAGAGGTCATCTCCTCGCAACACGTCTTCCTTGAAGACGATCAGTCCTTAGAGGTGCTCCTGGTCCAGGGTCCTGCTGAGCGGTTGCGCAGTCTGTGCGACGATCTCAGGAAAATACGTGGCGTGCAGCAGATCCGCCTGGCGACGACGACGGCTTTGCTGCCTCCCTTGCACGCCCATGGGGAGGCTGAACCGAGAAGCCGGCCGCGCCTGGCCAAGGCGGCCGGTCGATGACGGGTTCCGCCACGGGAACGCCGGCCGCGGCTCGCGAGCACGCGCGGTCAATGGCCGGCCTGCGGGTGGAGGCGATGCCCACCATACCGGCGAGCGACGCTCAGGACCTGCCGCCTGGCGTGGAAAAGGACGCTGTGGTTTGGGATGAGACCCTGGCGGCGGGCGGTTACGCTTCGAGGCGGTTGAATCGCGGAACCCGCCTGAAGCTTACGGATGTTCACGGCGACGCCTGCGTCTCCATGCTGGCGTTCAACGCCGAACAACCCGTGGAGCGCCTCAACGTCGCGGACACCCTCAAGGTCCAATGGAACGCCTACCTTGGGGCGGGAAAGCTGATTCTATCGGATATGGGTCGGGTGCTCTTCAGCATTCTTGAGGACACGGCCCTTGACCACGACGCTCTTTGCGGCGCCTCCAACGCCGTGGGCTACGGCGACGGCCAGGATTTTGCGAGCCGCCCCAACGCGCGTGAACGCTTCCTTTTGGCCTTGGCCCGGTACGGATTGGGGCGCCGGGACATTCATCCCTGCGTCAACTGGTTTAAAGGGGTGCGGGTCGCGCAGGATGGCGAAACCTGTCTGACCGTCGGTCCCTTCCCGCCTGGTCGACATGTGACCTTGAGGGCTGAACTGGACATCATCGTCGTCCTGGCCAACTGTCCCCACGTCCTTGATCGACGGGAGTACACCGTCACGCCTGTGCGCGCGACGGCATGGCGCGGGCCGCCCACGCCCGAGGACGACCCCATAAGGACCGCAACGCCGGAGGGGCTGCGATCCTTTCAGAATGTCGAAGACTACCTGCGTCGCTAGATTGGGGGATGGATGATGAAGACCGACGCCCTCTCCGGCCTCAAGGGTCGCGTGATCCACGACCAGATCGTTCTCGCACGGGCGCCCTGGAGCCACGTGGTCAGGGCCGGCGAGACCCTCAGGATCATCGACGTCGAGGGCAATCAGGCTGTGGATTTTCTGATCTACAGCCTCGAGGACGACGCGGAGCGCTACAGTTTTCAGGACACCATCGCGGCGCAGAGAAACATCTATCTGCGCGCTGGGTCGATCCTGCGATCCACGGAAGGGCGGCCCATGATGACGATCCTCGACACCGCGGTCGCCTATCACGACACCATCGGCGGCGCATGCAGTTGCGAGTCCAACACCTTGCGCTACGGCCACCACACCCGGGCGCAGCACTCATGCGTCGACAACTTCCTGATGGCCAACGCCGCGGACGGGCGCACGAAACGGGATATGACGCCCAACATCAACTGGTTCATGAACGTGCCCGTAGAGGCGGACGGCACGCTTGGAATCGTCGACGGTATTTCCGCGGCGGGGCTTCATGTCGACCTGAGGGCCGAGATGGACGTCACCGTGGTCGTGTCCAATTGCCCTCAGATCAACAACCCATGCAACGGCTTCAATCCCACGCCAGTGCGGATGATCGTCGCAGCCTAATGTCCCGCCCCTAAGTCCGTCGTCGCCTTAACTGAACTCGAGCGCCCGTGTTTCGCAAAGTCCTGATAGCAAATCGCGGCGCCATCGCCTGCCGGATCATTCGCACGCTGAAGCGCATGCAAATCGGCTCCGTTGCGATCTACAGCGAAGCTGACGCCGGCGCCCGTCATGTGTCCATGGCCGATGAAGCCGTGCTGATCGGACCGGCTCCAGCCGCTCAGAGCTATCTGAACATCGACGCCGTCCTCGACGCCGCCCGCACCAGCGGCGCCGAAGCCATCCACCCTGGCTATGGATTTTTGTCTGAAAGCGTCGCGTTCGCCCAGGCGTGCGAAGCCGCCGGCGTCGTCTTCATCGGCCCAGACAGTGAAACCTTGCGCATGTTCGGCCTGAAGCACGCCGCTCGGGCGCTGGCCAAGGCGCATGGCGTCCCCCTGGCGTCCGGCGCTGATCTCCTGGAGAACGCCGAGGCGGCTGTGGCGGCGGCCAAGGCCGTCGGTTTCCCTATCATGCTCAAAGCCACTGCGGGGGGGGGCGGCATCGGGATGCGGATCTGTCGAACGCCCGAGGAGGTGGGAGACGGTTTCGCCGCCGTCTCGCGCCTGGGCGCCGGCAACTTCGGGGATGGGGGGGTTTTCCTAGAGCGTTACATTGAAAACGCGCGACATATTGAAGTGCAGATTTTCGGCGACGGCGCAGGCCGGGTTGTGGTGTTGGGCGAGCGTGACTGCTCCCTTCAGCGCCGCAATCAGAAAGTGATTGAGGAGACGCCGGCGCCAGACATCACCGACGCCACGCGCGCGGCCCTGTTTGATGCGGCGGTCAAATTGGGCGAGGCGGCCAATTACCGTTCCGCTGGAACCGTCGAATTTCTGTGCGACCGGCGTACGGGCGAGGTTTTCTTTCTTGAGGTCAACGCACGGCTCCAGGTGGAGCACGGAGTAACTGAACAGGTGACTGGCGTTGATCTCGTCGAGTGGATGGTCCGCGGCGGCGCAGGAGATTATAGCTTTCTTCCAACCGACCCCTTAGCGATCAACGGAGCCTCCATCCAGGCGCGGCTCTACGCTGAGGACCCAGGCCGCGCGTTCCGGCCAAGCGCCGGACGGCTCACCGAGGCGTCTTTTCCCAGCGACGCGCGCGTGGAGACCTGGGTCAGCCCCGGCGCGGACATCAGCGCCCATTACGATCCTCTTCTCGCTAAGATCATCGTTCACGCTCCTGATCGCGCCGCCGCGGTGCTTGCCTTGCAGCGGGCCCTGGACGAGACGGCGCTTTCGGGAATTGAGACCAATCTTGAATGGCTGCGCGTGGTGTCCCGCCTCGCGGCCTTCGTTACAGGCGATGTGTCCACAAGCGCCTTGTCTGGCGTCGACTACCACCCCGACGACATCCAAGTCGTGAGCGGAGGACCTGCGACGACACTCCAAGACCACCCCGGTCGCCTCGGCTACTGGGATGTGGGCGTCCCGCCGTCAGGTCCCATGGACGATCTTGGGTTTCGCCTGGGCAACAGGCTCCTCGGCAATGTCCTCGGCGCGCCTGGACTTGAGTTCGCCGCCGCCGGACCCACACTGCGCTTCAACGCCCAGCGCTGGGTTTGCCTCGCCGGCGCCGATTTCGGGGCCGAACTGGATGGCGTCCTCCAGGCGCCGTATCGACCGTTTCCCGTGGCGGCCGGTCAGATCCTTAAGATTGGACGGGTGAGGGGCGAGGGGTTGCGCGGGTATCTCCTGGTGGAGGGCGGCCTGTCCGCGCCAGCTTATCTTGGCAGCCGCAGCACCTTCACTCTCGGTGGGTTCGGCGGGCACGGTGGACGGGTTATCGCCGCGGGCGACGTCTTGCACCTTAACGCCAAGGCGGTGGGCGGGGCTGAGCCGGAGCGCGGCGCAGAACCGCCGACGCTTACCCACGCCTGGACCCTGCGGGTCCTCCTTGGTCCCCATGGGGCTCCAGATTTCTTTACGGAGGGGGACCTCCGGATGATCGCGTCAACCGCGTGGCGGGTTCATTACAACTCCAACCGCACCGGGGTTCGTCTCATAGGCCCAAAACCGGAGTGGGCGCGCCGGGACGGCGGCGAAGCTGGACTGCATCCCTCTAACATTCATGACAATCCTTACGCTGTCGGCGCCGTCGACTTCACGGGCGACATGCCCATCATCCTTGGCCCGGACGGGCCGTCCCTAGGCGGCTTCGTCTGCCCCTATGTGGTCATTCTCGCCGACCTCTGGAAAATCGGTCAGCTGGCGCCGGGCGATACAGTCACGTTTATACCCGTGAGTGATGAAGCCGCGATCGGGGCCCTGGCCGAACAGGACGCGCGCCTGCGGGATCCGATCCCGCATGCCGCCGCGTCCGGTGATGTCCACCCCTCACCATCAGCCGACAGCCCCGTCCTGCTAAGGCTGCCCGCGCAGGACGAGCGGCCGGAAGCCATTTACCGCCGTCAGGGCGACGGCAATCTTCTCGTGGAATACGGCCCCATCACCCTCGATCTCGAGCTGAGGCTGCGCGTCCACGCCTTGATGCTTGAGGTTGAGGCCCTCGCTCTACCCGGCGTCATTGACGTGACTCCAGGCATCCGCTCCCTGCAGATCCATTTTGATCCCCATCGCCTGGAACGGGGCCAGTTACTTGAGGCCCTTGTGTCGGCGGAAGACCGCCTTGGCGGTCTTGAGGACTTTGAGATCCCCTCGCGGATCGTCCACCTACCATTGAGCTGGAAAGACCCGGCTATCTATCAAACGATTGAAAAATATATTCAATCTGTCCGAGACGACGCCCCATGGTGTCCCGACAACATTGAGTTCATCCGGCGGATAAACGGCCTTGAGTCCATAGAGGCGGTCCGCGACATCGTCTTCAACGCCCGCTATCTCGTCATGGGCCTTGGCGATGTCTACCTCGGCGCGCCAGTGGCGACGCCCATCGATCCGCGCCATCGGCTTGTGACGACGAAATACAATCCCGCGCGGACCTGGACGCCGCCCAACGTCGTTGGAATAGGCGGGGCCTACATGTGCATCTACGGTATGGAGGGGCCGGGGGGGTACCAGTTGTTCGGCCGGACGATCCAGGTATGGAACACCTATCAGAGCTCGCCAGCCTTTCAGGAGGGCAAGCCCTGGCTGCTGAGATTCTTCGATCAGATCCGTTTCTTCCCCGTATCGGCGGACGAGCTCGTGGAATGGCGGCGGGATTTTCCTCAGGGCCGACGCACCATCACGGTCGAGCATGAAGTGTTCCGCCTCAGGGATCACAGGGCTTTTCTGCGTGAGCACAAGCCCTCAATTGACGCCTTTGAGGCACGCCGTGAGGCGGCCTTCGCTGAGGAGCGGCGCGACTGGGAAGCCCGCGGCGAGTTCAGCCGCGTTGAAGCCCTGTCAGGTCTTGAGGACGCGGGTCAGCCCGCGGCTCAGGTGACCCTTCCCCCCGGATCGGATCTGGTCGAGTCGCCCCTTGGGGGCAGCCTGTGGAAGCTCAACGTCGCCGTCGGCGACCGTGTCGGTATTGGAACTGTGGTCGCCGTCGTGGAGGCCATGAAGGCCGAGTGTGAGATAGCAAGCGCGGTTGAAGGCGTTGTCACGGCAATTTACGCCGCAGAGGGGCAACCCGTCGCCCCAGGAGCTCCGCTTGTCGCCGTATCGCCGCGCTAACGCCGGGGCGTGCTCTGGGATGTCGCTGCGGGCGCGCACCGCGCCCTGTGCGAACGCAACGCCGACCCTGGCGACGTGCGCCGGCGTTTTCTCTAGGGGAGCGGCTCCATGAGCGTCTGCGAGAAATTTTCCTTCATCGGCGTTCGCGCCACTGTCGAGGCGGTGACGGCCGGCGAAGTCACAGCCGAGGGCGTGGCTCTGGAGGCGCTCGCGCGCATTGCGGCTTACGACGCAGTTCAGCCCGCCGTCTGGATTACCAGGCTGACGCAGGACGCGGTCCTGACCCAGGCGAGGCGCGTCGACGCCCGCCTCCGCGCGGGCGAGGCGCTGCCCCTCGCCGGCGTTCCCTTCGCAGTGAAGGATAATATCGATGTTCTCGGCGTTGAGACGACTGCGGCATGTCCCGCCTTCGCCTACGTCCCATTGGAGACGGCGCCCGTAGTCCAGCTTCTCCTGGACGCGGGCGCTATTCTGCTCGGCAAGACCAACCTTGATCAGTTCGCTACGGGTCTGGTTGGCGCGAGAAGTCCCTACGGCGCCTGTGGCGCGGTTCATAACCGCGCCTATGTCAGCGGGGGATCTAGCGCCGGCTCCGCTGTGGCGGTCGCAGCCGGCCTTGTGGCCTTTGCCCTCGGAACCGACACAGCCGGATCAGGTCGGGTCCCGGCAGCGCTCAATGGTCTTGTCGGGCTAAAGCCTAGCCGCGGACGGTGGAGCACACGGGGCGTGGTGCCAGCGTGTCGCTCCCTCGACTGTGTTTCGGTCTTCACCCATGGCGCCCAAGACGCGCAGGCGGTTGACGCCGTTCTTTGCGTCTTTGACCAGGCGGACCCCTATGCCCGGCCCTCTGTAGAGGTGAGGGGGTTCGACTGGTCCGCGCCCTTCAAGGTCGGCGTCCCACGGGCGGACCAGCGCGATTGGATGTCAGACGCTGAATCCGGACAGCTCTATGAGGCCGCACTCGAAAGGATCCAGGCCCTGGGCGGGGAGATTGTAGAAATCGACCTTTCGCCCCTGCAGGCCGCTGCGACGCTGTTGTATCAGGGGCCATGGGTTGCGGAGCGCACGGCGGCGGTGCAAACGCTCCTGGGAGAGCGTCCAGGCGCGATTTACCCGGTCGTCCGGGAGATACTCCAGGGGGGGCTTCTCTATTCCGCTGTCGACGCCTTCCGCGGCCAGTACGAACTGAAGGCGCTGCAGCGCCACGCTGAAGGACTTTGGCGATCGGTGGCGGTCATGGCTCTGCCGACGACGGCGACCACGTACCGCATCCGTGAGGTTCTCGCCGAGCCGCTTGCGCTCAACGCCAACCTCGGGCGTTACACCAACTTCGTCAATCTGCTCGACATGAGCGCCGTAGCCGTACCCGCCGGTTGGCGCGCCAATGCGACGGGATTTGGCGTGACATTTATCGGTCCTGCGTTCGCCGACCGCGCGCTCCTGGATCTGGCTCAACGCTACGAGGAGATTGCCCCCATGCCGGAACCGCCGCCCATCGATACCGAAGGCGTTAGGGCGGCGATCCCCGTCGCCGTCGTCGGGGCCCATCTCGCCGCCATGCCTCTCCACTGGCAGCTGACGGCGCGCGACGCCCAATTGGTCAAGCGGTGCAAAACCGCGCCAACCTATCGGCTTTACGCCATGGCCGGAACCGTGCCGCCAAAACCGGCCCTTGTGCACGTTGGGACTGGTGGCGCGGCTATAGAGGTCGAAGTCTACGCCCTTGAGGTCTCTGCATTTGGTAGTTTTGTCGCAGAGGTCCCCGCACCCTTGGCCATCGGGACCGTAACCCTCGAGGACGGGACGGAGGTGAAGGGGTTCGTGGCTGAGCCGCGCGCGCTCGTCGGCGCGGAAGATATAACCGCCCTTGGCGGCTGGCGGGCCTATATCGCCCGTCAATCCAAGGTGTGAACTGAACGTGTCTTACGCGCCGGCGCGGGGGATCTCTTGTCAAGGACCCGGGCCGCCGACCACGGGGCGGAGGCGCAATCAAGCCCGCGGAGAAGACGGTTCGGGCGAAACGCCGTCCTCGGACGCCAGGCTGGCCAGCTCAGGCGGAACCTGACGCCGGTTCTTGTGGTCGAGGGTGATGTCGAAGGTGGCGGTCGATCCATAGCGGTGAGGCGCATGCGGATCGTGGCGGCGCTTGTCGAAGGCGATGACGCGAGATCCAAGGTGGAAAGCCTCCTTTATGTCATGCGTCACCATCAAGATCGTCAGCCCATGCTCGCGCCATAGGCCGTTGATGAGGACATGCATGTCCTTGCGCACCCCAGGATCCAAGGCGCCGAAGGGCTCGTCGAGGAGAAGAATGCGCGGACGCATGATCAAGGCCTGAGCGATGGCCAGGCGCTGCTGCATCCCGCCGGATAGTTGAGCGGGGAAAACCCGCGCCGCGTCTTTGAGCCCTACCGTCTCGAGCATAGCAAGGACGGCGTCCCGGGCCTCAGATCGCCGGGCGCCGGTGAGACGCCCGCGAAGCCGCGACCCGGAACACTCGAGGCCGAACATCACGTTGTCGAAAGCGTTGAGGTGGGGGAAGACGGAGTAGCGCTGAAAGACGACGCCTCGGTCTCGTCCTGGTTCGGCGTTGAGGGGAGCGCCGTCGAGTTGGATCTCGCCACGGGTCGGTTGCTCCTGCCCAACCACAAGGCGTAGGAAGGTGCTTTTTCCCGCTCCGGACGGACCGACGATGGAGACGAAAGCGCCTTCATTGACGGAGAGGTCGACTTTTTCCAGGACGACCTTGTCGCCGTACGTCACCCAGACGTTCTTAAAGCGAAGGATTGGTTTCATCGCGCGGATGGATGCGCCCAGGGGAAGGCGCGCCTGGAGACCGTGTTGAGCGCCACGTCGAGCATGACCGCCAAAAGGGCGGTCCAGGCGACGTAGGGCAGGATGATGTCCATCGCTAGATAACGACGCACGAGGAAAATTCGGTATCCGAGGCCGACGTCGGATGCGATCGCTTCTGCTGAGATGAGGAACACCCAAGCCGGACCAAGACTGAGCCGCAGGGCATGGAGCAGGCGCGGCATGGCCTGGGGGAGGGCGACGCGCAGAGCAATTTGCCAAGTCGAGGCGCCAAGGGTCTGTGCCTTCACCAACTGCTCTTCCGGGAGCGAGGCCACATGGGACGCTAAATCTCGCGTCATGGCTGGTGCGACGCCAACGACAATGAGAACGATCTTCGCCGTTTCTCCAAGGCCGAACGCGATGAAAAGGATGGGCAGGACTGCAATCGGCGGGATGACCGCGATGGTTGCCACAAGAGGGGACAGCCCCGCACGTATTAACGGAAGGATGCCGATGGTCAGTCCCAGCAGAAGCGTCGTGGCCGTGGCGATAGACAGGCCGAACACGAGACGTCGTAGGCTGGCGAAGGTGTCCTGCCAGAGGGGAAAGGTTCCGGTCTGGGAGTCTCGCTGGAAGGCCATGATGCGAATTTGATCCATCATGGCGTCAATGGGCGGGAGAATTTTCTCGCTGGGATTTTGCGAGTGCCAGGCGGCGGAGACCGCGACGTACGCCAAGCCAATGGCCAAGAGCGGTGCGGCTCCGATCAGAATCCGCTCGCCGGTCTTCGGCCGGACGTTCAGAAGCCTTCGCATGGTGGGGCCCTTCCGCTGCGAGCCTAAAGCTTGCCCTGAGCGGCTAGGTCGACATAGGTCGTATCAAAGCGTAGCTTAACATTGGAGCTGGAGCCCAAAATCTTCCCGCCCGGAAAGGCGATGCCAATATCGTCGACCGAGCGCGCCGCCTGGCCGAACAAGCCATGGGCGAAACTAAATCTCCGCACCCGATCCGTGGCCGTGACCAGGGCTGGGTCGGCGGCGTAGGACTCTGCAGATTTGGCGTCGGCGTAGAGGTGGGTTGTTTTGAGCTGGCGGTCGAACCCGGCGAGATCGGTCCCGGAAAGTTTGGCCATGGCCGTGCGGGCGGCCGCGCCTTCCTTGTCCTGGCGCTCCATGAGGGCGAGGGTTTCATACCAAATGCCCGTGAGCGCTTTTCCAAGGGCCGGATTGGCCTTCAGGACCGCCGTGTCCACCACGAGGGTGTCGACGATTTCGCCAGGGATTTTGGAGGAGTCAAAAACGAGGTGCGCGCCCGGCTGCTTCAGCACCTCGGAGAGCTGAGGGTTCCACGTCACGAGGGCTTGGGTTTGCGGAGCGGCGAAGGCGGCGACAATGTCCGCGTCCGATGTGTTGACGGTGGAAACTTGAGGCAACGTCAGGCCGATCGACTCGAGGCTCCTTGCGAGGAGGTAATGGGAGACGGAATTTTCGACGAGATTGACCGGTCGACCCTTGATGTCGGCGAGGTGGTCGCTGCCCTTGAGAATGACGCCGTCATTGCCGTTGGAATAGTCGCCGATCATGAGCACCGTCGTGTCGCGGCCGGCAGCCGCAGGAACGGTTAAGGCGTCCATGGTGGTGGCGGTGACGCCGTCCACTTTTCCAGCGCTGAACTGGTTCAGCGATTCGACATAGTCGTTGACCTGAACGACATTGATGTCGAGGCCGTACTTGTCCGCCCATTTTTTCACGATACCGGCCTGTTGCGCATAAGGCCACGGCATCCATCCGGCGTAGACGGTCCAGGCGATCGTGAAGGCTCGCCGTGGCGCGACCGCTCCCGTTTTTTCCGGAGCCTTGCTGCATGAGGCGGCGCAGAGGGCGGCGGCGGCGAGCGCCGCAAGCGTTGCAATCCTGATCCCAGCCGCCTTCATCAATGAGATGCCCCTTCGTCCGAGCGGATCGCCGTCAAGTCCCGATATTACGTTCTGCGCTGTTCGTAATACGAGCCCCCCCGGGCACAATAGCGGGCGCGGGCGGAGGGCGCCGGATTTATGGCCTTCCCACCGCCTCCTCAACGAAAATTGCCTGAAACTCGAGCAGGCGCCTCTGAACGCGCCGGGGCGCATCCAGATAGCCGCTGAAGCTGGCCCCGGGGGACCGTTACGCGGCGATGGCCTCCTTAGCGGGGTCCGCTGGGGCGGACGTGCGCATAAGGTGGTCGAAGGCGGATAGCGCGGCCTTCGAGCCTTCGCCTGTGGCGATGATGATCTGTTTATAGGGCGTCGTGGTCACATCGCCGGCGGCGAACACGCCCGGCAGCGAGGTCGCGCCCTTGGCATCCACCTCGATTTCACCACGGGCCGTTAGCGCAATGTCGCCCTTCAGCCACTCGGTATTGGGAATGAGGCCGATCTGAACGAAGATGCCTTCCAGCTCCACCATTGAAGACATGCCTGTCGAACGGTCCTTATAGGCAAGGCCCGTAACCCGGGCGCCGTCGCCAAGCACCTCGGTGGTTTGCGCGTTCACAAGCACGGTGACGTTAGGCAGGCTCCTTAATTTTCTCTGGAGCACCGCGTCGGCGCGTAACGCCGTGTCGAATTCGAGCAGGGTCACGCTTGACACAATGCCCGCGAGGTCGATGGCGGCTTCAACCCCGCTATTGCCGCCGCCGATGACGGCGACGCGTTTGCCTTTATAGAGGGGGCCGTCGCAATGCGGGCAGTAGGCGACCCCGCGGTTGCGATAGAGGTCTTCGCCAGGGACGTTCATCTGGCGCCACCGGGCTCCGGTGGCGAGAATGACGGTGCGCGAGCGCACGGAAGCCCCGTTCTCAAGGTGGACCTCGATCAATCCGCCCGCCGTCGCCGCGGGAACCAGACGGGTCGCGCGCTGGAGGGGCATGAGGTCGACCTCATAGTCTTTGACGTGCTGCTCCAAGGCGGAGACGAGGTGTGGACCCTCTGTGTGGCGCACGGAGATGAAGTTCTCTATCCCCATGGTGTCCAAGAGCTGGCCGCCGAACCGTTCAGCGAGAACGCCTGTGCGAATACCTTTCCGGGCCGCATAGACCCCCGCGGCTGCGCCAGCTGGGCCGCCGCCAACGATCAAGACGTCGAAGGGCGGCTTTGCGGCTATCTTTGCCGCGTCGCGAGCGGATGCGCCGGTGTCGAGCTTGGCGAGGATTTGCTCCAAGCTCATCCGGCCTTGGTCGAAGGGCGCGCCGTTCAGAAGAACGGTGGGCACCGCCATGACCTGGCGGTCTTCAACTTCGCCCTGAAAAAGGGCGCCGTCGATGGCTACGTGGCGGACGTTGGGGTTGAGAATGCTCATGAGGTTGAGCGCCTGCACCACATCCGGGCAGTTCTGGCAGGATTGCGAGAAGTAGGTTTCGAAAACGAACTCGCCCTCCAGCGCCCGAACCTGCTCGATGACCTCCGCTTCGACGCGGGGCGGGTGACCGCTAGTCTGAAGCAGGGCAAGCACGAGGGAGGTGAACTCGTGTCCCAAGGGCAAACCGGCGAAGCGCACGCCGCCCTCTGACCCGACGCGGTGGATGGCGAACGAAGGCGTGCGCCGGTCGGTCCCGTCGAAGCGCAGCGTGATCTTGTCGCAAACAGAGGCGACATCCTCAAGGAGCGCCTTCAGTTCACGAGACTTGGGACTGTCGTCCACAGTGGCGGTCAGAACCACAGGGTCGACCATACGTTCCAAGTAGCTCTTTAATTGAGCTTTCAAACCAGCGTCGAGCATGGGGGCTCCGATCATGCGAGGGGAGGTCGCAAAGGTCTTCAACGGAAACTAAGGCCGCCGCCGCACGGCGCTTCCCGCTCCTAAACGTTGCGAGAAGCGCCGCGGGCGGCGGAGTTCAGGATTTGCTTTTAGATCTTGCCGACAAGGTCGAGGGACGGCGCGAGGGTCTTTTCGCCTTCTTGCCAGGCCGCGGGGCAGACCTCGCCCGGGTGGGCGGCCACGTATTGAGCGGCCTTAATCTTACGAAGGAGCTCTAGAGCGTCGCGGCCGATGCCGCCGGCGGTGATCTCAATCACCTGAATCACCCCGTTGGGGTCGACGACAAAGGTGCCGCGATCGGCCAGACCAACCTCTTCGATAAGGACTTCAAAATTACGCGAAATCCGCAGAGTCGGGTCGCCGATCATCGTGTACTGGATCTTTTTCACCGCTTCCGATGTGTCGTGCCAGGCTTTGTGCGCGAAGTGCGTGTCGGTGGAGACGCTGAAGATTTCGACGCCGAGCTTCTGGAACGCTTCGTAGTTGTCGGCCAGATCCTCTAGCTCAGTCGGGCAGACGAAGGTGAAGTCCGCCGGATAGAAGAAGACAACCGACCATTTGCCCTTAAGGTCCGCTTCGGTGACGGTGACGAACTTGCCGTTCTTATAGGCTTCAGCGGTAAACGGTTTGACGGTGGTGTTGATGAGAGACATGGATCCTGCTGCGGTTTGGGGAGAAACGCAGGAGTGGGTCTACCCCAGCTCCGCGAATAGGGGAAATTTATTTTACCTTTGATGGGTATCGAGTGCGCCAATGGAAAGCGGGCCCTGCCGTTGAGAGGACGCTTTGGGCCCGCAAAGCTCGTCAGGCGCCTTAAAAAGGGCGCTGCGCCGGTCCTAATCAGCGGTCTCTTGCCCGTGACGGCGGCCCTTGGTCAGGACGGCGATAAAGCCGCCAGTGTTGCGATCCCTTCCGCGCCCAACGCCGCCCGCCAGTGGATCCAGCGCAACACGCACCTTAACCCGGATGATGTGGTCTTTCTTGGCGATGGCTATCTTCTCGCTCTAACGCCTGAGCCGGGGGGAAGCTTCGTCTTGCACGAGGAGGTGTCGGGCTCTGCCGGGGCGGAGCGGTTGGGCGGGCGGTCTGCGGAAGCCTATGTGGCCGTCGATTGCTCGCGGCGTCTGACTAAGATCCAAAGCGCGTCGGTCTTCGAGATCGCGGGCGCTGGCGGTCAAGCTCGATCCATCGCTCCGCAGGCCCTGCTTGCGTCGTCGCCCGAAGCCATCTTCGATTTGACCAAGGCAGCCTGCGACGTCCACTTCCGTCGGCCCCTGTCTTCCAGAACGCTTGACGCTCACGGCGGGATGCAGACAGGGGAGGCTGCGCCTGCGGGCGGGCCGAGCGGCGCAAAACCGGGCGAACGATGGATCCAGGCTGGCGCGTTCGGATCGAGGGCCATGGCGGAGGGGGCGAAGAGCCGGATCACCGCCGCCTTGACCCTGGCCCGCGTGACGGCCCCTGTCCAGGTAATCGATGGCGCGGCCCAAAGCGATGCGCTTGTGCGCGTCGTCATCGGGCCGTTACGCGCAAAGGAGGATGGAAGACTAATTTGCCTTCGACTTCAGCGTCTCGGACTGGGGTGCCTTCCGCTGCGGAGCCTCTAATCCGCCGCGTTCGGCGTCCGCTGGCTCGCGTCGCGCGCCCAGACAAGCTCGGCGACGGCTAGGGCCGCCTTCTCCAGGGTAGCCGACGCCAAGACCTCCACGGGAACGCGTGCGATCACAACCCTATCGGTTCTTGACGCCGAGCGTTCGTAGGCCGGATCGTAGTGCGCCTCGATTAGCTCGAACGCCACGCGTTCAAACTCGCCCGCCTCGGCGAGCGCGCGCCAGCGACGCCTGTCCTCAAGGCTGTGGTGGCGGGGTAGAGCGTCTAAAGCAGCCTTAAGGCGGCTCACATCGAGCGCCACATCGCGGTAGGTCGACGCGACATATCGCGCCCTTTCCGCGGGCGGAACGCAGATTTCCACAGCCGGCGCGGCGTTCATCGCCTTCGTGATGCAGGGCGGCAGGAACAGCTCGCCGATCCGCGTGGACTCGGCTTCGACCAAAATCGGACGCGTGACGTCCATCGCCTCCAGTTGGCTCAGAAGCAGGCTCTCGAACATTTTCTGACTCGGTTGGGGATGGTGGGGGTGTGCGCCGAACAGCGAGCCGCGATGCCGAGCGAGGGCCTCTAAATCCAGGACTTGGACGCCCAGGGCTGCGGCGCGCGCTAAAATTTCCGTCTTTGCCGATCCTGTTCCGCCGGTGATGACAAAGAACCTGTAGGGAGCGCGTTGGTCGTAGAGGGCGGCGGTGACGCGTCGCCGGTAGGTTCGATAGCCGCCGCGCAGGATGGACACCCGCCAACCCACCTGGTCCAGCACCGTCGCCATGGCGCCTGATCTTTGTCCGCCACGCCAGCAATAGATCAGGGCGCGGTAGGAACCTGGTTTATCTGCGAGGTGGCCCTCCAGATGTGTGGCGATATTGCGTGAGACGAGCGCTGCGCCTACCCGACGCGCTACGAATTTGGATGTCTGCACGTAAAGGGCGCCGACGTGCGACCGTTGCGTGTCGTCGAGGACCGGCAGGTTGATCGCGCCCGGCATGTGATCAATTTCGAACTCGAGGGGGCTGCGCACGTCGATAATGTCGTCATACGCCGACGCCGCCTCCGGAGCCGCACTTTCAATCCATTCAATCATAGGACGTGGTCGTCCAAGGAGACGACGACGCAGGGCCTTCCGTGCTCCACGCGCCCCACCGCCTCCGCATGGGAGAAGCCCGCGCCGCGTATCTGCGCCAGGACCGTCTCCGCAGCTTCCGCGGCTACGCTGACGAGCAATCCCCCGCTTGTTTGCGGATCGCACAGGAGGTCGCGGCGCCAGTCCGCGAGACCGTCCGCCAAGCTCACGCCTTCGCCGTAGCTCGCCCAGTTGCGGGCGCTCGCCCCAGTCTTAATGCCGGCTTGGGCCAGGGCCTCCGCCTGCGGGAGGGCTCGAACGCGGTCCAGGAAAAGGGTGATTCGGGCGCCTGATCCTTTCGCCATTTCAAGGGCATGGCCTAAAAGTCCGAAGCCGGTGACGTCAGTCATGGCGTGTACGTCCTGGGACAGGCCCAAATCGCCGCCAATGTGGTTAAGCTGGGTCGTCGTAGCGATCAGAGCCGCGTACCCAGCCGCGTCCAGACGCCCCTGTTTGAGCGCGGCGCTAAGGACGCCGACGCCTAGGGCCTTCGTTAGAATGAGCACGTCGCCGGCACGGGCCGCGCTATTGGTGACGATCCGACTAGGATGGGTCAAACCGATGGCGACAAGACCATAGATCGGCTCGACGCTGTCGATGGAGTGGCCGCCCGCCACCGGGATCCCCGCTTCCGCGCAGATGGACGCGCCGCCCTCAAGGATTTTGCCGATGGTCGAGGTTGAGAGGACGTCGATGGGCATGCCCACGAGGGCGAGGGCGAAGATCGGTTTGGCGCCCATGGCGTAGATGTCGGACAGCGCATTGGCCGCGGCGATGCGGCCGAACGTGTAAGGATCATCGACAATGGGCATGAAAAAGTCGGTCGTGGCGACCAGCGCCTGCTCGTCGTTGAGGCGCCACACCGCAGCGTCGTCACAGGTGTCCGCGCCGACCAATAGATCGGCGAAAGCGCCCATGGGCGCTGAGCCGCCGATGATCTCACGCAACACGGCCGGCGAAATTTTGCACCCGCATCCGCCGCCGTGGGCGAGAGAGGTTAGAGACGGTTCCAAGAGGGGCAGATCCTTGCGGTTTGGACGACTAGGCCCGTCCGACCTCGCAAGGAAGCGGTCGCCTTGTCAAATAAAGTCCGCCGACGACGAAGCCTTCCCTTTGAGCGATGGGGACGCCTTGGCGGGCCGACCGCGCAAGCGTGCTACGGCCTTGGCCGGCAGGGCGCCCACCGCCAACCTTGGAAAGCTTTCACGCCGAACAGCCGAGCGATTGGTCGCTTTCTGCCTCTAGGCGACCCCGGTCTGCGAAGGCGGGATTTTGCACAATCGCCGACAGTCTGACGTACATGCGGAGTTTGGCGGCGGGGTAACCGGCGAGAAGGCATTCTTCGAGCGCATGAAGTCCCCAAAACGGCGCGCCAGATTCATGCTGACGGAAGGCGGAGGCGCATCGTATGAGCGCTGGTCCCGCTTCGTCGCTGACCCAGCCCTTCAGCACCCCTTCGAGCACCTCCTCGGCAAGAACGGCGAGCGCTATGGCCGCCCCTTCCCAACTCGCGGGCTCCACAGTGGGAAGCGCCCAGTAAATGGCGTGTTGCTCAGCGGTCAAGGCGGCGCTCCCGCCTTGGGCGTCTTCTTCGGCCTGAAGCGCCGATAGACGGTCGCGCAATTCCAACACTGGACACGACATATCTCGTGCTCCCTCAATGGGGAAAAGCAGATGACAAAGTCCTCACGTTGGCAAGACGCTTGGCGGAGAGACTTGGGGTTAACTCAAACTGTTGGGGATTGGTCACGGCCAGCTCATGGTTTTTGACCGGAAAGCTGAATTTACGCCAAAGAAGGCTTCACCGTATTTACCGTGGTGAGCAGCAGCCCAGGCGTTGGTCCGCCTGTAGCCCAATCGAGAAGTTCAGCAGTATGCACCACAGGCGGCGCGTCCGAGCCCCGGATCTGCATCATGCAGCCTATGTTCCCGGCCGCTACGACGTCTGGCCTGATTGATTGGATCTTTACAAGCTTCCGGGCACGAAGCGCACCGGCGATTTCAGGCTGGAGGATGTTGTAGACGCCTGCGGAGCCGCAGCACAGATGACCTTCCGGGACCTCTAACACCTCAAAACCGGCGTCGCGCAGCAGCTTGACAGGCGCTGAACGGATTTTCTGGCCATGCTGCAGCGAACAGGCCGAATGATAAGCGACCCGAAGTGCAGGCTGGTTCACGGGCGGCGCAAGGCCGAGGTCGGCCATGATCTCAGTAATGTCGCAGGCTAGCGCCGAAATCGCCGCGGCGTCTGAAGCCAGATCCGTCTCGTCGCGAAATAGGTGGCCGTAGTCTTTCACCACCACGCCGCAGCCGGAGGTGTTGACGACGACCGCGTCGAGACCCGCCTCGCGCGCTTCGCGCGTGAGGGCTGCAATCGTGGCGCGGGCTTGGTCGAGACCGCCGTCGGCGAGGTGGAGGCGGAGCGCGCCGCAGCATTTGACGTCGCTCAGGGTCACGACTTCGCACCCGTGGCGGGTCAAAAGTCGAATGCTGGCGGCGTTCACCTCCGGCCCCACCACCGATTGAACACAACCCGTCAACAGGGCGACGCGCCGCCGTCGGTTCCCCACCGCAGGATAGACAGCGCGCGCGCACGGCAGGGCCCGCGGCAGTTTTGCCGATGGCGCAAGCGCGATCATTCGGCGCATCGGCCCTGGGAGGACGCCCTGGAACGGTCGAACGGCCCGGGCCGCGGAGAGCGCAAGCCTAAAGCGCCCAGGCGAAGGCAGGACGATGCTGAGGAGCCGCCGGAGCCAGCGGTCTTTCCAGGGCCGCCGATAGGTGCGCGCGATGTGGGCCCGGGCGTGATCGACAAGATGCATGTAGTCGACGCCGGACGGACAGGTGGTCATGCAGGACAAGCACGACAGGCAGCGATCCACATGGCGAACCACGGTGGCGTCAGCCGGACGATCATTCTCGAGCATGTCCTTGATGAGATAGATCCGCCCCCTTGGGCTATCCCGTTCGTCGCCCAAGAGGGCGTAGGTTGGGCAGGTGTTGGTGCAAAAGCCGCAGTGGACGCATTTGCGAAGAATATCTGCAGCCGTCGCCGTCGCCGGATCGGCAAGTTGAGCTGGAGTGAAGTGCGTCTGCATGGCTTAGCGGTCCTCGTGCAGGCGGCCGGGGTTGAGGATGCGGAGGGGATCGAACCCGGCCTTGATCCGGCCGCTCAAGGCGGAGACGGCAGGCGCTTCTCGGGGGAAGGCGGGCGCCGCGTCACGCAGCACCGCTGGCGCCGCGATCAGCGTCGCGTGCCCGCCGACCAAATCCACCTGCCCACGGACGGCGCGTGCGCCGCCGTCCGCCCCCGCTTTGTCCAAGGGGAGGCTGAGCCATATGAGACCGCCGCCCCAATCGTAGAAGACTTCCGTCTCCGGGATTAGACGGCCTAGGGCCCCGGCACATTCCGCCGCCTTAGATGGGATCGGATTCACGCGCCAGATCACCCGTTCGGCCTTGTGAAGAAGGGGGTGGACGGATGCCACATCGGCCCAAAAGCGGTCTGCAACCGGTCCCTCGATGCTGTCAGCCGACCCTAGAAGGTCTTGAAGGGCTTTGAGCCTAAAGGCGACGCTCGGAGCATGGCCCTCCAGGCGCAGGGCTGTGACCGGCCCGCGCCCGGCGAGCACAGAACGGCTAGCGGCGGGCCCGGGCGCATGTGCGGCCGCGGCCACGTCCAGCGGGGCGTTGAGCGCGCGCGTCATCGCAGCGCAGGCCTCTTGGTCGGAAAGGCCGAACACCAGCGCGGTGCCCTGGGCCTCCGGGCGCGGGACTGTCCTTAGGGTCACCTCGGTGAGGACTGAGAGGGTGCCCATGGCGCCGCACTGCAGTTTGCACAGATCATATCCCGTCACGTTCTTGACGACCCGACCGCCGGACTTCCAGACTTCGCCGCGTCCGTTGACGGCCCTGAAGCCCAGGAGGTGGTCCCTCGCGGCCCCGGCGCGCACTCTGCGAGGACCGGAGAGGTTGCACGCCATGGTTCCCGCCACAGTCGGCGCATGCGACGCCTCAAGCAGGCCATTCCAGTTCGGCGGGTCGAACGCCAGCATCTGCCCCGACTGAGCGAGAAGGCGCTGAATGGCGCCTAAAGGCGTCGCCGCCAGCGCCGTGACGACCAACTCGTCCGGGGCATAGTCTATGACGCCCGCTAGGGCGCTCAAATCTAAGACGTCGTCCGGACGGCGCGAGCGGCCGAGGCCCTGTTTGGATCCGCCGCCGCGGATCTCCAGCGGGCGCGCGTCGGCCGCCGCCCACGTCACCATGTCCGCGACATCGGCCTCGTCTCTAGGGTGCAGTAGGGTCAATGCGCCGTCCTAAAAGCGCGGCAGGTCGGGAAACCGGGTCTTGCCGCCTTTTACATGGACCCGGCCAAGCTCGGCGCAACGGCACAGAGTTGGGAAGACCTTTCCGGGATTTAGGAGGCTCTCCACGTCGAAGGCGCATTTGAGGCGCTGCTGCTGCTCTAGATCGACGCGCGAAAACATCACATCCATGAGATCGCGTTTTTCAATGCCGACGCCGTGTTCTCCTGTAAGGACACCGCCGACTTCGACGCACAAACGTAAGATCTCCGCGCCAAAGGCTTCAGCGCGGTCAAGTTCCCCTGGCTTATTGGCGTCATAGAGGATCAGGGGGTGCAGGTTGCCGTCGCCCGCATGGAAGACATTGGCGACGGCGAGGCCGAATTGCGTCTCCATGTCGCGAATGCGCCGAAGAACCTCGGCCAGCCGGCGACGCGGGATGGTGCCGTCCATACACAGGTAATCCGGGGAAATACGACCGACGGCCGGAAACGCCGCCTTACGCCCAGCCCAAAACAGCAGCCGCTCCGCTTCGGTCGCGCTGAGGCGGCAGCTTGTGACCCCCCTCTGGCGCGCGATGCTCTCGACAAGGGCAGAGAGGTGGTCGATCTCAACCTCGCATCCATCCAATTCGACGATCAAGACCGCCTCGGCGTCAAGCGGGTAGCCAGCGCCTACGAACGCTTCTGCGGCCTCGACGGCAGGTCGGTCCATCATCTCCATCCCTGCCGGGACGACGCCTGACGAGATGATGTCGGCGACGCAATCTCCGGCGGCCTCAATTGAGGGGAAGCCCATCAACACTGCTCGGGCGCCGGGCGGCGCGGGCAGGAGGCGCACGATAACCTCGGTCACCACGCCCAATAACCCCTCTGATCCCACCATAACGCCCAAAAGGTCATAGCCCGCCGCGTCAAAATGTTTGCCGCCCAGGCGCAGGATCTCCCCGTCGATGGAGACCATCTCCACGCCAAGCACGTTGTTGGTGGTAAGGCCGTATTTGAGGCAATGGACGCCGCCAGAGTTTTCCGCAACGTTCCCGCCGATGGTGCAAGCGATCTGGCTTGACGGATCTGGTGCGTAATAGAAGCCAAGGTGTTGGACCGCTTGGGTGACGCCAAGGTTCGTCACGCCAGGTTGAACCACGGCGCACCGGTTCGCGGCGTCGATTTCGAGAATGCGATTGAACTTCGACATCCCGAGGAGAACCCCGTCCGCAAGGGGCAGGGCGCCGCCTGAAAGCGAGGTGCCGGCGCCCCTCGGCACAACTTTCACGTTGTTGCGCCGGCAGTATTTCAGGATCTCCACGACCTGGTCTTTGGTCTCGGGCAAGACCGCCACCATGGGGGGTTGCCTGTAGGCGGTCAGTCCATCGCTCTCAAAAACCCGAAGGGCCGTGGGGTCATCTATAACCCCCTCGCCGGGAACAATGCGGCGCAGGGCCGCAACGATTTCCCCGCGCCGGGAGAGAACCGCAGCGTTGGGCTCAGGCATCAAAAGCACAGGTTCGGTTCCTTCGGCGCTGCAGCACGGCGTGGGCGGGGCGCAGAACAGTCAATCGTCAGCAGCTTGTCAAACAGAAGGCGGATCCTTTCTCCAGGATGAGGGCAGCCCGGTCATCGCCGCGTCGTTCCGCGTCACGTTGGGACCCATTCACGACGGAGCGGATCCTAGAGAGGGGCGCTGCACACCGAAACGGCCTTGGGCGAGATGGCTAAGCGTCGCCTCAAATCCCGCCATGGTCTCCGCGATGATGGCGGCGACGGGCTCGACGGAGGCGATCCGTCCGCAGACCTGACCAGAAAGAGCGATGGACGCCTCCATGTCGCCGCCAAAATAGAGCGCTTGGGCGTTGGCGAACTCGGCCATGACCTGGGGACCGCCTTCGCGTTCATATGCCGAGGTCTTCTCCGTCCTCAGAGCGCGTAAGGCCGGTTTCGAAAACTGGTTGAGGAAGACGGTGTCCGTCTCTGCGGCGGCGACGATCGCCGCCTTCCAGTTGGGATGCACCGGAGACTCGGCTGCGGCCACCATCCGGGTCCCCATTTGAACGCCCTCCGCGCCGAGCGCGAAGGCCGCGGCCATGGTCGGGCCGTCGCAGATCCCGCCGGCGGCGATGATCGGGACGTCCACATGCGACCGGATCAGGGGAAGAAGGACCATGGTCATGACCGGTTGCGGGTTCTTGAAACCACCGCCCTCGCCCCCCTCGACGATTAGGCCGTCTACGCCGGCGTCCACCGCCTTAAGCGCGGCCTTGAGGGTCGGCACCACGTGGAAAACCGTTAATCCCGCAGCCTTGAGCGCGCTGCAGTACTTGTTGGGATCGCCGGCTGAGGTGGTCACGAACTTCACCCCCTGATCGATGATGAACTGGACGATGGTTTCATCGCGTACGAACGCATGGGCGATATTGACGCCAAACGGTTTGTCCGTGAGCTCGCGCATACGTCTGATTTCATCACGCAGCACGTCGAGCTCGCCCGACGAGGTCTCAATGATGCCCATGCCCCCCGCGTTTGAGACCGCTGAGGCGAGCTGAGCGCGCGCAATCCAGCCCATAGGCGCTTGCACGATGGGGTGCTCAACGCCCAAAAGTTCAGTGATCCTGGTCTTGACCGCCATGTCTCGTCGTCTCCTCGTGTGACGCCATGGTGGCGGAGGCATGCGGCGCGGTCTACGGCCTCGCGACGGCGCCGGCCTGCATCCATGGTGGGGCGTGGCCAACGGGGCGGGCTCGGGCCTCATGCTGAGGAGCTCGGCGGCTACGTCCCGGCTTGTGCCGTCTCGCAGCGTTGGGTCATGGGGGGCGGCGGGATCGATCCCTTCTCCCAGCGGATCCGCGGGCGGAATTTGACCTGGGCCGCTTTGGCCGCGCCCGACGGCTTGGCGCTTTCCCGCGCGCCAGGCGCCCCTTGATGGAGCATGGGGGATTTTCGACTTGGCTTCGACGCGACGCCCGGCCACGGCCACCCCAGGGATTCAGCCATACGCCCGCGCCCTGTCGGCGCTCCGTGAACACGACCGCGTCACGTCGGCGACACAGCCGGCATCGCCAAGGCGGCCAGAGCGGCGAGGAGTGATGGACGGCAGAGGGAGATGCAACTGCGACAGCGAGGGTTTGAGTAGGACGGGGGAGGGGGTTTCTTGCCGGTCGCCGCTTTCGCCTTCGCGGTCCCGGATTTCAGGCGCCGGTTCGGCGGCCCTGACGCCGTTCGCCGCAACGACGTTCGACCCGGCGACGGCCTGGAAGAGCCCAAACTGCGCTTCGTCTGGCGCAACGCCCTGGCGACCACCACCCGTGATGACCCATCTTCCTCAGGCGCGTCCTTGAGGGCGGCTGTGGCCATGCCAAGCGACCCAGCCGTGCTGGCCGCGGCGCGCGTTCCGGAGACCGCGGGCGCTCGCTGACCCGCTAACGCAACACGCCGGCCCGCTTTTGATTTCCCCAGGTCTGTCTGCCGGTGAGGAACGTGACCCAACCCCAGACCGCGCCCACATGGCGCAGCAGTTGGAACGTGAAGGGTTCGATAATGGCCGCCAGGAGGGCCAGTCCGATGGAGGCCGCGGTCCGGTCGCCGAGCCAGCGCCGGTAGAGGTGCACTGACCAGAGGTGAAAGCTGAGATCCAAAACCACCTTGGCGGCGATCACGCCGCCGGCGGGGATCGCCACCGCCCAGTCGCCGCGAACAACGTAGGCGAGAAGGACGGCGAAGGCGGTCAGGCCATAAACGGGCTGCAGGGTGTCTACGGCCTTGACCGGCAGCATGGCCAGCCCGAGGGCGCCATAACGGCCGTTGCCGACCATATCCCGGTACCAGTACTGCGTTTGAAGAAAGCCCCCGAACCAGCGCCGTCGTTGACGAAGGAAGGCAAGCGCGGTTCCAGGGGCCTCGGTCCTCGCTTGCGCGCCGCCGACGACACGCGTTTTCCAGCCGAGGTTATGGAGGGCGGCGAACCGCTTGAGGCGGTGGATGAGTTCATAATCCTCAACCAGGCAGTCGGGATCGAAGCCTCCAACCTCCAGAACCGCCTCGCGCCTAAACCCTGCGAACGCGCCCGAGATAAGCAAAAGGCTTTCAAGTCGCATCCATGCGTAGCGGGATAGGAAGTTGCGAATATATTCATACTTTTGAAACCACTCGAACACGCGGCCCTCTAGCGTAGGGGCGCAAAGGGGCTTTAAGACCCCGGTGGTGGCGACCAAAGACGGATCGGAGGCGAAGGCAGTACGAACCGCTGCAAGCGCCGTCGGCTCGAGCAAGGTGTCCGCGTCGACGGTGATCACCACTTCGGTGTCGATGAAGGTCATCGCGGCGTTCATCGCCCGGGCCTTGCCGCCGCCCGAAAGGCGAAGCCATTTCACCACAGGGTGACCCGTCTGGGCGGCGCCAACCTCCGGAGGATCAAATCCGAAGAGCGATTTCATGACGGCGTCGGTCGTGTCCGTGGAGCCGTCGTCCGCTACAAGAATTTGGTCGGGCGGGTCCGACTGGTCCATGAGGGCTTGCAGCGTGACGGGAAGGACCAGGGCTTCATTTTTCGCGGCGACAATCACTCCAACCGACGGCCGAGGTCCTTTTGCGTCGACGACGGCCTCTGCGCGCGCCAGGGGGAGCGTCTGAATGAAGGTGAAGGCCAGAAGACATGTATCGTAGGCGATGTAGACCAGTCCCGCCGCCCAGGCCCAGACGCCGCCCAAGCCGAACGGCGCTGCGAGCAAAAGCGCCCAAACCAGGAGCACCGAGCCGTGAATGGCCATGCTGGGCCACGGCGTTGGCGGGGGGGTCCGACGCGGGGACTGCGCCGTCAAAACTGCGAACAGGCTATCTTCGGATGTTGCGGGCGATCCCGCCTTCAATCCAAACCCAACGCTCGCCATCAAAGGTTCCCCATTTCCTATGCGAGCTGATATACCATTCTGCACTGGCTGCCCGCCTAACCTTTTTGCAGATGCGATATGTCCGAGGAAATAGGTCACCCGAAACCGGCGCGGTACACTGGAGTAGCGATCGCGCTTCATTGGATTATTGCGGTCCTCATCGGCGCCAACCTCGTCCTGGTCTGGTTCGTCGACGATTGGCCGAAGACCTGGACGCGTCCAGTCATTGATCTGCACAAGTCCTTTGGCCTCACCGTCCTTGGCTTAGTCTTGCTCCGTATTCTTTGGCGCGCTGGTCACCCGCCGCCGCCGTTGCCAGATGGCTATCCGAAGCCTGAACGTTGGGCGGCTCACGCGGGCCACATCCTCCTTTACGCGCTTATCTTTCTGATCCCGCTTTCAGGGTGGATGCATGACTCCGCCTGGAAGGATGCCGCGACGCACCCGCTTTCCCTCTATGGGATCGTACCGTTTCCGCGGATCGGATTGATCATGAACCAGGACGCGGCGACCAAGGAGGCGCTGCATTCCACCTTCTTCAAGATGCATCAGTGGCTGGCCTACGGCCTCTACGGGCTCTTCTTCGTGCATGTGGGGGCGGCCTTGAAACACCAGTGGATCGACCGGGAGCCGGAACTTCAGCGCATGCTGCCCTAGAGACCGGACTCCAAGGCGCGCCCCGGCGCCGGCGCTCCGCGCGCTAAACGTCCGACGCCGCCCGGCCAAGGGACCGGCGGCACGCCAGGTTCTTATCTGGAGCGGGAGGCGGTGCGCCGCACAAACCATGGTTTGCTAACGCCCCAACGACGCCGGGATCCAGAAGGTCTAATCTGGCGTCCGTGGATCGATCAACATCAGACCCCCGTGACGGCGACGCCTCGGTCGTAAGTGCGGCGGGGGCCTGCGTCTTCATCTCGCCCCTGCGCTTCCCGCCTTCGGCCGATACGCCGGGGCGCTGGACCTTAGGCTTGGCGGCGGCGGGGGAGCTGGCTCTGAGGGGATCCTGTGGGCAGCGTCATGCGTGAACTCGCCCTCGATCTTGGCGATGTGACCCTCGTCTCCGGCCACGTTCTGCAGTCTGCGGTTCTTTGCTACGCCACCTTTGGCGCGTTGAACGCTTCAGCGGACAACGCGATCCTGATCCCGAGTTATTATACGGGCACCCACCGGTCCTACGGACGCATGATCGGCCCGGGCCGGGCCCTCGACCCTGAGCGGCATTTCATCATCATCGCCGACATGTTCGGGAACGGCGTGTCGACGTCCCCCAGCCATCGGCCGCCGGGAGAGGCGCGCACAACCTTCCCCAGGCTGAGCATCGCCGACAATGTGGCCTGCCAGCGCCGCCTGATCACATCCCTGGGCGTGTCCACCCTTCGCCTCGTCACCGGCTGGTCCATGGGCGCCATGCAGTCCCTGTGGTGGGGCGCACTATATCCAGAGGCGGTTCAAAGCGTTTTGGCGGTGTGCGGCTCTGCGAGCTGCTGGCCCCTCAATCAGGTTTTTCTGGACGGAGTTTGCGCCGCGTTGCGCGCCGACCAGGCCTTCGACGCCGAACCGGCGGTCCATCCCCCGACACGGGGGCTGAAGGCGTTTGCACGCACCTACGCCGGGTGGGCCTACTCGGCGCAGTTCTACCGAGACAAGCTCTACAAAGGTCTTGGTTTCTCTAGCCTAGAGAGCTTCCTTGAAGCGTGGGAGGCTGAGCACGTAGCGTGGAGCGCCCATGATCTTCTAGCCATGGCGGACACGTGGAGGACGGCGGATATCGGTCTTTTGGCGGCTGACGGAACGGCGGAGGCGGCCCTCTCGATGATCCGGGCGCCGACGCTCATCATGCCCTGCGACACAGACGCCTACTTCACCGTGGAGGAGTGCCGCCTTGAGGCGGCCGCCATCCCGCGCGCGGAGGTGAGGGTTCTCAATTCCCCCTATGGGCATTGCGCTGGCGCGCCAGGGCGTTTTCCCGAGGAGAGCGATCGGATTGACGACGCTATCCGCGAGCTCCTGGCATGATCAGACGGCCTGTCTTCTCACAGGGCCAACCCTGGTCGGGCCAGCAGGATAGAGGCTGGAAAGGAGCACACGTCGATGAACGAGACCCAAGACATGGCCGCTATCCAAGCCCGCTTCGGGCCGCCCGTCGATGGTCCACGACCGCAAGGATTGGACAGTCCGCTCCTCGCGGCCCACGTGGCGGAGGTCGACGCCGTTTTCGGGCGGGGATGGGTCTGCGTCGGCCACATCGCCATGGTGCCTTCGGTGGGCGACTATTTCACCCTCGACCTGATCGGCAATCCCCTTGTGGTGGTTCGGGCCTCCGATCAGATCCGCGTTCTCTCGCGGGTCTGCCTTCATAGGTGGGCGTCTGTCGTCGAGGGGCGCGGGCGGACGCGCCTTTTCACCTGCCCTTTCCACGCTTGGGCCTACGCCCTTGACGGCAGCTTAGTCGCCGCTCCGTTCATGGAGGGCGCCGAGGGTTTCGAAGCGTCAGACTGCAAGCTTCCTGAGGCGCGGACCGAGGTGATGGAGGAGACGGGATTGATCTTCGCCAATCTCTCTCAGACGAGCGCTGAAACCGTCGATCCGCCCATGGCGTTCTTTGAGGCGGGCCTCTCTGAAGCGGTTGCGGCCGGGCCCTATGTGGATGAGCTGAAATCGAGCGACTGGAAGCGTGTGATCGTCGAGGCTCAGGCGGCCACCCCCGGCGCACACGCCCTCCTGCCAAACGTCTTACTCAAGATCGACGGAGGGGCGGCGCGGATCATCTGCGTTTTTCCCAATGGTCCTGACTCCGCCCTCCTGAGGCGGATCGACCTGCTTGGCGCCACTGGCGAGGCGGTGACGTCCGGGCCGGCGCCCGCGCACGTCATGGAGTTCGTCGAGGGCCGTCTTCGTGCCGAGGGCGCCTAGACCGGGGCGCGGCCGGAGCCCTTGACCCACTCCGCAACGCCAGCCAGCGTCTTCTCCGAAGGCGCAAGGAGACGACTTGGCCAAGCTGCACAGCGATGGATTTGACGCGGCGTGGTCCCTGCAGGCCCCGGCTATAGGCGCTGTGGTCGCGTCGGACGCGCACGATCCGCGCGGAGAGCGTGCAGCAAGGACCTGACTGATGCTAGGCAATGTCCAGGACATTGATCTTAAACTTCTTCGTGTGTTTCGCACGATCGCTCATCACGGTGGTTTTGTCGCAGCGCAAACCGAGTTGAATCTCAGTCTTTCGACTATCAGCAACCAAATTCGTCAGCTCGAAGAGAGGTTAGGGCTACGGCTTTGTGAGCGAGGAAACATAGGGTTTAGACTTACCCCAGAGGGGGAGGCTGTCCTGGCCGCGTCTGAGGACTTATTTGGCGCCCTCGACTCGTTCAAAAGTCACCTTGGCGGACTTGCGACAAAGCCTGTTGGAGAGATCAGGCTCGGCATAGTGGACAACCTTGTCACCGATCCGAGCTGTCGCGTCGCTGAGGCTGTCGGCCGCCTCAGCCGCGAGGCGCCTGGCGTAGCGCTTAAGTTCTTCATCGGTCCGCCGAGCGAGCTTGAGAGCCAAGTCATCAGCGGGGCCCTGGATCTCGCCATCAGCCTCTTCCCATCGGTGCCGCCGGCCCTGGACGCTGTTTGCCTATTTCATGAGCATCACGGCCTTTACTGCGGGCGGGGACATCCGTTGTTCGCGCGTGATGACGCTCAGATCACGACCCCTGATCTGAAGGACAGCGCCTACGTCAGTTGGTCCTATCAGGAGACCCACGTCTCCAGCGCTCAAAAGGCCGAGTTCAACGTCCAGGGCGCGACGCCTTTCATGGAGGGATTGCTTTATCTCGCGCTCTCCGGCCGCTACATCACCTACCTGCCAAAGCACGCAGCCGAGCGTTGGGTCCTCAGCGGACAGCTCCGCGAGCTCTTGCCGCGTGAAACGTCGCGGACCGTCGAGGTCCTGATGATCTCAAGGCGCTCCCTGCGCACAAAGTCCGTCCTGAGCCTTTTCAAGGGCATGATCGAGGAGGCCCACGGATTGGACCGAGCGAAAGCCTCGGAGTGAGCGTGGGATCAAATCCATGGTTTTCGTTTTCGCGATTTGCAGGATGAAAATGATGGTTATTTCTTTCATAAGACGACAGTCCGCCGGCGCCCCTGGCGATGTCGCACCCCGCCCTTACTCTGCTACTCAGGAGCGCCGCCGTGACAGCCTTCCCTTATGCGGCCGTGAGAAACCACCACTTTTCGTCTGTGAACGACGTTGTGAAAGCGGTGGCCGCCGACCTTGAGCAAGGGGCGGCGCGGGCCGCCACGCTCCCACCATCGGCCTATCTCAGCCATGCCTTCTTTGAGCTAGAGCGGGATATCCTGTTCAGACCCGGATGGATTGCTATTGCTCATGTGTCTCAGCTGGATAGTCCAGACGACTGCGCTGTGACGCTCTTTGGCGAAGCGATCATCGCCCGCCGCGATGGCGACCAGGTCGTTGTGACGGCCACCGACGCGACGGGAGCAAGCCGCTTTGTCCGATCCGAAATCGCCAACGGCTTCGTTTACGTCAACCTGTCCGGCGAAGCAGCTCCATTGCAGGCGCAGATCGCGCCTTTGTCCGACGCTCTCGCGCGATTGCGGATTGAAGAGCTCGTCCCGGTGTTTCGCATGGACTACGACAGTACGTTCAATTGGAAAATTCTCGTTGAGACTTTCATGGAGTGCTATCACCATGCTGGTGCGCACCCTAAAACGTTTCAGGTCGATTTTCCGACTCGGCTTGCTGGGGTTGGAGATCACGGGCCTTTATGGACGTCGGGATACTCGACGGCGCGCGACGATGTTGGGCCGGAAGCGCTCCTAACCGGCATGCCTTTACTCGCCGAAGACACGACTGAATATGAAAAACGGACATTCTATATTTATCATATCTATCCCAACCAGCTCATTGCCAACCTCACCGATCGTATCCTCTGGTTTAGGAGCCAGCCCATCGGCCCGGGCGCCACGGCATTGCAGGTCTTCATGTTCGTCCGCCCTGAAGCCAGGGACGATCCCGCTTTTGAGACGATTATGGCGCGCGAACGCGCGTTCTTTACGCAGGTCAACGACGAGGACATCGCAGCGAACGAGTCTCAACAACTCGGTCTCGGCGCCCAGGTGGCCGAACCGGGACGCTTTAGTCCCCTTGAGCTGTCTCTTTGGCATTTTGCGAGCTACGTGCGGACCAACGTGGCGCAGCATTCCCAGCATTAGTCCCGCGCAGGCGTTTGCGCCTGCCCCTTTCAGGCGCTCTCCACGGCGAGCCGTATGGCCGCCCCGCGCCGTTTGACCATGACCCAATAGAGCGGACTGATCGCCACGAGGCCGACAATCCAAGAGGTGTCGACCCCGTGCATCAAAGCGGCGATGGGGCCTGTATAAAGACCTGTCGCCATAAATGGCACTTGGATGACGATGCCGATGGCGTAACAAGTGAGGGCCGGCGCGTTAAATCTGCCATAGACCCCTCCATCGCGAAGAAAAAATGCGGCGACGTCGTAGACCCCGTGCTGAACCAGGTAGAAATCGACAAGATTGATGGCGGTCCACGGGACGAGGACATAGAGAAGAAGCGAAAGAAAGTTGGTGTAGGCCTCCAAGAAGTTCGACGCTGTGAGGGTGGCGATGGCGACGGAGACAGCGGCGAGGAGCGAGGCTGTCACAACCCGCGATCTGGGGCGGGCTTTCCAGTGAGGCATGAAGGTCTGGATGATGGTGATGGAGGACAGGGCGCCGCAGTAGAGGTTCATGGCGTTGCCCCCGACGACGCCTGCGGCAAAAATCGGGACGACGACGAGCGCTAACGGCCCCATGACGGCGGTGAGAGCGGCCACAACGTCGCCGTTGCTGGCGAAGAGTGCGAGGGCGGCCCCAAGGAACATGGGGAAGATGGTGCCCATAACGGTCCCACCGTAACTCGTCCAAAAGGCGTCGCGCGACCCGGTGCCCGGCGCAAGGTAGCGGGAGTAATCCGATACGTAAGGGGCGTAGGCGATCTGCCAGAGGGCGGCCGTGGAGACGTTGCCGAGGAAGCCGGCGGCTGTAAATCCGCCGCGGGTGTAGAAGTCCGCAGGAAGTCCGTGAACGAAGACCATCCAAAAGCCGCACAGGACGACCGACAATCCGGCCAGGACGGACAAAGCCTTGTTATACACGTGAATGAGGTCGTGCCCGTACACTGCGCCCAAGACGCTGACGACGCACAGAGCCAGAACCCATTCATTGGAGCTCACGCCGGACGCAATGGAATGCAGCGACTGCCCGCCGAGGACAAGGTTGGAGGCGAAGAAACCCACGTACATGACCACCACAATGGCGATGACCGCCACGGCGCCGTACGAGCCGAACTGTCCCCGGGTCTGCACCATTTGCGGCACGCCGAGCTGGGGGCCCTGAGCGGCGTGCAAGGCCATGAAAATCGCGCCGACAAGGTTGCCCACGAGAGTGGAAAGGATGGCGTAGCCGATCGTCAGCTTAAAGACAGACGGCCCGAGGGCGCCGGTGATGATGGTGAGGATCATCAGATTGGCGCCGAACCAGACCGTGAAGAGGTCCCGAGCCTTCCCGTGCCTCTGGTCAAGAGGGATCTGGTATATCGTTCCCTGTTCAATCGTTCCGGCTTTGGTCGTAGTCATTGCTGTTCCTCAAGGCGGCCGCAAACGGAGGCGAACGGGTGGCGGATCAGTCAGGCGCCGGGCGTGGTCTCCAGGCTCGACACGCGTCTGCGGACGTAGTTGGCGAGGTCCCAGACGGTCGTCTCAAGCTGACTCAGTCGGCCGGGCCGCGCGAGGCGGGACGTGACGCCGGACTGTTGAAGTTCGTTGATTGCGTTGTCTTCCTTCATCGCCAAAGCCATAAAGTCCGCCTTTCGGGCGAAGCTCGCCTCGATGGCGGGCGGATCGGCGAGGGCGTCCCGGTGCGCCAGCGTCACCACGTGGGCCGCGGTCCGACGGGGCCCCTCTGGAAACAAGACGAGGAGGCTGATGATATCCGGACGGATAGCCAGCAAGGCATTGGGGAAGATATTCACATAGTCGCAGATATCGCGATCAGGCCCCACGAGATCGGGAAACATCGGCAGTCCTGACATCTTGGCTTCGGGCGGCGCTTCGGCGCGGTAGGGCGAGTGGCATACGCTCCATCCCGCTTTTCCATCGTCGCACGAGCTCAAACGCGCCGGCTGGTCGACCTCGAAGGTGGTCGGGTGCGCACCGATGTGATGGTAGCACTCCATGAAAGTCTCGACCTGGATCTTCCAGTTGAACGCTGAGTCCATGGCGTTGACGCGTATTGATGCGAGATCGCCAAGTTTGAAATTGCCATAGCGTGCGCGGAAATCCGCCAGGCGCTCGCCGATGGACTCGGTCGTCGACGAGAAGGTAAGAAAAATCAGTCCGAGGTCGTCGACGATCTCGGTCCTTACCTCCGGAAGGGGGCATTTGGTCTTATCGAAACTTTCCGAGCCCTCCATAAACGGGGCGGCCAGGAGCTGTCCGTCGAGGCCGTAAGCCCATTTATGGAACGGGCAGGAAAATATCTTAACTCGGCCAGCGCCGGAGACGACGGGCGCCCACCGATGCTGGCAAACCCTGGAGAGGACCCGGATCCGGTCCTCGCCGCGCACGACGACGAGGGGCTCGCCAGCGATGTCGATGGCATAGTAGTCGCCAACCTCGGGCACGGTGGCGACGTGTCCGACGCACACCCAGTCGCCGCGGAAGATCGCCTCCATTTCAAGGGCGTAGAAGGCTTCAGAGCAATAGGCGGCCGGGGGCAGCGTCTCCGCGGTGACTCGGGTTTGGTTGGACCCAGCGGCCAGCTGGTTCCGGATTTGTCGTGCGTCGGCGGTCGACAGGAGCGGCGTCATCATGGCGGTCTCTTTGGCGCTGGGCTTTAAGGGTGACCTTCAAAGGTTGGTTTTCAGGCGGTCACGGACGTAGTTGGCAAGATCCCAGACCGTGGTCTCTAGCTGACTAAGGCGGCCCGGCCTCGCCAACCTGGACGCAGCGCCGAGCTGCTGCAGTTCATTGACGTGGTTGTCCTCGGCGGCGACCTGGAGGGAGAATGTAGCGCGGGCGGCGAGCGCCTGCGTCAGGGTCTCGTTGTCGTCCCGAGCTTCAGGCCTCGCCAAGGTGATGCGGGTGGAGCGCGTCCGTCTTGCGCCGTCAGGAAAAACTGTGACCAGGGCGACGGAGTCGGGGCGGAAGGCCAGGGTCGCGTTGGGAAACACATTGACGTAATGGACCGCCGCGCAGTCCTCCGCGTTAAGGTCCGGGCAAAGGGGCAGTCCAAGGGCGCGCGCCCCCATGGGAGCGTCGGGGCGATAGGGAGACAGGCAGAGGCTCCAGCCCGCCTTGGCGTCCTCGCATGTGCTGAGCCGGGCCGGTTGCTCGACCTCGAATGTCGAGGGATGAGCGCCGATGTGATGATAACACTCCATGAAAGTCTCAACCTGGATTTTCCAGTTGAACGCCGAATTCATATCGACGGACTGAACCGTCACAAGGTGATCCATGCGCCAACGCCCAAAGCGTTGGCGCAGGTCCATCAGGCGATCTGTGATGGAGGGCGCCGTAGGCGAGAAGGTGATGAAGATCAGACCAAGGTCTTGGACCACCTCCATGCGGACCTCGGGCAAGGCGCACGCCTTCGGTTCAAAGCCCTCCGCCCCCTCCATGAAAGGCGCTGCAAGGAGCTGGCCGTCGAGGGCGTAGGCCCATTTATGAAACGGGCAGGAGAATAGACGCGTTCGCCCCGACCCGTTCACCACGGGCGCCCACCGATGAAGGCAGACCCTCGACAGGGCTCGGATGCGGTCATCCCCTCGCACGATGACAAGGGGCTCGCCCACAACATCGACGCAAAAGTAGCTGCCCACGTCAGGGACCGCTGAGACGTGTCCGACGCATACCCAATCGGATCGGAATATGGCCTCCATCTCCAGGGCGTAAAAGTCTTCCGACACATACGCTGACGGCGGGAGGGTCTCAGCCGTCAATCGCGTCTGGCTGGATCCGCTCAACACGTCGATTGCGACCGATGCGGCGCCTGAGCGCGAAGCCACGTTCATGGCCGCCCCCGCCCTCGCGTTTTGAAGTTGACGCGGGCCCTCATCGTGCGGCTGCGAATTTGTATGTGATGGTCAGGCCGACCGTGCGCGGGGTTGAGACGAAATAGGGCGCATCAGGCCCAATGTCGTTAGGATTGAAACGCGACGTGAGTCCAAGGGTGTTGTTCAGGTTGTTGACGTAGAAGCGCGCGGTCCAGTTCTTGTATGACGCTGAGGTGTATATGTCCCACATCTGGAAGCCAGGCACCTTCGCTGAGGTCGCCGAGATGGTGGAGCTGCTGCTGCTTCTGTAATTTCCGTCGACGCCGTAGCGCAAAGCCCAGTCGTCGAATGCGGTCTGTTGATACTCGAGGCGCCAGTTAAGCATCTCCTCAGGAACGCCTGGGAAGCGGCCGCCGCCGACGAAAAGGCTGCTGGCTGAATCTTCCGCTACGGCGGAGATGGACGTCAGCTTGGATTCGTTAAGGGATTCATTGACCTGGAAGTAGACGTGGTCCGTCAGGTAACCGCCCAGGGCGATGTCCAGGCCGCGGCTGTAGCCGTTGCCCACGTTGATCACCGCGGGAAGGACGATGGCTGTGACATCTATGTTGGCCTGGATATTGTTCCACTCAATGTCATAGGCGGAGATATCGTAGGTGATGCGGTGGAAGGAGCCTTTTAGCCCGACTTCAAAGTTGTTGACCGTGTCAGGCGTCGCGCTGAACGCCCTTGGGTCCGTGTATTGGTTAGTGAAGGGAACATAGAGGGGCAGGGCGTTGATTTCCCCGCGCCTGAAGCCCTGAGACCAGTTGAAGTAGGTCGTCATGGTTGGCGAGATCTTGTAGGAGATGTCAGCCTTGCCAAGGGCGCTCGTGGTCACCTGAGCGCTGCTCGAATAGCCTACGTCGGTTGGGCCTACGAACAGCAGCCCGCTCTCTTGGGTTGTTCTCAGGAGTTGACTGAAGACGCGAGCGCCGCCCGTGATTTGGAGTTGTGGCGTGAGGTGCAAGGTCACTTCGCCGAAGATCGCCCTGTCCTCAAAACGCTCTTCGATCTGCTGGAGATAGGCGAGGTCCTTTTGAACGGGGACATTGTTCTCTGTCGCGTCGATGCCGTAGAGTTCGCCATAGCCGCACTGGGTTGATGCGAAGCCGTAAACGGGCTGGCAGGCCTGGGAGTAGTCATAATAGCCTGGGTAGTAGGCGTACTGGCTTGGGCTGCTGTGCTGGTTCGAATAATAGCCGCCCACCACATAGTCGATGAAGCTCGACGACTTTGAGGAAAGACGCACTTCCTCAGTGAAACCATCCTCTTTGAGGTAATTTCGATTGTCGATCAGCGGGCGCGGGTCAGAGCCGTAGTAGGCGGTGTAGAAGGAGAAGTTTTCATAGACGCGCGTCGAGTCTGCGTGAGCAGAGACGTTGTGGACATAATCCGAACTCGAGGCGGTGATGGTCGCAAAGCCCATGTCGTAGGCCACGTCGCCGGAATAAAGATCGATGTGGTCGTCGAGGTTTTGACGAATGTAAGCGGAACTGTTCAGCGTGAACCCGTAGATCGTCGGGTCGATGGTCGGCGCTCCGCCGGCGTCGCTGATCTGGTGGTTCCAGTTAAGTCGGAACCGCAGCTGGGGCGTCGGCTGCCAAAGGGCCGCGATCCTATCGGTATAGTAGGTGTAATCGTTCGTCCCCTTGGCGGGAGCGAAAACCGGGGGGCTTCCCACCTCGTTCCCGGGCTGCGCGAGGAGCGGCGTGCGATTGGCGCCTAGGGCGTAGAGGTTGGGCTGGTTGATGAAGCCAGCGTCGTGGTCGATGCCGGTTTCGAAACGCACCGCGAGGCTATCTGTGATGGGAAAGTTGGCGATGATGTCGCCGGTATAGTTGCCATGTTCGGTGTGATACGTGTCCCCACCGCCCACGTCGGCGATGACCTCGTACTGACTGGGGTCCGGGTTCTTCTGAAGGAACCGCACCGTGCCGCCGAGGGACCCGGATCCGTAGAGGGTCCCCTGCGGTCCCCGCAACACCTCAACCCGATCGATGTCGATCAGGTGGAGGTTGACGAACACCGGTGCGTCGTCGACGTAGGTCGCCACCGGCGCTTGGGTTGTGTTGGCCTGAAGGGTCGCCGCATCTTCGACGTTGAGTCCGTGAATGATAATGGAGTTGTTGGCGATGCCGGCGAAGGGGCCCTTGTCCAAGTAGGACACTCCAGGCACTTCGTGGCTCAGTCCATTGATGTCGGTGATGCCGTTCTTTTCCAGCTCCGCGCCGGAGACGGCGGAAATAGCGTAAGGGACGTCCTGGACGGTCTGGTTGCGCCGGTTCGCCGTAACCACGACTTCCTGAACCGTGTCGGAGCTCGGGGCGCTCTTTTGGCTTGATGCGCTGCTTGCTTGAGGAGCGGACGCGCCGCCGCTTGTGGTTTGCGGCTCAGCACCGCCGCTTGGCGGGCCCAGCGTCTGGGCGCCTGCGGCGTGAACGGCGAGGGTGGCGCAGGCCGTCCCCATGGCTGAGGCGAGGAGCCGGCGGCGCGTGGAGGCGCTGGGTCTGCGGTCAGCGCACGCCTGCACCGGCGGGTCGGAATAACGGAATAAATTTAGCATGTTAGTCCCCATTTGTTTTGTGTGTCCGTGTCACGCCGCCTGGTAGCTTCCAGGGCGCGGCGTCATCCCGTGATCAAGTTCGACGGCGACCAGCCCCTCCGTTTTGAGCCCCCTTGAAAAGCGGTCGGCGAGGAAAGCGGGCCAGAGCTCCAAGACGCCGGCGCCGGTGCACATCGCCACAACGGCCACGGCCAGGCCGCCAAGGCCGAAGCGCGCTGTGATCAAGGCTCCGAGGGCGGGTCCTGCGCCGTTCAGGAGAAACCCTATGGCGCTCGCCATGTTCGCCGCCCGTCCCGTCCTATCGAACGCGATGAGCACGCCGCCCAGAAAGCCAGGGATGAAGACGATGCCGGCGCTTGCGAGGGTTAGGGCCAGGGTGAACCCCAGGGCGCCCTTCGACAGCAGCGTCGCCGCGGAGGTTAGCCCGAACCCGATGGTTCCAAGGGCCAGAGGCCAGGCGCGTCCCAAACGCGCACCCATAAAGGCCGCAGCGATGGGGGCGAAGAGGCTCAGGATTGTGGCGAGGGAAGTCGCAAGGCCGATGCTCGTCGCTGAAAGCCCAGCGCTGAAGCCGGCGGCCTCAAGGAAGGCCCAATAGCTCCCCATCCCGAGGGAGTAGAGGGTGTGGGCGCTTAGAACCATGGCGATCGGACTCGCCCGGCCGCCTGGAGGGCCGATGTCAGGTCGTACCGGTCGCGTGAAACGCGCTTTCGGCAAGACCCGCAACAGCAACGGCACGCCCACGGCCGCCATGGCGGCGTGACACCAAAAGATCCAGCGCGCCCCAAGGTTCGCTAAGGCGAGGGGAATGATCACAAAAGCGGCCGCGGCGATGATGGTGTTTGTGGCGCCGGCGACGGAGAGCGCCCGTTCAGGAACCGCAAGACGGGCGGCTGAGGGGTCCACGGTCGCCATGATGAAGCCGCATCCGAGACCGACGAGGGCGGCTAAGACGAAACGGTTCACGCCGCAGCCGCCCAATCCCAGGAGCGTCAGCGCTCCGATGGCGGCCAAGCCTCCCACCGCTGCGATGAGGCGCAGGGATGTCCTGCGGATGAGGGGATTTGCAAAGATTAATCCGAACCCACCCGTTGTCAGCAGCACCGTGACAAACGCTCCCGCCGTGACCAGGGGCATGTTTAGGGCCCGCTGCACCGCAGGGACGAGCAAGGGGGTCGTCCAGAGGAACATGGCCCCTGTCCAGCTTGCGCCACATATCGCCATGTACGGCGCAAGTCCCTGTGGCCTGACAAAGTTCATCGACCAGCTCCGCCGGCTATAGTCCTATTTCAAATTTTTCTCCGTTGTGAATTTGCTCTTTATTTTATTTGAAGAGCTTATTTGAATTGTTAGAAGAACTTAAGATAGCGATCCCGCTCCCAGTCAGACACGTGGTTATGATACTCTTCCCACTCGCTGCGCTTATAATCGATATAGGTGCGGAACATGGCGTCGCCCATAACGTGTCGGGCGAGATCGTCCCCCTCAAGGCTCGTGATTGCTTCCTCTAAAGTCCTCGGTAGGAACCGGATCCCGCGTTCGGCGCGCTCGCTTTCCGAATAGTTGTACATGTTTTCCCGGTGCGGCTCGCCGGGGTCGAGTTTCTCACGGATGCCTTCGAGACCGGCCGCAAGGGCGAAGGCTGCGCCGAGATAGGTGTTCATACTGCTGTCGGCGGCACGGCACTCGACCCTTCCGCCCCCCATGGGAACGCGCAGCATATTAGTTCGATTGTTGTTTCCGTAGCAGGCGAACACCGGCGCCCAGGTGGAGCCGGACATTGCGCCGCGTTTCACAAGCCGCTTGTAGCTGTTCACCGTCGGTGCGATCACGGCCGTCAGGGCGGGCGCATGACGCAGGAAGCCGGCGATGAACTGGTAGCCAAGCTCGGAGAGGCTGATGCCGTATCTATCGCCCTCGGCGGCGAACAGGTTGCGCCCGGTCTCCAGGTCGGCAAGAGACATGTTCAGGTGCGCGCCGCTTCCCGTGCGGTTGCCGAAAGGCTTTGGCATCCAGCTGGCGTAGCATCCGTGGCGGCGCGCGATCTCACCAACCATCAGTTTGAGAAACGTACAGCGATCAGCGGTCGTCAAGGCGTCAGCATAGGTGAAATCGATCTCGAATTGGCCGTTCCCGTCCTCGTGGTCAAAAGAATAGACGTCCCACCCGAGGCCGTTCATCGCATCGACGATGTCGTGGACGTAGGGGAACGATTCGAGGAGCGAGGTGATGTCGTAGCAGGGCTTGGCAAGCGTATCGGCTGGACTTGTGGGGACCGGCCCTTCGGGCGAGTCCTTCAGGATGTAAAATTCCGGCTCGATCCCAATCATGAATTTGAAGCCAAGGTCCTCAGCGGCCTTCAGCTGTCGCTTCAGGATACCGCGAGAGTCCGCCTCGAAGGGAGCGCCGCGCAGATAGAGATCGCTGGGAAACCACGCCATGTCGGGCCGCCAGGGCAGTTGGATGGCATGGGCCGCATCAGGCATGGCGGCGACTTCGTCGTCTGAAATATCCTGGGGAACCCCGTCCAGAGCCGCGCCCGTGAACAACTCCGAGCCGGAGAGCATCTGCGCGGCATGGGCGATGGGGACACACTTGCCTTTGATCTTGCCATGCATGTCCACATAGGCTGCAAGGGCGAACTTCACCCCTTTGGCTCTCAGATCCGCAATGACGGCTGAGTTTGATCCGGCTGGTGCGTTACCGTCTAAAGCGTGTTCAAGCATTTACGCGCCGGGGTGATTTCGAGTTGTCCAAGACTTTCACGCCCCAGTGTCGTCTTGAATGTCGAAAGTCAAAACTAAGCGTTCTGACTCTTAAGGTCGCCCCCTGACGCCCCCACAGAAAGCAACGCCGCAATGAAGGCGCCTAGAAATTGAACGTCCCGCTCCGGGGGCGCCCAAGTTGCGCTCGAAGATCACTTGTTCGATGCACTATTGTTATTTTCGGTTGCCTTCATCGCTGGCCGGGCCGTTGACACCTTCCGTCGGACCCAGGAGAGGGGAGGCGGTGCGCGCGGAGGGCAAGACGTGACGATCCCTGCCGACGACGCTATCGCGACGGCCTATGGGTTTCTGAGTCGGGGCGATGCGCAGCGGGCGGCTCTGACCGCAGAACGCCTTGTGGCGGCGGATCCGTTCCGAGAGGCGGCTTGGGTTCTTATGATCGAAAGCCTGCTTGTCCAGGGCGCCGTGGATCCCGCCGCAGACGCCGCAGACAAAGCGCTTAAGGTCTTGCCGAAATCCGAGCGCCTATTGAGCCGTCTGGGTCTGTGTCGCTTGCGCCAGGGCGCCTTCGGCTTGGCTCAGGAGGCCGCGGAGCGGCTTTGGGCCAAGCGCCCGACGGACCCCGAAATCCTCACGGGCGTTGGCCGCGTGTTCGCCGCGCTAGACCTGCACGAGCACGCTCGGGCGGCTTTTGAGCGCGCCCTTTCGGGACGACCGACAGACCCCACCCTCATGTTCAACCTCGCCACCTCCCTTCGCAACTTTGGAGATTTGGACGGGGCAGAAGCGCTCTACGATGCGGTTATCGCGCGACGGTCCAATGACTGGGAAGCCTACAAGAACCGCAGCGAACTGCGACGTCAAACGCCCGACGCCAATCACATCGACGACCTGATGGGCGCTGTGGCCAGGGCTGGCGCGGATTGGCGCGGCGCCGTCATGCTGCTTTACGCGCTTGGCAAAGAGCATGAAGATCTTGGAGATTACGACAAGGCGTTCGAGAGTTACGCAGCGGGCGCGGCCTTACGTCGTCGCAACCTTGCTTATGACGTCGAACACGATTTGGAGCGGATGGAAGCCATCAAGCGCACCCTTAACGCGTCTTGGTTCCGCACCCGAGCCGACGGCTTTAGGTCAAGGGAGCCAATCTTCATTCTCGGCTTGCCGAGATCGGGAAGCACCTTGCTTGAGCGGATGTTGAGCGGCCACAGCCAGATACGGTCGGTCGGCGAGCTGCAGAATTTCGGTGTTTGCGTCATGCGCCAGGCAGGCGTTCATGGCGGCGCGTCCGGCGACGTCATCTCCGCGAGCGCAAGGCTTGATCCCAAGGCCCTCGGAGAGGCGTATTTGGCGAGCACCCGGCCGCGCACTGGGGGGTCGCGTCACTTCATCGACAAGCTGCCCGGCAATGCGCTTTACGCCGGATTGATCGCGTCGGCCCTGCCTGACGCCCTGTTGATCCATATCCGGAGAGACCCCAGAGACGCAGGGCTTGGCATGTTTAAGACTCTGTTTAAGCAAGCCTATCCGTTCTCCTACGATCTCGACGAGCTTGGCCGCTATATCGGCGGACATCATCGTCTCATGAACCACTGGCGCGTAACGACGGGAGAAAGGATCCTGGAGGTGCGCTATGAGGACCTTGTCGAGAACCCCGAGGCGGTCGTCTCCGACCTTCTGGGACGTTGCGGTCTGGACCTAGAGGATGGATGCATGCGTTTCTACGACAGCGCCCAGCCCAGCAGCACAGCGAGCGCGGTCCAAGTGCGCCAGCCTGTCTATAGGACTTCGGTTGGGGCGTGGCGTCGTTTTGAGCGCCAGCTGCAGCCGTTGACCGAGCGTCTGGAGCGTGAGGTGGTCGGCTGACGAGCACTGTGGGGGAATTTTTGCCGACCGCCTAATCGAAACGGGCGAGGCGCGCGCGCGGGGCGCGGAAATAGGCGCGTTTTCCTACCAAGGAGCGTTGCTGCCGATTGGACCAAGTGGGCCGCCAGGCCGATGGAGCGGGAGGGGCCCATGCACCGAATCGGCGTCGATGTGGGCGGGACGAACACCGACGCGGTGCTCATGCGCGGTCGAGAGGTGATCGCTGCGCACAAGTCGCCCACGACGGCGGACGTCGCTTCTGGCGTTCAAGCAGCGCTCATCGCTCTCTTGATGCAGTCGGGGCTCGAGGGGGGACAAATTGACCTCGTCGTAATTGGAACCACACGGTTCACCAACGCCGTAGTCGAGCGCCGCGGCTTATCGCCGACGGCCGCGATCCGACTCTGCGGTCCTGCGACCCGATCCTTGCCGCCAATGGTCGATTGGCCCAACGATTTGCGGGCGGCCGTCGGTGCGGAGGTGTATTTCGCGGCGGGAGGGCTCGATTACGACGGTCGCGCCATCACCCCTCTCGATGAAGCGGAGATCCGCCGCATCGGGATGGACGTCCGGCGATCCGGCGTAACCGCCATTGCAATATGCGGGGTCTTCTCGTCGGTGAGCGACGCCATGGAACAGCGCGCCGCGGCCCTTCTCTCAGACGTCTGTCCGGGCGTTGACATTTCCTACTCCGCTGGGATTGGGCGGATAGGCCTCTTGGAGCGCGAGAGCGCCACCATCCTCAACAGCGCCCTGCTCGCGCTCGCGCGCCAGACGGTTTCGGCGATGAAGGCGGCCGTGGCCGCATGCGGCCTCCGGTGTCCCTTCTTCATTAGTCAAAACGACGGAACCCTGATGAACGCCGATCAGGTCCAACGATTCCCGATCCTGACCATCGCCAGCGGCCCGACCAATTCCATGCGCGGTGCGGCCTTCCTCTCGGAGGAGAAGGACGCGCTGGTTGTGGACGTCGGCGGGACGACGACGGATGTCGGGCTCCTGCAAAATGGTTTTCCTCGTCAGTCGGCGCAGGTGGTCAGCATCGGCGGTGTGCGGACCAATTTCCGGATGCCCGATCTCTTAAGCGTGGGATTAGGTGGAGGCTCGGTGGTGGCGGTGGACGCCCTCACCTGTCGGATCGGCCCCATGAGCGTCGGCTACGAGCTGACGACGAAGGCGCGTCTGTTCGGCGGCGACGTCCTAACAGCGACAGACGTCGCGGTGGCGGCCGGGCGCGCCGACTTGGGGGCCGGGCGGATGTCCCTTGGACTTGAGCCTGAGCTCGTTACGGCAGCGCTCGGGGAGATCGATCGGATCCTGGGCGATGCGGTTGACAGGTGCCGCGTCTCCTCCACGGCGCTGCCGGTGGTCGTCGTCGGCGGCGGCAGTATTCTCGCGCCGGCGCGTCTCGCCGGTTTGTCGGTGATCAGGCCCAAGCATTTTGAGGTCGCCAACGCCATTGGCGCAGCGATCGCGCAGACGAGCGGCGAGGTGGATCGCGTCGTGTCCCTGGGGAGCGACAGCCGGGAGGCCGCCTTATTGGCGGCTGAGACGGACGCCCGGCGTCTGGCTGTGCAGGCGGGCGCCGTGGAGGACACCATCATCGTGACGGAGCGGGAGGACGTGCCGCTGGCCTACCTCCCGGGCAACGCCACACGCATCCATGTCCGTGTTGTGGGCGATCTGGGAGATATCCGCCGTGCGTGAAATCGTGGCTGAAGACTTGGAGGCGCTGGCCATTGGCGCGGGCATTCTGGGAACCGGCGGGGGCGGCAACCCCTATATCGGAAAATTGCGGTGCCTGGAGGAGCTGAAGAAGGGACGCCGCATTCCCCTCCTCGCCCTAGACGCCTTGGATGACGAGGCCTTTGTCGTCTCCGTGGGGGGAATCGGCGCTCCCATCGTCGGGATCGAGAAGTTTGAGGAAGGCGAGGAATGCTTGCGCGCCCTTCGCGCCGTTGAAGAGTTTTTCGGCCGAAAGGCCGACGCCCTCATCGCCGCGGAGATCGGCGGGGGCAACAGCATGGAGCCGCTCCTGACCGCCGCTCAGGCCGGGGTCGCCGTGGTGGACGGCGACGGCATGGGCCGCGCGTTTCCGGAGATGCAGATGGTGACCTTTAGCATTTACGGGCGCCCATCCACGCCGGCGGCGTTGGCGGACGAGAAGGGCAATGTCGTGTTCTACCGCAGCACCGCAAGCGAGCAGGATTTTGAACGTCTCGCGCGCTCGACCGCCGTGGCCATGGGCGGAACCGCAGGGTCGGCGACGGCGCCCATGTCTGGCCAGTTCGTCAAGACGGCCGCGGTTCCGGGGACGGTGACCCAGGCGATCAATCTTGGATACGCTGTCCTAGACGCGGCGCGCCAGCGCAAGGACCCGGTGGATTTAATCTGTGAGCGCGAGGGCGGCGTCAGGCTTATGGACGCCAAGATCATCGATCTGAAGCGTCACCTGAAGGGTGGCTTCGCCGTCGGCGAAATTCGGTTCGAAGGGATGGGGACGTTCTCAGGCCAGACGGCGTCTGTCATCTTCCAGAACGAGTTCTTATCATTCGAACAGGATGGAGCGGTCCGCGTTTGCGTCCCCGACCTCGTCATCATTCTGGAACTGGATACCGGACGTCCCATCACAACGGAGGTTCTGCGTTTTGGGCAGAGGGTCGCCGTCATCGCTCTGCCTTGCCATCCGCTCTTGCGCACCCCCGAAGCCCTCGCGGTCGTCGGCCCAAAGGCGTTCGGCCTGGGGTCTGTGGAGTTTCAACCGCTTCCTCGTCCGACATGGCTTTGATCCGCGTGGACGCGCTGGCTTAACGAGAACCGGCGCCTGCGAAGCGGCCCTCAGGTGAGGAGATCCATCCGTCTCAAACCTGAGCGTCTTGGCCTCGCTCCTGGCTCCGCCGGACCAGAAGGAAGAATAGCGCCGCACAGGCCAGGAGGCTGACCCCCCCGTCAAAGACATAGGCGCCGGCGAGGCCGGAGACGCCGTACGCATGTCCGTCCAAGACCTGCATATAGACGATCGGCAAGGTCGACGCGGCCGTCATCAAGGACATCTGCGTGGCGGCCAAGGGGTTGTTCTCACCCAAAGCGCGAAACGCGATGGTGAACATGGTGGTGAAGGCGGCGGACTGGAACATGTTCTCCCCAACCATAGCGACGCCGAAGGTAGCCGGGGTTCGGGGGAGAGCGATTAGAGCCAAGGTGAACGCCGCGCCGCACGCTCCGATCAGGAGATAGAGGCGCCGGGGGGGAACACGGGCGGCGAGGGGGGGAACGGCGAGACTGCCGCACGCGCCCGCGAGGAGCACGCCGCCGCCGCCGATGAGACCGACAAAACGCTCTGAGGCTTTGAACTGCGCTCCAAGTCCCCCAAGGGTGTAGGCCAGGGCGAAGGCCGCCGCAGGAGACACGAAGAGAACGATCAGCTGCAGCACCCGGGGTTGAGCCACTAGGCGGCGCAGGTCCAGAAGAAAGGCGCGCCAACTCTCGCTGGAGAGACGCTTGTCCGGTGCGGGGGCGGGAATGAAGGCGAGGGGCGCAACGGGGGCGATGATCAGCGCCGCCAGGATTAGGGCGCCAAGAGGGGAGGGAGCCGAGCGTAAAAGAGGAATGGCGAGCATGGCGAAGACGCCCCCGCCGCCGATATTTCCAACGGTGCTCCACGCCGCAAGACGGCTTTTCGCCTGATCCTGGACAAGGCCGCCGAGCCATCCCGACTGTGCTCCTAGAAAGAGGGTCGTAGCCAGATTTGACGCGAAGAGGAGCGTGGCGAGGAGGGGTAGGTTTCGCAAAGCCTGGAACGCTAGAAACATCAAGGCCGCAGAAAGCGTTGCGAAAACATAGGCGTACGTCCGCCGCTTCAGCTTAACGTCGAGGAGTGGAGACAGCAAAAAGGCGATGGAGCCTGGCAGAAGGCCGGCTCCGGTGACCATCGCGATCTGCGGTTCAGGAACCGCGGCGGCGGCGAGGAGCTGTGGCGTGGTGATCAGCATGGCGCCCCCAATCATCCCGTAGGACGCGGTCGTAAGACCCATGAGCCAAACCGGCGGAAGCCTTTCACCAACGCCGCTCATCCCTTGCGCCGAGCGCGCGGCCGCATCGGCTTCTAGGGTCATCGGCGAGCCTCTCTGTTCCGCAGCCTGCGCCACATCAGGTTTGATAGGGGCCGACCGCCGACGCGCCAGTCCTGTGACGGCGCGCTGAACAAACGGGCGACCCTGCGCGCCATTTTCAGCGTCTTACGCCCTCCGCGGGACCACGGCGCCTAGCGTTGAGGCGCCGCCTTAGCGCCAGGTCAAATTGACCTAAACGTCAATAGACCTCTCCGCCACGGCGGGCTTATGCCCGTCGGGACGAGGCTCCTAGGCCTCAGCACTGCCCCGTCCAGGTCGAGGTGAACGCGGTGAACGAGGCCTCAGAGGGTGGCGTGGGTCAGGCCCGCCCGGCAAGCCGGCATGTGCCGCCAGAAGTTCGCGGCGTGTGGCGACGAGTAGAGCTGTCTGCACCAAACGGCGTGCTTGACGTGACGACGGAGGTCGTCTGGCTTCAGACACGTCGCCTTTACGCCGACATTAGGATACCGGCTGACAGGCCGGCTCGACCTGGAGCCGTGAGTTTCGACGCCTACTCCGAGGATGAACTTGTGCGTCTCGCGGCCATGGAGGGGTTCGCGGGCGCCTTGCACGTCGACCGCGACATCTGCCTTTGGCGCAGAGACCTCGATTTTCAGCCGCCTAGCCCTGTGCCGGACGAAGCGCGCTTCGTCCGGGACGGGGCGACCCTCACTGAGCTCGGGGTTCATGCGGAGTACACCGAGGTCTGGATCCAGGAGGCGGGGGACACGGCGCACCTCGCCGCCTTCGTTGGCGTCGAATCGCGTGAAGAGATGCTTGTGATCGCGGGCGATCATTTCATCGAAATAGTCCCTCGCGCGGCGCCCCTTCCCGTGGGGCAAGACCTCGCCGCGATCGTCCGGCGAGACCTTGCAGACGGACGACGCAGCCTGGCGAACGAGCGGCTTGATATGCGTATCGCCTATGGCCGTATCGCCGGAGCGGGCCAACCTTGGCGCATTCTTCGCTCCACCCTGCCGTGGCTGGAGGGGCTAGGGCTTTTTCCTGAGGGCGCACGGTTCGATCCCTCCGAGGGGCTGTTGTTCACGCCGGGACGGTCGACGCGTAAGCTGGAGGACGCCAGCGGTGGGGCCGATGCTCTTGTTGGGATCTTTAAAGTCCCATGGGTGTGACGGTAGACGAGGCGGAATTAGGCCGCCACATCGGCGGTCTTCGCCGGTGGGGCCTCACCCTGATATTCGTTTACGGCCTTACGTTTGAACGGGTTCTCGCTGCGGATCGGGAAGTCCACCTTCAACTCACCCTTCACAACCTTACGTCTCAGGTGCTTGCAAAGGTTAATGCTGAAGCCCGCTAAATGGTCGCCCGCCACGATCGGATTATAGCGGGGCGGATTATCTGCCGACACGAACTGGGGGAGGGGCTCGATCTTAGTATGGTAGTCCACGGCGAAAAACAGCGGCATGGACCACCGTTCTTGGCCTGTGTTGACGACCCGATGCTGGGTCGCCTTGAAGCGGCCGTTCGTCCAGCCTTCCAGAAGATCGCCGATGTTGACGATGAACGTTCCCGGAATCGGCGGAGCCTCCACCCACTCGTCGGCCGCATTCATGACCTGAAGGCCCGGCGCTTGCTGATGCAAGATCGTGAAACATTCAAAATCCGAATGCGCCCCAATACCGAGATGCGTGTTGTCCATAGGCAGAGTGTTGGCCGGGTAGTGCAGGAGACGTAACTGGGACGGGGCCTTCGTGACCAGCTTAAGAAAAAAGTCGGCCGGGAGGTCGAGCGCAATCGCGAAGGCTTCGAACAGGCGTCTGCCCGTGGCCATCACCGTATCGTAGTAGGCGCGCACGCCGTCTTTGAAGCCAGGGATCCAGTCCGGCCATTGGTTGGGGACCAGCATGACGTTGCCCGCCAGAAAATCCGGATCATGCTCTTCAATTTCTAAGGCGCAGTCGAACGCCTGATGGAGCCTGGGTTTGGTGAGCGGGTCCTCCTCCCCCTGCGCAGGTTCAACCAGACGGTAGAGTTCCGGATCCCCATCGTCGTCCTCACTGGTTACGGGGATCCAGCCCCGGTTCCCCGGCGACCGGCTCACGTGAACGCGCCGCCGCAGCTCCAACGGGGACGTGTGGAAAGCCCTGGACAGCCCATAGGTCCGGTCGATGAGCGCCTCGGGAACGCCGTGGTTCTTAATGTAGAAGAACCCAATGGCCTCGCAGGCGCGCCCGATCTCCCGCGCCGTCGCCGCCTTCGCGTCGCCGTCGTCTCCAAAGAGCGGGGAGATGTCGATGGTGGGAATAGTTTCGAACGCCGCCGGCTTCGCACCCATCATGCCTAAGGTGTTGGCGAGCTCGGTCATGAGTGCCCGTCCTTGCGTTAACCTTTAGCCCTGACGATCCTGGACCTGGCCGTCAAAAACCTGAGAACGTTTTACCGCTGGGCGCTTGAGATAGGGCCCCCTGCCGCAGCCCGCAGCGTCGTCGACGGGAGAAATGACGCGCGGAGGAACCTCGATTGCGCAACCAGAGACTATCGGCGCCTGACCTTTGGGCGGATGTGTCCGGGCGTCGGCCGCGTGTTCGCGCCCCGGAAGCGTTCCACCCTGGCGTACGCGGCGTCCTCTTACGACCCGAGTCGCGCCCATTTCTCCGCCGGCCGGTTTGGCATTGCTGCGTCTCAAGCGGCGGTCTGGTCGCTAACCGCGGCTGGCAGGCGGTGCCCGAGTTTATCGCGTTTCGCGGCAAGGTAGGCGGCGTTGTGAGGGTTGGATTTCAGAACGAGGGGCAATTCTTCGCGAACCCTAATCCCGTGACGACGCAACGCCTTTGATTTTCTGGGGTTGTTGCTCAGGAGACGAATGTCCGTCAAACCGATGGCTCGCAAGATTTGGACCGCAGCGGCATAGTCTCTGGTGTCTTGAGCAAAACCAAGCGCCGCGTTCGCCTGCGCCGTGTCGAGCCCTTGATCTTGAAGGGCATAGGCGGCGATCTTGTTGGCGAGTCCTATCCCGCGTCCCTCGTGGCCATGGACGTAGATCAGCGCGCCGCTCTGGCTGGCGCCGATTTGAGCCAAGGCGGCGCGGAGCTGATCCCCGCAGTCGCAGCGTAGAGAGCCGAGGACGTCGCCGGTTAGACACTCAGAATGGACGCGCACCAGAGCGCCCTCTCGCGGCTCGCCCTTGACGAGGGCAAGGTGCTCGAGGCCGTCGATGAGGCTACGGAACGCGCGAGCCCGAAGCCCCGCCGGCGAGTAGGCTGACGGTAGGTTAGCGGATGCGATCTCCTCGACCAGGACTTCGTGATCGACCCTGTAATCTGCGATCTCGGCGAGGGTTATGCGGGGAAGACCCCTGGTTTGGGCGAGCGCGACAAGCTCGTCCAGTCGTGCGGCGCGCCCCGCCTTTGTGTTGACGGTGAACAGCGCCGCGGGTCCCGTGAGCCCGGACAGCCGCATCAGGTCTAGGGCCCCCTCCAGCGGTCGCCGGCGCGCGAGCACCCCACCAGGCTCCCCATAGGCGACCATCAAACCCGCCTCGGCCGAGGAGTTCAGAACATCCCGCGCCGCCAGCGCTCTACGAACCGCCGCCGCCCGTTCAGCCGACGAGGCCGGCTGAGCGGAGGCCAAGCCTTCCGCCAGAGTAACGTCGCTGCGTGTCTCGGCGTCCCTGACGCAGGCGAGGTAGAGCCGGCTCTGGGCTTGCGCCTCAAGGGAATGCGCCGCCTCGTCAGAAAGGTGCTCGGCGGCGAGCGCCACGAGCCCCTCGGCGTCGAACCGCTCCTCCCCCTCCAGAATCAAGACAGCGCCGCCCGCGCGCAGCTGTTCCATCGCCTCTTCAAGCCGTGCCATTAAAGCTCCAAATGCGCCGTGCGGGCCTATCCGAACATCGGAGCGCCACAGGGGGTCGTTCGTTTGTAAACCATAGTGCCATGCGAGACCGACCTCGGCGGCGGTTCCCAACCGTCTTCTTGACCAAGCTACGCCGGGGATCGGGGTACGGTTGCAACCATCTTAGGCGTGACCGGACCATGGTGCGATGGGGGAGCAAGCGGCGCCTCACGCCAGATCCTCATCGCGGTAAATCCACTCCACGGCGTCCTCATCGTCTCCAGCGGCGTTCCGTCGAATAACAACCTCAACGTCCCACAGGCCGGCCTCAATGACGGCGTTACGCAAGGTGGGACCGGCTTCAACGAGGGCCGTCAGCACGCCTTGAGCTCCTAGAGCGGAGGGGAGGGCGTCGAGATCGCTGTAGACGGCGACGGCGAAGCCGCGGGCCTCAGCGGCGCGAAGGTAGGTCTCCGGCACCCGACGTCGGCGGTCCAGGATGGCGAGGCGGCGTCTCTTGCCCGGATGGTCCGGCACCAGTCGCACGGTGAATGCGGGATCATCGGCGAGAATGCAGCCGGAGCCTGTGATGACGGCGTCCGCCTCTTTTCGCAATTGGTGGGCGAGGATCAGGGACGACGGGCCGGTAAAGGTCTTTTGTCCCGGAGGCGGGATCATCTCTCCCGAGACGGTTCTGGCGGTTTTGACCACGATCCAAGGCCGGCCGAGCCGCACGAGAGTGGAGAACGGGGCGATGAGCCGCGCGGCGGATCGGGTGAGGCGCGGGGCGTCCGGATGGTTAAGCTCATCCATCATGTGCGTGCGAACGCCCGCGGCGTTCAGGCGGACGACGCCTGCGCCCGGACCGCGCGGGTGGGGATCCAAGGCGCCGATCCAAACGTCGCGGACCGGGGTTCCCAGGAGCGCATCAACGCACGGAGGGGTGCGGCCGTGATGGCTACAGGGTTCGAGGGTGACCAAGGCCGTGTGAACCTGGTCGATCAGCCCCTGCGCCCGGCACTGGGCGATGGCGGCGGCTTCGGCGTGCGCCTGACCTGCTTTGTGATGCGCGGCGACCGCGAGGACGCGACCCTGGATGTCCAAAAGGGCGCACCCCACAGCCGGATTAGGCGCAGTCGCCCCTTTGAACTTCTCCGCTTCAGCCAGGGCTAAGCTGAAGCCGTCTGCGATCCGCACTTCGCTCGGACCGGAGGAAATGTCGGTATCCCGAGATCGAACGGTTGCGGCCATGGCAGGGATTTAGGGACTGGACCGGGGAAGCGCCAATCGCTCTCGACAGGAGTTGGAAAAATAAAACTCATGGGAGCGCCCGAATCGTCGGGTCCGCAGCGTCCACGCCTATCCACATCCTGGGGTTTGTATTGCGACGCTATACCGACCGCGGCAAATGAGGTACCGGACGAGCCTGGGTGAGAAGGGATGACCTTGGCTTTTGAACTCAACGTCAACAATCAGGTTGCGCAAGCGGACGTGGACGCCGACACGCCGCTCTTATGGGTGCTTCGCGACGCCCTGGGCGTCCTTGGCCCCAAATATGGCTGCGGCGTGGGCGCATGCGGCGCGTGCACGGTGCATCTAAACGGCAGGGCGGTCCGATCCTGCCAGGTGCCCATCTCCGCCGTCGGAGACGCCCGGATCGCCACCATCGAAGCCATGGCTGCGCATACCGTCGGGCGCCGGGTGCAAGCCGCTTGGAGCGCCCTCGACGTGGCTCAGTGCGGTTACTGTCAGCCGGGACAAATCATGGCGGCTACGGCGCTTTTGAGCGCTACGCCCAAGCCCACCGACGACGACATCGAAGCGGCCATGAGCGGTAACATTTGTCGGTGCGCGACGTACAACCGCATTCGCGCCGCCATCAAGCTGGCGTCGGGCCAAGGGGAACAGTCATGAGCGATCCTGTGACCTTGGCGGCGGCGTCCCGCAGAGATTTCCTGCGCATCGGGTCGGCAGCCGGCGGCTTATTTCTTGGTTTCAGCCTCGGCGCAAAGGCCGCGCCGTCGGCGGCGGCGGCGCTCAACGCCTATGTGCTGATTTCGCCGTCAGGGGATGTGACCATTACGGCCATGAACCCGGAGATCGGCCAAGGGATCAAGACGTCCCTGCCCATGCTCATCGCCGAGGAGCTTGATGTCGACTGGTCCCGCGTCACCATCACGCAGGCGGACAACGATCCCGCGGTCTTCGGCCGGCAGTTCGCCGGCGGGAGCATGGCCACGACCTTGCATTTCGATCAGCTTCGCCGCGTCGGCGCCTCGGGCCGCGCCATGCTTATCGCCGCAGCAGCGCAACGATGGGGGGTGAGCCCAACGGAATGCAAGACCACGCCGGGCGTGGTCTTGCACCCCTCCGGACGTTCGGCGTCCTACGGCGATCTTGCGTCTGACGCCGCAAGGCAGACGCCGCCTGATCTTGCGAAAGTCCCGTTGAAGGATCCTACCGCCTTCAGGATCGTCGGCAAGCCGACGGCGCAGTTCGACACCGCCAGGATCGTCACAGGCCAGCCCCTTTTTGGAATTGACGTTCGTCGACCAGGGATGCTTTACGCGACCTTTGAAAAGGCCCCCGTTTTCGGGGCGAAGGTCGCCTCCGCCGACCTTGCCGCGGCCCTTAAGGTTCGCGGCGTTCGCGACGCCTTTATCATCGAGGGCGGCGATAACCTCAGCGGCCTGCTGCCCGGGGTGGCGGTGGTGGCTGACAGCTGGTGGGCGGCGCGAAAAGGCCGGGACAAGCTTAATATCCGGTGGGCGGATCATCCAACCTCCGCCCAGTCGAGCGCGGGGTACGCGCAGACCGCACTAGCCCTGTCGAAGGGCGCGCCGCATCGTACCTTGCGCAGCGACGGCGATATGGACACGGCGATCAAGTCGGCTGTGAAGACCGTTGAAGCCGCCTACGCCTATCCGTTTCTCGCCCATGCATCGCTGGAGCCGCAAAACTGCACGGCTGAGTACCGCGACGGAAAGCTGGAGATCTGGGCGCCGACCCAGAACCCGGAACCGGGCCGCCAGCTTGTCGCGCAGACCCTTGGTCTTAAACCTGAGGCGATCACCGTCCACATGACCCGGTGCGGCGGAGGCTTCGGGCGTCGCCTGGCCAACGATTACATGGTGGAAGCCGCCTTCGTCGCCCGTAAAATTGGCGTCCCGGTCAAGCTGTTGTGGACGCGCGAGGATGACACGCGCCACGATTTCTACCGTCCGGCAGGATTTCATTACTTCAGCGCCGGCCTGGACGCGTCAGGGGGAGTATCGGCCTGGCGCGATCATTTTGTCAGCTTCGCTAACGCCCAAGGACAATTCGTCTCAAGCGCCGGAATGTCGGCGACGGAGTTCCCGGCTCAGTTCGTCCCCAACTACCGTCTTGACGTTTCAACCATGCCCACGGGCGTGCCGACAGGGCCCATGCGCGCGCCCGGTTCGAACGCCTTGGCGTTTGTGATTCAGTCTTTCATTGACGAGTTGGCGCATGCGGCGGGCGCGGACCCGCTGGAATTTCGACTAAAACTCCTGGGCGAGGGCGGCATGGTCGGAGATGCAGCGAGCGGCTACAACGCCGCGCGCATGCGCGGCGTCCTGAAGGCCGTCAGGGCGATGTCCGGTTGGGGGTCGCGCGCATTGCCCTCACGGACCGGGCAGGGGGTGGCGTTTCACTTCAGTCATCTCGGCTATTTTGCTGAAGTCGCCCAGGTCGCCGTCGCCCCAGACGGGACGCCTAGGGTGGAGGACGTTTGGGTCGCGGCCGACGTGGGACGACAGATCGTCAACCCTTCAGGGGCTATCAACCAGGTTCAGGGCGCCGTCATCGATGGGATCTCCACGGCCCTCCATCAAGCGGTGACGATCGAGAACGGGCGTGCGGCTCAGTCTAACTTCTTTGATTATCCCCTCTTAAGGCTGCCGGAGGCGCCCCGGGTCCATGTTCAATTTGTGAAGACCGATTACCCGCCAACCGGCCTGGGCGAGCCGGCTTTGCCGCCGGCCATTCCAGCGGTCTGCAACGCGATTTACACCGCAACCGGTCGCCGGATCCGCAGTCTGCCTATCGACGCCGCGCTCCTGCGGCTTTGAGGCGGCTGGACGGCGCCAACCGGTCGCGCTCATGGCGTCACGATGGCGAAATTTGGCGTCAAAGGCTCGATGAGGTCGACCAGCGCACCGTAGAGGTCTGCAGCCCCGTCTACTGCGATCCGTCCAGCCTCCACCAGCGGGGCGTAAGGCGCGCCTGCCAGGAGGGTCATCAGGAGTTCGGGACGAGTGAGGCTGACGACGGCGTCGGCGGGATCGTCGACGCCGGTCTCATGCACGAGCACGCCCCTGGCTATGGTCAGGAAGTGGGTTTCGGCGCGTTCCGTGAGCACAAGGCGTATGGTGAAGGGCCGTGCCGCCGCCTTCTCAGGATTTACACGCACGGCGATGAAATCAAGAAGCATTTCCGTCGTCGTCGCCATGAGGACGTCGGGACTGAACCCGGCAGGCGGCAAAGCCACAGGCCCATGACGCAATTCCTGAGCCCCCGTCAGGTAGATATTTCTCCAAGTTCCCGCCTCACTCTCCTGTCCAAGCCGGGTGTAGACGTCCGCGAGCGCGTCTCGAGCTAACGTGTTGCTCGCGTCCGCGAAGACGAGGTGGTTAAGCAGGGTCGCCGCCCATCGCAGGTCGCCGGCCGCCACGGCTGCTTCGGCGCGCGCCATCACCTGATCAGCGCCGCCCATGGCTTCAACGTAGCGCTTGGCTGCAGGTTCGGGCGGGAGGGGGTTGAGGTTGGCTGGATTGGCATCGTACCAGCCGAGGTATCGCTGGTAGATGGCCTTCGCATTATGGCTCATGGTGCCGTAGTAGCCCCGATTGAACCATTGCTTTGCAAGGACCGGCGGAAGCTTCAGGGTTTCGGCGATCTCAGGTCCCGTCAGCCCGGAATTCATGAGCCGAACCGTTTGATCGTGGAGGAATTTGTAAGCGTCGCGGTGGCTCGTGAGAAAATTCACGATCTCGCTCTGGCCGAACCGCGGTATGCCGTGCGCGGCGAACATGACTGAGCTCTTTGATCCAAATAATCGAATAGACTCAGTAAGATAATCCGCCCATGCCTTTGCGTCGCGAACCAGAGCGCCGCGCGCGGGCAACAGGTTGTGCATGGTAAGGTTAGCGTTCTCCGCCATGAAAACGGCGTCCAAGCTTGGCAGGTGAAAGTTCATCTCCGCTGGCGCTTCGGTTCCTGGCGTGAGCTGGAAAACAAGGTCGAGATCGCCGATGGTGACCATCTCTCCCGTCCGCGAAATCAGGCGCGAGGGCGCGATGAGCGATAACGTGCCCAGGGACGGGCAGGGGCCTAGGCCCGAGGTCATCTCTCCCTCCGCTCCTCGAGGGAGCGTATGGCCGAATTGAAATCGCGCTCGGCGCATCATGGCCGGTCCGGCGATGATGTTTTCAGAAACGGCGTGTTCAAGAAAGCCTTCTGGAGCGATAACGGACACTGCGCCGGAGGCGACGTCCGCGCGATTCGTCACCCCGCCCACACCGCCGTAATGGTCGACGTGACTGTGAGAGTAAATCACGGCCAGCACAGGCTTTTCGCCCAGGTGTTGCGTAACCAGGTCTAAAGCCGCCTTCGCCACCTCGACCGTGGTCAGAGGATCGACGACGATCCATCCCGACCCCGCATCGATAAAGGTTACGGTTGAAACGTCGAAACCCCTGACCTGATACACCCGGTCGGCCACCTGAAAGAGGCCGTGCATGGTCAGAATCTGCGCTTGGCGCCAGAGGCTTGGATTTGCAGTCGGAGGCGCCTCGCCCTTCAAGAACCCATAGGAGGAGAGATCGAAGGCGATGCGACCGTCCGCCCTTTTTATGATCGGGTCTTCGCGGGTTGCAATAAAGCCGCGGCTGGCGAAATCGAAGTCTTTCCGGTCGTCCTCGGCGAGGAGCTGACGGGCTTCGTCCAGAGGGTTGAGGGTCGTCACAGGCGTGCGCTCCAAACAATAGCGGAACGTCCACGCGCGCCGGCGTCGCCGTCCTTGCGGATCCGTCCCGTGGGACATATGACCGGGAGAGGCTGTCCGGCGGTAAGCAGCTCCCTCACCTCCACGAAGGCGGCGGGTCAGTCCTTAGTGAAAATGATAGTTGAGACGCAAGCCAATGTCGTCCACCCCTTCGTTCGTCCCCTGGTGCAGGATCTGGCCGTTGGAAAGATGGATATAGCTCACCTCCAAGGCCCATTTTTTATTGAACGCGTAGCCGAGGGCTAATTCGGGCTCAAAGAGAATCGGATCGCCGAAATTTATCCGCGTTTGATAAATGTGCAGCCGCGCGTTCTCCTCCGCCGGTGTCAGACCCGGAGCATTCGCCGGCGGCGGGTCCGCCTCTCCGTTGGTGTAAGCCAGGCCGATCCCGGGTCTGAAATAAAAATGCCTGGAGAGTTTGATCCGCCAATCGAGGCCCACCGCGCCAAAGTCTGTCCGGTACTTGCTGTTGATCGAGACGATGGCGTGGATGTCGGGACTGAAAATCAGGCTTAGCCACGGGATAGGATCGGTGCGGTAGCCGACGCTGGTGTCGAAGCTGTCTTGTTCTCTGCCGTGGGCCTCAAGGACTGCGTGCCCATAAAATCCCCCGAAAAGGTCGTCCGCGTGGGCCGGCGCGCTCGCCAAGGTGAGCATTGCTGCTAAAGCGGGCGCTATGTGTCGTCTCATCGGTTTCCCTTTGGCGCGGCGTGCGCAAGCGCATCTATATGCCGTAGCGTGGTCGTCGCAAAAAGACTTGAGCGGGAGATCTCCACAGGCGCGATAACCTTGGGTCAGGTCGGTCCGAGCTTTACGGCCATGTTTACGAGGACGCCGGAGAAGCGGCGGGCGTTCTTTGCGCGGACACGACTGGAACCGGACGAGGAGACGGATCGCTCGCCGTCGCCTTCAATCCATAGGGGTCGGCCAGACAGACGAACGCATCGCCTGACGGTGAGATCCCACGCACGTGGCGACGATGCCAAAGGGCGTAAAACAGCAGTCTCCACGCAGCAATTTCATCCTCCCTCGACCGGCTCTGATAGAGGCTCAGAACTTTCTCAGGCTGGCACAGCCTCGCCACCCCGGGATCGCTCGCGATCAGCGGGCCAAGGCGGGCGCCGGACGCCCTGATCCATTCTCCAACGGGGACAGTGAACCCCTTCTTTCGGGCGAACGGCGCCGCTTCGGGCAACCGGTCCTCGAGCCAACGCCTTAGGATGTACTTGCCAAGACCGCGCCGGAGTTTGAGGCGTTGGGGCAGGAGGAAGCCCAAATTCCCTAGGGCGGGATCCAGGAATGGTGTTCTTCCTTCCACACCATGGGCCATCAGGCACCGGTCAAGCTTCGTCAGGAGCGCGTTGGGCATAGACTCGATGCAATCGGTCGCTTGCGCGACCTGCAGTCGGCTTCGCTCCGGCGACCGCGCCTCAGCTTCCGCAGCAGCAAGGCCATCCCTCCATCCGGACGGGTCTTGGATTAGAACGCCGGAGTGGGAAAACGGACCTGCCCGCCGTCGTCGTCTTCCGCCCAGCCACAGGGGAAGGGCCTGGCGTAGATAGCGGCTGTACCCTGCGAAAAGCTCGTCGCCTCCCTCGCCGCACAGTATCACTTTGACGTCGCGCGCCGCCTCACGCGCCAACAGATAGGTCGGCACGATGGCGTAATCCGCTGTGGCGTCGTCGACGCAAGCAGCGATGCTTGGGAGATGATCCCAGAAGTCGGCCTCGGTGATCTTCACATTGACGTGCCGCGCGCCGACGGCTTCGGCGACGCGCTGAGCCTGAGGAAATTCATCGGCGAGACGAGTGCCCGGAAACGACGCCGTGTAGGCTGTGACCGGATGGTCGCTCAGCTGGCTGAGGCACGCAAGCAGGATGGCGCTATCGATGCCGCCGGAGAGAAAAAGTCCGTAAGGCACGTCGCTGCGGAGGTGGACCATGGCGCTGTCCATGATCGCCTGATCCGCTTGGGCGAGGGCTGCGCGTTCTGTGACGCGCAACCGCGCTTGTCTGGGGAGTGCGTCCCTATGGCGCCGCTCCACGATCTTTCCGCCGCGAACGCGCAGCGTCTCACCCGGCAAAAGCCTTTTGACGCCGTCGAACGCGGTGCGAGCCCTGGTGGTGAACTGAAGCTGCAAGAGCTCCTCTGAAAAGTCGCGCGGTGGATTGCAAACCGTAAGGCCAGCCGCAGCTAGGGCCTGCGGTTCGGAGGCGAAGGCGAAAAACGACGGCGCTTCCAGGTAGTAAAGCGGCTTTATCCCAAAGGGGTCTCTTGAGAGAACCAAACTCTCCCTTTCCCGGTCATGCACGGCGAAGGCGAACATGCCCCGCAAATGGTCGGCGCACCCCATTCCATGCCTCTCATAGAGATGCAGAATGGGTTCGCAATCCGAGCCGGTCTTGAAGGCGGCGTCCGCCAATGCCGAGGCCCGAAGTTCCGGGTTGTTGTAAATTTCCCCGTTGGCGATTAGCGCACAATCGCGCGGGCCGTAGAGCGGCTGATCGCCGCCGGTCAAATCGATGATGGCTAGGCGAGTGTGGACCAACCCCGTGTCCCCCCGGAGCGCCACCGCCGCTCCATCCGGTCCTCGATGCGCCAACGCCGCCGCCAGCGCCTCGAGCGCCGATGCGTCGGGCGGACGGGCGTCTGCCGTCATAATGCCGGCTATGCCGCACATGGCGCGTTGACCCTTTCCAGAAACGACACGTAGGCCTCAATGACCGCCTTCCGGCTGAACTTGGACATATATTCTGCGTATCCCGCTTCGGCTAAGCGCAGGGCAAGGCTTTTGTCCGCAAGAACGCGGTTCAACGCGGTGGTCAAAGAAGCGACGTCCTCGATAGGAGCAAGCAATCCAGTCTCCCCATCGGAGATTAGACCCGCTGGTCCGTGGGACATGGCGGCGACGACGGGTTTGCGGTGGGTCCAAGCCTCAAGAACCACGTTACCGAGAGGCTCCACCCGCGAGGGGCAGACAAGGCAGTCTGCGGCCTCAAGCAACGCGCCGGTATCTGTGCGCCATCCTAAGAAATGCACCCGGTCGTCCACGCCCATCCGGGCGGCGAGGGCGCGCAGGGATCCGTTTTCCGGACCAATTCCAGCAAGCCAAAGGTGGGCGCGGGGTACGTTGGGCAGGGCGCGGAGGAGAATATCGAAAGCCTTATCGTCGTGAAGCCGGCCAAGGGCGAGGAGCACTGGCGCGTCCTTGGGCGTATGGAGCGCGTCGCGCGAGACGGGCGCAGCAGGGTCTTCGGCGGCGAAATTCGGCAGGTAATGCGTGCGCTCGGGAGGCCACCCGCCCGCGCGGCAGTAGTCGACGATATCCTGCGTGTTTCCAATCAGGTGGTCGCACCGCGCATAGTATTTGAGGGTGTAGTATCCACCCATTCGGGCCACGTGGACGAACTTGCCCTGAGGACAGAGCACCGTGGCCCGGTTCATCCAGGTCATGACGATATCAGGTTGAAATAATCTGATAATTTTTTGCAGTGCGACGTGGGTGACAACATCGAAGCTCGTCAAAAAGGGCAGCTCAGTTACGTCGAGACCCGCCTTTAAAACCTCCGGCAGACAATCTGCGTTCCGACGCATGACGAGCTTCTGTTCAATGCCGGCTTCCTTCAGTCCGACGCATAGACGGGCGAAAAAGCCTTCTGCGCCGCCGGGGCGCGCGCTACCCATGACCTGAAGGACGCGCATGGGCTTAGACGCGGCTCCCGCCTTGGGGGGCCGCGCCGCTCTTAGGCCTGGCAAGACCTGTCCCCTTGGCGAGGACCGTCCTGTCCGTCCCCATGCGCCTTAAACCTAGCCTCATCGGCCCGTGCTTAGCATGAATGGAATTCCGATTGCGACGTCTTGCGCCCGTCTGGGGACGCCTGTGACGACGGCGCCTTTTCTCGCGGAGCGAGCGGAGCGTCAGCGGATGATGTGCAAGGCGGTAAGACCCGTTGAAGCCGAGGTCTCATTGTCGAGAACCCTGCTTTTGCTGACAAAGCCGCAAAAGACGATGGCCAACGCCCCGACGGCCAGCCACCACTCCTGCCAGACGCCAAAACTCAAAGCTCCTATGGTAAGGTAGGCCACGGCCGAGGCGCAGGCGGCTGCGCCCATGGTCTTATCCTGCCGGACGCCTTCGGCGATGCGCGTGAAAAGCCAGGCCCAAAACAACGCCGCGAACACAGCGCCGGTAGCGCCCAACTCAAGCCAGATCTGTAAGGCGGCGTTGTGAGGATGCATAGGTATTTGGCCAGGCCAGGCGCGGCTCGCCTCAAGACCCCATCCCCTCAAGGGATTTTGAATGATCTGCGCCGAGGCGAAGTGCCATATTTCCACGCGCGCCTGCCAGGACTGCTTGGCGATGCTGCTCGCTAAGGCTGGGCTGTGGCTCGTCGCGAGCGCAGCGACCAGCGGGGCGCAAGCGAAGTAGATGACCGCGCACGCCAGGACGCCCCAGACAGCCAGAACGCCGAAGGCGTAAACGGCGGCGAAGGCCAACGAGGACAGGACGAGGGCAAGAACCGGCGCATCCACACGGAAAGCCAATGCCCCCATAAGAAAGCCCGCGGCGAGAAGCGCCGCCAGGGCCGGGATTAAAGCCCGCCGCAAACGCAACGTCGCCGGCCAGAAGAGCACCGCCACCACATAACATCCGCGGGCCACGTTGCGGGTCGCGAAATCCGGACGCATCTTCTCATGGACGGCGGCCTTTATCGCCTGGTAGACCGCTGCGCCGTCAAAGAACTCAACCGTGACCGCCGCGACGAGGACGGCAAGGGCTGCAGAGAGAAAAAGGCTCGCCCGCGCCGCGGTTTGGGGTGTTATGGACTGCATGCCGAAAACAAAAGCGCCATAGAGCGCGAGTTCAAAAACCAGTTTTACGCCCGTAAGGGGTTCAATTTCCCGGTAATCACGAAAATTTGGGTGCGCGGGCGAGGCGGGGCTCCAGGTCATGCTGATGGCGGCCCAGGCGACCAGACAGAGAAGAATAGCAACGCCCAGGTTCGCCGGCGCGGTGCGGCCTTGGAACGCCAACGCCCCGACGCCGAGGATCGCCACGAGGGCTGCGAACCCCTGCATGCCGATAAAGGCGATGAGCGGGGTCATCCCGACCGCCGCATAGGCGAGGATGCTGCACCATCGCTCTAGACCTGGTCCGAGCTTTGCCGCCGCCCTCTCCGTAGCGAGACCTGAGCCCGGCGGCGCCGACGCGCGGAACGGGCCGCTTATGCGGTCGGCGAGGCTCACGATTTGGCGCTCATCCAGGTTTCTCTCGCCATGCGTTCGCCCGCTCCGGCGATCCCCCGACGCCTTCCTAACCCGTCGCCGCCCATCTGTCGTCCTCTAGACCCACGCAAGGCTCTCGCCATCCCCACTTTACCCGCGCCTAGTGCGCTTGTGCGGCGCGATGATGTCGACTTCAGCCCCCATGTCGCGTCTTTGAAATAAGAAGATAACGTCATAGGAAGCTTAAAGTTCGCGATGGGAGCGCGCTCCGGCCGGTACGGACCGATCCGAGCTGCGGCGCTTGCGGGAGCCTCGAGGGAAAATGGGAAGAGTTTTTGCTTTGGCCTTGGCCTGGGCGGTCACGGTGGGATCTCTCAGCGCATGCCGACGGGACGATGTAACGCCGTCGGCGCCTTCGGACACCTCCAACCTACCTGCGTTTCCCGCATGGGCTGCGCCGATGATCGGCACAAACGCGGCGCCGGATTACGATCAGAGCAAGGCCTGCCTGGGCCATTTTGACATGATTTCCCTGGTCCATAAGGGCGATCATCCTGGGTATGAGGTTTATGGCTGGGCATGGGACGTCGACGCGGCCGCTCCAGCGGCGAGGGTGATCATCGCCGACTCCACCGGGCGGATCGTGGGCGCAGGCGAGGGTGGGGTTAACCGGCCCGACGTACCCAAGGTGTTGCCGAAGGTCACGTCGGTCGCCACAGGATGGCGCGGCCTCGTCGCTGCAAGGGGCGGGAAAGTCACGGCCCTCGCCGTCTTGAAATCGGGCAAGCAATGCGACGCGGGCTCGCTTCAACTCCCAGGCGACTAGCGACCGGCCAGGCGTCGCCCGCACAATTGAGCCGCCATCCCCTCTGGGCTAG